>Ga0209725_1000001_pt1 | contig 414658 bp, 422 predicted proteins | sample I18A1metaG_FD_184145 | JGI IMG/M metagenome (GOLD analysis project Ga0209725, IMG submission 184145) | Lake sediment bacterial and archeal communities from Gulf of Boni, Indonesia to study Microbial Dark Matter (Phase II) - ​I18A1 metaG... | ecosystem: Environmental > Aquatic > Freshwater >...
ATATGACGGAGCTGGCGATCATTCTTGGAGGTGAAAGGTTGGAAGGAAAAATATTAAAAAGGATGCATGAGAGAATAATAAAAAACTTTATGGACATAATAATTCTAGCTGAAATAAGAAGTGGACCATTGAGCGGCTATGACGTCATCTCATTTATCCACAACAAATTCCATCTCCTCGTAAGTTCAGGAACAGTTTACTCACTTCTATATTCGCTAGAAAGAAACGGTCTAATCGAAGGAGCATGGAACGAGAGAAAAAGAGTCTACAAACTCACAGAAAAAGGCAAAAAAACAATAGAAACAATACTAAGCGCAAACGACAAAATCAAAAACTTCATAACAAGCCTCCTTAAAGTCCAACCCACCCTTTAAAACTTTTAACAAAACCAAACAAAAATCGAAATACTAAAAAACACCTTTCCTAATCTTCTAAAAGCGAAAAACCCAAGAGGGGGCCCGTAGCTCAGTAAGGATAGAGCACCGGGCTTTTAAGCAAACTGGCACTGCAAAGAAACCCGGGGGTCCCGGGTTCAAACTTAGAAGGCATAAACCTTCTAGGGGACAATTCCCGGCGGGCCCGCCTGTATTTTTGCAATGACCCCCCGGGGCAGGAGGGAGCGGTCATTGAACCCAAGACCACCGGGTGAAGAAGCCAGTACTGTTCTAGAGACGCGGCGGTAATAAGGTAGAGGCTCTGATGGATTGGGCTAAGGAAGGCGGACAGTCATTCATGGCCTTTGAGATGTTGGGCGACTACATAACTACACCGAGGACAATACACATGAAAACCATAAGGATGATCTTGCCAACCGCTAATCTTCGCTCTCTCTTTAGGAAAAACATACCCACACCTGGAACAGCGATAATAGTCCCTACAGAGTCGCCACCATGAAAGAAGCCGATCTAGAAGATTTTTCACTTAACTGAACTCTCTATGTTTAATCCTAAGACTTTTCCACTATTAATTTTTGAGGTAGTCAACCCCCAAAAGATATTTTTATCCTAAACGCTATCTTCTTTAAAATTTTGTGTAAAAATCAAAATTGCAGTTCTTGAAAAACGCATCCTTTATAGCAATATTCATGATTGCGGAATATTTGTTAAAGAATTCAATATTAATTAAATGCTTGATGGCGATGAATGTTAAGCTAAGAAAGTTAGCTGTGACGCTCACAATAATTACAATTCTTTTGAGTTTTACAGTGGCAAATGTGAAAATTGCCTTTTCAAGCGACATTGTTGGAAAAATCGATCTCTTTACACAAAAGGAGCCCTACAGTGGAAAAGGCCCAAACATGCCAAGCGACGCGTTCGGCCCCGGAGAAGTCATCATTTTATACGCTCTGGTAACATATGGCGAGACACCTAAACAAAATTTGATTGTGGCATTCTCTGTGCAATGTCCAAATGGCACATCGCTTAGCACAGCTGCCGTAACTAATGCAAGCGGGATTGCAACAATTAATTTTACGATACCGCAAAAATGTGTTAATGAAAGCGAAGTCTTTGGAGAATGGTTTGCACTAGCAAGCGTACTGATGGGGGGCAACGTTTTTCAAGACGCTTTAACTTTCAAGGTAGACTGGATTGTAAAGTTAATTTCAGTAAGAACCATTGATGAAAATATCAAACCTCGAATCAATTTTGGAATTGGAGGCGATGTTGGGTTAGAAATCACCTTAAGGAGCATAGCCAAGAGTGTAAAAAGTGCTACGCTTGCCATAACTATACAAGACGAATTAAACGTTCCAGTTAATTATTCTGAGATATCTGCTTTTCAAGTGTCACCAAGTGAAAAATTGGTTTTCTTATATTGTAAATTGTTTATTCCCAAACATGCTTATGTTGGAAATGCAACGGCTTTCGTATCAGCACTTACTGCGCCAGAAAATGAGAGCGGAGTTCCGTACTGTCCAGCAATCTCAACATATTTTTTCATTACGCCATATGAACCACTAAAAATAGCTTTTCACGATGTGGCAATTGTGGATGTTGCTCCGTCAGTCGCATCAGTTGAGGTGGGTCAAGTTGTAAACATAAGCGCTGTTATTCAAAACGAGGGGACGGAGACTGAAAGTTTTAACGTTAGTGCCCGTTATGACAATGAACCTATTGGAACCTTGCAGATTACTGCACTTGCACCGTATTCCCATGTAACTTTAAACTTCGCTTTTAACACTTCAAAAGTTAAACCAGGAAACTACACAATAATTGCTTCCATCCCACCCTTAGTTACTGAGGCAGATATCACAGATAATGTCTTTGTTGACGGAATCATTGAGGTTAAACCTAAACTCCCCAAAATTATTCACGACGTTGCAATATTTGATGTCCGCATTTCAAATGATACCCTTTACATCGGCGAATTGCTTCATATCAATGTCAGCGTCATAAATGAGGGAACGGAAACAGAAACCTTCAATGTAACCACTTACTATGACTTCTCACTAATCAAAACTTCGCAAGTCAGCACTCTTGCGCCTAATATAAGAACAACATTAATTTTTGTTTGGAATACAAGCTCTGTGAAAGAAGGTTTTTATCAAATAAGCGCTTCTGCCGGTCCAGTTCCAGGCGAAATCGACGTTTCAGACAACACTTTTGTTGACGGCACAGTTCGAGTTATGGCTAGACCTCCGTTCCCTCCAATTCACGATGTTGCGGTCTTAAGCGTTTTACCTTCAAAAACTATTGTTTACATGGGAGAGATTGTTAACATTTACGTTGTTGTTAAGAATAAAGGGAGTTACGCTGAATCTTTCAATGTCACGGGATTTTACAACTCTACTATCATCGGAAGATTATTTGTTAAGGGTTTGCAGCCCGGTAGCGAAACGCTACTTGTTTTCTATTGGAATACGCGAAATGTGACGGAAGGAAATTACACTTTAAGTGCAGAGGCGAGCGTTGTACCTGGAGAAATTATTATTGAGAATAATAGGTTTGTTGATGGTATTGTTTGGGTTAAAGTTGGAGAAGTTCCTAGAGGGTTTCTCGCTTTATTATTGGCTATGTTTATCGGAGCCTGCTTAATTGCTGCCATTATATTTGCTTTGTTGTGGAGGCGTAGAAAGAAAAAGGGGGTCCAGATTGGCATGCGTCTAACTTTCCCTGAAGTTAAGCTTAAAAGAAGGAAGACATGTAGCGCGTGTGGGAAAGAATTTCCTGGAGTATTTACTTTCTGTCCTTACTGCTTCACTTTCCACGGAAAAGACTACGAATAATTAGTCAACTCTTACTTTACTAAATAACTTATCCAAGCATCTGGATTCTGATATTTCACTTTAGCATTGCCTTTCCATAATGCTTCTGCAAGTGTGAGAAAGTCTCTGCTTGAGAGTCTCCTCATTTCCGAGCACTACATGTTTTACACAAAATTTGGGATATAAATCAAATTGTGAACGCATAAACATATCAAAAGCCGATATATGCTTCCACACTTATCTACAAGTGAGCACTTGGCAGAGTTTTCTTGAACAAATTTGGATGAAAATAGATATTAATTCTAGAGGAATATATCATAAATGCTTTTTAGGTCCTCAAACTATAATAACGGTTGAAAGGAGAAGGGTGATTATGGCTAAAAGACCGGAGCCTCCTATACGTCTCATCTCTATATTAGTGGGAATTATGATAGGATGTCTTTTGGCGTATGCCTATCAGGTGAATTTGCCCACATTGTTTTATGAAACGTACTTGTGGGCTAGTTTAGTTGTTTTCGCCGCTATTCCTACGCTAGCTGGTTTTGTTAGCGGTTTGCTACATCCTGCCATGGCCATGAAGAATGGCTTGTATGTCGGCTTCTTTAGCGGGTTATTTAACATCATAATCGCCACAATTAAGTTGATTTTTGCACCGATTTTGATTCCAACAGAAGTTTATGCCTTTTCCGTGTTTGCCGTAATGTCGGTCTTCATCTGGATGGTTCTAGCGGCTGCAGGTGCTTTGCTGGCGCAGAGATTTTATGATTAGCTAATCATACATTTGTCGTAATATTTCCTTGTTGTTCATAAGAATCATAAAATTTGTAGGCTTGTTAAGTAGAAAAGCAATAGAAGCCTCTCCTTTCTCCAGCTTAGGGCTAAAACTGTATAAAACTTCTCTTTATAAAACGCTTGCTGTTTACATGGGCATGTATCCTTTCCCAGAATATGCCTTGTTGCACGCTTATTTCGGATGTGGAAACTTTGCTTTTAGGTTATGAAAAGAAAATATTCATTGAGGGCTTAAGATGTTTGAGGAAATTATTCCCGGCGCAGTTCGGATGTTAACATTGCTTTTTTGGGTTACCATAGCCTTCATAATGATCTGGGGCGCGCTTTACATGCATGTATATAAGAGAACCAAATGAATTTGACTAGTTTAAGGTAATAACATTAATTATGATTTTGGTGGCGTAGAAGTTGATAACCAATACGAAACATATAAATTCGATTTTTATCTTAGAAATTTTGGTCGGGCGGTAGCTCAGCTTGGTAGAGCTTCCGAGCCAGCATAGAGCATTAAGTTTAGCTGGCGGAGACGCTGTAGACACCTACCCTTTGGTGGATGTCATCCAGCCTACCAAGCGCACAGAAACCGGAGTGTCGCAGGTTCAAATCCTGCCCGCCCGACCAAGTCTCTTTCAACAAAATAAGCAGAATTTGAGTTTATTTTCAACAGACAACTTCATTTTCGTGTATTTCACGAGTCACTACCACGTAGAGACGAAAAGGCTTTAAGAAATTGAGCCCCCTAAATCATTGGGGGCGAAACAGATTATGAATCTAGTGAGTTATGTTAGGGACGTGGAAAATTTCCTTAAACGTTGTAGGTTTTCCCTCGAGAATTTCGTCCAGTGGTTTTTCCGAACACTGAATCGTAGAGCGCGTCTAAAAATAGCATTTCAAAGAATCAGAGGTGAAACCGCCGAACACGTCGACCATTTGAGTTCTGCTTTAAAGAAGCTTGTTTTGCCACTGTCAGTCTGCTATCTGTGTTTGGGTTTCTTCTTGGGAAACAACGTGATAGACTCGCTTTTTTTAGGCATACTGATTTTTGTTTATAGCCATTTCCTTCCAGACTTGCTATCGCCTTTCAGAATCAAAAACAGAAAAGAGAGAGATATAAATAGACCTTGGTTCAAAAAATATGCTCTATTGTTCCTCGCCCCCTTGTTCATCTTCCTGCTATGGGGAGACAGGATACCCGCTTTGAGAACCACAGAGCATTTTCACAACGCAAAATCACTAGGAGTCTACAGCATTTTCCTGTTGTTGCTAGGCTTGATTCTGTATGGAAACGTGCCACTTTCACTGGGAAGAATTCTTGAGGTTTTCTCATTGACCATATTTGGTTCCATCGGATACTTGACACACCTAAAGGTCGATAAGATCCTCTAACATTGGTAGATTGATATGGAGCATGCGAGTAAGCGAAGAATTTAAACGCGTGCATAAAACTATCCCGCCCGACCAACTTAAGCAATTCACACGTGCTTGCGGTAGAATCAGATTTAGAAAAATCAAAATTCAAAGCGAAAGATTATAGGAATGAGCGCTCACGAAGGCTTACAACATAAATGGAGATGAAAACATGATGCTTTTTGAATACGAGGCAAAAGAAATATTCAGAAAACATGGCATAAACGTGCCTAAAAGTGTAATCGTTCAATCACCTACCGAAGTCGGAAAAGCCCTTCAAAGTTTAAGCCTTCCGGTTGCAATAAAAGCACAAGTGTTGGTGGGTGGTAGGGAAAGAGCCGGAGGAATAAAATTCGCAAATAGTTTAGAGGAGGCATCTGAGAAGATTGAAGAGCTAATGAGGAGCAAAATTGAAGGCAAAGTTGTAAATAAGATTTTGGTTGAGGAAAAGGTAGATGCAAAACATGAATACTACTTGGGAATAACAACAGACCAGCTATCAGGGAAACCCATCGTTATGGTATCATTAGAGGGCGGAGTTGATATAGAGGACATAGCTAAGGAAAAACCAGAAACCATTATTTACAAAAAGGTTAGTTTGTCCCGTGGATTTTTCCAATTTGAAGCTCGAAATATGTGCCAACAATTAGGCTTAAGCAGAACGCTCCTCCAGAAAGTGAGTGACATTCTCTACAAATTATACCGCGTATTTGATTATTATGACGCCGTAACTTCAGAGATAAACCCTTTGACTGTGACAAAAGAGGAGGAAGTTTACGCTGTTGATGCGAAACTCGAGATTGATGACAACTCCATCTTTCGGCATCCTGACATCGATCTGCGCTTGGATGAGCGATTTGAGGATGAAATAGAGAAGGAGGCAATTAAAAACAGACTTTCATATGTCAAGCTGGATGGAAACATAGGAGTGATTGGTTCCGGTGCCGGATTAACAATGGCTACTGTTGATTTGATAGAGGCTTTCGGAGGAAAACCTGCAAACTTCCTTGAGACTGGAGGAGGTATAACAGATGAATTAATGGAAAAAGCTGTAGAGATCGTGCTGAAAGATAGGCGGCTTAAGGCACTATTAATTAATCTATATGGAGGTATAAACCCGATGGTTGATGCCGCAAAAGGCATTGTCAAAGCTTACAAAAAGCTGAAACCCAACATACCTATACGGGTTAAACTTATTGGCAATCAACAAGAGGAAGCGTGGAGCATACTTGAAACCGCTGGAATTCTAGTCGTTAAGGAGATCCAAACCGAGGTTGCGGTTAAAAAGTTGATAAGCTTGCTTGGTGAACAATAAATGGGCATACTGGCAGATGAAAAAACTCGGATTATTGTTCAAGGCATAACTGGCAGAGTTGGAGTTGCCCAAACAAAGCTTATGCTAGATTATGGCTCTAAAATTGTAGCAGGGGTTTCTCCTGGGAAAGGGGGAGAAACTGTTCACGGCGTACCAGTTTATGACACGGTTAAAGCGGCGGCTTCAGAACACCCCGCTGACGCTTCAATATTGTTTGTTCCTGCCCCTTTCGTAAAGGACGCTGCTGTTGAAGCCATAGAATCGAATATAGGTTTACTGGTGATAATAACAGAAAATGTGCCAACTCATGATGCAATATACATCAGAGACCAGGCTGAAGAGGCAGGGGTAAGGGTAATAGGCCCTACAACACCTGGAATCATATGTCCTGCTAAAACAAAGATTGGAATAATGCCTGCAAACATTTTTCGGAAAGGAGTTATTGGCATAGTTTCCAGAAGTGGAACACTACTTTACGAGATTGCCGGAAACTTAACTTTGTCAGGCATGGGGCAAAGCACCTGTCTTGGAATCGGTGCTGACCCAGTAGTGGGAACCGACTTGAAAACGATACTACGTTTGTTCGAAGAAGATAAGCAAACGAAAGTTGTGGTAATAGTTGGCGAGATCGGTGGGGTTCAAGAGGAGGAAGCCGCCGGATTCATTAGAGATAAAATGAAGAAACCAGTAATCGCCTATATAGCAGGTCGATCAGCACCTCCAGGAAAGAGAATGGGCCACGCAGGCGCAATAATAATAGGCGAAAGAGGAACAGCTCAAAGCAAAATAGAAAACTTAAGAAGAGCAGGGGTAAAAATAGCGAATAAACCTTCCGACATAACTTATCTTATTAAACCTTTTTCGCGCATAATCAATAGAAGAAAATAGGGAATAGAAGCTATTTTCGTTATAAGCCAACGCTTATTTTGTTTAAGCTTTCTTTCAGAATTTTTATTTCTTCCAGCGTCATCGCTCTTAAGGGCGATGAAACAGTGCCCATATCCATTCCATACAGTAGTTTTAAAGCCTCTTTATAGGGCGTAATATAAGGTCCCTTCTTAAACGCATCTCTTAAATCGTTTAACTTAAATTGTAGCTCTCTAGCTCTTTTATAATCTCCCTTTTTCGTACTTTCATAGATTTGGATGGCGAGTTTGGGAAACACGTTACTAATCATAGAGATGTGCCCTACAGCTCCCACAGCTAGTATCGGAAAAATTATGGAGTCCCCTGCACCTATAATCGTATAATCCTTTCCAAATTTGTAGACATAGTCTTGCATTTGTTCAATGTTATAACTCGTGTCCTTTAGGCCAGCTACTCTGGGCACCTCTTCTACGATTCTTCTAAAGTTTTCTGTGCTGATGTTGTAGCCTTGCCTATCTACATTGTTGTATATAAAGACTGGAAGATCAACAGCTTCTCCTATTCGCTTGTAATGTTGGATTAAACCTTGTGTGTCTGGTTTATAGAAAAATGGGCCAACTGCACCTATTGCATCAACGCCCAAGTGTTTAGCGTGTCTTGCAAGTTCTATTGTCATCGCTGTGTCTTGAGTTCCTACATGTAATATGATTGGAACCCTTCCATCGGTTTGATCCACAACTATTTCAGCTGCCTTTTTCCGTTTTTCAATCCCAAGTTTCATACCTTCTCCTGCTGTACCTAACGGAAAGAAACCATGAACACCATTCTCAATTTGGAAATCAATCAATTTTCTAAAAGCATCTTCCTTAATTTGTTCATCTTTTGTTAAGGGGGTTAGGAGAGCTGTAATTATTCCTTCGATCTTGAACTTTTTAGCCATTTTTATTACCTTCTAATGATTCCTCAACTTTAAATCTCTCTAAACTTAGTTACTTCTCGAATTTCGTGTTAAATTCACTTATATTTTTTATGGCGTGAACCATTACAATTTGGATAGTGAAGCTTCAATAGACAATGGCAACCTCTAACAAGTAAACTGACAAAATTCGTTTTTAGAGCTTCTAGAAAGAAACAAATAGCCAAAAACCACGGGAATCGTTAGAATAGAAGCTAACAACACTACTAACATTTCAAAAATCTAAAAATCAGGACTACAACGATTTAGGCTTCTTTTTCAATCTCGCACCATATTTGAGACAATTGAAGTTTTTGGAATGTGCGAAAATTAAATATATAGTAAGAAAGAACAACAACAAGAGAGGAAGACCCTGTAATGAAGATTAGATATATTGCTTACTTCTTAACAGTGTTAGGCATTATTATATTCTGTTTGGCAATGAGTGTATGGGCTTATAACACCGAACATATGCTAGTTGACTTTATGCTAAATATGAATGTTTATGCATCCACAAGTGAACTTGATATTTTTCTAGGGTTAAGTATTGTTGGAATTATTGTTATCGTTTTAGGTTTGATTATTTGGGTGAACAGTTTTCTTCCCTCCGAAACGGTTTGATTACCAAAAATTTTTTGCGCGTAGAAAAACTAATTAAAACAATCTTAAATTCTCTTTCTGTAAACGGAGATTTGAAGAATGAAAAGGCCTAAAATCTACATCACTTCTAGGTCGTTTGGTCAACGTTGTGAAGAGGCTTTAAGGCTTATTGAATCGGTTGCTGAGATAGAAAGGAACCCATATGGTAGAGCTATGAGTGAGCATGAACTATTAAAAGTGGTGGGGGACGTTGAAGGACTTATTGTCGGCGCTGACAAAATTGATCGAAAAATCATTGAAGGTTCTGAAAAGTTGAAGATTATCGCTAGGCATGGTATAGGTGTAGATAATATTGACTTGAAGGCTGCGACAGACAATAACGTTATCGTTACCTATGCTCCTCACGTTAATGCTGATTCAGTGGCAGACTTTACCATGGGGTTAATATTATCTGTTGCCAGGCATATTCCACAAGCTCATATCTCCATGAGTCAGGGCAAATGGGAGTCAACTAAATTTATAGGAGTTGAAACCTGTGGAAAAACCATTGGAATTGTTGGACTTGGCGAGATAGGGCACAAGGTCGCTAAACGCGCTAAAGGATTTGATATGAGGGTTTTATATTGGAGTCGAAGAAGAAAAACCAACATAGAAGAGGAACTTGGCGTCCAATACGTCAGCCTTGAAACTTTGTTAAGAGAATCAGACTTCATCACAGTACATGTTGCTCTAACAGACGAAACTTACAATATGATTGGGAAAAAAGAGTTTAATCTCATGAAAAAAACAGCCTACTTAATTAACACTGCAAGGGGACCGATAGTAGAAGAAAGAGCGCTTTACGAAGCGTTAAAAGATGGAAAAATTGCAGGTGCCGCAGTTGACGTTTACTGTGAGGAGCCTCCCAGCGCTGATAACCCTCTACTCAAGTTAGACAACGTAATTAAAACCCCTCATACCGCTGCATACACTTTTGAAGCAGTGCGCAGGATGGATTTGGTGAACGCGGAGGATGTGGTAAGGTTCTTTAAAGGAGAGAAGCCTATGTACATCGCTAACCCAGAGGTACTGCAGAAGATTTCCAAGTTCTAGTAAATCTCAGGAAAACAGGTGTAGTCAACCGCAACATTATTTCACCAAAAGTCACAATCTTCTTTTTCATAATTAATGCTCTTCTGCAGCTTTACTTGCGCCTCCTTTTTATCAATGTTTCAAGTTTGATCTTATCCCCATATTTTATTATTAGGGCTGCAAGTGCTATTCCAACTACAAGCGCCCACCATGCGTCCAAATACTGTTCTAAAAACTTTACCCAAAGCAATCCTACTAAAATTATAGTAACGATGGACCAAAACACTCTATCTCCAAGCGACATCGGCATAAACATCCCCGATAAATTTCGATGAGTTAAAATAAAAGTCTTTTGCGAAGGATTTCATCAACCAGTATGACAATTTATTGTTATTCAATCTTTAAGGTTTACAATGCACTGACTTTAGAGCACTTCTAACTGGTCTATTGTCTTATTTGTGGGGACGCCTTTTTTATTCCATCCACGTGCCGAGTAATACTCGCTTAGCATCTGATCCAACATACCTTGCGTTATTCTGTGTCCTTTTGCTGGTCCATCAGTGATTGGTTCCGTTTTTATTCGTAGCGGCAAATCGTCATCTTTTCTTGCTATCCCCTCTCTGACCAATATTAATCTTTCAAGGTCATAGATTCTCTCACCTATGGCAAGAAGCTTACTCGTAAAATCCATGCCAGTAGCTAGGTTCACTATATCCACGGCTGGGCTGTCAGTTAGGTGCATTGCCCTGCGCGGTATTGTACATATTCCTATAGCGTCTATGTAGCCCCTCACATCTTGAAGGGTTTTCACTAAAATTCCTTTTCCTTTCACGGCGAACCTATCAACCTTTTTTTGAAGAAGCTCATCCCGTATAGTCCACCCACCGACATTATGGCATGCTCCTCGGTTAGATGTTGCGAAAGCCAAACCCATACCGTAAAACGCCCTCGGCTCGTACCCTGACATTTCTAATCCCTTAACTTGCATAACGTATCGTTCAGCTCCTCTTCCTATTTTCTCCGCGGCATTTTTCGAACCCTCAGCCAAAACGGCGCCGAATCCTTTTCTGAGAGCTATTTGTTCAAGAATACTAATCAATGCTTCTTCGTTTCCAAACTTTAAATCAATCCCATGGGTATCTTCTCGTGAGATTATGCCACGTTCATAGAGTTCCATCGCGAAACCAATAGAATATCCACTTGACATAGTATCTATTCCATACTCGTCACATGCTTCGTTTGCTTTTATAGTGGTGTTTAAGTTGAATACGCCGCAATGAGCCCCTAAAGCCCATATTGTTTCATACTCTAACTCAGCCATAGCCCCCTCGAACGCCTTGCAAAGTTTACCGCACGCAACAGGGCAACCGAAACAAGCGGTATTTTTTACCAAATATTTCTCTCTTAAATTAACTGGAGATATTTCTTTTATTTTATCTTCGCCAACTCTAGTTTTCGTAAAGTTGTACATTGGATAGGCTCCAAGTTCATATAAAGCATCTATGTATTGTGCTGATCCATACAATGTATGTTCGCGAGTTGTTTCCCTTAACGCTGCAATTTCATTTCTCATAATTTCTCTTATTTTGTCAATGTCTTTCACTTTTGTTTCTCCAGACCCTTTAACAGCAACTGCCTTCAAGTTCTTAGAGCCCATGACTGCACCACAGCCGCCTCGACCGAAGCTTCTATTATCGCTCATGACGTTTGCAGTTTTCACATAGTTTTCGCCAGCAGGACCAATACAGAGAACTCTAGCCTTTGAATCCCTAATTTCTTCCTTTGCTGCCTCCTGCGTCTTTTTAACCGTCAATCCACTTATGTACCCCGTTGTTTTGAATTGCACATCATTATCGCGTATGGTTATTACTGTCATTCTATCCGCTCTGCCCTCTATTATTAAGCCGTCAAATCCGGCAGCCTTAAGTTCAACTCCAAAAAAACCACCCGCATTACTACAGAAGTATTTTCCTGTCAGAGGAGACTTTGTAACTAAGTGATATTTCGACGGTCCAAAAACTGGACAACCTGTCAAAGGACCTGTCATAAAGAAAAGTTTGTTATCTGGGCTCAATGGATCTATCTTAGGACCGATCTCGTCATAATAAAAGCGAGCTCCGAACCCCCTTCCACCTAAATATTTGTATTTCCACTCTTCAGGCAAGCTAGCTATTTTCACTTTCTTTTCGGTTAAATTTATCCGAAGTATTTTCCCAGAATATGCATATTGCATTGACACTTACCACTCACAATTTTTATATATTGTTAAGACTTCACATGAGCTCATGAATAAAAAAATTGTGGAACCATACTCTACTATTCTAGAATTCACTAGTGGCTCTATCAAAACTTTCAAGAAAAAGACAGAGGTAAAACTAAGTGATTTACGGGACTTCTTTTTCTATAAAGATACAGTAAACCAGATACTTTCGGAAGGAAAAAATCCAGCAATTTATCAATACTACGAGCATTCGCAAGATGAAATTTATGGACACCTAAACTTTGGAGTTACTGTGATAAATCCAGGTAAAATCGGAAAAGAATACTACTTAACTAGGGGACACTACCATGCGAAAGAAGAAGCAACCGAAGTCTACGTGGGACTTAAAGGTGAAGGAATAATGCTTATGCAGAAAAGGGACGGTCAAACAACCCACCTTCCCATTCACAGCGGCATCGTCGTATATGTGCCACCTTTTTGGGCTCACCGCACAGTCAATATTGGAACAGAAAAACTATCTTTTTTCTACGTATATCCAGCAGACGCCGGACATAATTATGATGTCATAAAAAAGGAGGGATTTGCCAAACTGATCGTTGAGGAAGAAGGCAACCCAAAGATCATCGACAATCCAAATTTCTTTCACAAAAGTTTATAAATTTTTAAAGTTCATAAAACCTGCTAAAGGTGATTCAAATGGGATTGCCACCGGAGAAATGGGGATATAGTATTCCTATAATCGCACCCCTTTACCCATCACCTCCAATCTATTGGCCCGGAGCCGAGGTTCAGTTGATACTTTATGAAACCAATGTAGAGAATGTAAAACAAGTTATTCCTTGGCCTCTAGAACCGAACGGAAACAAGATAATAGCCTGGATTTCGTATTTTCCATTGTCAACGCAAGGACGCTTCTATGAAGCTGCACTTTACGTGCGAGTAAAATACAGGAAATATAAGGGTGTCTACGAACCATTTCTTTATGTCACGAATGAAGTTCCACTTACTGCTGGAAGAGAAATTTGGGGCTATCAAAAGAAACTTGCAAACATAAACCTGACTTTGGAACGTGAACTTGTGAGAGGAATTGTTGAAAGGGCAGGAGTCAAGGTAATGGAAGCGATCTCAACCTTAGAGAGACCAGCCAAAATAGAAGAACTTCCTTTTGGTCCAATTTTCTCGTTGAAGTACATACCAGCGGCTGAGCAAGGAGAGAAACCACTAAGACAACTCATTTTAACAGAAGGAAATTTTGTACCTCGTAAGGAGCAATTCTTTGGCGGAAGAGGTTCAATAAACTTTGAGAGGTCAGAGATTGACCCAACATATAAGCTTGCACCAACCAAAGTTATAGCCGGGTATTTCGGCATATTCGACGCTGAACTCCCACTTGGAAAGGTGGTATACAGATACTAACCCTTCTACCTTTTCTATAACAAAAATCATAGCAACAATTTCCAGAGAATCAGAAAAGCATTTAAACATAAATTATTCTCTTGAAACGTGGTCTGTCATGGAAACGGAATATTTCTTAGGTATAGATGTAGGGACTGAGGGGACAAAAGTCGCCCTTTTTGACCTGCAAGGAAACATTGTCAAAGACTCATATGAAGAATACGAGCTTATCTGTAGACAACCAGGATGGGCTGAGCAGGATCCGAAATTATGGTGGAACGTTGTTACTAGGAACATTAAAAAGGTTTTAAAACTTTCTAAGGTCAACCCTGGCGATGTAGCTGGAGTTGGTGCATGTGGACAAATGCATGCAGCAATACCCATAGATAAAAAAGGAAATTTGATCTATAGTTCGCCTTCACTGTGGTGTGATAAGAGAAGCGCCCTCCAATGCGAAAAACTGAAAAAAGAGATTGATGAGGAATGGCTACTTAAAAAAACAGCAAACCCAATTACTCCAGCTTGGACAGCGACTAAGATATTGTGGATAAAGGATAATCTTCCACAAATATATGAAAAAACCTACAAGTTTTTGGTTCCAAAGGACTATATAGTTTTTAAGCTAACTGATATGCCTTCTATTGATCTATCTGAGGCATCTGGTACGCTTATTTTTGATGTAAACAGAGAGAAATGGTCTGATGAACTTTCTCAGCAATTAGAGATTGATTTGGAAAAAATGCCTGAGATTCATTTTTCTCATGAAGTTGTCGGCGAGTTGTCACGTGAGGCCGCAAAAGTCACAGGACTTCGTGCTGGTACACCCGTTGTCTCCGGAGGCGGCGATTTCCTTTGTACACTACTTGGTGCTGGCATCACCCGTGAAGGACGTGCGGCAGATATATCAGGCACTGCTTCCCTTGTTGCGTTTTATTCAAACAAGCCCTTACTTGATAGAAGGATTATGAACCTTCATCATGTTGTTCCCGGATGGGTTCCCTTCGGCATAATGGAAGGTGGACTTTTAAGATGGTTTAGAGACGAATTCGGATACATAGAAGTGCAAGAAGCTGCAAAAATGAGAGTTTCTGCCTACAAAATTATGGATGGTGAGGCTGAAACAGTTACATCGGGATCTGACGGCTTGATTGTGGTTCCGTACTTTATGGGCGAGAGAGTTATGGGTAGCCCGAACTCCCGAGGTATAATATTTGGCTTGACGCTCGCCCATCGAAGGGCGCACTTGATTCGGGCTCTAATGGAGGGCATTACCCTCGCGTTAAGAAGAACCGTTGAGATAGTAGAGGTGCGTGGGCTTAAATCCTCATCCTTTAGGTTAATCGGCGGAGGAGCCGTAAGTTCTGTTTGGAGGCAGATAAAAGCGGACATTTATGGAAAGCCAACTCAAGTCCTCAACACTTACCATGGAGGCGTACTAGGCGCAGCGATGTTAGCTATGGTGGGTGTGGGAGCGAAAAGCGATATTCTAAAGACGGTAGACGAAATAGTCTATGTAAAGGAAACTTGCGAACCACGTAGAGGGATCCACGAAACTTACGACAAATTATACGAAACTTATAAAAGCTTACACGATAAAAACCAACAATTTTTTGATGAGCTCTATCGGTTAAATTTATAAAGACATCAATAGCACATAATAGTCTGTGTTCTAAATAGGGGATGTAAAATGGCTGTAAGTAGGAAAACTATGTGGGGAATTGTCGCGGTCATAATCGTGATCATCATTGTCGCTGCAGTTGCAGTAATCTTCTATCGACCAGCTGAAAGGAAAGTTACGTGGGCTACAATTGCGGGATTTTACACCGACTGGGCGGAGACAATTTCAGAGAACTTCACCACAAAAACTGGTATAAAAGTTGACGTAATTGGGATAGACTATTCTGTGATGTACGAGAAGCAAATGATTGAGCTGGCTGGGAAGACTGGAGCTTACGACATCGTAACCATTGAAACTATGTGTCTGGCAGAGTGGGCTAATGCTGGCTGGTTAGCAAACCTCTCGACCTATATAGCAAAAACGCCAGAGGCTGATATAAACTTCACAGACATACTAGAACATTACAGATGGCTTCTAAGATGGAATGGCACAACATATGGGCTGCCTTACTACACTTATGACCAAGGTGTTCATTACAGAGCAGACATATTTGAGAACACAACAATTAAACAATGGTATCATGCGTGGGCAACGACCCCAGCTCTACGCAACCCGACGTATGAAGATACCGTGAATTGGCCTATTGTGTTGACAGAGCTAAGAAAACCAAATCACCAGATGAACTGGTCGGAATTCGAAAATATGGCAAGGTTCTTTTTCGAAGAAACAAGGGATCCTGTACTCTACGGAGTTGGCCTAATGGCAGGACCAGTTGAGTCAAATGACGAATGGATGGCTATTATGTGGGGCTTGGGAGGCGACCACTTCAACTCAACTTACGCTATTACTGTAAACGCTACTCAAAGCGTTCGAGCAATGGAGATATACATGCGACTTCTGAAGTATGCCCCTCCAGGAGCACTCGCTTCATCCTATGACGAGGTTGTTGCACAAATGCGAGCTGGAAAGATTCCTATGACAGGTCCCTTCTATCTTGACCAGTGGCCTAACATGGTAAAAACAGAGGATAGCATATCTGGAGCAAAAATGGAATGCGCGACACCCGTGGGCGGAAGAGGATACATCGGATGCTTCGCACTTGGAATAGACGCTGCTTCTAAAAGGAAAGATGATGCGTGGGAGTTCTTAAAGTGGTTAACTGGTCCAACAGGACAATATAGCTTCGCTAAGGGAGGAGGGACTACGTGTAGAAAATCTGTGCTGCTAAATCCAGAATTTGATCCGGCTGTCAATCCCGCAACACGCCGATACACAGCTCACTACAAGGCAGTATGGAATGCCTCTCAATTGTGGTTACAAACAGCGCCAACATGGCAAAAGCCGCCTAGAGTTTTCAAGATACCTGTAGCAGGTAAAATGTACTTAGAAAGCAAGATAACAATAGGCGCGATTGCCGCGGGGCAACTGACGCCAAAAGGTGGTTTAGACAAGCTTGCCTTGGCTTATGCCACAATCCTAGGATGGGGATACCCCGTACCGAGTCAGACACCCCCGGCAGGATGGCAACGCCCACCAGAAGACTAGCACAAAACTTAATATCAACTCCTTTTTTTCTTTACCAAATATAGAAATTTGTGGAATCAGCAAAATGGGAATAAAAACGGAAAAATACATGCCTTTTCTGCTGGTTCTTCCAGCTTTGATCATGGTTTTTGGCTTAACTTTATACCCGTTGTTTCATGCCTTATATTATAGCACACGCGATACAGACTTAACAAGCCCAATACCAGACACTTTTATTGGCATTAACAATTATCGGAAAATGCTTAACTTCGATCCCACTTTATCTGATGCATATGTAAGAAGTTTAACATTTACAGCCGGATGCCTAGCCCTTCAGATTCCATTAGGACTTGGTATTGCCCTACTTTTGAACAGACCAATAAGGGGTCATAGAATATTTAGGGCCATTTTTGCTCTTCCCCTAGTAGTCGCTCCAATTGCAATTGGACAAATTTGGAGAATGATGTATCATTACGAATTTGGCATAATAAAATACCTTGTTAGTTCAGTTTTTGGTACATCGCCAAATTGGACTGCCGACCCCAACTGGGCCATGGTTTCTATAATAATTTACGACACTTGGCAGTGGACACCTTTCGTAGCCCTTATACTGCTAGCTGGATTACAAGGACTGCTCCCAGAACCCTATGAATCGGCTACGATATACGGTGCATCTGCAATACAGAAGTTTAGATACATAACTTTGCCTAAAATGAGGCCATTAATAGGGCTTGCAGCTATATTCAGAATGATTGATACATTAAAAACTTGGGATCCTATATGGGCGATTACGTGGGGTGGTCCAGGTCAAGCAACAGAGACATTAAGCTATTACCTTTACAGAATTGGCTTTAGATATTTCTGGGTTGGATATGCAAGTGCGGTGTCGCTTGTGTTTCTTTATATAGTTATTGTTATCTCAACTGTTGCCTTGAAAAAAGGAGCTAAGCTTTAGGAAGTTTTAACATGTTGAAAATTGAAGTTAAAACTAAGCGTAAAATCGTGGATTGTCTATATTATATCGGAGTCATCATAGTTCTTATTGCAGTCCTGTTCCCATTTGTTTGGATGTTTCTTACATCAATCAAGAAAGAGCTAGATGTTCTGGCAATTCCTCCCAGAATCTTCTTTGAACCGACAATTGAAAACTATATCTTTGTATTTGAAAGGTCAGATATAATTAAAGGTTTGATAAACAGTTTAATCATTGTAGGCAGCGTAATAGCTTTGGCTATTCCGATAAGCATGCTAGCTGCATATGGCTTCACCAGATTTAACGTTGGAGGCGGACACTTGCAGTTCTACATACTTACTGTAAGAATGTTCCCGCCTATCGCTGCTATAGTCCCATATTTCGTAATATTCCGAAACTTTGGATTGCTTGATAACCATCTATCTATCATTCTATTAAACACGCTGTTTAACATGCCCTTCACCATTTGGCTGTTAGCGGGTTTCTTGCGGGAAATACCACAAGATCTTGAAGAAGCCGCTATGATAGAAGGTGCAACCAGATTTGAAGCATTTCGTGAAATAACTTTACCTTTAATTGCCCCAGCCTTGGCAGTAGCGGCCATTTTTGCAGCAATTTTCACTTGGAATGAATTCTTGTTCGCCTTTATTCTAACACGATCGGAAGCGATAACGGTTACCCGCGTGATGGCTGGATTTTATACTGAGAGAGGAATCTTATGGGGACCTCTTAGTGCATGTTCTACGCTTTGCACGGTTCCTATGTTCATTCTTGCTTTAATGATACAGAAATACATAGTTAGAGGGCTTACATTTGGCGCTGTAAGATGAAGGGGCTAAAGGAGGAACGATGATGGCGAGCGTCAGTTTGAAGGAAGTTTCAAAAAAGTTTGGAGATATAACAGCTGTCGAAAACTTAACACTGGACATTAAAGATTGTGAATTTTTTTCCTTACTTGGGCCATCAGGAGCCGGAAAAACCACAATTTTGCGGATGATAGCTGGAGTCGAAAAACCAGATAAGGGAGATATTTACATCGACAGTGTTCCCGTTAAAAATATCCCTCCGAAAGAAAGAGAAATTACAATGGTTTTCCAGTCCTATGCGCTTTTCCCTCATAAAAGTGTTTACGAAAACATGGCCTACCCGCTAAGAAAACGCAAAATGTCCGAAGCTGAAATTAAAAGAACTGTTGAAGAAACAGCTGAAATTTTGCATATAAAGCCTCTGTTAAGCCGCTTACCAAAACAACTTAGCGGAGGCGAAAGGCAAAGAGTTGGTCTTGGAAGAACAATGGTCCGACAACCTAAGGTCTGTTTACTCGATGAGCCTTTAACTAACTTAGACGCTAAGTTAAGAGTAGAGATGAGAGGTGAGTTTAAGAAAATCTGCAGAAACCTAAAAACGACGATAGTCTACGCAACTCCGGATCAACTCGAAGCTGTTACAATGGCTGATAGAATCGCTGTGCTGGATAGAGGCAAGTTACACCAATGTGATACTCCTGATGTGCTTTATGATCATCCTAAGAACTTGTTCGTGGCCAGCTTCATCGGAAGCCCCCCAATGAACTTCATAAACTGCACCTTCATCGAAGAAGACAAAAAAGCATATCTAGACGCTGCGGAATTCAGATACGAAGTAACAGACCTAGCAGAAAAAATTAAGACTCACATGACTAGCTCAGAGGTTATTTTGGGAGTAAGACCGGAGCATACTAAGATAGTTAAAAGTATGGAAGAAGGATATATTCAATTGGAAGTTTTTGTTTCGGAACGCGTAAGACCAGAAATCATTGTTGATTTGAAGACTGGAGAAAAAATTATCAAAGCATTAGCACCTGCAGAATTTGATGTGAGTATGGGCGACAAGGTATGGGTTAAATTCGAAAAAATCTTCCTTTTTGATAAGCGAACAGGAGAAGAAATCGCTGAAAAGGTGTTGTAGTTGGCTGGTGTACGACTTGAACATCTAGCGAAAAAATTCGGCGATGTTGTTGCCGTCAATGACTTAAACCTTGAGGTAAAGGACAAGGAGTTTGTTTGCCTACTTGGTCCTTCTGGATGTGGAAAAACAACAACGCTCAGAATGATTGGTGGCGTGGAGACCCCAACTTCAGGAGAAATATACTTTGATGAAAAACCTGTCACAGATTTGCCATCAAAAGATAGAGATATAGCCATGGTCTTCCAGTTTTATGTTATATATCCCGACATGAAGCCTTATGATCAAATAGTATTTCCACTAAAAATTCGCAAATTTCCAAAACATGAAATAAGAAAGAGAGTGAAAGAAGTTACTTCACTCCTAGGAATAGAATATATGCTCGAAAAGCCTATATCCCAATTAACTGTTGACGAACGTCAAAGGATAGAATTAGCAAGAGCTCTCATAAGAAAACCGCGGGTATACCTACTTGATGAGCCTCTAACTAACCTTGACGCAAAGCTTAGGGTTCACATGAGAGCAGAAATTAAACGTTTGTTCAAATCTATTGGAGCTACAACAATTTATGTAACTCATGATCAGGTTGAAGCCATGAGTATGGCTGACAAGATTGCAGTTATGAATGTTGGCGTATTGCAACAGTATGACACCCCTGATGTGCTTTATGATCATCCTAAGAACTTGTTCGTGGCCAGCTTCATCGGAAGCCCCCCAATGAACTTCATAAACTGCACCTTCATCGAAAAGGACAAGAGAGCCTTCCTAGACACAGCGGAATTTAGGTATGAAGTAACAGACCTAGCGGAAAAAATTAAGAGGGAGAGCACTACCCAAGAGATCATACTCGGAATTAGACCGGAGGACATAGGATTAGATATAAGTCGACAAAAAAATGCTTTACAAGCATACATTTCCATTCTGGAACCCATGGGGCATCGTGCCATTGTGTATGCCCAAGTAGGAGAAATAACATTGGTTGCTAACGTGGATATGCCAGGATTGAAAGCGGGTGATAAGGCATGGTTACGTTTTAATAAGGAAAAGATTCACATCTTTGACAAAAAAACTGGAATTTCAATTATGTAACTGGCATGCGAATTTTAACATACTTAAAGATGAGAAGATTGTTAAGATACAGACTTATCGCTCCAAGAAAGATTGTTGCAGAAAATGTTGTAATTCCGAAACCGTCAAAAAACGAGGTTTTAATAAAGATAAAGGCTTGTGGAATTTGCGGTACAGATATTCACGCTTTTCACGGGAAACATCCGTTTATCACTCCGCCCATAGTCCTTGGGCATGAATTTTCAGGTGTTGAAGTTGAATCGGGCAGAAGAGTTGTTGTTGAGCCGTCGGTTACATGCGGCAAATGCTACAATTGCAGAAGCGGAAGATACAACATTTGTAACGAACTAAAGGTTTTGGGTTGTCAACTTGATGGCGCCTTCTCAGAGTATATCGCAGTTCTAAAGGATAAAGTCTTTGAGATTCCAGAATCCATCTCCTTTGAGGAGGCAACGCTTGTAGAACCAACAGCTGTGGCTGTCCATGGAGTTAAAAAGGTATACCCCGTAGGGAATGATCGTATCTTTGTTTTCGGCGCAGGCCCTATAGGCTTGTTGACTATTCAGGTTTTAGAGGCTTATGACGCGAGAGAGATAATAGTTGCAGACATTTCGCAATTTAGATTAGAACTTGCGAAGGAGTTGGGTGCACATTATGTAGTTAACCCTAGGAAAGGCAATGTTGTGAAGTGGGTTCATGAAAAATTTGGCTTAGACGGAATAGACAAAGTTTTTGAGTGTGTAGGCGGATCCCAAGAGTCTACAATAAATCATTCCATTGAATTAGTTCGCAAGGGAGCCAAAATATTAATTTTAGGAGTTTTCCAGAGAAAAATGCCAGTTAACATAGCGTTAATTCAAGATCGGGAGCTAGAGATTCTTGGGTCGTTAATGTACACTCGAATAGACTTTTTAGAGTCGATAAAGTTGATTCAGAAGGGAAAAATAAACGCTGAAAAAATTGTATCAAAGGTCATTCCGATGGAAAAGGTTTGCGAAGCATTTGAGCTCATAGAAAAAGAAAGGGAGAAGGTTGTTAAAGTTGTTCTAAATTTCTAGTTCAAGCCAAAAATATTTTTATATTTATGTATTATAAGGCATCGATCTGTCTGAGGTATAATGTGAAATGGAGTTCGGAATTTTTATAGGTGGTGCTACGCATGTTGATGTTATTCCAAAAATGGTTATTGCAACGGAAAGATTAGGCTATAATTCCTTTTGGGTTTCGGATCACTTGTTTCTCCCGGAACGCTTTTATGAGTCTGTTGGAATGACGCCGAAGAAAGGTGAATCTCCCTTTCTTGAAGCTTGGACAACCATGGCTGCTGCAGCAGCAGTTACGCAGAAGTTAAAACTTGGCGTCGGAGTTACCCCAATACCAATGCGAGACCCAGGTATTCTCGCCAAGCAGATCGCCACCATTGATTTCATCTCAAACGGTCGTGTTATTTTTGGCTGTGGAGCTGGTTGGCACAAGAGAGAGTTTGAAGCCTACGGAATCCCTTGGGATGCTCATAAGGTGCGAATTGCCAAAATGTTAGAGGGTTTAGAGTTGATGAAGAGACTTTGGACCGAGCCATTCGCCTCTTTCAATGGCAAATATTATAAGTTAAGGGATGCACCATTATGGCCAAAACCAGTTCAAAAACCACATCCTCCCATATGGTTTGGTGGCCTATCTAGCTCCATAATGGAAGCTACCGCGAAATATGGAAATGGTTGGGTTCCATACTGTCTTAGTCCCTCGGAGTTTCGTAGGCACCATAAACTGTTAGTGGATGTGCTGAAGAAAGCTGGCAGAAAACAAGAAGAGGTGACCTCTGCATGTGTGGTCTTAGCTCACCTAGATTCTAGTTATAAAGCGGCAAGTAAGTTTGCTAAACCAATTCTGAAGACACGTGGCACCAGAACCTTAACAGCTGAGAAATGGGATGAAGCCACGGATAGAAGTGTCATCGGTTCTTCTGAGGAATGCATATCAAAGATTGAGGAGTACGCGAAAGCTGGTGTCCAAAATTTGTTATTTGAGATGATTCACCCGAAAAACGTTTATACCTTAATCAAACGCTTCGGAAAGAAGGTACTTCCAGCATTCAAGTGACTCTTTTCCAGAATAGTAACCCTTAAAATTAATCAGTTATAAAAGGCTTAATCTTAGGGAAAATAGAATGAAGAATAATTTTACCGTTCTCTTAGTTGAGAAAATCGATAAAGCAGGCATAGATATTCTTAAAGAAATAGCTGACTTAAAGTTTGCTTCCAGCGCTTCAGAGAAGGTTTTGGCTAATGAGGCGAAGGAAGTTGACGCCGTGATAATAAGAACTGTGGGAAAAATCTCAAAGAAAGTTATTCAAAGTGCCAGAAGATTGAAGGTTATAGGTCGTCATGGAGCAGGAATCGACAATGTAGACTTGCAGGCTGCGACCGAGCGTAATATTCCGGTTGTTTACACCCCTAAGGCAAACACTGAATCTGTAGCAGACCACACGATTGGTTTGATGATATCTGTTGCAAAGAAAATACCACAAGCACATTACGCTTTTACACGGAACAAAAATTGGTCTGCGAGATACGAATACATCGGGACGGAAATTTATGAAAAGGCTCTTGGAGTAATAGGGCTTGGCAGAATTGGTCGCAGTGTGACCAGGAGAGCGAAAGGTTTCAAAATGCAAATTTTAGCGTACGACCCCTATATTTCTAAGGGAACTGCAAAAAAGCTTGGTGTTAAACTAGTTGATTTAAAAACTCTTCTAGGCAACTCTGACTTTGTTTCAATCCATGTTCCTTTAACAAAGAATACATACAAAATGATTGGAAAGCGTGAACTAGAAATGATGAAGCCAAGCGCATACTTAATAAACACTTCTAGAGGAGGAATAGCAGACGAGGCGGCTGTCTATGAAGCTTTAGTTAAGGGCAAGCTGGCAGGGGCAGCTTTTGATGTATACGATAAGGAACCACCTGACCCTGATAATCCGCTGTTTAAACTTGACATTGTAATTGCCACGCCTCACATGGCTTCTCATACGGAAGAGGCGCTTAGAAGAATGGCGGTAACAGTGGCTGAGGATGTTGTCAAAGTTCTAAGAGGAGAACGCCCAAGATATCTCGCTAATCCTGAAATATTTGAATGACTTTAACCGTGCTGGTTGTCATCCTATTGTTCTTTAAAATTTTTGACAAGGCTTGTTACGGCTTAATTGTCACTTTTAATCCTTCGTGTTTTTTCAGCGTCATTATAGCTTTCTCAGCTTCTTCAATTTTAAATTTATGTGTAACCAGCTCTTTAAAGGGAATTCTGTCAAAATATAAGTGTAATAAATTGATCACGGTTTCAAATTGTGTGGGTGGATAAACCCAGCTTCCAAGAACATCTATGTCTTTTCTGCAGATCCTATGTGGATGAATTTCAACCCCTCCAGAGTCAACATAATGCCCGACTTCAACGTATCTTCCGCCGTCACGCGTCATTTCTATACCTTCGGGGAAAGCTGTTGGAACACCTGCGCACTCAAAAACAACATCTGCTCCGAGTCCGTGGGTCAGTTTTTTAACCATCTCAATTCGTTCTTCAGGTTTATCCATTTCTTTTAGATTAATTGTATGGTCAGCGCCAAGTTTCTGCGCCATCTTCAGCCTTTCATCAGCCATATCAATCGCTATAATCTTACCCGCACCAGCAATTTTGGCTGACGCTATCACTAATAACCCAATGGGACCTGCACCTTGGATTGCGATACTTCTACCTGGACTAAAACCTTCCCTGGCGGAAGGCAACCCCGGCTCAAAAGCTCTCTCTAAAGCTCGGCTAGCAACAGCCATTGGCTCAATCAAAACGGCAACTTCCGGTGGCATATCGTCAGGCAATTTGTACACCCAGAAATGTACGGGATCTATGTATACGTATTCGCTCCATCCTCCAAATAGATGAGGTGGTTCCTTACAGCTCATTGTTACTCCATAAGCACGCCTATTTGTACATAGATTTGGTTTATGTGGCACAAATCGGCAGTAGTAACATTTTCCACAGAATAAGTTTGTGCCTGGAACAACGGTTATCAGGTCTCCCTCTGTTAGAGTTAGACCCTTGACTTCTAGAGTCCTTGCTATCTCTCCGATTTCCTCTATTTTTCCTAAAAATTCGTGGCCTGGTATTATAGGGTAGGGAACAGTCATCCTTCCCTCATAAATATGTATATCTGTTCCACATACTCCGCAGATTTCTGTTCGTATAAGAATTCCATCTTTTTTTGCTTCTGGCTTATCAAATTTCATGATTTCAATTTTCTTAGCACCTTTTAAAACAGCGGCTTTAATTTTTTTGCTCAATTATCCCCATCTTATTCATGCAGAGCATCTGTTAAAAACATTCAATTGTTATTTATAGATTATGCTCAGATTTTTACGCTATAATCTATCATGGTCCAGAATGCGAGACGCTTTGACTCTCGACGGGTCTTTTCGTAGTTCTATCTATTTTATTAAGTCACTTGGTCTTTCCTTGGAAACTAGAAGGAGTCCGCTATGTTAAAATTACTTTAGTGCTTGTACTAAATCTTATATGACTTTACGTGCGATTACAACTGCATTCGCAACTTTGCAGAACAGCGGTGAGAATCATTGTTTGAAGTTTCTAACAGAGTCAGCTTGATAAGGCACTCGGCAATTCGAAGGATGCTTGAGGTCTCGACTGGAATGGAAAACCTTGTTCATTTGGAGCAGGGTGAGCCAGACTTTACAACACCAAAGCATGTTTTAGAGGCGGCTGTGGAGGCTATGGAAAAAGGTTTCACGCACTATACTGAAACTAACGGGGTGCTGGAACTGCGGCAGGCTATAGTTGAGAAGCTTGAGAGGGAGAACGGTATTGATGCTGATCCGCAAACAGAGGTAACGGTAACCTCTGGAACTCAGGAAGCTATGTTCATAGCTGCATTGGGTTTTCTAAATCCGGGTGACGAAGCCCTAATTCTTGATCCATATTACCCTGCATGTTTTGAAGACACCCTGTTGGCAGAGGCGAAGCCTGTCACAGTTCCGCTTGATGAAGAGAAGAATTATGGAATAGAAATGGAAGCGTTGGAAGGGAAAGTAACGAAGAGGACTAAGATGATTTGGATGTGTAATCCGTCCAATCCAACGGGGCATGTGTTCTCAAAGCAGGATCTGGAAATCATAGCTGAGGTGGCGCAGAAGCACAACTTGATAGTTTTCGTGGATGAGATCTATGAGAAGATTGTTTACGATGGTGCGAGGCACATCAGTATAGGTTCTTTGCCTGGCATGGAGGACAGTACTATCACGGTGAACGGTTTCTCAAAAGCGTATGCGATGACTGGATGGAGGATAGGATACGTAGTGGCCGGAAAGAAGCTTTCAGCTACTCTCCGCAAGGTGCACTATTACGCTGTTTTGTGTCCATATGCGATTTCGCAAAAGGCAGCTGTTGCTGCGTTGACAGGGCCGCAGGATTGCGTTCAAGAAATGGTAAAAGAATACGACAGAAGAAGAGAGCTTGTGCTAGACGAACTTGAAAAGATTGAGTCCTTATCCTACACTAAACCGAAGGGAGCATTCTATGTCTTTCCGAATTTTTCAAGTTACGAAAGATCAGATGAAGTACTAGCGTCGAATTTGCTAAGGGAAGTTGGAGTGGTGACTGCACCAGGTTCAGGCTTCGGAAAAGCTGGTGAAGGGCATTTAAGAATATCATACTCCGTCTCATATGAACAAGTTAAAGAGGGTATGAAGCGTATCAGAAAGTGTCTGGAAAATAAAGCATAGATTATCTTGGTATGAAACGGCGACATCTTCCACAAACTCCTTCTTTTTGTTGGTAATCGCGCATCTCCATAATATGAAAAATTCAGAACACAATTATTATAAGGAGAAACTAACGAAAGCAATTGCTCAGAAGGAAGTCTTCATATGAAAAAATCTTTTGTGATTGGTGTTTCCCTTGCCTTTCTTATATTACTAGGGTTTCCTAGAAATGCGTTAGCGTTCATCCCTCCAGAACTTGTAGCGAAATACAGCGCGAATGCTCCAACAATCGATGGATATATGGGCAGTGTGGAGTGGAATGACACCAAAAAGCAAGTGATTAACCTAACCGGTGCTGCCAACATTGAGGCTTGGTTATACGTCAAACATAACGGAACACACGTACATATCGGACTTTTGCTTTGGGAAATATTCACTCACCCTACTGATGAATTCATAGTAGCCTTCGATGAAGGAAACGACGGCAGCTTCGGCAGTGGGACACGAGATTTCACATTAACACCGTATCAAGAAGACTTGAAGGCATGTTACAGTGATCACACACTCAGAGATGGTTACTACAACGTTAGTTTTTACGCGAAAACTGAAGAAATAGATTTTGATGCAGACTGCGTTCACGAAAATGATCACTCAACGACACCGTTGGAGATTGAATACTGGGAAGGCTTGAACTGGGTGGATGACCACTGGGAAGCTGAATTTGCGATTCCTTTTGTTGGCAATGACGGTGGGGCTAGCGATGTTAGCGACCTTTCATGCACCGTAGCAGACACAATGGGCATAAAAATCCAATACTACTACGGGCCTGGTGCCAACAACTACTATTACCCGGAGGGCGACAAGCTACAAATCAGCAAGTACGCCAATTTAAGTTTCCCTGCCCCAATGATTGAGAGCTGTAATGCCACAGGACACAAAAAGGACAACTTCAATCTCTACGAAGACGTATACTTGAATGGTAGTGGCTTTTTGCCTTTGACAGCATACGACCTCTACGTAGTAGATGACGTGGCCGTCTGGACTGATGGCATACCTATTCCATCAAGAATGTCTGGCACTGCAACCTCAATTGTCTCTGACTCTGATGGAAACGTCGCTACAACTGCAATATGGAGTGACCCATCAACGCTTGGTCAATATGACATTGTAGTCGATGTTAATGGCAACGGCATCTATGACGAAGGAATCGATGCCTTGGACAACAATGACGTAGAAGTAACTGCAGGATTCGTCATTCCGGAATTCCCATCTCTGATTGTCTTACCTCTCCTCATGATTGCGACGCTATTTGTACTTGTCCTGCTAAGAAAGAGAGACGTGCTATGACACAGAGCCTGAAGAGATTTGAACCCCATACCACATGGAAATATCTCCCGCCATTCCCTTTTTTTCTCTTTGTGGCAGTATGTCCGGTTACTCCAGACACCGATGGCGATTTCTCCCGAACAACAAATTGGATTGCTCCTAACAATCTTGATTATAGTTAGCAAGAATGATATAGACATTTGCTAGTGTCTGATTCAAGAGTCAAGTCTTCTTCGGTTTTCTTTTTATTGGCAATAGCTTCTTTACATCATTAGCATCGTCTGCCGTCAATAATCTAATCCATAACCAGCGTCCATCATGCAACTGTTTCGTATTCTCTATCAGTTTATACATTTTGGGGCTCAATTCGTTTCGCATCGAAAGAGCTTTCTCGGATTCCTTCTCGCCAAGGACTATGAGAACCATGACTCCACCTCTCTCTGGCGTAAGCGAACACAAAGTTTTGCCACTTTTGCGGTAGCGAACTTCCCATCCATATTTTGCTCCGCCAAATACTGTTTCGGGTATGATATCATAGTGTTCTTCGATAAACCGTCTTATCTCTATCCAAGCTCCTTTCGCTGGCTCTCCTATGAAATTTGCCATCTCGTCTTCTGTAGGTTTGTGCGCTTTATCTATCATTCGGGGAAAATCTTGTCCCATAAAATCAACCTGTCTTTTCAACAAGACTTCTCTTAACTCAATATAACTTTTCTGCATCTATTGTATTTTGAAAGCACACTAGTATGACTTTTCACACTTTAGGTCAATCTGTAAGTGCGATCTATATATAGAGGGGCTAAAAAAACTGTAGAGACCCACAGGGTGCAGGCAACGTATAAATGATTGGTGGTTCAAAAAGGCTGTATCAATTTGCGTTAGAGTCATTTCCTTGTTATTGTGACTCTGCATTTTTCTGCGTCTACTCTGACGAAGTCACCTGTACGAATGATTTCAAACGGGTCCTTTTCCAATCTGTCCACCAGAGGAACTTTCACCAGAAAAGCACTCACGATAAGCACTGTTTCCACGTCTTTAACTATCAATGCTTTCGGAGCAGCATTGTTTGAAGCCAGTTTAAAGAGACCATCTATCTGAACCACTGAACTAGCCTTTCCCGAAGGAAACACGAGCACTTTATTTGTAAGACTCTTTCCCGCCAACTCATGACTTCGCTCCCTAACAACGCCTGTCTTAGGATCTGTAAGATAGAAACAGATGGGCTCACGAGAAACCAACGCCTCACCTTCCCCGTAGCCGCCTACAATCTTGTGACACTTCAGTGTAATTTCCAAAGCTTTCATCCCCACTTCCCCTTGACTGCGGCTTCAACACAATCCTGCAACCTTGCCACTATAACCTCTTTAAACCGTCTATAGTAGGCACACTTGGGCGAGTCTGTCATACCAACTTTATCCTTGTAAACAATCCAGCAGGGTTCATCTATACACGTGTCCACCACAACACGCCCACCAGCCCTCTCAATAACATCTACATAGCCGATCCTTTCAGCCAAAACCTTAGCCGTCGCCGACGTGCAAACCCAAAACGAAACACCATCGTATATCTTCTTCCCATTCAACAGTCTCGCAACCTCTCCCACCTGCTTAAGCGTGTAATGTGGACACCCAAGCATAACGAAGTCTATCTTTCCACTCGTCGTCTGAAGCTCATCATGTGCCTGTTTAAGCTCATGGTCTGTCACAGTAATCTTATCCTTTGGAACGTCGCCCTGAAAGGATTCTTCAACAGTTGAAGCCTCAACCGTGAATCCGGGAATGTAAAACATGGATATGGCGCCAGGCACGTTTGACATTGCGCAGAAGTTTATGAGTTCCTCCGTGTTTGGACGCCTTGATATACCAGTCATTACAGGAACGCCATAGCCTATCTTTTTGCCGACGTAATACCCTAGAAGCGTATAGTCAAACTCATCCTTCAGGACTGCTTCCACCTTGACTAAGTGCGTGCCTTTCCTATTTTCTTTAAGATGCAACCCATATTCAGGAGTCTTGCCGATAACTCCCGCAGCTAATGCGCTCTGAGCTGCCTCGCGATTAGTTCTCGCGCCAATAACAGAATTCACATAAGGTGTAGCACTCGATTCAGAGAAGGCAACGGTCTCACCATACAATGGGATATTTTCCGCCATGTATGGTATGCAACTCCAACTGAGAATAGCGCCCACTCGTTTATAAGCTTCCATTACTCTTCGAGCTACCTCAGCCTCATCTTTTGGAATTTCAAACAGGCTATCAAAATACTCAACGTCATATACCGGATTCGTGCTTGTAGGCACCCTACAATGAGCCCCTCCATTTGCCAAAAGCTCGACAAAGTACAGGTCTCCTTCCTGACCACTTGAAGCGGCATGCGCACGGCTTATGGGAATCATTCTTTCAGCGTCATACGCATCTCCAATCGCTACAAGCAATTCCATTGCCTTCCGCGTTCCTTCCCCAAACTCGCCATTGAGTATTCGTTCTTCCTCTTTGGTTAAGTACATCTCGATCCACCCTTCAGCCTTATATCCTCGCCCAAAACAGCGCTAGCAAACATTTTGCGGGTTTCCCTCCAAATACTTCAAAACATTATCTACACAGATATCCGTACATCTCCTTACCGCTTCGACAGTATGGAAGCCAATGTGAGGAGAAAGTATCGTATTATCCAGCTTGAATAACGGGTTGTCTTTTCTTGGCGGTTCTTCTTCGAAAACATCTAGTCCAGCATAAGACAGTTTACCCGATTTCAAAGCGTCAACTAAAGCCTTCTCGTCTATCACTTTGCCTTGGGACGTATTGATTATAACAGCTCCGTTTTTCATAGAAGCAATTTCCTTCTTCCCTATTAATCTCTCTGTTTCCGACGTTAAGGTGACATGTAGGGTTACGCAGTCGCTTTCCTTCAGTAACGTATACAGGTCGACGTACTTCATGCCGATTTCTTCTGCCTTCTTCATATTAGGATATTTATCGAAAGCCAAAATCTGCATCTTAAAAGCCTTGGCTATCTCCGCAACTCGACAGCCAATAGAGCCTGTACCAATTATGCCAAGAGTTTTTCCAACAAGTTCGATGCCCCCAAATGGTCTCCAATCGAAACAGCCCCTCCTGACATGCTTATCAGCCAGTGACAATTTTCTTATAGTCGCCAGCAACAAAGCGAAGACATGCTCAGCAACAGCCTCAGTAGCATAGCCCGGAACATGTGCAACCACGATTCCTCTTTCTCTTGCTGCCTCCAGATCCACATAGTGACAAGTTGTAGCCCAAATTGAAACCATTTTAAGTTTTTTAACGGAATCAATGGTGTTCTTGGTTAAATTAGTCCAACCAACTATTACAATGTCAGCTTCCCTTATTCTTTCTTTCAATTCATCAGGTGTTTTAGGTGGCTCCCTAAAAATTTCTAAAGAACCAATTGATCGTAATTTTTTGATGTGTTCTTCTTCCAAATAAATGTGATCTATAATTACAATTTTCATCCTTTATCTTTTTTCCTCACATGCAAGCGATTACTTAAGTCTTATGCTAAAGAAAACCTTTAACAAATTTTTCCACTATGTAATAGAAATTCGAAGCCTTATTGCCTTTATTATGGGAGATGATTTCATAAAACTTTTATACGATGGGTCGTAGATATGAGTAATTAATAATTGGACTAAGGTGCTTGCATGGAGCCTAGCAAAAAGCCATTAAATGTGCTTATTAAACAGTTAAATGCTAGTATTGCAGTCGTGCTGAAGAATGGTTGCGAGTACAAGGGTAAAATGATTAAGTGTGACGGGCATATGAATATACTCTTGGAAGGAGCAACTGAGTGCAGAGACGACCAGTTAATCACTAATTATGGAAACGTTTTGCTGCGAGGAAACAACATACTTTACATAATGTTGGATGTGCACTAGAAAATAGCAGTTTTGCCCTTTTCAGTCACGTATGTCAGGGCTTCACTAATTTTGACCTTTAACATATACTTGCGCTTAAAATATTGCAAAATGTTTTTGACGTCTCGCGTTAGAAGCTGTTGGGCGTTGGGGTGCTCCCTTGTGACGTATTGCGGCCAATCAATTATCAGGATGTGTATATTAGGCTTTAAAATGACATTGTATTCGCTTAAGTCTGCGTGAATAACGCCAGCCTTCAAATAGGCTTTTCGAACATTGTGCAGTATTTCTTTTAAAACTTTTACTGGTTCTGGAATTTCCTTCCATTCCGCAATCTCCGCTCCTTCAATCATTCCCATGACTAGGACATGGCGATTTTGGCTTATTGGTTTTGGAACGGCTACTCCATGCGGAAAGACAAGTTTTAGTGCTTGAAACTCTTTTTCTGCCGCAAGCCTAGACTGGAAAAGCCAGCTAGCTTGTTCAACTGCGTAGCCTCTTTTTCGTTTGGTTTGACGGAAACTGATTCGGCCTAGCCTGTGCAATTTTACGGCGATCCTCTTGCCTTTCTGGTTTAATGCATCGTAAACGTCTGCTTCTTTGCCAATCCCTAAGGGTTTTCCAAAGGCTTCAAGCACTCCGGCTTTGACTAGGGCGTTTATCGCTAAGCAGTCATATCCTGCATAGTTTAACGTGTAACCCACATAGGCGCCTTTAATCTGGTGGATTAGCCTTAGTTTGTTGAGACGGTTTAGCCTAAAGTCTGTTTCTCCCGTGCTGAATTTGGCAAATTTTGCGATCATTTCTTTTGGAACGAACTCGTGTTTGCTCATGGCTGTCTCTATAACCTGCAGTACCCTAAGGTCCTCACTTTCAAGCGTACGAAATACCTGAACCGCCATATCAGCTGACGACATAACAAAATAGTTGTAGGTTTTTAACTAAATAGAAGTTTTGCTGCAACCCGTCATTTGATTCTTAACAGCTCTACTTCTTCCTTACTTGGGATGGAAACGATTATCGATCTATTCAAGCTTTCTCTACCAAATTTTACAAGAACTTCTCCGAATTTCTGGTCTGAATAAAAAGCAGTTAAACAAGCCGCTTTTTTAATGGCTTCTTTTGTTTTGGGTCCTTGAAGCAAGGTTATTGGACTCCCACAACCTTGGGCCTCAAAGTAATAGTTGCCCTTCATTTTCAGCTGAAGCAAAAGCTTATTTTCACTCTCATTTCTCCCAACAATTATTTTGTTTTCTGCGAATCTGAAGTGCCTTCCAACCCTCAGCAATTGAACATCTTTAAGGGAAGCTCTTCTTTTATGTTCAAACAAGTCTCTCAGCTTGTTAGCAAACTCCCTATAAGTTAGGAGGCAACCCCCAGCAGGACGCGGGTAATCTGTTATCTCGAATTCTTTAGCGAGTTCGATTTGTTTTTTCCTCGATCTTCCTCTGATATTCAAAAGCCTTTCCCTATCCACCCATCCCTTTCTCTCAGCTTCTGTTTTCGGCAATAGTTTTGCAGACAGAGGTCTCAGAATTTTTCCTTCTAAACCTGCCTCCTTCTCTATAATGTCTAAGGCTTTTCTACGCTGAGACATTGGTCTCTCGTCTAGAACTTCGCCTGTGAAAATAAATGAGGCACCTATCTCTTCTGCATATTTCTTCGCTTCTCGAAGCATAAGAATTCTGCAGTCAATGCAGGGATTCATGTTTTTTCCATAGCCGTATTTCGGCTTCCTTACGACTTTTAGGTATTCTTCGCCTAGGTTCACAGTCTTCAATTGAATATCGAATTTCTTTGCCATTTCATAGGCTCCGCATCCCCCTTTTCTACAGAGGCAGAATGGGGTTACAAAGTTTATAGCCTCAACTTCTATGCCTTGATCTAGAATTAGCTTCACGGCTAAAGTGCTGTCCAAACCGCCCGATAAAAGCGCTAAAGCCTTTAACTTTTTCACCATTATCTCTTTTATGATTTTCACACTTTTATTTAAGCACTCTTTCATGTGCAAAGAAAATAACTTTGCCAACAATTATATCCTGAAACCGCATATATCACTTATGGCCTCTAGGAAGGAAGCATTATGAAAACCCTAGATTCGAAGTATATTCCAATTTTAGAGGATAAGTACGGCCGCTACTGGTGGCCTGTGGAATACCCAGAAGAAACTTCAAAAGACCCCTTCAAGAATTTGATAATCACTCTTCTTTCTCAGAATACGAGTGAGATAAACTGCGTTAGAGCGTATAAGGGATTAACTGCAAAATTTGAAGTGAAACCAGAGGTTTTGGCGAGGGCGAAAACTGAGGAGATAAAGGAGGCCATCAGAAGTGGCGGCCTCTATAACGTCAAATCGAAGAGGATTAGGGAGGTTTCTCAAGCAGTTTTAGAAAAGTTTGGAGGAGACATATCTTCAGTTCTTGCCTTACCAAAAGAAGAGACTAGGAAAAGGCTTCTGGAACTGCCTGGAATTGGCAAGAAAACCGCTGATGTCTTGCTTGCGCATAGGCATTCCTACGCTGAAGTTATGGTCGTGGACACCCATATGGAGAGGATAGCAAAAAGGCTGGGCTTGGTCAAGCCAAATGCAAAATACGAAGAAGTTCAGAAAGCCCTTAAGGTTTTCATACCATGGGAAAAGGGAGAAAGAACTGGAGGCTTGTTATGGCTTCTGGCAAAGTACACTTGCAGAGCCCAGAACCCCAAATGCCATGAATGCCCAATAATAGAATTATGCGACTACGGAAGCAAAGCTAAAAAGAAGAAGTAGAAATGTTCCATTTATAATTCTAACGGGATTCCATAGGATTCTTTGAAAAATATTCCTTTGAAGGCTTTTCTAGGTGTTGGAGGCAGGTTTTCGTCTGGAACGCCTAAAGGAAGTGGAGCAATAACCGTTAAGTTTTCATACTCTTCACGTCTGCTTAGATAACATATAATTCTTATATAAATGCGCGTGAAATAACAAAATGGTTCAACTCTGACTTATTGGAATGTGCGTTTAATGAGAAAAACGATATTTAAAAAACTTGAGGCTCAGGGGTTAATAGCAAATTATAACCGCTTAAGAAAGAATTTGCCTCCAAAACTTCCTGAAAGAGTTTTCATTTGGGATGAAACCTTAAGAGAAGGAGTTCAAACTCCAACGGTGTTTTTGACTTATGTGGAGAAGGTTAAGCTTGCAAAAATGCTGGATGAGATAGGCGTTTCAATCATAACGGTTGGATTTCCCGCAATTTCCGAAGAGGAGAAAAATAGTGTTAGAAGAATTGCAAATGAGGGCTTTCAACAGGCAAGCATCGCTGCCTCAGCCCGCATAATTAAAAATGAAATAGACGCTTGCCTAGAATGTGGGATAAGAGAAATCTCCATATTTACACCTTTTAACGGGCTGAATCTTGAACATAGACTTAAGATAACCAAGGATCAGGCTGTAGAAAAAACGGTTGAATGCATCGAATATGCGAAAAAGCACGGCATAACTGTGGATTTTGTTTTGGAAGATGGTTCGAGAACACCTCTTGAGGATATTTTTAAAATTTTTGAAGCTGCAGTGAAAGCTGGAGCAGATAGGCTGGTAATTGCTGACACTGTTGGCTTTTTAAGACCTTTATCCACACGATACCTGATTTCGCATGTTAGGGAAGGACTTTCACGGTTAATAAACAAGAATGTTCCGCTTTCAGTTCACTGTCACAACGACTTTGGCTTGGCCACGGCAAACACTTTGGCAGCAGTAGAGGAAGGCGTAGCCTATGTGCATACTTGCATTGCTGGATTTGGGGAAAGGGCAGGAGTTGCCCCCTTAGAGGAGGTTGTTACAGCTTTGGAGCTGCTCTATGATGTGGACACTGGCATAGACATGAGGAAGCTTTATAGGCTTTCGCAGTTAGCCGAGAAAAGTTTCGCGTTGCCTATACAACTTCACAAGCCAATAATAGGTGAAAACGCCTTTTCCTACGAAGTAGATGAGCATGTAAAAGGAATGCTGGCCCATCCACTTATATACGAGCCTTTTCCGCCAGAAATCATTGAAAGAACAACACAATTCTATATAGGAAAACAAACTGGGAGACATCTGGTTGAAAATCTTCTGACATCTGCGGAAATCAAAGCCACTCCGAGTCAGATAGACGAAATAGTTAGAAGGATAAGAACCACGCAGGAAGGCCTAGACAAGGGCGGAACGCAAATGACATTTTATCAGATAAAAAAGCTTATGAAGGAGCTGCGGAAAGGCTTGACTGAAGAGGACTTTTGGAAAATAGTTGAGCAAGTCACAAGGCAAAAGCCTAAGCTTCCACTAACTTCGTAACGCTGGAAAGCCTAATTTTTCGTGGCTTTCGCTTTTCTTCTAGTCCTTTTGAAGCTCAGGCAGAATTTTCTCAAAGTAATCCAGCGACTCTGGATTAATCAAAGCATCCCTATTCAGGACTGGTCTGCCATGTATTATGTTCATGACGGCAACTTCAACTTTCTTCATATTAAAGGTGTAAGGAATGTCAGGCACTTCGATTATTAAGGCTGGGGCATGCCTAGGGGAAGCATTTTCACGTAGGTTTTTCCTTATTTTATCTTTTAAATCCTCTGTTAAGCTATATCCCGGAGCGAGTTTGACGAAAAGGATGAGGCGCTGATCTCCCTTCCAATCCTGCCCTACGGCTAGACTATCAGCGATTTCAGGCAATCTTTCCACCACGTTATATATTTCAGCAGTGCCTATGCGCACTCCTGAAGGCTTTAGAACGGCGTCGGAACGGCCGTAGAAGGTTATTCCACCTGTGTCGCTATGAATTACTATATAATCACCATGCCGCCATACTTTCTTATCTGGATAAAATCTAAAGTAGGCGTCTAAATACTTTTCATTGTTTGGATCGTTCCAGAAGTAAAGTGGCATAGAAGGAGAAGGAGCTTCGCAAACTAGTTCCCCTTGCTGGTCGACCACAGGATTGCCCTTCTCGTCATAAGCCTTCACCTTCATTCCTAAAGCTGGGGCCTGCAATTCGCCAGCATATACGGGAAGGGTTAGACTTCCAGCAGCAAAGCAGCCATTGATGTCTGTTCCGCCGGAAATAGAGTTAAAGTGCACATCGTTTTTGATTGCTTCGTAGACGTATTCAAATCCTTCAGCTGAAAGGGGTGAGCCGGTTTGGGATATTTCTCGCAACGATGACAAATCGTAGTCATTTCCAGGCTTTACTCCTTGGCTTCGGAGATAGTTGATGTAGCTTGCACTACAACCGAAGATTGTTACTTTTTCATCCTGAATTAATTTCCACATGGCACCTAGATCTGGATAATTTGGGTTACCGTCGTATAACACAATAGTAGCTCCCACCGCCAAGGAGCTTAAGAGCCAATTCCACATCATCCAACTGCAACTTGTTATATATATGATGGTATCTTCTCGTCTTAAATCCGTATGGAGCATCAGCTCCTTTAAGTGATTGATAAGGACTCCGCCAGCCCCTTGCACCATGCACTTTGGCTTACCGGTTGTTCCTGAGGAAAACATAATATATACGGGATGATCGAAAGGCAACTGCTCGAATTGAATTTTCGGTTGTTTTTCTGGCGATAGAAAATCGTCATAACGTACAGAATTGGGAATATTGCTGATATCAGGTTTCTCTTGCAAATATGAAACAACAACAACTTTTTCCAGCGAAGGTATCTCTTTGGCAATAATCTCAGCGTTAAGCAAAGTGTTGAAAGTCTTTCCTTTATACCAGTATCCATCAGCAGTGAACAAAACCTTAGGTTCGATCTGACCAAGACGATCCAGCGCTGCTGATGCACCGAGGTCAGCACCACAAGAAGCCCATATAGCTCCGATGCTGGTGGCAGCAAGCATAGCAATGACTGTCTCCATTAAATTGGGCATGTAGGCAGCTACTCTGTCTCCGGGAGCCACCCCTATCTCGCGCAGTGATTTGGTCAAGCGCGCCACTTGGTTGTATAGCTCTGAATAGGTTATCTTAGCCGATCTCTGGATTTCTCCTCTGAATATGAAAGCTACGCGGTCATCCCTGTATCTCAAGAGGTTCTCGGCGAAGTTTAATTTTGCACCTGTAAACCACCTCGCTCCAGGAAACTTGCGTAAGTCATCAACCACCTCATCATATCCGCGGGAAAACATGATCTCACCGAATTCCCACATGGTCGCCCAGAAGTCTGGTATATTTTCAATCGACCAGTTATATAGTTGGAAATAAGAACTAATTTCGAGATCATATTTCTTGTTGACGAAGTCAATAAAATGAGTCATATTGGCTTTTTTTATGCGCTCTTCAGAAGGCTCCCAGAGCAATTTTCCCATGGTTTACTTTTCCTCACATCAGTTTGTATTTTACATATTTTTTCTTAAGTCCTTTACTCTTTTGGCTTCTCTCTTGAACCTCGGTAGGGTTCCCTACGGAACCAGTTAAATATTCGCCTTTACTTCAACGATGGATTTGACATGTTCTTTTCCTTTTCGGTGAAAGGCATATCCTCCAAATCATCCATAGTTCTTATGTCATCTGGGTGATTCTAGCATCCTTAAACTTCTTCTGTAAATGGGAACTTTTCTTCAGCTTTTAACGGAGCCCTTTATCTTCTCACCGCATGCTTTCCCTAGTCACAGAAAGGGTAATAAAATTAAGTTTCGTGATGTTTTGAAGGGCAAATTAGCTTATGTTGTCACTAGTTCCCGCATTGCTTGCGCTATTTCTTCCCTTGTCGGTGGTCTGGGATAGTTGTAGATTGGACCACTTGGCTTTTCATTGTAATATGGACGGTTGCAGTCTGGGCAACCGGAAGTGAGAAAAGGCGCTCCAGTTCGTATAATTTGCCTTAAAACTTTCTCTTCAACACTGAAATCGCTTATGCAGCCCTCCACATCAAAACGCATGTCCTCATACCTAGCGATTCCATTAAAAATTAAATATCTCGCAACTTGAATTCGCCTGTACTTCTGAATTTGCGGTTGAGCACTATTCTCTAAGGCTGTTCCCGGAATCGGTGTAAAAGCAAAGAGTGCTGGTAAAACCCCCATGTCCACGCATTCTTGAACAATTTCAACCATTTCCCCTTCAGTTTCACCCAACCCAATAATTAAATGTGTGCTAACCTTGCCTTTTCCAAGGACGCAAACAGCCTCGTTTAACAGTTTAAACTGGTTTTCCCAGTTGTATAGGCCTCCGGCGGATAATCCCTTAATCTTGTCAAATAGTTCCTTTGTGGCAGCGTCTAAGGGTATACTAATCCTTTCGGCTCCAGCTTTCGCTAATTGCCTCAGGTTTTCGTTGCTTAGCGGTTGGCACGAAATCGAAATAGGAACCTTAACGTGTTGGTTAATTGTTTTAACAATAGCTAGAAGGTGCATGAAAACCTCTGGATAGTTTAGGGCTTGGATGCAAACACGCTTTATTGCGCCATTCTTAACAGCCCTAATTAATCCATTAAGAACTTTTTCGGTTTGAAAGGCAGGCCATGAGACCCTTGAAAGCATGTCTGCTCTACCGTGACTTTTCTTGGCTTGTGGACAAAAACCGCAGTTTGCAGAGCATTTACCTCGCCTATAAGTCATTAAATAAGCGGTTGTGGGTGCAGCGTCAATTTTTCCCTCTAAAAGCCCGAGAACTATGGCAGAGCCTAGGGAAACACGAATCCTTTTAGGTGTCTCGTTGGTGATAGCCAAAGTCGCACATTCTGAGGATACATTAAATTAGGCTAAGTTGGGCTTAATATTTTTTACAGGGCTATGTGCTTTCTCACTAAAGATTTGGAATTCACAAATGATTTATCAAAGCAAAATGAAACCGAGTTTAAGGGCATGCGTAAATGCGAAGGTCAAAGCTAGAATCATGTGAGGCAATTCTGGAAGTTCTGGTGAAGAAGCCTTTAACTCTCGATAACGTAGCATACGAAGCTAACATGGATTGCACTGTTCTAAGGCGATATCTAGACTTTCTCATAAAAAACAATCTTGTCGAAGAGAGGTTCTCAGACGAGAAAACGCTATTTGCCATCACGGAGAGGGGCATAGCCGTATTTAAGGCCCTTAACTTTCAAGAGTATCTTGAAAAGGTTACAAAATCTATCAGGGCTATGGATGATGCTTCACAGGTGTTGCCCATCATTTCAAAGCGTATTAGCGAGCATGAAGAGAAAGCTGAAGGTTGAATCAGCTCTTTTTATTTCAACGTTTGCTTCAGCTTGTCGGAAACGAAAACTATTAAACAAATAATGAAGCATTCCTAAGAGAGGACAATGGCGCAGCTTTCCCCTGAAACTGTTTGGCACATGAAGGAAACAGAGCTTCTAAAAATCTTGAACAAGGGTTTACACCTTTCCCAACGGAAGAAAATCTATTTCTACGCTCCAAGTTTCATATACTACAAAACAAATTATTACAGTTCTTCACCTAGAGATTTTCCAACAATTTCTGTGACAGGAAAGGGCTGTGCATTAAAATGCAAACATTGTGGCGGAAAAGTTTTAGAAACTATGTATCCAGCTACCACCCCTGAAAGGCTTTTTGAGTTGTGTGCACAGCTTAAAAGGGACGGAGCATTGGGTTGCCTTATAAGCGGCGGATGTTTGCCGGATGGTTCAGTGCCCATCGGAAAATTTGTTGATGCGATTGGAAGGGTTAAGCGTGAATTAGGCTTGACTGTCTTTGTCCACACGGGAATAATTAATTTTGATATGGCTGAGGAGCTTAAGAAGGCTGGCGTTGATTCCGCGTTAATAGACATAATTGGCTCAGATGAAACCATAAGGGAAATCTACAACTTGAATATAAGGGTTGAGGATTATGAAACCTCTTTAAAGGCACTGCACAATGCGGGCATAGCTTTTGTGCCACATATAATTGTTGGGCTTCACTATGGAAAACTGAAAGGCGAATTAAAAGCATTAGAAATGATATCCAGAGCCAAGCCTTCAGCCCTAGTCATAATCGCATTTATGCCCATACATAAAACAGAAATGGCAACTGTTGACCCTCCAAAACCAGTAGACATAGCCAAAGTCATTCTAGTTGCGCGACTAATGTTTCCGCAAACGCCATTAGTTCTGGGATGCATGCGACCAAAAGGAAAACACCGCGTTGAAACTGACGTTTTAGCCATAAAAGCTGGAGTGAACGCCATAGCATTTCCAACAGAAGAAGCCATAAAGTTCGCTGAGAAGCAGGGATACGAAACAGCCTTTTCTTCGCTCTGCTGTTCACAAATCTATGCAGACATCAAAGGTTTAGAAGACACTACCAAATAATTGCTTATTTTTTCATAAAGTTGAATGTCTGTAGTGCTAATTGTTGGATGTGAAGCCTGTTTAAGCATTTTGTAGCCTAAAAACATGACCCATGCAGACGCAGAAAGCGAAGTAAGAGTTTCGGGAATCGCAACACCTCTACCAAATTTTATTGTAAATTGTATCACCCACACAACCACTGCAAAAATAGCTGCTAGAAAAGTGAATAATCCCATTTTCAATTTGCCCATTTGAAAAAGGGCGGTAGCGATAAAAAACATTGCCAAGGGGAAAAACATGAAGAAGGCCACGGAAGCATAATAATGTGTCGGCTTTACATTCTCTGGAAAGACTCCTATTGCGCTTAGAGACAAAGCGTCGAGGACAAGTAAGAAAGCACCAATTCTGCCTAACATTTTATTTCGTAAAAACATGAATAGTCCTAATGCAAAGAGTAGGGTTAAAATTCCGCTAATTATGAGACCGCCGTTGAATAGAACAGACGTAACGTCTCCTACAACGCCTAAATCGCTTAGGGCATTGTCAGTCCAGCTGAACTGCGGATAAGAGGCTATTGCGAGTGATATGCGTGTGAATGCGAGTATGGGTGTAAGTATACCGCTAACTCCAGATATTTTGAGCCAAACCTCTTTTTCCATACTACTCATGATAAGACGCTCTTATTCTATTGGGATTTCTTCACCCCTAATTTTTTTTGGTCATTCTATTTCGAGGATGCTTGGCTCTATTAGCCTAGCTTTTATCTTTTTTCTTCATCTACACCATGTGGAACGAACTGCCGGAGCCTTTGCAAAGACTGTATCTTCTCCTTATCACCTACTTTGGCTTCTTCTATCGCTTGTCTGAGTATCTGAATTGATTCGTCCATGGCTTTGCGGTTCACCGGATGAGGAACGCCGTCTTTTCCTCCATAGGCAAAAGAGTATTTTACCGGGTCTTTCCAGCTTGGCTTTTCTCCGTAAATGAGTTCTGCGATGAGGGCTAAGCCTCTAACGGTGGCTGGTCCAACTCCTCTAAATGCTAAGAGCTCCTCATAATTGCTGGGTTTAAACTCATAAGCTTCTTGCAGAGCTTTCCAGTTTATGTTTACTGGCATGGATAAGACGTCGATTGGATACTCTCTCCAAGCGGTGTCCGCAGTTTTTGGAAGCCACTCCTGAAGTGACTTTTGGTAGGCTGGTCTGATGGACATGATCATTCGCATAATCTTCTTGGGCGGTTCCTTAGTTATGTCCACTGAGGTTTTTCTGCAGCTCTCGCTTTCCTTTGCGGTCATGTCTAGGGCGAGTTCACGCTTAGCATCGCCCACGATGGCGTTGTGCGGTTCAACGACAAAGTTTTTGGTGTTTTCGGAAAGCCAGTGGTATCGCCTGGCCGTGCGGTCTTGGGGGCACATGCCCTGCTGGATGACTGCCCATTTTCCATCCTCAGCCACAAAGAATGCGTGGTGATAAAGTTGGTAGCCAGCTTGAATAGCAGTATTATCTACTTTTGCGCTCATTTTGCTTGCGTATCGCAAAGCCTCAATTTTATCGCTTTGAAAACCAAATTTTTCGCCGACATTTCCAATCTCGAGAGGCGCTTGCCGAGAAATCTTACCTTTGCCGCCGCAGACAGCAATGCCATTTTCTTCCGGCACAATAGCTTGTTTTAGAACTCCTGTGACGACAGTTGTTACGCCTGACGAGTGCCAGTCGTAACCCAAAATACAGCCCAAAGCCTGAAACCAAAAGGGATCTGAAATCCGTTTAAGAAATTCATCTGTGCCATACTCATCAACAATAATAGTCACAACCTCTTTAGCAAGTTTATGCATACGCACAACTAGCCATTTCGGAGCCTTGCCATAGTGAAGCGGAAGCCTAGCAACACCTGTTCTCTGCACAGCGGCACCTTATCCAATAAAATATAGGTTAAACTCTTCCTTTTTAAGTTAAATCCCAAAAACGTGGAGGACTCTTTCGCAAAATCCTATTATTCTCCATGTTGCATTGTAAATCATCTATGGTTCAGATAGCAAAGATTTTACTTCTTTATAGATCAGCGTGGATTTACGTGTCATTTTCTTGCGGGGTGTATCTTACGTCTCCGATGTTTGCGTAACCAGTTGTTCCTTTCTCCTTACCCGTTAGTTTCATTTTTATAGTGTCAATGTTCCATGGCGTAACATAGATTGTCTTCATCTTTTTAATTTTAGATTCTATGTCGCCAACCAAGACTTCTTTATCAGCAGAAGCTGCAACGACTCGCCCGCAGAACACTATCACTTCTCCCTTTTTATCGATTGGTTTATACCATTCTAGTTTACATTCAAGATGAGCTTTACATTCCTCTATTCTTGGCGGTTTGACTACTTTAGAAGGAATGGCCGTTAGACCGGACTCTTTGATTTCGTCGATGCCTTTAGGGTATGGTGTGGCTGTTTTCTCTGCTCTTTGACCAATGTTAGATCCTGGAATATTAACCACAAACTCTTTGTTTCTTAATACGTTTTGTGCTGTATGATGAGCCTTACTACAAACAAATATGAACATCTGATCTGGCGCAAATCCGAAGGGTAACCCCCACGTATTTACTTCCGCGTTGGGGACGCCATCATCGTCTATCGTGGTGATAACATACATTGGGTAGGGAATCTGAATGTGTCGCCAAATCCAACGTCTTAGTTGATGTTTGTCCTTATACTCAGGGAAATCGACACCTTGAGGAACATCAAGCGGCACATCAATTTTATCACTCATCCCAGCCTTTCTCCTTAACCTACATCTTAGAATGATTTTTTAAGAGTTTAATGTTAATGTGGCTTTTTCAGCAAAAGTCCTTCGCGGTCAATTTCTCCGCGGTGAATTCGTGTGGTGGAAATTGGAGCATGATTTTCGGAAGGAACCATTTCTATAACCACTATATGGAGTGGAGGCAGCTCAAGCTCTTCCCTCTTCTCATTAATCTTAAGGGCTGTCAGTTCAGTCTCCCTGCTCACAACCAAGGCTTCAACGCAGCCCTTGGATAAAGTCACTCCATAAACATCACTTAAAGGAATAATCTTAGCCCTTTCTAAAAAGCCATTTTCACGCAAAAAAGCCCTCAGCTCCTCTAACCTCTCTTGGTAGGGCGCTGTTGAATGTGGCTTATTCAATTTCTTGACCAACTCTTCGGAGCATAAACCAATCAAAACTTGCTCGCCCACTTCAAAGGCTTTCAGGAGCAAGGCTCTGTGTCCCTTATGGAACTCGTCGAAAGTACCGCCGACAGCCACACTTTTGAACTTTTTCTCCATTCCCCTTCTCATCCTATTAGTCTAACACCTTGTATGTCAATTGGGGCCACGAGAATCTTCTCTTGTGGCAAAACCCGCTTAAAAGCTTGAGCCACATTTTCAGCATTTTCCAATGTTGTCAAGGCGTGAACTGCTTCCCCCACCATGTTTTGCGCTGCACCTATCGCGTCTGCCCTTTCAGCAAGCCTTATCAATGCCCTCACGCGCTCTGTCATAAAACCCGTCTTTTCGGCAAATTCACGGCAATAACCCAAAAAGTTTTCAAGGGAAGGATCAGCAAGAATATTTTCTAATGTTTTTCTACCCCACTTATTGACCGCTAAACGTTTTTCAGGCGAAGAAAGCACTTCCTTCGTTGGTACAGACCCAAAGACCCCGGCAACAATCGCGTAGTCTGTGGATATGGGAATTCGATCTATTATGGCTATTCCAGGAGCACCCGGTTCTACGGTGATTATGCATCCGCCAAGCATCAATGGGCCAACTGTGCCTAAACCGGTCTTGCATTTAACTTCGGCAACATGTGCAATTCTGCCGATTTGATTGTAAGTTAAGTTTAAGCCTAAAGCCTTTGAAAGCGCTAAAGCCGTGGTTAAGGCTCCAGCAGCACTTGAACCGAAGCCAGCACCTATAGGAATCTCAACATTATGCCTAACTAAAACTTCGTATGTTTCTGGGGTTTTTTCCAGAAGCATATGGACAACGGTTCTTGTAGTTTCTGCCTCTGGCGCATGTATCTCATTAATGAAAACACTTATGTTGCTTTTTTTCGCCTTTGAAACAGTGACTTCAGTTGTAACTCCTTTCTGAATCCCAAAGCCACCGCCTCTAGCACCAACCTTTTCTAAATCAGAAATAGCTTTTCCATTCGGGGAGGTGTCACAAATTTCAAAAAAGCTGGAAATTCCGGCAGGAGAGAACGCCATGGCCTTCCGGGCCATTTTCACCTTGATTGCTCCTTATCTTTTGTCTTCAATTGTGGAAAAGCTCGATAACATGCTTTCAATATGGGTGGTCCGAGTAGAATTAGGAAGGGTATTTCTGTTGCGAATGTCCATACAAGCCAGATGAACGAAACATATAGGGGTAATTGAAAACCGCCTCCTACAGCTGCGGGTAATACAAGGAATTGACTGTATCCCCACACTACAAAACCTATTATGGTGCTTCCAACACCTAAACCAACTATTGAGCCTATTCCGTAGCTTCTCCATTCAGACCAAAATTGTCCGAGGAGGATGGCAATGGAATAACTTGCAATGGAAAGACTAATGAATAGAATAGCAGAGTTTAGCGAGAAATAAGTAAGTAAAACATATTCTAGGCTTGCGATTCCTATGGAGAATATGATGCTTGCAAATGCTATCGCTTTTGTCCAATCAATGTTCTTGCGAGAAATGTACCCTAGCAGATAAAAACCAATGAAGTTAGACGTGACTCCTGCACAAAGACTAAGAAAAGGGTCACCGTGAATCAGTACATCGCTAATGAAAATGCCTATAGCAGCACCCATTCCTCCCACCAGTGGTCCGAAGAGAACAGCGAATACCGCTGGAATAACAACGTTTGGCCAAAATCTTACAATACCTATACCTGGAGTGGTTATGGGTAGAAAGAGGTAAATTACATATCCTATTACAGCGTATAGAGCGCCGCATACGGCAATTTGGGCAATGTTTAATGCTTTCATTTTGAACCCTTCTTTTTAAGTTGGAAGAATCGGTATATGATGATGGAATGCAAATAAGAATTTCGTATGGATTGTTTAAACGTGTTTAAACTTTCCATGCTTTTCACTGAACCATACGAATTTTGGTTAGAGCCTTTTTCTGAAGATTTTACCCCCATCGTTGTACTCTCCTGTGACATATTCGAATCCGGCTTCTACTAGGCTGCATGCGTCACCAACGTTGTGAGCTACTCTTGACGTGAATCCTTCGCTTGTGGTGTTGAACAGTTTAGTTTCTAAGTCTATGTAGATTAGCGTGTTCTGAATGTTCCGGTGTCCAAGCAACCTTTGAACGTGTAGAATGTCCTTGGTGCGGTGATACTCTATTGTTCCAAACCAATGTCGGAAGGTTATGAACGTTATGTTCAACAGTCTCGGATTTGAAAGTTTATGAGCTGTTGTTTTCCGCTTGTAATAGAACGCTCTTCTAAGCTGTTCATCGTCAAAGATTCTTCCTTCACTTTTTATTATGGCTTCAAGTCTTCTGATCAGCTCTTGCGATACTGTTAAAATGCGCGGTCTATGTCCCTTGACAGGCTTGTTTAAAGTTATGGTTCTAGCTTCTTTGTTTATGTCCTTGCTTGTGACTGTTGCTAACTCTCCCGGGTCTGCTCCGGTTTCTTTTAAGCCTTGAAGGAAAGTGCTTAACACTTTTCCGCATGATCCTATGAGCTGGTTTAACTCGGCTTCGCTTGGAATGAAAGGTATGGTTTCTGTTCTTGTGTATTTTGGCGGTTTCCATGTTAAGCCTTCTTTCTCTAAGAAGCAGGTGTAGGCGTCTACCGCGTTGGCTTTTGTTCCGTCACTCCAGGTTTTTTGTAATGCTATTGTCTCCTTGACTGATTCGGGATCGTAAAGGTTTGCTCCACGTCTAACAAGCATTTCCAGCCTGGTGATTCTTGTGCGTATCGTGGATTCCTTGTAGCCTTGTTTCTGCATCCAGAACATTAATTCGACAAGTTTGCCTTTAACGTCTGCTGTTGCTGCTGTGCTCTCCCGCTGAGCCTTTTCTTGTCGGGTTTCCACTTGGGCCAAGTTTTTCGACTCTCCATCTGAGACGCATACTCGGCGTTCTCTATTATAGACAGCAAAAGTATTTAATACTTTCTCTGCAATAGTCTTTTCCGATGAAGTATGAGAACCTACATTTTCACGGATCTTGAAAGACAGATCCTTAGCGGATGGCTTAACGGAGAAGTCACTTTGAAGGATATTCGCCTGCAGAAGGTTCTTTCCAGGGTTAGACTCTTTAAGGAGTTGGCTGGAGACGTTGACCTTTACCTTAGAGTGCGAAGTCGACTCGCTGAATCTAAAACCGCAGTTTCGACATAGCCAACGTTGAACACTAGCGCCGTTCTTTAGATAGCGAAGCCCATCGCGATAGAGCTTTGTTGACCCGCATTCTAAGCATTTGAGCCGAGGCTGTATAGGGGGCTGGCGCAAGCGGGTTTGGCGATCCGACTTCCCACTTTTAACTTGCTTTTTGCCAAGTATGCGATAGGAGGCGCTGTTTTCGTCTTTGTGGAAGCCAGCCATTCCCTCAGCCATTAAAACTTAACCTCACATCCGCTGTTTGTTTTCAGAAAATAGAAGATGACTTCGCTGCTGTTGAAATAGTAGATTGAATCTTTACTTTCAAAGGCTATTTTTTCTTCAGCCGCAGCTACCAAGCGCCAAAAAGACTCTTCATCCAACTCGACTAAAAGACTGCCTTCAGGAATCACGATTTTTTTCATCTGATAAAAAGTACCAAGCCTTGGTACTTTTGGGTGTTCCTGATGAGTTATGGGGTCATATAGAGAAACCCACTGTTGAGACATGCCTAAAGCTTCTGCGATTTCTTTTTGTGTGCCCTTAAACCCTCGCTCTTGCAAAATACTACGTACTTTGGCAATCCAATCTCTTATTTCAAGTTGCCTATCTTCTTCGGGCATCCGCATTATATTTGCGTGAACTCTAATCCTCAGCGCATGTAAAAGGTCTTTAACTTCAATTGTCGTTTCTTTCCAATTTGGGTTGGCTCGCTTTCGGTGAAAACCATCTAAAATATTTCCATGTTGGTCTTTAATAACGGGATAAAGTTTGGCGTTGGCAGGGTTATTCAGAGGATTCACCTCTTTTCATGTTTTGGAGCGCGCTTGGACCGGCAAGTGGGGTTGAAACCCCCGGGCCGTCACCCCTTGTTTTCGCCGGTTGAGGAGTGTGTGGGGCGCATCTCTCCAACAAACTCTTTCACCAATGTGATATGTTGGCAGCAACCTTTGCGCTGAAAATAAACGCAGGAGCAGATGAAGCGGTTGCCTAGCGCGTTCGATGACATGGGTTATGGGCTTGCTGTTCCTTGGATTAGCGTAAACATGGAAGATTGATTCTGTGACCTGCAAAACTTTAGCTTTCATCTCCTTGAACCCCGCTTTTTCTGCTTGGCCTGGTTCCAAGCTTCACTATGGTCCAGCAGGCTACTGTGAAACAGAAACAAAACGCTAGCAGAACCAGATTTGCCTTAACGAAGTCGATTGCTTCTCTGATAAAGTTTTTAAGTGCCTGTGGAACTATGCCTAAGCTTTCGCCGATCAGGTAGAAGAACCCGAATATCAACGCGTAGAAGACAACTTTTCCAAGAATCCAGCTTTTAACTCCCATGTTTTTCAGCCCTCATTAAACCTGGACAGTTTTGCTTGTGCTCCCTTATTTCCCGGATAGCCCATGGTAGCGTGTTAAATTCAATGGCGAAATTGCATCTTGGACATTTCCAAGCGTGCTTGTGCAAACTGCCTTGATTCCAGAGAAAAGGCATGATTATTCAACCTCTCTTTTCCCTTTAGACTTGAAGCCTTCGCAAAACCAAGGCCTGTCCAAGAGAGCTGACTCTAACTGTGCCATGAGCCAATTGCAGAAGGGCTTAGGGTTACCTTTTAACTGCAAATGTTCACAATTTCTGCAGAAAACCTTAGCCAATCAAGACACTTCCTCGACCGGTTTTTCTTTATGCTCATAATCTTCTACGTGTTCGTCTATGACTTGCCAGGCCTCTTCATGGGCTATTTTGCGAATTAGACGAACAAGTTTCTTATGCTTAGAATTTTGACTCATTCCTTAACCCATCTCCAAAATGTCTTGCCATCACGGTCAAACCAAAACAGTTCTTCACCTTTCATACTCTCAAAAAGCGATTCAGCCTCTTTCTGTGTCAAGCCATTTTCAACCGCTAAACTAACCCACTCCTCTTCAGAGCCTTCCACAAACACGAAACGCATTTTCTCCAAAACTTCAGCTACCGAAGGCTTCGTTACCGAGTTACTAAGTTTACCGAGTTCCAGAGGAGCGTGAGCCTTATTTTCAACATTCTCAACATCAATTTTTCCCATACTTTCCATAATTTGAAGTGCTTGCGCACCCTCGGAACTCAGTAAACTCGGTAACTTAGTAACGAGTCCATAACCATACTTTCTAGCGATGCGCCTAAGCTTTTCCTGGTTGAATTCATACGCTTTAAAAGAGAACCAGTTACCCTCTGCATCCTTCTCTCTGAGAACCTTGGTTTTTCCACTCAGAATCTCTCGCAACCGATAACCAACTTTGTTTTTTGTCACCAGTTCAAACTCTGAAGTGTCCATAGTGTGCGGTTTTTTATCGTCTATTTTCCCTTCCAAGTCTTCAGTTAAAGCACTCCATATCGTTTGAAAGGGAATGGGAGAAACAGAACTTTTTGCCTTGTTGTGTAGATCTGTCACTACCTTTACAAGATGCCCTTCAAGAGTGTTCTGTTTGCTGCTCAACCTTTCTTTCCGTTGGTCCTCAACAAAATTAGCTAAGGAATCGTAAACTGTCAAGCCATGCGTTATTTGCAGAAGTGGCTTCCACAATTCTTTAAGTCTTCCCTTCATAGAAACTTGAACATTTTGCAACTCCGATTCTCTAGTTAACATTCGCCACTTCAGAAGCATATTCCGCAATTTTCGGAGCCTTTCCAAATCTTCTTTCGTTACGTCAGCCCATTCTTTCTCTGGATAGCCTTCAACCATTGGAATCTCAATGAAGCGTTCTCTGAAGCCTTTAACCTGTGGAATCTGCTCGCTTGCACACGTTTTGAAACAGAAAGTTTGATAATATTTTATGATGCGGTCGTTTTGTGTTATAATGGTTCTCGGAACAACCGCGCCGGCCTTGTAGCCTGCTTTGTAGATTTTGATTTTATCCGTGTCCTTGTCTATGCCTTGAATCTCATCTTCGAGTATTACGCCTATGCTGTCGCTGTCTTCCAGATAGCCATAGATGTCTGCTGCTGGAACAGTTACGCCGTACATGGGCCTATAACACAAACTTTTCAATATTTGAAGAACCGTGGATTTTCCGCTTTCGTTGTCTCCATAAAGGTAAACGTAGGGAACAGTCAACAGCTTCTCTTGCTGATAACTAAGCAGGACACAGCTGCTCAACAGTTCCTTCCAGATGTTTTCAACATCTACGAAAGTTTCAAATTCTTGCCTCACTTTCCAGAACAACTCTTCCATGTTTGGAATTGAACCTTCAAAAACGCCGAAGGGTTCATAAGGAATGTTCGTGGCTTCTTTCGGGTAGAACTTCTCTCCATTCAATTCGATAGTCTCAACAACATTAAAATCTTCATTATTCTTCAGTAGGAACCGAGACTTACCGTCAACGTAGACTGCTTCAAAACAACCGTCAACTGTAAACCCTGAATCTTTCAACTGTTTCTTTGTTTTCCTTTCTTTTTCGATTTTTGCTTTTTGTTTTAGGTAAAAGTTGCTACAAGCCAGACTTTTTGCGTCCATAAGGGGGCGTCCATCCGCGTACTCAAGGAAAGAATCATAGTGGGGACATCCAGCGTCTGGAACTTTGAATCTTGCACATTCTCCACAAGTTTTATTTTGCGGATCGCCCATAATAACCGGCTCCTAGCCAGGGTTCTATGGGAGCGGGCGTAAGCTTAGGTGTCGCACGGCAACACGGCCCAGAAAGTGCGCTTCTAAACTTCCCATGTCCCGCTCCTTCCACACCCAATTTTAACCGCTTTTTCGCCTGTCAACAACATTCTCGTTTTTCATGTCAAACCAAAAGCGGTAGCCTTTGTATTGCCAAAATCCGTTATGCTCTTTCACTTTAGCCTTTAATGCTTTCCATAAATCACTATTGCCGTTCGCTTTTTCGCTTGTCTGTTCAAAGGGCCCCTTCTCACCTTGTTTCTTTTCCCAAAACAGCTTATCAAAGTCTAAGTTCTCTCCCTCAACGCCTGTCAGCTCTACGATCTGCCGCTTGACATTGACCGCGGCAGCCTCTAGGGCATCACAAAAATCACATAGGATCTCGAGGGCCTTTTCCTGACTCATTTTTCAGAAGCCTCCTTTTTGACTCGAAGCTTAACATCACGTTTAAGCACGTCAATGGATGCTAACAGCTCCTCGGGGGTCAGGTTTGGATTATAAAGGAGAACGGTTGAAGCATTGATAACGTAGGGAATTTGGCCTCCAGGCTCTACGCCTGTTTCTCTGCGGATTAATTCTGGAATGTGACTTTTAGATGTCTTTGTGGTTTTTAAGTATCCGACTGCTTTGATTGTTTCTTTTTCCATTTCATGTTACCTCATGTGTATCTTAGGTAACTTTATGCAAAACTGTTATATAATTAATAATTTTGTAATTATAACAGCGATGTAGTATGACACAGAACGATCTAAGTTTATTCATTCTTCATTATTTAGATCAGAGCGGGAAGGCAATTAGGTTTAGTAAGATCAGCAAGGACACTTGGCAACTTTATGGAAAGGAAAATTTCAAAAACGAAGAAACTTTTAGCGTCTATGTAGCGAGAGAATTGAAGACGTTGGAAAAAGAGGAGCTTATCCAAAGGGAAGCATTCGGCCACAAGAATGTGTGCTATTCAATCAAAGATCATCTTAGAGTTCAGTTGATTCTTGTAGCTCATTCAGCAGGTATCCAGATACTCAGCAAGCCAACATCATTCAAACTAAAATTGCCTACAGCGACCATTGAAACCTATGAACAATTAGTCGCATACCTTTCAAAATATCTCTTAAACCTAATTTTTAGCGAAAGACCTTCTCCACCACAACCATTTACTCCGTGGATTTTAGGGTTCCGAGAAATCGGCGACATTTTTAGGGATAAAATATTATTCATTGGTCCAGACCCTGCCTCAGCAGATAAAATGAGAAAGTTCACAGAAGAAGACTATGACGATCTAACCATGTTCTTAGCAAAAGCTTGGGGAACCTATATGTCTGAACCTAGCAGATGCACACATAACGATATAATCATGATCAAATTTACTGAGAGGCAACTTAAGAAGTTAAGAGAAAGTGGAGAAAATCTTGATAAAATCGTATATGAGGCTGCATTAAAAACTGCTGGGAAAGTCTTTCTTTTGCCTCGAATAGAGGACCTTCCAGCCACTAGGGAAGCAATCGAGAAAGGGATCTTCCTTAACCAAGAAGAAGCATATAAAAACTACATTCTCAAAGGCGAAAAAACTATGGCTAAACGGTTATTGGAAGGAATAAAGTGATAGTCGCATACCTTTTCATCTTTTGGTGTTGACATCATAAATCTTTTAAGTGTAAGGCATCTATCTTGATTCGTATTCGAGGCGTTTCATGGTTAGCGTGTATTTTTCTTATGAGCGTACGCTGTACGCTGAAAGGTGTAGAAAATGGAAACTGTAAAGCCAACCTGGAAAACTGAAGGCGTCAAAGGCAAGATTACAGAAACGAAGTTTGACAAGTGGACACTCCTTGCCCAAGTAGTTTATCAGATCGTTGTTTGGGACACGCCGATAACCAAGAAGCTTCAACGCACGCAAGAACTGCTTTCAAATTTGACACCAGAAGAGAAACAGATGTTTCAGATAATAATCGAAGACGAAGAAGGACTCAACGAGAACCTAGACTTGGTGAAGTATTATGGCGGTCTTCTGGCGCGTCCGGAAATCTTTGTTGGAGAAGCATGTTTTGCGAGCAAGGTTTTGACTGAAGAGGAGAAACGCGTTTACTTGACAAGACCGCGGAAGGAACCGGGCGGAGATAACTATTTCTATATTCATTGGAATGAGCGCGCGTTAACTGTTGAGGGAGAAGAGCTTTTAAAGGGCCAGATAACTGGAAAGCGCTTCACGCTATTTGGTGTGGAAGTGGATTCAAGCGATGTGTACTGCAAGCTGAAGAGTTTTGAGCCTAAAAATGACGGTTGGAATCCAGGTGAGGATGATGATGACGATGAGTTTAACTCTTTGCAGTCTTACCGGGAGAATAGAAAGCTCGATTTCGGCAAGGATGATCCTTTAGTCTGGCGTGTCGATTTCTACGTTCAAAACGCTTTTATGTTGCCTCTGGTGAAGCGTGCCTTTTCCAAACATGTTTTAACGGCTCGAAACCTGATAGGCTCTATTCTCCAGCGCATGATGAAACAGCTTGAAGGCAAAACCGTCTATGTGATTCCTGAGGAGCGTGTGATTCCATGAAGCTTGTAGAAATGGCTACCCCCAACGGCTTCGCGTACTTGTGGCCGGAGTTTGAAGACGGCGAAAAGAAAGAAACAGACTTAGACACGATAGCATACACAAGCATGAAAGACTTCTACGGCAAGCCCGGACAACACGGTTTAATTTTAGGCGGCCAGTATGGAAGCGGAAAAACCACGCTGTTGTTTTGGCTGTTGGGCTGGCATTTCCTTGAAAACGGGGAAACATGCATTTTGCGCATGCGGAAGAGCACTTTTGAGTTTCTGAGCATACTGGATAAGGCGCCGTTGAGGCTGTTCATCCCTGAAGGCTGCGTTTTCCGCTATGAGCATCCAAGCCTGGAGATTGTGCAATATAATCCTAACGTTTTTATGGAGTTGTTCAACAACCTAGCCCAGGACAAGATCAACGTTATAGCTCATGACCAGTATGTGAGCGATTACAAGAGTAAGTTTGAGTGGTGGGGCCAGTTTTTCGAGCGCCTATTGGAATGGAAGGGTACGCACATGGAGAGGCGAATGGGCGTCTACATTGACGAGCTCGGCGATCTGATTCCAAACAAGGGCGAAGCGTTGTGTCCGGAGCACAATTATTATGGCAATCAGATTCACGACAGCATTGATGCTTACCGTCGGAGCAACATTCGACTTGTGGCTGTAACCCACAGCCTAACCGACCTGCGTAAGACCTTTAGGAACCAGATGCACTATTGGTTTATCAAACGCACCAACCGCGAGACCGTGCCTGAACGCTTTTGGCATTACGGTGCCGGAGTGATTGAGAAGCTGGAAAACTGGGAAGTTCTGATCAAAGATGTGAAGGGGAACTTTAACCGCAGGCCGAGCCCAGTGTGGGTTTTTCCGGAGAACAGAAGCGTCTACACGAAGTCGAGTGCAAGGATGATGTTGACTGAAGCTGAGAAGCGGTATGCTTGGCGTTTAGCCGTTGCCAACGAGTTTCTGAAAAAGCAGGGCTTCACCTATTACGATCGCATGCTGGCTTTTGGCTATAGGAGCAAAGGCAGCATTGTCACTTTGGAGAAGAGTTTTCCGTTGGAAGAGTGTCCCTATCCGGTTAGGTTTTTGAAGGCTGAGGCGAATGAGCAGGAAGACCAGAGGCTTAGGCAAGGGGGAGGCGAGGCGCAGGAAGAAGCGCGGCAAGAAGGCTGAGCTTAGGCTTGTGCATCACCTTCAGGGTTTAGGCTGGCAAGCTAAGCGTAGCGCCATGAGTGGTATAGGCCGCGATATGCCTGACGTCTACGCTTGCAAGGGCGACTGTCTAGTGGCTTTTGAAGTGAAAGCCTCACGCCTAGAGTACGCGAAGATCGTGCGCCAGCAAATCGAGAAGCTCAGGGGGTTCCTAGACTTTTTCAGCTTTTACCCAAACCGAATGGCAGTTGTTGCCGTGACGTTTCCCTATCGAGACTGGATCTTCATAAGAATCCCAGACGGCTGGAACGAAAGCTGGGTTAAAATTGACAGAGAAACAAAATCCACTTGGAACCCAGAAACCATTATAAGAGCGTACAACCAAGCCAGGAAAAGAGTGACAGATAAGTCAGAATGAGTCACTACACTTCAACGCGTGTTTCTCGGTTGAGTCTCTATATATTGGGTTTGTTTTGGCTGGAGAGGCTTGTTGAAAGCTTGTTTTCTGTTTGGTCTGCAACTTTGGCTGTGGGGTGGCATTGTGCTTCGTACGCTGTGGCTTTAGGTGTTGTTGTTGCTTACTTTTTTATTTAAGTTGTTAATGCTTATGAAGCCTTTATACAACGTATGTGAATTCACAAAGGTTTTAGTGGCTTCATAGAAGTTGGAAGCCGAAGCACAAATAGAAAAAAGGAAGTTAAAACCATCCCCCCCCTAAGCGGTGCCTAGCGGGTAAAAACTGCACAGGGCCATCGGTTCCAGAATCATGATTAGACGCATTGAGCTTCTGCAGAATTTCCCTGATAACCTTCTTACTTGTACCAAAGAAGACAGAAAAAAAGGGAGTGTGCGGGAGACATCTCCACTCTTGCATTGATTGTTTAAACGTGTTTAAACTTTGTAAAGGGCAACTTGCATGAAATCAAGCGTTTCATTCTACTTGCTCTAATGATATGGTTGCGCAACCTCTGCAAACAGAAAGACCGCACCTTCGAGCCGCTTAAATACAGATAAGTGTAACTTTGTAAGTGAATGGGGAATTGAGGCTTAAATGGCTGCAAAGCATGATTGGCTTCAGCTTTTCACTCTCTTAAAGTTGGCTGAGATGGGAGCGCATCGAAGAACAGCTAAGATTTCCACAGAATACCTAGCTGGAAAATTAGGTACATCCCAGCAGACAGCCTCGCGATACCTAATAGAATTGGAAAATAAGGGATGGATTAAGCGGACTATAACGCCTGAAGGCTGCCTCATAAAAATCACGGACACAGGCATCAAAGAGCTCCAAAAAATTTATTCAAATCTACGCTTCTTGATTGAAACCGCTTACCCTCCATCAATAACCCTAGAAGGTACAGTCTTTACGGGTTTGGGTGAAGGAGCCTACTACATTTCAAAAGAGCAATATAAGAAACAGTTCATCGAGAAATTGGGATTCGACCCCTACCCAGGCACGCTTAACCTTAAACTTACAACCGACTATGACTTTAAGACCCGCTCAGAACTTGAAGCATACCCAGCTATTGAGGTGGAAGGGTTTAAGAATGAAGACCGCACCTTCGGACCCGTAAAATGTTATCCGGCAATAGTAGAGAACAAGGTTAGAGGCGCCTTAATCTCAGCTTTAAGAAGTCACTACGACGCTTCGGTAATAGAGATTATTGCGCCAGTCTTCCTTAGAAAACATCTCAAACTGAAAGACGGGCATAAAGTGAAAGTAGAAGTCTTAACGCTTCCATAATTTTCAAAGCGATGATACCCATAGCTGTAAGCTAGCTCGGCGATGAAACAGTCCATTAGTTTATTTTCACTGAACATTTTAGGTTTGAGTTGAATAGGCGTAGCTAAATACATGTGTTGTTCTTAGTTTACGTCTTGTCACCAAAATGTAGCCAATCAATAGTCCAACAACCAAACCGCCTAAATGAGCCAAGTTGTTCGCACCCGGCCCAGAACTAATCATTAGCAAAAAGAAGGAATACAATAAAGCGCTTATTATTGACTGCCCAATTGCGCGACGGATGTAAATGGTGCATGCTCCAAACATTCCAAAGATGGCGCCGGAAGCTCCGGCAGAGACCATGTCAGGTCCAAAAAGAAGCGTTAACGAGTTTCCAGCTAACCCGCTTAAGAAGTAAGTGAGAAGGTATTCTTTAATGTTAAACATTTCTTCCGCCCTAAGGCCAAAAATAAGCAGGAAGAGCATGTTTCCAAGAAGGTGTACTACGTTCACGTGGATAAACATGGCTGTGAAAAGCTGCCAGTATCCGCCATTTAAAACAAATAAGTTGTATTGTCCGTATTGACGAATAACATAATAATTTATTTCAATAACGTTCCCACTGAGCATAGACATGTAAGCGTAAACCGTTATGTTTAATGCAATAATTATGTAGGTTGGCATAAACCTTCTAGAACGCTTAGACATGTGGTTCATCTTTTGAAGTGCTCAACGATTTTCTGTTTGATTTTTGAGGAACTATCCAGCTCGTCCTCCCCAAACTTTCCAATTTTCACGACCTTTATAGTTAATCCTTTTTCCTTTATGTAATCCCTAACGGTTTGTTCCATGCCTTCTTGATCGTATCCGACAACAATGATGTCTGGCTTTATCTTTTCAACAACTTTTCCAACGTCAAATTCTTCATAGCCAAGCATTGCTTCGTCAACAACCTTTAAAGATTCAACGAGGGCTCGCCGCTGATTCTCAGGCATGATCGGTTTCTTCCCTTTCCTTTTTTCCACAGTGCCGTCTCTGGCTACAATAACTATGAGCTCAGCGTTTCTTCCACCAGCCTTTTTTGCTTCCTCTAAAAACTTTACATGACCTAGATGCAGCAGGTCAAATACGCCTGAAGTTAAAACTACTTTTCTCTTTTTCCTTTCCTCTTCAGTGGTCATTCGAATTTCACAACTCCTAACAATTTTAGTGCATCTAATAAACCCTCACAATAAGCGACAGAAGTTAAACTTATCTCAAATTTCTTTTTATCTCTATAATATTTGGCGTCATCCAGATAGGCTTTAGCATGTTCGACAACCTTCCCAATACTTTCTAAACCTATACTCATCGAACTTTCAACTACTTGCAGTTCATTTAGAACGTGTTTGGTTGAGGCTATATACCCGGAAACAAGCTTCTCCAAACTCATCTTATAGCTCTCCTTATTTTTTCTGGAGCTCCAGCAAATACAATAAGGGCTTCGGCTTCCATAAAATGAAGACTTCCCGGGAAGATGAGGCTGTGGGGTGGTTCTCCAAAGTCATAATTCAACAATTCACTTATAAAGCCAGCCTTCACTGCTGGATTTTTACAACCAGCCCTTGCTATGCCAACAGCGAGAGTGTTTTTGGTAACTATTTTCTTTCCTTTTCTTCCTTCAATTTTCAAAAGAGAGTCTAATGATTCGCGAATGCTTAAACAGCGTTTCTCTTCGGCTTTTATGTCAAGCAGGCAGAGGGTGTGAAGCCCAAGTTTCTTGTTTTGGGCAATAACCTCGTAAGGAGTTTCAGAGGGAGTTTCGCTTGGGAAAGGTATTGTTACGCTTTTTCCAAACTTGTAGCTGTGCAAGCCTGACAAGCCTATAACAGCGGAGAGTACGGAGGCTCCATGAATGGCACGGGTTTTTATTTCAAGCTTTTCAGCCTCTATCCTCAAGGCGACATGAGTTGTCGCTATGAGCGGGTCTCCTGGAACCAGCAAAACCACCTTACCGCTTTCTGCGGCCTTTAAAATTGCTTCTCCGCTTTTTTCCTCAAGCTCTTTCCTCCAAACAATTGTAAGTTTTTTCCCAGAAATCTTCTCAAAGCGTTTTATTGAGAAATTTGGCATCAAGCTTGTGTAAAGCTCTATGAAAACGCTTTCTGCAGTTTTAACTTCCTCTAGACCGCGTAAACTTATTCCGAACTCATCATGTAAACCAAGCCCAACGAAGACAATTTCACCCAACGGTTTCAACCTCTTCAGAACCAAAAATAAGGATTTAAGCTTAAAACTGTTAACTCAAAACTAATCGCCACATGAAGGAAATAGATTTATAAGATTTTCATGTTAAAAGGGCTAAATGAGGATATTTGCTTGTCCACAGTAAAATTTAACTTAAAACTAATTAACATTAAGGTCTTTTTCGTAGTTCTTGCATTTTCTTTGTTCAGTGGGTTCTACGAAACCATCGTTCCATTTTTGCACCCTTTTATCAGAGATTTGGGTTACACGGTCATGGAGACAGGGTTAATAACGAATTTATGGGAAACCATAGTCTTCTTTTTGAATTCGATTCTGCTCTTTGCTGTCTTATATTTAATTTGCAGGCGTGATTTCATAGAAAATATCGCAAGCATAATTGTATCGCTCATCGTGGCGACTGTTGCTGGCTACTGGATTGGCGGATTATTGGGCGTTGCGGTATTACAAATTGGATTTTCAGTGTCTCCTTCTATTTTCATTTTTAGCAATTTGTTGTTCGAGTTTGCTGCCTGTTCCGCAGCTTATGTAACCGCGAGATGGAGACTTTCAATGCCAAGAACGGAGATCGCTTATGAACGCCCATTTGGAGTAGCTCTCATAGCCGCACTTTACATAATTTTAGGCATATCTCTAACAATCCTGACATTCGTACTCTTCGGACTATTCTATACGGTTTCATTAGAAGCCATTTTAAACAAACCCCTTATTTTTATCGGGTTAATTTTGCTGCTTGCGATAGCATCTTCTATGTACTTTGCTGTTGCATACGGATTTTACAGAGGTAGAAGATGGGGATGGCTCGTGGTTTTTACGTCAACGCTTGTAGGTATATTCCTATCAATTAATCAGTTGGTATTCAGGTTCTACTTTGACGTGTGGTTTATCGTTAAAATCTTGGTACTTCTATTAGACATATTTATCTTCATATATCTCTTGCAACCTCATGTACGAATTTATTTTGGCATAATAAATCCGTCTTTAGAAAACATTTCTGAAACTAGCAGCAGCTTACAAAGCTAAATTTATTAAAGCGGGATGACACGCATAGTCACGAAAAGGGCCCGTAGCTCAGTAAGGCCAGAGCGGCGGACTAACCGCTGCACGGGGTTAGGTTGAGGCTCTTAACCCGTAGGTCCCGGGTTCAATTCCCGGCGGGCCCGCCATCTTATTCTCAATTTTTGATGCTACCAAAGCCTTTTTGATCATTCTTTTGTTTGCCTTTGCCTCTCTTCAACTCTGACTTCCATGACGATGTGCCCCCATCCTCCACAGTCTACTCCAACATCGAAACATCCAGTCCTTTTGAACCGCATTTCATTTGGATCAACCCCGGCGTAGATGAGCTCGTTAATGGCGAAAATCAATTGAGGTAACTCAGCCAAAGCGTAGATGCATATTCTCTTCGGGCTCTTACTGGTCAAGAGGTTGCCGACGCCGTCGAAAATGAACTTGTCTCCAACTTTATGCTGGCTATTGCAGCCCTTTGATTCAACTACTTCAACGACTATGGTTTTATTCATTAACTCTGGAGCTTTTGCCAAAACATCTCTGTTCCGCGGATTCTCCCTAAATTTTCCCATTTCTTCGTCGTTGTAGCCAAGATGCTTCTTCATAAACTGCCAGACACTTTCATCCACTTCCACAAATATCCCTCCTTTATCAACTTGAGCCGAGCTACCGTCTAACTTTCCTAATAAATATTACGAAAGGACATGCCAAATCAAATCATAAAACTAGAAAGTCAGATAATGTAATAAAAAAGTTAATAGAATTTTGTAGGAGACACCAGCTTGTTAATGAACTCGCTCCGCTTCAACTCTTATGAAGGCTTCTCTAGGAGTCGTCTCTGGAACTTCATCCCTAACTTTAACTAGTTTGATGGCTTCATTTGGACAATGGTAGGCGCAAAGCCCGCATCCTATGCATCTCTCCTCGAAGAAGAAAATTCTCTCAGGCTCCTTATCGTGGGGTGCATGATGTACATTCGCCTTCAAAGGACAAATACGGACACACTTCTTACACTTGTTGCAGAGTTTATCATCCCTCATAGGAAGAAAGTTCGACTTTGCTATTGCTCTAGGGTTGTGCAGTTCTGTAAGACCTCTCAGGATAAGACAGGCGCAGGTGCAACAGTTGCAGATGAACTGAGGTCTCGTCTGAGTATTTATAGTAGAATGAACCAAACCTGCTTTCTCCGTTTCTTCTAGCAATTCTAATGCTTCCTTAACGGTTAAGTATCGCCCAAACCCCCTCTCCACCATAAAATCCGCATAATAATCAAAGACAAGACAAGTTTCTAAAGGATGCTCGCATTTCTTCTTTGTTCTGCAAGCACAGTTTATGACCGCTATATTTCGAGAAGTTTTGATGAATTCAGACATTTTCTCGAAAGGTAAAATCAGGTGTCCCACGCTTATTTCCTTGTTGACAGTTATCGTCTTTTCGACTGGCATCACTCGAGCCCAAGGATAGTTGGAAGCGCCGGCTTCCAAGCCACCGCCGTTCACATAATTTTTTTCGAAAAGTTCTCCCACTTTCCGTTTTTCATCGGAATCGCGACCAGAGGAGAGATAGAACTCAAAAATCCCTGGAATCATGGGCATTAGAGAGTAGTAAACATTACCATCGCTCTTGCTTGTGAACCTGAAAAGCAAACCTCTTGAAACTAAGCGATCGACAATGGCTCGAATCTTTTCTTGGGGCCTTTTTGTCCTTTCAACGATCCGATCCATTGTTTCAGCGTCTTGGTATGGGGCTGTAAAGTGAGTTAGGAATCCAGCTTCCTCTTCGGTGAAGAGAATCCTAAGTATTTCCATCACTTCTTTAGTCCTTGGGGTTCTTATGGGCCATAAACTGATTTTTTCCCTCAATTTTTCATAAACATCAGCTTCAGTCATAGTCCTCACTTCTTTTACGAAGTGGTATGTGTGAAGAAATTTATGCCTTCCCACTAATAATAGCTTTAATGTCCATTTAACTTTGAAAATATCTATCCCAATATTTGAAATAATGGAAATGTTGAAAAAGATGCGGAACTATGATTGATTGGTGCAAAGTTTTGAAAGAAAGTTTAGTTGGTTGGCTGCTGGAGAAAGCTAATCCTTCTGTCCGTTACTTTACACTACGCGACATTATTAGAAAAAGCGAAGATGATCCTCAAGTGAGGGCTGCAAAAAGGGCGATTCCAGAGTCCACTGTAGTAAAGAAAATATTGCAGAAGCAAAATCCCGAAGGCTATTGGGAGGAACCATTTAACCCATACCATCCAAAATACAAGTCTTCATATTGGCAGATAATGACCCTCGGTCAGCTTGGAATGGACAAAACTGATAAAAAGGTTGAAAGAGCTTGTGAATATGTTTTCCAGTTTCAATTGGAAGAAGGTGGCTTTTCGAGTTACACTCCTGAGCGAGCATCGAAGGAACATGAATGGCTGCGCACTAAAGGAAAGAAGTTGCCTTCGCGGAACAAGTGGATATCCTCCATGGTTTTTGAGCATCAATATTCATGCCTCACAGGTAATATGACAGCGGCGTTGATTAGAATCGGATACGCAAATGACCTGAGAATAAGGAAGGCTTTAGAATGGCTTGTAAAGGTTCAGAACAAAGACGGCGGATGGCTCTGTCCCTACTGGAAAGCGCACGTTAGAGACACGCATGGATGCTTTTATGGAACAATTTGCCCGCTGGAAGCTTTCAGTGAAGTTCCGAGGAAAAATTTAACAAAGGGAATGGAACAAGCAATAGAAGGAGGAGCAGAGTTCCTTCTTATGCATCATTTGTTCAAGGCTGATCATCACGATTACAAGGTGATCAACCAGTCTTGGTTGAAGTTGGGCTTTCCATGGTTTTATGGATACAGCATCCTAAGGGGATTAGATGTCCTAACTAAGCTTGGTTATGTGAAAGACGAACGTTTAAACGATGCCATTGAGATTCTCCTTCGAAAAAGACAGAATAATGGGACATGGATTTTGGAAAGCGCTCCCATTGGAAGGATGCAAACAAATATAGAAGCGAAGGGCAAGCCTAGCAAATGGATAACACTAATTGCCTTGAGAATACTGAAGCGTTTAGGCTCAGCAAGAAAAGATGAACCACTTAGACGTTAGATTTTGCTGATTTCACTGCATTTACCGTTCTTTTCAAAAGTAGCTGAGCTGCCTTCTGTGTTGGCCAACCACCCAAGCCACAGTCAGGACCAGTAAACGTCATTTTATCTCCATATTTCTTTTTGGCAGCTACAAATCTTTTTCTTATATTTTCTTCGCTTTCAACTATTTGCTCTGCGGTTGGTTTCGTTATGCCCTTATCATAAAGTTCCGCCATGATTGAGTCTATATCTGTTCTCGATATGCCAACCCTTATTTGCTTGTCCGCTCTATCCAACATTTTTCTTGAAAGGTTTTCGATGTTTTTGGGAGATGCGGCATACTCGAATGATAATACGTCGAGGTTCTTAACATCCAATATCTCTGTAACCCTTGATGAAGAATGAATATGAATGTGCTTTATTGCGCCTTTAAAGTCGAAGGCTTTTTCCAGAACATCCAAAATAACATCTCTATCAGCAGATATGCCTTGAAATCCAAAGCTAGGCTCATCCAATGAAACTACTTCAGTTTTAACGTATTTGAAATTTAAAATCGAATTTTTCGCAAATCGTCTCACGGTCTCCGCAAACATTAGGAGAACGTCCTCGTAGGGCACGGGTCCAATTTCTTTTAGATACAGTTCCATAGGTCCCGTAACGCAAACGCGTAGCGATACTTTCCTCCGGTTTTCTTCATAAAGCCTTTTTGCCTCTTCATTGATTACGTATACTTCAGGTATAATCGCATCTTTTTCATCAACGACATAGGTGCCTTTATCCATAGCCTTGCGGATGGAATCTGTAAATTGTCTGTGTATATCGTAATGTTGCGGATAGTTAATGACATCTAAGCCAGCTTTAATTTTTTTCTCAAGGGAGTCTATTATAACTCGGTAAAAATTGTTCAACAAGAATTCGTCTTTTGTGATGTCTTTTCTGTTGATGATTGCGTCTCTGGCAAGAACGTATGCCTTTTTGAACAATTCCCTATCTATATGGGGTGGCAGTGGGAAACTCCCTATGTCATCGACCAGCGTGTTCATACAAAACACGTTAACTGCTGAGCCATTTAAAGCTAACTTTACCCTGCAGGAATTATGCGCAAAGTGTAAAGCATGCTTTCATACAGTAAAAGATATAAGTTACCGTTGTTCGTGAACAATAATTGGTGTATAATGATGAATGTTTGGAGACTTCGCCTATCCATGGTCGCTTCCTTAGCCATAATATTCACGCTGTCAACGCTAGTTCTTACCATAGTCTTGAGTCTACTCCAAGTTTTCGATTTCGTAACCCTAGGTGTTTTGGTTGTTGCCTTCAACATCCTCCAATGGTTAATATCGCCATACATAATTGATGCTCTTTACCGTGTAAAGGAAATTCCAGAAAATGAAAACCTAAAGCTCCATGAAATGGTTGAAAACCTCAGCAAGAAGAGCGGAATAAAAAAGCCGAGGTTAATGCTCGCACAAATCCCAATTCCGAACGCCTTTGCATATGGCTCACCAATAGCTGGAAACCGTGTAGCCGTCACAAGCGGATTGTTAAAAACCTTAGAACATGAGGAAGTTGAGGCTGTCCTTGGACACGAACTCGGACATCTAAGACACAGAGATGTGCAGATAATGATGTTCGTCTCACTTCTACCCGCACTGTTCTATTTCATAGGCTATTCTCTCATGATTTCATCCTCATATGGCAGAAGAAGGGATGAGGGTGGCGGCGCAGGACTATTAGGCATGGGTTTAGTGGCTTTTTCAATGTTCCTAACCTATGTTTGCGTCACATTTCTAAGCCGCGTCCGCGAATACTATGCCGATAGACACAGTGCCTCAATAGTTGAGGAAGGACCACGGAAGCTTTCAGAAGGACTAGCAAAAATAGTTCATGAAACTAGAAATATGAGGAGAACGGGAAGGACAACACAGAACTTAAACGCGTTTAAAGCGTTGTTCATCACTGACCCAGACCGAGCAGACCTAGACGCTACAGTAATAACAACGATAACAGCCCCGGGCGACCAAAAGTTAGTTCAGGAGATTCTGTCGCAGAAGCTTACAACAGCAGATAGAATTATTGAAATTTTCTCAACGCATCCTAACATAATAAAGCGTCTGAAAGCTCTGCAAGAATTAAGCTAGACAACCATAATTTCTCAATACACTATCTCTTTTTACTTATCAACGAAAAATTAAAGTGGTCAAGCCGTTAACTTTTCAAGTTATCGAATGTGATGTCTATGGAGCATCAAAAGGTTTTCTCCGAAATTGAGAGACAAAGAAACGAAATGACGCAAGCCTTGATGGAGCTTGTTCGCATTCCTGCAGTTTCTCCAGAAAACGGCGGAGAAGGAGAATTAAAGAAAGCTGAAAAATTAATGCAGATATTAGATAGAGCTGGCTTCGACAAAATAGAACGCTTTGATGCAGAAGATGAGAGGGTTCCCTCTAAAAGGAGACCAAACATCATAGCTTATTACTTTGGAGATAGCAAGGCTGAAAAATTTTGGGTAATAACGCACATGGATATAGTTCCGCCTGGAGAAGAGTCTCTTTGGACTGTTACAAAACCTTTCGAGCCTATAATTAAAGAGGGACAAATTTATGGGAGAGGCAGCGAAGACAATGGACAATCAATGGTTGCCTCCATTTTCGCCGTCAAAGCTCTAAAAAATTTGGACATAAAACCAAAAAGAACAGTCGCTTTAGCCTTTGTCTCGGATGAAGAACAAGGAAGCAGATACGGAATCCAGCACATCATAGAGCAAGGACTGTTCAAAAGGAACGACCTGATAGTTGTGCCGGACGGCGGAAACGGAAATGGAAGCTTTATAGAAATAGCTGAAAAAAGCGCTCTGTGGTTTAGGATTCGCACAATTGGAAAGCAGACTCATGCCAGCAGACCCCACCAAGGCTTAAACGCGCATCGTATAGGGATGGAATACGCCTTGGCTTTGGACAAAATATTACATGAGAAATATTCGCTTAAAGATGCTTACTTTGACCCGCCTGAAAGCACCATCGAACCAACAAAGAAGGATAAAAACGTTGATGCCGTAAACATAATCCCCGGAGAAGACATAACATATTTCGACTGCAGAATTCTGCCAAACTACAACCTGGATGAAATAATTAGTGACATCAATAAGCTTGCAGAAGAATTTGAAAAGAAAACCGGAGCAAAAATAAAATTTGAACTCCTACAGAAAAGTGTCGCTCCAAAGCCAACAGACGCCAACTCCAAAATAGTTAGCATGCTAAAAGAGGCAATTAGACAAGTCAGGGGAGTAGAGCCTAAGGTTGGAGGAATAGGCGGAGGAACATGCGCCGCCTTCTTCAGAAAAATAGATGTCCCAGCGGTCGTATGGAGCACAATAGACGAAACAGCCCACCAACCAAACGAATACACAAAAATAGAAAACCTCGTTAACGACGCAAAAATTTTCGCTTACCTAGCAACCATGTGAACTCCATAAGTTGCTTTGAAAACTTGAAGGAAGCGAAAAGGAGCACCTAAATCCAAGAAATAACATTAAAAATTGGAATTGACTTAATTTTCGTTTTACTTTTTAACGGTTTGTTGACTTTTTCTTAGGGCTTGCGTATACATGTTCGAGGAAACCCCAGCAACTAATCCTCCAACAGCATCATTTGAAATTGGACCGAGCTTCTTTAGGATTCCAGGCTTGGTTTGATCGAATCTGATGAACTCGAAAATCCCCTTTGCTCCTGCTATGTAGCTGGCTATCGTCATTCCAAGGAGTTCGTCTGTGACAAGTCCTGGGCGTCCCATGAATCGTTCTTTCGTTAGACCTGGAACCGAGCCAGACTTTGCCTCCTCTTCTAAACAGAAACACGCAACCACTAAGCATGAAACATTCACATCCGACAAAGCTTCTCGAAATTCCTCTTTAAGTATCTGGACAGCCTTCTCCTTTGTTTCCACTCCAGGATGAGGAACAAACAGTTCCAAAGCCGCATCCACAAGGTCCTTAAATCTAATTCCTCGCATCTCGAGATACTTAAGTAAAGGTAAGTCCGAAATTTCAGATTCTATGTCTACCATGCTGTCGCCACTTCCTCATTATGGTATAGAGCGAAAGACTTATAAAAGCTTGGTTGGATAATCCATCCATCCAATATGATGGTGTAGACCACATGAAGTTTAAAGTCCCGACAAAACAGCTCTCCGCTATTTCTTTGCTATCATCTGTGGGAACAGTCTTAAGGGTTGGGTTCGGGTGGGCCGCCTACTTAGTACCCTACGTTCCTTTGCCTTTTGGTTTTTCGCTTTACGGCATCTTCATAAAGATAGGCCTGACTGAAACCTTAGCCTTTGTATCTGGATTTGTGTTCGGTCCAGTGCAGGGTTTTTTGACGGGTGTCCTGATAATTGTCATCTCTGACATTTTCAGCGCTTATGGACCTGGGCTTTGGACGCCCTTTATAGCAGCAATCATTGGTCTACTAGGTATCTGCGGAGGAGTTATTCGTCGCTTCAAGGATAACCCAAGCGTTGCGTTATTAGGCACAACGGCAGTGACTCTAACTTTAATGAGTGAAATACTTCAAAATATCTGGTTTGCATGGTTTTTCAGCATGCCGATTATAGCCGTTCTCATAATGGGCGCTAATTCAATGATTATGGCTATTATCAATAACACTGTTCTATTTACGGTAGTCGCGCCTAGAATAATCAAGGTATTGCGAGAATGGGTGATGCCAAAAGAACAGAGAAGAGGTTGGTCAACCATTGAACAAATCCATTCATGACGTATGTTTTAAGCTTCGATTTTTGTTGGAGGAGTCGGTGAAAAGGAATCTATCTGAAGGCATTCTTCTTTCTGGAGGGCTGGACACAAGCGTTTTAGCAGCCATAGCATCAAAATTCGTTTCGTTAAAGGCGTTTACGGTTGGATTTGAGGGAGCCCCGGCACCAGACATTGAATACGCGACTTTGGTGGCTCACAAATTACGGCTTAAGCACACCGTTTACTACTTCAGCGAAGATGAATTGTGCGATGCCTTTCAGAAAGTTGTTGAAACAATGAAGTCGTTTGATCCTATGGAGATACGCAATAGTGTAGCAATTTATGTTGGTTTAAAGGTAGCCAAAGAGCATGGAATAAGCATCGCTATGACCGGTGATGGATGCGATGAGCTATTCGCTGGGTACAGCTTTCTTTTCAATCTAGAAAAGGAACAGCTTGACTTAGAATTACAGAAACTATGGGATGTAATGCGTTTTTCATCCATCCCGTTGGCAAAGGCTCTCAGGTTGGAGGCGAAGCTTCCATATCTCGATCCGGATTTCAAGTCCTTCGCTATGAAGCTTGATTCAGAATTTAAAGTTCGAAGTGAAAGAGGAAAAATATGGGGAAAATGGATCATTCGCAAGGCTTTCGAAGGAATCCTACCTAAAAAAGTCGTGTGGAGAGTTAAAACGCCCATTGAGCATGGTTCGGGGACCACTGCCCTTTCAATGCTTTTCGACCAGAAGATTTCTAATAAGAAATTCGAAGACAAAAAACGTGAAATTCTGGAAAAGGATAAGGTGTTGATTCGAGATAAAGAACAACTGTTCTACTATGAAGTTTATAGGTCGGCCGTAGGTGTCCCTCATCCCACCAATCTAAAGGGCAAAGCGTGTCCTCAGTGCAACTCTATTGTGACCGAAAAATCCACTTACTGCAGAACCTGCGGAGCTTATCCGATCTAAACAAAATTGTAAAATGCTCGGATGGATGAGCCTTCATGTCGCGGGTTGTCGCATCTTGGAGTGGTGGTAAAGATAGTTGTTTTGCCTGCTATAAAGCGATTTCAGAAGGCTTTGAAATTACGTACCTCGTGAATTTTACATCGAGAGATGGAAGATGCATGTCGCATGGACTGGAATCTAAACTTATCTTGGCACAGTCTGAAGCGATAGGGATTCCAGTGGTTCAGAGAGAAGTCTCTTGGGAAACTTATGAGCAAGGGTTCAAGAGCGTGATACGTGAACTAAAACGAAGCGGCGTAGAGGCAGCTGTCTTCGGCGATATCTCTAACATAGCAGGGCATGAAGGTTGGATAGATAGAGTTTGTGGCGAGTTGGGCATTAAACCAATAAAGCCGCTCTGGGATAGCGACCCGAAACAACTCTTAAGCGACTTCATGCAAGAAGGCTTTAAGGCACTCGTGGTCATGGCAAAAGGTGATTTGTTTCGTGTGGAGTGGTTAGGCCGTAAAATAGATGAGACCTTCATTAAAGATATATTAAGGCTTAAGAAAAAAGCGAATATTGATCTATGTGGAGAGTTGGGTGAGTACCACACCTTCGTGTACGATGGCCCAATTTTCAAGAAACGTATAGAAATACTCGATTTTAGGAAGAAATTGATGGAAGGCTACTGGTTATTAGATATTAAGGATTATGGAATCGTAGGGAAGTGAAATAGAGAATGCACGACATAATTTTGGCTTACAACGAAAACGGTGGCAAAACCTTTTTAAACCGCTTGAGAGGAAAAAAGCCCTTATTTATTTGCGTAATCGGAGTGACAGAAACAGCAAAAATTCCAGGCATATCAGCGGCTGGGAAATATCCAGAGCTAACTGATTATACACCTCCCGCCGACGTTGAACTCCTCCTACTTGGAAGATGCAAATGCATTCCGGGCGTTCCCGTAACACCAGAGGGAATACCAACACCAGCCTTAATCACCATGGCGGCGCTTAGGCTGGCTGATATACCAGCTTTTGTGGCCAGCGGCGGACTGAAGATTAAGCCACATGTACCGTTTTTAGACTTAGGAGGAAGCCCAGGAAGGGATATAAGAACGGGAAAAGCCGTAGATAATGCCAAAGAAGTCTTGGAAAGAGCAGAAATTGCTGGAGAAAATTTGGCTAAAACAGCGGATTACCTTGTGATTGGAGAAAGCATTCCAGGAGGCACAACAACAGCCCTTGGCATTCTGTTAGCTATGGGCGTGGATGCTAGAGGAAAAGTCAGCAGCAGTATGCCCAACAATCCGCATGACCTTAAAATTGAGACCGTAGAGGCGGGATTGAAAGCCTCAAGTATAGAGTTTGGAGCCTTGGCAGACGATCCCATCAAAGCCATTTCTTGCGTCGGAGACCCCGTGGTGCCCGCCTTTGCTGGTTTGGTTATCGGAGCAGCAGGTAAGGTTCCGGTTTTGATGGCGGGTGGGACTCAGATGGGCGCCGTTGTGACTGTTATCAACACGTTAAAGCCTAATGTCTTAGATAATTTAGCTATCGGAACAACAAGATGGATTATAGCCGACAAAAATGCTGACCTAAAGGGGATCATCACCCAAGTCGCCGACATCCCCATACTGGCTGCTAACCTCAACTTCAGTCAGTCAAAGTTTAAGGGTTTAAGGGCTTATGAGGATGGGGTGGTAAAAGAAGGGGTTGGTGCTGGAGGGGCATCAATGGCTGCTATTCTAAAGTCAGAGGGTTCTACAACGAAGGACGTTCTCCTTAAGGAAATTGAAAAGACCTACAGGCAGCTAATAGGCTCAAAGTGATGAAATATCATGCTTAAAGAATTAAAGAATCTGATAGCTTTCCTCACAATTATTCCCGTAGGCATGAGCTCAGACTGTTTGACAGACGCGGCAAACTATATGCCCCTCTTTCCGGCCATCGGAGCGCTCATCGGGTTGTCAGCTGGGCTCTTGGCTTGGGCTCTCTCTCACACACTTCCAAATCTTATAGTCGGAATTTTGACGTTAGGCTTCATTTTACTAGTCACCGGACTTCACCACACTGATGGATTACTAGATTTCGGCGACGGCATAATGTACCAGGGTTCACCAGAGAAGAAAATTGAGATAATGCATGATCAGCAAACAGGAACAGGCGGCCTAGCGCTGGGCTTAATTACAATTTTAACCACTGCGGTTTGCATTGCACAGCTGAACCAAAATATAATTTTTCAGAGTTTAATCGTTTCCGAGGTTTCGGCTAAGCTTGCTATGGTTATTCTGGCTTGGTGCGGGAGATCCGCCCACAAAGGAATGAACACATATTTTATTGACGCAATGCATGGTAGCCATCGAAATCTTCGCTTAACAACAGCCCTGATTATCTCATTTGCGATATCGCTTCCTATGCTTCGCGTGGCTGGTTTTACCGCGATTATAGCAAGCTTGATTACGGCTTCTGTCATGCTCTGGGTTTCAAACCGCCATTTCAGAGGAGTGACTGGCGATGTTATGGGAGCAGCAAATGAACTCGCCCGCATGTCATCTTTAGTTTCGATTTTAGCGGTGATAAAATGGGCTTAACAGCGCTGGTAATGGCTGGAGGCAAGGGCATTCGCATGAACCTGAAAAAAGAGAAGCCCATGATTAAAGTTGGAAATAAGCCTGTTATCTTACATGTTTTAGAGGCGTTAAGGAAATCTAAGAAGATAAGTGAAATAGTAGTTGCAGTTAGCAAGTACACTCCAAAAACGGCAAAATTCGTTAAGAAGTTAAGAATAAGCTGTATAACAACGCCTGGAAAAGATTATGTTTACGACATGCGATACGCAATCAATTTGCTCCGTCCCAGTAAAGCATTAATCATTTCAGCAGATATACCTCTCATTAACGAAGAAATCATTGATGACACTGTTCAGCATTTTGAAAAATGCAATAAACCCGCAATGACGGTTGCGGTTCCCTTGGAGATTTATGAAAAGTTAGGAATAACCGCCGATCACATTTTTGAAGTAAACGGAATAAGGGTTGCGCCAGTCGGATTAAATCTCTTGGATGGGATGCAAATCATGAAAACCGCGAGCGAGCTACCGGAAGAAGTGCTTATTGTTAGCCGTGAGGAACTTGCGGTCAATGTGAACACGGTGCACGACTTAATGGTTGCTCGGCGAAGATTTAACAAACTTCAACGAAATAAAGCCAGACAAGCCGAAAGGATTTTAATTAGAAAAATCAGAACTTAACATCACCATAAAGAAACCACAACTATTTGAGGATGCAAACTTTGACCAAAACTTCAAGAATATTCACGGAGACATACAAGGAAGGAAGAAAATATTTGCTTGAAACCGAAGCTAAAACCGTCTGCATGGAGTACGAGATTCCTGTCACCAGGTTTAAGCTGGCGAAAAACGAAGCGGAAGCTGTTAAATTCGCAGAGGAAATCGGATATCCCGTAGTTCTAAAAATTGTTTCGCCGGATATTCTTCATAAATCGGATGTCGGCGGTGTTATAGTTAATATAAAGAATGCAAAAGAGGTTCGGAACGCCCATAAGCAAATCTTAGAAAATGTCAAAAAACATAAGGCGGATGCGAAAATCCTTGGTGTGCTTGTCCAAGAAATGGCGCCTTCATCAACAGAGGTTATAGTCGGCGCTATTAAAGACCCTCAGTTTGGTCCAGCCATAATGTTTGGACTGGGCGGAATTTTTGTGGAGGTTATGAAGGATGTAACTTTCAGGATTATACCCATAACAGAGGAGGAGGCTCGAGAAATGATTACCGAAGTTAAGGCTTATCCGCTGTTGACGGGGTATAGGAATTTGCCTCCAGCAGACATAGACGCCATAGTGAAAATTCTGCTAGGCACATCGAAGCTGGTCATGGATCATCCGGAGATTAAAGAGCTTGACTTAAATCCCATAATGGTTTATGAGAAGGGAGCAAAAACAGTCGATGCAAGAATCATCCTTGAATAAATACAGAAACTGGCCAAAATATGAAATCTTTTCAAAAGCATTCATCCCACCAGAAACCCCATTCTTCTTGAGAGTAGACGGATGGAAGTTTAAAGAACTTTCGGAAACCATAGGCGCTGAGAAACCCTTTGACGAGAAGTTTGCAAAATGTCTTGTTTCTTCCGGGAAAATTTTGTTTAAAAAGGGGTTTAGTCCAGCTTTAATCTATGTAGCCAGTGACGAATTAAACATTCTATTTATTGATGCGGCGCCATTCCGCGGAAGAGTTGAAAAGGTAAATTCTATGGTGGCTGGTTTGATTTCGAGTGCTTTTACGTTAAGCCTGCAGAAATTCTTTGACAAGAAAATAGTTGCGGGTTTTGATTCACGCATCATTGTTGTTTCGGATGGTGACAAAATAATAGAATATTTAGCTTGGAGGCAGATGAATGCATGGAGAAACCACAACAATGCTTATGCCTACTGGGTTTTCCGCAAGCGTGGACATAAGCCTTTAGAAATATCTAAAATGCTTAAGGGGCTGAAGACCGAAGAGCTTCATGAAATGATGTTTAGGCAAGGTGTGAATTTGGCTAAGACCCCTCAATGGCAAAGAAGAGGAGTATTAGTATACAAGGAGCCTTTTCTAAGAAAAACCGGAAACCAATCTGTGACAAGACGTAGAGTCATTGAGAACTGGGAGCTACCGCTCTTCACCTCCAAGCAAGGCATAGACCTTATTAAACAAATACTAGAGCGGTGCACCCACAACATTGGATAACCTGTTGGGAAAGACGGATTTTATTGATTAAGTCAAGAAATTGTTATAATAAGAGAATCTGATAATTGTTTTGCAGAGTGAGAACTTGGGCGAAGACGAAGTGGTTTTCAAACCATCCGATTCCATCTGTTACGTAGCTGAAAATAGAAAAGTTACGGTAGATGCCCTTAGAGTTCCAGAACGCCTTTTGTTGACCTATCAGAGAAGCACGTATGAATATGCTAAGAATATAGTAGACGGGAAATCCGTTAATTGGATTTACGGTGAAAGCCAACCATTCTGCATTGGACGATTCAACAATATGGACATTGGAGTCGGCCGCTTTTGGATAGGCGCACCTGCTGCCGCCATGACATTGGAAGAGGCGATTGCGTGTGGAGCAAAGATAATATTCGAAGTCGGGCTTTCGGGAGGTTTGCAGTCTTTTCTCCAACCTAGTGATGTAGTTATCGTAACAGAGGCAATTCGCGATGAAGGAACATCCTACCACTACCTTCCGCCAGAAGTGCGTGTGGAGTCTTCTGCACGACTAAGGGATAAGTTGATTGATCGCTTAAATGAAGAAAAAATAAAGTATTTTGTTGGTTCTGTTTGGTCTACCGATGGTGTTTATAGGGAAACGCGCGGCAAATTCCGTAAGTTCAAAAATGCGAAGGTTCTAGCTGTGAACATGGAAACTTCAGCCGTTTTTGCGGTTGCAAGGTATAGGAATGTTGAGGCAGCCTCGGCTCAGGTCATATCTGATATCTTGACTGAGAGCGGATGGTTGCAAGCATTTGAACATCAATCAGTTAAAGAGAGCACAAAGGCTCTTTTGAGAGTTGTTTTAGAGGTTCTTTCTGGAAGCTGAAAAGTTTGTTGATTATTGAAAAAGTTTAAAGAAGCTACCGTAATTTAGTGTTTAATCCCTAACGGTGAATATCTTGGACAAGCGTAGTCATCCATATATTCCGAATTCCCTGCCAGAAATCAAAAAAGAAATGATGCAGGAAATAGGCATAGAAAAAATAGAAGAATTATACGCGGATATTCCCGAAAAATACCGTTTGAAAAAGCCGTTGAATCTTCCAGAGGCTTTATCGGAGTTTGAGGTTAAAAAACATGTGGAAGCCCTACTTTCAAAAAGCAAGACAAGCAACGACATGCCAATATTTTTGGGAGCTGGATGCTGGCCGCATTATGTTCCAGCTGTTGTGAAGGAAATTGTTCAACGCAGCGAACTCCTCACTTCCTACACGCCTTATCAGCCTGAAGCTTCGCAGGGTATGCTCCAAGCCCTTTTCGAGTATCAGAGCATGATTTGCGAGTTAACGGATATGGAAGTTGCCAACTGCTCGATGTACGATTGGGCTTCAGCTTTAGGCGAAGCCGCTCGCATGGCATCGCGCATAACTGGGCGAAAAGAAATCTTGATTCCTAAACTCATCCATCCAGAGAGAGCAGCCACCCTACGGGTCTATGCGGAATCGGCTGGAATGGCAACCGAGCAATTAGCTTATGACAAGGAAACTGGAGAAATCAGCCTTAAGGATTTAAGGAGCAAAATTTCAAACAAGACTGCAGCCGTCTACATTGAAAACCCAGCTTATCTGGGCTTTATTGAAGCTCAAGTTGATGAGATTGCTAAAGAAGTACATGCACATGACGCACTTTTTATCGCGGGTGTCGACCCAACATCGCTGGGGATTTTGAAGCCTCCTGGTGAGTATGATGCAGACATTGTTGTTGGCGAGGCACAACCATTAGGAAATCCTATGAATTATGGCGGTCCACTATTGGGAATTATTGCCTGCCGTGATGATTTAAACCTAATCAGACAAATGCCAGGCCGCATAATTGGAGCGACAACAACAGTAGATGGCAGCAGGCAAGGCTTTTGTATGGCCTTACAGACTCGTGAGCAGCACATCAGACGTGAAAAAGCAACATCCAACATCTGTTCTAACGAAGCTTTATGCGCCGTAGCCTCAGCCGTTCACATGGCTTTGCTTGGACCTGAAGGTTTACGCGAACTTGGAGAAACAATAATGTGCAAGGCTAACTACGCCATACAACTACTTTCAAAAATAGATGGGGTAAAGACTCCAGTTTTCAAATCTGCCCACTTTAAAGAATTTACAGTTAATTTTGATAAGGCTGGCTTGAGTGTTAAAGAAGTCAACAAAAAACTGTTGCAGCGTCAAATTCACGGCGGCAAAGACGTTTCAATGGAGTTTCCAGAACTTGGTGAAACAGCCCTTTATTGTGTGACTGAAGTTCATTCAAAAGGCGAAATCGAGCGTTTAGCAAAAGCGCTGGATGAAATTTTGGCTGGGAGATGAAGAAGAATGTTTAGACAAGCGAGTTGGAATGAGCCAATAATTTTCAACCTTGGAAGGAGCGGGCGAAGAGGGCACATCCTACCAAAAACGGAAGAGGAAGTCAAGCAAGCTGTAGGCGACGTAAACAGGCTTATACCAGAAAGTATGCAGCGTAAAAGCCCGCCTAGGCTTCCTGAGCTCTCAGAAGTTGAGGTTGCACGCCACTTTCTGCGTTTGTCGGAAATGAATTATGGAGTAGATTCAGGCTTGTATCCGCTTGGAAGCTGCACGATGAAGTATAGTCCAAAAATAAATGAGCTACTTGCCAGCTTGCCTACCATTAGCATGCTTCATCCATACCAAGACGAAAGCACAGTGCAGGGCATACTTGAAATCCTTTATAAACTTGAGCGGTGGCTCGCTGAGATTACTGGAACTTATGAGGTCTGTCTGCAGCCAGCCGCCGGCGCACATGGCGAGTTGTTAGGCACCTTGCTGATGCGCGCTTACCACAAATTCAATGGAGATTTTGAGAAGCGATGCGAGATTATTGTTCCAGATTCGGCGCATGGTACAAATCCCGCAAGTGCGTCCATGGCCGGGTTCAATGTGGTGGTTGTTCCATCCGATGATGAAGGCTGTGTTAGTTTAGGGGCTTTAAAGGCCGCTGTTTCTGAACGAACAGCGGGGTTAATGCTCACTAATCCTAACACTTTGGGTATTTTCGAGAAGAACATTGACGAAATAGCAAGGATTGTTCATGATGCAGGTGGATTGCTATATTATGATGGCGCTAACTTGAATCCGCTATTGTGTAAGGCTAGACCAGGCGACATGGGCTTCGACATAGTTCACATAAACATTCACAAAACTTTTAGTACACCTCACGGCGGAGGAGGACCTGGAGCAGGACCAGTTGGTGTTTCTGAAGAGCTAGCCAAGTTTTTGCCTGTTCCCCGCATAGTCTTTGATGGTGAACGTTACCGCTTAGATTATGATAAGCCTCATAGTATTGGAAAGATTCGGGGCTTTTATGGGAATATTGCAGTTCTCTTGAGGGCTTATGCATACATTTTGAGTTTGGGCGGTGATGGCTTGAGGGAAGTGGCGGAAGTTTCTGTTTTAAACGCCAACTACCTTATGAAGAGACTTAAAGATATTAGGGGTTTAACGCTTCCATACAACAGTGAAAAGCCAAGAAAACACGAGTGTGTCTTCAGCGCCAAACTATTAAAAAACGAAACTGGTATTTCAGCCTTAAACATTGCTAAACGTTTGCTTGATTATGGAGTGCATGCGCCAACAATATATTTTCCGCTCATTGTTGATGAAGCATTGATGATTGAGCCTACGGAAACCTTTGAGAGAGAGGAGCTTGACCGCTTCACTAAAGTTATGAGGAGAGTTTGTGAAGAAGCCTACGCAACTCCTGAAACTGTTTTGAAGGCGCCCCATAATACTGCTGTTTCCCGCTTGGACGAGGTGAAGGCTTCTCATCCTAGAACCATGGCTTTGAGTTGGTGCATGTATTTAAAGAAAAGTAGGCAAAATCAGTAGTAATTCATATATGCTAAGGTCACTTTATCCAATTGATAAAGTGGATGTGTAAAAATTGTCGAATTTGGAAGATAGGGTGCGTGAGGTTGTCGGCAGAGTTGTTGATCCAGAGACGGGTTTAACTTTTGCCGAGATGCAAATGATTACAAGCGTTAAAGAGGAAGAGCCTGGCGTTGTTAAGGTGGAGTTCATTCCCTCCAGTCCCTTCTGTCCCATAGCTTTTAAGCTGGCTATGGATGTTAAGAATGCGGCTTTGAAGGTTGCCGGTGTCAAGAAAGCCTTGGTTTATTGTCGTGGTCATATGATGGAGCAGCAGATTAACGAGATGACGAACAAGGAACAGCAGAAATAACCCATTACTTCTTTAGTCTCCAACATATGCGAGCGTCTGGTTTATGCGTGTTAAGGGCGAGCATGAAATTTACTGCTGTGGTGCACGTGTGCGAATTTCAGAAAGGGGTGTAGAAGTTTTAACCGAGCCCACGGTTGAGTATTGTCCTTTGCATGAGGCTTTGTATGGAACTAAACAGATTGATGTTGAAGCCGTGCGGAAAAGTGTGGAAATGAAAATTGCTGGCTTCGGCTTCTGTTGTGGAAATCGTGCTTTTGACTCCGAGCCTGTTGTGGCTTACGGGGCTTCTGAGATGATGCGAGTTTGGCTTGAGAAGAGGCTTATTGACTGTGCAGTTGTTGTCTGTGAGGGAGCTGGCACAGTTATAACATCCAACGGGGAGCTTGTGCAGGCTATTGGAGCCCGCTTGACAGGCATAATTAAAACTTCACCTATTCGCGAGACTATTGAACGTGTTGAGGCGGATGGCGGAACTGTTTTGGATAAGAATGGTGCACGAATTGACCAAGTTGAAGGTGTTAGGCGGGCTTTTGATTTAGGCTTTAAGCGTGTAGCTGTTAGTGTTGCTGGCTTTCAAGCGAAGGCTATTAGCGAGATTAGAGCTTTTGAAGCTGGTGCAAAGGCGGATGTTTTGATTTTTTCTGTTTGCAACACATGCGTCGGCAGTGCTGACGTGAAGCACATAGCCAAGGCGGATATTGCATGTGCAAGCGCTTCGAGAATACTTCGAAACGAAATAGGCAAAAGAGCATTGCTACAACTGGGCATGACCATTCCGGTCTACGTTCTGACCGAGAAAGGCAAAAGGCTTGTTTTAGTCTATTTAGCCGAGTTTAAAGATAAACTTGTGGTTTTCAGAACAGGTAAGCTTCCATATTATGCGGAAAATAAAGGTCCAAGACTCATGGGCTTGTTCACAACCAAAAGCCTTAAGTGTTAAGTGTAATGTTATGTGTTTTGTCAAATATGTAAGGTGTTGAAATAGTTTGGCAGTTGAAGGCTTTTCCGGAAGTAGACAACCAGTAGACGTAAAAGTAGGCGAATTAACCACTGCCTCAAGAGCCGTGAACGTCACAGCAAAAGTGGTCTCAAAAACCGAGGTTAGAAGCATCGCCGCTGGAAGAGACGGAGCACCACACCGCGTCTGCGACGCCTTGGTAGGCGACGAAACAGGATGCATTTACCTAACCCTATGGGACGACAACATCGAAAAGGCGAATGAAGGCGACACCATAAGTATAGGAAACGGTTATGTGAGCTTGTTCAGAGGTAACATGCGATTGAACGTTGGAAGATACGGCACCCTAGAGGTTGCAAAGGAAGCACTGGCGGGCGAAGTAAATACCGAGAATAATTTGTCTACCAAATTGTATGAGCAGCCCAGACGCCCATTCAGAGGGAGAGGCAGAAGGGAATTCGGCGGAAGAGAGAGAAGAGGCGGATACAGACAAAGAAGATACTAATCCCTATACTGCTGCAGATTTCCAACTATTTTCTTCTAATCAAAGTAACTGGTCTGTTAAACCTTGTCGCTTTTTCTAGTGGTTGCATTAGGTCAAAGCTGTTACACCAGCCTAAAAATTCGAATTTCCCATTCTTTCTAACCAACTCGAGGAATTCTTGTGGAAAAATCAACTTGCCCACCTTCTCCGTCTTAAAAATCCTTGCCCCCGCTTTTTCTATAACTTCGACAATTATTCTCTCCGTTATTTTCTGCTCCACATAGTTTAAGGGAACAGCCTCCCATGTTACGTTCACTGTTAACCCATCCTTTATTATGGTCCAGCTTTCCCTGCCCAATCTCGTCCAGTCAAAATGGATGGAAGCGTCAATTAAGTATAAGCCGCCGCTCTTCAGGCAGGCTGCAACCGAGTCTAAATGAGAAAGGAAATCGCTGTTTGATTCAACTTCTATCGAGCCAAGCATGCAGAAGGCGAAATCAAATCTTTCTTTTGTTCTAAAGTTTCGCATATCCGCGTGAATCGTATTTATTTCTATTCCGGCTTTCCGCGCTTTTCCAGAAGAATAATCAAGCATAGCCTGGCTTAAGTCCAAGCCAGTAAAAGCGTAACCTCGTTTAGCTAGTTCCAGCATGTATGGGCTTGGTCCACATCCAATATCCAGAACATTCTCAACATCAATTTTGGAAAATTTCTTGATGCATTTTTCGAAAAAGTCTGCTTCTCTGCTTATGTCTCTAAAGCTGAAGGCAACCTCATAATAAAAAGGATTATTATACACATCTGATGGTTCTTCCTTCTTTCCCATAGCCGTCAACTCCATTGCGAATTAAATGGCATACTTTTATTCCAGCCTTCCACTTATTTTATTTGCTTCACTTCGCTCTAAGTATGTGAAAAGCTTGAACTATTTTGAAATCATCCTTCACAGTCTAACCGCAACATTTAAAATCTAATATTAGAAGACATCAACTTCTCGTTAAGAGGAGAAGACCACGATGTCTCAATCAAGAAAGGAAGAGAGAAAACCAACAGTAGAAGAGCTGCTGGCTAAAGCCAAGAAACCATCACAGCTGGCTCCACCGATGCACAAGTTTTATGAAGGAAAAGTTCAAGTCATGCCTAAATGCTCCATAACAAGCCCTGATGATTTTGCGATATGGTACACTCCGGGCGTAGCTGCTCCATGCAAAGAAATCCAGGCGAACCTAGAAAGGTCCTTTGAACTTACAAACCGCTGGAACTATGTAGCCGTAGTGTCAGATGGCACTCGCGTTTTAGGTTTAGGAAACATAGGTCCAGAAGCAGCCATGCCAGTGATGGAAGGAAAAGCCTTACTATTCAAATATCTGGGCGGCGTGGATGCCTTCCCAATATGCCTAAAAACTAAAGACCCGGAAGAGATAATCAGGGCATGCGAACTTATCGAGCCTTCCTTTGGAGGAATAAACCTAGAAGACATAGAGAAGCCGAAATGCTTCTACGTTCTGGAAAAAACAAGGGAGCGCCTACAAATCCCGGTATGGCACGACGACCAGCAGGGAACCGCCACAGTAATCCTTGCAGGCTTGATGAACGCCTTCAAAATAGTGGGCAAAAAACCGAAAGAAGGCCTCATAACCTTGGTAGGAGCAGGCGCAGCCAACATCAGAACAGCCTACGTCCTAGTAAGATGGGGAATAAAACCGGGCAACCTGATAATGGTAGATACCAAGGGCGTAATCCATTCAGGCAGAAAAGACATAACCAGAGAAGAAGACCCATGGAAATACGATTTGGCTCAAAAAACAAATGCGGAAGGCAGAAAGGGCGACATATCAGAAGCCTTTAAAGATGTAGACGCAGTTGTTGCCGCATCAAAGCCCGGACCAGGCACAATAAAGAAGGAATGGATAACCACGATGAACAACAAAGCAATAGTCTTCGCCTGTGCAAACCCAATACCTGAAATATGGCCATGGGAGGCCAGAGAAGCTGGAGCCCGCATTGTAGCCACAGGCAGAAGCGACTTTCCAAATCAAGTCAACAATAGTCTAGGATTTCCCGCCATCTTCCGAGGCGTTCTAGATGTAAAGGCAAAAACAGTCACAGACGACATGTGCATAGCAGCAGCCCAAGAACTTGCAAAATTCGCTGAAGAAAGGGGAATGCATGAAGAAGATATCCTGCCAAGAATGGAAGAGTGGGAAGTTTATCCACGAGAAGCAGTTGCATGTGCACTAAAATCTATAGAGCAGGGTATGGCAAGAGTCAAGCTGAGCAGGCAAGAGTTATATGAAAGAGCTTCATCGATAATCAGGAACGCTAGAGAATCAACACTGTTGTTAATGAAACAGGGCTTGATAAGGCAGCCGCCTCCTGAAGAAGAACTGCTTAAATAAATGGTAAATAGCCTTGAAATCCATAAAACTTTCGCCTTTTTTGTCTAAAAGTAGAAAATTATTTAAACTCTTCCACAGAACATAAGTGAGTTAGGAGAAAATAATATGCGTTCAGACTATGCACTTTATGCGGTAGCAATAATATTTTTCATAATCACTGGAATTGTTGCTTTGACACTAACAGAGCTTGAAAGAAACCTGTGGGTTGTTACAACCACTATACTAGGGCTTTTCTTCATAGTATTAGGCTATTCCCAGAGACCAAGATTAAAAGCTGCAGCAATAGAGGCACCCTCACCTGTACCTTCGCCCGCTCCTGCATCAGTCACAGAAGCCGTAGAAGAAAAGAAACCCGAAATCCTTGCGGAAGGCCCGCCACTTAAAGTGGAGCTTACAGAAGTGAAGGGTATTGGCGTAAAGCGGGCAGAACAGTTAAAAACTCTGGGAATAACCAATGTTGAGGACTTAGCTAGGGCTTCAGCAGAAGATTTAGCGGAAAAGTTGAAGATTTCGCCGAAAATCACTGGAAAATGGGTTGAAAACGCAAAAGAACTCACTAAGAAAGCATAGAAAAAGGGGCTAAGAAAGCCTCAGTTTACAATTGTAAAGATTCTTACTATATTCCTTCTTTCCAGCCTTCTTATAGCATCCAAAAACTCGTTCTTCTTCTTGCCAGTTAAACTGAAGTTTTGAAGCATATCTTTTATAGACATTTCTGGCTTCCCAAAACTCGCATTTCTTCTATAGAGATGCCACACTATTAACCTTTCCAGCCTCCCACATCTCCATGTAGTGTTGCGAATTAGTACAACTATCGCCTTGACAAGCTCCTTCCCGCTATTCTTCCTTTTAGGCAATAGGTCATCACAATTATGATTATAGGCATCAAAACACTTTTAGAGTTTGCGCTTCAAAACATCTAGGAAGCCACAAAATCAAGAGAATGAAAGGTGAAGAAATGTGTTGACGGGGCAAGTTGGAAGGATACTATTTTCCCGCATTTTCGAAGACGAGGATTTAGTTGAGGCCATTAAGAAACGTGCAGAGGAGCGTGGTGTAAAGGCAGGTGCTCTCCTTTTGATTGGAACTTTGAAGAATGTTGTTTTGGGATATTACAAGGAGGGAGAGTACAAGTATATTCGGCTGGATGGTCCCTTGGAAATAGCTTCATGCATAGGGAATGTGGCGGTTGATGAAAAAGGCGAAGTGGTTGTTCACGCACATGTGGTTGCCTCAAGTGAGAAGGGAGAAGCCTTCGGCGGTCACTTGATGAAGGATTCCCATGTTGGCGCAACAGCAGAACTAGTCCTCATCGAAGGAATGGGAATGAACCTAAAGAGGACTTATGACGAGAAAACAAAGCTGAAGCTTTTAAAGTTAGGTTAAAGTCTTTCTCAAGTATATCCCATGGGCATTTTCATAATAATTTTTAAGTTTTCCAACTTTTCTGTACCCAAGTTTTTGGTATAGATTTAAAGCGGCAATATTGTCTTCACGCACTTCAAGGCAACATGCTTTGACGCCTTTCTCCCCGAATATTTTTTCCATTTCTTGTAGAAGCCTTTGTGCTATTCCTTTTTGACGATAAGTTGGAGAAATGTCTAATGTGAGTATGTGTCCGACTAATGATTTTCTTTCGGCATATAATCTGCCTATGATGAAGCCTACGATTTGGTTGTTTACCTTGGCAACCAAACCTATAGAATTATAATTGGTAAGCAAAAAGGCAATTTGCTGCTTTGTGAATGCTTCCTTTTTGAAACACTTCATTTCAATCTCATAAAGCCTATTTAAATCGTGTATTGACGCTCCTTCTATTGTTATTTCCATTTACGACATCTTTTAAGCACATAGGTGGAAGCCTGATTTTAGGTTTTTTCTGTTTCAGCCGCGTTTGTGGATGCTGCAATTGCTTTGAGTTCAAGCCATTGCTGAGTTGCAAATCCTAGGAAGAATCTGAGCCAAAGTGTCAAAATTCTGGTCAGTATCGTGGCTGTTGCGCTTATTCCTGGAGGAATGCCAAGCAATGTGTATAGAGTTGTCATGGTTATTTCTGGAAGCCCAACTTCAAACGGCACACCTAAGGGGATAGATTTTACGGCTAAAACTATTGATGAGGTAACGAGAACTATGCTCCACTGAACTGGAAATTTTAGGGATAGAAAGACTAAATATGCGATGCTTAAGTGGGAAAGCCATGTGAGGATTAGGAAGAACAGCGAGATGAAAAGGGTTTTAGGGGCACGTCCAAACTCCTTCATTGAACCATGAAACATTCTTGTAGCTTTATTTGCCTCTTCTCTGATCTTTGTTAGTTTCCATCGTCCACGGCTAACACGTTCTATCGCCACTATTATGGCGTTAATTATTTTCAACGTCCATTCTTCTTTGACGCATAATAGGACTAGCAAAAATAGGAAGAATGTAGTTACGACGGCGACGAATAGGGTTAGGTTAAAAATGAGCCCACCGACCTCCCTTTCTGTTAGTAGTAAACCTATGCCCAAGATTAAACTTGCAATGTTTATGCTCATGCCAATAAGTCTGTGTGTCACAAGAGAAGCCACAACCTTGCCGCTTGCTCCACTCTGCTCTCTCGTGACTAGATATACTCTTGAGATTTCTCCGCTTATGGATTCCGCTGGGATGATTATGTCCATGAATACTCCATACCATACGTAGAGATATGATTTTGCAATTGAAACTTTGACGGAGAGAAAGCTCAGTAGGGAATGCCATGAAAAGGTGTAAAGGAATGTCTCAACTGGAACGAGTAGGATTGCTGTAAAGTAGACGTACAGGTCGGTGCGTTGGGCAGTTTCTATTATTTTTGGAATGTCCACTTGAAAGATGTAGAGGTATATGAAAAAGGCTAATAGGCCTATAACTGGCAAAAGGAAGGTTCTTCGTGTGATCTTAGGCTTCAATGAAACCATTAGGGTTTGCACCTAGCAATGACTGCAAGAGGACGTATAGGTAATTATATATTTTACCTATTTTCAAGCAAATTTTCTGTTCTTTATCTCAAATTTTAATTACATCAACGTGTAATGTTTATGTGGTGCTGTTATTGGAGCTGAAGGGCGTTCATTTTCTCCTTACATACAGATGCGACCTGGAATGTGACCATTGCTTTGTTTGGGGCAGTCCTAAGGCAAGCGGCGTGTTCACCTTCGAGCAGATAAGGAATATTTTAACAGAAGCAAAGAAGTTGGGAACTGTAAACTACATTTCAGTTGAAGGTGGGGAACCATTTTTATATCATCCGATTATGGTCAAGACTGTTAGGGAAGCGGTAAACCTTGGTTTTCACGTGGAGATTCTCTCAAACTGTTATTGGGCTACATGTCCAGAAGATGCTATGGAATGGCTTCTTCCAATAGCCGAAGCTAAAAACGTCGAATTAAGCTTGAGCAGCGACCTTTATCATGGAGAAAACTGGGAAATTGAAGAGGTTAAGAACGCTGTTAAGGCTGCAAACGCCTTGAACATAAAGGTTGGAGTAATCGCCGTTAAATTTCCAGACGCTAAAGTTCCATGTCCAAGCGAAATCGAGGGAGCAAAGGTTGATTCTTGGGAATTAATGTACAGAGGAAGAGCATTCTCAAAATTGACTGAGAAAGCAAGCAAAAAGCCTTGGCGCGAATTCACGAAATGTCCATATGAAGACTTCACAAAACAGGAGCGAGTGCACGTGGACTCTCTTGGACATGTGCATGTTTGTCAAGGCATCTCTATAGGTAACGCTTGGCAGACGTCCTTCTTAAGGATAATTGAGGAATACCACCCGTATGAGAATCCTATTCTTGAGCCCTTAATTCGTGGTGGTCCTGTCGCGTTGGTTGAGAAGTTCAGTTTACCTCATGATGAAGTCTATGCTGATGCATGCCACTTATGCAGTGCCGCACGTTGCATGCTGCGGAAGAGATTTCCGAACATACTTGTTCCGAACCAAATGTATGGAGAATTTGAATAGTGTATTGAAGAAGTTATAAGTTGATGACTCTAAATTAATGGGGCTAGGTGTTGCCATGTTAACGCGGGACAAAGCCCTCGACTTGGTTAAGAAGCATGTCTCAAAAAGGAATGTTGTTTATCATATGCTTGCGGTTGAAGCCATAATGCGAGGCACAGCTAAACATCTTGGGGAAGATGAAGAGCTTTGGGGCTTGGTTGGATTACTTCACGACATTGACTACGAAAAGACTGAGGCTACGCCTGAGAAGCATAGTCTTCTGGCTGAAGAAATCCTGAAGGGAATGGTTCCAGACGAGATTATGAGAGCAGTGAAAACCCACAATTTTAAGCATACAGGTGTTATGCCAGAAACTCGCATGGAGAAGACACTGATTGCGGCTGATGCTATTTCAGGGTTGCTTGTGGCTTGTGCCTTGGTTATGCCTTCAAAGAAGCTGGTAGATGTTAAAGTAGAAACCGTTATGAAAAAGTTTAAGGATAAGGACTTTGCTAGGGGAGCGGAAAGAGAAAGAATACTCGTCTGCGAAGAAATTGGAATACCAAGGGAAAAATTCTTTGAAATCGCATTGAATGGACTAAAAAACATCGCCACCGAAATAGGCCTATAGAACGCATCAAATTATTTCTACTAATGCACCTGAAGAGAAGAAAAATAAAAAGCGAGTTTGGAGTAAGTTATAAATTTAAAACGAACATAACCGTATCAGCTGTGAGCTGGATGAGTGAAAGATACGCATACATTATGATGATTAGGGAGAAATGGTGGAACGAATTTCGCCGGCTAAATAGAGCCGGCAAAACGGTGCACTCCTATGTCCGAAAAGGTCCAGCTGCTCCAAAAGAAGCAAATCTCATATTCTTTTACGTAGTTAAACCAGTCGGCGAGATTCAGGGTTATGCAGAATTTCAAGAACGCCTATTTGGAGATGCGGAGGAAATATGGAAGAAGTACGGTCACGAGACCTGTTTGGAGTCAGAAGACGCATACTACGAACTTCTGAATGGATGGCAGAAAGTAACGTTCATTAGGTTTAAAAACCTGCAAGAAACAACCAAACCAATACCATTAAACAACCTTCTAACAATTTTAAGAACCGACAAAATAGGTAGAAATGGTTTTTACAAGAACAAAGGATTTGCAGATAAACTAATCAAAATGATGGAGTAAGCATCGTCTGTGGTGTTAGTTTGCTTCTCTCTCATTAACAACCTCATATTCTTGCTCGCTTTTGATGCTCAATCCCAGCTCTACTACTCTGCGGATTTGTGTGTAGCTCCATGGATTAGCTGTTAGGCTGGAGCCTTCAAAGCGTTCAATCACCTTCAATGCTTCAACATCCATCGCTATTCTATCGCCAGAAGCAAGCACAACGCCTGGATTTCGCAGTTCACCGCTTGCAGGACCACCCCTAATGAAGCATTTCCTTCCATCCATAATTATCAAGTTCGGATTCACAACCAAGTTCAAATCCGCAATTTTCTCCTCCAAATTTCTCATGTGAAGCGAGACTCTTTCACTGGGCCTCATGAAGCCAACAGCCAGTTTTAGGCTTAGGGTAAACTTCGCAGACCTATGCGTTTTCATACAGCAAACATAAACGAGCTTCTTCGCCTTCAAAGCCATCTCTGGCAGACTAACCTTCTCAAGATATTTGCCGCCCGTAGAGGCTTCAATCCATTTTCCTTCATCAAAAACCACAACTTCTGCCCCTGCCTCTTCAGCTTCCACAATCATTCCAGTTTCCTCCAAAACCTTTCGAGTTGAAAGCGACACCATGGATGATTCGCCGAGAACAACCTTCGCAGCACCGTGCTCATACAACAGCTCAATAACTGCCTTAACAAATTCCGGGTCGCTTGAGGCAGGAGGCGGATCAGCGGTGTTAAAGTTCGGCTTTAAAAGGATCTCGTCGCCTTTTTCAACAATTCTTTCAAAGCCACCGATCAAATTCACAGAGCGAAGAATACTATCCTTAACATTGGGCGAAGCAGCCACTTTGCTAACCAGAACCTTGCCGTTTTCCCTGAAAGGATTAGGCATGACCATGCCAATTCTGTTGCCAACCCACACACTAAGTCACCAGACAGAATACAGTAATATCGCACAAATTTTAGCGTTTTCATGGGCAGGCTGTCAGAATGAAGTGTATCAAAAGTTCAACCTATATATAAGAGGGCTAGTCACACCGAGCACACAGAAAACTGCAAAAGCTAGACTATGTATCTGTCTGCTTTCTCAAAGTCTTTCACTATTTCCATCACCCGTTTTGGAGCATTAACACCCTCCAACGGAATGCCCCTAAGCAGAGACCAAGGACTCCTCTTAGCAACCACCGTAACAATGTAATCCTCACCAAAGCACTTCTTCGCAATCTCATAAACCATCCGCCTGACCTCAACATCAGAAAACTCGCCCAAAGCGTGCAGATACTCATGAAGCAACAAGTTATAGATTAAGGCGTTAACCACAAGTTTAGACTCAAGGACAGCCTCAACAATTTGAACCAAACGCCTATTCAAAACAATGTTATTTGTTCCCAGCGGATGATAGGCGCCAAGCTGAAGGGGTAAATCATCCAGAAAAAGCATCATCCCACCCCTACGCACCTGCAAAGAAAAATCGACGCTATCCTTAACTATCTCCCAGACGTCACCATAACTTTTAGCATTTTCCAAACGGCTGCGATGCTTCTCAACAATGGAAGATTCACTCATGCCAACTCCACTAACATCTGCTACCTCACTCGCCACTTATATGAAATGCGGAACACTTCAGACTCTTTCGCCGGCTTTTATTAATAATAACTTAAGCTCTCTCCCAAAACACATAAAGGACTGAAGCCGAAATGGTAAGGAATGACCTGAAGGGAAAAAGCGGGATGGCAGGCATAGTCCTCGTTAGAGACATTATGTCAAAAGACGTGAAGGTGGTGCGTCCAGACACAAGCGTAAAAGAAGTTGTAGCCACAATGAACAAGTTCAACATAGGCTCCATAATAGTTGTGCAAGGCGACAGACCAGTAGGCATCATTACAGAACGCGATATACTAAGAAGGCTTGTTGAGCCATGCCTAGCTCCAGAAATCCTAACCGCAAGACAAGTCATGACCAGCCCGTTGACAACCATAAGCGAAACGACAAGCATAGAGGAGGCAGCCAGACTCATGGCGAAGAAAAGAGTCAAAAGACTTCCCGTGGTGAACAACAGCAAACTCATGGGCATAGTAACCTTCACAGACATCGTATTCAAAGTGCCAACCATGCTCTCCCTCCTAGAAGAAATCGTAAGACCCTACCACCGCTCATACTAAACCCGCTTTTTAGGATTATGTTTACTCTGCCTTTGACGAGTTCAGATCGTTTAGATTCCTCTGATCGTAGGATAGTGTTTGAGCAATTCTATAAGTAGCGTTAAAGGTTTCTTTTCTAGCGAATATAAACACTTCAACTTAGTATCGGGCGATTTAGCTGAAGAAGTTCTTGAGGGTTCGGAACAGGCTTAAAATACATCTGTCATCTGAAAGACTAATGCTGATTAGGAAGCGGAAGTAAATGGAAGTTCCAGAAAGTAGAATATTAATGACTTTTCATGAAAAGTTTAGGCAGTATGATTTGGGCGAAAGACATCCTTTTAGAGGAGATAGATTTGTAAATGCAATTAGATTCTTTGAAAGCCAAGGCTTGCTTAGTCTTCCTCAATTGATGATTGTGGAACCCCAGTCAGCATCAAAAGAGGATTTGTTAAGGATTCACGAAGAAGGGTACGTCAACCTGATTTTCCGCTTGGCAGAAGAAGGTAAGCCATATGATATCGAGACGCCTGTTTCTCAGGAAATTCTGGAGGCTGCATTGCTTATTGTTGGTGGCGCAATCCAATGTGGCAAATCGATTTTTGAGGAAAAGGCAAAACGCACAATTTCCCTTGGAGGTGGTTATCATCATGCTGGAAGAAATTATGGTGGCGGATTCTGCCTATTCAATGATATAGCTGTTTTAGTTGAGCATCTAAGAACTAACTATAATGTTAAACGCTTCTTAATCTTGGATTATGACGTTCACTTTGGAAACGGCACAAGCGACATCTACTACCAAGACCCTACTGTGCTGTATATTTCTCTACACCAAGACCCCCGCACGATCTATCCAGGAACAGGATTCGCTTGGCAAATCGGAGAAGGCAAAGGAGAAGGCTACAATGTCAATGTGCCTCTGCCGCCCAGAACAGGCGACAGCACATATCTTTACGCTCTAAACGAGATTTCTGTTCCTTTAGCTGAGGAATTTAAGCCCGAAATCATTATTGCCAACGGCGGAAGCGACCCGCATTTTGCAGATATGCTCGGAGATTTGAGTTTGACTGTTAAAGGCTTTTTTGACCTATCCCGCTTGATTAGAGAAACTGCAGATCGAGTTTGCGATGGAAGACTTGTTTTAATGCCTGGAAGCGGATACAACCCAAAGGTTTTGCCGCTCTGTTGGTATGCTCTTGTTGCGGGTGTACTTGGCTTAAAGGAAATCAACGTTAAAGACCCTTATAACCCGCCGGAAGAGCCGCCTTACTGTCGAAAAAAGGTTGAAATTACAATTAACGAGTTGAAGCGGTTGCTAGAGAAAACTTGGGATTGTTTTAAGTAAATTTTATATCTGCTTTGGAGTTGCCGTTTAAATTTTCTTGAATAGTAGTAGGATTTAGTAGATATTGGGTTATTAGGACCTCCCTATTCATCATGTCGTTTATTTTGGCCTTCTCGACTTTTTCCGCATCTTTCGTTGCTACCATTATTTTTTGCCCAAAAGCGTGATTTACACTTGTTTCGATTAGGTCGTTTAGGCTTAGTTCTGATGTATAGCGTATAAACCTAATTCTTACATGCGGATGGCTTATTTTGTTCAGTTTTATTGCTAACCACGCAATTTTTAAGGTTGCATCTACTGCACCTGACGACCCATCAGCTACTATTATAAGCTCACAGAAGCCTTGATATTGCTTTGAGAATTTGAATACCGTATTTATTTGCTCGATTAGGAAGTCCTCTCTGTCTTGAATCGGCATCACGAATGTTACAGTGGGATAGGGTTGTTGATTTGACATTTTCACTTATATCTTTTGTAATTTTGTGTAAAAAGGTATATTCCGAGAGAAATAATATATCGTAAGAAATAATATTCATTACACTTCGAGAAACATTAAACAACGTATAAACGAACTGGTATACTCCTTAAAAACACGGAGGGAAGTTGCTAGCCCTGTCTTTAACAAGCTCTAAACTTCTTAAAGTTCTTTCACTGTGGAAAGCGTTAAAGCCTACTCTTTCTTCTCCATCGGTTTTGCGATGACTGCTGTACCATAGGCTGCGAAGACCGTGGCTGTTCCTTGGAGTATGTCGCTTGTCTCAAAATCCGTGCCAATTACGGCGTTTGCACCCATTCTTTTTGCGTTTTCAATAAGCCTGTTTAATGATTCTCTCCTGGCTTTTTCACATTCGGAAGTGTAGGATGTCACTTCTCCTCCAAAAACTCCTTCAATGCCAGCAACTATTTTTCCGCCAACCCCTCTAGTCCGCACGGTTAACCCATGAACATGGCCCAGAACCTTGACAATTTCGTATCCAGGCAACTCAGGCGTTGTGACAACTATTACTTCACTCATCCAGCCCACCTCGTGACTTTAATAGTTGAGACTATTAATTAGAGTTACTACCAAAGCGTTGGATGGCGCTGACATGGAAAATGTTGAGAAGATTCGTGAGCAATTCCCGATAACTAAGAACAAAGTGTTTTTGAACCATGCTGCACATTCTCCGCTTCCAAAACCAGTTGCAGAGACTATTTGCAAGTGTGTTGAAGAATCCTCGAATTTTTGGACTACTTCGACTGAATGGAATGATGGTGGAAAACCATTCTTCGCAAAGCTTATTGGCGCGAAACCCGGGGAAATAGCATTTGTTGAAAACACGTCTGTGGGCTTGAACATAGCTGCAAACGTGCTTCATTATCCACCAGGTTCAAAAATCGTCACAACAGATTTGGAGTATCCCTCAGTGGTTTATCCTTGGCTGCGTAGAAGCCTAGGTGTGAAGGTTCATTACGTGAAGAATGTTGATTGGAAAATTTTGTTGGAGGATGTGGAGAGGGCTGTTGATGATAAAACTGTGGCTGTTGCCATAAGCCACGTTGAATACGTTAATGGCTTCCGCAATGACATGCGAGCTCTAAGCGAAATAGCCCACGAACATGGAGCCTACCTAATAGTTGATGCAATACAATCCGCTGGAGCCATACCTATAGACGTTAAAAAGGATGATGTTGATTTTCTAACCACTGCCTGTTACAAATGGCTTCTAAGCCCGACTGGAGCAGGCTACCTTTACGTTAAGGAGGAACTTATCGAAAAGTTTGAACCACCGCTCGTTGGCTGGGCAAGCGTAAAACAAGAGATTTTTGAGACGATAGATTTTTGGGACATTTGGAGTCTAAAGCTTTCGGAAACTGCAAGCCGCTTCGAGGTTGGCTCACCAAGCTTCCTAAGCCTCATAGGTGCTACAGAAGCCATGAAAATGCTGTTAAACATTGGCATCGAAAATGTTGAAAGGAGGATACTGAAGCTAACAGACCATTTGATAGAGGCTGTTAAAAACTTGGGACTGAAACTTCAAACACCAGAAGAATTACGTTATCGCTCGGGAATAGTCAATTTTAAGGTAGAGAAACCGCAAGAGGTGACAGAAAAGCTAAGCCGCAAAGGAATAATTGTCTCCGCTAGAGCCCATGGAATAAGGGTTTCACCCCACTTTTACAACACAGAAGAAGAAATTGACAAGGTGATAGAAGAAATCAAGAAGGGTGAAGGATAACTGCATGACTGTGGCAGTTTTATTTGATTTAGAGGACACATTGGTTCAGACTTCATGGGAAGACTTTCAAAATGTTTTAAAGTTTAGACGCGAAACAAGAGAGAAACTATTAGAGCTTGGAATTCCACCAGACATGCTCGAGGGAATAGAACGCGCCACTATAATGCGCAATATAGCTTCTGAGTATGTTGAGGAGAACTTTAGCGAGGCAAAGGCTGAGAAGTTCCATCGAGAAATGGAAAAATTCCTTCTCAGATACGAGTTGGAAGCAGCGAAGAAGTCAAAACTTTTTCCAGAGACTATTTCCACATTAGAAAAGTTGAGAAAACTTGGAATAAAAATGGGAATTGTTACCAATACCTCAGCAAAAGCAGCGAACACTGTTTTCAAACTTCACAATTTAAAAGGTTATTTTAATGTGGTCATAACGAGAGAAAAAGTGAAAAAACTGAAACCAGACCCTGAAGGCATTTTGTTAGCTGTCAAAGAGCTTGGTGTGAAGAACTTCTTTATGGTTGGCGATTTGGTTCACGATGTGTTAGCTGCTAAGAGTGCCAACGGAATATCTATAATCGTTAAAAGAAGCCTCGAGGAGAAATTTGATTCTCAAGCGGATTACGTTGTTCGATCTTTAAGCGAGGTTCCAACGATTATTCAGTCAAAAATGAGGTAAAGCTAATGTTTGCGATGGCGAAGGTTGATGAAAGCAACAAACAACATGTGATTGATTCTCTCAAGTCAGATGTTATTAGGCATGTTTTCGCGCTTTACGACATTCAACATGAGCCAGAAAACACGACGATGTATGTGGCTTTTGAAAATGGAAACCTCAGAGGCTACATTCTTATTTACACTGCTCTAGAGTTTCCAAGTGTGATTTTAGAATGTGACAGTAACGTTGCAGAAAAGCTAATCGAATATGCTCCTAAAAATCAGTTTATCATACATGTTTCACATAATCTTTTGCCAATCGTAAAAGGTCGGTTTCCTGCTGCGAAAAGTTATGTTGAAGATTGGATGCTGATTAATAAGGGTGAGGCAAACGTTTCCAGATCGGAGCTTGTGCGTAGATTGCGCGTAGAAGAAGATGCCGCCAAGCTTGCGATGCTTCTTTCAACCCGAGAAGACCGCTCAAGAGGAACTGTAAAGATGTATTTGGATTGGATAAACAAAATGCCTGTTTATGGAGTTTTCCTAAGCGGCGAATTAGTCTCTTATGCTGGTTCTTTTCTCCAGTTGCCACGAGTTTGGATGATAGGCGGAGTTTATACACATCCAGATTATAGGAACAAGGGATATGCAACATTAGCCACTTCGGCAGTAACTGAAGAAGCGTTGAACCATGCGGAATCTGCAGCCCTTTTTGTAAGGTCGGACAATTATCAAGCCATTAGAGTTTATGAAAAAATTGGTTACAAGAAGATAGGTGAAAAGCTTTGGATGGACGTAGGAACCGGAAGAAAGCCCTAAAAGGCTAATACTCACTGATGAAACTTATTTCCGGAAATTCTTTGATTCGCCTTCCTTCGCCTTTCTCTGGCAATATTTTAATTTCTGAGATTTTGCATGTTCCAGCAATGTCTTCTTTGTTCTCGTTGAGTATACTTACGAATTCCTTGTTTTCGGTATAAATTTCAACCTTACTTATCGGCGCGTTTAAGGGTTTTCTCTTTTCTGCTTTTTCCCGTCTAATCTCTGTTATTACAGCTATTGCTAGGCCGCCTTTCTTCTCAGCCTCTTCATCGATTCTTTTCGTGTCCGGTTTTGGCCAAGGAGTCAAATGTATGCTTTTTTGGCCCATTTCGCCGGCATACATTGCTTGATAGACTTCCTCTGTTATGTGGGGTGATATTGGAGCTAAAAGTTGGATTATGCGGTACAGAACGTTGTAAAGCGTGAACTGGACCGCCTTCTTTTTTCCCTCTCCATAAAGTTCTGGCTTGTAGAGCCTATCTTTTACCGCTTCAATGTATTGGTCACAGAATGCGCGCCATGTGAAGTTGCGTATTTCCTCTAGGGCTATGTTGAATTGGCACTTTTCTAAGGCTTCTGTTACCTTTTGGGTTAGTTTTTCAGCTTTGCTCAGAATCCACCTGTCTAGAAGCTGCAAATCATATTTTCCGCCAGCTCTGTAATCTTTTAGTTGGTTGCTTACGAATCGCGTGGCATTCCAAAGCTTAGTTAAGAATCGCCGCCCATATTCAACATCTGGCCAACGGAAAGGTATGTCAGAACCCGTGGCTCCGCCACTTGCAGCCCATTGTCTAGCTGCATCCGTCCCGTATTTATCTAATACATCTGGTGTTGCAACATAGTTTTTGAGGGACTTACTCATCTTTCTGCCATCTGAACCTAAAACCATTCCGTTGATTAGGCAGCTCTTGTATGGCTTCTCATCGAATAGAGCGAGATGTCTAACCATCAGATAATAAGCCCAGGTCCTTATGATGTCTATGCCTGAAGGGTGCAAATCCGCTGGGAAGAGCCATCTCCAGTCTTCTCGGTCTGGCCAGCCTGCGTGTACTGCACACGAAATAGATGAGTCCATCCATGTGTCGAAGATGTCTTGTTCTGGAGTAAACTCTCTGTTGCCGCATCTTGGACACTTGTCTATTCTTGGCTTCTCAAGCTTCGGGTCTATCGGAACCCATTCCTCCTTTGCCAAAATTACTTCACCGCAGTTTTGGCAATACCATATTGGTATAGGCGTTCCAAACACGCGTTGTCGGCTTATCACCCAATCCCAGTCTAGGGAGCGAGCCCAATCTATTAGGCGGATTTTCATGTAATCGGGATACCAAATCACATCGTTAGCCATCTTTTCCACTTTATCGGTTAGAATGCGGGTTTTCATAAACCACTGCTTGCGTTCAAGAATTTCAACTGGAGCATCACACCTGTCGCACAAGCCTATTTCCTGCTGAACCTTTTCAGTCTTCTCCAGCAATCCGGCAGCCTTAAGTTCTCTAACTATTGCCTTCTTAGCCTCGCTTATTGTTAAACCCAAATATTTGCCTCCGCTTTCATTTATTTTCCCATTCTCAGTCAAGAGCATAATAACCGGAAGCTTATGCTTAATCACTGCCTTTACGTCTTCCTTGTCGCCATAAGTGCATATCATGACCACGCCTGTGCCGAAGGATGGGTCAACGTTTTCATCTGGAATTATCTCAACTGTTCGGTTCACGATAGGGACTATTATTTTTCTCCCTACGTACTTATTGAATCTGGCATCCATGGGGTTTACTGCAACAGCGACACAGGCTGGTATAAATTCCGGGCGTGTGGTGGCTATTAGCAAATGCTCATGGCTTTTCTCTAATGGAAACTCAATGTAGTAGAGTGCACCCTCCCGCTCTTCATAATTCACCTCAGCATCCGCAATCGCTGTTTCACAGCGCGGACACCAGTTCACAGGATACGTTCCTTGATACATGAAGCCTTTCTTGTATAGGATTATGAAGCTCAACTGGGTGCGTCTCCAATAGTCAGGGTTCATCGTGCGGTACTCCGTCGTCCAGTCTACACTGCATCCTAGGCGTACAACGCCCTCCTTCATCATCGCAATATATTTTTCAACCAATTCCTCGCACAATTTTCGAAACTTGTCTGGGGATATCTCCCTCTTCCTAATATTGTGTTCCCTTTCCACCTGCACCTCTATGCTCAAACCGTGGCAATCCCAACCCTGCGGAAAATAAACATTGTAACCTCTCATGCGCTTGTAGCGGGCTACGATGTCAAAGTATGTCCAGTTCAAAACGTTGCCCATGTGAAACTCGCCTGAAGGATAGGGCGGTGGAGTGTCAATGCAGAAGGTTGGGCGCGTCTTATCTTCCCAGTTGAATCGGTAAATGTCCATCTCTTCCCATCTCTTCTGCCACTTCTTTTCAATCGCGATAATGTCGAATTCCTTAGGCAAAGGCTTCATGTTACAACATCCCAGCATATTTCGACTTTAGGAAAGATAAATATACAACTAAATAACAATTACCCTCAACAAGGTTTGGGGGAGCTGGGATCGTGACCCAGCTGAGAGGATGGCTGAAAGTCGTCGACCCATAGAACCTGATCCAGGTAATACTGGCGGAGGGAAAAAACCATGAAAAAAAGTTCAGAAATTAAATTCCAAACTAAAGTATTTGCTGAAGCAATTGTTTTCATAGCGTTATCGGCAGCATTAAACAGCATAAAATTATATCAGTTGCCATATGGTGGCTCAGTAACCCTTGCAGGAATGGTGCCTGTGCTCTGGCTTTCTCTGCGTAGAGGCGTAGTTGTTGGAACCTATGCGGGCGTAGTGCTGGGGCTTGTTGTAATGATAATTGAACCATACTTATATCAGCCAGCGCAAGTATTATTAGACTATCCATTAGCCTTCGGGGCGCTAGGACTAGCTGGCTTTTTCAAAAAGCGACCCGTGATAGGAGTTGGTGTTGGCATGCTCGGACGGTTCATTTCACATTTTATTTCTGGTGTCTTCTTCTTTTACATGTATGCAAAGGATTGGGGGATGGACCCGGTGACCTATTCTGTAGCTTATAACGGAAGTTATCTCCTTCCAGAGTTCATAGTAAGCGCGGTTATAATTTATATACTTTCAAAGAAGAAACTGTTAGACTTTTACCTGTAAGGAAACACTGCTGAGGAAGTCAAATTGAAGTTAAAAACAGGGATAAAAAGTCTTGACGATTTGATAGGTGGCGGAATTGAGTCAGGCTTGCGGAACATTCTTTACGGACCTCCTGGGACGGGGAAAACGGTTTTTGCTATGCAGTTTCTTTGGCAAGGACTGCGTGAAGGGGAAACTGTTGCTTTTGATGTTATGGATAAGCCATTTCAACGCTTGATCGCCTATTTCAAATCTTTCAGATGGGACATTGAACCTTACATTGATAAGGGCAAGTTTATTGCCATACAGGCCTTTCCGCACTTTGAGCCTTATCCAAAAGACCCTAGAGTGATATACTTCAACTTGAACGATTTTGAGGAAATGAAACGTATTGACAGACTGATTTCCGAAAAACGCGTGACCCGGTTTGCTGCTGGAGATTTCAGCGAACAACTGTTTTCCTTGTATGATTTGAAGTACATGGAACCTGTCGAAGACTGGACTATTAACTGGTGTCATTTTGACAACATTGTCAACATCGACATAATGACAGCAGCCACGCAAAAGGATTTTGCAACTCAGAGAGCCACGGATTTAGACCTAAACAAAGCCCACAACATTTTCCACTTCAGATTTAACGAAGAAAAATGCCATAGAGAGATGCGCACAGTAAAAATGGAAGGGTGCGAGCATCCCCTTGAATGGATTCCCTTCAAAATAACCAGTAAGGGAATTGAACTGCTAAGAAAAAGTAGGGTTATGCATAAATAATGGGAAAGCTTGGCACCGAAGAACTGAAAAAACTTTTAAGCTGCATTAAAAGGGATTCGCGTGTTATCGTTCCGCCTTTGCCGGGCTTTGATTCTGGCGTACACCAGATAGATGATAAATGTTTGGTTGTTTCAACAGACCCATGCATCGGCGTTCCCGACGAGTGGTTCGGATGGTTGCTAATACATTATGCGGCTTCCGATGTGGCTCTGTTTGGAGTAAAACCAGAATTTTGCACAATAAACCTTTTGGGTCCATCGTCAACTAAACCCCAAGTCTTCCATAAAATCATGGAGCAAACATGCAGAGCCGCCGATGAGCTTCGAATGGCTATCGTGACAGGACACACGGGAACATACGGAGGCTTGTCAACGTTGGTCGGAGTTTGCACAGCCTATGGAACCGTTGATAAAGACAAGCTGATAACGCCAAGCGGCGCCAAACCTGGAGACCACATTTTATGCTTGAAACCAATTGGTCTGGAAATTGTTGTTAACTTTGCATTTGCGCAAAGGGCATTAGCTAAAAAACTGTTTGGGGCTAAGCGAGTCAAAGAGCTTGGTCGACTTGTTAAAATGCAGAGTTGTGTGAAGGAGGCATTGTTGCTCACTGAAGCAGGTGGCGTTCACGCTATGCATGACGCTACTGAAGGAGGTTTAACAGCAGCCATAAATGAGATGGCTGACACCTCTAAAGTTGGTTTCAAGATAGAGTTTGAGAAAATTCCAATATGTGAAGATGTGCAAACCCTGAAAGAGTATTTTCAACTATCAGATGAAGAAGTACTGTCTATGTCTTCCACAGGCACGATTTTAGCTGCCGTCAGTCCTGAAGCAAAAGATAAAGTCGAAGAAGCTTTGCGTCAAAATGGCGTTAAGGCAAGCTTTTTGGGCTTCTTCACAAAAGATACGGCGCGCGTTCTTATGAAAAATGATAGAGAAACATTGTTCCCAGAAAAGGCTGACGACCCTTATGAAAAAATAATGATTGGAAATAGGTTCAATAACTGATTTTATTTTAACTCTTGTCCTCTATACTAAACATATATTACATCTCTTTCAACAAAATAAAATCTGGAGGAGATACCTAATGCAAGATGTAGAATACGAAACCTACATCATACACTATACGAAAGGCAAGGTTTGGACTGGTGAACGGTTTTCGGATACTCAGATTAGAACAAAGCTTATTGTGGATGTGCATACTCACCCGATGGATGATCATGCTGGAAGTCCGTTTACTGATGAGCAGAGGAAATTTTTCAAGGATAGGTTTGGGTACTGGATTCCCTTTGAGGCTACACCAGAAGAGCAAGTCAACATCATGATGCGTGAAAACATAAGTAAAGCGGTTATTTTCGACGCTGGCACTCCAGCGTTTGAGGAAGCAAAGAAGACAAACCGCTGGATAGCATCCGTCACTCAAAGGCATCCTGAGCTATTGGGGTTTGCTATTGCACCGACTGATGGCAGCGAAGGAACGAATGAACTGTTAGAAGAGGCGATCAGAAAACTCAGACTAAGGGGTATCGGAGAACTCTTTCCCTCTCAAAATCTGGATGGTTTACGGGTGATTTTTGAGGCTGTTTCTAAGCTGGATGTTCCTATGATGTTGGATGACTATAATTGGGACTTGCACAGCGACTGGCTTAGAAAGGTATTACCCTCCTTTCCAGAGTTGAAGCTGATAATCCCTCACGTGGGACACGGTCTTCCACAAATGGTCAAAATTATCAATGATTTCAAGAATGTTTACGCTGACATATCTATGGAGATCCATTACTACGAGGCTAAGGTTGCAAAAGCTATAAGTGAAATTGGAGCTGACAAGTTTCTGTTTGGTTCAGACTTCCCAGGAACATGCTGGACACCGCACGACGACATAATCAGAACTGAAAGACTTCCCCTACCAAAAGAAGACATAGAAAAGATATTGGGATTGAACGCAAAACTTTTGTTTAAATTATCCTAGCTTACAAATTTTGTCATCATGGATAAATAAGTTAGAGAACCCTATTTGGAAAATTGTAGACGTTTATACGCTTTCCCCGCACGAATCCGATTAGGGTTAAGTCTACATCCTTAGCGATTGCGATGCCGGAATCTAATGCTGCAGCCAAAGAAGCGACAATTGGCAAGCCAGCCTTAGCCGCTTTAAAGACCATGTCGCCTGTTAGCCTTCCACTTAAAGCAAGAAAACATTCGCTAAAATCTGTGTTGGCTAAGGCTCCCATGCCTATCACCTTGTCAACGGCGTTATGGCGACCTACATCCTCAGCAAATGCCACGAGACTTCCGTCGCTTTTGTAAATCGCTGCAACGTGCACTCCGCCAGTTTTTCTGAAAGTCTCTGCGATGAAGTTTAGGTGGTTGACGCAGTTCAAGATGACTTCGGCTTTAACTTTTAGGTTTGATCTAATTTTGGGAAGCCTCTTAGATGGCTGGTATGGACCGCCGCACGCTGAAAGGATTATGCGGGAAAAATGCTTTGAAAGTTTTAGCCTCTTTTCTAGGTCGATGTTTGGCTTCAGTTTAACATGACAGACATCTTCCCCTTTGAAACCTATCTCCGCGATCTCTTCAATCGACTTTATGAGGCCTTCCGAGAGTAGATGGCCAACAGCCAGCTCCTTCAAGTTTATGGGTGAACAGAAGATGGTTGTGTAATGGGTTTTGTTTAGGAATATGTGGAGGGGTTTTTCCTCTGCGACGTAATCTTTTATTTTTTGAGCTTTTCTGGCTGCGATGTCAATTTTGACAATTTCTACCTCACGCATTTTGACTACCTCTCTATTTTTTCAGTTCTGATATGATGAAGTCCACGATTTCGTCGGCAATGTTAACCAGCGTAATTGATTGCAGTCCTCTCCATCCCGGCTGGCTGTTAACCTCAACGACTAATGGTCCTCCAGGACTTTCTAGGATATCTACACCAGCGATTTTGCACTCTATGAGCCTTGCCGATTTAACAGCCATCTCTTCAAGCGTATTGTCAAGTGTTATTGGCACTGGGCGGGCTCCTTGACTGTAGTTGGTTTTCCAGCTGTTTGCAACGCGGCGCATGGCTGCGACAACACGGTCGCCTATGACGAACGCACGGATGTCAGAGAAGCCGTGGGGAACAAACTCTTGAAGGTATATTACGTCATGATAGAATGTTAGGGAGCGAAAGATTGTTGAAGCGATTTCCGAATCCGTGACGCGTGTTGCGCCTATTCCTCTAGAGCCGAAGAGTGGTTTGATAACAACATCCCCGCCTAATTCATCAAAGGCTCTTAACGCTTCGTCAACATTTTCCGTCACCGCAGTGCGCGGCACTGATATGCCGTTATCTTCCAAAATCGCCAGAATATCGTATTTGTCAACGCAGTGTTCAATGGCTTCTGGCGGGTTTATTATGAGCAAGCCCAAGCGTTGAAGCCTATAAAGCATGTCCATTCTGAAAACTATCTCTTCCAGCGAGCCACGTCCAATGGGGCGAATTATTAACACGTCTAACTCTTCTAAGATGTTGATGTTGCCTACGTTTAAATGTGGTTTATAGCCAACGTGGGCAATTAATCGAGGAAAGCTGAAGCATGTGTGTGGAATGTTGCGTTTAGCCAAGGCTTCGCGAAGCTGGGTTGAACTCCAAGAGTCTCTATTTCGCGTCACAACTCCAATCTTCAAAAACGAGACCTTCTAGGTTCTTGAATCTGTAAAAAATGCTACTGAGTAAGTTCTTAAACCTTCCGCGCAAGAAGTCTACCTTAAAATTTGTGAATGAGAGGAATTAGTTGCTCTGCGTTTTCAATTTTTTCGGAAAGTTCCACGTTTAGATAGGCGCCGTAAGCGTTGAAGTACGGCGACCCTTTACGCGAAAATAGTGTTAGAACTTTGCCTTTATGGTCAATTTTGAAGCCTTCTTCGCAGGGTTCATGTCCTCTTATTAAGATTTTAGCGTTGAATCTTCTTAGCACTTTGTCTGTTATGTTTTCGCCGAAGAGTTTTCCCGCGCCTCTTGGCGATGCGCATGTTCCTTTAATCATTTCGTTTGGGTCGCCCCAGAGCATGTCTTCGAGAAAACTTTGTTTCGGATGCTTGATGTGAGCGTATGCCAAATCCTCTGCGGTGTTTGCTTGTGGTGGTAAGCCCCCGTGAATTATTAGGTAGCGCTCATCAACCAGCACCGCGTTGTAAAGATGTCTGAACAGTTCACGGATTTTAGCGTATGCTTCCGTCCATTTTTCGCCGAATCTTGCTTGAAATTGGTATGGCAAATCATGGGGAGAAGCCAATAAGTCTTCTGGTCCCTCATGGTTTCCTCGCATGAGAATGACTTGCTCTGGGAAAAGAAGCTTAATTTTTAAGACAGTGTAATACACTTCTGCTGAAAAAGCGCCTCTGTCGCCATAGTCTCCGAGAAAAATTAGAAATGCATTTTTGGTCTGGCTCATCTTTTGCAGAAAGTTGCTTTCTTTTAGAATGTTGACTAGGCTTTCTAGGTCTCCGTGTAAGTCGCCAACTATTAGCGCTTCCCCTAAGGGTTTGAGTTTGACGAGTCTTCCAGTGATGTCGAAGTTCCCAACTTTTCCATTCTCATTACAGATTAACCTCGTAGCTTCTTCAACAATTTTGGTGAAACCTTCAGAGGTGATTTCTAATGCTTCCTTGACAATTTGTGAGAGAACTGCTTGCAAAATGCCACGCCTCAACTATTCAATGCGAATTCTCCTACTCATAAAATCAAAAACGTTTTTCTCTATAGCAACTTTATGATTACGAATTTTTTCCAGCGTCTCGTTAATAGCTCGGCCTATAACGTTTTCCTCAGATTCAGCAATGTCCCTTCTCCTCTCCAGACTTTCAACGCGCTCCTGCAACCTTGACAAGCCACGTTTCGCCTCTTCCACATCAGCGGAAGATGAAAGCTGCTTTCTTTGCAATGTTATGTTTATGCACACTTGATGAAGACTTGCCAAAGCATTTTTGTTGAGGATGTTATCTATTGCCTGTTCTGCCTTTCGCTTTTTGTCTGGTTTAAGTCTTAGTTTTCCCTCAGACATTGAGCGATTTAATTTTTGGAGAACCCGCCTCAGAAGCGTATAATCAACTTCTTCTGTAACAAAAGCCTTGAAGGGATTCTCTATATACTGAATAAGCTTCTCAAGTTCTTCTGGTGTTAAACCGCTTCCTCCTCCATGAAGTGATAGCGCTTGAAGTTTTATGAAGGGCTTCTGAAGACTATGCAAACTATGTTTTACTTCGCTGCTTAACGCTTCTATTTCGATTCCTAGTTTGTCTAGTTGGCTCATACCGCCTTTACTCTTTAAATCAGCAATTTTTTGCTGCGTTTCGGCAATTTCCTTCTCAACCAGCGCCTTTTCACCCTCAGCCTTTATCTTCCGCTCCTTTAAGCTTTCCAACTGTTGCTCGAGGGCTTGAAGCTTATCTATTATTTGAAATGTTTCTTCTAATGTTTTTGTTTTAACATATTCTTTTGTTATGAAACCAGACAGCTCTTTCAGCGATTCTTTAGCCTTTTCAAAAACTGCTAGAAATTTTCTTCTGTCGAGGATGAAGAACGGAGAAATCCGCGGAAACCAGTTTCTAATGTCCACTTCGGTTGCTAGAAATGCCTTTTGGGTTTCTTGGGCAAAATCGTGGAGACTGTCATAGGAAACTTGGTCTGGAACCTTAATTTGCCGTATTCTATCCAAAAATAAGCGTGCGAGCTTGTTTAAGGCTCTGGCTCTACCGTAAGTCTTCATATTCCTCTTCTCAATCTCTTTTCCGCTGTTCTCAAGAAGCATCTTACTGGCATCCGCAAGATTTTCAAGCACTTTACCCATTTCATTGCATAGTTTTTGGGCTTTGGTGTGAACCGGAACAAAAATTGAGCCTGTCTCTCGTTCAAGCCAACCTTTAACGCCGGTTGAAGAGAATTTTGCGATATCGGACAAAGGTTTTCCCTTGTAGAAAATATGCACTACCAATATTTATCTTTCAAGCGTGTAATACTCTTTTTTGAGTAGCTACTCTTAAATAAGATATATTCGAAAAGTGTGAGGGCGAAAAGTGTGGCTCGTTTGACTGCGAAACAAACAGCGTTCATCGCGATGATGAGCGCCTTGGGCACGTTACTTTCTGGAATTTCGTTGAACATAGCTCCCATATTAAGCGCGGTTTCCGGTCAAGGCGGAGCAGCCTTAGATCTATCCCACATTGCAACTTTTATAGCTGCTATTTTCGGCGGACCCTATATCGGCGCTATAGTGGGATTTCTAGGCGGCATTTACGCTGGTTATTATTTTGGCTACGTGATAGGTGGGCTTGGGTTGCTTTCCCTAGTAGGAGTGCCGTTTGGAAAAGCCTTGACTGGTTTGACGGCGGGTTTTCTCTATCAAAAACTGAGAATAAACAGCCGCTCGCGTCCTTCAGCCTTAACAGTTCCTACAATACTCGTCTCATACATTCCAGAATTCATCTACACTATCTTCTATTTTCTTTATCTAGTCCTGTACTTCTATGGATTTGCGATGAGCTTCATGATACCAATTGTCATTCCAAAAGCGTGGATAGAAATAACTGTAATGAGCATTCTAATGGGCGCCTTGGTAGGGAACACAGGTTTCAAAGAATTCATCGTAAGATTTTTACAACCACCAAAACTGAAAAAGACAGTTTGACAAGCAAAACAAACAATATCCATTATATACGATTTCTAAAACAGCAAGTTGACCGAAGCCAAGATGCATGTATATGAGAGAGGCATTTATTTCAAATTATAAACATTAGGTGTGTGGTGCGTAGGGGGATTAGGTAGAATATAGTTCTATAGAATGTTTTCATAAACGGTTAAAGGTTGCCGATGTCCCTTCTATCTTAAGAAATTTGTCTGTGTTTTCTTGCAGTCAGATTTCCAAAGCGCCGAGTGTGGGGCGCGATGATAAAAGTTCCCAAATGAGAGGAGGAAGGAGAAGAGATGAAGTATAAAAGAGTCTTGGTTGGCTCTTTGCTCTGCATCTTGCTGTCTACTATGATTCTACTTGGTGCATGGGCTTTATTACGTATATCCACGGCATACAATTACGTGGCTCAGTATGTAGCAGCAGCGCCACCGCCTACTGTGACAAGCGGTACAAATCTGTCGCTACTTGTATATAGCGACCCAGAACCGATTCGCCCAGTATTAAACCTTTTCCAATACGTCACTGCTGAAAACATTGAATGGAGAGGCTCGACCATCCTTGACCCGCAGGGAACCCCCCTGAGCGTTAACGTCAAAATTACAAGCGTGAAGTTCCAGAAGTTGAGCGAGAATAATTACATTGGTAACGCTACAGGGCTGAATGTGCGAGTCGATATAAGCGATTTGGTCAACGTTTTTGTCAAAGCTGACACAGTTAACGTTAATATGACGTATTGGACGTACATGGGCATGCTTCCTGCACTCAACGTAACGGGCGTGTTGACGGGCAATGTTGAAGTCAGCATCCGCTTCGCTGTTCTGCCATTGCCTGGATTGGAGCTGACAGTATATCAGTTCAAGGGCGACCAGTTCATCATATCCTTATGCGGCATAAAGCCTATAGATGTAACCATAGAAAAGCCTTCAAACGGAGAAAGGCTTGGCGGTAACGTGAAGATTCAAGCATTAGTCAAGGCTGTGCCAGCGCTTACGGTTGACAAAGTCGTAGGCTGGATTGACAAGTGCGAGGTACCTATGCAATACAATGAGACGAGCGGCTATTGGGAAGGAGTTTTGCAATCCTATAATGTTGGAAATGGAGAGCGCGGCCTAAACGTAAGAGCAGAAGGCGTTGAGTGGAAATCAGGTCAAGAGTTCAGATATTCTGACCAAGACGGAATCAAAGTGGAGATCAACAATCCATGGGTAAGCTCGTACGTGAAGCGGGATTGGGGGCTAGAGTGGTTCGGCGACCTAAGGGTCAATTTGATGTACGACTCAGCTTCTTGGATGAGGGGGACAACCTTCAACTTCTGGCCTTCAATCGGCTTAAGCCTGACAGCACCGGAATACTACTGGGATGGAAACATAAGGTTCATTTGCTGGAGGATAGACGACGAATACGGAAAAATGCAATTCCAGTCTTCTGACCTAACACTTACAATCGACGATTACGTATTTGGCAAGCTTTTTGATGGCAGGGGCAGAGCAAGAGAACTGAAATGCATCTATGTGCAAGTCCCACCACCATAGGCATTTGATGCTTCCACACACATCCCACTTTTTTATTTTGAAAAGCTCATTTTCCTGTTTCTCGGCTAAAAAACAAATCATGGCATAAAAGTTGCGAAAAAAGCTTAAACGGGAAAACAACAGGGTGGTAGGAATAACTCACAGAAAAGTTAAGATTCAAATTGAATTGGCTAATTCTTAAAGCCAAATGACTCAATCAATGCTCCCACTTTAATTTCTCCGCTTCTGAACATGTTGCCAGTTTTTGCGTTATTAACAATTATAATTGCCGGTGCAAAGAGGTTAGGGTCGATTTTGTAGAAGTCGTAGTTTGCCCGTTTGAAGATTTCTATGAATGGTTTTCCGTAGTCTTTAGAGGCTTTTGATGGAGCCCTTTCTACTATTTTCGCCAATTCTTCTTCATTGCCGTGTTCAACAAGATAATAGCCTATTCCACCATAAAGAATTGCGTCGTTTGTTCTCGCCATCGCTTGTGCAAACTTCGGATGAACAGGCGGAATGGGGGCGCATCCCCATGCATACAAAATTGTGTTCGGGTCTAATCCTAGCTTGCTGAGTTTGTGAAATCCAGTTTCAACTATTCTGCCTGAAACTTGCGTGGCGCCTGCTACGCTGGCTGTAGGAGTTAAAATCACTGCCAGATTTTCAGCTGAAACACGGCATTCCTTCGCCAAGCGCTCCATTAGTTTTTCTGGTGGATACTTATCAGTTTCCAAAACCACCACAGCCTTGTCAAAATCATCTTTGTACCCTATTTTTTCGTAGATTTCCCTCGGCTTTAACGCTAAAGCTCTTGCTGGTCCAGAGCCTATTGCAAAATATTCGCCTTTCTTTATCTGCCAGCCTGCAAACTGTGAACCGAGCGTGGCAATGGCTGGGTGGTCTGTGTAGACAAAAATTGAAGGAAGTTCCAGTTCCCCGTATTTCCTGCTGGTTATTTCTGCTTTTCCGCATCCGCCCATACAGATTTCGGTTATGATTTTTCCAGCTTGAAATCCACCTTTAGCACTTATCCCAGCATCCACAACTGTTGCTCCAGAGCTGGCTTTTTCAACCCCCACTCCATAAAAATTCGGGTTTTCGCACAACTCCTCTAGGAGCTTCCATGCCAAACGATTTACACTTAACACATTTTTCAATGAAGCTTTCTCCTTCACGTTAATTTTAGAGAAATTTCTCATAATAGCTCAGGTGGGGATTTCTCTCTTTTGCAACATAAAGTTTGCCTTTACCGCTTTCGGTAAGGTCTCCCAAGAAAAGGTAAAAGGGTGTCTCAACCACCTCGCCTTCTTCGATCTTAACCTTTTTCTTGATGCCATCTATTGTGAAAGTTGGCAGAACAGACTCTAGAAATCCGCCAATGACTATGGTGCCCTCTGTCATGCATGCGCCGGCCCTTCCTTCACAATCTTTTTGAACATAAATTGTCCCATTATGCATTCGTAAACCTACAAATTGGCCTGCATTTCCATAAATTTTGATTACGCTCTTTCGCATGTAGGCTCCTGCTTCGTTCCCAACGTTTCCATAAACAGTTATCTTTCCTCCACGCATTCCTTCGCTGCTTCCACGATATGGGGCACCTAAATAGTCACCGACGTTTCCATGAATTTCGATTGTCCCGCCCTTCATCATCGAGCCAGCCCATCCAACAACATTTCCATGCACGGTTATTTTGCCGCCTTTCATTTCTTCCCCCAAGTGCATGCCAACATCCCCATAAATCGTTATTTCTCCGCTTTTCATACACGCCCCTATTCTCCGAACCCTACCTACATCACCGTGAATCACTATTGCTGTTTTTTCAGGCTGACTCTCTGTCTTGATTTCCTCAACCTTGAACAGTTCACTAAGTTTCTTCTGCTTATTTCCTTCCCAGACATTCAGCTCTCCTATTTCTTCGCATTTTTTGCCCTGGAAAATGTCTGGGGTTATGCATTCAGCTATCGCTGGGAATCTAAATTCCTTTTTGGGATAGAGGTTTATCATTTAGACATCAGCCTTCACAGCTATGGGACGCGAAACTTCAAGATAGTTTTCTGTTACGGGATAGTTTTCGTATTCAACCGTCCAGTATTCGCTGAACCTTCTCTTCATCTCATCAGTTATTTTAACAGATTCAGAGGCCTGCACATCAAGCCACATGGTGGCGCCCTCAACATGCCTTAAAATTTCGCCGTTTTTTACAACTATCTTCCCGTCTTTAATGGTGTAAGCAGCCCTTTTGAACGCTCTTCTTACAGCCTTATACTTCTTAGAAGGGTCTGTTTTCTCAGGATTAACGTTGTATACGGCTATGTCCGCGTCTGCCCCTATGCCTAAATGCCCCTTACCTTTAAGTCCAAGGGCTTTCGCTTGCCCGGCCCTGGTCATAATGGCGATTTCGTAAAAGCTCAGTTCACGGTCTATTGAAGGAAGAAGACTTCTGCTTCTCGCTCGTGGATTAATCTTTTTTAGAGTTGCTTCTCTGGCTTTTCTGCTCATGAACCAAGCAATGATCCTCGGATAAGAGGTAAAGGGGCCGCCGTTAGGATGGTCTGTTGTCATAAAAATTTTCCACGGGTCCCTGATTAGTAGGGCTAATTCGAGGCCTATGGACCATTGGATTGCGTGAACGTAGCTTTTACGGCGATAGCGGAAGGGCACTATTCCAGCGCTTGTTTCTGTTTCTACATCGTGATTAACCCACTTATTTCCGCTTAGCTCGTAAAGCGTGTATTGGAATGGTCCGTCAGCGGTCATGGTTGTTGTGTCTGTGAATATTACTTGACCCATGTCCAGGGTTGCATGGGAGTGGTTGTTGACGTATTTTGCGATTTCCTCCGCTCCAGACTCCAGAGTTCTCCAGTCATCGCCCTTGAAGGCACAGAATTGACAGTGAGTTATGTGAATTACGGGTTTTTCTTCGTTGGCTAAGTCTTCAACGCATTTCATCGTTTCTATGGCTGTGAGATAGTTTCCCGGTTTTCCAAGATTATTCGTGTGAACGTGGATTGTGTGGGGCAAGTTTAGGAGCTTGTTCACTTTGCATAGTCCACGGATAATTTCCCGTGGTGTAATGCCAAAATACGGAACCTGGTCGTCTAAGCTGCTGACATTGTGTCCGAACCCCCAAGCCTCTAACCCTCCAGGATTAACGATTTTTATGGCATATCCCTTTGTTGAAGTCATCATCCAAGCCACGTATTTTGCGCACTCCTCAATTTTGCCTTCCTTCAAATATTCGAGCACAAACCACCAGTCGCCAAGAAGCGGGTAGCTAGCCTTATCAACCATTGGAGTGTCGCTCAACTCCTCATGTGTGTGCTTAGCCTCTAAAGGAGGCATTGAAGGATTCATTATCGTGGTATAGCCCATCCTCGCGTAACGGTAGCCAGTTGTAAATGTTGATGGGATTGAGTAGCCAACCCCAGACCTTGTTGTGGATGTTCTGCGCTCAAAATCCCTAAAGTGGTCTTCAGGTCTTAGGAGTCTTCCAGTGTTTACTTCTGAACCAGCAATGTGACAGTGGATGTCCACCCCACCGGGCATGACTATCATTCCAGAAGCATCAATTTTTCTCGCTTTACGTTCATTGACTTTTTCAACGATTTTTCCATCTTTGACCGCAATGTCCATTTTTTCGCCTTTAACATCGTTAATGGGGTCGTAAACGAAACCATTTTTTATTAGAAGTTCCATTTAGGATGCCTCCGCCTCTTTTCCTCTCTTTATTTTTCTAACTTCAGAGAGGATTCTTCTCAAAATCTCCTCATCTGGAAGAACTCCCCGAGGCGGTTCAACAACCTTTTTGAGCGGAAGCGGCACATGGTCCATGCGGTAGGCTGTTCCGCTCGCTTCTATTCCAACGAATGCTGAGGGAAAAGCAACGTCAGCCATCTGGGCTGTGGCATTCATATGAGGGTCTATAACTATCAGTGGATTCTCAACTAGATGTTCAACTGCTTTTCTCGGGAAGTTTGCCACAGGGTCCGAAGCCACTACTAGGGCTGCATCCGACTCTTTGCGCAAAAGAATATCAACAACAGATGTTTCCCCAGGATTATATCGTGGATAGTCAAGCGAAAAGTCGACAGCATAAGGATAACCTGTCTGCCATGTAAAAACAGTGTTTGCGCCAGTGACATTAAAGTGTCCTCTCATGGGCATTATCACAAACTTCGTTCGCATGTTCAAATCGCGAATCAAAGAAAGCGCCGCGTCTATGTTTCTGAGTTTACCTTTACTCATTGTCAGCCCAAGCCCGAAGAATAGCGCTCCGAAGTTGCAACTAATCATTGCGTCAACAACCTCTTCCAGATATTCCATAGGCACTCCAGCGACCTCGTCACTATCAATTTCTTGGTTGCGAACCAGAGCCCTAAAGGCCTGGAGAAGCTCATAATCCTTGTTCGGCTCAACTTGAATGAAATAATCAGCTATTTCTGCAGATCTTGTCTTTCTAACGTCGATAACTATTAGTTTTCTCCCCTCCTTGAAAATCGCTGGGGAAGGCTTTTTTTCAAGATGGGAGGGAATGGGAGGCTTTTTCTTAAGGAATATCCTTCTAAGGGCGCTTTCAATTTTCTTCCTACCTATTGAGGCTTTAATTTTGGCTAGGTATCCTCTCCATGCGCTCCTCTCGAACCTCCCCTCCGAAAAGGCTGTGTACCTTTCAATATGTCTTGGATGTGCGCTCCATGGGTTGCTTCCCCAGTAGATCACGAGGTCTGCTCTATGCCTAATCTGTCCAAGAGTGCACGACGGAATGCCAACATCTTGAATGCTTAAAATTGACGGGCCATGACAAACAGTTGATGTGTTATCAATTACTCCTCCAACCTCTTCTGCTAATTCTAGGCCTACTCGCATGGCTTCGCAGCTTGTTGAACTCCAGCCGTACAATATTGGATAGTTTGCTTCAGCAAGGATTTCAGCAGCCTTTCTTGTGGCCTCTCTAAGCGAGGCTTTGACGAGTTTTCCATTCTTCCTTATTAGCGGCTTCAAAACTCTGTGTTCGCCGTTATAGCCCAAAAACTTTGATTCGCACATTGCACAGCCTTTTTTAACCTTGACTATCTTTCCATCCTCAACGGTCAATTCTATATCGTCACATAGGCTACCGCAAACCGGACATGTCACAGCTTTAACAACCGGCATGCTACTCCTTCCCAAACTGTTCCTTGAGAAGCTCTTCCAGGCTTAGAAGAGGCTTATCTGGAGCAGGCTCAACTTCCGCCGGAATCCCTTTCAAAGAGGGCATACCAATGCCATGAGTTTCAGGGTCCACCACGGCATTTGCCCATGGACCATAAGGAATAAAAATTATTCCCGGGTGTGGGGTTCTTAGGGATTTTAGAGCTTTGACGACTACTGAGCCATAATCCGTTGACACCAGAACGTTGGTTTTCTCTTTTATTCCAAGCTTCTTTAGGTCTTCAGGGTCCATGTAGCAAACTGAAACGCTTTCCATATATTCCCTTGAGGCTTTTCCACGCTCCTTTCCTACACCTTGCTCTATTGTCCGACCAGTAAGCAATGTTACCCGCAGTTTTAGATTCTGTCTCATTCGTTAACCTCTGCTTAGTTAGAAATGCTTCTTCGTCTAAATCTGTCACATTTTGAAGGTTAACTACTTGATTTAACCTAATTAACTTTTATCTCTAAATAACCATGTTACAGATTATGGTCTGTATCCGTTCAGAATGCCTAAAGCCAGAGCAGCCGCAATTATGTCAGCGGTTGTTCCAGGATTCAAAGTATTACCGGATTTTCTAAGCGCTAAGTCAAATTCACGAAGCCTCTCTCTACCCATTGAAGTTTTAAGTCCACCAAGCTTCAGAACTTTCGCCGCTGCAGAAGAGACTTCTTTGGCTTTTTCAATGCCAGTCTTCCTAGCTATAAAAGTGTCTGGATACTCGGCTAGAACCTTTAAGAACGTGTGAACTATGGCCATGTTTAAGTCTTTAGTTTCCCTGATTTGTTCCATTAAAAATGGGTATGCAACGTCGAAAGTTATTGGATAATTGCTGACCCATTCGGAACAAACCATGTCATATTTTGAGGCTATTTTGAAGACATCGTAAAGCGGAATTTTTTCTTCGCGTATCTTATTTATGGAGTTTGGATCATTAACGTCAAGTTCTGGAGCCGAGCCGAGCCCACTTGGGTTGGCGATTTTTATCGCTTCATAAACACCCACCGCGTCCTCTGGCGTTGTCGATTCCACAACACACTTCACATTTTTCCTCAGCTCTGAAATCTCAAAGATATGCTCTTCTTTGGTTGGAGTCATCCCAGCGGCGACCGCGATAGGCGAGAGCAAGATCACCGTGCCGAGCAGTGTGTTACCGCCCCGCTGCCAAGCATTAATATTCGCTACGCAATCCCTTATGATCCGCCCCAGCCGAACACCCCTAACGTGAATTTCTCCTCGAGAAACTGCAACTCCCCGTTCTGCCGCCAACTCGAAATAGGGCGCTGCAGCAACCGCGGAAGCAAGAAAATGCTCATAACGTGTGCCTTCAAAGCCAACTATTAAATTTACGTTTCCAGGTTTATCGGCACTTACTTCAAAAAGGATAGCCAACTGCAAGCACTTTGAAATATGCTTAGGTTTCTTACATGAATGTATTTGCAATTGTACTCCCTTGAGTATATCAGTAACGCAGAAAGTTTTATTAAAGTTGTGTAAAAAATTACACAGCAATGAAGAATTCAACATTGGATTGGGATGACCATGACTCAAAAATACGTTACTAATTCAGTATTCCTGGCTTTGACTGGCGTATGGACAGCGTTAATGCTGGCACTCGCCTTGATACCAACTTATCCAGTTTTGGGAACCCCTGCCGTGATAACATTGTCGGGCATTATATTCTCAGCTTTGACTGCTCCTTTACTAGGTCCGTTGTGGGGTACGCTTTCAGGTTTTGTTTTTGGATGGCTTGTTTCATATGTAAATCCAACGACAAACATGGGCTTACTTACATTTCTAGGTCCAACAATGTCCGCTGTGATGGGCGGACTCGTGTTGTTTAACAGATGGAAAGAAGCAATATTGATTTTTGTGGTGCAAATGGTTGTATGGTTTGCACATCCATTTGCATGGTATCAAGCCATGCCTATCATAACATGGCAATATCTACCAGTCGTCGTGTTTATCGTCGTTCCTCTCGTCAGAAAGTGGATTGTAAACTCTATAACCGCCAGAAACAATCCAACAAAGCTAGCAATAGCCTTGTGGTGTCTCGCATGGACCGCACGAATAGGCGGAGAGGTTGCCGCCAGCAACAACAATGCTGTATGGGTTTTAGGCTGGGGTACTTCAGAAATGTATCTGTATTGGGCTCCAGCAACGGTCTATTATGCAATCGCTGACTCTCTAAACTGTCTAGCGGGAGCAATCATTGGCACAGCAGTGATTTTAGCCCTGAAGAGAGCTAACATAAAAATACTCGCAATAGATTCCATAGAGTCCAAAGCAAAAGAAGGCAATCAATGAAAACAAGAGAAGGAGACATTCTCAGAGACTTAAATGGAATAATGTTTGACGTCAAAGGTTCAGTTCATCCTCTAAGCAGGGTTATCGCCTTTCCCCGTTTCATCCCAAATTCTTGCGGTAATCGCACCCAAGGAGAAGTCACTTACAGGAAGATCTATAGCATCTCGGAGCGTTTTAAGTTCCTTGAGGAAAAATTTCCTCAATACGTAATTTATGACACTATCTTTGACGAAGTGCTTTGCGAAGTGCCAACAGAAAATGTAAAGCATCTCTATAGGCCAGTTGGCCGTTTGAAGGAACTTCGGCGCGCAAGAGAATCGGATGAGTTGGAAAAAGACGCGTTAGAGTTTCTCGACCTTCTAAAAAGCTACGTGAACGTGCCGTGGAGTAAAATGGGGATTTCAGGCTCGCTTCTTGTCAAATTGCACACTCCAAGTTCTGACATTGACCCAATAATTTATGGAAGCGAAAACTGTCGCAGAGTCTACGAAGCGTTGAAGATTTTGATGCAGGATCCGGAAAGCCCCGTGAAACCATACTCCATGGAAGAGTTGCAAGGGCTTTTTCGCTTTCGCTTCGAAGACACAAAAATACCCTTCGAAGATTTTGTTCGGACAGAATCGCGAAAGGTTTTGCAGGGTAGATTCAAAAATAGAGACTACTTTATACGATTTGTTAAGGATTGGGGCGAGATTCACTCGGAGTATGGTGCAATACGTTATGAAAATGTTGGTTATGCCAAGATTAAAGCGGAAATTGAGGATGATTCAGAGGCCATTTTCACACCGTGCAGTTATAAAATCAAAAATGTAGAATTCCTCAAAGGAACCCATTTTCCAATAGAGGAAATAGCTTCTTTTCGCGGCAGATTTTGTGAGCAAGCCAGAACCAGCGAAGTTGTTGTTGCGCAAGGAAAAGTTGAACGCGTCATAGACAAGGGGCAAAATCATGAGTATTTTAGGCTTCTGCTTGGAAATAAGCCCTCAGATTATATGGTGCTTGCATAGCGGTTAAGCTGGTGCAACCTTCAGAACTTGCTCGTAGTATCTTGGGCAATATGTCAATGTTACCTGGTGAAAGCTACCTCCAGGGGTTGTAACCTCTTCCAGATTTCCTTCAACACAGACCTTTTCGTCCTTATGGGCTTGCATTCGAAACTCCTCCACAAAAGAAACTATGCGCGTAACTTTCTTGGCGCCGCTTGTTCCATGTAAAACTGTTATTGGTTCTATGCCGTAAACTGACGGAATAAAGGGTGCGTCTTGGTCGTCTATTACCCGTGCGAACATTTTGGTCCAGCCTTTCTGCACAATTATTGTTTCAGAAGAGTAAATGTTGCCAATTTCTTCCCAGTCTTTTACGGGCTCAAACTCTGTCTTGATTATTCTCTCACCTTTTTCATCTTTGAACAACGCGTAAAACATTTTCCTTTGCTGATGCCAAACAAACTCTTTAGGACTGTAATTTTGGAATCTCCAATTCTTTCCTCTAATCGATTCTTCGCTTTCGAACTCGTTTCTAAGCAGAGAATGCCTATCCTTATACGATTCCTGTAAAGTTTTACACAATTTGACCGTGTTTTCTCTGCCGTAGATGATTAAGTCTATGTCAGAAAATTTTGGATGGTAAAATCCATGAAGCAAGGAGCCGAACACGCCAAAATTCTTAATTGACAAACCAGAGTGTTTGGTTATGAGTTTTAGAACGTTCTGCAAAGCTGCAAGGAGTTCATCCTTCGGCTCTGTTTCAGTTAGCTTTCTAAGCTCCTCATTTGGTCTTCGCACCTCCACGATATTATGGCACTCAACGCTCACAACCTTCTTGCCGAGCATTTCGTGAAAAATCATGTATTGCAGAAAATTGTTTTTTATAAAATTCCAGCCCTCATCCTCATAGAATTTATAGAAAACGTGCTTCTCGTTGGTTCTAAACGCTTTAGGATCGTCGGACTTGAAGATTTCTGCTGGCGCATATTCAGCATCACAAATGTAAGCGTTTGATGGATGGGAGTAGCCGAAAACACGGAAGATTAATCCCTCCTTTGTTATTATTGCGTCGCGGTCTCTAAGCCTTAAAGTGGCCAAATGTGCTCTTCCTCGCTGATGCCTGTTCCGACAACGACCTGATGAAAGACTTTGCTTGTTTCAAGATTTTCAACTTGCTCCAGCATCCCGGCGACCCTAATTTTATTGCCTTGTCTGGCTATGTTTCTGTAACATCCAATCATAGAAACGACAAGCTCTGGAATCTTTTCTTTGGGAAGAACTGAAATCGAATTAGCTGGTTCGTAATCTTCAACTTTGTAGATTGCTGGACGGAACATGGCTTCGCTATCGTCCTTGACTGTGCAGCTAAACTTTACTAAGGTGAGCGGCGTAAACTTGTACATTCCATACTTTGAATTGACTTCTTCCGGTTTGCGAACCGCGTTGTACATGAAAATCTTGCTTAGATAGCGACCTTTACACCGCCTTGCAGCATCTAAACGATTATTAAAAACGTAGCTCAATGTTCCGGTCTCAACAAGTTTTTCTATGGTTTTCTCTAATTTGCGAAAGCTCTGTGCCCCATAAACGACAATGTCTATGTCTGACTTCGACGTGTGCATGTTCAAAGCGATAGAGCCGTGAACGCCAAAATTCTCCAAGGTAATTCCTGATTCACCAGACAGCAAATTGACGAAATCTAACGTCATCTTCTGCAAGTTATCCTTTCTTTTAATCTTTGTTAGAGAATGCAAGCATTCTTTTGGAACATAAACTTTTTTAATAGAGTTCAGCGGTGTGCTGATGACCTCTTTTTTTCTGAATGGACAAAAGTAAACATAGTTTGGGAAATTTTTTCGAAAAGCCTCAAGAAATGTTTGATAATTTTTCGCTGTGTAGAGTTTTTCAGCTCGAAAAAGTCTCAGCCTTCCGTGTCTCCAAGTTCTTTCTAGAAGGCGAACATGAAAAAGCCTCCTAAATTTGGAGGGTGTATATTTTAGAAAGGAGAAAACGCGGTCGCTTGGATGCTCATATCCAAAAACATTGAGTATAAAACCCTCTTCAGTTACAAACGTATCTCCATCTATTGGAACCCAATTTTCGAGCATAGTTGTTTGAAACACCTTAATAGAATTAGTTGACGCTTTAAAAAAGTCTACTGTTTAAAGATAGTAATATTTAAGATAAGCTTGAATAGACATTTTAGGGTGGACTGTTTGAACGTGGACTTACATCCCTATGTGGTGTTCCTTCCAACTGAACAAAAAAACAGAATGTTAAGCGCAATTTTTGGTTCAAAAGCAGCCGTTGACATTTTAGAATTTTCACTCAGCCAAGGAATTTCAAACAAAATTTATCAAAAAGACCTTGTAAGAAAACTTGACTACTCAAATAAGACAATCATTGAAAATTTAAAGTCTTTGACCAGGCTTGGAGTTTTGATAGAGGATATGGAAAGGATTGAGAAAGAAGGCCGGACGATGTGGGTTAAAGCCTATCAACTTTCAGACATAGGCAGGTGGTTTGCCTTATTGCTTGCTGAAGAAAAGGATTTGTCTGAAGGAGAGAAGGCGGAGATATTGCAAAACATTTTCAGAAAATATATAAAGTGGGTGAAAGACCTATCAAAAAAGCTTAATGTAGACAAGAAAATGTTAGAAGAAATCTTCACTGAAGAAATGAAGTAGCAGAGGTGCAAAATTGGAAGCAACTGTCATAGCGGTTGCCGGAAGCAGAGACTCAGGAAAAACAACCACAATAGAAATTCTAACGAGAGAGCTGACGAGAAGAGGCTACAAAGTCGCAGTGATGAAGCACGTTCCAGAACCAAACTTCACAATAGACACAGAAGGGAAAGACACTCGGAGATTCGCCAAATCAGGAGCAAAAACAATCATAAGCGTGGCGTCCAACGAGATAGCCACAATAGAAAAAGTTAATGTAGAAAACCTTTCACTGAAAGAGATTTTGAAAAAATGCGACGGTAACGACATAGTTTTTCTCGAAGGATTTAGAAAACTCGTAGGCAAGATGAAGGATGTACCAAAGATTGTTGCTGTAAAATCAAAAGAAGAGGCTTCAGAAGCCCTAACGGCTTTTAAACCTATTTTGGCTTTCACCGGACCATATTCAACCAAAAACCTGAATTTAAGAGTTCCATACGTGGATGTGCTCCAAAATCCGGAAAAAATTGCTGATATTGCTGAGAAAACAGTCAGAAAAAGTTTTCCATAACTTGTGTTTTTGGGTTGTGGGGTTTGGAGAATTTGCTAATGGGGAGAAAGGAGAGTTTTTAAAAAGAACAATTATTCTCCAAACCTTTCCACCCAAAGTTTTAAAGTTTTTTGCATCTCCTCCTCTTAAAGAGCCTTAAAGGCTTCAAACCATCTATTGTACAAAGCCAGCATGTCGAGGGAAACACTCGGTTTTCTCTCTTCAAGTATTTGTCTAAAGTCGTCCATTCTTAGAGACCTCGGCTTGGCTAGCTTGTTGGTTGCTTGACCAGATTCGAAGAATTCACCTACAAGCTTCAGGTGTGCTGACTGGCAAACATCCCTTATGTCGCTTCCTGAAAATCCCTCTGAGAGTCTAGCTAACTCGTGCAGGTCAACGTCGGGAGCAAGCTGAAGATTGCTTGTATAGAGTTTGAACATCATCAAGCGTGTATGATGGTCCGGGAGCGGCACCAAAATTCTCTTCTGAAACCTTCTAATAAAGGGCCAGTCCAAGTCCCACGGCTTATTTGTCGCTCCAATAACGTAGACATGAAGATCTTTACCCTTATCTATAATGCCGTCCATCTCCTTCAAGAATTGATTTCGAACACGAACTTCTCCGCCGACCTCGTTTGAATGTTTTCCCATGAGAGAGTCCAACTCATCAATGAAAACTATGGCTGGTTTCCCTTCGGTAGCTGACTTTCTGGCTGAACCAAAAAGTTTGGCAACATTCTGTTCAGCTTCACCCAACCATTTAGACATTATCGAGGCTGCATCAACCGAGATGAAAGTCGCATCTATTTCTGTTGCGACTGCTGCAGCGAGTAGCGTTTTCCCACAGCCTGGCGGTCCGAATAGGAGAATTCCCCTTGGCCATCCTAAGGGAAATAGATCAGGTCTTTGAACTGGATAGACTATGGCTTCTTTTACTGCTTTTTTGGCAGGTTCGAGTCCCACAACTTCATTCCATTTTACGTCTGGCTTCTCGGTAACTATTAATTCCTCGTAGCTTGATTTTCCGCCTTCTGTACCTTTTGCACCTTCAATGTCTCTGGCTTCGTATCGTGTTTCAACAGGTCCCACTGCCCCTTGTAACACCTTTATTCTTTCTTGATAGGCTATTGCCCTTTGTATGTAAACTTTATTTAGGCTATACTCTGGATATAGTTGGACAAGTTTAAGCAGGCTTTCTATTGCCTTTTGATACATCGTTATCGCCATGCCTCTTGCTCCTTGCTTGTCGAGGCGAACAGCTTCTAATGCATAGTTGGTTGCGGCTTTCTCAAGCTCTTGGGAAGCACTCATAAGCCTTCTCCCTCTCATCCCTCAGACTTTAACTCAATCTTTATTTTCCCTTTCGCCCCTAAACTTTCAAGGGCTTTCTCAATCTCCTCGTACGAGGTTTTCAAATCATCAGAACAACGCGCTATATCGATTTCTCCATTACTTTTCTTAACATACTCGAGAAGAATATCTTCTAACGATGGATTTTCAACCTTTAAGGAGATTTCCTGAATCTCAGCTTTTTTGTAAGAAAAGAGGGTTTGGGAAGAATCTCTATTGGATTCCTCGACTGTCTCGCGACCAATTGCATGCGAACAGTTGGCTGTTAAAGCAACCATCTCTTTTAATGCAGTTTGTTCAGCTTCGGGAGTTTTTAAGGTGGCGGGCGGTTCAGGAAGCCTTTCAGCAAGTTTTTGTTCAAGGAAGCTTGAGACTTCCTTTAATATCTCCTCGCCTCCAGGCGTTTTCCTGTTCACTGGTATTATTGTCTCATCCGTAGTTATCCTAGTTGAATAGAGTGTTTCGCTTATTGTTTCGTTAACTTTGTTCAGTTCAGAGGAAACATCTGGTAGGACTTCAAATAGCTGTTGCGAAACGCTTTGAAGAAGCTTTAAAGCGGGTTTGAGGTCGATGACTATGTCACTTAATTCTTTTATTGTTTCAAGTCTAATAATCACGCGTTCGATGGCTAGTTCTACATTGTAGAGAAATTTTATTAGCCTTCGAACCTCTGCAATTTCATTTGCGCAGATTGCCGCTCTTTCCCTATTCTTATTCTTTAAGGCACCTATGCATGTTTGAAAAAGGATTCTGTCTCTTTCTTTAAGTCTGAAACTCGCTTGGTCAAGTTTGTTGCGCTGAATTTTTAGCGTTTGTATTGACTTGGCAACTATTTCACGAAGTGGTGGAGGGTTTGAACGAATGAAACCCTTGATGTTTTTTCCCTCCGCCCGCTACCTTTTTGTCGCAGGTTATACACCGGATTTTCCGACTTCCTTAACATACACGACTACAGGGGGTTCTGGAAGTTCGGGACCTGTGGAAGTTGGAGTAAACTCTTTCGAGGCTTCTTCCTTTACTTTACTTTTCTCTTGTTCCGCCGTTTTTGGTTTTTCACCTAATAAAATGTTTGAAAGTTTGTTTTTTGTGAGTTCTAAATCGCTTTTCTCCATGTTGACTCGTTTGAGGTTTTCTTGGATTGCTGCAAAGGCTGTTTTATAAGATTGTTCGTCGATTTTTCCTATCTCATGTTCTATTTCAAGATGCACTAGAGCATAGTTTAGCTCTCTTGTTTCCTTAAAGCATCTGGCAATTTCCTTATCTATTTCTTCTATGAGAGTTTGAGCCTCGCTTTTGAGTTGAGTTAATACTCCATCAAAATTGTTATGCAGCTCTTCGTAAAGTTCCTGCGAGATCTTTTTCTTTTCGGCTAACTCCTTAAGGGCTTGGTCTTTGCGCCATATAAGTGGGATTTGATCACAGAAAACGCTTGTTTCTGATTTTATTCTAGAGACAAATGTTGCATCGGCACCATCGAATTTTAGGTGCTCCGTGGAGTGTTTTAAGAATTTTCCGTCACTTTGTTCGATAAAGACGGCGTCAAATTTTCCGCTCGGGGTCAGGGCAAAAGATGCTATCTTGCCCACTACACGTCCATATTCGTCCTTAACTTGCTTTCCAATTGAAAGAAAAAGGTTGGGGTTTTGCGACATGTGTTTTCTCCCTCACTTTTACGAGGTTTCTGTTGATGTTTTCTCGCCTAGCGAAGTTGTTGGGATTCCTGGAATTCCTGGCGGTAGTTCTGGGAACTTTTCCTTAATTCTCTGTTCCGCAACGGTTGCTGCCTCTGTGAGAATTTTCTGCGCGTCTTCGTTTACCGTGTCAAAGTTTAGCGTCATTCCTGAGCTTTGTCCGGCTTCAATCATTATACCGCTTAATATGTTGCCTATTTCCCCAAGCTCGCTTTCCGCTTCAGGGAAAACGCTTACAAGCCCAGCTCTCACCGATCTTAAAACGCCAACTGCTGGTCCTAATGTAGACACTACATCTCCAAGTTCTGATACGGTTCGTAACCTTAATACGATCTGTTCAAGGGCAAGTCTTGCGTTTATAATAAGTCTTTCCATTTTGCGTATTTCTGCTAGTTCGCTGGCGAAAACGTTCGCTCGCGCAGTGTCGTGTTTGGTGTATGCGTCAACTATCCTTGCAAATATTGTTTTGTCTCTTTGGCTGAACCTTTCCGTTGCCTGGTCCAGTTTTTGAACTTGTAGTTCTATGCGCCTAACGGCAAAATCTAGACGAGGCTTTAACGGTCCTGGTGGTCTAACAGCCCCCTTTATGCGGCTTGTGAATGGTGGCTCCTCTCTTCTACTTTCCCATTTTCTGCCAAATCTTTCCGACAAATTAATACCTCCGAAAACAAGAGTCGCATAAAATAATCTTATACATTGTTAATATGTTGAAAATATGTAGGTATATACGTAGAGCTATATGTGCTGGCGAAAGCGGTTTTAGGCTTTAATTTTCCAATTAAAAGATAATGTTGCTGGTTTTGAGATAATAGACAAAAATATGTAAGTTAGACTAAAAAGAGGCTTAGAATTCAAATGCTAAGCAAAAGGTGATTGAAATGGGTGAAAGGTTTAAGGTCTTCGGACTAGTAGCGCTATTGGGGTTCATGGCGGGAATCATAGCCCAGCTGACAGCTGACTATATAATTCCGGCACTTCTAACAATTCTGCCACAGCTTGTTCAAATAAGATTCCTAGTTTCAGGATTCGCTGGAGCCTGTCTAACAGTTGTCTTAGTAAGCATTTGGGCCTATGTTACCGGGTCCGCAGAAAGATAGCAAATCCTTCTCTCCTTTCTCTATCCACGAAATCTTAGTTCTGATGCTCTACTTGGACTCGGTAGCGGAAAAAGCAATCATCCTTTCCTGTCATTGTACCTCGATTACCTCATCGTCCAATTATATAGATAGTCGTCCAAACTATTTATGTTTACGGAAAACCTTGGCTTATCCACCTAAAGAGTTTTTATGTGAAATCAATAAAAACTTAATTTCAAATAGTAGAAAGGAAACGACACAAATGTGCGGCATATTCGGTTTTGCATTGAAAAAGCCTATACCCATGGTTAAGGTTTTCAAGGTCCTCGAAAAGCTGGAAGTTCATCAATATCCACAAGAACCAAGACCAGTTGGGGGCTATGGTGCAGGCATAGCTGTTCTTGAAGACGGAAGAAGCGTTATGTTAGAAAAGATTGGGAAGGTTGATGCTTCTCCTGCAAGACGCTTGTCTAAAACTGTTGATATCAGTGAAGCATCCGTTTTAATTGGACATGTGCGGATGCCGAGTCCACAGTTCATGGAAACTGCAAGGTTCAAGGAGACAGCCCAACCCTATGTTGCGAAATGCTATAGAGGCTTGACAGTGGTTTCAGCTCACAACGGCAGTGTAACAAATTATAAAGAAATTAGAGAGAAGTTGGATAAATCACACATTTTCGAATCTGAAAGAGTTGAGCTTATTGATTCAGAGGTTATTCCACACAGTTTCGAAGAATTGCTAAAGGAAAAAGCTGAGGCTGAGGAGGCTTTAGATGTTCTTTTCTCGGCGTTAGGAGGTTCAAACACGGTGAGCCTGCTGCAAATGAGAGAAAAAAACACATTTTTACATTTTATTCATAAAGGAAAAACTAGGGGATTGACGATTTGGGCGAATAAGCAAAATGAAGTTATTTTTTCTTCGAGAAAAGAACCGCTAATTGAAGAGTTTCGTGATATACTTGCCCGAGGCAAATTTGAGGAGAAAGCTTCTATTCCATACCATGAAGACGTGAGCTTAAAGCTCTCTTTTCCGTTGAATTTCTGGGTAAAAAGATAAAACTTCCTTTGACAGTAGTGTTCTTGGCATGCTCAACAATGCGCAGGAAATCTTCAAACTCTGATGCTTTCAATTTACTTGCAAAACCTATTCGTGATGCTTTAGCCGAATTGGGCTTTTCTGAGCCGACTTTGCCTCAGATATTGGCTATTCCGCCCATTTTAGCTGGAGAAAACGTGCTTTTGATTGCGCCTACTGGAAGTGGGAAAACAGAGGCTGTTCTTCTTCCAATTTTTTCCAAAATGGTTCAACAAAAGCCGGAAAGAGGCATAGTAATAGTTTACATTACACCATTAAGGGCTTTGAACCGTGACCTGTTAAAGCGTTTAACTTTTTGGGCTAACCACCTCGGCGTCTCAGTTGAAGTCAGACACGGCGATACTGAGTTAAAACTACGCAGGAAACAAGCCATCTCTCCGCCCCATATGCTTGTGACGACGCCGGAAACGCTTCAAGCTATTCTTCCAGGTTCGCGAATGAGACAGCACCTAAGTCATGTTGGATATGTTGTTGTAGATGAGGTGCATGAGTTAGCGTCAAGCAAGCGAGGTGTCCAGCTTTCAATAGCTTTGGAACGCCTTCGCGAGGTTGTTGGAAAGGACTTTCAAAGAGCAGGCTTGTCGGCTACTGTTGGCAATCCGAAAGAGGTTGCGCAGTTCATCGCTGGAACGGGTAGAGGCATTAGCGTAGTTCAAGCTTCGCTTTCTAAGGGCTATAGGTACCATGTGGAAAATCCGATTCCAACAGATGTCGATTATGAGTTGGCCGGAAAGCTCGTAACTTCTCCAGAGGCAGCGGCTAGGATAAGGCGGTTAACTGAGCTTGTTGACAGCCACAAGTCGACTTTGGTTTTTGTGAATAGCAGAACAGTCGCGGAGATGCTGGGTCACAAGTTTAATCAATTAGGGCGAAGCGATATAGCGGTTCATCACGGCTCTTTATCTAAGGAAGAGCGGGTTCAGATTGAGGACGAGTTTAAGGCTGGAGTTCTGAAGGCGATAATTTGCACGAGCACTTTGGAGCTCGGCATAGACATAGGCAATGTGGACCTAGTCATCCAATACCTTTCGCCTAGACAGGTCAGTAGCCTAATCCAGAGAGTTGGACGCAGCGGACACCGCTTAGACATGCTTTCGGAAGGTGTCATTGTCTCGGCTTTTCCAGACGATACGCTTGAGTCGATTGCTGCTGTGCGAGACGCTTATGGAAACAGGGTTGAGCCGGTTTTGATTCATGAAAATGCTTTGGATGTTTTGGCGCATCAGGTTGTCGGAATTCTCATTGATAGGGGAAATGTAAGCGTAGAAGAGCTTTTAGCTATTGTGCGGAGAGCCTATCCCTATCGGCGTCTTAGGAAGAGCACGCTTTTGGATGTGATAGACTTTTTAGACAGCCTTGATGAATTAAGAGTTGATGAAGAAGGAAGAGTTTTGAGGAAGGCGCGGAAAACCAGAGGCTATTACTATGAGAATTTATCAATGATTCCGGACGAGAGGCGCTATCCAATAATAAATGTGCTTTCCGATAGAAAAATTGGCACTTTAGGCGACGAGTTCATGGCTTTAAGAGCGCGTGTTGGCTTAAACTTCATTGTTAGAGGAAGGGTTTGGCGCATAGTCCAGATAGAAGAGGAAACTGGAACGGTTTACGTTGTTCCTTCGGAAGACCAGTTTGCAGCGATTCCTGGATGGGACGGAGAAATGCTTCCAGTGCCATTTGATTTGGCTCAGGAAACTGGTAGGCTACGAGAAGAAATCGGAAAAATGTTGAAGGAAACGGGGAAAGCTGAGGCTGCAGCGGAGAGGCTTGCAGATAAGCTTTCAATGGATAAGGCTGCCTTTTTTGAAGCTATACGGGAAGTTGAAGAGCATTTGAAGCAAGGTGCGCCTTTGCCAACACATAACCATATCCTCATTGAAGCCTTCGACAAATACTTGATAATTCACGCGTGTGTTGGTGAAATAGTTAATCGCACCTTAGGCGGCATCTTCGACTCAATACTTTCAGACAAGGAAATTATTGTTGGCTGGTGGAATGACGGCTACCGCATACTGATCGAAACGCCGCGAAACCTGACGCAGCAAGAAGTAGAAAAAATGCCCACCGTCCTCTTTAATCTGACCGATGAAGCGGTTGACAATGCCTTTAACGATTATTTAGAGGCTAGATTTCCGTTTTCTTACAAAATGAAGTTTGTTGCTGAAAGATTTGGAGCCTTACCTCGTGGAAAAACGATGGGACCTGAGAGGCAAGGTCAGCTGCCAGCGCAGTTTAGGGGAACGCCGATTTATGATGAGACTTTGCGTGAGGCGATGCTGGAGAAGGTGGATGTTGAAAAGGTTAAGGAGATTGTGCGCGGTGTTAGAGATGGGAAGGTGAAGGTTAGCACTTTGTATCGTTCTGAAAAGCCTACTCCCCTAGCTTTTCACATTCTTGCGAAGTATTCTGATGTTTCAGAGCTGATGGCTCCTGAAAGAGTCTTGCTAAGCAACATAGACAAAATGAAGAAGGCAATAGAAGCGAGAACAGCAACGCTGCTTTGCATGGCGTGCGGCGAATGGACTGATGAGAAGAAAGTTAGAAGTTTGCCAGAGAACCCCTCATGCGAGAAATGCGAATCAAAGCTTTTGGCACTCTTATATCCGAGCCAAGATGCAAAGCGTTTAAGCGAAATTTTGAAGAAAAGACGCGAAGACAAAGAAGTGACGGAAGAAGAGCTTAAGGAGTTAACCAATGCAAGACGCTCAGCCGACTTAATATTGAGTTACGGCAAGAAAGCAATAATAGCGTTAGAAGTTAAAGGTGTAGGTCCAGAAACCGCCTTCAGAATTCTCGGAAAAATGCACCCTAAAGAAGAGGAGTTTTACATGGACCTTTTGAAGGCAAAGATTCAGTATTTACGAACAAGAGAATACTGGGAAAACAAAGAAGACCGCTTACGAGCCTAGAGTTCCGACACGCCCTATAAGCATGGTAATCAACATCACATACGCTATGAGTCAGCCCTGTCTTTGTTTGTCTACCCTTCTCAGCATCACAGATTTTTGAAATCATTGCCCTCATCGCTATAGCTCAGAGCATTTGGATCTATAATGCCAAGTTTTAGAACGCATAATTCTAAATTTCAGAACAGATTTACTTAACTGGGATAAGCATGGACAGAGAAGTATCCCAACGATCTGGGCTCAAGCCTGCTTTAGGTTTGTTTGATGCTACAGCCATTAGCGTTGGTGCAATTATTGGTGCGGGTATATTCGTTGTAACGGGTATTGCTGCTGGTTTGGCTGGTTCCGCCCTAGTAGTTTCCATGATTATAGCCGCTGTAATCGCTCTATTTACAGCATTAAGCTTCGCCGAGCTAACAGCATGGCAACCCAGAGAAGGAAGCATCTACGAATACACATACCAACTAATCTCTCCCTTCGCAGGCTTCTTAACTGGCTGGATGTGGATACTATCCAACACCTTCGCAGGCGCCGCAGTCTCACTAGGATTCGCTTACTATTTTACCGTTTTAATCCCAATTTTACCCGCCAACCTTATTGCAGCTATCCTGTGCATAACCTTCACGGCGCTCAACTTCTTTGGAATCAGGCAATCAGCACTCGTTAACAACATCCTCGTCGCTGCAAAATTACTCATTCTGACATTCTTTGTCATCGTCGGTTCAGGACTCATAAAAACGGCAAATTTCGCTCCATTTGCGCCTTTCGAAGCGGGAGTGTTCTACGGAGCATTTTACATTTTCTTCGCCTACGGAGGCTTCGCAAGAGTAGCCGTAATCGCAGAAGAGGTTAAAGACGCAAGACGAAATGTCCCGAGAGCAATACTCCTGTCGCTTGTAATATCCACGTTAGTTTATATTCTTGTTGGCGTCGTGGCCGTCGGACTTGTAGGAGCCCCCAGACTTTCAAGCTCAAAATCGCCACTAACAGACGCAATAAGCATAACAGGAAATGCAGCCGCAGTTTACACAGTCTCAGCAGGAGGACTACTTGCAACAGCAAGCGTCCTGCTCACATCAATCTTAGGCGTGTCCCGCATGGCATACGCAATGGCAAAAAGAAAAGACCTGCCCCAAGCCATGAGCCAACTGCACACAAGATTCAACACGCCATATTATTCTGTCTGGATAATCGGCGTTTCAACGACTTTACTTGCTCTATTCGCAGACCTCAGCAAGGTCGTAGCCATAAGCACCTTCGCACTACTTTTCTACTATACTTTGGCAAACGTGTCTGCCTTAAAATTGAAAGTGAAGAAAAGACTATATCCACGAAGCGTTCCAGCTTTAGGCACAATCACCTGTTTAGCCTTAATGATTTTTATTCCACTCGAAGCATGGAGTATCGGCGCTGCAGGATTAGCAACTGGCATAACGGGTTACTGGACAAAAAAGCACTTCACCAAATAAGAGTATATATAAGGGAGGTATAGTTCTGCGAGAGGCTATTTCTTCTCTTTCCTCTTCAACATGTTCTCAAGCACTGGACGTAATTTCTCGTTTTCCGCCTTAATCTTATCCTTGCCTAAGGCATGCATCTGCTCAGTCATCTCTTTGACTATCTCCGCAAACCTAACGCCTTCAGCAGCAGAAACATACTCCACACGGAACCTTTCTGGACTTAATCCAAGCTTATTCAGCATCGGCGCCAAAGCATCCATCCTAGCCTTCATCTTCCAGTTTCCGCTTATGTAGTGACAGTCGTATGGTAGATGGCAAGCGCCAACCAAAACCATGCCTGCACCCAGCCTAAGAGCCTCAAGCACGAAATCGCGGTCAACCCTCCCAGAACACATCACGCGTACAGCTCTTATAGTCGGCGGATATTCAAACCTGCTAGTGCCAGCCAAATCCGCGCCCGCATAACTGCACCAATTACACAGAAAAGCCATAACCTTGTCTTCTGGGTTTGTTTCTAGGGCTGCTCTTACTTGGGCCAAGATTTGGGCGTCTGTGAAGTGCATCTGCGTTATGGCGTCTGCAGGACATTCAGCCACGCATGTTCCACATCCGTGGCACATGGCAGTTATCACTTGAGCAGGCTTTTTCTCCTCAACTTTTATCGCGCCGTAAGGACATCGTTCAGCACAGATGCCGCATTTAACTGTCATATTCCTGCATTTGCTCGGGTCTATAACTGAAACTATTGGCTCAATCTTCCATTTCGGCTTCGAAAGTACTGTTGCCGCTCTTGATGCTGCTCCGCTGCCCTGTGAAACGCTGTATGGTATGTCCTTCGGTCCTTGACACGCTCCGGCTAGGAAAATTCCGTCAGTAGGCGCGTCAATGGGCTTTAGTTTCGGATGGCTTTCCATAAGGAAGCCGTCTGCTCCTCGTGTTAAGTTGAGTATGCGTGCCATTTCCTCTGTGCCCTTTTTTGGTATGGCTGCAGTTGCCAAAACAACCATATCAGTTTCAATCTCTATTGGCTGGCCGAGTGTCATATCCTCGGCGTGTATTATCAGATTCTTTGTTTCTGGAACCTCGAAAATGCGGCTTACTCTTCCGCGGATAAAGTTTGCACCAAGCTCTCTTGCCCTGTCATAAAATTCCTCATATCCTTTGAAATTGCTCCGCATGTCCATGTAGAAAACGTATACTTCCACGTCTTCCTTGTATTTCTCTTTAAGTTGAACAATGTGCTTCAAAGTGTACATGCAACAGAAGTTTGAACAGTATTGATACTTGTTTTTGTCACGCGAACCAACACACTGAATGAAGGCCACGCTGTGGGGTTTCTGCCCATCAGAAGCCCTGACAACTTTTCCGCTGGTTGGACCAGCTGCAAGTATAAGCCTTTCAAATTCGAGAGAGGTTACAACGTTTGTGAATTTGCCATACCCGTAAAGCTGGCTGTCATAAGGCAGGTATATGTCATAGCCTGTGGCGACGATTATTGCGCCTACTTCTAGCTCGATTTCTTCTGACTGCTGTTCGAAGTTTATGGCTTGTCTTGCCCCACAAGCGTCGACACACTTGTAGCATTCAATGCAATAATCCTTGTTTATCGTGTAAACCAGCGGAACAGCCTGATCGAAGGGAACTGATATGGCTTTCCTAATCCCTAAGCTCATGTCCCAATCGTTAGGATACTCAATTGGGCAAACGTCTTTACATTCACCGCAGCCGGTGCAGTTTTCAGCGATTATATACCTTGGGTTTTTCCGAATCTTAACCTTGAAATTGCCTATGAAACCGCTAACGTTTAGCAGATCAGCATAGGCTATTATCTCAATATTGGGATGCCTTCCAACATCAACCATCTTCGGACCTTCAATGCATATGGAGCAGTCAAGGGTTGGAAAAGTCTTGTCTAGTTGCGCCATGTGGCCGCCTATGCTTTCGCCTTTTTCAAGCAAATACACCTTGAAACCCATTTCAGCCAAGTCTAATGCGGCGTTTATCCCGGCTATGCCGCCGCCAATGACCAATGCCTTGTTGGTTACTGGAACTTCTATTGTTTGAAGTGGCATTAGCAGCCTTGCCTTTGCGACAGCCATTTTTATTATTTCCTTAGCTTTTTCCGTCGCCTCCTTGGGAGTGCTTGGATGACACCATGACGAGAATTCGCGGATGTTTGCCATTTCATAAAGGAAGGGGTTTAAGCCAGCATCTGAAACTGTTCTTCGGAATGTGGGTTCATGCAGCCGCGGTGAACAGGCTGCCACGACTACACGGTTGAGCTTATGCTCCTTTACTGCCTTCCTAATTTCCTCTTGTCCCGGGTCTGCACATGTGTAGCGGTTATCTTTCACGTAGACTACGTCCGGCAAAGCTTTGGAATATTCAACAAGTTCTTTTATGTCTAATACTCCTGCTATGTTCAAGCCGCAGTGGCATATGAAAACCCCTATTCGAGGGACCTCAACCTCAACTTTCTCTTCAGCCATGCTATGCACCCATCCACCCCAATCTCTTCTCTACGGATTCCATTACCTTCTGAGAGCCTTTAGCCTTCAACTCTTTAGTCATCTCAATTGGTGAAGCTAACCTCTCTAATGCTTTGTTCCATGTCCCCGAGCGAACAGGTGTGTGACTTACTTTGGTTCGTTTAAGCTCCAAGGCTTCCTCAACCGGACAAACAACCTTGCAAGCTCCACAGTAGACGCAAAACATCTCGTTCACATGAACCTTTTTATCCTCATCAGAAAGGTAAAGTGCGCCAGTTATTGGACAGACATCCAAGCAGTCTGTGCATCCCTCTGGACATTTTTCAGGTTTAATCGCAATTTTTCCGTAAAAGAATTTTCGCACACGCATGACGCCTTCGGGGCATTTAAATTCGCAGATTCTGCAACATGGGCAACGCTCTTTCTTAACATCAATTTTAACTTGAAGTTCCTTTCTCCTCTTTTTTGGAAGCCTTTTGACGTTTTCAACAACTTTTCCATCCTGCGTCAGTCTTGTTATCTTAATTAAATCTAGGGGGCATGCTTCTTCGCATTTCACACTATCTACAGGATATTTACTAGCGTCCACTTGGATGTCGCGAATTAGTTGTGGGAAGCTTTCTTTTTCAACTACTGAAAGCACATGTTCACCGTTCACTGTGACTTTTATTGCTCCGTAGGGGCATAATATGTCGCATATTCCACAAAAATTACATTTTGACAAATCAATGTCAATTTTGGCTTTTTTAGCCTTTTCTCCTGAAGTTTTAGGCTCCTTTTCAAGCTTAACAGCCTCTTTTGGACAAGCTAGAGCGCAGATTTGACAGCCCGCGCATAGGTTTTTGTCAAGATTCAGCTTGTAATTTTTCACGTGTAAAGCCCATTCTAACGTTAATGCTTTCGCTGTGTCCGTCTTTGCTGTTTTTAGCGGCATCGCCAACCACCAGGTCGCATCTTCACGATGCGTTAGCCCATAGTTGAAGTATAGCCTAATACTCTACTTTCATATATATTTTAGTTTTAAATGTCGCGAGATTTCAATAATAGAAGAGTTTGGTGCAAACTGCCACATAACATTTTAAATCATCATCCTTCATAGAAACAATCTTTAAGCCTGCACCCAACAGTAATTCTTCAAAACTTTCTAGGGTGAAAGCCTTCTTCAAACCAGTAACAACAATAACAGCATTATCCTTCGCAACCCGCTTAATCTCGTTCAAGGTTTCAGCAGGATTTGGCATGTTTTGGATAAGCGTGAACGCAAAAACAAGGTTAAAGCTATTCTCTTCAAATGGCGTGCTATCAGCATCAGCCAAAATCAAGTGAACGTTTTGAAAATTTTTTGCACGTTCTTTCGCTTGTAACAGAATTTTCCTAGAAATTTCCAGACCTATGGTTTTTTCTGCTTTGGATGCGATATGCCTGAATAAAAGTCCTGTTCCACAGCCAACATCCAAAACTAGCCCACACCTGTCTATATCTAAGCTTTTCAGAGCCACCTCAAATTTTGCATTTTGCTCCTCAGCATATCGCATATCATAAATGTGCGCTGTTAAATCGTAACGCTCCATCACTTCACGTTTTTTGTTCCACTCGCTCAAAAGCAACCCTTAAGAAATTTTATGTACGCGAAAAGCCTTCTAAAGCTATTGGCGACCATACATTGTCAAGTTCAAAGCATTTAACAGTCTTAGTAGAACCCGATGTTACAGAAGCCGAAGCCGCTGTCAAGGAAGCCGTTTCTCAACACAAGACGCTCCTCGTTATTGGCAAATGCTCGGTGCATTACATTGGAAGAGCAAAATCAAAGCTTGAACCAGGTGAACGAATACTAATAATCAAAGAGGATGGCTCCCTTCTTGTTCACCGTTCAGTAGGCTATGAACCAGTCAACTGGCAGCCTCCGGGCTGCATCTTTCATGTCCAAACCAAAGACAACGTTTTAGAAATTCGTGCTCTAAGACAGAAGCCACACGAGTCCGTTAAGGTGTTTTTTGACAACATTCACATGGTTTCTGCTTTGAGCCTTGTGGATTCCGGAGAGTTTTCGCTTTATGCGAGTGAGGAGGACATGCAGAAAGCCATTCTTTTGAAGCCCTCGCTCTTAGAGGAAGGGTTTAAGCCCATAAGTTACGAGAAGAAGGTTAAACCGGGCTTTGTGGATGTCTACGGCGTAGATAAGGATGGAAAGCTTATTGTTGCGGAGATTAAGCGTAAAACAGCGGGAAAAGATGCAGCACTTCAACTTGCAAAGTATATCGACGCTGTTAAAAGTATGGTAAACCGAGAAGTCCGGGGAATCCTTGTAGCGCCAAACATTGCAAAAAATGTTCAGAGATTGCTAATAACCCTTGGATTAGAGTTTAAAGCTTTAAATCCCAAAAGGTGTGCAGAGACACTTCGTCGACCGGAGACAAGGATTCTGGCGGATTTTACCAAGGAATCCTAATTTTGACGACCATATTCCCAATTAACCTTGTAGCTGTTCTATTTCGCATGATTCCTTGTAATTCTAAGTCTCATAAAAGAGAAAGAAAAAGGATGTTTGAAGGGATACTGTTAACTTAAGAGACATGAGTTATTAGAGTTTGCTTTGTTTTTTCATGTCTAGTTTCATTTTATAAGAGGTTGATAGGCAAAACTTTAATTGATTGCAGAACACATTAGTCAATGATTCTTATGAAACAAGGAATAGATAAAATAGATGGCTATCGATACATAACGACAACTTTCGAGATTCCAGAAGACAAAGCTTTCTTAGAAACGACAATAAATGAAGCGACTGAAAGATCACGCAAGGTGGATGTCCACGCTCCAAGCGGAACTGTGCGTTCTCCAACAGTTCGAAAGAACAAAAATATAGGAGGCTTACTCGCAGAAAAAGCCTTCAGAATATATGTTGAAGATTTGATAAAAACCAAAGGGTTGAAGGCGAAGCTCATTCCAGTTGCACTGAGAGAAGAGAGCGTAAAAGAAATTGGGACGCAAATAGACTTTATATTGGAAGTGAATGGAAAGAAGAAAACTATCGAGGTACGATCTTCTTTCAGTTACTTGACTGATCTCCCTAGATTGTTTGGACACGCCTTTACAATGGTAAAGGTGCCTTTTCGATTATAGGTTGGTACAAAACCCAAAACAAGCCTCTAGAGGAAAAGAAGGATTATGGTGTCTTAAACATCCAGATAGGCTAACTTTGGATGAGTGTAGAGACTTTCTAAGAATGATTAAGGAAAAGGGATTTGACACTCATGCAATTCGAATCCCATTGAGAGACTTCCTAACATCTAAAGGGTTCGTAGTCGGTAAAAAAATAGCGGGGGGCAAATCTAGAGGATTCGGAAAGTATGCAGATTTGAAAGTTGCACCAGAAATGCTAGAGCAAATGTTGAATGAGCTTAAAACCATAAACTACGAGGCTTACCTAGTGGATGGAGTCATGTATAGAACGGGAACTAGAATCGATGCAACACTCGGAATTTTAAAAGGAGACATTGAAGAAAAAGAAACTCATGCTGAAATCAAAGTTTTTGACAAAGTTAGAAGGTCACTACTCACAGGAGAAGAGGAAATCAAAAGACAAGGCAAAAAATGGATTAAATTCATTGATTTACCATTCTACAATGAGCTAATGAGTTTTGCACAAGAAAGAGAAAAACTGTTTGAAATAGATGCTGTTGAAATGGGAAAACTGAATAGGGCGTTGATAGCGAAATACTGTCCTGAAGTCATTAAGAAATATGGCAAGGTTATGCCTAACCACTTTTGGAGACACATGTTTGCTCAAATCAACTTGGACAGAACACAATGGAATTATAGCGTTGTAGCGTTCTTAGGGGGTTGGGATGTTAAAAGTCTTCAAGAGAGCTATGGAAAACCCCCAGAGGAAAAGTTGCGAGAATGGGGTATCCAGCATATTTCAATGGTGATTTAGCATGTCGGAACCAAGTTTTAAAATTCTAACACCACAAGAACGGGAAAAATTGCCATACTGTAGATTTGCATGTTTCGGTAAATGCGACTTAGAAAAGCAGAGTGATAAGGAGTGTGCTAAATGCATGTGCTTCTTGATTTTTCGAAGTCTTCAGCATGAAGATGTTGCTACGGCTGTTCATGGGTTGCACGGTTTGATGGAGATTTTGAAGTTGCTTGATGTGTTGTCGAAAGAGGCAAAACTATAATGGCGAAAGGTAGAATGTGGTTTGAATAAAATGTCTAAACATAAAAAAGATTTCTTCAGGTCTATTGCACATTTAGTAGTGCTTGGGTTTATTGATGTAGAAGAGGAAATCGTCAGTGTCACCGAAAGGGATGAAGAGCTTGTGCGTAGAACCTATAGACTTACGCCTAAAGGTAAAGACCTTGCCGAAACTCTGTTAAAAAATATTCCTGAAGATGTCAAGGAAACTATTCAAACGTTGAAAAAGTTTAATGAGATGACTCTTCAACAGTTACACGACTATTGTCGTGTGAAATATGGGAAATGTTGAGGCTGTCACTCTTTATATAAACCTTTCGAAACTTTCGACAGCCTAATATAGTGAGAAAGAACAACAACAAGAGAGGGAGACCTTCAGAATGAAATGGAAAATCATAGAACTTTCCTTTATTGTTATGTCTTTCCTTATTATGTTTTCTGGTTTTGCTCTATTTTGGATTAATGCAACAAATCTTAATCAAATAATGCACTTTGTTTGGGTTACTTCAGACCTTTACATAATTGAAATGCCTCAAAATAATTACTTTTTCTACATGATTATTGGCATGACCATGTTTTGTTTCGGTGTCATTCTCTTTCTAATTTATGTCGTAATGAAATATTTTTTGCGTCAACTTCAATTTTATGTAACATGGATTTTGAGACAGATTAAAAAAATTGTTAGTAGGATTTTCTAACATTTACCATAATAATGTTAGTTTTGTGCTTTCTCGACCGCATAATCCCTTCATCTGTTGTTTTTCCGGTTGAATACGGCTTTGTTCCGCAAACATGGTTTGACGATGACGACCCCCTTGACATAATGGCGTTAAGTTACGAACCGCTTGAAGTTGGATGCATAGTTAAGGTTAGAGTTATAGGAGCATTGATAATCGAAGATGAGAAGGGAGAAGACCCAAAAATGTTATCCGTGCTTGTCAATGATGCAAGATTTGAAGGATACAGAGATATTGAGGACGTTCACCCGCACAAGCTTAGAGAAATTCAGGAGTTCTTTGAGACCTACAAGCGGTTAGAACCTCATAAATGGGTTAGATTCAAAGAATGGAAAAACACTGAAGAAGCAACGAAGATTGTGAATTACGCCATCAAACGATTTAAGGAGCTTAATGTAACATAACTATTTCTTCACCATACTTAAGATACCACTGAAATATTAGTGGCCAGCTATTCCTACCATGCGATATTCTTAAATCGCCCATCCGACTGTTCTCATTTGTTATAGTTGGGGTTAAGCTGGCGAATGAAACTTGCGAAAGTACATAACCAGTTTCATTGGCGGATTAGTCATACTCTGTGTGATTACTTGGCTAATCATTAATTTCGTGGAATATCCAGAGGTTAAAAATCTTCCCTTGTACACTTTCAGCACAGTTTCTAGAATTGTGATTACACTTTTGATTTCGGTTGCTTGGGGAATTTCCTTCGGTATACTGGCTGCTACAAACAGAGTGGCGTCGCTTGTTCTTACACCTTTCATAGACCTTTTGCAGTCGATTCCCATACTTGGATATTTCCCAATGGTCATTGGTTTTCTATTCGCATTAGGCCCGTTAGGCGTTGAGCTTTCCGTAATTATCTTGCTCTTCACATCTATGGCGTGGGCTATCTTCTTTGGAGTGCTAGGAGCCGTTCGGAGTATCCCAACAAACGTTGTCGAATCGGCGCGAAGCTTTGGTTTAACAGGATGGCGATACATTAGGCACGTAGTTTTGCCTGCAATTGCCCCTGCAGTGGTTTCGGGAGCAAACCTCGCATGGTGCGATGGCTGGTTCTTTATGATTGCCGCGGAGTACATCCAATACAAAGGTACTGTCGTGACGCCACCTTCTGGCGGATTGGGTTACCTCCTTGCAAGGTCTGCCTACTTTTATAAGGACATGAATCTTTCCATAATCCTGCTATTATTCATAACTTTTATTGTCGTATACTTTAACACTCTAACTTGGCACAGGCTCATGGAGAGAGCTAGTACAGGCACTTTTAAACCTGTCTTTAGAATGGATCTTTCTGGAGTCGGAAAGCTGGGGATTTCAAAGGCGACTAGTTGGCTACGTTTAAGATTCCATTGGCCAAAATCTTTTTCTATCGCTTCTCAACGCTTGCGAAAATATACCCACATCGAAAGGATTATTGCTACGGCTTTGGCTTTTTCAGCTATTTTCTTTGTTTTGTACTTGGTATTCGGCCAATTTCCAACATTAACAACAATTCGTGGAGGATTCAGCGAACCGCCTGCAGAAGAACTCAGCCGTCTGCCAATGTTGATTGCCCTAACTATGGGAAGGCTTACAATAGCCTATGGACTTTCTCTTGTAGTGGCCATCGGTATGGGGGTTCTGGCTGCAGAGCACAAGAAATTCGCAGCCGTGTTCTATCCACTTTACGATATTGGACAAGGAGTACCGATTCTTGCATTATTTCCAGTTATTTTTCTTGGGCTAAACCAACTCATTGGAATCCCAGGAATTGCCCTTGAACTTACGTGTATCATAATGCTGGTTCTCGACATGATATGGTACATGTTCCTAAACATTGTGAGCGCGGTGAAAAACATTCCCACCGAAATAAATGAGGTTGGTCAACTCTTCGGATTTAAAGGCTTAAAGAGAATAACGCACTTAGTGATTCCATCCATACTGCCATCCATAGTAACAGGAAGCATACTTTCATGGGGGACAGGCTGGAACACAATAATATTTGCAGAATACATGCCTTCAACAGAGCCCACAGTACCACCACTTTCAGTTCCAGGTATCGGCTCGCTACTAGATAAAGCAGGATATGAATATGGAAACACCGTAATTCTCATTTTTCTACTAGGCATAGTCGCAGCAATCGTGCTTTCCATGGAAGGACTTGTTTGGAGGCGTTTGCTTAGAAAATTTGAAAAATACCATGTAGAGGTGTAAACCTTGTCGGTGCTTGAAGTAGAAAACGTGACAAAAACATTCGCAATGGAGAAATCCAAAATCTTGGTCTTAGACAACGTAAGTTTTTCAGTTGGAAACGACGAGTTTTCCTGCTTAGTTGGGCCTTCAGGCTGCGGAAAATCCACCATGCTCAGAATAATTGCAGGCCTAGAAAAAGCTGATTCGGGCAAAATACTATTCCGAGGACAACCTATTACTAAACCTACACCAAAGATTGCCATGGTCTTTCAACTTTTCGGCCTATTGCCATGGAAAACTGCGTTAGAAAATGTTGAAGTGCCATTGGAAGTGCTTGGCATGGAAAAGGAAAAGCGAAAACACATTGCTGAGGAGTACTTGAAAATGGTTGGGCTTGAAGGTTTCGAAAACACTTATCCCCACGACCTTTCAGGCGGAATGAAGCAACGCGTCGGGATTGCAAGAGCGCTAGCCTTGAAACCAGAAGTCTTGCTGATGGATGAGCCTTTCTCTTCGCTTGATGAACTCACCGCCAAAACCCTCCGTGAGTTAGTGCTTGACATTTGGCGAAATCCCGCTTTGCCGACAAACACCTTCATAATGGTGAGCCACAATGTCGAAGAAGCGGTGTTTATGGCAGACAGAGTTATAGTGATGTCGCCTAGGCCAGGAAAAGTTGTAGGAGAAGTGAAAATTGACATTCCAAGACCCCGCACCAAATATTTGAGGAATCATGCATATTTTAGATTGGTAGATGAGGTTGTAGAACTGCTGGAAAAAGGCAAAACCAAAGCAAAAGATGAAAGTCCTTTATCGTTAACAGTAGACCGAACAAACATTTTTTAAGAAACATTCCCGCATGAGGCGCTAAGCATAAGTTTTGGAGTATGCTACTGCGAAGGCTTCATATTCCTTTTCTGAAAACCAACCTTCCTCTTTGAGTTTTTTCAGCCCATTTCTGATTGATTCCAACATGGAACTAGCCTTTAACATGTTAGCTTTATCGCCCGTCTCATGTATCTCTCTCTCAAAAACCGCGTTTTGCTCAATTAATATAGGAACCCTGTTTAGGAGTGGGGTTATGGCTTTGAAGCGAGGGACAAGGAGTTGCTTAACCTTCGCTTTGCCCAATGCGCCCTTTAGCTTTGCCGAAAAACCTATGCTGTTTACCAGAGATGGTGGAAAAAGCACATAACGCTTTTTCATTTTGGCTTGATAACACGCCAGATGGAAGGGTATGTAAATTAAGCCGTAATTTTTTTGTTTCTGCTGGATGCCCAACTTCTCAAAATCTGCAAGGTTTGCTTCTCTTAATTTCGCCATGTTGTCAATCTGTTGAATTATTGCTGAGGTCAGACTCTCCAGTTTCTCTATTTCTTGCCTATGAATCTGAATCTTCGCGTCACGGGAAGCCTCAAGTTCCAGCAAATCCTTCCTCGCTTCCTTAATTTTAGCTTCCCATTCCGACCTCAGTCTAAAAGTTTCAAGTGATTTACTTTCTTCTATTCCCTTTATCTTCCCTTCAGTTTCCCTTAATTTGGCTTCAGTGTCAGAGAGCTCCTTTTTGCTTTCATCGGCTTTTTCTTTCCATTTCCGTTCGCCAACAAGGTCTTTATTGGTTGCGCACGTTTTTGCTTCCAGCTTGCAGCGTTCAATCTTGTTGAGTGTTTGTTCCTTGGTTTTTTCAAGTTTGACTTTCTCTTTTTGCAAGGGAAGAAGCTGTTCTTCAAAATTTTTTGTCAGTTTTGTTATTTGCTCGTCGTATTCCTCGTTTATGCGGTTAACCTTCGGTGTTATGATGCTTTCTTTTTCCTTGATTTCATTGTCGAATTCCTCTTTAATTGCCTTTATCTTGCCGCGAACTGTTTTAACGAAGTTGCGGGTTGTTTTGTTGAGGAGTTTCATGCTGTCGTAGAGGGTTTTAACGTCTTCTTTGAACTCTAATTTTAGGTTTTCAAGCTCTTGTGTTATGGATGAAATTGTGGATTCGTCTATTGTTGGCGGCAAGAACGTTATTTCGGGTAATGGCGTCTCAACCTGTTTGGCCTCGGAAAGGTATAGGTTAAACTCGTTAAGAAAATCTGGTTCTGTAATGAGAGCATCTATCACCATTGCCTTTTCGCCACTTGATGCCTTGAAATAGTTAACGTTGTCGGATAGAAAAGCCGCAAAGGTTTCCATTGTTTTTGAACTTCTCTGCACATTTTCCATGAAAATTTTAACGTCTGGAATAGTTCTATAAGTTAAAGTGTGGACTGTTGTTTTTAGCCCGTCGAAGATTAGACTTAATTCGCTCCAAGGAAGAAGCCACAAGGGATAACAAAACGCAGCTAAGAAAACCAGCTTTTCTGCAGGCTTTTTTAATATTAAACCTCCACCCTTTTCCCGCTCCAACTCAGCGAAACAATAAATTGCAGCCCTTTCCATTTCCTCTGAGAATGGCTCGGTGCGATTTTCGGATAGAACCGAAAAAGGGAGAATGAATCTTGAAATTTTTTGAGACAAATTTTCACCATTTTAAATGTTAATGACGGGTTAGTTTAAATCTTTTATGAATATTTCCAGTTTTATGTTGTAGCTTTTTGATTCCGTGACTAAGGCAATCGTGTCGAAACGTTTCAAATCAAAAGCACCGCATCATTTAATGAAAGCTTATGTTAAAAAATGGGGATATTTGGTCTAGCGCGGTTGATTATTTACTTCGTTTTCTTTGTCTTCCCCTTTTTCTTCTTTGTTTTACATCCAGCCACGATTGCGACCTCAAACCTATAATTGCTCGTGATTTCTATAAAAAATTTTCTATCCGCTTGTAACATTGACTTATTTTTCAAAAATCTGTCAAAACGTAATTATTAATCAGAAAAATGGAATGTAGCGTCCCTCAACCGCTGTTTGGCTATTTTTCTGCCTTTCGCTTAATGGAATGCTCACAGTGGCGATAATTGCTACAGCTAAATTCTTATATAGTGTGATTTTAAATGAAATATGTCCCAGAGTGAATGCTTCTTGCGTCGTAAATGGCAAGGCTTACCAAAGCTTGTAGCTATGGTCGGCGGCTTTCTGATAATGATAGGGATAATTCTACTGGGTGTAGCCGTTCTAGCTCTTATTGGCTATTTGAATGCCGGCGTGCTGCTTGAAAATAAATACCTATTAACATTTGCTCTTGTAATGGCTGCGGTTGGTTTGCTCGATACTTTTTCCGCGATTATTATCGCTCGCTGGTGATAATTGAATGGGAAAGGCTAGAAGAGTAGTTTCACAGCTTGTTGGAGGAATTCAATGCGGGTTAGGCGCACTGGCCTCAGTCTCCGCCTTTCTAGTTTATGCAAGCCCGTCAATGCGAGAAGCCCTAGCCATGACTTCTGAAGAGGTTTACCTATACATGTTTCTATTCTTAGTTTTCGGCATACTGTCGATATTGAGTGGATTACTTCTTTTTCGTGAAGAAAAATAGCAGGAATTGACAATGGGAGAAATACGCCTCAAAAGGGAACTTGGGCTCCTTCAGGCAACAATGATGGGAATAGGAGGTGCCATTTGCGCAGGGGTTTTTGTAACCTTAGGCTATGCTGCAACTCTTGCAGGCACAGCCCTTATAATCGCCATGATTTTATGCGGAATTATAAACTTGTTCACAATGCTCAGCTACGCTGAACTCGGCGCAGCTATCCCCAGTGCAGGAGGCGAATACACCTTCGCTAAGGCGTCATTCGGCGGCTTCGTCTCTTTCGCAACAGGCTGGTTTGAATGGATAAGTAACATGTTCTACGCAGCCTTCTCTGCCGTTGGCTTTGCATATCTAGTATCCTACGTCATTCCAACAATTAATATACCATTAACTGCTGCAATAACGGTTGCAATATTCACTTTGATCAACATCAAGGGCGTGAAAGAGACGGGACTAACTCAAACAGCGTTAGTAATGATTTTGCTGGCTATTTTAGGCATATTCGTTTTCTGGGGCATCTTAACCAGCCAAGGCACTAATAGCTTAGAGTTTAAAGCACCAGAAGGCTTTTTTGGGGTGCTTAGAGCATCAGCCTTTATATTTGTAGTATATTTAGGAGGGGAAGCCATAGCGGTGGCACAAGCAGAAATTAAGAATCCTGGCAAAACGATTCCAAGAGCTATAATGGTGTCAAGCTTAGCCTTAATTTTTATCTATACTACGATAGCCTACGTCGTGTTTAAGATTGTTCCTCCAGAAAGCTTGGCTGGTCAAGCATCACCTCTCGCTTATGTGGCAGAGCAGTTTATGGGACCTCTTGGTGTCGGCATAATTACGATTGCTGGAATTATTGCTGCATTGTCTTCGGTCAACACTTCAATTATGGCTCATTCAAGAGTTGCCTATGCGCTGGCTAGAGACGGCTATTTTCCCAAAGCTTTTTTCAATCTTCATGAACGTTTCCGTACCCCCCTTATAGCGATTTTGATAGGTTCAGTCTTTGTCGCAATGTTTGCGGCAACGGGAATTGTGAACTTTGTTACTTATGCCACTGATTTTGGCTTCATAATCGGCTTCATTTTTGTCAATCTTTCCCTGATTAAGCTGCGTAGAGACAAACCAAACTTAGTGAGACCTTTCAAAGTTCCGCTTTATCCTTTAACGCCCATCTTAGGAATAGTTACTTCGCTGTTGCTAATCTTCTTTTTAGAGCCAAGCACATTATTCATAGGCGCAGAACTGTTCATTTTCGGCCTTATAGCCTACTACATAAGAATAGTGGGGTATTACCGAATTTGCCTCGCTGTTGGTGGAATGAACCTTGGCATAAGCGCGTTTTCGGCACTCCTTGCCTATCTGATAATATCAAATTCTCTGCCGATAACATTGTCCCAAAATATGGCATCGCTGCTTTTTGGGGTCGCCGCTTTTATTAGTGTAACTTACCTAATCGCAGGTTTCCTTAACATTACTAGAAAGGTGGGTGAATAAATTATGTCGGAACGAGAGGAGGAACGCCTTTTAAAGAATACGATTGAAGAAGAACGATTTCAAATTGGCAACATCGTCCGAAGACTGGGCTCAAAACTAAGTGGGTTAATGATTACCTGTGGCTTTTTGGTTTTTGTTTTCGGCATTTATCTGTTGATTGCGCCCCCAGACCCCGTCCTTTCAGCAAGACTACAAATTGTATTTACTGGTGCGTTGGGCTTCGTTGGTGGCTTGAACATTTTATGCGGCTTGTTGCTGCTGTTAGGAGAAGATTAATCGCTTCGCCGCTTTGCTAAAAAGTCTGTTATCTTCTTTTGGAATAACGCATTCTTCAAGAGCTCGCTTCTCATTATCCATTTTTGTAATGGAATTTGGAATTGACATGCAATGAATTTTAAGGCTTCATCCATGGTGTTGAAAGATAAAGGCTTTTGTCGCATGGCGTTTCTAACATTTTCTCTCACCTGCCAGACGCCAACAGGCATGATATAGCCGGGATGTGCCTCTCTTAAAACGACAACCGTTGCCTGTCGCTTTTCCTTTACTAGTTGTTCGCAGACAGCTAGGCGTGCAGCGTAGTAACATCCGCCTATTTCCGCATAAGTTGTCCTCCCATCGTAACCTTCCCACGCTGAATACACGAAAACACTCCTACCATGGGGATTCCAGACGGTGCCGGGGTACCATGCTTCTATGATCTCGTAACTCCACGCTCCCGGAATCATAATAACTTCAAAAATGTTGTCTAAATAGCGGGATTCATAGATGCGATATTCGCTTATTTCAGGAAAAGCCTTCACTTTTTCCAATAGTTCCTTTGAGATTATGCTGTCCACGGCTGTTATGCTCCAACGTGTTGGCACGAGCCGTCTGTTCGGCTTTAAGCCGAAGGCGCCGACGCTGAAGGCCCTTTGAATTTTTGTGACCAATACACCTTTGCCGTAAAGCTCCAGAACGGCTTCTGTGGCTTTCAGGTCCGTGTCGCTGTACGCTCTTTCTATTTTGTGGTCCCAGCGAGCATTTCCCACATACAAGTCTCTGATTGGTGCTGAAGGGCCGAATGGTTGAACTTCGTCGTCTAGGAGTATGAAGCCGCTTGGCTTCTTCTTCAACAACAGCTCCACATCTACTGGATTCGTTGCCAAGGCTAGTTCCCGAGTTTTCTCAATTATTTTTCCAGCTTCTTGAAATCTCCGCACGTGCACGCGGTGTTTGCCACGGATAAGCATAGAGCGGAAACCAACAATTTCGTCTATTGTTTTCCCAAACCAGAACTCTGGCAAATCATATAGGCTTGTATCCTCTCGAACAGGCGGCACAAGAGGCCCAGCGTAAACGTATGGATACCCTATTCTGCCTACGAAGACGCTGGGCGGTGAGGCTCCGGCGATGTCTTCGCTTTGCATCAGTGGGATGCTTTTCAGAAAATAATTCGCCTTAACAATTATTGGACATCTGGTTTTGCCGCACAGGAATCTTGAGCCTTTACACGCCACGCATAAGCCGCTTTTTGAAGCTTTGGCAATGATCTGGCTTTCATCATAATTCATGTCAGATGCAAAGCCTGATTCTTTTAGAATGTCAAGTAACCAGACACTTGGGGAACCTTTATCTGAACACCTACGTGAAAAACTCAACTTTTATCATTCAACTAATAAGAAGCACAGTCTCATATGCTTTCTTATTGGGCAATTCAAAATTAAATGGCGCCCTGGCCGGGATTTGAACCCGGTTCTAGTCACAGAGTAAATTCTCCATGATGTCCAGCGGGCGACAGCCGCTTATACTAGACCGGACTATACTACCAGGGCTGCCAAATGGCCAAGACGCCAAAATCAATCAAGACAAACGTTCCAAATAAACTTTATTCGCTCTTTAATGGCGCCGGGAATTAGGTTTACATCTCGGTTTAAATTCTCGGCGAATTTTGTATAGAGAGGAACTTGGGCATCCCTTTTCTCTTCACCAGAAACCTACTGTAGGTTTAAGGTCAAGAATACCGGTTTAACGAAAGGGCAGAAAACGGGAGTTCGAACTTCCCCCTGGCTACCATCTTGAAATCTTATTCTAAGGTCTTTTGTAGCACAGTTGTTTTTCGTCATCTAATAGTAGTGTCTGCCGTGCTCTGTGTTTTTTGTGCACGCCTACTTCAATGCTTCTGGGATTGGAATAGCTAGGTTCCTCTCTATCTCGGCGACTGGAGCCACTTCGGCTGTAATGTACTTGGCAGCTGTTTGAGGGTCAGAGGCCTCGTATAGAATCGCTACATCGTATCTGCCAAAGAGAAGATAGGTGCCATGAACTTTGATGCCCTTGGGAACCTTGAGGCCTTTCTTAAAAGTTTCTAAGAAAGCTTGGCGGTCTGCCGAGGATGGGAGGGCTTTGATAAGAGCTAGAATGAACAAGGTCCCACCATGTTATAGCTTCATCGCTTTCTGGACTTGCGACCAGGCTACGACGGGTCTAACCTTAACTCCTAGGAAGCTGAAAAACTCTTTGACCTTCTCTATGTTGTCCGCCTCAACCAGAAAATATGCGTAATGCTCAGTTTTTCCAACGGTTGTACAGTCTTCGTCAACGTATCTGTCGACTATTTTTATTCCAGCCTTCCTCGCTCTCGCACCTGAAATCATTTCATTAAATTGTTTCAGAGTCTTTATGTCTCTCGCCGGACATTTCTCATAGCCATGAGAATGACTCACAACATACAACATTCTAACCGCACCACAAACAAACAATTCTACGTCTGGTTAAAATAAGGTTTCAGCCTTCATTTGAAGGCAATAACTAATAAAGCTAGGAATCAGATAAGTTCACTCATGACCATGAATGAGATCGTGTTCAAAATCGACAGAATTGACAGAGACCAGCCCCTACGAAGAATTCTTAAGGAGTTTCGTGAAGCGGTCGTCTCCCACTGGTGCAACAATGGTGAAAGAGACATTTTCGAGATAAGAGTGGACCAAGAAACCTCCCTGAGAAAGTTCGAGAAAGAGTTAATGTCAACTGCAAATGTCTTAGCATACCACGTAGATCTCAACGATAAGGTGATGATCCTCGTTAAGAGATGTGACTGCTATAGTCGCGGCTCAATAGCTAAGCACATATCTGAAAGCAATTGCTTGCTTATGCCTCCTGTCGTTTACAACAGGGGATGGGAACACTATAAAATCGTATCATTCAGGCCAGAAGATGAAAGAAAGTTCTTCAATGGCCTAAAAAAGCTTGCTGATGTGGAGATCCTTTCAAAGACGAGGATATTTAACACTGGAACCGGTGGCGGCATACGCGTCTCTATACTGAGCCTATTCTCCCGAATGACGGATAAGCAGTTGAACGCCCTGCTCGTAGCCTATGAACAAGGTTACTACAAATCGCCGCGCAGAATTACTACTGAGAAGTTAGCCAAAACAATGGTCGTCACAAGACCGACATATGAAGAACACCTTAGGAAAGCTGAAAACAAAATCATATCCGCCATAGCTCCATACCTGAGGCTTCTCTACTTCAGAAAACCATCCAAACCCCCTTTGGGTTCAAAAGTGGAAAAAATCCCTTAGAAGCCCTAGCCAGAATATGGAGACAAGGGTCTGACATTCACTATCCTCAGATACCTCTTCAAACTTCTGCTCTCAAGTTGTTTTAGGAATTTTGGCGCCGGGGGTGGGATTTGAACCCACGCGGCCCCGAGAGGCCACAGGCTGTTAGGCACCCTTAGCCTTTCAAGCGTCTCCAGGCCTGCTCCATACCTAGCTAGGAGACCCCGGCATTGCCAGGCTTAACCTTATAATGTTGCGCAGATTTAATGTTTATTTTGTTCACCTTCAGTAATTTTACCGTTTGGGATGATGCCTATGGTGAGAGTGAATAAGAAGTATTCCACGATTTTGTTTGGAGTTTTATTGTCGTTAGGTATGTCCTTTTCGATGTCTCTGGTTCTCACTTTAATAAATTTGGGTTTTGTTCCTGACTTTTTCGAGAAATGGATTCGCGCATTCGCAATTGGCTTTATTGTAAGTTTTCCAACATCAATGCTGATAATTCCAATTGTAAGAAGAATTGTTAGCAAATTGACAATGGATTAAGAAAGGCTTAGTGTTTTTCTGCAATTAACACGCGGTAACCACTTTTCCTCGCGAGAATAGTAACGTTTCCAAAGGCTTCCTTGAAAATCGTTTGCAGTCTTTTTCCGCCAACTTTCGATTTTACAACCATCTGAAATAAGGCTTTGCTAGCCATGTATTTTGGGGCTTCAGTTATTATGGCTTTTACGGTGTCCATTCCAACACTCACTGGAGGATTCGAAAGGATACATTTGAACATCAAGTCTTTAACTGGCTCGTATAGGTGGCCCCTTCTAACTTCAGCATTGTCAACATGATTAATTTCGATGTTTTGTTTTGCGAGCCAAACAGCCCTTTCATTAACATCAACCATGATCACACGTAAATTAGGATTGAAAACTGCAGCAGCTATTCCAACAGCGCCATACCCACAGCCAACGTCCAAAACATATCCCTTTTTAGGAAGAACCATGGACTCTATTAGCAGTCTCGTGCCCAAGTCCACACGCTTTTTGGAAAACACGCCTGAAGCTGTCAAAAACTCGAAATGTCTATCGCGAAGGCATGTGCGAATCAGGCCAAACTTTGCCTTCGATTTTGGATGGGCAGCAAAATAGTGTTCTAGGCTTTCGCTTTTCTTAGGCATTTTTAGCCTCTTCTCCAACATTTGGGATATGTACCCCTAGGCATTAGAACCCTTTTAGTCTCGGCAACAACTCCATGTTCCATCTTCAAAATCTCATCCGTAGAAGTGGCAGCCTTACCCAAAGCAACAGCTTCACCTTTCAAGGTGAGAACAGCAGCCAGCGAACCATCGCTTATTCCAGTTTCAATAGATAAAACACCGGGAGCTGTCAGGTTTGCTCCATGGCAGATGGCATCAACCGCAGAGTCTCTAACGTAAATCTTCGGAACTAAAGTTAAAGCGTTTTCCATAGGATTTATGAACTGCCTCAAAACATTGTCATCTTTTTTCTCTTGCCACTCCGTAAACCAGTAAGCCACATCATGCAAGGTTACAAAGTCTTCGCCATCCTCAACAAAGGGTCCAGCCCTTGTTCTGCGCAGTTCCTGCATGTGCGCCCCACAGCCCAAAACCTCACCCATATCATAACAGAGCTTGCGCAGGTACGTGCCGCCTTCACATCCAGCCTTAAAAAGAATGTTTCGCCCTTCCATCTCAAGAAAATCTAGATAATAGATTCGCCTGGTACGTAGCTGCCGTTTAACCGACGCCCTCAAAGGAGGCCTCTGATAAATAACATCCTCAAACTCTTCCAAGACATTCTTAACTTGTTCCTCTTTTGCTTCTCCATGAAGCTTCATTACGCAAATGTACTCTTTACCACTGTAAAGTAAGGCCTGAAGAATTTTCCTGGATTCCTCTAGGGTGATGGGCAACACTCCGGTCACGTTAGGATTTCTCTGGTTTTAGACCTCTAGAGTCCCGCCGTGACCCACATGCTCAAGCTTAAGTATGCGTTTAACCCAAGCAGCCACTTCATGGCTCGTTGGACCAGCAGGTTTATCCAGGTTTATGAGACCGTAGCGTATGTACTCTTCAGCTGGTCTTTCTTCGGGTTTATGCCCGTAGCGGGGATTTGTCTTATCCTCAGCCTTCACTAACAATTTACGCTCAATTTCCCATGGAGCAATACTTCTAGGCATGACAGCTAACACTCCTACAAAGTAGAAAAAGGCTTGGAAGTATAAGAGCTTAAATCTAAGCCAAAGCTGGCTTAACCATCTGCGCCATTTCTTCCAACTTGCCTGAAGCCTTGAGGGCTTCTGTGACTTCTTCGTCGGATGCTCCCCGCTTAATCTTTACTTTATCTTGAATAGGTTCTATATGGTTGACGTTTGTTCTTCGTCTTTTTATGCCTGTCACAGTTTTTGGACCAGTTATTAACACGAAGCTTTTGTCTATTACATCGACTATGACGCATTTTCTTCCAGCCTCTCGACCAGCCAGTTTCACACAGATTCTACCAACCTCTATTGCTGGCATATCAAAACCCTCTTAGAAAGTAAGAGAACATTCAAATAAGTATTTATAATTTCTATTACGATTGTTTGTTTCAAGAGAAAAATGGGGGAATGTAGGTGTTTTCTTTACGGGTCCATTTCGCCGTAGTGTAGGGCTGTCGTGTATATGTCTTCTATGTCTACTATTTTGTCACTGTTTATGTCCATGTTGGGGCTGTGGGGACATGCTCCGCATGGGGTTGGATGCATGTACTCGCCGTTGACGGGAACCGAGCCGTACGCCAATGAGATCAAGTATATGTCTTCAATGTCAACTATGCCATCGGCGTTTACGTCGCCGATCAAGCCTACATAAACCCAACCATCAGCAAGCATATTATCTGCTGTGTGTGTTTCGCCTGAAACAGGCCAAGCGTAAGCCCATACGGTGTAGTTGCCCTTAACAAAGCCAGAAGTGTTCCAAGTGAAGGTGACAGCTTTGAAGGCTGCACTCGTCAATGCTACTGTTTCTGTTTCAATGACGTTTGAGTTGTAGTAGATGGTGATGTCGAGGGTTTCTGTCTGTCTGCCTTGATTTTCAACGATAACGCTGATGGATACGGAGTAGCCCTGTCCCACTACTGTTTTTGAAGGTTTAACACCAACGATGCTTACGTCATGAACCACCTGTTCTGGGTCGTGACCGAAGATGATTATTTCGGTTGGATCCAGGGCCTTTGGCTCTGCTGTAGTCGAATTGACTAATATCATGTTGGGATCGCCATAGAAAACGTAGGCGTTGCAGCAGTCGTCAACATATGGGTAAGCATACCACGGAAACTCGTTACCTGGAGTGACCGTGTAATTGTAGACCCATACGCGACTGAAGAGGGTCATCTCAAAGTAGGTTTTGGGGTAAACGTATCCTGTCTTAGTTACCGCTGTCACGAAGGCTTCGCCCAGCGTCATGCCTACCATGACCTCCTGCGTATACTTGACGCAGAACCAGTCCGTATCTATGAGCAAACCTGTCCTCATGTCTCCGATAGCCGATGCTGCGCCGTGCCTCATCATAGTTAGTGGTAACAATGAACCCCCGACGTAGCAGTCCATGAAGACTATGTTTATTGAGTGGATGTTGCCGAGCCATCGGTCAAATTCTCCACCATATGCGAAGCTGAAGGGCTCCCCCAATCTTTGGTAGACTGCCCCGTCTGGATATGGATAGCCGTCGAGGTTGTATTGGTCTGGAATCGACGCATTCTCGGCGTATGTGGTCATGTTATACTCGTATCCGCGTTTCGGCTGCAGGTCTGGTGGATCCTCGTACCAGAGACCGACTCCACCTTGCCCAAAGGGCAGGTAGTCCCAGACAAAACCGAGTTCACCATGGTTTGAGTGGTACCAGAAGGCCACGCCGGAGTTTAGTACGTTGAAGACTTCGTATTTACCGATGTGTGCCTCTACCGTGAAATTACGACTTTCCATAGCATTCGTCGTGTTGTCCCAGCCGTTAACGCTGTATACATAACTTGGCGGAGCCTTATAGTCCGGTGGCTGTATAAGGTTAGGCGGGATGTCGCTGGGTATGTCCGGCATTCCGTAATCGTACGCTACGCATGTGGGCATACTGATGTTGTATCCAGGGTTGGCGTAGATTATGGCTGGGTATAGCAGGGCCCTGCTAACGAAGGCGACATCTTCTTCTGCGTTTTCTCCCGGAATTCTTCCAGCTTTAGCGATGCCTTCGATTGCCCTCTCAAACACTGGCTTAACATCTACGAGAGGCGCAACCGTCAGCACGCTTTCCATGCCGGGAGCGTCGGCGCCTAGGCTTCCAATCCACTCGGACCATTCTTTTGACAATTCATGCATCCAGTGGATGGGTGGGGCCTTGAGCAGCCAGTCTAAAGGACTTATTCCGCCCCACTCGTGAGCAAAGTATTGATATGCCCAAGTGGAGTCTGCGAGTGTTGGAATCTGCTTTGCGTTGCCTTTGAAAATAAGTATAGGAGCGCCGTGAAATGCTCCGGCTAGCGCGGCTGGAGCGAAGAAGTTGTCCGTCGGTACAGTTAAGATTATGTCCGTTTCTCCACTGAGACCTCTTATGTAGGATACGACGTCCTCTAAGCTTAGCAGGTCTTGGGTGATCGTGATGCCCATGTCCGTAATCTGGCTCTTAACACTGCTGGAGATTATTCCGGCAGGGTCAACGATGATCACTTCCTCAACTCCGAGGATTTGAAGGGTTTCTCTTGTTTCGTGTAGCAGGGCATCGGTTGCGGTGAAGAGAAGTGGGGCATTTAACAGGGATGCAATGACTGCCCCATTGGCTGCGGCTTCGACATAGTTAAGCTTTGTTTCGTTGTATAATGGGATTTCGTATTGAACCGTGTATTCGACGGGTTCATTCGGTGGATACTGTCCAAGGAGTGCTGCTTCCGCGATTAGGGTCCAGTTTCCAGGCGTTGGGTAAAGGGTGTTAAGGTGACCTATGCTGGATACGTATAATGGCGACGGTGGGTACTCAGTATATTCGGATTCAAAGTAGTTGGGGAAGAGGATGTTGCCTTCTGGGTCTATCAGCCACATGGACACCCAACTCATTCTCTTTTGAGTGCTGTTGCATGAAAGCCAAGCGTCGAGTTCCTGAGCGTTTTCAGGCACGGTTATTGTATACGCATCGAGGTTCCCTGGCTTGCGTGAGAAGCCATACGCGAGTCCTCCTATAACCAAGCCATAGTCAACTCCACCCTCGAATCCCATGCAGTAAATCGCCACCGTATAGCTTTCTGGGGTGGTTCTTGGGCGCTCGTTGACGCCCCACATCATCCATGTATAACCGCCTGTAGCGGGTGTGAAGTCGTAGTCGACAACGTTTCCATCTGGGTCTATGAGGAAGCACGCTAGCCACGTTTCTCCGACGGCTGTGGTCCAGTTGAGCAGCTGAACTTGTGTTATCATGATGCCTGTGATGTTGGCTGGTATGGTAAAGTTCAGCCACTCTCCTCTATGAATCACGGGTTCTGGTAGAGTTGCGTTCCATATGTAGGCATCGGCGATGAAGCCCCAGTAGGTTCCTATGCGGTCGGTTGTTAGACGAATGTGGACTACGTCGCCGGGAACAATGGGTGTCCATACATCCTCGTAGTATCCATTGTAAGATGTTATCAGCTTCCAGTCCCTGTCATAGATGTACAAGTAGTCGTATCCAGGTTCTAGATCAATTTTTGGGAAGTGGACACTGATGCTTACTGCTCCTAAATGAGCCACATCGTACGTCACGTTCATATTGTTTTCATATGGGTGTGGCGACTCGATAGGGGGTTCGATGGTCGCATACTGTCCAGATGGAGGGCCGCTAATGCGGAACGGGTAACTGATGTAGTACTCTTGCGTTACGTTGAAGAATTCGCCGCGAAATTCGCCGTACGTGACTGCTGGTGTTGGGAAGTACGTCTTCGCTGGCGTTATTACCGCGGAACTTGAGTTTATCCATTCCCGGAGGGCGATCTCTTTCCCGTACTTGTATGGGTCGTTAACCATGATGGACGTGTAGTTGTCGGTTCCGAGGTAGCCTTTCATGTATGACATGTAATCGTTGCTGTATGGACCTATGAAGTCTGTGTAGCTGACTCCTCCCCAGTGGTCGCAGTAGGTCTTCCAGTCTTCGAGGAGGTAGTTGCCAGCCATGGACTCGCCGTATATGATTGGTGCCATGTAGAGGTTTCCAATCTCGTCTCTGAATACGTTTGCTGGCACGGACGCAAGGAAAGCATATTCGTCAAGGTAGGATGTGGGGTCGGAGTAGACGAATGTGCATCGCCTAAAAGGAACACGTTTCGGCACTAGCGCGCTAACACTGCCATGTTGCAGATTTGCCGAAATTTCATTTTTGGTGTTCGTTACCCCCCAATCTGGATCGCCGATTATTTTGCGAAAATCGTTTGTGACGATGGCTATGTCAGTGATATTCACTGTGCTGTCGCTATTGACGTCTGTCGATGAATTGTAGGTGCCCCTAGCCCAATCACGAAGGGTGAGGAAAACATCCAACATGTCTACTCTTAGATCATTGTCCACGTCAGACCATGGTCTGTACGGCGTAGTAGAGTACGGATCGTGACCTATTAATGATACATTGACGAGCGTCAGCGGGCTGGTTCCATCACTGATGGGATTGAAGTTGACTGTTAATAACTTTACTACAGTGGCCGTCGCTGGCTGACCGGGGCGTAACGCAGCCTCAAGGGCAGGTAGAGAAGTATTGGGCATATAGAAAAATCCTGCTTCACTAACGCTATCTAATACCGGAGGATTTCTTATAGTGGTAAGCCCTGTAAGGTTTGCGAAATCCCCCCACTCAAAGGATACATAATCTAAAACCAGGGGATTCCACTCTAAGCCCACTTGCCAAGCCCAGAGGTTTTGAACATTAGACACCATGATACTAACTGAGAATTGTGTATTCACCGATACTCTGATTGACGATGGGTAAATGTAAACTGCAGGATCATCCTGTGCTTTTAATGGTTGAACGTTAAGTATCAACGTTAATATGCCTGTTAATAGCAGTGTTAGCATTATTCCCGTAACCGCTTTCCTATTTTCCATCCTCTTTTCCTTCTTTCCCCTCTTTCCCCTCTTTACATTTAATGAAAGAGGTCGTAAGCCATCAGACAATACAGCTCATTGGCTTCTCAGACGCTCTCAGCAGAAGCCATTTAGGCTACAATGAAACAAGCCTCTCCCTTGCTAAAACATCCAAATAGTTCTATTTAAAATTTCTGAAACTTTGTTCCAGCCACAACAAGCCTTCAATTCTTCAATGTTGCATATGTTTTTATCTGGATCCTAGGCCACCTCAGCAGGCATGTGTTTCGCTCTACGTCATGAATCTTTCAACAACTTCATATAGAACGCTTGTTCCGAACACTAGGTTTTCTTATTGATATGCGCTCGTCTATGCTGTAGACCGTTCTCAGCATTGTCCCTAAGGCGTGCGAAATAACACGATGATGAGAAGTTGTAAGAGTTCCTTGAAACGAAAGATTAAGCCTAGCGAAAACTTTAGGAATGAGATTTTGTCTTCACAAAACGCTCGAGATGATAATTGTCATTGCCTATGATTTGTTTGAAAAGAAAAAATGGGGGAATGTACGTGTTTTCTTTACGGGTCCATTTCGCCGTAGTGTATGGACCTTAAGTACAGGTCTTCTATATCGAGTATGCCATCGACACCGCCGATTATGCCATTGCAGTTTACGTCTAGGTTAGGGTTGTGGGGACATGTTTCGCATGGGATTGGATGCCAGTACTGGCAATACCTTGGATCCATTTTGTTTGTGATGTGGACTGAACCATAGGCCAATCCGACAAGATATATGTCTTCTATGTCTATTATGCCGTCATCGTTTGCGTCCAAGACGACGAAAGATTCTTTCCCACCTGGTTTTGGCCATCCAAACTTAAGAGCAATATCATAAATGTCCTCCAAGCCAACGAAGTAGTCACCGGTGATGTCAGCGATAGAGTTCCATTTTGGGTGGCCTGGATAGGAAGAAAATGCCGTTACTGCAATTATTATATCAATCGGCTTGACTTTGCAATCAGGGGCATGTATCTGTCGAGGATCGTGCCATATGTCATAATAAGCACCAGCAATGTCTTCTCTAATGGTTATCCAAAAGTCGAAAGTGTAATTTATCCATTGACATACCCACGGGTTGGGCAGGATTGTCGTGCCGCCTTCTTTGGTGACTTCGACTGTTTCTGGGCCTATTATGTGGACGGCTACTTTAATCTGATGATGGCACGTAGGCGGATGTAACCAGAAGTATTCTTCGTATGGCACACAATACGGCAAGTCTACTATTGTGTCAGCAAGTAGTTCTTCTGTCCCATCTGGATGTATGAGCCAGACGTATTTATGCGCCGTTAGGAGACCTGTTGCAGGGGCGTCTGCACTGTTGGGTATCGGATTAACCCATTCATTATGCAATGTTACCTTTACCGAAAATTCAGTGCAAGGCGGAACTTTCTGTGCGAATTGGTATTCTGGCGGGTCTGAGATGTGCACATTCACGTGGATTGGGCACCACCGGAAGTATCCATAGGGTGAGTGGATAAGAACGCTGCCCGGCAGGTTTGTTTGTACTGTGCTGCATGGTTTGTTGGCCACTAATAGAATGTAACCAATTACGTCATCGTAGACGGCTAACCTCCATGGACCGCAACCAACTAGATTTGGATCGGGAGCAAAACCTGTTGGGTCTCCAGTTTCAACTATGGGCTTCCAAATATGCTTCGGCAGTATCTTTAACTCGCCTATCCAGTGTAAACCCCACATTGTTGCATTTACGTCAAAGAGAACTTCTATGTTGCATGGATCTCTAATGTCGCAACTCTTGACAAATTTTACCTTCTGATGCCACCAAGGTGGCGGGAGGCCCCTTGCAGCCAGTATCCTTGGGAGCTCTTCGATTGTGAATTTCACGTCTGCGGCTGAGAACGGAGTGCCGTCTTGCCATGTTACATCTGTACGCAGAGTTAACCTTACTTTTGTTTTCTCTACGCCGTCTTCTGGGTCAGTCCAAGTTCCAACCGTCCAATTTTTCGCTATCCATGGTGTTTCTTCCAGCGTGTATGGGTCTTCTTTGAGTAGGGTGTCGTAGATTTTGTTCAGGACTTCCCATTCCCAGTAGTCATGGGCGTAAATTGGGTTCAGTGACCATAATGAGGGAGTAGAGAACCCGTATCGGATAGTCATGTGCTGGCAGTCTCCCATAAGGTGGCCTTCTGGATAGGCGTTGAGGAACGTCCACCAGCTGTTTATTCCCTTGGCGCCTCCGCAACTACACTTGGCCCAGTATCCGTTCACGAAGCCCTTCCAATCTTGACCATAATACTGCATTTCTTCTGGGGTGTGTCCAGAGTAGTATCTCTTCATGGCCTTGATCCCAACTCTGCATTCTATTGGTATCGATCCGATTTTGCACGGGGTTGCGTAAATCTGTTGGCACATGTGCGTTGCATTTACTGCGCCGGCAAGATCGGTTGCAAATTTGAGTTGTTCCGCCCAGTAGTCGTATTCTGTATCGTTGAAGAATATGTAGTTGGGGCATATGCCAGGATGCCAGTACATCTGGCTGTGCTTCATCTCATAGAGGTAGTCGGGATCTTTCCTAAGGTTTCGGTCTCCGGTAAACAGGTGAAAATCTTTGTTAACCATCACTGTGTTGATACATGCCATGCGACTCATGAAAATTGCGTTAACACGTATATTGATAGGGTCGCTTTGAAGCTGCATCCAGATCCATTGACCGATACGCTCCTTTTTAATATCATCACCGTTGATGATGAACTTGAGTTCGAACTCTTCACCGGATTGATAGTGTCCATCTTTCGGCTGTCCACTTCCCGGCTTACCGTCCCAGAACCTCCAAGGGTACCCTCCTGGGATGTATAAGAAGCCATCCTCTGTTAGCAATTTGTCTGCCTCTGTTGTGTTAAATGGATGTGACAAGTCTTCCCAAGGGTATATTCCACCGGGGTATATGCGAGGATGCTTGTATAGGCCCAAGCACGGCGGAACCTCCGTATATATGGGAATGCCAAGTCCTTCATCGATAACTTCTATAATATATGTTCTGTTGATGAGATGCGCAATCGCATGCCGGAAGCTGGATATGCTGCATGGGTTAGGATAGACAGGGTTTGGGTAGAGTGGATTAGGCGGGTTGCCTAGAAACGGGTTTGGGTTGTTGTTCATCTCAAGCACTATCTCGTCAAAGTCGCAACCATAATCAACCAACTTGATGGATTCGTTGTAAGGAGGCATACTCCATTTATCAACGTATTGCTTTGTTAATGGCCAATCCATAACGTCTATTTCGCAATTTTCCATACCCATACATTCAGCATCTAGCCTAGAGTACATATAGATCATTAGTCTGTCACACCTTGGGCCAAACTTTTCATACCTTGTATCCTCTGTACAATCGGGATAAACCCAAGAACTCACGGGAATAGCATAGAAAACGCTAAGTATCAATAAAGCCATAGAGCCAAATGCTATAATGCCTTTTTTGCTATACATTTTCCTCAATCCTTTCTCCTATTTTGCTTTGGGAAGAGGCGTTAAGACTTTAGAGAATTCATCTTCATCGGCTTCTCAGATGCTCTCAGCAGAAGCCATTTAGGTTACAATGAAACAAGCCTCTCCCTTGCTAAAACATCCAAATAGTTCTATTTAAAATTTCTGAAACTTTGTTTCAGTCGCAACAAGCCTTCACATCTTCAATATTTCACATACTTTTACTCCAAATGCACAGGCTCGGAGAAGGCAAAAGTTCCGCTCTAAGTCATGAATCTTTCAACAACTTCATATAGAATGCTGATTCCGAACACCAAGTTATCAATGGATATGCGCTCGTCTATGCCGTGAATAGTTTTCAAAATTTCGCCGTAGGGCATGTCCGCACGCACTGGCTGAAAACCGTAGCACGTGCTGCCTATTTTTCTGAAGAAGCGAGAGTCGGTTCCTCCAGTAAGCAGTATTGGCGCCACAGCGCAGTTGGGTTCAAACTCTTTCAAAACCGTGACAATGTGCTCATAAAGCGGCGTGTTTGCTGGAGATTCAGACGGCTCATTGGCTTGAACCATCTCAAAATCTAACTTTTCCAAGTTAACATCCTTTAGCAAGGCTTTAACTTCATCCATGGCTTGCGCCGGAGTTTGTCCAGGCAGGACTCTGCAGTCGAAAACGGCTTCGCATTCTGATGGAATTATATTTTCCTTTACACCCCCATGAATTATCGTAGGCGTAATGGTCATTCTGAGCATTGCCCGAAATTCCTCAGCCATGGCCCTGTCTTTCTGGGCTAACATGTCTAATATTTGGTCGCCCATTGCCGGATTTTGAAGCAACATCGACAAGGCTTGTTTTATAGTTTCGTTTCCCTTTGCAACTTCGCTAAACAACTGTTTTACAGTCGGCACAAGCAAAATTTTCGAACGGTAATTTCCGAGTTTTTCAACAACCTTGTTCATGCGCAGTATGGCGTTGTCTGCTAAGCCAGGCACGGACCCATGTCCAGGCGTGCCTTTCGCTTTAACTTTAAACCATAGAATTCCTTTCTCTGTAGTCTGAATTGTGAAAATGTTTTTCCCGTTAACCGGAATTGCTAAGCCTCCGCCCTCGTTTATCACGTAGTCTGCTTGGATTTTTTCTGGATAATTGCGAACAAGGTAGCCTGCTCCTGCTTCTCCACCCTTCTCTTCGTCGGCTGTCGCAGCCAATATTACGTCGCCTTTAAGCTTTACATTGTTTCTTTTCAGAAGTTTCATAACCATAACTTCCATAGCAGTCATCGACTTCATGTCTAATGCGCCTCTTCCCCAAACAAAACCATCCTTAATTATGCCTTTGAAAGGATCTACGCCCCACTCTCCAGGGTTTGCAGCAACAACATCTAAATGGGATAGTAAAAGCATACTTGACTTTTCACCCGTTCCTTTAAGGCGTGTGATGACACTGCCTCTTCCATGTGCGGACTCGAAAAGTTCGCATCTAAAGCCTTCTTTTTCCAAAATTTTAGCCAAGTATTTTGCTGCTTCTGTTTCGTTTCCGGGCGGGTTGGTTGTATTTATGCATATTAAATCTTTTAGAAGAGTTGTAATCTCTTCTTGGATTTCTTTTAATAATTGGGCACACATTCCATAGCTCACCTATTGCCTAACTGTATAATGTTCAATTCAATTAAGATTTTGTTCCCCTAGCATGTGAGGTGAAAAGCCCCGGCAACCCGCTTATTAGACTTTAAAAGTTTGTTAAAGGTTTGACATGCTTCTCTCGTCGGTTGAGCCATCAACCCTATTCCGTGGGATTTAAAAGCGTTTTCCACTTCAGGCGAAACCTTTACAAGTCCATAGCAGCCCGTGCCTACAACGAGCACCTCAGGCTTTGGTTCATGCGTTAGGATTTCCACTAAATCTTCGACGTAAAGCCTATGGCCTTCCTTCCTCCACCAGTCATCAATAACCCTTTCTGGAAAAACTATTACGTCACTCGTGTATCTTTTACCCTTTATGACTATAACACCAAACTCGTAGGAGCCAATCACTTAGGAGACACCAAACTTTTTATACGCTTTTCAAAGATTTAAAACTCATCAATTTGCAGAACGTTCAAAACCTTTACTTATCACTCATATAAAATCTCAGATTTGATAAGAGAGCGTGTAAAAGGTGAAGATGCTTTCAAGAGGATTCTACGAAAGAGACCCGGCGCTTGTTGCAAAAGATTTGCTTGGAAAAACCTTAGTGAGGAGGCTGGATTCTGAAATTTTATCTGGGAGAATCGTTGAAACTGAGGCTTATTATGGGGAAAAAGACCCAGCCTCCAAAGCCTATAAAGGGAGGAAAATGTTTAACGAGCTGATGTTCATGAATGTTGGAAAGACTTTCATTTATATGGTTCATGGAAACTGGCTTCTAAACATAGTTGCCCATTTGAAAGGTGGTGTTGGAGCCGTTTTGATAAGGTCTGTAGAACCCCTTCGAGGGATAGAGATCATGCGGAGGAACAGGAATGTGAAGGACACGCGTGGTTTGGCAAGTGGTCCCGGGAAGTTGACGAGAGCACTACTCATAACGAAGGAGTTAAATGGAGTTGACGTCACGAAAAGGAGCAGTCAGTTAGTGGTGGTTGAGGGGAAAAGAGAAAGCATCCAGATTTGTTCCTCTCATAGAATCGGTGTGAAGACGGATTTACCGCAGAAACTGAGGTTTTTTGTTAAGGGAAACAAGTTTGTCCCAAAACTTTCCTAGCAAATTTTATCCACAGAAACATCCTTTTTACATTAATATGGAAGTTGTTCTGACCTCTCACCGTTACGGAGAAAGGGAGCTGTTAGAGCAGTTAACGGAGCTTGGAGACTTCTACCGGACGGAATTCAGGGATGTTATCAGAGGCAAAGTTGAAAACCTTGAGGCTTTTCTACAGGAGGTTAAAAAAAGAAACATCTTCGCTCTATCTAGGGTTGTTCCCATCGAAAAATCCCTCATCTTCTCCCCTAAAAGGGTTGCTGAGGAATTTTGCGAGGCCGTGAAGCCTCTCCTCAAGAAAATTCGGAAAGGCGAGTCTTTCTGTGTCATAATTGAAAGACGTGGCCTTAAGGGAGCTTTTTCCTCGCAAGAAGTCGCCAAGGATGTTGGAACCTTCATCTCCAAGGCTTTAGAGGAAAGAGACGGAGAAAAGCCAAAAGTTAACCTCAGAGACCCGGATAAGGCTATTGTTTTTGAAACTCTTGGAAAGTGGTGCGGGGTTGGAATAATCTCAAAGGAGATGAGGGAGAGATACCTTTATCTGAAGCTTTCGTAAAGACTTTACGCTGGCTTTGGCACCTCATTTCAAGACGCCTATTTGCTATTAAAATTCTTATTCTAGGAAGCCCTAAAAGATGTTATAGAGGACTTTAAATGGCCATTCAGCAACCTCAAGTCCTTTCCCAATTGCGCGAATATTACCATACAAAAACCGTTGGCTTAATATCAGATACACATATACCTGTAAGGACTAGAAACATTCCGAAAAGAGTTTTCGAGGTCTTCGAAAAGGTGGATTACATAGTGCATGCAGGTGATCTAGTGCAACTATCCGTTATTGATGAGTTGGAGCAGCTTGCACCTGTTTTGGCTGTTTACGGGAACATGGACGGACCAGAAATTCGTGGAAAACTGCCCAAGATGAACTCTGTCAAGGTTTTTGATTGGAAAATCGGGGTTATGCATGACCCTGGAACACTTTTCGGAATGGGAAAAATGCGTGAAATCGCCAAGCAGAACAGCTTTAACGTGCTTGTTTATGGACATACCCATAATTCCAATGTAAAGTGGGAAGGAACCACCTTATTCATAAACCCGGGAAGTCCAACAAATCCTTTACCGCCTTTCATAACTAAACCGTCGGTTGCCTTACTTAGAGTAACGAAGGAAAAAATAATGCCTGAAATAATCCAAATTTAGGTAGGTTGCTAAATGGGCAAGGAAATCCCTGGAAAGTTTAGGTTGGATGCACCCACCATTTTGATGCCTTATGGAAGGGAAATTGACGCTGAAGTCTATGTTCATTTGAAAGGTTATGCGAGGGCTAGGGTCAGCCACATAGACATAGAGAAAATAGGTCTCGGAAAAGTTATTCGCAGAGGAAGGGGCAATTTCCTCGAAGTGAGGGGTGTTGGAAACGGATTAGAGGTTGTTTTAAGAGAAAATCGCCAAATAACATTGGATGGGGATGAGTTTACAGTTTCAAGCATCCTTGTAGTTAATCCATTGTTAAATAGCGTTATTAAAAGGGGAGACTCAACGAGGGCGTGGGTTGGCAGAAAGTACGATGGTCTTTACATAGGTTTTAGAAAAGCAGAACTTGATAGACTCGAGAAGCTAGCTTCCGAAAAATTTGGAATGAAACCGTTGAAGAAGTTGGAGCCTCAACCACAGACATGAAATTTAGCGTTACTATGCTTTCACTTTAACTCATCTCTCTCTACAGTGCGGGAAAGTCGTTTCGGGGAGAATTTTAAAAGCAAAATGTGTAGAGCGTTTTGATTGCAGTTTATTACTGGAGGTTCGCGTTAATGGAGCGTTGTAAAAATCCGTGGGATAGTAAATGCAAAAGTGACGATATCGGGGTTTACATCCTTTTCAAAGGGGAAAAATTGCCCATTTGTAGGCGATGTTGGAGCAAAATAGCCGACAAGGATTTGGAGTGGTGAAAAGTGGAAAGGTTCAGCTTAAACACGGCTAAGTCCTTCCTCGGGAAGAACGTGAATCTCCACCTCAAAGATGGCTCAGTGATAATAAATGTTAAACTATCTGAAATTCAAAAAGACACTTTTGGAAAGGGAAGCCTCATTGAATGCGTTCCGTATGGAAATCGAAACACGTTAAGGATACCACTGAAAAGCATTGCATGGGCAGAACTACTAAACCTAAACTTGATTCAGGCGAGCTGATAAAAGTTTAGACATAAACATGTCAAATAATCTTAAATAATCTTCAGCAAATTTTATCATTGGTGATAAAATGCCATGCACAGTCATAGCCGGAGCCTTCTGGGGAGACGAAGGCAAAGGAAAAATAATTTCCTATCTAGCCCTAAAAGACAAACTAGACTTCTGTGTGAGGACAGGCTCTGTTAACGCCGCCCACACAGTTTGGCTTGAAGGCAAACGCTATGCATTACACATGGTTCCAGCAGCCTTCGTATATGAAAAGTGTCGCTTACTAATTGGTGCTGGCGCAAATCTTCATGTTGCAAAGTTTCTCGAGGAGGTTGAAGCAACAAAAGTTAAAAACCGCATAGGAGTAGACCGTCAGGCTTCCATAATCGAAGAGAAACACTCAATACAGGACAAGACAAGCGCACATTTGAAAGGTTTAGGTACGACTGGATGGGGAGTAGGCCCAGCGATAGAAGAGCGCGTGCGCAGAACAGCAAAACTCGCTAAGGATATTCCTGAACTCCAGCCATATCTAACAGACGCAGCAGCAGAAATCAATAACGCAATAGACGCTGGCAAAAAAGTGCTATTAGAAGGAACCCAAGGCTTGATGCTCTCACTTTTCCACGGAACATACCCATACGTAACAGGCAGAGACACAAGCGCCTCAGCAATATGCGCCGAAGCAGGAGTAGGCCCAACAAGAATCGACGATGTCATAATAGTGTTTAAATCCTTCATGACACGCGTAGGTGCGGGACCACTACCTGAAGAAATAACAAAGGAAGAAGCTTTAAAACGGGGATGGTTTGAAACAGCAGCTGGAACTGGTCGCGAAAGACGTTCCGCTCCATTCAACTTTGAACTAGCCAAAAGAGCCGTAAAAGTTAACAGCGCAACACAGGCAGCGGTAACAAAACTTGACAGCATGTTCCCACAATGCCAAGGCGCCAAAACCTATGACGAACTTCCAAACGAAGCAAAACAATTCATAAATGAAATTGAAAAACAAATAAGAATCCCTGTTCTGTTGATAGGCACAGGACCCGAAGCCCTACATATAATCGACAGAAGAAAATAGCTCCAATCATATACCAGACAAGCCTCTTGAAGAAGTGGAAAAGGCTGCAGAAAAATCATAAAATTCCAAAAGCAGCCAATATTTTTGTTTTACTCACTAGTTTTTTAAGGATAAAACACTGATTATGCGAATGCCAAGTTAAAATGGAATGTGAAATGTTGGGTAAGACTGTTAGAAAGGTATACTACTTCGATGAGCCGGGCAAACAATGCCCAGAAGAAGTAATTGAAGTTGTTAAAGATGCAATTGAAAAAACAAAAATAGACTGCTTAATAGTTGCAAGCACATCCGGTGAAACTGCACTAAAATTCGCCAAGGCGTTAAGGAACAAAAAGATTAAGATAATATGCGTTTCTGAACCTCCTTCAAGGCAGATATGGGACGGCAAATGGCCATGCATCAACCACAAAACGAGAGAAGAGTTGGAAAAACGTGGTGTGATTATAGTTGACCGTGTTCCATACAAATTTCACGACTCAGTGCTGGAAATGGCGAAGTGGTACACGCCAATACCTGAACACATAGTTGGCGATACACTTGCATTTGTCGGAGGACAGGGGTTAAAGGTTGCTGTAGAGGTCATGTTCATGGCGGTGCAAGGAGGCTGTGTTGAGCCAAACAGAGAAGTCATCTCCGTAGGTGGATATGGAGGCGGAGCCGATACTGCTGTAATTGTGAAAACTTGCTTCCCAGAAAATCTGTTCTCCTCAGATGTTGAAAGAAGACTAGAGATTAGGGAAATTATTGCCATGCCAAGGAAGAAGAAATACTGGAACTGGGATAGAAGAAACTGCCTTAAAAAATCTTCACAAGCCTAGAAAACGATAAAAACCACCATTTCATTACGCTTGATAAACTTTAAAGTCGGAAACATGAGAGAGTTCAATTTGACTTCAATAAGGCTTCATAAAATTTTGAAGTTCGGCTTTCCTTTCGAAGTATTGAACAGAGACCTAAAACTTATTTTTGCCTCAAACCTTATAGGTTCTTTTGGAGACGGCCTATACGCTTATCTTTTACCTAACTACATGGCTGAAACCCTTAAGGCCAGTTCCGTGGAAATTGGAATGCTTTATGCCATAATGGGCCTAGTTGCGGCTCTAACATTGCTTGTGGCTGGAACGCTTGCAGACAAATATGACCGTAAAAAAATCATGATTGCCGGGTGGATTGCATGGGTGCCAGCGCCAATAATCTTCTCCCATTGCCGGAAACTGGCTTCAAATGCTGCCTGGAATGGTTTTATGGGGTGTCTGGCTTGGTGGACCGACAGGCACAGCCTACATCGTCACAGCCGCACATAAAACCAAGTTGACTTTAACTTTTACAGCGATTTCAGCCGCGTATTCGTTTGGCTACATTTTTTCTCCAGCTTTAGGCGGTTATTTAGCTGGAACAAACGGGATGCGAACTGTTTTCTATGCGGCCTTCACCCTTTACGCTTTAGCTGGCTTCATATTGACCTTTATTAGCAGTCAACATGCGATAGGTTATACACAAAACTCTTCAGGGGAGAGTTATTCTTTCTTCACGCTTCTAAGAACAAGAAAACTGCTAACACTGTCGATTTTCTTCGCCTCGATGATGTTCATTCTAATGCTTTTCCGACCCTTCGTTCCCAAGTTTCTCGCAGACATATATCACTACAACTATTTCGAAAGAGGCATCTTAGGTTCAGTTTCCTTCTTCGGCTCAGCGGTTTTAGGAATTCTCTTAGGCAAGCTAGGAGACAAATGGAAAAAAGTGTATGCGCTTGCTGCTTCAATGATTCTATGTTGTGTTTCACTGGCGCTTCTTGTGTCATTTGGTAGCTTCCCAATATTAGTAATGACATTTTTCATAACTGGAGGCTCATACGTGACATGGTCCTTGATGAGCGCTATCATTGGACCCCAAGCCCCAGAATCCATAAGGGCACGCTGGGTCTCCATACCTCAAACAGTGAGCATGTTCAGCTCGGTTATAGCACCCTACATTGGTGGAGTTCTCTACGAAGCCTCACCATACTATCCCTTCGTTATTGGAATAGGGATAACGCTCTTTCTTGCGTTATTAGCATTCACAAGACAATTTGAGGGATAACGGAACTCTTATTTATGTAGGTGCTCGAATTTTCGTCTAGAAGGTGAAGAATATGGGCGAATTCCATGAGCGTTATGTAAAATTCTCATCAGCCCTTCTCATACTACTATTTGCAGCTGGATTAATTGCAGGAGGAATAGTCAGCTTCTACATAACTTTTCAGCAAATTAACAGCTTAAAAAACGAAGTTTCAAACCTTAAAAACCAAGTCTCCAAACTATGGGGCTTCCAAAACATTACTTACCAAAATATAACGATCTATCAAAACATCACAGCCCTATCAGAAATATACGAAAATGTAAAGGATTCAGTCGTTTTGATTCGTGGAAAGACGACAAACGGAGGAACTGTTCAAGGTTCCGGATTCGTATATAGCTTCTCAGGAACAATGGTTGTGATAACGAATTACCACGTTGTTCACGCAACAACGAACATAAGCGTGACATTTTCAAACGGAAATGGATACAACGCTACAATAAATGGAACAGACCCCTACGCAGATTTAGCCATACTCTCAATTGACGCCCCTCAAGTTGAATTCAAACCCCTTGAGATTGTAGGTTCCTCAGCATTAAGGGTAGGCGACCCTGTAATAGCCATTGGAAATCCATATGGCTTAGTTGGCTCAATGACCACTGGTGTAGTAAGCGCACTAGGAAGAACAATTACTGAGGAATATACTGGGGGCTTCGCAATAGCTAACATAATACAAACAAGTACGCCTATAAACCCAGGAAATTCTGGCGGTCCATTACTAAATTATTGTGGCAAAGTTGTTGGAATAACAACAGCCATAGTTGCCGATTCTCAAGGCTTAGGCTTCGCAATCCCATCAAACACTCTACTTAGGGAAATATGGTCGTTAATCGAATACGGCACTTATGAAGGTCACTCATACCTCGGTGTGAAGGGAACAGACATGTCTTATGAAACAGCTCAAAAGATGGGTGTAAATGTAACCTATGGCTGGATTATTGCTGAAGTTATATCGGGAGGGCCTTCTGATAAGAAATTGAAAGTTAATGATATAATAATTGCAATGAATGGTACTTTCATCAGAAATGGCGATGATTTGGCAAGCTATCTTGAAGAAAAAACCCAGCCCGGGGACAGCTTAATTTTGAGCGTTGTAAGGGCAAGCTCAACATCGGAAGTAGCAGTGACTTTGGGTAGAAGACCTCCTCCGCCTGTATAGACTAGTATGATTTGGTGGGGCTGCCCGGATTTGAACCGGGGTCTAGAGAGCCCGAGTCTCCAAGCCTAGACCAAGCTAGCCGACAGCCCCTCTTCTAACCACTCTTAAAGTCACACAGCCTAGAAAATCCTGAAACGTGAATTTAAAACATTCCCTTAAAATGTAAACATGCATAACGGTTTTGTTATCGTTTTCTGACGCTGCACTGAAGCACTTTTGGGCATATTAGGCATTCATCTGGGATGGGCACATCCTTGGGAATGGAGTTTAGAAATCCGAAGTAATGGACGCATTTTGCTGGTGAATCAAAAACTTTTGGATACTCGGTTGACTTGACGCCGACGATTTTCATGTTTTCCACTATTATGTCTAATTTTGACATGCAATAGGGGCACGCATAATATGTTTGCCTCGGTATTGTGGATGAATCGGTTAAAAGTGTTGGCTTCTCAAAGGATTTTCCGCAGCCCTTGTATGGGCACTTCAGTTTTTCGTGGATGTGGAATGAAGGCATAATTTATGCTTCCAATATACATCGTTAATATTAATATTTAATAAACATTTCTGTTCACACGTTCAACAAGAATACACATGCTCGACAATACTTATAAGAAGCCTCGGCTGGGCTTTGAACCCAGGACCTGCGGTTTACGAGACCGCTGCTCTACCAAGCTGAGCTACCGAGGCACCATTCCGCCTAATGAGTGAGGGAGAACAGATTTTTAAATCTTCGGAAATTGTGGTTCAATCGCCAATTTTAAAAGAGTTTGCATGTAATGTACTTTGGGAGAACTAATGGATTTGAGTTTACTGTCTCCGTGTAATGTTTACTGCGGTAACTGTGTCGTTTATAAGAAGGGTAAATGTTTGGGATGCGCAAGAGAGAGTGAAGAAGCTGGAGCTAAAGGAAAGGTGTTCTGTGATATTTACCTTTGTGCCAAAGAAAAGAAATTAACTGCGTGTTCTGACTGTGAAAGTTATCCATGCGAAAAATACGATAAAGGAATCTTTTCCGAGGGCTTTATAAAATGGGTAAGAGAAAAACTGAAAGAATCACGATGAAAAGGCTGCATGAAGAATTAGGTGAACGAGAAATAATCGAAATCATAGAAAGTAATTTGGAAATGATGCCAAAAATGCCTGTTCCATTTGGAGATGATGTTTCTGCTGCGAACATAAGCGAAGATCAACTTGCTGTATTAAAGACGGATATGCTTGTCGGGAAGACAGATGTTCCGCCAGGCATGAGTCTTTGGCAAGCAGCCCGTAAAGCAGTTGTTATGAACGTCAGCGATTTCGCGGCGAAAGGTGTGGAACCCAAGGTAATACTTGCCTCGCTCGGGTTGCCTCGAAAATTAACAAGAAAAGATATAGAAGAGATTGGGAGAGGCATAAACACTGGAGCACGCGAATACAACGCATACGTTATCGGCGGAGACACAAACGAAGCCTCAGACCTCATAATTAGCCTTTCACTTCTCGGAATGACAAAAAAGAATAGGGTGATGCTACGGAGTGGAGCAAAACCCGGAGACCTAGTTGCAGTAACAGGATTTTTTGGCAAAACTGCTGCTGGCTTAAAGATTTTGCTTGATGGTTTTAAGGCGCCACAAAAGATTCGTAAAGTTCTTGTTGAGTCTGTTTATATGCCTTGTGCACGGTTAGAAGAGGGTCTTGCCTTAAGCCAGACGAGGGCTGTTACCGCGTCCATTGATTCGAGTGATGGCTTAGCATGGAGCCTTTATGAAATTTCAAGGGCAAGTAGTGTTGGCTTCCTAATAAATAGGCTCCCAACAGCAAAAGAGGTGGAGAGATTCGCTAAAATCAATAATCTAGACCCACTGGAGTTGACGCTCTATGGAGGGGAGGAGTATGAACTTGTCTTAACCATAAAGCCTAGGCTTTGGAAGAAAGCCGAAAAGGCTGTTAGAGAGGTTGGTGGAAAACTTATGCCGATAGGAGAAGTGACCGTTGAAAGGCATGTTCTTTTGGAAATTGATGATGAAAGGCGTGTCATTGAACCGCGGGGTTGGGAGCACTTTATAAAGCGTTAGGATTTAATGGAAGGGAACTATACCTATAATTGAATATTGATGTTTAACTTGACCGCTTATTCAACGGTTCGAGAAGCGCTATTCTATGAAAAAGTATCAGCTGGCAAGGTTAAGTGTAGCCTCTGTGAAAGAAGATGTGAAATTTCACAAGGCTCAAAGGGATTCTGCAAAACACGAGTAAATATAGGCGGCAGACTATACACGCTTGTTTACGGCTGTATAAGTGCGATTGAGAGCCGCCCTATAGAGATAAAGCCATTCTTCCATTACTGGCCTGGTTCAACAGCCCTCACGTTTTCAACGTGGTCCTGCAATTTTGACTGTGTTTGGTGTCAAAACTTTCATCTCTCAAAACGTGAACCAGAACCTGCCGAAGCCGTTTATTATCCGCCGGAGAAAATTGTTGAGCTCGCTATCTATAACGGTGATGCTGGTTTATGTGCGAGTTTTCAAGAGCCAACACTTCTGTCTGAATGGGCTATTCCGCTCTTCAAGTTAGGTAAAGATAAGGGAATAAAGTATTGCTGTTATGTCTCAAATGGCTATATGACTTTGGAGGCTCTTAAGGCTCTTTATGAGGCTGGAATGGATGGACTTAAAATCGACATAAAAGGCAACAGCGAAGCCTATGAGAAATATTGTGGAGGTGCTGATGTGGAAAAGGTTTGGAGGAATGCCGCCGAGGCTAAGAGGCTTGGGTTGCACATGGAGATTGTGAATCTTGTTGTTACTGGCGTTAATGATGACGAAGAAACCTTGAGGTGGGTTGTTGAGAGGCATTTGAAAGCGGTTGGTGCTGAAACTCCGCTGCATTTTACGCGTTATTTTCCAGCCTACAAGTTTGACAACCCGCCAACAAGGGTTGAAACTTTGGAGAGAGCTTATGAAATGGCGAAGAAGGCTGGAGTGCTGTATCCTTACATTGGGAATGTTTCTGGCCATAAATATGAGAACACTTATTGTTCGAATTGTGGAGAAAAACTCGTTAAAAGGTATGGGTATTACATACTTAAATATGCAATTACTGAAAACAAAAAGTGTCCAAAGTGTGGGATACGGATTCCTTTAACGGGAGAATATGTTTCACATACGCGTTGGAAAATGTGAACTTCATTGGGCTTGTCGCTTCAGAGTTTCTCTAAGTGTTAGGTGAAGTCGCCTATTAGGGCGGTCCATGCTGGTGTTGCCATCGAGCCTAAAAGTGCTTGAGTGGCAAGCAAAATGAGGCTATTTAAGAGCTAATCGTGCCTATTTTATTGTCAATTTTGGTATTTCAACAATGTTCTAATATGTCAGTATTCTGTCATATTTTGCCCTTTGTAACTCTTCTTTTGCATGTTGATTTTTGCAGTTTTTGGGAGAAAATTTATATGTGGAAACTGTGGCTTTTATTTCAATCTCGTGTCGGGATGCAGAATTCTGGGCGAAAATTTTTGTATGGTTTTATATGTTTCGTTTTCTTTTGCGCTTTTTTACTATAGTTACTGTCCGTGGTTGGTTTAGTTGTCGGATTTGGGCGTTCGGAAATATCCGTTTAATCTCCCTTCGCAGCTTTGCGATGTCTACTTCTCCATAAGTTTTCACGTCGACTATAGGCTTTTCACCCTCATCATAACTAACGGAAACCGTGTATCCTGAGCCGACTTCAACTTGTGTTGGCTCTAACACGAAACCTAACTCTTCAGAATCTGCCTCTACAAGACTTCCTGATGCACGTTTAGTTTTCCTTTCTGACATGGTTGTCACAGCTTTAGAAAGGAAAAGGTTGGGATTAAAGGGTTGTTATATTTGAATATGGATTATCAGTCCTTAGTTAATGATTATCTCTCTCAAGACACGTCTTTCCTGTCTAATAAGTAATTTAGGACGGTTATGCATGAAGCCGCTAGGTACGGTTGTTTTCCAAGCGAAACCTTTTCGCCATATCGTAAAGCGAAGCCTTCAACCTTTTTAGGAAGCCCAACATGGTCTCCCAAAACGAAAACTGGGTTCTCGCCGATTTTAAATTCGAAAATGTCTCTTCCGCCCTCTTCGAGAACATAGATTTGGGCTTCGTTCGCCTTAGCCTTCAATAGGGCTTCGAAGCTTGTTTTGGTTATGCTTATGCCTGGGTGCGGTTTTCCAGATAGGACTTTCTTTAGGATTTGCGTCCATGTTTGTTGGTCTGTGCGTACGCCGTGGAGGGTTGCGCCCTCGATTTTTAAGTGTAGAGGTGGCTGGGGTGGACCGTTTAGTATAGTGTGGAAAGTTGTGTGTTTACGGATAGCGTGGGATAGGAATAGGGTGGCGACTGCGCATTCGTATACTATGTCTAAGCGTCCAGCGTCGTGCAGGTTTGTCCAGTTTGAGTCCGTACGGCCCAAACGAGAGTAGAGGATGAATTCACGCAATGCGCTTCCTCAGCAATAGTAAGGGAGATGCAGATTTAAATGTGGTTGAAGCATAGATTAACATAGAGTGGTTAACGGATGAGTTTGGGCAAGCCTACCGAGATGACTCTGCGGGACTCTTTTCAACGCTTGTAATCATTCCTTACATTTCTCCATCCTTTCGGAAAAATTTGTTTTAACTGTTCGTACCAGTCTCTACACAAGGTTTCATGTTGCAGAACGGGTATCACATACTTCTTCCATTCTTCGTTTGATACTGTAAACATCTCTGGCCATTGTTCCCCACACGATGCACAAAGGTTGGGAGTAAGTATGTACGGTATTCTGAATGGTAATTCAGTGGAGTTTTTGAAGCAACCACATGTTATTTTTAATCCAAGCCTCTCCACTGTTCCGAATGATTTAATTTTCAGAATGATAACAGTAAATTAGCACTAAATGGCGCCCCCGTAGCCTAGCTGGTTAGGGCGTTAGCCTTGTAAGCTGAAGGTCCCGGGTTCAAATCCCGGCGGGGGCTCCATCAAACTCAACATTTTAATACACTAGAACACTAACAGTTAAAAAGAGAAACATGGACTCATCAATAATCTCAGAACTTCTAAACCAAGCCCACATATGGCATAAACAACATGCACCCAGACTTCTAATCAGGCTGAGCTACTGAGGCACACGCATATAGCAATCACAACATCAAAAATAAAAACCTTAGCCACACAAAGTCATTATTAAAAACCCTTATAATCTACGACGCAACACTTATATGTGCGAAAGCCGCTTCAAAAATATTTTAGCGACTTAGTCAAAACCATGAAAATAGATGCAACTCCCATCGAAAATGATGCAGAGTGAAGGGTAAAATGAGCCATAAAAGCTCATAATGACACCATGCACAAGCCAAACCAAAACACCACGTAAAGGTTTCACCAAAACGTCAAACAGACACCGCCAAAAGGCCCGACATGCCACGCCGTCTGGAGAATGGCTCGGCTTGAGAGCCGAAGAAGGGCGCGGCAAGCCGCGAAAGAGCCCCGGGTAGGCGCATGCAGCCTTAGAACCGGGGATTCCTCAATGGGACTTCCCACCATGGTTCTTCGGAACCGTGGTGCTCCCAAATGGGAGCGGGAACCCCCCGAACGGAAGCATCTTAGTAGGGGGAGAAAAAGAAACCAAAACGGGATTCCCTCAGTAGCAGCGAGCGAAAGGGGAAAAGTCCAAACCAAATCCCACATGGAAACACGTGGGAGATGTAGAGTTATGGGCCCGGCTTCCTCCTAACCGGCGAAGCCGAAGTGGCCTGGAAAGGCCTGCCAAAGAGGGTGAAAGCCCCATAAGCACAAGCCGGAAGGAGCTGAGCCGGAGTCCCAGAGTACCGTACCCTGGCTTGGGTGCGGAAAGTTGGGAGTCACCAACTACCAAGACTAAACACGCCTCAAGACCGATAGCGCACTAGTACGGTGACGGAAAGTTGAAAAGCACCCCGGAAGGGGGGTGAAAAGAGCCTGAAACCAGACGGTTACAGACGTGCGCAGCCCGGAAGGGTAGATCCCTCCCAAAGGAAACCGCCGTGAGGCGGAAGTACGAGGGAGGGGGACCAGGGTTGCACGCTCCGTCTAGAAACACGGGCCGGGGAGTTCATGGCTGTGGCAAGCCTAAGGGCTTAGAAACCCGAAGGCGCAGGGAAACCGACATGCGCGCAGCCAGCCTACGGGCTGGTGAGGCGCGGAGTCTGAAAGGACCCGGAGTCACAGCTTTGAGACTAGAAACCGGGCGATCTAGCCCTGGGCAGAGCGAAGCTAGGCGAAAGCCTAGTGGAGGCTCGAAAGGGTGCTGACGTGCAATTCGTTCCCCAGACCTGGGGCTAGGGGCTAAAGACCAATCTAGCCTGGTGATAGCTAGTTCCCTCCGAAGTGGGTCGCAGCCCAGTCCCGGGCGAGGCGGCCGATGGGGTAGAGTACTGATTGGGAAGCAAAGGAGTCGAAAGGCCCCACTTCTCTTTCAAACTTCGAATCCATCGACACCGTAGACCTCGGGAGACGGGTTACGGGGGGTAAGCTTCCGGACCGAGAGGGGGATAACCCAGACTGAGGTTAAGGCCCCTAAGTGCTGGCTAAATGTAAAAACGAAAGGCGTCATAAGCCTTAGACAGCGGGGAGGTAGGCTTAGAAGCAGCCACCCTTCAAAGAAAGCGTAACAGCTCACCCGCCGAGGCTTATGGCCCTGAAAATTGACGGGGCTAAGCCAGCCGCCGATACCTCAGGGCGCAGCGTTAGGCTGCGTCGGTAGGAGGGCGTCCTGGCTGGGTAGAAGCTGGGCCTTGAGGTCCAGTGGACCGGCTTGGATTGCAGATCCCGGCGGTAGTAACAGCAAAGAGGGGTGAGAATCCTCTCCGCCGAAGGGGCCAGGGTTCCCCGGCAACGATCGTCAGCCGGGGGTAAGTCGGTCCTAAGGCGTGACCTAACCGATCATGCCGAAAGGGAATCCGGTTAAAATTCTGGAACCACGAAGGTACACGCGGCAACGCAAGCTCAATGCCAGACGCTTCTGGGTATGCTGAGCAAGGCTGTCGCCTTGTTTAACCGTATAAGCCTAGGGAGTGCCGTAATGGCGAGAACTAGGTGAAAGCGGGAATAGCTGCCCGTTTTAGGGCGGTTCAGCCGATCTCTGGAGCCACTGAAAAAGGTGTTGAGAAGGATCCTTCGTGACCGTACCTAGAACCGACACAGGTGTCCCTAGGCGAGGAACCTAAGGCGTGTCGGGTGTACACTAGAGCGAGGGAACTCGGCAATTTAGCCCCGTACCTTCGGTACAAGGGGTGCCTGCCGTTTCAGCCTCTGGCTGGAGCAGCAGGTCGCAGTGGCAAGGGGGTCCCGACTGTTTAATAAAAACACAGGAAGCCGCAAGCGCGAAAGCGTGTGAACGGCTTCTGAATCCTGGCCAGTACAGGTACCTGAAACCTGGGTTCAACCGGGCTAAGGGCCTGCAAACGCCGGGAGTAACTCTGACTCTCTCAAGGTAGCCAAATGCCTTGTCGGGTAAGTTCCGACGTGCATGAATGGATCAACGAGGGCCCCGCTGTCCCCGCTTAGTACCCGGTGAAACCACGTAACGTGGGCGAACAGTCCACGAACTCCCAGCGGGAAAAGAAGACCCCGTGGAGTTTTACTGCAGCCTGCCGCTGGAGTACGGCTGTGGATGCAGAGTGTAGACGGGAGCCGTCGATCCTGGTTTCTCAGGGAATCGGGGGAGGCGCTAATGGAACACCGTCCTTCTGCAACCGTGTTTCTAACTAGCGCTTCGGCGCTGAGACAACGGTAGGTGGGCAGTTCGGCTGGGGCGGCACGCCCTTGAAAAGATATCAAGGGCGCCCTAAGGTCGGCTCAGACGGGACAGGAACCCGTCGTAGAGTGCAAAGGCAAAAGCCGGCCTGACTGGATCCTCCACAGTAAGGGATGCAGAGGCGAAAGCCGGGCTTAGCGATCATCCATGTCCCCCTTGGTGGGGGCTGGATGTGTCAGAAAAATTACCCCGGGGATAACAGGCTCGTCGCGGGCGAGAGTCCCCATCGACCCCGCGGCTTGGTACCTCGATGTCGGCTCTTCCTATCCTGGCCCTGCATAAGGGGCCAAGGGTGAGGCTGCTCGCCTATTAAAAGGGAACGTGAGCTGGGTTTAGACCGTCGTGAGACAGGTCGGACTTTATCTGCTGGGAGTGCTGGCTGCCTGAGGGGAAAGGGTCCCCAGTACGAGAGGAACGGGACGCTGTGGCCAATAGTTAACCGGTTGTCCGATAGGGCAGATGCCGGGCAGCCACGCCGTTGAGGATAAGGGCTGAAAGCATCTAAGCCCGAAGCCTCTCCCGAAAATAGGCAGCCATTCCCCTGAACGGCTGGGTTGGCAACAGCCCGAGCTTACGGGGACGAGGGCTCCCATAGAAGATGGGTTTGATGGAGCCGGGGTGTAAGCTGGAAGGCTTCGGCCGACCAGCTCAGCCTGCGGCCTCCAACCGCCTGAGGTGTCGGGCAAAAGGCAGTGTCTGGACGATATTTGAAGGGTGAAGCTTTGTGGTGTGTGGGCGAAGATGCTTGTGCATGGTGATTATGGGTTTGGGCTTTTGCTCTCTGTGGTGACTAGACCCCCCTATAAGTAGGTTGAACTTTTCGGTCTTTGATTTAGTGGAATCTGGTGTGGGTTGGCTTGAAATTTAGGGCTAAATTAAGCAATGTGCGGGGAGAGGAAAAGAGCCCGGGGCGCTCGAAAGGGAAGAGATCTGGAACTAGGAAACTAGATTCTTTACACTTTTGACGAGACGCTGAAAGAAGATGACATGTGGGTTCAAACCTTACCCCCAGCACCATCTCTGCAAGATTAAATTCGCTCATTTTTCGGTCGTTTTGAGCGCAGAATAGCAGAAAATCGACTTCAAATTGTGCGCGGCTTTTGATTTTACTTGAGCGTTTAAAACTGTCAACCTCGCAAAACAATCTTTCGGTGACCTTGGGTGAAGTTAGACACAGTTTCAAATTCTCATTTAAGCCTAAGTTGCAGATATCTCCCGACAACGGGCATCTTTCGTCTGATTTCGCTTTCTTCCAATTTAGTCAATTACTTAAACTGGCTTATGAGGAATTGTGGAACAACCCTCTATCCGTTTCCCCCATTTATCCCACACGCAATTGGCTCATATTAGAGTAGTAATGCAAGAACTCAGCAATATGTATAGGTGGGATTTCAACAGTCTCCTTGTAGGCGTTCAAGGTTTTCAAGAACCATTCAGACTGTTCTCCGATTATTCTCCACACTTCCTCAATTCCTTCATACTTAAATAACGATGTATCAAACATCAATTCCGAAGTAATGGAAATACGTTCAACCCATGTTCGTTCTATTCTTCTCGTCATAACGCAGTAGTCTGGAAGAGATTTTGGAAAATCGGGCTTCTCATCTTTGAGCGACATTCTTATGTGAAAATATGCCTCGTTGCCATCTTGAGTAGTAGGAACGCCACTTTTTTTGCCATGTATCAAAAAACAATACCACTCTATGATTCCAGCATTGGTCAAGCTAGAAATCATAGGATGTATTTTGAATCTAACAATATCAAACAGAACGCTAAACCTTATTTGGTTATTTTCGGTCGGTATTTTTATGAATGTCTCCCACATTCTATTCAAATCGGGTCTTCGCACCTTTGCACCTCAGTATAATAAGCTCGTTTCGGTTCAGCTATAACTTTTCCGTTATCCATTTTCCACAAGAATTAAATACCATAAATGAAGAACCATAGACCTAAAGGTGCACGGTAAGGAAACGGGGAACAGACGCAATTTATTGAGTCTTTTCTCACACGTGCCGTGCTGTTAACGGAGCGGCGGCGGCGTGCTTGAGTCCTATCAGCCCGCCTTCTTCCGTGCAAGTATGATAATCTAGCAGTTGCTCAGATTTAAGACTTTCGAAGCATGTTGAATTAGGTTTTTTCACAGGCAACAGAGATGGCTCAGGCTTCTTCTCTATGATGAATATCCATCGATTCGTGGGAAGTTTGTCTTCTCAATTATTGAATGTTCAATATTATTCAACAATATACTACGACAATCATTCGATATTTATGATGGGAAGTGCTGGTCAAGCGAAAAATGACGAAGATTATTGAATTGACTTATGTCACATCTTTCAAGTTGTGCGTTTTAGTTAACCTTGTCTAAGAAGATATCGAAATGATATCGTTTTAACTTGTTTCACCCAATTCACGAATAATGACACTATAAATCATCCATACTAAATCATCCATACACTACCAACTGATTCGCTGCTATTTCAACCGAATATCTTAAGTATCCTACTAACCAAAACCGTCCCAATCGGAAAAGTTATGCACCATAGCCAAACTGCTGCGTAAAAAGACAAAGAGCGAATGGTTTTTGTCGATGCAAATCCAGTTTACTAGTTAGAAGGAACATGCTGTGAGTTTGATAACGGAGTTTGACCCGTGGCGTTCAAAGCTCTGCACTTGCCCGCCTAAACTAACCTTTAACCCTTACACCGGTTGCGACCACGCCTGTGTTTACTGTTATGCTTCAAGCTACATACCAAGATTCTTCAACTGCAGACCCAAAAAAGATCTAATCCCAAAACTAAAAAGAGAAGCCGCAAAACTTAAGGGTGAACTAATATCAATCGCCAATTCCTCAGATCCCTACCCAAACTTGGAAGCCAAAACTTGTCTGACGAGGAAATGTCTAGAAGTTTTATCCCAACATGACTGCAAGATTCAAATAATCACGAAGTCCAACCTCGTTATCAGAGACATCGACCTTTTGCGAAAAATTCCTTCGATGGTCTCTATGACTATCACAACAGACGATGACAATATGGCAAAACTCATCGAACCGCATGCTCCTCCACCATCAGAACGTTTGAAGACCATTGAAAGCCTAATTGAGAAGGGCATCCCAACATCCGTGCGGATTGACCCATTAATCCCCTTTATAAACGATAACCCGGAGAACCTGGTTAAGACGCTTGCCTCAATGGGCATTAAACACATCACAAGCTCAACATACAAAATCAAGCAAGACAACTGGCAAAGACTCAGCATAACACTGCCAAAAACAGCGGAAAAACTAAAACCGCTCTACTTCGAAAACGGTGAAAAAATCGGTAGATACGTTTACTTGCCAAGAGACTTACGGCTTAAACTAATGAAAACCGTAGGCGTTTTAGCTGAAAGGCACGGCATGAGATTTGGAACTTGCAGGGAAGGCTTAAGCCATTTAAACACAGCGACATGCGATGGTTCATGGCTAATATCACGCAGATACCAGTAGGCTGAAGCAAAACAGGCAAAACAGCAAACAAGATTTTTATTTCTTAAAGACTCCCTATTCTAATGAATTACCATGCCACCAAAAGATCAAGATAACAAAGGCAAAAGCCTACCGCCAGGCCAGACACCCATCAAGCGGCTCTTAAGATGGGGAAAAGAGCATCCAACCATCACCGGTTCCGTCCCAAAAATCGACTTGAAACGCTGGATTCTAGTAATAGACGGAGAAGCTAAGAACCCCGTGAAGCTGAGCTGGGACGACATTCTAAAACTTCCAAAAGTTGAGTCTGCAAGCGACTTCCACTGTGTCGAAGGCTGGAGCGTCTTAGGCTGCAGGTGGGAAGGAGTTCGCTTCAAACAAATACTAGACCTGGTTAAGCCAAAAGACACAGCAAAATTCGTCACATTCGAATGCGCAGATGGATACACAACTTCCCTTTCGCTGAAAGAACTTTCAAAAGAAAATGTTCTCCTAGCCTACAAACTGAATGGAAAAAAGCTTGAAGAAGGATTAGGCTTTCCATTACGATTAGTTGTCCCAGACAAATATGCGTATAAGAGCGCAATGTGGATCACGAAGATAAGATTCACATCAAAGAAGAAGTTGGGCTACTGGGAAAGCCGAGGATACAGCGACACCGCAGACGTTTGGAAAAACAACCGCTTCTCAAGTGCAGCCAAAACATAGTGGTTTTGGTAGCCCGGGATACATGACTTATCTCGTTTAAATTTCTCACCTCGAACTAATGAAGATAACAGGTCTGTATATCTGTTTCAATATCTGGGTTGCGTTGTAAGATTCTTCCATAAGTCATAAAAACTGAGGTTAAGAATTGATAGCAAAGGTGAATGGTATTTGATTATCGACAGTCATGTCCATATATGTGGGCCACCGCTTAATCAGGAGTATATCAAAGTAAAATGCAGGGACGGTTCAGTCATTACCTCACCCTTTGCCAAGCGGGCTGATGCTTCGGTTGATCGTCTTCTTCAAGACATGAACGAGAATAATATCGACAAGGCTTTCGTCTGTGCAGTTGATGGAGTGGTTACCAACGAGTATCTATCGAAAGTAGTAAGGGAACACTCTAACAGGATTGTAGGATTCGCTTGGATAGACGATCCACTAGATAAAATGAAGTCTGTAGAGACTTTAGAGACGGCTGTAAATGAGCTAGGATTGAGAGGTCTTAAACTGCACCCCGGCATTCAGAACTTCAGTCCAGCTGATCAAAGAATTTATCCACTCATAAGGAAAGCAGCAGAACTACAGATTCCAATCTTCATTCATATGACACCAATACCACTGGGCACCTTTGACAATCATAAGCCTGAACATATGGACACACTGAAGAAGAACGTGCCAGATGCTACCATTATTGTTGGACATATGGCTTGGCAACGGTTTATGGATTTACTGATGCTTGTTTGGGAGCCTGGAATCTACATCGAGACATCGAATGGGCTAAACATGATAGCTGGTTTATATGGTGTGGACTTTGCGGAGAGATTGATTCGCAGGTTAGGTGTGGATAAGGTTGTTTTTGGTTCAGACTGGATGGGCTCGAGTTCTCGCATGACAAAAGAGAACATGGACTTAATCAACAAGATGAGCCTGACAAGGGATGAGAAGGAAGAAATCCTTGGGGAAAACGTCAGAAAGGTTTTAGTGGCTAATTGATGATGACAACACCATACCAGTCATAGATTACAGAAAAATGGAACAACCGAAGATTTGAACGGTGCCCTAACTAAGGTGTTATGGTAGCCCGGGAGAGATTTGAACTCCCGTTTTCCAAAAGCCTATGCCTTTACTTCTCATGAACGCTTCTGCCTTGGAAATTCCATTCCTCAGTGGCGTACTTTTCTTTGTAGAGTTTTTCTGCGTGTTCCCATTCACAAGGTGTTAATTCATCATTCGCAAGTTGGATGTTAAGAGCTTTTTGGAAACCTTCCATCAAGGCATGGTTTACTTCTCTTATCGAAACCTCCTCTTCAAGCTCCCTTTTTATCGAGGTAATTTTGTCTTTTGCGATGTTTACGACTTCCATGCATGTTTTTGCCCATGGAACGCGCAGAAAGGTGAACATTTTTTCTAAGTCAACGTCTACCAGAAGCGTGCCGTGTTGCAAAACGACTCCCTTTTTGTGGGACTGGGCGCTTCCTGAAATTTTCTTGCCTTTTACGGTTAAGTTTGGACATGTTTTTGCCTTGCCCAAGCTGAAATCTGCATTTATTCCTAAAATTTTAAGCGCTTCAGATACTCCAGCGTAAATTTTTGCGTAAACATCGGTTATGTCTCTGGCTTCTAAGTCCTCTTTGCTGGCAACCACGCTATAGGTGATTTCATCTTCGGCATCATGGTGAACAGTCCCACCTCCTGTTATCCGTCTAACAACATCTACGCCATATTTCTTACAGTTGTCTAAATGGACTTCATTTTCGATTTTTTGGAATTTTCCTATGGAGACAGCGGATGGCTTCCAACGATAAAACCTTAAGGTGTTAGGGACGAGGTTTTCAATTCTCGTTCTTAATATGGCTTCGTCGATAGCCATGTTCTCAAAAGCGTTATGAGTTTCAAGTTTCAGTAGCCGCCATACACGCATCCTAATCAACCGTCGTTAAGAAAAGTTAAAAATCGTGCTTAAATATGTGGTGCGGTTTAGCCTATTAATGAGTGTGTGAACCTGAACATGTTTCCGCCATTTTTTGAAACCATGTTCTGGGCAGTTTTTGTATTATCCTTAATTTTCATAGTAGTATGGTGGATTGTGTCAATTATTAAAATGATAAAGACACGTGGGAGAGTTCAAGGGGAAACAGCGTCTGAAAATCAACCGATAATAAAGGAGAAAGAAATTATACGTGAAATAGTGAAAATTAGATGTTCTTACTGCGGCAACCTTTATGATGAAAAATTGGACAACTGCCCTCATTGCGGAGGCAAAAAACCCTAAATAGCAAGTTTAAACGAAACCTTTCATGCAAAAACTTCACGATAGTGTTTTTTAAAACATGGATTATGTAACTTGCTGCTAACTCTCGCTTACGTGCTAAGGAGCCCATGGATTAATTGATTCACCCCCATCAACCACGATAACCGTTCCAGTGATAAATGATGTTTCCTCTGAGGCGAGAAAAACTGCTACCTTCGCAACATCCTCTGGTTGCCCCCACCTCTTCAACAAAATACTCTCTTTTAACTTCTCTTTATCCTCTTCAGGCAAAGCAGAAATCCAGCCCGTATCTATTGATCCAGGTTGAATCGCATTTACACGTATGAATGGCGCCAAAGCCCTAGCCAAACCTTTTGTTAAGGGAATTCCCGCCGATTTCATTAATATATAGCATAATCCACCGCCAGCCCAGTCTGCCACAATGTTGATAATGTTACCGCTTTTCTGTTCCAACATGTGCTTGGAAGCCACATGGGAGCAAATGAGAATGCCCTTAACATTAACATCAACCATTCGCTGCCATCCTTTCCAGTCAGGCTTTTTTAGTGAGAAGTCCATGACAGAGAAGTCGGCGGCATTATTTACGAGAATGTCTAACTTACCATACTCTTGTATACACTTTTCGAACATGTCCCTAACTTCGTTAATGTTTGAAGCATCTGCTTTGACAGCGATAGCGTTTCTTCCTAAAGACTTTATTTCAGAAATCACTTCTGCAGCTTTTCCCGTCGACCTAATGTAGTTAATAACTAAGTCTGCTCCTTCCTTTGCGAATGCAAGAGCTATAGCTCTTCCAATTCCTCTACTGGAACCAGTTACAAGCGCAACTTTACCCTTCAATCTCAAGCGTATTCACCCATTACCTTAGAAAAGTTAACAATGTATGATTCTGAAAATCGGCTTTTCTCTATTAATTTTCTCTCCAGCAGTTTTCTAACGATTTCACTGACCTTTTGTTCATTTAGCCCAAGCTCTCGACTGATTTCTGAAATGTTTTTGGATCCGTATTCCATTATAGCTTTCAAAACTCTTCCCTCTTCTTTTTCTAGATTTTTTGGAGTCCTAGAACGAAGATCACTTATCAGTTTCAGGGACGAATGAGCCTTCTGCCACAATTCATCGAAGGCACTCTTCATGAGTTGAGCAAACGAAGAACTTGCAATGTAGATCGAAGTATATTTAAACGCTCCTGTTGAGGGTTCTCTGAGCCTAACAAGAACATGTTTATCGTCAATGACATAGAATTTCTCGTGAAGCTGTTCTTCTGGCAACCATTTGAGTTGAACTCCAGAACTCATATCGTCTTCCACTATTTTAAGTCCTTCAGATAAGAAAAGCTTCAATCCCACAATTCTCCTATATGTTACACCCCTTTCAATAGATTTCAAAACTTCTTCGAAAATGGGTTCAATAGGGTGGAGAATGGGCAATTTCGATGTCGAAACTATGTATTTCTCCGCATTAGTAATAAGCTCTTTGAGTTTTGTTGAGATGGAGCTAATTCCATCAAGTATAAGAACTTCACTCTTTTCAGCTTTTGCTTTAAATAGAGAAGACAATTTAAAGATAATTTCATCCGCTCTATCTGAAAGAGCCAATTTTTCATCAATTATTTCCAGCTGCTGTCTTAGACCATTTCTTTTCTCCATCAATTCTATTGTTATTTCTGGTAAAAGAGTTCTCAACAGCTGAGGTGTTACAGGGCTGTATGATTTTTCCGTCGTTGGATTAACTGTAGCGAATCCCTTTTTCACCAAACTCTCTAGTGTGTCATACGTTCTAGGTTGAGGGACATCAGCTAACTTGTACAGGGTATTTGATGAAAGGGAACCGTATGAAAGGAGGGCAAGGTATGTTCGCGCCTCATAAAGGTTCAAACCTAAGAGTCTTAGAAAACGAATTACCTGATCTCCCTTTCTTTCTTCCAGTTCGGTCATTTGCGTCCGCAAAATATTTATTTATACTACTATTTAAATTTAGTAGTAAAAAATCTTAGGAGCAACATCTTTTATGGTAAATTTCGGAGTTCAAATTCAGCAAGAGCAACTTAAATACGCAGATATTAGGAAAATTGTCCAAGAATGTGAAAGTTTAGGATTTAACTCTGTTTGGCTTTATGATCATCTTTATCCGTTAGCTCCTTCTCTTCAAAAATCAGTTTTGGAATGCTGGGTAACTCTTGCAGCGTTGGCTGTGGAAACCGAAACCATAAGACTTGGATCACTTGTTACTTGCAATTTGTTTAGACACCCTCCTTTGTTGGCAAAAATGTCAGCTACTTTAGATGTTATCAGCGAAGGGCGTCTAGAGTTTGGAATTGGGGCGGGATGGTATGAGGAAGAATGCGTCGCTTACGGAATACCTTTCCCGAGGGCTGGAACAAGGATAAACCAGCTTAGAGAGGCCGTACAAATAATAAAGAAAATGTGGACTCAAGATGAAACCTCTTTCGAGGGAGAATACTATACGGTAAGGAATGCCTCCTGTAACCCGAAACCCCTTCAGAAACCGTATCCCCCAATTTGGATTGGAGGGAAAGGTGAAAAGCTTCTTACTGTAGCTGCCGAGTTTGGAGACGCATGCAACCTGCCATGGTGCACACCGGAACAGCTTAAGCAAAGAATAGACTACATTCAAAAATACTGCATATCGCTTGGGAGAAAACCAAAGAGTCTAACAGTATCCCTATATTTTGATGTTCTAATAGGGAGAGACAAAAAGGAAGTGATGGAAAAGCTGCTCAAGTTTAAGTGGGAAGGAGTTCCATTAGAGAAACATCAAAACCTAAACATCATAGGAACACCAGGTGAGTGTCTAGATAGGATCACAGAATACATGGATATTGGAGCAACATATTTCATTGTAAATTTCCCTGAAATCTCAAAACTTGATTCCTTAAGACTTTTTGCGAATAGCGTGCTTTCAGCTCTTAGATAAAAGTGCAAGCATCTTATCCTAAAAGTAGAATAGAACATCGTAAGGCAATCCTCATATTGTTGAGTGTTTTCTTTGAGTTCCTCTTTTAGAAAACTACTCTGCAACGGTATAGAAATATGAGTCACTTCTACCTGTACTTTAACAAATTTCATGTTAGACTTTAAATATCAGATTTGTGATTAGACGTAGCGAGAGGAAAACCAAGACTATGGGTTCCAAATCTCCTAGGGGCGAATTCGCCGCAAGAAAACTGGTTGAAAAGCGGAAAAAATTCCGCTGGAGTAGCATGTATTATAAACGGCGAATGCTGATGCTGGATGTGAAGGCAGACCCCCTTGAAGGGGCACCCATGGCCCGTGGAATAGTCCTCGAAAAAGTAGGTGTGGAAAGTAAACAGCCCAACAGCGCCATTCGAAAGTGTGTGAGAACTCAGTTGATAAAAAACGGCCGACTTATAACAGCTTTTCTGCCTGGGGATGGAGCCCTTAATGTTATTGATGAGCATGATGAAGTAATAGTTGAAGGTATAGGCGGTTCACGTGGAAGAAGCATGGGCGACATTCCAGGAGTACGCTGGAAAGTCATAACGGTTAACGGCGTATCGCTGAATGAGCTTGTGTACGGAAGAAAGCAGAAACCAGCTCGGTGAGAATTTTGAGCCAGAAGCAACAAGAAGAAAGAGATGTAAAACTTTTTGAGAAATGGAGCTTTAAAGATGCCCAAGTAAGGGACTTAGGCTTACAGAGGTATGTAACCCTAAAGCAGGTTGTAGTTCCGCATAGCATGGGAAGACATGAGCATAAGCGTTTCCACAAAGCAGGCGTCAACATTGTGGAAAGACTTGTAAACAATTTGATGCGCCCTGGAAAAAATGCTGGTAAAAAAGCTAATGCTGTAAACATTGTGAAACATGCCTTCGAGATAATCAATTTACGCACCGGCAAAAATCCAATAGAAGTGTTTGTTAGAGCTGTGGAAAACTCTGCTCCATGTGAAGACACAACGAGAATCAGTTATGGAGGCATAGTGTATCACCTGTCAGTGGATGTTGCACCCCAGCGAAGAGTGGACTTAGCTTTAAGGCACATCAGTGAAGGAGCAGGACAAGCGTCAATAAACAATCCACGTTCAATAGAAGAATGCTTAGCAGAAGAAATAATATTGGCTTCTAATCGCGACATTAAAAGCCACGCTGTTTCAAAACGCTATGAACTGGAGAGGGTAGCACAAGCAAACAGGTAAACAACATCCTCGAAAAACCGCCATGACCCTCAAAAGCCACGCTGTTTCAAAACACCATGAAATAGAAAGAATCGCCTAAGCCTCGAGATAGATAATTTTTCGTGTTCAGCTTATTTATTGACATGAGAGCGTTAGCAGATAGAATTGTAAAAGCAGAAACTACTTCTGTCCAACAACAAAATCAAATACCAAAATACGTCTTATTCGAGTGCCATACTTTCTCCTTATCCTCTGCTGAAAGATCTTGAGCCCTCTTTGAAATGCCTCTTCGCTGAGTAGAGTCAAAGTTGAGATGTACTTGTTCCTGACTCTCTCTAAATATTCGTCTGTGGGTATGCACCCTTCGTCGTGTTGAACAATATGGTAATAGGCATCTTTGAAACCAATTTTTATCATGGTTTTCTTGAGAGTGGGCACCGATGGAAAGCGTTTTAGATCTATCGCAGTTACTCCTGGAAAATGGCGAGAGAGAGCATGCTTCTTCATTTGATAGTGTGAGGTAGTCATAATCACACAGTTTCCGCCTTTCTTCAAGACGCGATAGATTTCCTGGAGAGTCATCTCTTTGTTTTCTATGTGGTGAATAACCAGCGTCATATAGACGCAGTTGAAGAAGTTGTCTCGGAAGGGTAACTTTTGCCCGTCTCCGCGAACCCATAGGATGCCTCTAGATTTATCCTTCGCAACTGCTTGCTTCAGCATCTCAGTGGAGGGTTCCAAAGCACAGATCACCGGGTTCTTCGCAGTCGAAATGCCTATGGGGAATCTCCCTGTGCCACATCCAATGTCCAAAACGGCACAATTTGCGCCGATTTTTCCATACTCAATGATTTTCGACAACCAGATATCAGCTGGTGCAGGCCGTAACTTATCATAGTATTCCGCTATCTTTGAATAATCAGTCTTTGAAACTTTCGTTTTGATCACATTATCCTTACAAGATTCCTCATTTCCAGACTATATCACCTTTTGGTTGTCATGGAATAGGTTTACATTGTAGTTCAAATTCTTAACGAATTTCTGTAGGTGAAATTTCTAGAATTCTTTCTTTTTGGCGCTTCAGGGTGAATTATCTTACATGTATTTCCACAACATCTCCATCTTCAAGGGCAAACGTTGCCCCAACTTTTTGAGGGCTGAAGACGAGGCGTTTAGCCCAGACCTTTGCAAAAGAGAATTTTTCGCTGAAATCGCTGTGAATGTTTTTTGCCAAGTCGTAAATTGTCGCCCCTCTTTTTAAAATAAATGGCTTTTTAGAGAACTCTTTCTCATTTGGTTCTTTAGTGTAAATGCGCATTATTTCTAATGTTTTAAACAAATTTTCTCCTAGCTTTTCTAATCCATATCTTGTTTCACATGAAACCGCAATCACTGGTAGTTTGTTTCCAACATAAACCTTTAACAATTTCAGGTTTGTCTCTGCACCTTCTAAATCAATTTTATTTGCAGCGATTACTGCCGGCTTGTATACTGTGCTTTCAAAAATTGCATCTTCCACCTCATCCAGCGTGGCTTCTCCAGAAATCTTAACAACAGCATCCACAACGCGGTAACTTCCAAGGAGTTCTTCAACATCCCTAAAAGTGCAGTCCATAAGCCTTCCAATAAGAATTATTCGCAAGCCAGCTCCCATAAACTTCCTTTCAACTTCAACCCGAGCCTTATGCTTACTAACCAATATTCGGGCTTTCTCCATTTCACTTAAAGCAAGAGACAACTGTCCGACAGGGTCTTGCGATAAATCCACCATTAAAATTAAACCGTCAGCGTTGCGGGCTAAAGCCAATGTTTGAAGTCCCCAAGCTCTCCCATCAGCTGAACCTTCCATTAAGGCTGGGGCTTCCACAATTTGGAATTGGATGTCTTGATACGCCAATATGCCTGGTACGGGTTCCCTTGTCGTGTAGGGGTTAGATGAAACCTCAACCTTCGCGTTTGTGGTAGCCGCGAGCAAACTGCTCTTTCCAACGTTTGTTAAGCCTATGAGCGCTATTTGGGCTGCACCCTCCTTTTCTATGAAAAACTTTGGTCCACCTCTTCCTGCTTTCCTTCGTTTCTTTTCCTCGATTTCTCTCCGCAGAGTTGCCATTTGCTTTTTAACTTGAGCACAGAGTTTAGCCGTACCTTTGTGTTTCGGAACTAATCCTAGGAACTCTTGCATGAGTTGAAGTTTTTCTCTTGGGTTTTTTGCTGCCGAAACCTCTGCCCATTTATGTTTGGCTTCTGCAGGCAAGTTTGTTGGCATAGTCAGACGCTTCCAATCAATAATTCCAAAAATTAACTTTAATATTTGTTTCTAATTATAAACGCCTCGTCGCCTTCACCTATCATAAACTTAAAATAATTGAATGAACAGTTGTGTAAACGAATTCACTAAAATTTAAGGGAAATTTGAAAGATAAAGGAGGAAAAAGAGTGAGTAAATCTGAAAAGCCACATCTGAACCTGATAATCATAGGACACGTAGACCATGGAAAATCAACAACGACAGGGCACATGCTGTACTTGGCAGGAGCAGTTGATGATAGAACAATAAAAGCTTATGAGGAAGAAGCCAAAAAAATGGGCAAAGAAGCCTTCAAGTTCGCATGGGTTCTCGACAACCTGAAGGAAGAAAGGGAAAGAGGCTTAACAATTGACCTTAGATTCCTGAAATTTGAAACGAAAAAGTACTACTTCACAATTATAGACGCACCAGGACACAGAGACTTCGTCAAAAACATGATCACAGGTGCAAGCCAAGCAGATGGCGCTGTGCTATTCGTCTCTGCTAAAAGAGGAGAATTCGAAGCAGGCATAGGTCCAGGCGGACAGACAAGAGAGCACGCATTTTTGGCTTTCACATTAGGTGTTAACCAGCTTGTTGTGGCAGTTAACAAGATGGATGATGCATCAGTCAACTGGAGTCAGGAGCGATACAATGAAATCAAAAATGAGGTTGGCAGAATGCTTAAAATGGTGGGCTACAAGGTTGAAAAATTCCCGTTTGTACCAACCTCTGGATGGACAGGCGACAACCTTGTGAAGCCAAGCAATAAAATGCCATGGTACAAGGGGCCAACATTGATTGATGCTTTAGACGTTTTTGAGATTGCTCCAAAACCACTGAATAAGCAGTTACGTATTCCTGTTCAAGATGTGTATAGCATCACTGGCGTAGGCACAGTTCCCGTCGGCAGAGTTGAAACAGGAGTGCTCAAGGAAAACGATGTGGTCGTGTTTATGCCAGCTAACAAGCAGGGTGAAGTGAAGTCTTTGGAAATGCACCACACAAGAATTCCGAAGGCTGAGCCCGGCGACAACATAGGATTTAACGTCAGGGGCGTAGCAAAAACGGACCTGCGTCGTGGAGATGTCTGCGGACACGTTACCAATCCACCGACAGTATCTAATGAGTTCATTGGACAAATAATCGTTATTTATCATCCAACAGCCATAGCAGCTGGATATACGCCGGTTCTTCACTATCATACGGGGCAGGTTGCATGTAGATTCACTGAGCTTATAAGGAAAATTGACCCGCGTTCGGGGCATGTTGTGGAGGAAAAGCCAACTTTCCTAAAGACTGGAGACGCTGCCTTAGTAAAGATGGAGCCTTTGCATCCAATAGCAATTGAAACCTACACTGATTTTCCGGAGCTTGGAAGATTCGCAATTAGGGACATGGGCACAACAGTAGCCGCAGGCGTCGTAAAGGAAATCACGAAGAAAGGATCATAAACTTCTTTTCCCATTTTTATGTTGCTTAGTGCATTTTTATTTTGGTTGTGCTCAAGTTTTATCAATAAGAAGCGATTAGTTTCTCATGTTATGACAGATAGTATAGAGTTGAGGACATGTCGGGAACTGAAACCTTACTTCCATACTTGAAGGAAAAGAAAGGCGATGAGCAGGAGCCAACAATTATTGTTGACAGTCGTGAAGCAAATACGGCAACAAAAATTGTTAAGGGGCTTAAAGAGTGTGGTGTCGACGTAAAAATTGAAGCGCTGGAGAAGGGCGATTACGTTTTATCTGACGTATGTGCCGTTGAGCGCAAGACAGTTCAGGATTTTGTTTATACGCTTACTCACCGTTATCTTTTCGAGCAGCTGTTTAGGCTGAAGGAAGTCTATCCAAAATCATTAATTCTCTTAGAGGGTTATCTGCCGATAATTTACAAGTTTAGCAGAATCCAGCCAGCATCCGTTTGGGGAGCAATGTTCAACCTCGCAAAAAATGGAATAGCAATGGTAAACACCACCTCTTACAAGGAAACCATCGATTTCCTTTATGTGGCTGCTCGTCAAGAACAAATTGCGGAGAAAAGAATTCCGACGGTTCATCCAGCTAAAAGGTGCGAAACACTGTCTGATGCTCAAGTATATTTTGTAGCTAGTTTACCAAATATTGGAAGGGAGAAGGCTACGGCTATTCTTAAGTCCTATCAAACTCCATTAAACGCCCTGATAAATGTGGATGGCTGGCCTAAAACAGTCTATGGTCTTGGTCCAATTATAAGCAGTAAGGTTAAAGAGGTGTTGAGAACTCCATTTAAAGGGTGAAGCTTCATGGATGTTGAAATCGCTCCTACGAGGAAGATTACCATTTTGGGTTTAGACAGGCGGTCAGTCGGGGATGTTGCATGGTGTGCCACGACTTATGGGGTTAATAGGCTTTATTGGATAGATGGGCACATTTTATGCTTGGAGGTTTATGAAAAATCCTTTGAACATGAGTTAAAAAGGCGGGAGTTTCCCATAAGTCAGATTTGCTATGCACGGTTTCCGAAATTTGAGAAGATATATGAAATTGATAAGAGCTTGCAGATTCCGTTAGTGAACGTTTCTGATATGAAAATATTCAAAGGAATATTGGCTGCGATATTAAAGAACGAGAAGGAAAACTCCTCTCAAAAATAGCTAAACTACCAAAAATGAGCTACCTTTTCTTTACGGTAATGGTATAGCAACGATTTTAAATATTCTTTTAAGTGATGTGTGACATAGACGTAGTTTGTGGAGTTGGATGTGACCATGGATAAGCCTGTGATTGGGATTATTGGCTTGGGTCCTGTTGGGTCTATTTTGGCTGCTCATTTGGCTAGGGGTGGGGTAGATGTGGTTGTCGAGGATATTGCTAAGGAGCTTTTGGTTAAGATTAGGAAGGATGGTTTGAGGGTTTCTGGGATTAGGGAGCTGTCTGCTCGGGTTGACAAGGTTGCGGGTTCAGTGGCTGAATTGGCTGAGTTTGAGCCTGATATTGTTTTTGTTGCGACGAAGGCTTGTTTTCTGAAAGGTGTTTTGGCTGATCTTAAACCCGTTTACACGCCTGGAATGAGGGTTGTTAGTTTTCAGAACGGGTTGGATAATGAGCGTTTGATTGCTGAGACTTTGGGAGTTAAGACTGCTTATCGTGTTGTTGTCAATTATGCTGGAAATCTGATTGGTCCCGGGGATGTGGTGATGAATTGGTTTCAGCCTCCTAATTATGTTGGTGCTTTTCGGAAGGGGGGTTATGCGACTGATGAGACGACTAAGTACATTGCGGATACAATGACAGCTTGTGGGTTGACTACGGAGGAGTCGTCTGATGTTAAGAGGCATGTGTGGGAGAAGACTATTTTGAACTCTGCTTTGTGTTCTGTTTGTGCCTTGACTGGTCAGACTATGAAGAAGGCTATGGAGTTTGAGTTTAGTCGTGGTGTGACTGTGAGGGTGATAGAAGAGGGGTTGGCGGTGGCGAAGGCGGATGGTTACGATTTTGGTGAGGATGCGCTTGAGAGGTTTACTGGCTATTTGGAGAAGGGTGGGACTCATAAGCCTTCTATGTTGGTGGATGTTGAGAGTGGGAGGATGACTGAGGTTGATTTTTTGAGTGGGGCTATTGTTTGTTATGGAGAACAGTATGGGGTTGGGACGCCTGTGAATAGTGTTTTGACTGGTTTGTTGAAGAGTCTGGAGAGCAGGTATTTGGGTAGGCGTGGTTAGGGTTTTGCGCATTTGTGAGCTTAGTTCTTTGAATCTCCGATGATAATCCCATAAAATTTCAACTCACGTCTTGAAAAGTATTAATAGGGTTTGGAGTTATTTAACGCTAAAACTGAGAGAATGGAAGTTTCATGGACCTGCTTGAGCTGTTTAAAACTTTGATTTCCACGGACAACAAGTTTATCAAGGAATGGAAAAGTCGAAACAAGCCTGTTTTAGGGTATGCTTGCTCCTACACACCTGAAGAAATCATCTATGCTGGCGGAATTCTTCCAGTCAGGGTTTTTGGAAGCCTCGAGCCTTCAAAGTTGGCTGATGTTTATCTGCCGGTAAATGTTTGTTCCTTTGCCAAAAGCTGTTTCAACAGAGCCCTAAAAGGCGAATGCAACTTCTTAGACGGCTATGTTGTTTCAAACTCCTGCGACAATCAGAACAAGATTTATGATTTCTGGAGACATCGAACAGCAATCCATAAAACATATTTCATAAACACCCCTCACAGCACAACAGAAGAATCCCTAAAATTCTTCATCGAAGAGCTCGGAAGGTTCAAAGAATGGTTAATGAAAAGTTTTGAAACTGAGATTTCCGAGGAAAATCTGAAGAACGCCATAAAAATATTCAATGAGAACAGGCGGCTACTAAAGCAGATTTATGAGAAGAGAAGGCGAAATCCTCCATTAATATCTGGAAGCGAAGCGCTTGAAATCGTTTTATCAAGCATGATGACCCCCAAAGAAGAGCATAATAAGCTTTTACAAGAGCTACTCAATGAAATTGAGAAGCGCAAAAACCTACCCAAACCTGGTGTGAGATTGCTTGTCTCCGGCAGCGTCATGGGCAACTCAGAACTGTTAAAGCTCATTGAGAGCGTTGGTGGCTGTGTTGTTGCCGACGACCTGTGCACCGGCTCCCGATACTTCTGGAACCCAGTGAAGGAGAATGGAGAACCCATGATGGCTATCGCAGAAAGATACTTGCATAAAATTCCATGTCCCTTCATGTACTCTTCTGAGGAAAGAATCAAACACGTGAGGGAAATGGTGAAACTCTTTGACGTCGAAGGAGCCATCATTTTCACCCTAAAGTTTTGTGACGTTCACTCTTTTGACGCTCCACTACTAGCTGAAGAACTAAGACAGAATGAGGACTTACCAGTTTTATGCCTCGAGTGGGAGCACACCCTAAGCGGAATCGCCCAGCTCAGAACAAGGATTGAAGCCTTCATTGAAATGTTGGAGGAATAGAATGAGCGAGAGAAGGCTCGAAACCCTCAAGGGATTCTACCAAAACTACGTTAAACCCTTCTACGAAACAGCCCACAAAGCAAGAAACAAAGGCAAACTTGTGGCATGGGTAGCCTCCACCTTTCCAGTCGAAATCCTCCTCGCAATGGACATAATCCCAGTATGGCCAGAAAACTATGCTTCACTATGCGCCGCCAGAAAAGTTTCCGTCCCACTATGCGAGTTGGCTGAAAGAAAAGGCTTTTCAAAGGATTTATGCTCCTACGCAAGATGCGTGCTCGGCTCCCTCTTTAACGGAGAGAACCAGCCCGAAGGAGGAATCCCAAAACCAGACATTTTGGTTGCCTCGACATGTGCTTGCGACACACACTTGAAATGGTTTCAGGCTGCCAGCCGAATCTTCAAAAAACCGCTGTTTCTATTAGATGTTCTCTACAATGTTGAGGGCTCTGGTCCAGAAGATTTGAAGGACCATTACATTCAGCATTACGTTTCCCAACTCCAAGACCTAGTCAGCCTACTCGAAAAGCATTGCGGTGTAAGACTTGAGGAAGGCAAACTTAAAAAAACTATAGAGCTTTCAAACCGCGCAAGCGAACTCTGGCTCGAAATTCAAGATTACAGAAAAAGCGTTCCAGCTCCTATGGGAGCAAGAGAAGCCTTCTCCGCGGTCTACTTCATGCTTTGCCTTCCAGGCACACAGCAAGCCGTTGAGTTTTATGAAAAGCTTCGCAAGGAGCTTGAAAAAAGAGTTAAAGAGAGCGTGGGAGTTGTTGAAAACGAAAAGTATCGTCTAGTTTGGGACAATCTCCCCTTATGGTTTGACCTTCAAATCTTCCGGCATCTGGAAAGTCAAGGAGCGGTTGTTGTCGCAGAAACCTTTTCACATGTATGGGCTGGAAGCCTAAACCCCACTAAGCCATATGAGAGCCTAGCCAGAAAATATTTGTCAAATATGGCAAACTGTTCGATAGAGAGAAGAATAGAATTAATCGCAAATCTTGTGAAAGATTTTCGGGCGAACGGCGTTATTTTGCCAACCAACTGGGGTTGCAGAATGATGACGATAGGGGAGACCCTAGTAAAGGAAAAAATTCAGAAGTTAACCGGAGTTTCAAGCCTAATATTGGATGTAGACTCAACGGACTGGAGGAACTACGACGAATATCAGGTGAAAACAAAACTGGAGACTTATCTGAAAACCTTGAAGTAACATGTATCAGAATTAGAGGGACCCGGCAAAACGTTCCCTAAGTTTTCGATGCAAAATCTTTCCTGTTGCAGTTCTTGGCATTTCTTCAGGCGAGATAAAATCCACTGATTTGGGCTTTTTGTATCCCGCCATTTTTCCTCTGCACCATTCAATAATTTCTTCTTGAGTGGTTTTTTTCCCCTCTTTAAGTATGACTACTGCCTTAACGGCTTCGCCCCAAACGTCATCTGGCACGCCGATAATTGCAACGTCAAATACTTTGGGATGTTGGCTTATGATTGCTTCAATCTCGCTGGGATAGACGTGTTCCCCACCAGTTATTATCATGTTGTCTTTGCGGTCAACAAGATAGTAGTAGCCTTCCTCGTCTTTTTTCGCCATGTCCCGAGCTGTAAAGTAGCCGCCTTCCCTAAAGGAAGCCTCCGTTTTGTCAGGCAACTTGTAATACTCGTCAAACATCATGGGTCCACGCGAATACAACTCGCCGACCTCGCCAACAGCCACTTCCTTCCCGTTCTCGTCCAGCAATTTCAATTCATCCGTTCCTAGGCATTCTTTGCCAATGGACCCGGGCTTGCGCAACTGGTCTTCGGGTCTGAGCAGGGTCACTATTCCAGCCTCGGTTGAACCATAAGCCTCAAACAACTCCACATTCGGAAAGCACTGTAAAATTCCCTTCTTTATATGAACACGGGCGGGCGCCGAGGAACATAACAACTTATGTAGAGAACTCACTTTAAACTGTTTGCGCACCTCTTCGGGCACGTTCAAAATCAAACTGTAATGCGTTGGAATCAGAGATGTGAACGTTATCTTCTCCTCGCTGAAGGTGCGTAACAATTCAACTGGGTCGAAGCCTTTATCACGCCCGACAAACAAAGAAGCGCCAATGTATAAGAATAAGGGACCGTAAAAAGTCGAGTTCACGTGATACAAGGGCATAGCAATCATTCCTTTGTCCCTCTCTGAAAAACCAAACTCAACAGCATTAATCAAGTAGAAGGCTATATAAGACTGATGCGAACGCACAACACCTTTCGGTATGCCCGTCGTGCCGGAAGTGTAAATCTGAAACCACATGTCTTTACCCTCAACATGAATGTCTGGCGTGGTGTCTGGCGATTCAGCTATCAGACTTTCATAGTCGATGTAACCCTTAAACCTCCGAGAGCCAACCGAAATATAATTGCCCACGCTTACTTTTGTAAAGCCTCCACGAACCCTGTCAATGCAATCAATAAAGTCTTCGCCGACAATCACCGCCTTGGCATCAGAATTATCCACCACATACGCCACTTCTTGGTCAATATAGCGCCAACTAATGGGCACAACAACCAACCCAACTTTAGCAAGGGCACAGTCAATCTCAACAAACTCGGCGCAGTTATACAGCATCACAGCCACTCTGTCGCCCTTACGCAAACTCAACCGCAACAACCCATTCGCCAACTTGTTTGTCCTCGACTCCAATTCTGGATAAGTCAAAGCCTTTCCAAGCCAGTCCTTTAAGGCTATCTTACTTGGGTGGTTTTTCGCGTGAACTCTTAATATTTGACCCATGTTCAGCCAGGTCATGGTTCTTTTCCCTTTTATATCAGTCAAGAGTTCTGTTGGAACTTTAAAATATTTCTCATCTAAGAAAATATATACTTCTGCAGTATTCTCTACACATTCTAACGGAGGTTTGAAAATGGAAGTTCGAAAAGTAGCTGTTCTGGGAGCCGGGTTAATGGGTCACGGCATAGCTCAGGTTGCGGCTCAAGTGGCAAAGTTTGAGGTCAGCCTAAGAGATATCGAGCAGAAGTTTCTTGATAAAGGGATGTCCATGATAAATAACAGCCTCCAAATATTCCTAAGGAAGGGAGCAATCACAGAGAACGAAGTTAAAGAAACCTTGAATAGAATTCATCCAACGCTGGACCTAAAAGAAGCTGTGGCTGATGCAGACCTAATTATTGAGGCTGTTCCTGAAAATTTAAAGTTGAAAAAAGATATACTTTCAGAAGCTGATAAGCTGGCGAAGCCTAATGTCATTTTAGCCTCAAACACCTCTTCTATAAGCATAACAGAACTCGCCTCAGCCACAAGGAGGCCGGAAAAATTCTGTGGCATGCACTTCTTTAATCCACCTCAACTAATGAAACTGATAGAGATTATCCGTGGAGCGAAATCTTCTGATGAGACCATCAATATTATAGTCGAAGTTACCAAGAAAATGGAAAAAGAGCCAGTCGTGGTCAAAAAGGATTGTGCAGGCTTCATTGTGAACAGAATCCTAGTTCCAGCGTTAAACGAGGCAGTTTCCCTCGTTTGGGAGGGAATAGCCGAGCCAGAAGACATAGACAAGGCTATAAGGCTTGGACTGAACTGGCCTATGGGACCACTAACTCTTCTTGACTACCTCGGATTGGACACGACTCTTTCTATAGCTGAAGTTTTGCGAGACGATCTCGACCCGAAATACAGCCCATGCCCACTGTTGAGACAAATGGTTCGAGCGGGTCTCCTTGGAAGAAAGACTGGTAAAGGCTTTTATGACTGGACCCAAAAGTAGTAAAAGTCTGGTGAAGGCTTATGGAGTTTAAAGATACTCTTTACGAGAAAAAAGATGGAATAGCAACCATAACCATAAATCGTCCAGCAACTCTAAACGCGATGGATGAAGAAACTGTTCTAGAGATTCTTTCAAGGCTTGAGGAGGCAGAGAAGGACGAAGGCGTCAAAGTTATAGTGATTACTGGAGCTGGTGAAAAAGCCTTCTGCGTCGGTTTAGACCTGAAAACGATGAAGGACATCAGCCCAGTAAAAGCGTGGGAAGTCACAAAACATGGGCAGAAATTGACTTTGGCGATCGAGGAAATTGGAAAGCCAGTGATTGCAGCCATTAATGGCTACGCTCTTGGTGGAGGTCTAGAACTTGCAATGGCATGTGACATTAGGATAGCTTCGGAAAACGCACGAGTCGGACAGCCAGAGGTAAATGTTGGACTGATTCCAGGCTGGGGAGGAACGCAACGATTACCACGTTTGGTTGGAAAGGGAATAGCCAAGGAACTAGTGTTCACTGGGAAGATGATTGACGCCAAAACCGCCGAAAGAATTGGATTGGTTAACATGGTTGTGGCTCCAGAAAAGCTTAGGTCAGCAGTTGAGGAAGTTGCCAAAGAAATTATGAACAAGCCTCCAATAGCAATAAAGCTAGCCAAAGAACTCATAAATAACAGCATTGAAACAGACCAAAGAACGGGGCTAACACACGAGGCTGAGGCCTTCGGAATTCTGTCTTCAACAGAGGACTTCAGAGAGGGAGTATCGGCATTCATAGAGAAAAGAAAACCGGAGTTTAAAGGAAAATAAACCATCACCTTTAACTGGTGGCATTAATGAGGAAAGTTGCAATCGTTGGCGGCGGAGCCACACAATGTGGCAAGCGAGATGCCGGTTGGAGGGACCTAGTGCAGGAAGCAGGAAAAGCCATTTTTGAGAGCGTAGATAATCTCTCTCCAAAGGATGTTGATTCCTTAATAGTTGGCGCAGGCCAGCCCGAACGGTTCATCTTTCAAGGCCATGTCGCTCCGATGGTGGCTGAGTATTTGGGAATAACCACGAGAAAGGTTTTGGCAAGGACAGAGTTGATGTGTGCTTCTGGGCAGGCGGCAATCCGTTATGCTTGGGCTTGTGTTACAACTGGTATGGCTGATGTTGCTGTTGCCTTTGGCGTTGAGAAGATGTACATGCCGGATATGGCTGAGGCTCAGACAAACATGACTTGTGTGCTTGACAGAGAATGGGATGGGGTAAACGGTCTTTCAGCTCCGCCATTTTTTGCTATGACTGCACAGAGACACATGCTTGAGTTTGGCACAACGAAAGAGCAGATGGCTTTGGTTTCTGTTAAGAATCATCATTATTCTACAATGAATCCCGTGGCCCATTTCCAAAAAGAAGTTACGGTTGACGCTGTTTTCAAATCCCCGATGGTTGCTCCACCCCTAAACCTTTTTGATTGCAGCTCTATGACTGATGGAGCTGCTGGGCTAATTCTAATTCCAGCCGAAGATGCGAAGAAGTATACTGACACTCCGATGTATATCATTGGAACTGGACAGGCAAGCGTTGGAAATGTCATCAACAACCTAGCCAGCTTAACTGAGTGGGTTCCTCTAAAGATGGCTGTTCAAGAAACTCTGAGAACCGCAAATATAAAAAGAGACGAGATTGACATAGCAGAGCTTCATGACTGCTTCACGATTTCAGAAATCATGGAATACGAAGCCTTTGGTTGGTGCGAAAAGGGTAAGGGCGGAAAATTCATTGAGGATGGCAGACCATACATTGGCGGAAAGATTGCCGTAAACCCGAGGGGCGGGCTTCTCGGCTGCGGGCATCCTCTAGGCGCTACAGCAATTCTGCAAGCTTTAGATATTTTCCAACAGTTTAGGGGAGAAGTGCCGAAGGGAAGATATGTCAAGGATGCTGAAATCGCGATTGCCCACAATTTGAGCGGAGCAGCGAACGTTCACAGCATTATCGCCTACTCGAGGAGTCTAAAATGAGCGTTAAATTTGAGAAGATTAAGCGTCAAGAAATGATTAAGCTTCCGTACATGCTGGATTTCTACCCTTTACAAGACGAAAAGTTCACAAGGATTAGCAAGTTCTTCCAGAACCTCAAAGAGGGAAAGTTAACGACAACCAAATGCAAAAGCTGCGGAAAACTCTTTTGGCCTCCAAGAATCGTGTGCCCTGAATGTTTTTTCGAAAATCTTGAATGGATTGACTTAGGCGTTGAAGGCGAGTTGTATGCTTTTACGGAGATGAGGCTCGGCGCTCCGCTAGGCTTTGTCGAAGATGCACCCTTCTGCATAGGCTTAGTAAAAATTGACGGCTTGCTAATTTCAAGCAGAATTGATGACGCCAGATACGAGGACCTTAAAATCGGAGACAAGGTTAGGCTTAAAATAGTTGAGCTGGAAGACGGCAGAGTCTTCTACAGGTTCTTTAAAACTAGGGAATAGTAGCTGGCTCTTTTCCTTTCCACCTCTTCTTTTTGGATCTTGTGTAAATCGTTTTGTATTTGTCGCAATCTTGGTACAATAAGCATTTTTTACATTCTTCGCTTGTTTCATCGAAAACGGCTGGCTCCAATCTGACTTCATAGCCAAGAGACTTATAGAGCTCTACTGCCTCGCTTAGTCTCGGTTCATCAGCCACAAACCGCCTCATCCAACCCTGCCTTTCAAGCTCGGCATCTCTGCTTTTATCCTTTGGACATTTCTTGCTCATTCTCAACCAAGACATACTGCATTAAAGGTTCTGATAAAACTATCTTTGAAGACTTGTGGTCTCCTTTGTTTTTATTGATTTATTTCCGGTGCAGTCGACGAATAGCATGCGCTAACAATTCTTTAAAGGAACAGTGATTATATCATACAAAAGCGGGTGAAAGCAAAATGCGAATTGCTCCGAACGTGTATGCTGTTCTGGACATGTTTCATCCTATTTGTGGCGTGAACGCTGGTTTCATTGTGACTGAGAAGCACATAGTATACGTGGACTCTGGGTGGACGATTCCCAGCGCTCAAACCGTTCTAGGCTATTCTTTGGCAGTGGCTCCGGGCAACAAGCCCAGTTATCTTATTTTCACAGACCATCATCCCGACCACATCTCTGGTATGAAGGTATTCAAAGAGGCTGGAGTCCAAACAATAGGTCATGTAGATCTTGACTCTTGGCTGCGGGAGTATATGATACAGAACTGGAAAGAATTCGTCGGTGCTTTGTATAACAGGTGGCTTGAAAAACAATATTCTAACGACCGATCTTTAAGAGAGCTCCTCTTTGGCGACATTGAACTTTCACCGTTAGACCAAACCATAGAAAGCGACACAGTAATCAAAGTTGACAACGAAGAAATTCATGTCCTATACACACCTGGACACTGGAAGGCTTGCCTTTCAGTTTACTTACCATCCTCGAAAGTGTTGTTTGCAGGAGACACCATCTTCTCAGGGTTCGAACCCACCACGAGATTCGGCGACAAAAACCTCTGGCAGCAATGGATAAATTCACTGGAAAAACTCAGCAAACTGGACATAGACTATATCGTTCCAGGGCATGGAAGAATATGCGACACCAAAGAGATTCATAGGCACATCGAATACCTTAAGGGATTGATTGCCAAAACCTGATTGCCGGAACTCTACAAGATTAAACAATATGGAAGCTAGTATAGGTCTTCTTCGATTTCCACGTTTTGCTCAGGCATCTTTCCATGCCTTTTGATATACTGTTGAAGCAGTTCGCTCTCCCTCATTGTGTACATCTTCGCTTCTTCATAGACGAAGTATTTTGCCTTCTTGTTTGTTGCGAGCTGCTGTTTCAGCTCCTTTCTCAAGTTCATTGTCCCTTTTATGTAAATGATTCCCCTGTTTTCGTTTAAGAGCTGGTAAACGCCCTCTGTTTCTGGAACAAAAGTTAGATTTTCTTCTTTTAAGGGTAGCCACTTTTCCGGAGGCTGGAGGGCTTGTTGAATTTGCAATCTTAAGTCGCATCTTAGGCAACGACTTGCTTCCTCTCTAGCCATTTTCTCGTCGTATCCAAGCTCAACCTCAGAGAAGTTTCCTAGCCGTTTTTCAATGGACAAACCGGGCATTTGAACGCGTTGTTTATAAGCAAACTTTTCCACTTTCCCAAGCCATGGATTTGGTTTCTCAACCTCTACAAACCTGTCCTCGAAGGCTCCAGTTCCCCCCAGATGCTTGTCAATGCAAAAAGCAGCTTGTCTGCCTGAGGCCAATACCTCAACGATAGAGGTTGGACCCTTTACAATGTCTCCACATGCAAACACTCTGGGAATACTGGATTCCATCGTGAAAGGGTTTACCTCGATCAACCCCATTTCGGACATCTTTAACGAGCTTAGCGTCAGCCATGAAGGGTCTGATGCCTGCCCTATTGCAAGAACCAGCATTTCAGTTTCCATGGCCATCGTCTCATCTTCATCGAAGGTTGGATTAAATCTTCCTTCTTTATCGAAAACTGAAAGACAACGCATAAGCTCAACTGCCTCTACCTTGCCATCCTTGCCCAAAATCCTCTTAACACCGTAGGAATTGTGAATTCTTACTCCCTCTTCAAGTGCTTGCTGAATTTCCCATGAAAAGGCTGGCATTTCCTCTGGTTTCTCTAAACAAGCAACTTGCACATCGCTGGCTCCAAGCCTTAAGGCTGTTAGGGCGGCGTCCATTGCAACATTGCCGCCGCCAATTACTAGGACTCTCTTTTTCAGGCTTGCGGTTTTCCCAAGTCTAACATTTCTTAAAAAGTCGAGTCCGCCGACTATGCCATCAAGGTCGGCGCCTTCAACCTTTAGCTTTCTACTAGCCTGCAAGCCAACAGCAACAAGAATAGCGTCGAAACCTTCCTTCTTAAGAGCTTCAATTGTTAAATCCTTTCCAAAAGCGACGCCTGTCTTGACGTCCACACCCAAATTAACAATTTCATGAATGTCCTTTTCAACGACTTCTTTTGGCAGACGATACTCTTGAACCCCATAACGCATCATTCCACCCAGTTCGGGCATAGCCTCAAAAATGGTTACTGCGTGTCCTAGTCTGGCTAGGTAATAGGCTGCGCTTAGCCCCGCTGGGCCAGACCCTATTACGGCAACTTTCTTCCCAGTAGGCTTTGCAATCCACAGTTTCTGTTTCCATACTTCCGCGTCGTTCTCCATCGCAAAACGTTTTAGGCTGCAAATTGAAACGCTCTCGTTTATCTCTCGTCTCCTACAAACAGTCTCGCATGGACGGGAACAAGCGTGAGCCAGAACATTTGGCAAGGGCAGTTTCTCCCGTATGATAGCCGCGGCCTCAGCAAACCTTCCATCACAGATTAATTGAACATATCTTGTAACATCAACCTCTGCCGGACAAGCATATTTGCACGGAACCAAATCAACCTCGCGCTTTGCAGCCTTTAATCCCTTATCCCTTAAGGCTCCAGTGGGACAAACCTCTACGCAGGCTCCGCAGAATCTGCAATCAGAATCCATAAGCGTTGGCGTAACTGTTCCAACGAGGACCTCTCCATTCTTGTAAACAAAGCCTAATGCTCCAACACCGCGGAGCTCTTGGCATGCTCTGACACAGCGGGTGCATCCAACGCATAGGTTGTAGTCTCTCAGGAAAAGAGGTTCATTCTCTACTACAGGTAGGTTCCGTGGGGTATAGCGGGGAGTATCTTCTCTAATTCCGATGTATTCTGCGACCCGTTCCAGTTCGCAGTTTCCAAACTTTGGGCAGCAACGCTCCTCCTTCGGAACGTTTGTTGAGCATGGCTCTATTGTGCAACCTTCCTTTTGGGCACAGATTAAACACGCATGTGGGTGCTTAGCCAAGATTCGCATTAGCTCAACTTTTCTCGCTTCTCGAACATGCTCGTTTTCAGTATAAACTTTCATTCCATTAGAGACTGGCGTACAACATGCGAGAACTAGTCCTTCCTGACCCTCAACTTGGACCAGGCATAGTTTACAACCTTCAAACTCTCTCTCAGGAGTTTCACTTACAGCTTTCTCGCTACCACGGTAAACAGCTTCTACGGATTTGGCTTTGTTAGGTGGCGGTAGGTCTGGATGATAACAAATGGTTGGGATATAAACATCTATTTGTCTAGCCGCCCCAAGGATAGTAGTGCCTTCTTCAACCGCAACCTCACTTTCGTTGATGAAGAGTTTAACAATTTTGGGGATGAGCTTTCCCTACCAGGAATGTGTTATCGCTTTTGTCTCACACGCCAAGACGCATGGAAGCTTTCTTTCACCACTCACAGGCTTGCAAGGCCCACAGCTATACTTAATTTTCTTACGATGTTCTTCGGTTACTGCTGCCATTAATCCTCCTTCAATGTCGAATTCATTCTCTATGAGTTCGAGAACTCTGTATGGGCACGCTTCGACGCATTTTCCACAACCGTTGCACTTTTCGGTATCAATGATGATGAAGTAGTCCCCAGAGCCATCCTTATACCCATAATGGGCCTGCATTTGCTCTTCTCCCTTTTCAACGCAAGCCTATCTCTTTCTCATAGAGCGCTTTAGCAAACAACGCAGCGCCTATGGCTCCTGCTAGAATTGGGTCCAGCTTGGGCTCAAGGGGCTTAATTCCAAGGTTTCTCTCGAGCCTAGAAATTATGCCGATGTTCTTTGCAACCCCGCCCGTGATTACGAAGTCCTTTTCGATTCCAACCTTTGTTAGCAGATCGATTATTCGATCAACCATTGCGAGGTGATAGGCTGCTGCAACCCTTTCTTTGGGCCACCCCTGACGCAGCAAAGCCAAAGATTCAGCCTTTGCAAAAATTACGCACGTGTTACTTACTGGCGGGGGCTCTTCTGTTATATTTAACGAAGCCTTTCCAAGCTCTTCGATTGGAACCGCAATCAAGTCAGCGAAGACCTCAAGTCCCCTACCAGTTCCAGCCGCGCACTTGTCATTCATGAGGAAAGACATAACCTTTCCCTTTTCGTCACATCTAATAGCCTTGCAGTCTTGCCCTCCAATGTCAAGCACCGTTCGAACAGTCGGTCCGTAAATGTAATGGGCTCCCCTCGCGTGGCACGCAATTTCTGTTATTGTTTTCTTGGCGAAAGGAACATTCACCCTACCATAGCCAGTGCCAATAACATAATGAATATTCTCAGTCTTTAGGCCTGTATCCTCAAGAGCCCAGCTCGTCACCTTAACTGCTGTCTCTTCGCTTACCCCACCCGTTCTCATAACCGAATAAGAGTAAAGCTCTCCATCAAGCATAATCACGGCTTTGCTGCCTACAGATCCTATATCAACACCCGCTGTGACTATCTTTGCTTGACGCCAATCCATCTCAGGCTTTGTGTACCTGTATTCAGGCCATCTCCAAAACTCCTTAGACTTTTCACTCATTTCTATCCCTCCATTTCAAACGCAAGTATAGCTGCCCCAAGGGCGCCGACATATTCAGGGTATTCGGGAACAACTATTTCCGTGTTCAACTCCCTTTTCAGGGGCGGCAAGAATCCTGGGTTTCGGGCTACGCCTCCGATTAGGACTACATCCTTTTCCACGCCTACTCTAAGGACCATTGAGGCTATTCTGCTAGCCATCGCATCATGGATTGCCTTTGCTATATCCTCCTTCGCAACTTTTGAGTGAATGAGAGTTACCACCTCAGACTCGGCGAAAACGCAGCATTGGGCATTCATCGGTATGACATTCGCGGATTTTAGGGCAAGTGGACCCATATTTTCGACGCCCACCTCTAAGGCCCTAGCCATAGTTTCTATGAAGGTTCCAGCTCCAGCGGCACATCTTTCATTGATGACGAAGTCCTTTACTCCTCCGTTTTCACCTACCTTTACTCCTCTCCCTTCTTCCGCTCCAACATCAATGACCGTTCTCACCGTTGGAATCAGGCGGTAAGTTCCTTTTGCGTCGGCAATAACCTCTGGGAATATTTCTCCAGCGTTTATTGGGGGTTTCTTATGGATAATTTTTCTCCCCATTCCTGTGGCTACAACCTGAACAATCTGCTCATGTTTTAAGTTCGAGCTGATCAAGGCTTTATCAAAAACTTCGGTGGCTGATTTCCAGACGTCGAATCCCACAATGCCGTTGCTTCTTGTTAGGACGTTTTTTCCATCTTCAAGAATCACTATTTTCACATATTTTGCTCCGACATCAACTCCGGCTGTTATCACCTCACTCCCTCCTACTCCCTCAGTTTTTTCAATCTCATACTTGCGAAGAAGGATGTTAAGCGTGCCAAAGTTCCTGGAAAATCGAACTCCCTCTCATCGCCCATGTTCCCCTCAAAGGGGAAAACTGGCACGCCAGCTTCAAGTAGACCTAGACGGTTTTCAGCTATGTGAACACTTAAACCTTCGCAACCCCTATTGTAGTGGAGCAAAACTGCGTCAACCTTCCACTGCTTTACAATACTCAACATCATCTTCGTCTTTGCTTCCGGTAAATAGAAGTGCGCCCACTCAGGCCTATGAACCGTCCATTCAACAATCATTTTTAGGGCTTCTTCCCTTGTTTGCGGTTTTCTGGGCGGTAGCTCTCTTGGGACCCATGTTCCGTCTGGGCGGTAGTCCCACATCCCGATCAGTCCGTAAGTATAGAGGGAACCAAGTGAAACAACGCCATATTTCTCCATTTCCCTGAAAATCTGCAGGAAACCCCATGGAGGCTGCGTATCGGTGATCACTCTAAATCTCTCGTTGGTCACCGCTGCTATTCCTCTTCTAACCCTGTTTTCAACCTCAGCTTTTAATTTCTCATAAAAAGTAACGCATTCAGGTCTATGCTTCATAAGGGTTCCCATGACATATAGCGAATACATAGACTTTTCATCTAACGGTGCTGGGATAGCTTGGTTTAAGGTGCAAATCTCAGCCCACAGTCTTGTTGCTCTTATCTCGTTCCAGACAGCTTCGCAAAGCAGTTTATCGTCATATTTTCTTCCAGTAACCTTCTCCAACCATTCAATTCCGTCGTTTAGCTGCTGAACAATGTAGTTTATCTTGTATTCTTCGAGGTTTTCATCCACTGGATAACCAACTGAAACATCCACACAATACATTGGCACCTTTTTACCCTTCCTTTCCTCAAGCCACTTCACAACTTGATACCATTTTCCATGGCTGCAACAGATGTGGTCTTGCCATATAAAGTCTGGAGCTGGATAATGGTCAACGATTGTTCCATCAGCAAGAATGTATTTGTCGAGTAGGATGGAGCCCCAATAATTTCTCATGTAAGCGCAAAGCGTGCGTGGAAAACCAGTTGCCTCAGTAGCGTCGTGGCATTTGGATGTGAAATCCTTGAAGAAGGCTACAGTGGCTCCATAAGGTTCTCCTGTTAAACAGTAGACATCATCGCCAAGACCTGCTGGTATGGCACTGAAGGACCATGCCCCTCCAGCCCAGCGGAGTCCTCCCCGCTCATGGGCAGTTAAATAACCCTCATAGTACTTTCTCCTGAGCTCTTTGGCTTCGTCCCAGATTTTCAGTGGTTCAGTCGAATATTCTTTAATTTGAGTCGTCATTTCCTAAGCTCCTCCTTAGAAGAGTTCCTCCAATCCAGTTAACGTTTCAAGAAAAGCCTCAACTCTGGTTCGAAACTGTCCCCATGGAACAGTAACGTCAAACTCGAGGGGATACGTTTGAACACCGATTGATTTTAGAGCTTCCCTCAATGGCGGAATCTCGATTCCATGCGGATCGCAGAACTTGTTTTGTATTACCAATGTTCCTTGAACCTTAAATTCCTGTGCAAGCCTAACGGAGTGATCGACTCTTGTGAAGTCTGGCCAGTCTTTGCTGGGGCATGGAATCCTTTTAACATAGCGGGAAGCGATAGCGAGTAACCTATCTTCGTTGGGAACCACATCATTCCAGAAGTATCTTGAACCAGTGCAGTGTTCATCAACTACGAATGTTGCGCCTAAGGCTTCCACGTTTTTCATGAAAACTCTGTCGTCGTCCTCGCTTCCAATAATCATGAGTCTAACTCCAGGGTTGCGGTCGAGTTTTCGATTTGGCAGTTCCTCTAAAAGCCTCTCTAAGAGCTTGCTGTGTTCCTCTTTGTCAGCCATCTGGCTTGAGAGAACCATTTCCATGGCTTCCAAACCAGTGATTTTCGGATTATCCAACTTTCTGTACTCGTAAACTTTCCGCATTAACTCTCTGTTTCTATTCATAATTCTCATCCCCCTATCCAAATTCTCATTGGTGATTTTCTTACCAGTCCAATCTTCAAGGGCTCTCTTGAACTTGGCGAGTTCTTGAGTGAGGTATGGAATCGCGTGAGGATTTTGAACTCCATGGGGAATGTGAATGTAATATGCGAAGTCTGTGGGGATGTGAAGTCTCCAAGCGTTGAAGGCTTGTCTCAGATGTAGACATGATTGCCCCTCTACAATTCCGTCGATGTAATCGAATCTTCCTTTAAGCCCCTGAGCTAGGCAATCTCTGCAGAGGTGACAATACATCGCAAAGATGTAGGGTTCTGTAACGGTGGGTGGTTCATGGCTGCCCAGAATCCTGACAGGTAAGATGTTGGCTGCATAAAGTATCTCTTCCGGCACGTATGTGCAGAAATAACCAAAAACCTTGTTTCCAGTTCTTTCCTTCCAAGCTTTTGCATACCCATGCCTATTGTCTATCCATTCCCTAAATGTTTCAAACACTTCTTTGACCAAATTTTTGCCCTTCTATTCCTTATATAATTTTATTTTTTCAAATATAAATAATTTGGCTTTTATATTGATAACGTTCGTTATGGATCGACAAAATATCTTTGATTGATTATTTTGAAAGAACGAAATTCAAAATAAGAATAATTCTAGACTAGGGTTTTGTCAACTGCTCAGATGGTCAATAAGAAATATGCCTTTACCATTCGTCAATCTCCATGTTTAAATTAGTTTTCGTTTGAACTCTTTTTTTGCCTCCATAGAGCAGAGAGCAATAATCCCAGTTTTTCAGGACTTTTCATTATTTCTCCTATTATTGCTTTTCTTGACTGTAGATGCCTAGGGAGTCTTTCAAGGACTTCTTCCCCGAACTTGTCGAAGAACATCTTAGCCTCTTTGATTTTTTCCTCTGGCGGCTTCTCTTCCATCCGGAACGCGGCTTCGCTTAGCTCAGGATTCTTTTTAATAATTGAAGCTAGCTTTAGCATTACACTCCGAAAGCTTTCCACGACGCTTGGAAGAAAGATATCGCCCGCGGCTGTCTCTCCATAAGTTACAGCGGCAAAAGCAATCGAGCCGAAGATGCGATTAATCTTTTCAAACTCTTCACGTATGAAGTTTCTGAAAGCTTCAACCTGTTCGCGTGATATCTCCTGAGGATGCTTGGATAGCTCACTTTCTTTCTCAGATAAAAGCCTCTCGATCTTAGCTATATCATCTCTCGCCTTGGCGACTATCCACATGAGCATCCTCGTTTGGAGGCTGCCCCTGATACGCTTCACCTGCTTTCTCTTTTTGTCAGGCAACTTCTCGATGTAGCCCAGCCTCTGCAGCCTCTCGATCCTTAGAGCGAAGGTGCTTCTCGAAGCGAAATGCTTCACTTCCTCAACAAGCTTGTTAAAACTTTGCCCTTCTCTCCCGTATTTGCAGACTGCCTCAAGGATTAACCTATCCCTAGAGTCTAGAGGCTCCGAAGGGAAAACACTTTTTGAAGGAAGCAAACACAACCACCAACTATTTAGTTGACTGCGGAGAATTTAAGTTTACTGGTCATATCACTATACTGGTTTCACCCGTTTAGGCTCTGATTCAATCGGGTGCAAATTTATATATCGTAGACAATAGAGATTGCAGACTCGGAGATGCATAGTGATGAATGAATTCAGGAACATAATTTATGAGAAAGATGACGGAGTTGCAAAAATAACCATAAATCGTCCACCATTTAATATTTTAAATGTTGAAACTTTGCGGGAAATCGCTAAAGCCCTCGAAGACGCTGGAAAAGATGACGAAATCAAGGTTTTGGTGATAACCGGCGCTGGAGAAAAGACTTTCTCGGCTGGAGTGGACATAAAAGACCATTTTCCAGAGAAAATCGAAGAAACTTTAGAAGTCTTTCATAGAGTTTTTCACATACTTGCTGAAATAAACAAGCCAACAATAGCTGTGGTGAGGGGGTTTGCCTTTGGAGGAGGATGTGAACTGGCATCCGCTTGTGACATAGTCTTTGCCTCCGAAGATTCCCAGTTTGGGCAACAAGAAGTCAAGGTCGGGGCGGTACCGACTGTTGCAACGGCGCTTTTGCCGAGGATAATTGGCAGAAAAAAAGCCCTAGAACTAATCTTTACAGGAGATACCATAACGGCGGCGGAAGCAAAACGAATAGGCTTAGTTAATGAAGTTTTTCCTATGGGAGAGCTTGAGGAAGCCGTTAATAGGCTTGTTGAGAAGTTTAAGGAGAAAAGCTCTACTGTGCTTAAGTTAATTAGGGCTGCTATTTACCAGGGTCTAGATAAAGGTTTTAAAGAGGCGTTAGATGGTGTGACTGACATTTACGTGAATAATTTGATGAAGACTGAAGATGCTGTCGAGGGCTTAAAAGCATTTCTAGAGAAAAGAAAGCCTGTGTGGAAGGGAAAATAGCCCTAAGGAATAACGATTGCCCGCGTCTTGATTTTTCCTTTTTTCAGCATTCCTAAGGCTTCATTTATCTGGTCAAGCGACATCTTGTCCGAAACGAGAAGCTTTAGTTTTCCTCTGCGAACCATGTCCACAAGAGGCGGGAAATCAACGATTCTACATCCCAATGAACCATAAACTTCTATTTCCCTAAACATCAAGCGCGCGGCATTAATGCTGAGGTCTTTATCGCTGTAGCCAACAACAACTACACGACCACCCCATCTAACGCTTTCATAAGCCATGCGCATAACCTCTGGAATGCCAATGGCCTCAACGGCTATATCCGCCCCGCCGCCGGTAATCTTTCTAACAGCTTTTACCGGGTCTTCGGCATCAACATTAATTGTTTCAGAAGCCCCCAGCTCTCTCGCAAGGCGTAGTTTCTCTTCAACCTTGTCAATAGCAATTACAGAGGCTCCTAGGGCGGCTGCTATTTGAACTGCATTTAAGCCGACTCCACCAACGCCGTAGATTGCCACAGTGTCGCCGGGTCGAACATTAGCTCGGTTTTTCAGCGCGTGGAAGGGTGTTGACATGGCGTCGGAAATTATGGAGGCTTCTTCTAAGGGAATTTCTGGCGGCAATTTTATTAGGTCTTTGGCTGGAATTTTGGTGAATTCTGCGTAGGCTCCGTCTATGCTATTGCCAATCATAACGATGTTTCTGCATAAGTTTTCGCGGCCAATTCGGCAGTTGTAGCAAGAGCCGCATGTTAAGACTGGCGGCATGAGCACTCTGTCGTTCTCTTTGACATTAGTTACCCTTTCGCCAACCCTTGTCACTATTCCGGAGGCTTCGTGGCCAAGAATAAGCGGCGGCTTTTTGAATGTTGGAACTCCCTCCAAATAATGGAGGTCTGTGTGGCATACTCCACAGGCAGTTATTTTAATTAGGGCTTCCTCTGGGCTTATTTCGGGTGTTAGGACATCCTCTATTTTTAGTGGCTGACCTGCACCATAAAAAACTGCGGCTCTCATGATTTCTCCTACCGACTGCAAGTTGATTCTTCCAATGAAATATAAAACTTAGGGTGGAGGAACTAAGGTTCGGTTCATAGCATCATCAGCTATGGCCACTGAGTAACCCGCAATCCTCCTTAAGTCGCGGGCGATATGACTTAAAACCACTGCAAAGTCAGCATCTTTAATCCTTGTTAGGATGGTTGTTAAAAGCATCTTTTCCTTTTGTTTAACGTCATCCATTTTTCTCATAGTCGCTATTGCAAGCATGATATTCTTCTTCAAGAAGGCTTGAACCGCATCCCTCTGCATCTCATAGACTGTGCTTGACATATCCTCTATTGTACGTAATATTTCACGGTTTATCTTCGCTTTATTCCCAAGGGAAAGAAAATGTCTTGCAATTGATGAGGAATGATAGACAAGCCTATTTAGGTCGCGGGCGATCAAGGCGAAGGTGACGCATTCACGACAGTTTTTAACGCCAACCTTTCTTGCGATAGCTTTGCTAGAGCTTGCTAGGGCAACCTGTCTTATTGTCATCCTATAATGCCTAAGGGCTTCCTTGCTTCTCTCAATTACCTCGCTGGCGAGCTGAAAATCGTTGTTAAGAATGGATTTGATGGCATCCTCTTGCAGGTGAAGCGAGAAGGAAGATGTTTTTTCTACAAGGGGTTCCAATGAAAAGGCCGTGGGATCCATTATTACGTGGAAATTTATTACGTCTGCCCTTTCTTCGGCAATCTCAACCCCTGGCAATTCCATACGTAGTAGTTTCAATCTCTTTTTCATATCCGCTGGGATCATTTTCTTTGATGTCACACTAATTTTGTTTATCCCCTGTATGTAGTATGTTCCAATGCAATATTCAAGGGCCCTAACTTCCGGAAAATCCTCTAAAGCCAAAACAACTTCCACAGGTTCCTCGTGTTCGGTCCTTATGGGGTAAAGCCTTAAAGAACCGTCCTCTTCCTCGAAGAGTGTGATTTCATCTCCTCGCGTAAGCTTCCGCTTTTCAATCCATTCTTTGGGCAAAGACAGCGTAAAGCTTCCGCCTTTTATCTGCTGCAGTCTTCTAACTCGCATAAACGATCCTCTATATAATTTATAGAATTTGTAATTTAATAATATTGCTTATATTCAAGAAATCTCTAAAATCAGTTAAAATGCCTCTGGTGAAAAATAATGAACATCCAAGTAAAAGTGGTGTTACATGCGAACTTTAGGGAAATTGTTGGTAAAAGGGAAATTGTTGAAGAAGTCAGCTTAAACTCAACACTTGGATGTGTTCTGGATAAGTTAGCTAAGAAGTATGGAGGAGATTTCGAACGAATAGTAGACCCGAAGACCAGGGGTATTCCATCAGAGTTCCTCGTCTCAATAAACGGTCGAATTGTAAGGGATACAAACATCAAGCTAAATAATGATGATGTTTTAATGATTACAATTCCAGTTGGCGGTGGATAAAACAGGGAGAACTGGAGATGGGTGAAGTTAGATGTTTAAATTGTCTCAAAAGGTTTCCAGTAAATGCTTGCGTTACGGAAGTTTCATGTCCCTACTGCAAAACTAAATATCGCATATCATGGCTCAGCCAAGACCAGCCCAAAATCCGCGGTTTAGCAAAAGAGTAGCTGATGAGACAATGGTTTGGAAAAGAAAGATAGCCTACATAAACTTAACAACAGGGAAAGTTGCCGCAAAGTCAATTCCCAAACAACTTAGACAACTCTATCTGGGTGGAAGAGGCATAGACATGTACCTTCTGTATAACCATGTTAAACATGGAGTAAACCCATTAAGCTCGGAAAACATCTTATTTGTTGGAACAGGGCTACTCTGCGGAATTCCAGCCCTCGGTTCTGGAAGATGCGACATCGCCGCTAAATCTCCAATAACCGGAGGTGTCGGTGACTCTAACATTGGGGGTTTCTTTGGACCCGAGTTCAGATTGGCCGGATTTGACCATTTGGTTATTTCAGGCAAAGCCGAAAAACCGGTTTATTTATGGATAAATGATGGAAGCATCGAGATTCGCGAGGCGGGTCACCTTTGGGGAAAAGACACCTTCGAAACCCAAGACATGATTAGGGACGATCATGGAGATGAAGAGGTTAAATGCTTAGTTGTCGGTGTTGCTGGTGAAAACCTTGTCCGTTTTGCAAATGTAAGGACTGGGATGAAGAATTCTGCTGGACGAACGGGTATGGGTTGTGTGATGGGTTCTAAGAATTTGAAAGCTATCGCTGCCCGTGGAACAATGGACATTGAATTTAGCTATCCTGACGAATTGCTTGATTATTGTAGGGAAATGAACGACATGGTTATGAAAACTCGATGGGCAAGGGCTCAATCTAGGTGGGGAACCATGATCATTTACAGCAACACAAACACCACAGGGCTTATACGAACTAGAAACTTTCAGTTGAACAGACTTGAAGAGGGCGAGGCCCTCGAACCAGAAAATATGGACCAATATACCATTGGAATGTCTGGATGCTATGGATGTGCTGTACATTGTAGACATCGCTATGTCTTAAGAGAAGGACCATACGCGCCAATCTTTGCAGAAGGACCTGAATACACTTCTCTAGGCGCTTTTGGAACAATGGTTGACTGCAAGAAAATGGAGACGGTTCTTGTCGCTAACCACATGGTGAACAAGTATGGGTTAGACACTCTAGAAACGGGCGGGCTTATTGCTTGGGCTATGGAGCTATATGAAAAGGGAATAATAGACGAGAAAGACACGGGTGGACTAAAACTTGAGTGGGGGAATGAAGAAATCCTTTTCGAGCTGATAAGACAGATAGCTCACAGAGAAGGGTTTGGAAACCTACTTGCGGACGGCTTCAAAGCCGCCATAGCCAGAATTGGCAAAGGTTCAGATTATTATGCCATACAGATTAAGGGGATGGGCAGCCTCCACTCGGATGAACGACCGACACCAAGCTTTGCTTTAGGAATTGCGACATCAACTCGAGGCGCAGACCATCTGAGGAGTAGGCCAGCAATGGACCTTTATGGTTTGCCTGAAGAACTGGTTGAGGAAATTTATGGGGGGCCTGTCTCTTCGGATTACACATCTTACCAAGGAAAAAGCAGAATGGTGTGGTGGCAAGAGCTCCTTTACGCTGTTACAGACTCTATAGGGGTATGCAAGTTCCAAACAGTCTTCTGCGCTGTTCACGCGCCAAAATGGGAAGAATTCTCAAAACTTATTCAACTTGCCACAGGCATGGGGTTCACGAAGGACCTGCTGATGGAGGTAGGTGAAAGGATATACACAATTGAAAGAATGTTTAATCTAAGGGAAGGCTTTTCAAGAAAGGAGGATGCCTTGCCTGAACGATATTTCAAGGAGCCAACACCCATTGGATTTCCAACAGCTAGGGGAAAGAAAATTGACAGGGATAGATTCGAGAAAATGTTAGATGAGTATTACGCATTACATGGCTGGGATGAAAACGGAATCCCCAAAAAAGAGACGCTTGAGAGGCTAGGGCTCGATAAGGAACCATCCAAAATGGTTTAGGAGAAGAGAAGATGCAGAAAATCCTGTTCATAGATGCGGAAAAGTGTTCTGGATGTCGAATCTGCGAGTCCGTCTGTTCACTGCACCACGAAAAAGTTTTCAATCCAGCACGGGCTAGAGTCCATACAGTAAAGTGGGAGACAGCCGGCCTTTACGTTCCAATGGTTTGTCAACAGTGCGAAACTCCGCTTTGTGAATCTGTCTGTCCGATGCATGCCATAAAAAGGGACGAAAAGACAAGTGCTATGCTGATAGATTATGATTTATGTGTTGGATGTAGACTTTGCGCGATGTTTTGTCCCTTCGGCGGAATAAACTTAGACGCCAAAACAAGAAAGGTTACGAAATGCGACCTCTGTGATGGTGAGCCTCTCTGTGTCAAGTTTTGTGAGCCCCAGGCTTTGCAGTATTTGGATGCTACTGCAATAAACCTGAGAAAGAGGATGGCTGCAGCGGAAAAGTTTTCTGATTTAATGAAGAGAATTCTTGCGGTAGTCTAAATCATTGGCAAGGGCTGATTCCACTATTTCAGTTATGTCACATATTTTTACTGGAATAGGCTTTTTGACAGAGGCATAGCGGAAATTTATTTGACAAAGAGGACAAGCCGTTGTTAGTACATCAACTTTTAATGATTGTAAATCCTTCAGCCTATTTAGGGCCGAGTTCATGCTAACTTGATTGTTGAAAGACCATAAACCGCCACCGCCACCGCAGCACCTTGCAATTTGCTTATTCAAGGGCATTTCAGCAAGTGTTAGGTTTGATATTGCCTTCAAGATGTTACGTGGAGCGTCAAAAACCCCGCTGTGCTTTCCTAAGGAGCAAGGGTCATGATAGCTAACCCTCAAATTCAAACCCTTCAAACCTAGTTTCCCGTTCTCCAATAAATTTTCAATAAATTGTGATGAATGAAAAATTTCGCATGGAAGCGTAGTTTCCAAAAATTCTGGATAAAGCTTCGTGAAAGTGTAGTAACAGCCCGAACAAGGTGTAACAAGAGTTTTAGCATTTGTTTGTTTAATTTTTGATGACGCATCTTCTGCAACTTTTTTTGCTTCGTCCCAAAGACCCGTGGTTAATAAGACGTATCCGCAACAGCCTTCCTTTTCTCTAAGCATGGTAAAACTAACGTTTGCGTGGTTCAAAATTTTCAGAAAAGCCTTAGCGGTTTTCGGGGTTCTGTTGGCAACCATACATCCAACCCAATATAAAACTTCGGTCTTTCTGGGCGAAGGGTTAAAGGAAAAGTTCTCCATCCACGAAAGGCGACGCTCAATAGAAACGGCTCCCGGGTCTCCAGCTTCCATAATGTTTTTGGCTGTTTCGCGAAAAACATCTGGAGCCAGTCCCTTTTCAGCAATTTGATGTCGAGTCGCCAGTATGGCTTCATTAACTTCGAGATCCTCAAAGCATTGGGCAAAACATAAGCCACACTCGGTGCACGTGTAGAGTACGTCAATGACTTTTTTGGATAATGTAAGTTCTCCGTTCTGGAGATCCTTCATTATGAGGATTCTTCCCTTTGAAGACCATGTTTCAACTCCATCAAAGGATGATGCAACTGTGCAATAACCGCTGCAGATTCTGCATTCTCCGCATTTTGCAAGACTTTTCTCCAAAAATAAGGCTTTTAGGGCAAGAGCTAAATTTCTAGGACTTCCATGTCCTTTTCCACGAATTTCCTTTAGAATTTCGAGTATCTCGTCTTTTTTAAATGGAACCCTTTCTAGCTCTGGAACTGTAACATCGTCCAATAAGACAAGCGGTTTTCTTATCCTTTGGCGTTTAATTGGCTGTCCCCTTCTTACAGCCGTGAAGCCTTCCCTTCTAGCTAGTTCAAGAACTCTTTGAGCCTCTTCAGCCGAAAGAGTCTTTATAACTATGTCAGGAGCCGGGCTTTGTTTCTCAAAGATTTTCTCAAAGGAATAAACATGCAAATCTTCAGGATCTGTTAGTATGTGTTCTGGTTTCACTATTTGTTTTAAGTGTTCTATAACATGCTGTGTATCCATGCCTTCACTTTAAGCATTATTCTTGATATAAGTTCTCTTAGTATCGCGCAAAACAACCTGCGAATGTACAGAACTCTCTTCCATCTTCAACAAGTCTTAAATAAATTGGCAAAGTAATTCCCGTTGATGTGATAAAGATGGTGGAAAGGGAATACGATTGGTATCCTGCTGAGGATCCGAAAGACTGGCGAACCGTCAAATACGACCCTAAATGGTACGATCACACTGCGTGTATAGCCATTAACAACCCTCAAGAATTGAATTCTTACGTCCTAGGGACTCTCAAAGAAATATATACTGGTTATGAGAAAGCCATGGGAGACGATTCTGTCCAGTTTATAGTAATGACAGGTGTGGGCGACAGAGCCTTCTGTGCTGGTGGAAGCGTGCACGAGTATGCCGAGATATACAATAGAAAGCCTTGGAAGTTCTGGGAGTGGGGAGAATTCTATGGTAGAATTTTCGACATGATAATGCACTGTGGAAAGCCAGTTATCGCTCGAGTAAACGGTGTGGTAGCAGGGGGTGGCTGGGAGTTTGTCGCCTGTTGTGATCTCGCAATAGCGGCGGACCACGCAACTTTCATCTCCCCGGGTCCGAGGGTCGGCATGACTTCTGTTGGAGGGCTGTCTCAATGGCTTCCCCTACATATGAGCATAAAGAAGTCGGCTGAAATGGTTCTCTTGAGTTTGCAGATAAGCGCGGAAGAGGCGCTCAAGTATGGTGTAGTCAACGAGGTGGTGCCTAAGGACAAACTGGACGACAAGGTGAAAGGGTACATCGATAGGATGAAGAATCTTTCGCCATCCAGCCTCTGGTATTATAAGGTTCATCATAACTGGTGGAAGGAACTGGTTTGGCGTCCCACATGGGAACATGCGAAGGCTTGGTTTGCTCTCAACATTGGATCAATGGAGCCCACTGAAGGCTTATGGGCTTTCAAACAAAAGAGAAAGGCCGATATGGGAAAAATCCGTTCCTTCATCGCCAAAGGCGGAGACCCTAGGATTCCTTACGGGCCATATATGCGTAAGTGCGATAAGTGTGGTGCAGAATACCTTCCTGAAAAATCTAAGTACTGTTTAAGTTGCGGGGCAAAACTCGAAGAGTGAAATGCCACCCAGCACGCCTTTACTTTTCTTTGAAGTAGGGTATGACTTTTTCTGCGAAAAGCTGGCATGTTTCCTTCAGAATCCCTGGAGAAACCTGAAAATTCATTACAAAGTGACGACAACCAGCTTCAACAAATTTGCCAAGTTTATCTATGACTTCATCAGGCGTTCCAAAGAGGAATGGGGCTTTTTCAACGACTTCATCTGGTAACTCTTTGGCCCTCGTCAGCCAAGATTCCCCATCCCGTGGAAAAACGAGTTTAAACGTCATTTCAAAGTCGTATGTTGGAGGCTGAAATCCGATTTTTTCGAGTATCCTCGGCCTTGACAGCAACATCATTTTACCAGTTAGCAACATAGCCTTTCTAGCGGTCTCTGCATCCTTGGCAACCACAGCGTACATGAAATGGGCGGGCTCTATTTCCGAAGGCTCTCTCTGATACTTTTTCGCTGTTTCTCGTATTTTATCCAGATTATTCTTGTACTCTTCAGGCATTAAGTTTGCAGGCAACCATCCGTCGCCGTATTGGGCTGTTACTTCCATGGTTCTCGGTGAACTCGCAGCAATGAAAATTGGAACAGTAGACTGATACTCGGTTTCCGAAATTGGCACTGCGGGCTTAGGCTGTAGAAAAGCCTTATTTAACTCGTAGTATTTTCCCTTAAAATCAACAAAATCCTCAATGAACAATCTTCGGATGATCTGGATAGCCTCAACAGTTCTTTCCAACGGCTTGTCGTAAGGAATGCCAAAAGGCACAAGGTTCATCGCCTCACCTATTCCTATCCCAAGTATTGCCCTGCCATTTGACAAGATATCACAAGTTGCCGCCATTTGAGCTAAAGCAGCAGGATGATACCGGTAGGCGTCGCTCACCCCAGTCGCCAGCTTGATTCTCTTCGTTTGCACCGCAAGAGCGCACAATGTGCTCCATGCATGTAGTGCATCCCAACGCCTCACCCCTGTTGCCACTAGGTGATCAGGCATCCAATAAGAGTCGAACCCTATTTTCTCTGCCAACAAAGCGATATCACGTATGACTTCCCAAGGATAGTTAGGCGCTTCAACACCGAACTTTATTGATTCACGTGCGCTCATGTAAACACCCGGTTCAAGCTTTAATGCATTGAAACTTAAGCTTTTTTCAGCTCGTAGGTGATTCTGTCATTGGGTAATCGTAGTGGTGTGAGTTGAAGATCCATACCGATGTTGATTTCGTTTATTTCTTTGCTTAAAAGTGCATATACTTTCACGCCTTCTTCACATTGTGCTAAGGCAATGGTGTAAGGCACATCGCTCTCAAAGCCTGTTGGTGCGAAATGAGCAGTGGTGTATGTGAGCAGTTTACATCTTCCACTCAACTCCTCCCACATAATGTCCGTTGAAAAATCGTCCGGACAATCAGTCCTTGGAGGGAAGTAGAGCTTTCCGCATCTACTGCACCTAGTTGCCATAATCTTTCCTTCCTCTAAGTGCTTTACAAAATCCTCTACCTTAGTCTCTGAAATGTAACTTATCTTTCCAAATTTACCAAAACTCACAAGATCACCTTCGGAGTATTGTTACATTTCCGTAGACCCCAATGCCTCCAATGTTATGAACTAGGCCGATTTCCGCGCCGTTTACTTGGGTTTTGCCAGCTCTTCCTTGGAGTTGGAGCACAATGGTTCTGATCTGTGAACCTCCGGTTGCGCCTATTGGATGCCCTTTGGACAGCAGTCCTCCGTCGACATTTACGGGGATTTTGCCCCCTATGTACGTTTGGGATTCTTCTATAAGCTTGCCACCCTCGCCGGGTTTGCAAAACCCTAGGTTTTCATATGCCATTATCTCGGCTATTGTAAAGCAGTCATGCACCTCCGCCACATCCACATCCTTCGGCTCTATGTGAGCCATCTTGTAAGCTTGCTTTCCCGCTTCAATTGCACAGTTGAGGCCAGTTAGATTGTTTCTGCTCGTGGTTGATAGTGTATCGCTTGCAGAGCCTATTCCTGCTACCCAAACTGGGGTGTCTGTTATCTTCTTGGCATTTTTTTCACTTGCCATAACTACGCATGAAGTACCGTCAGCGTTTGCACAACAATCAAACATCTTTAATGGGCTTGCTATGACTCTTGCTTTTAAACACTCTTCCAACGTTACTTCTCTTCGGTACATCGCTAAGGGGTTCAAAACGGAGTATTTTCCGCTTTTAACCTTGACCTTCGCCAACTGCTCTTCAGTTGTTCCATATTTTTGCATATGGGCGTGGGCATACATCGCATAACCAGCAGGCATCATAGTGCCGAAAGGTGACTCCCACTGTATGTCTGCGCCTCTACCCATCCTTTCTTGGACTTCTGCTGAGGATATTTCTGACATCTTTTGGAAACCAATTACTGCAACTATGTCGTGAAGCCCTGATTTTATGAAGCTGTACGCAGCTTTCACTCCAGTACTGCTTGAAGAGCAAATAGACTCAGCGTAGAATGTTGGCTTTGGAGTCAGACCAAGATATTCAGATATTAGTCCGGCTGGGCTTCTCTGCTTATCATATTCCGGAGCAGAACAGATTATGGAGGCGTCTATTTCCTTAGGCGTGAGGTTGATGTCTTCTAGAGCGTCCCGGAAAGCCTCGAAGCATAGCTCTCTGATGCTTATCCCGCAATTTCTAGAAAATGGTGTTTGACCCACTCCTACAATTGCAACTCTCATCGCATGTTCCTCCTATGCTGATAAATTCGTTAAGTCCATATAAGATTACTGAAAAAGAGACTTCAACTAAACAGTAAGAGAACCGACACGAAAAGAAGTAGTCTTTACATTTGGATGATTATGACTTTTTCTTCTAAGCCCAGTAATAATTCGCGCACAGCAACAAACTGCGTGAAAAAGATCAGGCTCTCTCCAGTAGCGCCCACAAAGCTTATGATGCTTATTACTTCTCCTCGCGTGTGCTTGCAGGCTTTTCCTTACCAGCAAGGGCGAAATACGCACTGATGAAACCTCCCCAGAAACCAAAAGCTCCACCAACCATTGCAAACAATATGCCCAGTTCCAGACTGTAAGGTTGTATAATTATGGCGCCAATTTGAACAGTCGAGATGTAACCCACTGGTATTCCCACAATCGTTCCAATAAACCAGCCAATGAACCCAGAAGCCAAGCTATCTCTAACTGTTGGCTTCCTATATGCTGCATAGATCAGCGAACCTATGATAGGGCACAGCCACCACATATTTATGCCTACTCTTCCCGCTATCGCCCATTCCACTACAGCTATTATAGGAAACACTATCGCGACAATCCAAACAGGATCGACCATTTTAACCACGCTTCTACATTTTATGAATCAACTTATAAGACTTATGTGCGTGCAGACATTGAAGGCTATGTTCCTTATGCATCTAGAAAAAGGCGCTTTTGAAGGAACGACGGAAGAACGCATAAATTAAGCAGATTCGATGAAGTGGGCGTTAATTATGTAACCCGCATGTCTCGCAACAACAATCGGAAAATTATGATTCGTGATAAAAAAGCTTATTAATCCATTAGGGATACGCCATATGTCGGTGACTTCTATGCCTAAATACGATATCAAGTGCAAAGATGTCGTACCGGATTGCTCCTTAGAGATCAGGGGTGCATCAAGCGAAGAAGAAATGATGTCTATGCTCCAAGTACACGCTAAGATATGCCACAAATTGGAGAAAATTCCCCCTGAAACCGTTGAAAAACTAAAAAAAGCCATCAAGAAAAGGTGAACTACTCCATCCTACTCCCCGTTTTTTCCTTCAAGAAAGTCGCTCCACTATTTAGCGAAATCAGAAATTGTGGAGCATAATCATTATCAGCATGACAATGCGGGCAGCTCTCACTTTTTTGTTAGAGCGATCTTTTCAAGGTAGTCTTCTCGCGGTGGACTGAAAGCATCTAAGAAGGTACTTTCCTCTATGACTTTAACACTGTGCGGTTGGTTAGGCTTCATCCAATAGAACATGCCAGCCTCAACCAGAAATTTGCTCTCTTCAGAAATGAACTCCGCCTTGCCTCTTAGACAAATACCCATCTGCTCGTGAGGATGTCTATGTTCAGGAATAATCTGTCCGGGCTTCAGATGAACCAGCAAAAACATTAACCTACTACCGCTGAAAATAACCTCACTTTCGGTCTCTTTTAATAAGTTAAGTTTCTCGCCCTCTCCTGCTTTAAGAACCTTCATTCCAAGCCCACCAAGAGTTCTTTGTATAGCATTTCCTTATTTAACTTAAGTTTCTTGCGCTATAACGGGCGCGTAGACTGCCTTTTACTCGCATGCGCACGCTCTTGGTGCTACGCCAGGAAAGATTTTAAGTATCATATGTAAAAATAAATCGAGTGATGAAAGTTGAATAAGATTGTATCTGCAAGCGTAAGGGCTGCATTATCTAACCCAGATCTAATGACAAGCGACCATATCTCAGCTCTCACAAAAGGTCATGGAGGGTTGAACATTGCTGCAATCTGTGCAGCCAACGCTATATCGTTAGAATTACTTGAAGGTAGAGGCATCATAATGAAACCTCTCAATCAGCCTGAGATTGAGGTAGACATGGTGATTCGTAAAGGCGTGGAGGCAGCAGAATTAGCTGGCGCAATTCCGGCTAATGCCGCTCTATTGACTGCCGGATTAATTTACATGGCTGGGTCCAATGTACGGGCAGGGTGTCCAGCAGGTAATCGAAAGCTAGGTGCTAGTGCTAGGATGATAGCAGGATCAGACAAGGGCGGTGTCCTTCTTATTCCAGCTGGAAAATCGACTAATAAGGTCACTGCGTTTCCAGCTGTACACGCTATCCACCACGCTATGATGGAAGAGAAGCTTACGAAGATTCAGGGGGCTACTCTGCCAGGAGGAGTAGGTGGCGCCCTTTATGGCCATGGTGCCCTTGGGGAAGACTTCGTTTTTCCAGAATTGACTGAGAATATTGCAAGGATCGGTACTGAGGCCATGTTGAACGCCTATTCAGGCATGGGGATGAGGCCAAATCCTTTCATGTCAGCAATTTTAGCGACTGCCGCCACAATGGAACTCTTACATGCTGATGCAGAATATGACGTTGAGCATGATGGAGTTTGGTCCAAAACTGATACTGCCCTGATGGCGGGTCGTGCTGCAGCAAGAACCGCTAAACTTCCTGAGAAACTTCACCTCAGAGGTACGAACGAGGAATTCGTTACCGCAAGGTTAATCGGAGATCTTGGATTAATATTTAAGGATATAGGAACACCGACTGTCGTAGGTATAATATCATTTAACGAAATCTTTGCATGTTTCAAGGAAAGTGATATCTTAGGAACAGGTAGCAGTGGAGGGCCTATTTGTCCACCCCAAGGGCATCAAGGGGTTGCTGACAGTGCGATAATCCTTAGGGTTCTTGCACAAACCAAATCTATAGATGATGCCATCCAAGCTGTCAAGAAAAACAAAGAAACATTCATCGACCCAGAGATGGCAATGGTTGCAAGCAATACCATTGCAAGAAAGGCCGAGCAAGTCATGCCAGGTCCCGTGACGGATGCGATAATACGCGCTACTGAAGAAGAGACACTGAAGGCTGTAACCAAGAGAGCGGAGGAAGCCTTCGAGAGTTTGACAGCTGGCAAGAGTCTCGCTGAAGTGGTCAGAGATCTAGAGTATAAGAGAGTTAAAAAGATAGAAAAAAGCACTGCCAGCCTGTTAGGGCAGAGAATGGGGAAGAAGATAGAGATAGGCGTAAAGAAGTTAAGAGGAGGCGCGAGAAGACCAGACGACTTCTCTAGGAAATATTACGGGTTCGACATAGACGCTGATGTTGAGATAACCCTCGATGGCAAAAAAGTACTTCTTGAGGGACTTTCTCACAAAGTCATACCTGATGCAGTTATAAACAAGAATAAAGAGTTCTATGATTTCATTCCTATAGCAGCGCTCCCAATTCGTGAGCTCATGATGTCTGCACACACTATCATCAATATAACTGTACCTGTAGCCATCGCCTGTGCCATGAACAAGGCAAATCCAGAGGAAGCAGCACGGGAAGCAGAAGAAGCCGCCTATGTCACAGCTTGCAGACCGGGAGCAAAGTCAAGGGCCAGGAAAGTTGGAGAAATAGCGTTGAAGTTGATGGGAGAACCTTAAAACGGTTTTTCCCACACCTTTATCAATTGGTGTAATGGATGCTAATCGTTGCAGCTGTAGATAACGTTTCGGGAGATACGGCCTCCTACGTCATAGACAAATTGTTCGATAAAGGCGCAAACAACGTTCATGTAACCCAAACTGTAACGAAAAAGGGAAGGATTGGTCTGATCTTCTTCATAGATGTCGATGAGGAGAACCTCGACGATGTCGGTGAAGTTATTATGACCGAACTCGGTTCTATCGGATATAACGTGATTAATACTAAGCACTTTCAAGCGAACACCAGAGTTGCACTGCACAAGGTTATTATCAGATCCAAAAACGAGAGCTTTGAAAGAACCGTTAGAATTAAGTCGTCCATTTCTCCTAAGGGAAAACTGATCAAAGTCGACCTGGAATTTGACGACCTTGTAAGAGTCATCGAAGGTGCAAAGAAGAAGCTAGGGGTTGACTTGACTTTGCGAGGTCTCAAGAAGAAAATACAGGAAGAAGTAAATACTGGGCGAGATGAAACTATATTAGAACTGCGTAGCTAACGAACTTGGGCGTCTTAATTCTCTCCTTAAAGTTGCTTAGAAGATTAGTTCCTTGTTTATCCATTCTGGGAACCATTGGTAATACTGTAGTGGCTTTGCTTTCTTCAACCCAGCGTAGGTTGCTTTTGCCAACTGGATTGTGCCTTTTCCGTCCCTGTATAGTTTGGCAAATCCCTTCCCTTCAAGCGAGACCAAAAGCTCATTTAATTTTTCGTCTTTAACGCCTGCAAACCTTGTTTTTATGTCTTCGCGGCTCATGTAAAGTCCAGGATTCACCTGATAATCCTCGGCAAGAATCAATAGAATGTTTTCCTCGTTAATTTCGGTTACAACTGTAGGTTTTGGCGTGGATATTGGAACATTCAGTTTTTCATGCATTCTTCTAGCGGGCATTTTCAAGTCCTCAGCTAATGCTCTTATTCCCTGTCTGAAAATGACCATCCTCATAACCTCACTTGTTCCAGCGCCTATTTGATTGACCTTTGCATCCCTCAGAAAATCTTCAATAGGGTAAAACCTTGTCCAACCGTCTCCCCCCATGACTTGCGAGGCTTCTAACAAAACACGTTCATACGCTTCAGACGTGAAGAGCTTAGCCATAGCTGCCTCTAAAACAGCTTCGGCATTCAAATCCATGAGGTGGGCTGCGTGATACACAGTGAACCGCGAAATCATAAATTTGGCAACTATATCTGCAATCTTAAACTGGTTAACCTCCCAGTCTATTGTTGGTCTTTCAAATTGAATTCGCCTCTGGGAATGGCAAACTGCATATCTGAGACCTTCTTTCATGGGTCCCAACATTCCGGCGGAGAACAGGGTTCTCTCAAAGTTTAAGCCTTCAACGAGAACTTTCCATCCGTCACCATCTTGACCAATTCTGTTTTCAGCAGGCACCCGAACCCCATTGAAATCCAAATATCCATTTGGAAGACCAACCCATCCTCCAAGCTCGTTTATCCTCTCAACAGTGAAGCCTGATGCGCCCTTCTCCACAATGAAGGCGCTTAGATGTCGATATTTGGCTTTATCCTCTGGGCGGTCGCTGGTTTTTGCGTATACTAGGTATATGTCCGCTACTCCAGCGCTTGTTATGAACCTTTTCTTTCCATCTATAATGTATTCATCGCTTTCCCGCCTCGCTGTTGTCTCGATGCTTGCTGCATCTGAACCCACACCAGGCTCTGTTATGCATATAGCTCCAAGCATTCCCCTGGCAACTCGTGGAAGCCATCTTTTTTTCTGTTCCTCTGTCCCGAACTTTAGGAGTTGCTCGGTTCCGCCAAACATGGTTACTGAGTAGGCTCCAGTCAAAGCGGAGCAGACACGGCTCAGTTGCTCGGCTACGATGCAGCAGCCAGTTGTCCCTGTGCCTATGCCGTTGAACTCTTCAGGGATTAAGGCGCCGAACCACCCTCTTTTGGCAACCTCTTCCAAAAGTTCTTTGGGGAACTCCCTTGTCCAAGAGATTTCCTCACCCTTCGGCAGGTTTTCATCGACGAACGTCTTTGCCTCTTTAAGTAGGCTTTTTTGTTTCTCACTCCACCACGGGTAAGACTCCATATTAATACCTCGGTATTTGCTAGAGGCACGATCAATTTTAAACTTTTGCCAAAGCATTAAAGAAATTGTATATGAAACTTGTAATCTGGCGTCCTTTAAGAAATCTTTGATGCGATAGCGCCTTCCTCTCTTAGTTTTTTTCAGCGAGAGAAGGAGTTTTGCAATATTTTTAAATGGTGCTTTGCTCTAGGCTTTTCTATGCATGAGTGGGCTTTAGCAGAAGCAGTAATCGCTGCGGCTTCTCAAATAGCTGAAAAAGAGGGGTTGAAAGAAGTTACAGAAGTGAAAATAAAGGTTGGCGAACTGCAACAGATAGAGCTGGACATTCTAGATTTTGCCCTGTCACAGCTTAAGCCGCATAATTTTAAGGATGCAAAATTCAGTATAGAGGTTGTGAAAGCTGAGCTGAAATGCAGGGTTTGCGGGCACAAATGGTTTTTTAGAAAAGAAGGGTTGGACAATAGCACGGCGGAAGCTATACATTTTGTTCCAGAAGTTGCCCACACCTACATTAAATGTCCCAAATGCGGAAGCCCAGACTTTGAAATGCTACAGGGACGTGGAGTCTGGCTTGAAAGTATAAAAGGAGTGAAATATGGCGATGGTTGACCCGCGGGTAAGCATAATTGACGAAAGAATGAAAGGGATAGGCAAAATTATTGCTGTTTCAAGTGGCAAGGGTGGGGTGGGCAAAAGCCTAGTGGCATCTGCACTCGCATTAGCTCTAGCCAAAAAAGGTTGTAGGGTTGGGCTGTTTGACTTGGACTTCACAAGCCCGTCAACGCACATGATTTTAGGCATTGAAGGAGTACAGCCGAAAGAGGAGAAGGGCATAGTTCCGCCGGTTGTTCATGGCTTAAAGTATATGTCGCTGATCTATTATTCAGGCGAGGAAGCTACTCCGCTTAGAGGCGCGGACGTTTCGAATGCCTTAATTGAGTTGCTTTCAATTACGAAATGGGAACAGCTGGATTTTCTTGTTATAGATATGCCACCGGGGATTGGAGACGCAACACTCGACTTGATTCGGTTGATTAAGAATATCGAGTTTCTAATTGTGACGACGCCTTCACAGCTAGCCTTCGAAACAGTTCGAAAGCTGATAGGCTTGCTGAAGGAATTGAAGATTCATGTGATAGGCGTTGTTGAAAACATGAAAATGAACAATTCAAATAGAATTCAAGAGCAAACTAGAAGGTTGGGTGTGGAGTTTCTTGGAGAAATTCCATACGATTCGAAAGTGGAAGAAGCTATAGGTAACGCAAACAAACTCCTAAACACGGTACTCGGCAAAAAGGCTGAACAAATAACCTCAAAACTTATTATGCCAAAATAAACATTGCAAAGCAAATTAGCAATAACTAAAGTGTAGAAGGGCTGTGCCTTGATGCCTATCAAAGCGGTGATTTTTGATTTCATCGGTACCTTGGCAAACGTCAAGAATTACAATCTAGAAGACTCAAAAATGAAGTTGTATAGGGCTATTGTGGATGCTGGCCTCGAAGTTGGTGCTGAAAGTTTTCTGGAAGCGTACAGCCAAGCCCATGAGAGATATCGAGTTATACGCTATGAAAAGCTGAGGGAGGTGACAAACGCTGTTTGGATTTCTGAAGCCCTAAATAATCTTGGATTTCAGACAAACCCAGAGGATATGCACATTAAAACAGCCGTCAACGTGTTCTTTGAAGACTACATAAAATCACTCGAGCTCAGACAATACGCAAAAGGAATGCTGAAGAAAATTTCGACCGATTACAAGTTGGGTTTGGTTTCAAACTTCACCTATGCACCAGTGATTTACGCCGGGCTCAGGAGGGTAGGCATAAGCCAGTTTTTTAACGCCATTTTGGTTTCAGAAGAGGTTGGATGGCGTAAACCTCACATGAAAATCTTTGAAGAAACCTTGAGAAGACTTAAAGTGAAGGCGGAAGAGGCGATTTATGTTGGAGATAGCCCTCTAGAGGACATAAGTGGTGCAAAAGCCGTAGGCATGAAAACAATTTTTGTCCCTTCCCAGTTCTATTCAATAAATAACCTTTATGAAAGCAAACAAGAACCAGACTTCATTTTCAAGAACATTTATGAACTTTACAAAAAATTTCAAAAATTATTTTGCAAAAGATAACGTTGAAAATGGATATCAAGATTTGAAATATGGTAAAGTATCGTTAAATGGTGCGGTCGCCGGGATTCGAACCCGGGTCGTCAGCGTGGCAGGCTGATGTCCTAGACCAGGCTAGACTACGACCGCACATGGCGAAGCTGGGTAAAGGTGATTTTGTTGAGGTTCTTATTTTCCTTTTCTAAATGTACCATTTAAGCCTAAAGATAACGTTAAAATTCTCGCTTAAGCGCTTCTTCAAGCTCTTCGATCTTCTTTAGAATTATGTCCGAATGAACTATTATCCATGGACTAGGGTTCTTAATTTGGCATATGCATACGGTTTTCTTGCCCTTAAGTTTGGCGTAGAAAAGCTCCATGCATGTTCCAGCCGAGAGCTTAGGTAGATATGCAACTAAAACGTCACATTTTTCAATGTCTTCCAAGTCTCTTCTAATAAAATCAGCCGTCGGAACCCTATTCCACCAGCCATGCTCAGTTCCCTTGTATATTATTTTTTCACGTTCCCAAGGGTCAACGGGTTCATAACCGCAGCGGACACAGATTTCACGGATTACATCCCTATAAGACTGTTCTGTTTCCACGTACTGAATCGGACCCGAAACGAAGACCTTTTTCTTCATAGCTAGCCCAACGCTCAAATTTGGCCAAATATTCTTAAGAGTTTCTCCTCTGGAAAGGAAAAGGATTAAGAGTTTGACTGTATATTTTTGGTTTTCTAAAGTGTGATTTAAAAGGAAGCTTAACGTTTGGGATTCCTTGACCCGTTAACCGCTGTTATTGCTTCATTCTGTTTTCTTGGAGTGATGTTGTATAAGCGTGTTAATCTCGGGATAACCTTGAACGCAACGGCCGTGCTTCTAGCTCTCCTTTCACTTAACTGGTTGGACATCCCCACAGTGATCTACAGAACCACAGATCCTCAAACCTTTGACGGTAGACTCGCAATCTCCGTCGTGCTTGCAACTTTTACAATAATGCTGCTAAGTCAACTCTATAAAGAGACAGGGGTGATTAACGATTTAAGCGAAAGTATAGGCAAAATAATCAATAATCCGAAGATTGTGCTGAGTCTTCTTCCAGCAATCATAGGATTTCTTCCGGTTGCGGGTGGAGCCCTCATGTCGGCGCCGTTGGTGGATTTTGAAGCCGAAAAGCTCAAGTTAAAACCAGACAGGAAAGCTTACATAAACTTGTGGTTTAGACACACAATATTTCCGGTCTATCCCATAAGTCTGCCTCTAATCGTAACTGCTGGGCTCACAGGGGTGGTGGTACCTTTGATAATTTTGCGTCAGATTCCTGTAGTTCTGGTCATGATAATCGCGGGATACGTCATTGGTTTCTGGAAGATTTCCAGTGTGAAAAACAAGGAAAAATCATACACGAGGAACACGGGGAGTTCAAATTTTAGAGATTTTTTGGTGGCTTTCTCCCCAATTTTGGTGACAATAATTGTTGCTATCGTTTTAGATTTGATTGGTCTTAGTTTGGCTCAACAAGGCTTTGATGTGCTAATAGCCACGTTAGTAGGATTAATAGTATTAATTATCATCTCCAAGTTAAGCCTCAAGATTTTCGCAAAACCTTTCAAAAGGTGGGGAATTTACGGAATCACGCTTGCAGCTTACGGCGCATTTTTGTTGAGAAATGTGATGGTTGCGGCAGGAATTTCTGGCATTTTCAAAACGTTTGTAACAAGCGGAAATATCGACATGGTTTTCTTGTTAATGTTTGCTCCTGCTGTTTTAGGGCTTCTAACCGGTTCGCCGCAAGGAGGAGTTGCCATAAGTGTTTCAATTCTGTATGGAGCAATAGCCTTTACGCCTAAAGTAGCAGCATTGATTTACATAAGCGCTTATCTGGGATACACGATTGCACCAACCCACCTATGTTTCACGTTCACCGCAGACTATTTCAAATGCCCAATGGGCAAGATCTACAAATACGTGATTCCTTCGTTTCTAATAACGTTCGCAATGGCGCTACTCGTCTACTTCCTATCTTAGAACCTTGCCACAAACAGTGCCGAGGGCTAGATACAAGTTTACATTTAAAATTTACAAATCAAACAACTTCAAGAAATCACTCAGTTAACGCGCGCTATACTAGCAAAGCGTTACACCGACTTTAGCCCTGAAAAACTGAAAGAAATCTACTGTAAAACTGATCTCAAGGTTTTGAGCTAATAGTAGACTAACTTAGGCTTTATCATTTCCCATCCAAAGCTTGACATAATACCTGCTATTAGACATTTTTATAAAGGTTCTTTGATAATTTGAGGATGAGGAGAACTGGAGGCAGTACGGCTAGAAAGGAGAGCACCCGAAAGGGGAAAGCCCGCTACTGCTGAAAATGAATTGAAAAGAAAAAGGAGGAAATGGAGAAAATGGAAAGGAAAGCAACATCTGGAATAATGGTGATACTTCTCTTAATAGGCATGTCAAGGGCAGTATTTTACATCCACCAAAGCTACGAATCAAGTGGGGATATGTCAACGCCGGAACCATACATTGCAAACCCCTTGAACGGTTCGTTGATATATGGCAATGTTACTGAGGTTAGTGCTGTTGAAATGAATCTTGCGCTGGACATTGTTTCTACTACATTTGAGTACGCTCAAGCCATGGGTGGCCCATGGATCCTTATCGTGGTAGACTCAAATCGCACGGATGGATGGAGAACTTTTTGGAATCTTACATGTTTAGGTGAGGGAGATTATTACGTTAGAGCGACGATGTTAAATAATGTGAGTCAAGTTGGTAGCGACCTATCACATGTTTACTTAGACCCTACACCCCCTGCACCTAAAATGACAGCACGAACTTTTCCGACAATTGTCAGTGGACAAACTAATCTAACGGCGGCAACTTGCGACGAAAATGTCGATTCCACTGAGTTTTCGCTCTTTGAAGAATCATGGACGCACTGCAATTGGATCGATAAGCCTGTCAAACCACTGGACCAGGACAACATTGATGTAGAAGGTAGTCCGACGCTTCCGAATTGGGATGGAAGTACCAGTTGTGGTCCTACAGCTGCAGCAAGCTGTCTTGCTTACTGGGATGGCTATGTTGGCTCCTCGGGGCAGCGTCCATATAAAGACTTGTACGATGAAACGGAAGGTGACAAAGACGGCGATACTTATCCAGATGGACTTGAAAAAATGGCACGTAGAATATACGAATTCGCAGACACAAATCGCTTTGAAAAGGGGACAGGTTCAAACGATTTAAGAAATGGAATTAATGCTTACATAAAAGAAAAAGGGCTAGCCAATAAACTGCGCGCCCGTGTAATGGAAGCAAGCGTTGGAGTCGCCATGCAAGAGTTTCTGCGCTGTCAAGATGTTATTGCCCTATTTACATTTCCTGGTAATGATGAAACACCCGGAACAAATGATGATGAGGAACATTTTGTGACAATAAGCTCTGTACATATCCAGAATCTGTATATACCGCTCTATGGGTTCATTCAAACGTTTACTGGGCAACTGGATTTTATGGACCCAAGTACTGGAACAACAGACATCGGCGATTATGACGCAAGAAATCCTTTCCAACTGAAAGGCGATTGGAATAGAAACGGAAGCAAAGGCGCAAATGAGTTCGCCACGCTCAAAGAAATAATTACTGTTTGTCCTAACAGTCCAAGTTGGGTTCAGATCGGAATAGACTATGATGAAACTGATGGATGGCAAGTCTTATGGGACACCACTCAGCTACCAGACGCCTACTACCTCATCAGAGCGACCATGACAGATGCAACGGGCAATACTGGAACAGACATAATGTTAGTTTACATAAATAACGCACGTATCACAGACATCACGCCAATGCGAACCGTAGTAGGGCAAGGGTGCGACGTGGATATTGAAGTCTCCGTTGAAAACCTGTACGTCCATTCCGCATCTTTCAGCATTACTCTGCATTGTAATGAAACTGTTGTGGCAGTGGCAAACGTGTCATTGGCCAGCAAAAACTCAACAACACTTCAATTCACTTGGAATACAGAAGGCTTTGCTAAAGGCAATTACACTATAGCCGCTTACGTACATCTAGTCTTAGGCGAAACAGACACAACAGACAACAACTACACTAACGGCTGGGTTTTTGTTGCCTTGGTTGGCGACATAAACGCTGATGGCATAGTCGACATAGAAGATATATACAGTATCGCGTTAGCTTACGGCTCCTATGGACCCAATGTTGAATATCCCGGCTCACCAGCACATCCAAAATACGACCCCAACCTCGACATAAACAACGACGAAATAATAGACATAGAAGACATATACATCGCTGCACTCCACTATGGAGAAACAGATCCATAAATATAGAGCAGACAAAAACACCTCTAATCTCCTTTTTTTCTAATAGCTCTTTAAACCCAAAAGGCCTTACTTTAAAGGCCCTTTTTTTATTTTAGAATTGCTTTCAATCCTCAAGACAAAGCTTTGTTGCCAAATAAAGAAATAATCAAAGGCGCTGAAGGAAAATCAACTAATTAATGTGATGTTCGAACTTTTCTTGTTTTGTGCCGAGGGCCAGATACAAGTTTACATTTAAAATTTACAAATCAAACAACTTCAAGAAATCGCGCGTAAATGATAAGTGAAGGCTCTTGTTGGAAAATAAAATGGGTTTATGGGTTTGTTTTTCCGTATTTTTTGCATACTGTGTAGTAGTCTTTTAGGTCTATTTTTCCGTCGTAGATTATGTCGAGGTTGGGGTCGTATTTCGGATGGCCTGGGTATGAGCCGTAGGCTTTGGCTACGGCGTAGACGTCTTTCAGGTCGACTTTATAAACTAAGGAAAGATATTTCAACAAGAATAAATTGTAACTAAAATCCTAGAATTTAAACCGATATCTAAACCTAACCCCCCGCACCAATAATGAAAGGAATGAAAGGGCTCTTAATAAAAGGAGAAGAAGGGTTAAACATGAAAAGAAGAGGGATTTTCCACAGAATAGGGTTTTACGCTTTCTTAACCCTCATTGTAACGGTAGTTTGGCTCCTGATAAGACTTAGTTATGGATATTCAGTTCCGCCACAATGGATTTTTTACTTCATATACAATATTGGCATGCTCTTGAACCCTATGGAGGGAGGCCCATTGTTACCTGCATTGATTACTGGAATAACGTTCATATTCCTCATAATATCCGCCAGCGGTGAAACCATAAAATACTTGAAAGAAAGAATTCGAAGAAGGGTTCTGAATGAGTGAAAGCAACGATCGACCCCTTTCTCTTAATGTAGGCTTCCTTTTTGGACAAAGTGCCTGGGTTCAATATCCCCCTACTCCCTATGGCATTTTTACATCTTGCTATTCGGACAAATTCCGAGAATTTAAAACGAGTTTCAAACCTAATCCCCCGCACTGAACTTTGACTGGCGTTTAAATTCTCGGTTTTCCACATTTACGAATACTGAAAATTTGTTTTATAGCAAAAAAGACCAGTTTCGGTTAAAATGTGGTGTTAAAGCATAATTTTGCATTCTTTCTGAAAAATATGCTTAAAATTAGCTAAAAAGAGGATTTTAATCTATGGAAATGCTTACATATATCTCACATTACTTCTCTTTGGCACCAAAACATGACGAAAAGCCTACTAGTTAAAGTGAGAAGAGTACGAGTTATCGAGACGCAGTCTTTAGGCTCGATTTACTTCATATAGAAGATTTATCAGCTATGTTATAATATAGGCGTACATAGAATTTTCAAGTTGGAGGAAATAAGATGGGGATAGAACCTATCAAAATTTCGATTTGTTCCAGTGAAGAGGAGAGTTGGGATACTATTTGGAAGTGGTCATGGTTTACGAGGGAGATATGGATGTCTGAACATTGGGAAATGACCCAACGCGCTTTGCAGCCATTCTTTTCAATTCTCTCCAAGCTACGGGTGAGATCCATATTAGACTGTTCGTGTGGCCTTGGCTTCAAGACGGTGATGTTTGCAAAAATGGGTTACAAGGTTGAAGGTTCTGATGCAAGCGCTATTGCCATCAAGTACGCACCAAAATTAGCTAAAGAACAAGGGTTGAGGATAAAGTTTTACCGTTCACGCTACGAAGAGTTAGGTAAGAATTGTAACCGCAGATATGACTGTGTGTATAGCGACTATTTTGACGAGATAGGAAATTACAAAACATTAAGAGCGTCGGCCAAGGGCATATACTTGGTACTTAAAAATGGTGGAAAATTCATATTCTGCAGTCCTCCTCAAGAGTATACAAAAAGGGACCTAAAGAATTTGATTGAAAAGGAATGGCGGAAGAGAAAGCGATTCGAAATTGAGCCACCAGTAGAGCGAGACGGTTTAAGAGTGATACATATCGAAATTCCTGAGAAGACCCAGGAGGGGATTCTTGAAAACCACGTTTACCTCATCGAGGAAAGTGGTCGAATGAGGGCTGAGATAGCCTTTACAATAAACTCCAGAATCAAGTGGACATTTCAAAACTTTGCTAAAGTGCTAAAAGGAGCAGGCTTTAGAAAAATTGAGAGCATCAAAAGAGAGGAGGAAGATATACTCGTTATAGCAGCAAAATAATGGGTGGAAACTGTACTTCATATATCTTGAGCCTGAGAAATTCTCTTAATTGTAACAATAATAATGGTGGCAAAGAAACTTGGCATCTCACACAAGATCTATAGCCATCATGCTACTTCCAGGTGAATCCTCATATAAGTTAACTGCTTTCCCTCCTAGCCTTAGTTGTTAAAGGATAGATATTTTCCGTAATTTTATGCAGCGTATGAAAAACACCATACAAGCTTTTCTATGCCTTCACTTTTAATCCAACTTTTGTCAATCTCACTCAATTACTTCTAACTTTTTACAACAAAACTGTATGAAAAATCTTAAATGTTTTCTGCGTCCTTTGTAATTTGAAGGGAAAGGAGTATTTGATTGGTCTACTTACCGCTGAAAAGTCTTTCATTGGATTCTAGTGTATTCCCTTCGGAGCGCCGAGTGAGGGGCGCAATGAAATAAGTACCCAAATGAAAGGAGAGTGATAGAGTGCGAAAGAAACTATTGGCTTGTCTACTATCTGTTATGTTCATTGTTGGGTCCTCCATTACCCTTCCAGCTGCGACGGCTGCAGAAGGCGGGAGCTATGTCTTGATCATAAGAGACAATTACGGGGTTCCCCACATTTTCTCAGATACGAAAGAGGGTTTGGGCTTTGGATGCGGCTATGCGATGGCTCAGGATAGGCTTTGGCAAGCAGATGTTTACAGGAGAGCAGCCTTCGGTAGACTTGCTGAAATTGGCTTAGCAACTGTAGAACAAGATTATGCGACCAGAGCTATAGGATATAGCTGGGAAGAATTAGGAGATATGTTTGATAAGTGGGTTCCTACCAAGCCGGAAGCACGTCTTAAGGAAATGGCTTTAGCCTTCGTGGACGGGGTAAACCTATACATTACAGAGGCTACGACGGCCTTGTTTAATGGCGACCCATCTCTTATGCCTATCGAATATCTAGCGAAAGGAATTCTCCCAGAGCCTTGGGCAATTGAAGACAGTATGGCTATTGTAGTAATGATGGCCTGGAGATTTGGTGGCTGTGGCGGCGAGGAACTCCGCTATGCAGCTGCGCTACAAGCTCTTCAGGCAATGCACGGCCCCACGATGGGATGGCTGATCTTCAACGACCTCTTCCCACAGAATGACCCTGGAGCAGAAGTGACAATACCCGGCACGGGATGCTGGTATCCTTGCGGCAGCATGCCTGAGACGGGTCTCCCAAGCAACATAGGCGAGATCTACCGAGAATACGAAGAAGCTAAGATGGGACAAACAGAGCTGCTTGAGTCGCTGGGCATACCCACAAAGTTCGGAAGCAACGCGTGGATGGTCAGCTGGTGGAATTCAAAAACTCGGAACGCCCTGCAAGTGGGTGGTCCGCAGATGGGGCAATCGATCCCGCAAATAGTTCTTGAGGTAGGACTGCATGGTGCGGGGATCAACGCCGTCGGCATGATGATGCCAATGTTTCCAACAATCTTGATTGGTGTGAGTGAGTATGGCGCTTGGACGTCAACCACCGGTGTTTCAGATGTCATGGACACCTACGTGGAAGTTCTAAATCCTGCAAATCCGTCCCAATACTGGTTCAATGGTCAATGGGTTAACATGGAAATGAGAATCGAAACAATCTATGACGCTTCCCATGCTCCTCATAATTTCCCCGTTTATCGCACAATCCATGGTCCTATCATTGGTTTAGATCTAGCCCACAACCTTGCATTCACCATGAAGGCACCTTACTATGAGAATGATGTTGCAGCTGAAGAGGGTTGGTCGCTCTTTCAACAGGCAAGAAATATCTGGGAATTCCAAGAGGCTTGTAAAACCGTACAGCCGGCCCACAACTTCTACTGGATAGACATAGACGGAAACATCGGCTACTGGCATGCTGGTACCTTCCCGATAAAGCCAACCACAGGGAAGGATGGAAGATTTATTGACGACAGGTTGCCCTTATGGGGTACTGGAGAAGAAGAGTGGTTAGGTGTCACCGGATTCGCGGAGATGCCCAAGTGCATCAACCCGGAGCAGGGCTGGCTCGCCAACTGGAACAACAAACCAATAGCCAATTGGCCGTACGGGGAATCAGATGCTGGCTGGGGCGAAGGCCACCGTGTCAAAGAGATAATGGATCTTCTGGCTGCTGGCAAGAAGTTCACCTTCGAAGACATGAATAGAATCAACATAGACGCTGGATACAACCACATTCCAGGAATGAACTTCCTCCACTACCTGATAGAAGCAGCTGAGGAGGCAGCTCCCGGCAACCCAGATGTTGCGGCAGCTTTACCCTACCTCCAAGCTTGGAACCATCACTACAACGATAAATTGGAACCGAGATGGCCAAACCCCGCTGCCACATACGACGACTCCGGTCTCACGATCTTTGATAGATGGTACAAGAAAATCCTTCCTGAAGTGTTTGCTGACGACATTTCCCTAAGCGTGATGGCTGTGAGCGAATGGCAGTCCAGCACATTAATTCACGTCTTTGACGGCCTAGCCTCCAAACTGCCTCTCTACTACGACTACCTTAATGGAGAGGCCAGAAACACGGTTATTGTCCGGGTGCTGAAGGCCGCTCTCGCCGAATTGACAGCAGAACGTGGACCAGACATATCCACATGGCTAACTCCTGTTAGCAAAGTGAAATTCGACCAAATGGGAGCTCTACCAGCGCCAACCATGCACGCCATGAACCGCGGCACCTACAATCACATCGCGGAAATGCCCAGACAGTGGTTGAAACCTCCGCACGCAGTGAACGTGATCCCGCCTGGACAAAGCGGATTCGTCAACATCTTCGGTCCAAGCCCCCACGCCTACGACCAATTACCGCTATACGAGACTTGGACATACAAGCCCATGCTATATAGTATCTGGGACATCCTGAAAGTCGCCGAATCATGGAAATTTCTCATGTATCCTCTGTAAGAAAACTTGAACCCCACATCACTCCCCTTTTTCTTTGCAATCTCTTTTTTATCCCATCTTAACGAGGTTTAACGAAGGGACATCAGATATTTTCACGTCTATGCTTTTCAAAGATTCTGCGATCTCCTCAAAAAGAAAATAGATGCAAAATTGAAGCTCTGCTAAAACAAACTTAACACAAAAAATAGGCAAGAAAATTGCTCAAAACACGCTTTTTCTATGGTGCCGAGGGCCGGGTTTGAACCGGCGACAACCCGGTCTTCAGCCGGGCGCTCTCCCAGGCTGAGCTACCTCGGCGGTGCTAACAATTCAAAAGGAGTAAAATGCGTTTTAAAGTTTTCTGAATTATTATGAAAAGGTGCAAGTTTTATATCTCACCTAATAGGGGAGGGGAAAGAAGAGAAAGTGTTTCATAAAGTCAGATTCAGAATCGTAATTTAAGATACATCAAAAAGGGAAACACCATTTAAAAACTAAGAGTCTAAACATAAATTATACAGAGGAACAATGCCATGAAAAGAAAAAGGGCTATAATAACAGTTGAACTCGTTGATGAGAGCGCCGGATATCCGAATGAAAAGATAGTGCAAGATCTGATTAAGTGGTTTCAAGAAGAGGCTATTTCGATGCCTTGGGTTAAAGAAGTGAAAGAAATCGCTGTGAAAGATGAATAAACACTTAGAAACTCAAGTATTTTGCCAAAAAATATCCAAAAAAAGCGCAAGCTAAAAAACACAAAACCATTAAAACAATGTCAATTTTCTGCTTCTTCTCCAAATCACCATCCTTCTCACAACTTTTCAAACAGATCACCTTGCTTTTTGCTCAAAATTGTAAGAGAAAGATTTTATGAAGAGGAAATAAGTATTTGAAATCAACAGCAAAGATTATCAGAGTTAAAGATGCAATTTAAAAGTAAAGACGATGATTGGGGCCCGTAGTCTAGCTGGTTAGGACGTCGCCCTCACGCGGCGAAGGTCGCCGGTTCAAATCCGGCCGGGCCCACTTGGTCATGTCTCTCCTGTTTGTCGATCCTATGAGACATACGGTAAAGACTTAATTATATACGCAGAATCTATCAGAAGTAGGGCTGGCTCAACTTGCTTCCATTGAAAGATTTAAACAGATCCTCCATCACTCCGCATGTAAATCGGCTTCTATTAGCGGCGAACATCATGATTTTCATTGTCTATTGGTCTTCACGTCTGAACATCTTGTTCGGTAGCCCACTTGCTGGCGCCATGGACAAAGAGTTTACTATGATACCAGGCGAAATAGTTCATGGACAACGGCTATACACGCTTTTTACATCGATGTTTATGCATGATACTTCATATCTTGTTGCAGGACTGGTTCACTTGTTCGGTAATATGCTTTACCTCTATATTTTTGGTGACAATGTTGAGGACGCTTTTGGCCACCTCAGTTACCTACTCTTTTATGGTGTTTGTGGAGTGGCAGCAGATTTTGTGCACATAATGAGTCTGTCAAACCCTGAAGATTTCTATGTCGGGGTTCTTGGCGCTTCAGGAGCAATCTCCGGAGTCTTAGGCGCCTACCTTATTCTTTATCCAACAGCAAAGATTCTTACGTTAGTTTCTTACTTCATATTGCCTGTCCCAGCAATCATCTTCTTAGGCGTCTGGTTTTTAATGCAATGGTTCTACGGATTTTTCGATATTTCAGGTGGAGTCGCTTATTGGGCGCATATCGGTGGCTTCGTCGCTGGAATGATTTTGGCTTTGATTTTCGGGCTTAGAAGGAAAAAAGCTCGAGATGCGCGCTTGCGTCTCTAACTTGGATGAACCTAGGGGTCTGTCCGTCATGAGTTCCTCATCTGCATAAATCAGACTGGGACGGCTACATCATCCCCCAGAAATATAAATGGAGAACAGCCAAATAAGCTTTCATGAATAGCTATTGTCCTGTCTTTTTGTACAGTGCCTTTATTGTCCCTGAAACTTTTAAGATGTGTATGGCTGCTGGATTATTCCCTATTTTGGTTATTGAAGCCAATGCTGTTCGAACCATGTCAACAGCCGTGTGAACAGTGCGGACAACGGCGAATCCTTTTTCCATATCATAGCTAATCAATGTTAATCCAGTTCGGCTTGCGCCGTACTCACCGTAAAGTTTTGAAGTAGCGCTCCAGACAGCATCCATGAGCTCCTTTGAGTCAAACATCTTGTCGGATTCTATCGCCAAAGCTAAATAGCGACGCTTAGCTCCTTTCAGCAATCTTTTCCCATCCTAATTATCCGAATTCCAGGTGCAACAAATCTTGAGCCTAGTTTCCCTCTATTTCTCCTAACGATTGCAAAAGGATTTTTGGAAACCGCTTCTATGGCCGAGGCTTTATCTAGGTCGAAAAGCTGTGCCAGAGAAGCTAGTTCCCTCGGCCTTCGCATAAGCAGTTCACTTGAGACGCCGCTTGAGATAACTATTGGAACATGAAACTCTTTCGCGATTCTTGCTTCTCTTCGTAAACTCGATAAGAGCTTAATACGTGCTGGCCCCTCCAGGGTAAGTAGCGGTTTTATGTCTACTTCAAGGGAAGACAAAGCGTTTAAAGACAACTCTGCCTCTGCAGCATCAAAGAATCGCCTACGGAAATCAAGTGATGGAAAGTTTAGAAGGTCCACTCGGCGGTCCTTTGCCGCTTGTCTTGCAACGTTCTTGGATTCGCATACTACAGCTATTATTTCAAACTTTCTCCTAGCTTTTCTTAAATTGTGGATTAGCTCTCTTGGTGTTTTGGGTTTTAGGTCTACACGAGAAGCTAAGTCTATTTTAGCTTCTTCGCAGATGTTTCGTAGTCGTTGAATTTCTTCTTCAGCGTAGTTTAACGGAACTACTATTGCTATTAGGCTGTATCCAAGTCTTGAGGCTTTGCTTACCATCCGCAAGATTTGTTCAGAGTCTTTCAAATTTAGGCACAGATGTAAGTCGGCGTAAATTCTTTTCATGGTATTAACCCGAATTTTCTACAAATTTCTACCACTTCTTCTGGGTTGTGCTTTCTGAAGTGTATTCGGAAATGTATAGGGTCTGTTTGACAAAGCTTGATTTCATTTAAGTAGGCGGATTGCTTGTCAAGCCTGATGTAGAGATTTCCTTTTTCCAAATGCTGTTTAATTTCACTGTTTAATAGTTCCTTGTCTAGGATACGTAAACCAGAGGACAGCTTCTCAAAAACTGCTTGAGCGGCTCCTTCCTCTTTAATTCTTGTTTCTAAAAGAACTATTGGGTTTCCATGATGACCAGTTAAATTGGTTTTTTTAAAAACAACTGTGTCGATTAATGCTGCTGGAAGGATGTTGCGTACCGCTTTCAGAACCTTATCTATCTCTTCTGTTGCGTGGGCAAAGACCCGTACGTCGATGTACGCTATTGGGATTTTAGAAGACAAGACCACATCACTATTTTATTAAAGCGGATTTAACTTTTAGATTTTCTCTTAGATTTAGAAGCTGGTTTCTTAATTCCCAAAAAGCTCCTTACAACTTCAACGTTTCCGTCATGAGCTGTTCTCCGCCTAGAATCCACTGGAATGCCAAGCCTTAAGGCTTCCCTTAAGTTTAGTCCCACCTTTTTCAGTTCTTCTCGGCTGAAGCCCTTTCCATAGCGATGCTTTCCACCTTTTTTGAAGACTTTCGGCTTAACTGCCACCAAGGAGGCTACTCTCCTCCTCTACCAGCTTTTTTGCTTGGCCTAAACTTTTCTGCTCCACGCCCTTTCCTTCTTAAGCTTCTAACTTTTTTGCCTGCGCTTGTTAGACCTCTGAAAACTCTTCGGTGGTGTTGCTTTTGGCACATCCAATTGATGTCTTTGTCGGCTTTTATGGCTGGATGATTGATGTCAACCATTATGACTTCGAACCATTTTGAGCGGCCGTCTTCGCCAACCCAGTAGGAGTTTAGAACCTCCATGTTTGGAAACTTTCTTGCAACCCTCTCCTCAGCAATCAGCCTCAGACTTTTAGCTGGCTTAAACTTTTTCACACCCATTCGCTTCGGTCTTCTTCCAGCCTTCGGTCTCTGCTTTCGCAATCCCCCTCTCCTAACGCGGACACGAACCAACACGAAACCCTGTTTTGCCTTATAACCCAATTTCCTCGCCCTATCCAGACGTGTCGGTTTTTCTATACGGGCTATTGCCGGCTGTCTACGCCACTCTATTAATCTTTGGCGCATTAGCTCGTCCACGAAAGATTTTTCTGGTTTTGACCAAGCCTCGGCAATGTATTTATACGCCATTTTTTCACCTCATCTTTAGTTTATGGTTCAACCTCCGCGGTTACATCCCAGCGGACATCCCATCCGCCAATAGCTCTGATTCATAGCACCACGCAACAAAATAAACTTTTCCAGAATATCAAGCACAATTCATTTGTTTTCAAGTTCTGCTTCGGTAACTAGAAAATAGCCGCTTTGGTCTTTCCAAACTTTTTCTGCGCTAATGATTTTTACTCTCTTTTTGAAGAACGGTGCGTCAAGCACAAGGGTTTCGTATTCCCCGCCTTCACCAACAAGCGAAACACCATACTGTCTATTGAGCTCCATTAAATCTGCGACAACAGCTTCGTCAATTTTTCTTCCAAGCCATTCCCTGCTGAAGCCGTATGCGTAAACTCCAGTTATGATAAGCTCAAATTTAAGGTCCAAGATTTCCTTCAAAATATCCAGGGGGTTCTCTTGCCAAAGGGGCGCTAAACACTTGAGCCCTAGCTGTCTACATATTTTCTCAATTCTTGCTTTCTGATAGTTTGAGGCTATTGCACCAGAAACTACACCTTCAACATCAAGCTTTTCAATTAACCTCTTAAGGTCTTCAACCTCTTCCTCTTTAACCCCAGAAGTCTCAGTCTTCACAAGCGGAATCCCAACAGCCTCAGCAAACAAGTCGACTAAACGGATATTTGGATAATGAAACATCCAACTGTCCTCTCTCAATGGAATCACACCAACCAAACACTTCACCTCATAACCCTTCTTTAAGACACGATGAAGCGCCAAGGCAGAGTCCTTTCCACCCGTTGCCAAAACTGCAACAAGCATGACAATTACACTCTTTCATATAACAGTAAATCTAACTACACCCGCAAGAATAAAAGCATAACCAGCAAAACAAAAGACAGAACCCTCAAAAACCAATCAAACAACTATTTAGCACCAAAAATTCATAATACATAAAAACTTGAGGGAACTCCTCAAAACAAGTGTTCCACCAGCGGGCATTTCGAAGAGTCTTCAAGACTTCTCCAGGAATTTTCGTACTAGTTCTACAAGACTGTCTACGGCTCTCTTGAGCTCTTCCCTAGTCTTGAGCAGCTCAGCTGATATCGTATCATATCTTTTGGCCATCTCTTCAAAATGGCGATTCATGTCTTGATGCATCGACGTAATGCCTCCTTTTAAGTCCTCATGCATTGATCGTGTGCCTTCTTTTAGGTCTAGATGCATATTTTGGATGCTTCCCTTTAAATCTTGATGCATACCCTTGATGTCTTGGCGTGTTATAACTGCTATTTTCAACGCTGCCACCAGTCTTTCACCTATTTCTTCCTCAAGTGGTCCATATTTTATGTCAAAATATTCATATTCGCCTGTTGCGCGGGTTGCTTTTTTATAATTTCAACGTTTTCTACCACTATGAGGTCTGTTCTTATGCTTATTAGTTGGGTGAACTTTTTTAGAGTATCCTCTTCAGTTTCGCATGTTATCTTCACGGATCCATTCTTCAAGTTTTCCACAAAGCCTTTAACATCGAGGTTTCTTGCGACTTCTTGAATGTGGTCTCTGTAGCCTGCTTTTTGGACTTTACCTCTGACTATTGTTTCCGCCTTTATTTTATTCATCATCTGTAACCTGCTTCTGCTGTTGCTGAAGGTTAATCTATATGAGTCTTATCGTTGTTGGTTTTCTTACGTTAAGCTATTTATAGGTTTTTGGATTTAAGGAATCTTAAACAATTTCGAGCTGCAACGTGCAACAGATTGTGCGTAGTTTTTAACATAATAGTTCAAACCGTGTTTGACTCAAATAAAGAGAATTATAGCCATTGCACACACAAACATCATTGATCAAATACAAAACCTACTTCATAAGTTTCAATTTAGCTTCTTTAAATAAAGCCTCTGTTCCTATCCGCCACTTTTCAAAGCTTTCAGGAGTATCTGGATAGTTTCTATGATGAGTTTTAACCTGCCTCATGATGTTAACCGTAGACCTAAGCTTGTTCAGAAACCATACTCTTTTCAGTCCTCTGAAAACACGTTCGACAGTTTCAGTTATGTTTAGATGGAATTCTTCGCCTAAACTAGCTTTTAGAACATCTTCCTCAGTTAAGAGCTTATATTTCATTCCATAGTTTAAGTCCTCATCTTCGCATGTTAAAAGAAGCAAGCGTAGAACATCAAGCTGAGCCTGTTTTGTCCCATACATCTCCATATACCTGCAGTTGTAGGGCCAAAGGGATTTTTGGCTGGCATCACCTTTTTCTAAGGCTTCAATTATTGTTTTTCCGGCTAGGCATCCGTTTAGCATTGAAGGCCCTATCCCGCCGCCATGGATTGGATTGACTGAGCATGCTGCATCGCCGAGAATTGCAACGCCATTTCCAACCATATTATCTAAGGGTCTACGTGTCGGGTCATACCATGCGCCTCCGTTCAAAAGCAGTGAGCCTTGGAAAAGCGGTTTTGTTAAGACATGTTTGTAAAATTGGTTTTTGGGGTTTGGAAACTTACCCCGCATACAAACTCCTAAGCCGGTGTTAACTCTTGCTCCGCCCTTGGGGAAAATCCATGTGTAGCCTCCAGGAGTTACATTTTGGTTGAAATACATTTCGCAGTATTCCGTGTTTTCAGTTTCCTCTTTAAGTTGTCTGATCTCACGATAGCAAGCTTCAACGTCCTCGTTTGCAATTTCGTTCTCTATCCCCATCTCTTTGGGAAGCTTCCGCCTAACAACTGCCAGAAAACCACTGGCATCTACAACAACTTTTCCTTTTAACTGAATATTCTCGCCTGTTTTGAAGCTTTTAGCTAAAACCCCAGTTACAAATTTTTTCTCAATTATTGGCTCTAAACACTGCGTCGAATCTAAAAGAACTGAACCCTCGTCAAGGGCCATTTTTAAAAGCCACTGTCCAAAAAGGCGCCTATTCAACAAGTAACCTAAAAAATCTTCATGCTTGATGGTGAAAACTGTTTCTAAATCCGGCGAATAAATCTTAATGCCTTCGATTCTCTTTTCCAGTTCGCCGCCCTGCGGCTTTTCTAGACCCAAATTTTTTAGGTGATGCTCTCCTAGGGCCTCTCCACAGATTTTTTCTCCAATTTCTTCTCTTCTCTTCCTCTCAATTAGGCATACTTTCAGGCCTGCCTCAGCGGTTGTTTTTGCAGCTAAGCAACCTGCTGTTCCAGCACCAACTACAATAACGTCAAATTTTTCCATACCCTCGCCTCTAACGTTTTAGCTTTTCCCTAACTATCTGCTCATAACTTTTACTTGATTTTTTCCGTATTTCAATAGGTATTTCTGTTGTTTCCTTACAGGTTTCGAAGACCACGCAAGTGAGAGTTTTCTCTATTCCCTTAACAAGCCTTAACTTATCAATAACAAATTTCCCTATCCTGTCAACATTTTCAGCTTTAAGCTTTATTAGGAGATCCCAGTCTCCAGTGATTATGTGGACTTCTTGGACTTCTGGAAATTTAGCTATTTCTTCGGCTACGCCTCTCTGTGAAAACTTTGTCTCATTGTTCTTTGTTCTATAAGTAACAGAAGCCAGAATGAAAGCAGTTGTGCCACCATTAAGCTTTTGTGAATCTAAGATTGCTTTATACTCTTTTATGACACCTAACTCTTCCATGCGCTTCATTTTTGCGAAAACCGTTGTTATTGGTGAATTGATTTTTCTGGCGATTTGCCTAGCGGTAAGTTTGCAATTCCTTTGTATTAAGGCTAAAATTGCCAAATCCTTCTCGTCAAGTTTTGGTTCCATACTTGTAATTATTACATTCTTCATATATAAAAGCCTTGACTTTTTGAAAAATTTATAATATTTTTTATAAAAAATTTATAATCAAGATCGTCAATCTGACTTTGTTAGAACATATACAACTAACATATGCAAATTAAAAGGTGTACCGATGAACCGTAAAAGCGTAGTTATCCAGAAAGGTTTACCGTTTGTTAGAGGTGGGCCAATTGAGGTGCCAAAGCCCTTGGAGCAACTCTCCGAAAGCGAAATCACAAGAAAACAGTGTATCAGCAGAGTAATGACACACGTATTAAATTATCTTACTTGCGAATTTGTGAATGGCGGGTTTGAATGGATGTTGCCAGTAATATTTTCCAAGTCAACGGATCCTTTATGGCCAGATCCAGGAGCATCCATCGAGAAACGTATTGAGGTGGAGATTTATGGAAAAACTGTTCGGACAACATTAAGTATGATAGTTCATAAGATGGTTGCTTGCTCTTTAGCCTACCCTAAGTTGTTCACATTATCCCCAAACATAAGAATCGAAAGAATAGAAAGAGCAAACAGCCGAATACACGCCTATGAATTCACTCAACTTGATTTTGAAGTCAGAAACGCCACTTCCAAAGAAATCCGAAACTTCGTCGAAGAGCTAATCCATGGATTAGTAAGCAGTTTAAAGAGGCATCTAGGCGAGGAGCTAACCTACATGGAAAGATACGACAGTTTAAAAGTCACTGAAACACCGTTCAGAGTCTATGATAGAGAGGAACTTGAGGACAGATATGGAAGAAACTGGGAAACCCTACTAACACTTGAAACCTGCGACCCGGTGTGGGTTACAAATATCCCTAGAGAATTTTACGACTTCGAAGACTTTGAAAAGGGCAAATGGGATAATTACGATCTAATACTACCTAAGTATGGAGAAGTATTGTCTGGGGCTAGAAGGGAATGGGAATACAGCAAAATAACAAGAAAAATGGAAAGAGACAATATTAAAAGAGAAAACTATGAAGTATTGTTGAGATTAGCAAAAAAGGGGAGGTTAAAGTCTTCAGCTGGCGCGGGAATTGGTGTGGAAAGGCTGGTCAGCTGGATAGTGGGAGCCAAACATATAGGAGAAACACAGCCGTTTCCTAAAATTCCTGGAATGGTCTATGATTTGTAGTTTGCATTCAAAACTTAATGGGGAAAGGCCATGCAAACTCAAGAAATCATTGAATACGACTTGAAAAGCCTACTTCAAACAGTTTTAGACGCTATGAAAAGCCTGCGTCACGCTGACAATGTTATCCATCCAAACCCGATAGAACTTAAACTGACCGCTGAGCGTTACGGTGTTAGGACAACCTATGGCAACTACAACTTTGTGTCAACAGTTAAAAACCGAAGCGCTTGGTTGACAGTGTACGTCGGAAGCTCAAGAGTGCTTCAGCCTCAACTGAACCTAAGGCAAAAGGAAATTCTCAAAGATGCGCCAAAAACAGTGGAACTCGCGCACAAATATGTAGAGAGAGCGCCTGTTGTATGTATCGAGAGAACAATGGGCGATAACGCCGACTTTAATCCCCACTGTACGCTTTATGTATCCATTCATAGAAAAGAAATGATAAGACTCGCATACATGGTTGGACAAACCCTATTCCCCTTTAGGGAAAATGCACCTGGACCAGAGTTATATCTCCTTTACATACCAGAGTGGCAAGAGAAAGACAGACAAATTCTTGTATTCCCTGAAATAGGGGTTACATACGTCCTTGGTTCGGACTATTATGGAGAAGCAAAAAAGGGTTTTCTTAGGATGGCTATGTGGGCGGCTAAACAGGAGGGGATGTTAGGGGTTCATGCCGGAGCGAAGATTGTTAAAGCCAAAGACAACGCTGGAAGAATTAGAAGATACAGTATGATTCTCTTCGGGCTCAGCGCTACAGGCAAGACCACCCACGCTTGCCACAATCATGGTTTACTAGACGATGGTGAAGGCCAAGAGATCATTCAAGACGATGTAGTCTTTATTAGGTCTGATGGTTCAGCGCTCGGGAGTGAAAGGGGTTTTTATCTAAAAACTGGATATTTAGATCCAAGAGTGCAACCGATAATTTTCAGGGCGGCCATAAGCCACAACACAATCTTCGAGAACGTGATGGTTGACTATATGGGCAATGTGCACTTTGACGATATAACTTTAACCGAAAATGGGAGGGCCATAATACAAAGAGACGACTTAGGAGCGGATAAGTCAGAGGGCGTAAATCTGCCGCCTCTCGGCGAATTGGATGGGATGGTTGTCATCTTCATCACTAGACGGAATACGGTAGTACCTATTGCATCAAAATTAACTCTTGAACAAGCCGCAGCGGCCTTCATGTTAGGTGAGTCAATAGAAACCTCGGCAGGCGATCCTCGTCGAGCAGGCGAGTCGGTGAGGGAGGTCGGGACTAACCCCTTCATTATTGGCGACGAGGCCTATGAAGGAAACTGGTTCTACGATTTCCTGAATAGGCATAACGAGAAAGTTCAATGTTATCTTCTTAACACAGGCGGCGTTGGAGAGATTAGGGAAGAGAGACCGAACGGTAACAAAATCCTTAGACAAACCGTTAGAGTTGAGATACCGGAGATGGCGGCGATTATAAGAGGAATCGTTAGGGACTCCGTGGAGTGGAAAAGAGATCCCCATTTTGATGTGCTGGTACCTAGAGCTGTCAACGGATTGCAGATGACAAAATTTGATTTAACTAAGTTTTACTCTCAAGAACAAATTGACGCTTACGTGGACAAGCTGAAAAGGGAGAGGCTTGAGTGGCTTAAGAGGTTTAAAAACTTAAACCCGGCCAAATTCAATGCTGTCGAGCATTGAAGTACATGTTGAATCGGAAAATGGATTCCACGTCTATATTAATGGTTCATAACCGTTAATTATATTATTGGCTACCACGGAAAATCGATGCTGCCAAAAGGTGCGTTTAAATGATGAAAAAAGCCGCTGTTAAGAAAACCATTTCGTATACGATTGATTTGACAAAAATTGATGGAGACGGGGCTTTCCCTTGCCCGAAATGTGGAGCCATAATATCCCCTGACGACGAGACAGAAGAAGTTTACCAAATAGTTGAAACAAAAGTCAAAAAAGATGAGCTGGCAGAATTAGTTTTGGTGTGCAATAAGTGTGGAAGCACTATTAGGCTTACAGGTTTTCTGTCACAACTAGAAAGTTAGACGGCGAAAACCAGTCATTTCACTATCTTTCTTCTTCAAGTCTTCTGCTTATATTAACAAAAATCAACCACAAGATAACACCATAAAAGGCACCGTTAAAAAGGGCAGAAAGATACTTAGCGTACTCGCGAATTACCTCCCCAACTAGTAAGCGGAGAATGTTTCCTGGAAACATTGGATATGGAATCAAAAGAGACGCCACTGTAAACATTAGAAAGAAGACTACCAAGATTGGTGTCCCCTTCATTACCGGTCACTTGATGCGAATGTTTAATGTTTCTGTTTTCAGTAATCCGAATTAAGTGGTATCGTAATATTTAATAAATGTTATTGTTTATTAGTTCAACACAAATACAATTTAAAACGCTGGGAAAAAGCATAAAACAAAAATCACCATCAAAACAACTACCAGAAGCTTTCTACTCGTAGATAAGTTGGAAACGTCATCTAACGGGCCTGGATGTTTATACATTGACATAAACAGCACCAATATGGCCATCGGATAAAATCCTTCTATGAATAAATAGAGAATTGACAAGAAAGTCAAACCAAATCTTAGCTTTTCACCAGCAACCGATCGTGTTACGTGACCACCATCAAGCATGGCAGCTGGCAACAAATTGAGCATCGTAACGACCAAACCAACCCAACCTGCCACAGCCACAGGATGTAATACAATCACAGGGATATACCCAGGTCCTGGAGGAGGAGGAACTGTTTCCAAAGGGGGGGATATAAAGGGTTCGATTAGCCGAAGCAACAGTGGCACAGGAAGTGTTGGCGTACCTTTGGGAACCCAATCATAAATCGAAAGTGGCAAGCCTATGATTGCAGCAGCCACACCCACAATGAATCCAACAATGGGACCATTTGCACCAACATCAAACAGCGCATCTCTATTGGGTGGCAGAGACTTTTGCATGATTACCGCACCAAAAGTTCCATATGGTGGCGGTCCAGGAATGAAGTATGGTAGAGTGGCTTCTATTCCCTCTTTATTCGCCGTTATTTTATGACCCATTTCATGTGTGCCGAGCACCGCCAACATGGCTATCGTGAAGGTTGCTCCGCCGATGAAGGGATTAATTACCTCAGGGGATATCAGGTATCCTGTAACAAAGGTTGTTGCAACTGTCGCGAAGAATAGTATCCAATTCACCAAAATATTGCTTGGTTTCATTGAGGGTTTCGGAACAATTTTTAAGACTAATCTTCCGTTTACTCTTCGCAGAAATGCGACCAAATTCATTGATTCCAAATTTTTTAGCAACTTGAGAAAGGCTTGCTTTGTCTCTTGAGGCTGATGCAAATAATATGTGGGGACATTGTGTTCAAGTAGGGCTTCTTCTACTTGGAACCCAGCAGAGACGATTTGAGTTACCTTTTCGAAATCGCTTTGTTGGATGAAGGGGGTTTCCGCGGTTTCGCGTGGTATTTCACTCATGGCGTTAGTGTCCTTTAATTTTGTTGTCGTATTAGAGTGTTTTGTGGTAGAAAAGTTTATTGGAATTCTTCTTCTCGAAGTTCTAATCATTAACAAATTTTAATAATTGCTTAAAAGCAAACATGACAAACTAAAATGGAAAATTGAAACAGCAGCCGTGCTCGAACTGCAACAAAGCGGATGGAACTGTTTTTGGTAATTGACAGGACAAAACAGTTTATTAGTTCTAAATCGATATTCAACTGATAACTATGATAACGCAGATGTTTACTGTTGGCGCATTCTTCACAAACTGTTATGTTGTAAGTTGCAGACAAACAAAGGAAGCGATTATCATCGACCCTGGTTTTAATGATTGTTTTGAAGCTGAAAAAATCTTTAAGCTTATCGATGAGAACGCCTTGGTATTAAAATTTGTTCTGGATACTCATGGTCATCCCGATCACACCTGTGGAAATAAAATGGTTAAAGAAAAGTTTCATGTACCTATTTTAATTCATGAGTATGATGCATATATGCTTGGAAAAGTAGGCAAGAGTATTGCAGAATTCTTCGGCTTTGAAAATTCTTCCCCACCCGCAGATGCATCATTGCATGATGGAGACTTGGTAAAGTTTGGGAGAATAATCTTAAAAGTTGTGCATACTCCGGGTCATAGTCGTGGGAGCATGTCACTTCTAGGGGAGAAAGAGGTTTTTAGTGGTGACATATTGTTTTCGGGTTCCATTGGGAGAACGGATTTTCCAGAAAGCTCTGAACTCGATATGAGCCTTTCTTTGAAGAAGTTGGCAAGCCTTCCAGATCATTTCGTTGTCTACCCTGGACACGGACCGACAACAACAATAGGTGAAGAAAAACATAGTAATCCATTTTTGCAATCTTTATAGTCACAACGCGTTTTTGAATAGGTCTTCTTTGCTAGAAATTCGCAGTTCGTCTATGCTGCATTCTTCACAGAATTCTAAAACATCCCTTAAGCCTTTAAATATAAGCACTGGTACCGCCTCTTTTGCTTGTCCCATAAGCAGTTCCGCCGCAGCAGCAACTTCATCTACTACAGCAACATTCTTCACCTTTAAAGTATATCCAAAAAGGTCTCCCTTCCCCCTATAATCCTTGAACGGCTTAATTCCTGCCATACCTATTGCAAAGTTTACTTGCCCACGTCTGAAAGGGCGGCTGTAGGTGTCGCATACAACCACTGCAACATTTTTCCCTGTCAGTTTCTTAATCTCCAGTCGACACTTTTCAGCTGATCTGTCAGGGTTTTCTGGCAATAATACAAAGTTGCCTCTTCCTTCGACATTTGACTTGTCTATCCCAGCGTTTATGCAAATTAAGCCGCGTTTATCTTCCACCAGCAACACTTCACGAGAAGCCTTCAATATGCTTTTTGTTTCTCTTAAGACCAACTCGATAAATTTGGGGCTTTTTCCTGTTATTTTTGCAATCTTTTCAGCTTTTTTGGAAGGGAGAATTTCTTTTAACCTCATTACTCTTTTTTCAGCTTTCGAAAAAATCTTCTGTGCAATAACAATTACATCGCCATCTTCAATATTTAACCCGTTTTTCCCAGCTGTTTCAACAATTATTTTCGCTATATCATCTCCAGATTTTATTAACGGAAAATCTTCCAGAGCCAATGCTGTGAAACTTTTCAAATAGTGTCCTCCTAATCCGTTTTAGGTTGTTCTTTTACCTTGTTAAATCTCTTGCCTATTCTTCATCTACGAAGAAGGCTTAGTATGAATTTTGAAGCTTTATTTTGAATTCATAACGTTTAAACTAAAACGGGATAGAGAGATACTGAAGTCAATTGCAAAGTGGATGTACCAATATGCGGAGAAATTCGAAACTGTTTGTTATTTTGCTAACAGTAACTTTTAGCACTTTTAATTTTGCAAATAGAGCACTGTTCCAGACTGTAAACGCAACTTATGTGGAAGGCCCAATTACGCAGGATACGATTTGGACGCTTGTGGAAAGCCCATTTGTATTGTCCAAAGACATTGTGGTTTACCCAAATGTAACATTAACCATAGAGCCTGGTGTTAAGGTTAAGTTTGGTGGAGAATTCTCTCTGATTATTTTAGGGAGATTATACGCAAATGGCACAGACAAGCAAATAACGTTTACTTCTAACAGAGAACAGCCTGTTGAAGGAGACTGGATCGCTATTAAATTTAATGGAGCTGAAAAGTCCATTTTAATAGGCTGTCTAATAACTCATGCAGAAGATGGAATGTTTATAGAAAGTGGAATTGTAGAGATCGAAAACAGCACTATAAGCCATTGTTCTCAAAACGGAATTACCGTAAAAAGCGGTAGTATAAATGTCAAGGATTGTACAGTTAGACTTTGCTCTGGAAGTGGAATCAACGCAACAGATAGTGCGGTGACTGTAAAGAATTCAGTCATAATGGAGAATGGGAACGGTTTATGTGTCACTGGAAACGGGCTGATCGATGTACAGAAAAATATTGTAATTGGAAATGAGGGAAATGGTTTGCTTTTAACTGGAAACGAGACTTCGGGAGTGAACATAAGCCAGAACATAATTTCATCAAACAACAACGGAATAAAAATTGACGCGATAAGCCATCATGGCATTGTAATTATTCATAACAATGTTTCGTCAAATTTGGGTAATGGATTTTACATTTCAAGTCTTGCAAGCACCAGCATCACTAATAATTCTGTTTCGTACAACAATGTCGGATTCTTTTATGATCAAGGAAATCACGCAGCTCATTACAATGACATTTACGGTAATGAAATGGGCATGGATGTTACGCTTAATGCTACAGTTAACGCGGAACAGAATTACTGGGGTGATCCAAGCGGACCGTATCACGAACTGTTAAATCCGGCAGGTAAGGGCGATAGTGTTGGTGGCAATGGCGTCAATCTTGATTTTATATTCTATTTGACAAAGCCTGTTGGCTATACCAATGCTCCTCCAACAGCAATTCTTCTAACCGATAAGACTTTGATTTCACCGAACGGAACAGTGATGTTTATTGCCACAAATTCGGTTGATGATGGAAGAATTGATTGGTACAATATTAACTTTGGAGATGGAAGTGAAAGTGGTTGGACGACTGTGTCCATTTTTACTCATAAATATTCATTCTCCGGAATTTACAACGCAAGAGTAAAAGTTATGGATGATTTTGGTGCCGTAAACACGAGCGAACTGGTAACAATAAATGTCGCACAAGGTCTTTCTCCGTTGTATGTCAACATTGTTAATATGAGTAGCTGTACAACAATAGAGGAAATAGAAGAGGTTTCAATTATTGTTTATGTTACAAACGAGAGAGGCGCTCCCATACAAGATGCAACAGTTACCATGTTTTCGGTAAAAGGTGGGAGTTTCACGCAAAATTCAGGGCTAACTGATGCGAATGGCTATTTCGCTACAAACTTTACTTTGCCAGATGTAACGCAAATAACAAATGTTAGAATCATCGTAAGGGCTTCAAAAAGTGGATGTGTTGATGGCTCTGACTATAAGTACTTTGAAGTTTTACCGTTTCTTTCGGTTCAGGTAACCACCAGCCCGAATGTGATTCTATCCGAAGAAACAGCAGATATAACAATTGATGTAAAAAGCAATGAACAACCAGTTCCCAATGCCAACGTTACTATATCATCTGATGGTGGAACTCTATCCACTGAAACTGGAACCACGGATTCGAATGGCATTTTAATACTTGATTTCTTTGCTCCTCAAACAACAACACGCCGAAGCATTACTATAACAGCGAGAGCAACAAAAGGCGAGTACATGGATGGCATGGGACAGGCGGTGATAACAATAGAACCTAAAATACTCACAATCCAAATTGTCGCCGAACCTAATGTTACAATTTCGGAAGCAAAGCTGAACGTAACAGTTCATGTGGAATATGCCACTATTCCTATAATGGGTGCAAACGTAACTGTGATGGCAGAATATGGAAACTTCTCTGAAACTACAGGATTAACAGATACCAATGGCTATGTGAAATTTATTTTTATAGCACCAGCAGTTAACAGCTCATCTAGCATCAATATCATTGCACTGGCTACAAAGGACGGGTACGCTGAAAACCGAAGTCAACTGGAAATAACAGTTAACCCTAGAACATTTAACATTCAAATAAATGCACCTTCAGTTGAGTCGGAAGGAGCAACAACAATCACAATTTACTTGGCATGCAAGGAAGACGCCACTCCGGTTGCTGGTGCCAACGTTACCATATCATCTACTGACGGAAACTTTCCGGTTGTAACGAAAATTACAGATACCACAGGCTATTGTGCATTCGTTTTTAACGCTCCCTCTACAACAACGCAATTATCGATAACTATTACAGCAGATGTAACTAAAAATGGATACAAAGATGGAGGAAGTCAAACAATTGTAACGGTAACTCCAAAAATCAGTGGAGGCGGCTGGTCTTTGGTAACTATTCTCTTGATTATTGTTCCAATAGCGATTGTGGTTATACTTGTGGTCCTGGTTAAGTTAAAGGTTATCATTGTCTCGTCAGAAGAGGAGTGATAGTTTCTTGAGACGTAATATTTAATAGACTAATATTGTTAAACAATGCATAGGAGAAGATGTGATGGCAAAACTACGACTTAAAGAATCGCTAGCTAAACTCAAAAAAGTGAGAATAAAAATTAGCTTAGGAAAACGCGAAAAAGCAGCTATTCCACCGCCTCCGCCAAAACCCGTACCACGAGGGTTTAAAATTATTGAGAAATATCCTCTCTACGAACCCTTTGCCCATGTTGGAATAGCACAAAATCCAAAAACAGGTGAGTACAGGTACGTATTAGACGAACTTCAGCTTGACTTGCTTGAAAGAGGCGTTTACGATCGCGTTTTGGAGATATTGCTTGCAGAAATAGAGTCGCCGAAAGGAGAAGTCCTTGACCCTAGAAGATTTTTTGCAGAAGAAGCCAAGAAGATTGTTGACAAATACCGTATAAGTTTGGGCTGGTTGCCGGATGTTTCATGGTATAAAATTCTTTACCATGCTGAAAGAGATCTTGTAGGTTTCGGCCGAATAGACCCGTTAATGCGAGACCCAAACATCGAAGATATTTCATGTGACGGAGTCAACAAGCCAGTTTACATTTGGCACAGAAATTACGAGAGCATCGAAACAAATCTCCAATTTGAAAGCGACGAAGAACTTGACAACGTGGTTGTTAAGCTTGTGCATATGGCTGGAAAACACGTAAGCTCAGCGTTCCCCATAGTAGACGCCTCACTGCCAGGCAAGCACAGACTCTCGGTTTGCTATAGACGTGAGGTTACACCTTTCGGAACCGCTTTTACCATTAGGAAGTTTAGGGAAGACCCATACTCAATAATAGACCTGATAAACTTAGGAACTCTTTCAGAGGAAATGGCAGCATATTTCTGGCTGTGCCTCGAAAACAGAGCCTCAATAATGGTTTTAGGCGGAACCGCCGCTGGAAAAACAACAGCACTAAACGCCCTAGCGTGTCTAATCAAGCCTGGAAGTAAAGTAATCACAATAGAAGAAACTGCGGAGCTTAACTTACCCCATGAAAACTGGGTTTCACTTATCGCAAGGCAAAGCTACGGTTTAGGCGAAAGCAGCATAGGCGAAGTGGCACTTTTTGACTTGGTGAAAACCTCGATGAGGCATCGTCCAGATATATTAATCGTTGGAGAGATTAGGGGCCAAGAAGCCTACGTTCTTTTCCAAGCCTTGGCTACAGGTCACGGTGGCATGTGCACGATGCACGCTGAAAACCTAGATTCGGCAATCAAACGCTTGACGCAAAAACCCATGGAGATAGCACCTGCTTATATTCCGTTGATGAACATTGTCTTATCAATTCAACGAGTTCATCTCACAAAAGGCGCCGAAAAAAAGGCTCACAGACGGGTAATGAACGTTAACGAGGTTGCAGATTTTGAAGATTATAGATGCACTTTCAAGTGGCACCCAATAAAAGATGAGCATCCGTCGACATTCGGTAAAAGCATGTTGTTGTCAGCAATTTCTGAGCGGGCAGGCGTAAGCAAAGATGATCTGATTGATGAAATAGAACGACGTAAGAACGTGTTGCATTGGATGAGGGAACGTAACTTAAGGAGCTATAAGGACGTAGCTGCGATAATTGCAGAGTATTGCATTAGACCAAAGCAAATTTATGAAGAAGTTCTTGCTGGGGAGGAGGTGAAAGTAGTTGCCGTTCCTAGAAACCCTTGAGGCTTGGTCCTTCCGTCTCTTTGGAAGATTTGCTCCTTCTTTTTTGAAAAACGTTATCGAGTTTAGGAATTATCTGGAAAGAGCAAAAATCAAGATTTATCCAGAAACATATGTTTCATTAATGCTTTTCATTGCAACATTGACGGCTCCAGTGCCCATAATATCTATAGTGATTCTCTATCTTTATGGCTTTATTCCATTAGTCTTCTTGGTGCCGCTTCCGATTTATATAATGATAGGTTTTATGTTAATACCTCTATCCAGAGCCGGCGAAAGAGCAAGTAACTTGGAAAGGGAGTTGCCTTTTGCAGCTGCTTACATCAGTGTTATGGCTTCTGGAGGTATAGCTCCGTATACAAGTTTTAAGCGACTCTCAGAAGTTGAGTTGATGCCTACGATGAGAAACGAAACGAGGGAGATAATAAAAGATGTGGAGATTTTTGGAATAGATCCGTTAACTGCTATTGCACAGGCAGCGAAGAAAAATCCACTAGACATTTTTAAGGATTTTCTATCTGGATATGCATCAACGGTTATCATCGGCGGAGACATTGGACATTTCCTTGAAAGAAAAGCCGAGGACATCTTCAAAGCGAGAGCGTTGCGTGTTAAGGCTGCGGCTGAAAGGCTTGGTATGCTTTTAGAAACTTTCATAATTGTGATGGTTCTGATGTCTTTGTGCTTCTACATCTTGTTCAGTGTGGAATCTATCTACAGTCTAGGCATATCGACGTATTCAGGCATAATTCTTTACACTTACTTGTTTACGCCAATGCTTTCGTTAGTGTTCATTTATTTAGCGCATAGCATGCAGCCTAAGACTCCTGTGACAGAGATGCGCCCATACAAGGTTTACGGAGTATGTAGCGTTATAGGCTTGTTGTTGTTTCTGTTACTTACGAACTTCATGGGATATGTGGAAGTCCCATTGTTCAACTTACTTCGAACAGTCGTCGACTTACCTATTGCCGTCTCTGTAGCCTTGTTTGTTGCAACAGCGCCAGCTGCCATAGTACACAGCAGGCTCTCTAAGGAAGTAACCAGCACCGAACGGGGTGTTAACAGTTTTCTAAGGGATCTGACAGAAGTTAGGAAAACGGGTTTGTCTCCGGAAAAGTGCATTGAAAGCCTTTCGAACCGTGATTATGGCGAGTTTAGCAAGGAACTTCGCAAAATAAGTTCGGAGATTTCTTGGGGCGTTCCAGTTAGAAAAGTCGTGATGGATTTCGTTAGGCGGACTAAAAGCTGGATGACTCAGATAGTTATGTTTCTGTTGGTTGAGACAATAGACGTTGGTGGTGGAACAATAGCGATGATTGAGTCACTTGCAAGGTTTAACAGCTTAACCCAGGAGGTTGAGAAGGAAAAGAAAATGGCTGTCCGCCCATACATAATGATGCCATACTTCGCCGCAATAATGCTTGTAGCAACAACAATAATGATGATAACCTTCACAGGATCAACGTTAGGCGTTGCCGGAACCAGACCTAGCGACAACCTTAGCTCATTAATCGTGACATTCACAACAGCATGCGTTTTCCACAGCTACTTGATCGGGTTGGTGGCTGGAAAAATTAGCGAAGAATCAGTTTCAGCAGGTTTCAAACATGCAGCGCTACTGGTTGTAATGGCTATAGTTGCAGCAAAACTCATGCCAACATTAATAAAGTTTTGAAATTCCTCAGTTGCCAGCATTCATTTTCCAACTTACTATTTTGTGGAGCTATGCGAAATAAAGCGAAACAAATGGCAGATTTTGCCCATATGCAATACCACCAATATTTCCATGAAGCAAAAGGAAGACAGGTGCTGGCAAACCGGCTTTGGGCGTCGTTTGTCTACTGAAACTTGATAATCCTAGATCATTCGCTGACGCGAAAATAATCATCTTTGTCTCACCGTACGCTAAAGATATCGGCGAATAAGTTGCATTAATAGTCCCGTCTTGTACAACATTCACAATGTACCACCAAGTACTGTGGGGGACATCCGATGTAGGAACAATAACCCACAACAACGAATGCGGATCGAAAACTATAGCTTGTTTCCCAGGATCAAGATTAGTTAACGAACACCCAAAAGCAATATACTGATTTGCTGGAACCGTAAAACCAACATTACCGTTCGGATAGTTTTTCAACTTCGTAGCAGATTCATACTCAAAATATCTGAACTTATAGAAATCCAATGCTAATGAACCGATCCCTTGAGCTAACTGCGCTACTATTACACCTTGCTCTTTCTCTAGCGGTATAGTGTTCCCTCTTGCTGTCACAAACCATGAAGTGAAAGTGTGATTTGCATTTGCTCCAGGTATGGTTACCGTTAACCAGCTTGAGGTTACAAGGTCTAAGACAACTCCAGGGTTCAGGTTCAGATTTAAGGACTTGTTGGCGTATCTTCGGTTTGATGGATCAGTGTCAAGAACCCACAAGTTTATTATCTGAGACGCCACTGAACCAGCGTTCTTAAGCACGACCTTTACTGTAACATCTTCTCCTGAAACAGAATAGTTTCCACTTAAGGCAACAACGTTTTCATTGCGGCGGTCAGCCTCCTCCTGATTTCTCGCTCTCAAGGCTTCATTGTACAGGGTGTTCTGGGAAAGGGTCCATAGAAAAACGCTTGTGGACAGGAACATCATCACAAGCACCATGAATGTTGTTCCAATAACAGACGAAAAACCTTTCGAATTGGCTATTAATTTCCTAGATCTTTTCCTAAGCGACAAACGTATGGTCAAAAGTAGACCCCCTTCCAGTTATAATTCGAAGCGTGTAAGTGCCAGCTTGAAGGGAAAGTGAAGAAAGCACAAAGCATCCTTCCTCGCCCCTATCCAAATCTTGATCTGCAATTTCAACCCCATTAAAGTTCGTTAAATTAATGCTGGAAAATACTTTAACTGATGTGCTATTGCTAACGTAGACAGTTTGTATAGTCATGTTGTCTATGGTTCCACAGTTCATCAAATAAACCGACAATTTGCTTCCACTCTGGTTATAGAAAGCGTACTCGAATGCCAATCTCTCCTTGAGCTTAGCGATATCAGCATCCATGGCTTCACTGAACTGTTTATTATAAGCAGAAGATCGATACTGCGCCCATAAAAGAACCGTAAAACTAACCGCAATAACAGCACCCGTAAGAATCACATTTGAAACAACAACACTAACGGCACGCCTTCCACAAAGCAGCTTCCAGACCTTTCTTAAATCCATCTTTAAACACTCGATGTTCTTCGACTTTATAGATTCTATAAAATAACGATTTATTAAATCTTACTAATTACTACATAATACAATGAATACAACTTTTTAGCAACCAAAGCAATAACATGCATACTCTGAATGTATATTTTGAGTTCATACAAGTTAAATAAGCAATCCGAAGATTTCCTAAACAACAAAGGGTGAAGACATGCCGACCAAAAACATGTTAAAATCTAAAAAAGCTATATCACCCATACTTGCCACACTGCTATTAATCGTCATAGCAGTTGCAGCCATAGTCGTAACATACGCTTGGATAATGACATACCTGACCAGCGCAGGAACACAAGCAGGGGTAATGCTCGACATTGAAAACGTAAGCTGGGATAGTACGGCGAATCAAACAACAATAGTCGTCAAAAATACGGGGACAAGTGACACAAAAATTGTCCGCCTATACATAGGCAACACCTCAGACAATCTCATAGATGTTACAATTAATACAACTCTAGGAACGGGTGTAAACTTGCAAGCTGGCAGCAAAATCGATGTAACTCTTAGCTGGCCCAATGGCCTCGCACCTATGTGGGCATCAAACAAGTATTACTATTTCAAGGTTGTTCCAGAACCAGGCTTACCGAAAGAATTTTCTCGGAAGTCCCCAATATGAATTATCTAACAGCACTACCCTTATAAATTTTCTTTGCTTAGCATTATAATTTTTAGTCGACAAGAGATATAAAAATAATCACGTTATTATTAAAGCCGAATGGTGCTGGTGAAAAATTGGAAATCAAATTAATACTGGAGAGTGGCCGCGCCTTCTTCTCCATAGTTTTTCTACTCTATGCTTCATGGAGCGACTTTAAGACGCGCGAGGTTAGCAACACTATTTGGATTTTGTTAGCGCCTTCCGTGTTCACATTAACATCCCTTCAAATATTTTTCTACGAGCCTTCACACCTTACTTTTTACGGAGTATCCTTCGCAGTAACCACTGCCTTTGCCCTAATACTTTTCTATTCAGGAGGTTTCGGAGGCGCCGACGCAAAGGCCTTAATGTGTCTAGCACTTGCCTTGCCATTCTACCCAGAAAACTTGTTTACTCCCATATCTGGAATAACCTCACCAATTTCACAAAATTTTTTCCCAATAACCGTTTTCAGCAATTCCGTCTTATTGGCAGCAGCTACAGCGGTTTACCTGTTTTCACACAACATATTTTGGCATTGGAGAACCGGCAGAAAACTCTTTGAGGGCCACGAAAAAGAATCTTTTGGGAGAAAAATTTTGGTTTTGTTAACTGGCTATAAGGTTTCTGTTAATAGATTGAAGGAGAAATGGCATTTGTACCCCATGGAAGACATAGAGGAAAATGTTGAAAATGTGCATAAAAGAAAACTGGTTGTCATACCTAGAGACAAAGGCAGAAACGAGATAGTGCAAAGGTTAGCCAAAGCCGTTGAAGCTGGAAAGATTAATGACGCTGTTTGGGCAACACCCGGCTTGCCTATGCTCATCTTCATCACTGCTGGCTTAATCATATCCTTATTTTTTGGCGATATTGTCTGGGTTTGCATTCACTTCTTCCTTGGATAAAACCAAAAAATACTCTATGACAAAAGAAATCATGGCTGGGATAAACGTTAAAGGAAGATAAGCCATCTGCAAACCGCGTTCTGGATTAGCCAGCATCACCATAACGAGCACCGGAATAATAAGCCAGAAAAGGCTTACACCTAAACTTGCCTTTTTAGGCGAGAATATTTTAATCGATATTTCTCTCAGAATCCATGATAAAGCAACAAAAGCTATGGCGAAAATGATTAAGCCGATGACAAGAGAAACAAGTTCTCTTAAAACTCCTAACCTAATCAACTCATAAACATCTCCAAATGGCGTTAAACCCCCAATTATGAGGTATCCAGTTGAGTTTACAAGCGTCCAGAATGCAAGCCAAAAAAGTGGGAGAGCGAAATGCCAAGGGATTTTCTTTTTAAAAAGTAAGAATGCTTGAGTTAGAAATGACATGCATAAGCATACTAGTATCCCGCCTACGTAAATCCATGCCATCTGAGCAGAAGTAACACCACTTGGTAAAGACCATTCTAAGCGAGAAAAATCATAAGGCCATAAAACACTAATGTATAAGCCTGTTATTTCTCCTCCGAACAATAAAACGAATAAACCGTGTCCAAAGACTTCATGGACAACCTCGGCAACCATCTTCATAACAAAGCCTACAACTATGAACACAATTAGGAATACTTTCCTATCCTGCAAAGCTGTTCACTCCTATTGTGATTTTACTTCCATTTTGAATATAGAATCGCGGCAATTACCAAAAGCACTGAAGCAACTCCGGCTAATGGAATGGCATAATCTTGGTACGGGTAATTTATAACAGGAAGCATATCTTCCTGAGGTGCTTCGTAAGAATAACAAAAAGCGCTCACAACGTACAATATTATTGCTGAAAGAAACATGAAAATTTCAGTTTTAAACTTCAATCGCATTCCTCACTGAGATACGCTTTTGTCTAGTGAAGTTAACCCCTATACTTTAGACCCATTAAAATACTTTATGAAAAAATGTTATCTATCTCAGCAACCATCTTTTTTTAGGTGAACAAAAGTTTGTTTAATGACTTTTCCGAAGAAATGCGGACATTCCTAAAAAGTGAAATTGAAGAACTTAACGTCGTTGTCATGCCTGACTTTTTCCTTGACCGCTTAATGAACCTAAACTGTGACGTAAAGGTTCTTTCGGAAGCCCTCGAAAACGTAGCGAAGCGAAAGGGAGGCAGTATAGATGGAATAGAGCAAACAGAGCTTAGAGGAGGAAATGCGATTAACACGGCCTCTGCCTTAGCTGCGTTAGATGTGAAGGTTACTCCAATAGTGTGTACAAGCAAGCTAGGACTACAACTCATCAAATTTTACCTTAAACAATATGAAATTAATACTTCCCACATTAAAATCCTCGAAAAATTATCAATAACAACAGCGATGGAATTCAAAACGAAAAACGGAACAGTCAACGTCATGCTCAGAGATTTAGGAGCACTAACCAATTTTGGACCGCACCACCTAAACAGTGAGGATTTAAAAGTTATTGAAAATGCGGATTACGTCTGTGTTTTCAATTGGGCTGGAACCAGACGTTTTGGAACGGAACTGGCCAGGGCTGTCTTTCGCCACGTAAAAACAAAGGGAGAGGGCAAAACCTACTACGATACAGCAGACCCAACACCTAACAAGAAAGAGATCCCCAAATTAGTGAAGAATGTTTTGCAGAGCAAATACGTGGACATATTAAGTGTAAATGAGAACGAAGCAATTTGTTACGCATCACAACTAAGCGACAAAGTAAAGGAGCTTGAAAAAAATTTACGGTTTGACGAGTTAGCAATGGAATCCGCAAGAATTCTCGCATCCCATCTATCAGCAAGAATTGACCTACACACAACAAGCTTTTCGGCAACGTTCACCAAAAAAGGCGAGACCGTTGTTCCCGCCTTCCAAGTTCCAGTTTTAAGAGCAACAGGAGCCGGAGACGCTTGGAATGCAGGAAACATTTTGGGGGACGCCTACAGGCTTTCAGACGGTTGTAGACTGGCACTAGCCAACGCCGTTGCCGCCTACTATATCTCGGACCCGAATGGAATGCATCCCACAAGAAAGCATCTGATAAAATTTTGTGAAAGGTTAAAGCAGAGAACGACTTTATAGCTTTCTCTTAAGTGTTAAGTCCTCAAAACTGTTCGGTTTCGAACCCTCTGGAAACGCTTGCTATATTGTATTCTAGTTCTAAGCCTTTCCAGAAGTCCCCTTTCTTCAATGTTTTCATCTTGCCCTTTTAATCCTTCTGCGCAAATGCGAGTGGACACGTCCACCATGTTTATTGCTAAATTAACTTTTTCTTCTGGACTTATTTTTGAGTTTCAAGGTAGCTCCAAATTTACAAAGGTGTTTTTGCTTAAATTATTTAAGTGCATTTGCTATTTAAACCATGAAGACGCATGGATAGTATAGGAAGCTTGAGAATTTGAAGCCAAAACTCTTCGGCAGTTCTGGAGTGCGTGGCTTAGTTAATGTTGATTTAACGCCGGTTTTGGTGACTAAGATGGGTTTGGCTGTCGCCACTTTTTCTAAGGCGAGAAAGATACTTGTAGCTAGGGATACAAGAGTTTCGGGTTTAATGCTAGAAAACGCGTTGAACTCTGGTCTTTTAGCAGCAGGAGTGAGCGTTAATTGTTTGGGTGTTGTGCCGACTTCTGTTTTGGCGTATTTAACGAAGAAACTGAATGCTGATGCTGGTGTTATGATTACAGCTTCACACAACCCGCCACAATATAATGGCATAAAAATTTTCGATAGAGATAGCATGGCTTACAATGACGAAAACCAAAGTGAAATTGAAAAGATCATCGAAAACGAAAGTTTTGGGCTGGCTGATTGGCGTGATGTCGGAGAAGCCTCATTTATTAACGAAAGCCATCTCTATGTTGAAATGATAAAGAAAGCAGTGAAATTGCATAAGAAATGGCATGTCATAGTAGATCCAGGATGTGGAGCAACACATAGCCTTTCACCAACAGTTCTGGAAATTTTGGAATGCAAAGCAACAGCCATAAATGCGCAGCCGGACGGTTTCTTTCCAGCTAGAAGTCCGGAGCCAAATCCCGAGTCTTTAAAGCCTTTAGCCAAGATTGTCCGAGGATTGGGCGCGGACTTGGGGATAGCTTATGATGGAGACGGGGACAGAGTGGCTTTCATCGACGAGGAAGGTAATTTTGTAGATTTTGATCGTGTTTTAGCTGCGTATGCCGCATATGTCGCAAAGAAGAAAGGTGGGGGCACTATAGTTACAAATGTTGATGCATCCGTGTGTGTTGAAAAAATGGTAGAGGCACAGGGCGGAAAAGTCATAAGGACAAAGGTTGGCGATGTTTATGTTGCAGAAGCAATAAAGAGGTATAATGCTGTCTTTGGTGGAGAACCATGTGGAGCATGGATACATCCGCAATTCCATTATTGCCCGGACGGTATACTTTCGTCGGTGCTGCTTCTGAAAGCTTTAGAGGATGAAAATAAGAGACTGTCTGAATTTGTTTCTGAAGCGCCTCAGTATCTAACGCTTAGAGAGAATATTGTCTGCAGGAACAAAGCAAAATATAAGGTTGTGAGAAAAGTTGGAGAAAGCTTAAAAGCTGCTTTTCCAGCGTATAAAGAGTTCTCAGCAGTTGATGGCGCTTGTCTAGCCCTTGAAAGCGAGTGGATTTTGGTTAGGGCTTCGGGCACAGAACCGCTTATAAGGTTAACTGTTGAGGGTGAATCATTAAAAGCGGCAAAGAAGTTAATGGAGAAGGGAGTTACGCTCGTGAAAAAATTTGCTGAGGGAAAGGAAAAATGAAGGCTGTAATTTTAGGTGCAGGAGAAGGTGTTAGGCTTCAACCAATAACAGTAACCAGACCGAAGCACTTGATAAAAGTCGGCGGAAAACCATTACTTGAACACTGTTTGGTTGCGTTGAGAACGTCAGAGATAGATGAAGCGTTAATAGTTATTCATTATATGGGAGAGAAGATTCGTCAGTATTTTGGAGATGGTAAAGAATTTGGTTTAAAGATCGAGTATGTTGAGCAAAAAGCGGTGCTTGGAACAGGCAACGCCGTGAGCGTTGTCGAGCCGTACGTGCAGGACGATTTCCTGCTCGTTTATGGCGATTTATTGTTCGACGCAGAAGCCGTGAAAAACGTTATCAATCTTTATAGAAAAGAAAAACCAGCCGCAACCATGGCTGTTGTTCCAGTTGAAAAGCCCGAAGATTATGGCATAGTGGAGCTTGAAGATGAGAAATATGTTAAGCGTGTAATTGAGAAGCCAAGCAGCGAAGAAGCCCCAACAAACTTAGCGAACGCGGGCATATTTGTTTTCTCAAAAGAGATATTCGAGAAAATAAAGGAGACATCGGCTTCGGCTAGGGGTGAATGGGAAATCACAGATGCAATCTCACTATTGCTGAAGGATAAGAAGACGGTTTCGGTCTTTAAAATTTCACGAGATGATTGGATAGACATTGGAAGACCCTGGGATTTGCTTGAGGCAAACCGTTGGGCACTAATGAGAATGAACCATAACGTTTCCGGATTTGTCGAGGATGGTGCCTATATAAACGGGCCAGTAACTGTTGCGGAAACTGCACGGATACGTTCTGGAGCCTATATAGAAGGCCCAGCGTTCATAGACAAGGAAAGCGACATAGGACCCAACTGCTACGTTCGCCCATACACGAGTATAGGCAAGAAGGTGCGCATAGGAAATGCTTGTGAAATAAAAAACAGCATAATCATGGATAATGTGCACATTGGCCATCTATCCTATGTCGGCGACAGCATAATGGGTGAAAACTGCAACCTAGGCGCAGGAACAATAACTGCTAACTATCGGCTTGACGGCGGAACAATAAAGATGACGGTGAAAGACAAGGTTGTGGATAGTGGAAGAACAAAACTTGGGGCAGTGCTGGGTGACGATGTAAAAGCTGGGATAAATGCGCTTTTTATGCCAGGCGTCAAAGTTGGAAACAACAGCTGGATTGGACCAAACGTTATCGTTCACCGCGATTTGCCCGCTAACACGGTTGTGCTGTTGAAGCAAGACTTGGAAGAAAGAAAACCGAATTCATGATCGTCAAGCGCAAGAATTTCAGAGAACGCTTTGAGACCTATCCCTTCTAGGTTTCCATGCAGTTCGAGGACAACTAAAAATAAGTTTGCACAGAAATATTATTTCGCTTGGGTTAAAATCCTAAATATGTGTTTTCACAACGTGTTAAGCGAAATGGAGGTTTGAACTGTTGTCGGTGGCGCAAAGAAAATTTTTCACCGAAGTTGCAACGTTGGTAGATAAAAGTGTCATTGTTATGACTACAACTGGAAAAATGTATAGTGGGTCATTAATCGGCATTAACCCTGATACATTAAGTCTATGTCTTGCAGATGCGAAGGATGAGGAAGGGAAGTTGTTGCATAGAGTTTTCCTTAATGGAAATGTTGTAGGTCAAATATTAAGTGTGGAAAAGCCCTTTGACCTAAAGGCTCTCGCAGACCGTTTGGAAAAGGTTTTTCCAACGATGATTAGGCTTTACGAGGATAAGGGGTTCATATGGGTTATGGATAAGGTTAAAGTAACAGAGAAGGGTGTCGTGGAGGGTTCGGGTCCGGCTGCTGAGCGTGTGCAAAAAGTTTATGAGCAGTTCATCAGCGAAGTGAAGGCTAGATAAACCAGCGAAACTGTTGTTCCTCTTTCTTCTTTTCTTCTCTACCTATCCTAATTAAGCCAAAAGATTCAAGTATTTTTTTTGTTTCTTCGGCTGCAACATCTAATCTCGACAAGTCAATGTTTAGGTTTAAATGTTTGCTTAGAGTAGATAGAGCGCAGCGTGCTGCATTTGCGTCTGGGTATGTGCCTGGAGTTTCTACCAGAAGCGAATAGCCCTTAAAACCTCTTAGTTTACCTAGCCCAATTACGAGGCCAGCGACGCCGAATATTTGTCCAACCATCATTTTCGTTCCAAGGTTTAGAACTTCGTTTAGGGTTTCAAGGTCTGAGGCTGCGCAGTAAATTGCTGGAGTTGTCTTTATCTCTTCTTGTTTATACCCGCCTACACTTATTAGGAAGTGACATCCTAACTCTTGGGCTACATCTAAAACGCGTCCACAAAGTTCATACTGTCCAAAGGTTGTTAAAGCCTGTGTGTTGCCGTACCAAATTATTAAGTCGCGACCGCCGTTGCGGCTTTTATAATAATAGAGTTCGTTTATGGGTGAACGTGTGCTCCCAGTTTCAGTGGTTACAGCCAAATCTTGAAAGGATGCGGAGAAAATTTCGGCAAAAAGCTTGGCTTCTAATTCATGGATTAAGTGTAAAGCCGCAATGTTGGCTACAAAGCCTATTCCTGGCAAGCCCTCAATTAAGACGGGGTTATTAAGTTTCGGTTTTTCGTAAATCTCAATTGTGCAAACCATGTTTATGGCTTCCTTTGTAATAGACACTTAATTTAGAGAAAATACAATATAAGTATGTTTAGCTCAAAAGAACCATGTACTTAGTCCATAATTCTTAAATAGACGAGCTTCATTTTCGAGGGATGGCTGGTCAGTTTGGCAAGGGGCAGCGGAATTGAAGCGCTTTATGGCTTACGGAAGAAACATACTAATCCTTTCCATCATCTTCTTAGTGGGCTCCTTAGCCCTTAATCTGATCAGTCCTATATGGCCGATTTACATAAATTCTCTCGGCGCATCCATGACAGAACTCGGATTTGTCTTCTCTGTATCCAATGCTGTCGCCGCTAGTATCCAAATTTTCAGCGGATTCCTATCCGACAAGTACGGTAGAAAGCGACTACATGCGCTAGGCACGTTGCTGGCTGCTTTCCCGCCGTTGATGTACGCACTGGCTAACAGTTGGCTTGATTTGGTGCCTTGGGTTATGCTGTCCGGTCTTGCAACGGGCTTATACATACCTATCCGATGGACAATCGTAGCGGATGATTCTTCAACTGAAAGTATGGCTTCAGCCTATAGTTGGACAAACATTTCTTGGTTGATTGGCTCCACTGTTGCCCCCTTCATAGGTGGAATTGCTGCGGATTTGCTTAACATACGTTTTCCCTTCTTTGCCTGTTTTGTACTGATACTCGCCGTTTTTCCTCTTACACTTCTTATGCGAGAGACTAGAAGAAAGCCGCAAGAGAAAGCCACAAACTCCAAGAATAAAGAAGGCGATATAACTGGTGGATATCTGTTTGTAGTGGTTATGTTCTCGTTAATTAACATAATTCAGGGTGTAGGCATAGGTTTGACCAGCCCAGTGATTCCAGTTTTCGTCGAACGGAACTTTTCTGTAGACTACACGTTTATAGGTATACTATACGCCATCGGTTTCGGAGTCGCCTCCATAATTGTGCAGCTTCCAGCAGGCAAGTGCAGCGACATGTTCGACAGAAGAAAGGTTATGTTTGCCACTTTCCTAGCTTCATCTCCGTTTTTCTTGCTTTTTGCTTACTCTAGAAACACATTGGAATTGATTGTTTTCATGTTTCTGTCAAACGCCATACTGAATACTTCATGGCCTGCATTTCAGACTCTCATGATGGAAGCTACGCCATCTGCGAAGTGGGGTTTCGTAAATGGGGTTTCGGCGACAACTTTCTGGATAGGCCTGATGGCGGGAAACGCGTTAAGCGGCATTCTTTGGGACGGATGGGGCAAGTTTGCACCGTTTTACGCTTCCGCTTTCGCCATAGGAGTTTCTGCGATAGTACCGCTTCTGCTAAAGGAAACCAGAGTCAAAGTAAAAAATCCTCCATAGCACGTGCGTAGCCAATGTACACTTTTTATAAGTGTGTTTAACTGAGTTTGGTTAGGTCTACTGATGCCTTTTGAAATAAAAGACAAAGATTTGCTTGCAAGAATTGGGAAGATCAAAACAAAAAGTGGAACTATTGAAACTCCTTTTTTGTTTCCGGTGATAAACCCAGTTGTGCAGCCAATCGCTCCCAGAAAGATTAGAGATGATTTTGGTTTTGAAGCTTTGATAACAAACGCATATATATTGAAGAAGCATTTTCAGAACAAGCCAGCGGAAAATGGCTTGCACAAGTTTTTAGATTTTGACGGAGTGATAATGACCGATTCAGGCGCATACCAAATCCTAGTTTATGGCGACATAGAAGCCAGCCCAAAAGAAATTGTGGAGTATCAAGAGCGGATAGACACAGACATAGCCACAATTTTGGATGTGCCAACAGGCTGGAAAGTTTCAAGAGAGTATGCGGAGCAAACAGTTAATGAAACGTTAAAGCGGGCTAACGAACTCTTTGATATTAAAACTCGGGAGAACATTCTTTGGGTTGGTCCAGTTCAAGGAGGCAGACACCTAGACCTGGTAGCCAAATCCGCTATCAAAATGGGAAAACTGTCATTTCAAATATATGCCTTAGGAAGCCCAACCGAGGTCATGGAACGCTACAGGTTTGATGTTCTAGTTGACATGATTATGACTGCCAAAATGAACTTACCCATTGAAAAGCCTCTTCACCTTTTCGGGGCTGGACACCCTTTCATGTTTTCTTTGGCGGTTGCTCTCGGATGCGACCTCTTCGATTCTGCAGCCTACTCCATATATGCAAGAGAAAATCGCTACATGACGGAGACTGGCACTTCTAGGCTTAGTGAACTTGAGTATTTCCCATGCGCGTGCCCAAAATGCTCAAACAAAACGCCGAAAGAAGTTTCGGAAATGCCAAAGGAAGAGAGGCAGGCTTTTCTGGCTGAACACAACCTCTACGTTTGCCTTTCAGAATTAAAACGAATAAAACAAGCCATAAAGGACGGCAGACTATGGGAACACCTAGAAATGCGGGCACACGGGCATCCAGCCTTATTACAAGCCCTAAAAAAGTTGAAGAAGTACGAAGATTTCATTGAAAAACACAGTCCATCAGTCAAAAAGAGCGGAATCTTCTTCTTCAACTCTGTTGGGCTTATTCGACCAGAAGTTGTGCGACACAGAAAGAGGCTCACAGAAAGATACTTCCCACCAAAAGAAGCCAAAATTCTATTACTTATGCCACAGACTCGAAGCAAGCCATTCCACAAAGCACAAGAGTTTAAAAAAACAGAAAAACTGCTCCAAAGCACGCTTAAAACGCGTCCAGACAAGGTTCACATATGCTTTTACGCAGCTCCATTCGGCGTTATACCAATCGAACTAGACGAAGTCTACCCGCTATCCCAACACGAAACCGTCTTACCCCTAGACAAAGAAACAATAACATACGTGGCCAATCAAGTAGCAGACTACATCAACCGAACAAACTACAAAACAATCATACTACTCAACGACCCAGAAAACTGGAACAAAACCATCCTAAGCACATGCAAGAAAACATGCCAACAAAAACGCATAAAATTCAAAACCCTCAACATCAAGAAGAAGCTTGGACTCACATCATAAACCCAGTTCAATTTATGGCTATTTGGATTGGAAGTTAGAATCCCTAGAATAAGGCATGGCAACCGTCAATCACTTGAAACTCTGATTAATGAGGAATCTTTGCTTTTTGCCAAATACTTAAGAAATGAAATGGATACGTGGATTCCAAGAATCGCAAATCTTGCATAAAAAACTCGTTAGAACTGGCTTAAAAGGATTGATAGAAGCCTCTTCTATTGCCATCGTTCTCTCTAAAGGTGAAGAAGTCATTGGATTTAGTTGTCGTTCAGAAAAGACAAGAGAAGAAAGTGATGGTATGATGTTTTTGCTATTCTTTGGTCTTTGCAGAAGGCTTAAGCATCGAACCCAAATATAGCCCTACGAAACCAAGCGCCAACACACCGAGAACATTCACAGCGATGTTAAGAACCATCGCCACCGTCTCATAAGCAACCCAATCAATGTTTGTCCACGAACTAGTGTCGTACATATTCTGGAGATTTTCATCAGTCAGAGCGCCAGAATGTCCCGCAGCCCCAAAACCAATCAAACCGACGAACATAATCACAAAAGCAAACAAAACAACTATTTTGCCAATCGAAGCCATCCTAGATTCTTCTCGTATCTTGCCAGCAAAGACATAACCAACAATCAAGCCAGAAACTAAAACAGACACAACAAAAGAAACATTAAGACCCCAAAAGGAATTCATCGGAACCAACGCAATACTCAACACAGAATAAATCAGAACGTAAACCACAGCCAAAGAAGCCACAGCCACAACGACTTCTCCAAACTTCAACCTATCACCTCCTTTGAAGCCAAAAACACATATGTGTTCTCGGTTCACCTATAACTTTTCCGCAAGAGCATGTTTGGGTTTGGAGTTCAATCTATAGGTTCAATCTATATATAGGGGGGTATAATTTTCACAGAGAAGATAGAGAGACAGAAGCATATCACATATAACAACTTGACATATGAGCGAATAACCCTTGATCAGAGCAGACTTGCACGTTCACACAAAATATTCAGCCGACGCATCAATCCATCCAAAAAGCATAGTAGACCAGCTCTACGCACATCCATCAATCAAAGCCATCGCCATAACAGACCACAACACGATAGAAGGCTACCACAAAGTGCGACAATTAGCCACCGCATACAAAGACATCCTAATAATCCCAGGAGTCGAAGTAAGCACAGCAGAAGGCGACATAATAATTTTAGGCACCGAAGAACTACCACGCACATCAAGGAACGCCCAAAACGTAATTGATTTCGCAAGAGAAAAAGACGGCTTACTAATCGTTGCCCACCCATATAGAGCCTATGGCTTAGGCGACCTAGCAAAAAACTACGATTTCGACGCAATAGAAGTTTTAAATGGCGCTTCCACACCGCAAGTCAATAAGCTGGCTGAAAATCTTGCGAAAACAATGGGTTTGCCCGGCGTTGCTGGCAGTGACGCCCATCGAGTTGATGAATTATGGACTGCTTATACAGAAGTTCAATCCTCCTCAGACATCGATGAAATCTTGAAGGCTGTAAAGAAGGGGTTTGTTAGAGTTGCTTCAACAGGAAGGTCAATACATTTTTAAAAGAGCAACAGGCATGATTAGTGCATTAGCGGATGAAAAGAAATGAGTCCATTACAAGTTGGATTTCTCGGCGGAAGCCATGAAGTTGGCAGAATAGCCATAGCTGTAAAAACTGAAAAAACACAAGTTTTGCTGGACTACGGAGTAATGCTAAACCATGAGCCAGGATTTCCAATGCACGTACCACCAAAAGAGGTTGACGCATTAATTTTAACCCACAGCCACCTTGACCACTCAGGTGCAGTCCCTATTTTTTATATTCATGAGAAGAAGCCACTTTACACAAATAAACTAAATTTAGAATTAACCCAATTACTCATTTCTGACTTCATTCACCTTTCCAGCTATTATTTACCATTTGAATACCTTGAGTTAAGGTCCATGATGAGAAGCAACAAGCATGTAGATTTCGGCACAGAAGAAAAAATTGGAGACATAAAATTTCAGCTTTTAAACGCTGGACACACCCCCGGAAGCGCGCAAATACTTGTCGAAGCTGAAGGAAAGAGACTACTTTACACAGGCGACTTCAACACCGTGGATACAAGACTTCTAGAAGGCGCAAAGATGGAATATGGCGACTTGGACGCCGTGATAATCGAAAGCACATACGCAGATGAAGACCATACGGAGCGTTTAGAACTGGAAAAACGCTTTGTGGATGAGGTCACAGATGTCGTAGAAAGAGGAGGCACAGTCTTGGTTCCCGCCTTCGGAGTTGGACGGTCCCAAGAAATAGCATGCGTTCTAGCTGCCCACCATTTTGAATACCCTGTTACCATAGACGGAATGGCACGCGAAGCAAGCAGAATATTAATGAATTATAAGGAGCTTCTCAGGGACCCCAAACTTTTCATAGGTGCCATGCATTCTGTTGATTGGGTTGAAGGCTGGAGAGACCGTAGAAAAGCAATCAAGACACCAGGCGTAATAATTTCGCCAGCAGGCATGCTTAAAGGCGGTCCAGCAGTTTTTTACACCTCAAAAATTGGAAAAAGAGCGAATAACGCCATCTTTTTAGTAAGCTATCAGATTCCGGGAACGCCTGGAAGAGAGCTACTGGAAAAGGGGATATGCGTCATTGACGGCAAAATGAGAAAAGTTAAGGCTCGTGTTGAACATTTCGATTTTTCATCCCACTGCGGGGCAAATCAGCTTAAAGAAACAGTGAAAAAAATAGGCGGAAACCCGAAAATTTTTGTTGTTCACGGTGCGGAAGGAAACTGCGAACTTTTCGCAAAATGGGTAAAGAGTGAACTGGGTCTCGAGGCTGTAGCGCCCAAAACCGGAGACGTATTCAAAGTCTAGAGGGAAAATATATGAACATTGGAATATTGCGCATTGGACAAGTGGACTCTCACGTAATAAGCAGAATTCAAGAAAACCTAAACGTAGTTTTCCCAGAAACAACATGCACGCCAATTACTGAAACATTGCCAATACCAGAAGAAGCCTTCAACAAAGCAAGACAGCAATACCGCTCAGACATAATCTTAAACAAAATTCACGTCTATGCCGAAAAAGAGAAAGCTTTAGACCGGATTTTGGGAATCATGGATATCGATATTTTCGTCCCAGAGTTAAATTTTGTCTTTGGAGAGGCAGACTGCCCAGGAAAAGCAGCCCTAATCTCTTTGTGGAGGCTTAGACCAGAATATTACGGAACGACTTCAAACATTGAACTTTTTGTGGAGAGAAGCACAAAAGAGGCTGTGCACGAGCTTGGGCACACCTTAGGCTTAAGACACTGCTCTAACCCATTTTGTGTCATGTATTTCTCCAATTCCATTTTTGAAACTGACAGAAAGCAAAGCTTATTCTGCAACAAGTGTTACGTGAAAGTTGAAGCAATTATAAGTAAACTAGAGTGAGAGACTTGAATGGCAAATTTAAAGCAGGAATCACACATTTAACACCCATCCTAGCAAGCTTACTATTTGGAGTCCTGTGCGCCTTCCTAATTCTAACATCAACAATAGAATTTTACGCCATTACACCTTTCCCAGAAGACGTTTTCGGATCCCTTGGCAACGCATCCTATTTTGTCATCCTCGTCGGAGTTGGCGCCTCGCTTTTGTATCTACTTTTAAAACGGAAAAACCATAAATTAATCAACTTGATCACAGGCTTCGCCTTAACAGTCGCAGTTTTTATGCTTTGCACTGTTTATCTTTCTGCAGCATTTTCAAGATTTGCTATTCCTCACATGGAAGCTCTAATTTTACCCTTGTCCTTGTTCGCAACATTTCTGGCTGACTTTGCAGTTTTTCGAGCTCGCAACAGAGTTTACGACCTAGTGGTTCTCTGTTTAGGAGGAGCCTTAGGCACATTTCTAGGAGCCTCGATTCCTACCCTAAGTACAATATTAATTCTGGGTTTTCTAACGATTTATGATGCCTTTGCTGTTTATTACGGACCTGTTGGAAAAATAGCTCATAGCGGGCTAGAACAATTCCGTGGTTTGAGCTTCTCTTTTAAAGGTATTCAGATGGGACTAGGTGATTTAACATTCTATTCCATGCTTTCAGGACACATGCTCCTCAATTTCGGCTTTATCTCATGCCTAGCCTCCATAATAGGCATATTATTCGGATGCTTACTAGCTTTTAAAATACTGGAGAGAAAGGGAATGTTTCCTGGACTGCCCTTCCCGATACTTTTCGGTTTGACAGCAGGCCTTCTCACTTTATTAACGAGACCCTGAGCTTTTCACGATTTCAGCGGATTCAATTGCTTGATAGGACCAAGCGTGTGGAGTTTACATCAACCTCCATGATTTTGCAGTTTTTGAACTCTTTAAATTCTCCAAGCACATCCCTAACGATAACGTTGTTGCTTTCCATCTTCGCGTAAACTACTTCTTTGAAGACGGTTTTTCCATCAAGGGTAACGGTGAATTCACACATTCTTCGTCTCACCACAGTGATAGAAGCATAAGCTCAGTTATAAATCTCCTCTTAAACACATGCTAGGTAACTAATTTAGATCCTTTGTAAGGGTGTTACTTCATCTCTTTTAAATCAGACGCAAAGTTTGAGATGATTTCACTGATACTTTGCTTATCACTAATGGAAGTCTTCTCTATTCGGAGTAGTTCAGGTTCTATTCCAACAGCTTTAAGCCATTTCCTTACCTCTTCCATTCTTTTGTCAGTAATTGAAGCGCCAGAGACGTAATGACAATCTGAGTTGCGGCAGCCTATGATTAAGATTCCGTCTGCCCCTATCCAGAAAGCTTGAAGAACGTGCAAAGGGTCCACCCTTCCAGTGCATTTGACTGGGATAATTTGAGCGCTTGTGTGTTCTTTAAGCTGGTCAACGTTTAGGTTGTGGCACCAATTACAGACAAACACCAGAATATGAGTTGTATTGTTTCTCCATATTTTTGGGGCTTCGCTTATCGAGGTTAGGATTTTCTCATTCGTGAAATTGCTCATGGATATTGACACTGCTGGGCATTCAACTGCGCATGTTCCACAGCCCTTGCAGATGTTAGGTTTTACTTTTGCGACGGATTTTCCAACTTTTATAGCTCCGTACAGGCAGATTTTCTCACAGTTGGCACAAGCGATACATCTATCCTCATCCACCAACGCATCGTCAGGTTCGCATAGGTCTTCTAATTCGAGGCATTGAGCGCATGGCCCACAGAAGAAGCATCTATGGGCTTCTTTTACGCCAGTTTCCACATTAAATCCGAGTTCAACCTCTTGAAAGCTTCCAAGGCGTTGAGCAGGGGCAAGACATGGCATGGGTTGCCTTGGCTTTTTCTCTAATGGTTTTTCGCTTGTAACCCATTTTGTTTCCGAGATTTCTTCTTCCCTTCCAGCTTTTAAGTCTAGGCCTCTGATATAGCGGTCTATGGAAACGGAGGCTTTCTTGCCCGCAGCCATAGCCTCTACCACCGATGCCGGCCCTGTGACTGCGTCTCCCCCAGCAAACACACCGGGGATTTTTGTTTCAAGCGTTATGGGGTCAACTACGATGGTGTTCCCCTTTGTAACTTCAACTTCTTTAGATAAGAAGGAGGTTTCGGATGTTTCTCCTATCGCCAGTATCACTGTGTCAACAGGAACCGTGAATTCTGAGCCTTCTATTGGGATTGGGCGTCTTCTACCGGTTTCATCTGGCGGTCCTAAACGCATCTGAATGCATTCCATTGAAACGACCGTTCCATTTTTGCCGATGAATCTTTTTGGAGAAGCCAAGAAAAGAATATTTACACCTTCAAATTTTGCCTCTTCAACTTCTCGGCGGTTAGCTGGCATTTCTTCCTCCGACCGTCGATATATTATTGTTACTTCGCGAACACCTAAGCGCTTGGCGGTTCTGGCTGCATCAACCGCAACATTTCCACCACCTATCACCGCCACTTTGTCTCCAAGTTCAATACGCTTTCCAGAGTTTACCTCTCTTAAAAATTCAAGCGAGTGAATAACGCCATCTAAGTTTTCACCTTCAACGTTTAGGCTCAAGCATTTTTGAGCGCCGATGGCTAAGAAGACTGCGTTGTAGCCTTGACTAAATAGACTGTTTATTGTTATGTCTTTGCCCAGCTCTGTGTTAGTTTCTATTTCTACACCTAAATCCTTAATTTGCTGGATTTCGATATCAAGTACTTCCTTAGGTAGACGATATTCTGGTATGCATTCTCTTAGCATGCCACCGGGTTTGGAGGCTTTTTCGAAAATTGTAACGGGGTATCCCAGTTTAACAAGTTCGTAGGCTGCAGAAAGCCCGGCGGGACCTGAGCCGATTATGGCTACCTTCTTATCGTACTTTCTTGGAATTGGATTTGGTTTCTCAATCTTTCCTATTTTAAGCTCGTAATCTGCTGCGAGTCGTTTTAGAGCTCGAATGCCTAGCGCTTCGTCTATCTCTTTTCTTGTGCACGCTTCTTCACATGGGCTGAAGCATACTCTTCCGCAAACGGCTGGAAGAGGAATATACTTTCTTATGACTTCTAAGGCTTCTCTGAATTTTCCTTGGCTTATGAGAGCGATGTAAGCTTGAATGTTTACCTCGGCGGGACAAGCCTTGCGACAAGGAGGATAATATTCTTGGGCGATCTTGTCAGTGGTCATTGTGTTAACCTCAAACATTCTTTAAGCGGCGATTGTAAAGAAGTTTAAGAAATAAACACCAGAAATATTAAACTTGCGTAACTGATAGACTAAGGATAATTTTGAGTTCCACATAGCAATTTTTATATTGTTGGTTAATGTTCATATGAGTTTCTTTAAAGGGGTCATTTATCATGATTATAGTGCAGCAGAAACCTCTTGAAGAAATTTTTGGAATGGCTGAAAATTTTCCAAGCCTCTTGATAGTGGGTTGCGATGGATGCGCCGCCATAATACAGGTTGGAGGCGAAAAACAGGCTGAAATCTTGAAGATGCTGCTGGAGATGCGTAGAAAAATCAAAGGTGTGAACAACTCAAAAATCAAGGCTATCTCAATTTTGCGTCAATGTGACAGACAGATAGCTGCAACATCGCTTCACTCGTTAATTGACGATTACGATGCCGTACTCAGTTTAGCCTGTGGGGTTGGAGTTCAAACCCTCGCAGACTTCTATCCAAACAAACTGATTATTCCAGCAAACGACACAGAGTTTCTCGGAATGCATGATACAAAGGAAGGCAAGTTTTACGAAATGTGCCGTGCCTGCGGAGACTGCATCCTATTTGAAACTGGAGACATATGTCCAATAACCAGGTGCGCCAAAAGTCTTCTAAATGGACCTTGTGGGGGACAAGCAAAGGGGAAATGTGAGGTTGGCGGATGGAAAAAAGACTGTGCGTGGTTGCTCATCTACAATCGCCTAAAAGAAAGAGATAGACTTGACTTGTTCACCAAGTTTAGGGTTCCCCATGATTATAGGATTTCTGAGCATCCGCGAGAAATAGGTGGCGAGACGGCAGGAGAAAAGAAAACTGAAGCAGCTAAAGGGAAAGTGGAAATAACCGTTGGTGGGAAGAGAGAAGTCTACAGCGAGTTGATGAAGCAGATAATGGATGGCAAATTCGTTTTTACTGGAGAGCTTGAGCCAGTGAAAACAACAGATCTTCACGAAGTTATTGAAGGCGCAAAAACGTTGAAGGGTCATGTCGTGGCTATTAACATCACGGATAACCCCACGGCTTTTGGCTATATGAACGCGCTTGTGCCCTCATACCTCATTCAAAAGGAGGCTGGTGTAGAAGCTGTTTATCAGATGACGACGAGAGACAGAAACCGTTTGGCATTGCTTTCTGACGTTTTAGCCGCTGGTGCCTTGGGAATAAGGAACATTTTGGTTCTTACTGGCGACCACACAACGGTGGGCGATACGCCGCAATCCAAGCCTGTCTTTGACTTGGACTCTGCAACTTTCACCTATATGCTGAGGAAAGTTATAGATGAGGGCGTGGACTTGAATGGGAACAAGATTGAGAATCCGCCCAAATTTAACATTGGTATCGCTGCCGCGCCGAACGCTGATCCCTTAGAGCCTGAAGTCTTAAAAATTGAGAGAAAGGTCAGGCTTGGGGTTGATTTTATACAGACCCAGTGTGTTTACGATGTAGAGCAGGCCAAGCGCTTTTTGGATGCCGTGGCATATCTGAAAACGCCTGTGCTTATTGGTGTTGCACCTTTCAAGTCGCAGGCGATGATGGAGTGGATGATCAAATTCGTTCCGGGCATTAGGGTTCCAGGGGACGTGGAGCAACGACTTCGCAGGGCAAAGCAGAAGAGCAAGGAGGCTTTTTTGGAGGAGAATGTTGAAATTTTTGGTGGGATGGTTCGTGAGATTCGTAAGACTACTAATGCTGCTGGTGTTCACATGATGGCTGTGGGTTTTGAGTGGATTGTGCCAAGGATAATTGAGAGAAGTGGAATAGGCTAGGTTGTTCAAGCAACGTTTATCCCTCTTTCTAATTTTCCGCGTTTATTTGTGGATTTGGAATAAATAGTTATAATTCATGAGCATTATACGTTTTAAAACTGGATACTTGGTTAAAAGATGAAGTCGATGCCCAAGAAAAGAAAGCCCAGCAAATCTTCAAGCGTTGACATATTTCAGCTCCTAATGGAGACTGCGGAAAAGGAGAGAAAGAAGCGGAGGGAGGAGCTTCTAGCACCACTGGGTGTAAAGGAGTTTTTTGTTGAAGGAAGCATAATCATTAACATGAGGACATGCAAGGGTGTCGAGTGCAAACTCTGCATAGAGGCGTGTCCAACTAACGCTTTGTTTTGGAAGGCTGGGGATGTTGGGATAACCGAGGAGCTTTGCATATACTGTGGCGCTTGCGTCTTAAGCTGTGTAGTGGATGATTGCATAGAGGTTGTGAGGAAAAGGGCGAATGGCGAAGTTGAAAGTTTCAGCAAACCAAAAGTTTTCATGACCCTTCAACATGGCATTAACACAAAAAAGCGCTTTGAAAGAACTCGAGACATCTTCCCCAAACCAGAAGATTATCTTAAGAGGTATAAGAAATAGGGCGGAAACTGATAGACTCTGAAAAAAGTATAGCCCCCCTATAAATAGATTGAATTTGTGCTTCACTTGAGAGGGGGTGCGGTTTATCTAGCCAGTTTTTCAAGAGCGTGTTTTAGGCTTTTCATGGTTTCGTTTAGCATCTCTCTAGTCTCCTTTGACTCTTTAATCAAGGTTTCAAGTATTACTGTTAGCTTATCGGATATTTCGCCGTACTTATCTGAAATTAACTTGAAGTTCTCGTCGGTTCTCTTGGCAAAATCCCTGAACTCTTGCCTATAATCTCTGAATTCCTGTCTGTAATCCTTGAACTCTTCTCTAAACTCTTGTCTATAGTCTCTAAATTCTTTCCAGTATTCCGTGAATATTGTTTGCATTGCTCCAAATCCTTCTTGCAGTTCATCATTCAGCTCTCCATAGACGAGCTTGAACCCCCTAATTTCAGGATTTACGGCGGTTTCTTTTTCTTTAACTTCTCTTATTTGGGTTGGTGGTGGAGGTTGTTTCAACATTTCGAAGAATTTTGAGAGCTGTTCCTTTTCACCTTGCGCAAATATTTCGACGGATCCGTCAGGCAAGTTTTTGGCGTATCCCGTTAAACCCAAGTCTTGGGCTAAGTCTAGAATGTACCTTCTAAATCCGATTCTCTGAACTCTTCCATAAACTGTTAAACTGTAGGCTTCCAAGTTGACAGCCCGTTCAATTTAAATGTAGAATGTATTTCTTAAAGCGCACTTATATATTATTTTATTGCCTTCTGAGCCGCAGTCCTAGCGTGTAAAATTGTTCGAGGCCTATCTGTGCGCTGTGTGCCTATCCCCCCTTATATGGGGGGAATTTCCAGTACTTCAATTGTGAAAAGGATTTGTTTTCGTAAGTTTTTGGCCAATAAAGGCGGGAGCCTATAATATTGTTGTGCATTAGAATTTTCCTTTAGTTAGACAATAACTGTGATGTGTTACAGATTTTCCGTATGATTTCATTGGTAGAAAACGCCTAGGACGCGCTTGGCAAGAGTTCGAATCTCTCCCGGGCTACCACCGCTTAAGCATGAATTCATACTTTTCCAGATTCTTGAATTAGGTCTCTCTCATTAGCATCAGAAATGGTCAGTGAGTATCCAGTTCGCTCCCTCCCCTACAAGTTAAATGCTTAGTCTGAATCATAAGATTTTGGAGAGTAGAAACTTACCATTCTTGGCGCACGGTGAATTGGTGCGAGGAATTACGTAGGGTTTTGCCATTTTTCTTGTAGGAATTTTGGTATGTCTGAAGAGTCGCGTGGTCCGACCAATACTTGCCATCCGCTAAGTTCTTCTATTTCTCCGCTTAGGCGTGCTGCTTTCCCCGGGATTATTAGTTTTCTGTGTTTAACTTTGTTCTCCACTCCAGACGCCTTTATGGCGTCAGCAACCTTTTCCGCTGTCAGTTTTCTCCCAGCCACGGCGCTGTCCACGGCTATTCCTTCAGAGTCCACAATGAGCAAGTAAGCGTTCACCTTTGCGGCTTCGATGTCTGAAGACACCGTATAGTACGTAAGCGCAAAGTTTGTCGTGAACATCACAGGCGAGTTTTCGTCTGGAGTTCCAAACACCTTTAAGCCTGGCTCAACTGCCACAGGTTTTCTCGGGTCTGTGTAGATGTTCTGTCGCAGTATGACGTCTGGTAGGAGCGACCAGCCGTCAACGCTATGCAGTATTACAATGTCTGCGAAGCGGACAATAAGCAACGCTGCCAAGTAGGCTTCTCTCCACTTCACAATCTCTTCTGGGGCTTCGCCCTTCTCCATCCAAGCAATCATAGGCACACTCAGCAACGGAAAACCTAGAAGCTCATCGCCCCTCTTGCACGCAGCCCTGCGAATCATCGTGAAGTTGTTCAGAGCATCAGCCAAACCATCACCAGAGAAAGTGCCCGGATCCAATATCAAGTCTTCAACTCCATAAGTAAGCAGCGTCTTTGTCAAAGACTTGAGCAGTTTCATATTGTTCGGCGCAAAAACCGTTAATGGACAATTATACATTAGGGAAAGTTCAGCCATCTCCCTCCAATTGTCCTTCGTCGCCGCGTACAAAAGCGGACGTGTTTTCGGCGCAGCCATCAGCCCAGCTTCGATGACATTCGAGTTCAGCGAGCATAAAATCAGTGGTAGATTCGTGTTTTCAACAACTTTCTTAACTGTTGCCTTGAATTTTTCTGGGTCGTTTGAGGTAGAGCGAACAGCAATCATGTCAAGCTTTAGAGTTTGCCCAATATATTCAAAGTTGAACCGTTCAGTCCTCTTTATCCTATCCAGTATCTCTTCATCAGACATTTCGTCAGTTACGTCAATTGCAATCGCTGTCGGGTTGAAGTATGTGAACTCATGGCGGTACATTACGAGTTTTCCGCCGATTTTCACAGCCCTATCGCCGGTGCCTACAACAACCTCTTTTATGGCTGGTTTAAGCATATCCTTCAACTGGTTGTAAGATTTCTCATACTCTTTTTTTAGAAGCGGTGGACATTTCTCGACCGATACTTCGCGGTTCACAACCTTCGTTGCAAAAGCCATGCAGTTTTCTTCACCGCACTCCTTACAATTTGTTCTGGGAAGAAGCTTGTAAACATCTATTGGGCTCAGCTCTCTTATGCCAACTTTTCCCTTACCCTCTCTTTCACTCATACACGCAACCCTCCAAAGTTCTATATCTTCATGGAAACCCATTCAACAAGCCTGTCAGCGTTGCCCGAACCGCCGCCTGTCAACTGCTTTGTTATGTCTTTGAGGGTTTTAACAGCAGCCGGATGCATCATCATAAACATGTCTACACCAGCAAGCAGGAACGTCAAAGCAGTAACCACCTCCCAGAGAGGGCCCCTCAGCTCGCGGGGTTCCCATTCCGGAGCCATCTTCAACCACGCCTCCCTTGCCCCCCAAGCGTTCGTCGTTCCAGAGGACATGGGGTGTGCCAACTCCGGATCTCCCATTAAAGCCGCAAGCCTAGCCCTCTCCATGTTGGTGAAGGCGTAGTCGAGACCGTAACCAAGCGCGGCTGTTGTCAAATCCATGACAATGTCCTCTTTTGGCAGAAAGTCGTAGAGTCTACGGTTAAGTTCCCTTGCCAAGTTTAGGTCCATCGGAGTGAAGGATAACGCAACGTGCCCATGTTTTTTAATGAATTTGGCGCAACGCTCAACGTCCATGTCCCTTGTTATCGAACTTATCAGGAACCTCTCTCCAGCGAAGGTTTTAGCAACCTCAGCAAAGACAGCGGCGTCCTTGACCGGATCTCCGCACCCCCCAATTACGAGGGGCACATCCACAGCCTGAGCAACCGTCTCCACTGTTTTCACAGCTTCCTTCGGCGAAGCATCCTTAGTAAGCGGATCAACACTTATCAAGTGAATAGTCACAAGATCAGCGCCAAACTTTTCAACCGCAAGCTTAGCCCAAGCCGCAGGATCTCCCAAAACATCCTTCACGTGCATCTTCACAGCCTTTGCAAGAGGAACCTCCATGTCAAAAACGTCTAACGTGACCACCGGAGGATGTGGCGTAGGCCTCTCAAACGTGTAAAAGGCTGGTGTCATTTCGCCCCCCATTACTACGGATTTTCCGCGAGTTCCGCCTTCACTTTTTGTGGCTCCAAGCTTCACCTCAACAACTTTACCCGGATAGGTTTCAACCGGAGGAACAAACTCAGCCTCAATGATCTCTGTAGGCTTAACCTTCACTGGTGGAACAACCTTTGGCGGAGCAACAACGGGTCCAGCAACCGCTCCTGGCTGAAGCCATATCTCCAAATCGCCAACATCCATCTCAAAATCTTCAAGCTCGATTTCTTGAAGCTTTGCAAGAAGCTCTAGCAGACGTGGGCTAAGCTTCAACCCTAAAGAGCTCTCTTCCTTCTCTTTTTCAGGCAAGCCCTTTTCACCTTTTCTCGGGTTTTTCGCTTTTCATCGAGCGGATGATAACCTTCTTCGCGGAGATTTTCGCATCTTTCAAGATTATCCTGAATCCGCCAGCAGTTATGGGTAGGGTTGCTGCTGTAACAGGCACCAGCGGGGCTTCTTCTCTTGCTTCGGCTGGCACAGCCTCTTCAACAGCCACAACTTCTTCCTTCCAGCTCGCTACAACAGGATGGTTACGCTCCTTCAGAAAAGACTTCAACTCGTCAATAGTCTTCACCTCCTCTTCTGTAGCAACCTTGTCAACAAGCTCAGAAGGAATGAAATCTTTCACCCTCTCTTTGACTTCCTTAGGCACCCACACCACACGTTTCCATCCACCATCAGCCTGCAAAAACTTTGGAGAACGCATATACTCGACAGATATCCCGTGGAACCCGTCCACTTGGCGGCCGCCTGCAGTGGAATCCGCGAGAGTTGAGAAGGGTAATCCGTTGACGGTTACGTCCTTGTAACCCCTGTGGACAATGCCAAACCCGTCCACTTCTGGAATGTAGAAGGCTGTGCCTTCGAAGCACCCGCATGAGGTATGCGGATAGCCGAAAGCCGTGTAAAGCCAAACCCTAGTGATCTCTCCCAATGTTTTCTTTTTCGCGGCTTCGTTTACGCCTGAGTATTCTCCCTTATCCGGGTCGAGAAGCTCTCCCCTTTCAATGGTGAAGACAGGTCCCTTCGGGTCTATGCTCGCCGCTGCCCTTCCGTCAAACCAGCTTATGGCTCCGCAGTTCGAATACCGCTGAGGCGTGATCACACAAACGTGGGTTGGAGCGAAAGACTGGCATAAGATGCATCCATAGAACTTGTCAACCTCCTCGTCCTTCAGCCCCCTTGCTCTTGCATCTCTTGCCTCATAAATCTGCAGAGCTTCACCGTAGAGCTCTCTCACCTTTTCAGGGTCGGTCATGAAAGTTACTTGCATCGTTTCAATTATCGGTAGTTCGCTCTTGAAAAGTCTGTGCAAGACCTTTCCAATGTAATCGAAGGAGTTCAAGCCTTTCTCGAAGGATTTTTTGCTCAATCTCAGCCAGATGTCATAGCGCTGGTTTAGGTGCATAAACCCTTCAATAAAGTTGCAGTAGGCGTGTATGCGCCTCTCGATGACTCCCTCAAGTTCTGGCTCGAGCTTTGCACCAGCGACTTCAATGAGGATGCCGAAAGGATAGGTTTTCCCTTCTTCCATGTCTTTTATGTCCAGCCCTATGATGGTTACTTTTCCGTCCTCAATCTCTTCAGGCTTCCTTACTCTTGCCAGTTCGAATTTCTCTTTTATGTCCGGTCCGCCGAGCTCAACGTACATGTCTTTTCTGCGGATTCTTTCGCCTTCATAGATTACGCCCACGTCGACCGGAATGTCCTTAAACATTGACATCTTCCTATCTGCCTCCTTCTTCAAACTTTTCCATTATTAATTTGAGGTTTTCCATCCAATCTTTAACGGAAATGTTCGCGAAAGACCAACTTGCATGTGGATGATAAACGTTATCCAATGTTATAGTTTTAAGGTTTAGGGCGAAATGCTTCAGCCCAGAAAGGATGGCCCACTCCATGTAATACGGGAGCCCAACAAACAAGGCTAGGTCATGCGGCCCCTTACCATCAATCCCCATCCACTCCGAGTCCACAAGCCTGTTTCCAATGTCCACAGCTGGCATAAATCCAGCTGGCTTATGGTCTCTCTTTGAAAACTCGCTGATCATGTGGGCTGTTGCCACAACTGGAATGTTGGCTTTGCTTGCAAAATCAATCATGTAGTCAATCAGCTTTTTGTCTCCCAGTTCAGTTTCAGCAGCCCTATGACCCACAATTAGTATTGGATGCTTAGCCCTCTTAATCATCGCAGCAACAACTTCAGGTTTCGTTATAACCAAAGCCTTTTTGGGTCCAGGAATCTCTGCGGTTTGCCAAGGTTCAGCTACTGCCATACGCTTTCACTCCTTACGCTTCCTAATCATCCGTGGAAGAAGTGTCGGGTCAGGAATAACCGTCTCCTTCCAGCCCTTCTCCTCAAGAATCTTCACAATCTCATCCTTCATAGTCACTGGCACATCAGCGATTGTGCGCACGAACAAGTGTATGTCTTCAGGCATTGTTCCATACAACCTCTTGTGCAAGTCAATGTAGTGAGTAAGCTTTATGGCCCTTCCCTTCATCGTATCGTTAGGCCTCATGCAGAGCTTAGCTATCATAACCATAGCCTCTTCCTTCGTTTCAGCCGTATAGAACAAGTGCTCAGGCGCTGGTCCAACATACACCTTTTCACCTGTTCGCGCGTCATAAACATACCAGTCTTCCTCACGGTCAGTCCTTCCGAGAAGCATGCGCCGATACTTGATTCCATGAGGGCCAACGATAACTGGCACACCTAACCGCCAGAAGCCACTTGCAATGGCTGCAGCCTTCTGGGAGTAAGCACCCCATGCCACACCAACAGCGCCTACACGGTTCAATATATAATCAGCTATTTCCTCATAGTTAGCCCTCAAATTTCGCTTCGCAAATATGTTCGCGATCTTTATTGCGGCCCCAGCGATATGCGAGTTTGCAACACAAGAGCCAACATTTACCAGACAGCCCGAAGTGAACTCTCCTGTGAAAATCTCGTAGGGAGTCTTTCCCTCTTCATTTTTGTACATGGCAGCCGACATCGCTGAACAGCCTGATGTAACAACTATGTAGCGTCTGTTGGCAAATTCTGTACAAATTTCGGCAACTTCCACTCCACCCTTTGGATAGTTAGAGCATCCGACAACAGCAACCACACCCGGAATCTCGCCGAGCACAATCGGGCTTCCAACATTCCTTATTTCCACATCTTGTATTGCTCCTCTTCCAGCCCTCACCTTGTAAGTTTCCTGTTTCAGCTTCTTCTCTCCAGCCTTCACAATAAAACTATGAACTGGTAAACCAACCGGACATGCATGTTCGCATCGCCCACAGCCAACGCACAACTCGTACAAATCCGCAAGTTTTGCCAAGGTTCCCTGAGCAGCGGCTTTCATTGCCTCTGGAATTTGCAAGTCTTGTGGGCATGCCCTTCTACAGTCGACGCATTGCCTGCACTCCTTTGCTTTTTGAATAACTTCGTCAACCTCTGGAATCGCCTTAAACTTCTTCCGCAAGGGCGCAACCTTTAAAGCCACTTTTACAGCAACTTCTCCAACTTTTTCAGGGTCGAGAATTAATGCTCCAGGCGTTTTACCGCTTACCAGATCTTCAACTATTGCGTCTGCTGGGTCGTTGGTGCGGTTTGGCAAGCCCATGCAGTTCTTCTCGGATGCGACAATCACTGGTGCTTTAATATTTTGAGCTTCATAGAAGGAGTCTGCTCTGATGCACTGCTCGTCTAACACAACAACGTCTGGAACGCCGCTTCTTATGAAGCGCAGTTGCCATGAAATCGGTCCGATAATCTTACCGCGTTTATAATATCTTGTTATGTCGTGGGCTGTGCAGCAAAGTCCACAGACCTCGATTTCGCCGTCAAATCCATTCTCTTTCATGTAATCTATTATTCCTACAGAGGGAACAACATTATGACCAATACAGAGGATTACGGGTTTCTCCACGTTTATTGTTCCGTATCCCAAATCCACGAGCGGAGCTTCCGGGTCTGCCTTTGGAAAGCCGTAAGCCGCTATCTGGGCGATGTCTGCAACTTCTAAACCTATATGGTCTATCATGCCAGCATGGAAAACCTTTGACTCGAAGTCGATGTTGCTTCCCTCCTGCCCTGTATGCGTAACAGACAACAGATGGGTAAGTTGGGTTTCAGCATAGTCCAAAACTTCCTCCAAGTCACCGAGCGTTTCTGGTTTCACTCCACAAATAAGACGGGTTATTGGCGCCTCCACCTTAACATTTATTCCGCCTACATCAATTGGGCATCTACGGCCGAATTTTTCGATTAAATGCTCAACCAAGTGGCGGGCGTGTCCAATATGGGTTGCTGTTCCTATACAGCAGGCTAAAAGCACTATCCTTGATTGCTGAGCCGACATGTTTATTCCGCACGCTCCACGCTTGTTCCCTGTTAAGTCGCATTTGCCAAAGGTGCAGAGGCAGCATACATCGCAGTAAGGCATGTAAAATGGTTTGTAACGTTGGAGAATCTTCATGTCCCACTCTCGTAATGCTGTTAGTGAGGGGAAAGGCGTCGGTCCTATGGGCTCGGCCCAAGTTTCCTCAATAAGTTTGCCGATTGAAAGCTGAAGATTCTTAATAAGTCCAACATCGGTCTTCAATTCGTCAATCTTTACATTGACACCTTTTCTATTCACTCATGAACACAACCTAAGGGTTTAGAAAATGTATCCTATCATAGCGTTATTTTAAGCTTTTCTAGAAGTCTTTTCTATTAGCCACACTTCAAAAGTGACGTAATCCCTTATCCTTTGAAGTAGCCAGCTTTTTCCAGTATTCTCTTCACGGAAACGTACGCTGGAGAATCTGGAGGCAACCCCAGCAATGATTTCCCGGCAAGAACGTGCTCCTCAACCGCTTCATCATAGACTATCTTACCAAGAAAATCAAGCTTTAACAACTTTTCAGCCTGGCTCTCTAAACTTTCTGGAAATCTAAAACCGCCAACAGTGTAAAAGTTTTTGAACTCTATCTTGACTTCTCTGGCTATGCGATATGCACGTTCAACGTGGTGAAAGGATTTTTTAGAGGGGTCGAGGATGTCGAGGATGTCATCCACTTTTGACGTGATTCTACGGTTCAGATGTTCCAGACCTGCTGGTGAGTCTATTAACACGTACTTGTAGTTTTTTGTTAATGATTCCAAAGCTCCTTTTAGGGCTGCGTTTGGCAGGCAGTAGCATCCTTCAATCCACTTTGTTCCAAGGGCGATGAAATCGAAATATTCGCTCTCAAACATGCCATGCCCCCAAATTCTGCTTTCAATTCTTTCGGTGGGCGGGACACCAACAGTGGTTCCACCCTGCTCCAAGAATGTTTCCACAAGCAATTCTGAAATCGTCTTCTTTCCCGCTTCTTTCAGGTCTACGCCAACCATTTCGCCTAGGTTTTGGTCTGGGTCAGCGTCCACCAATAATAGAGGCATGTCTCCAACTTCGATAAAGTATTTCGCCATTAAAGCGACAAAGCTTGTTTTTCCCGTTCCTCCGCGCCCTATGGTAACGAGCGTTTTCATGTTTTATCGCTCCTTTGTGAATAAGGTTTGCTTCCAGCTTATTAGGTATTTTTCGCCATAAGTTTACCACACAATTTTTCTATGGTGCGTAAGGCTTCGGATTCGTTGTATTTAAGCGGGGTTTCTCCTAGCATTTCAGCCTCTACAACTTTTTGGTCAAATAGTACAAAATCCAGAATTTCCAAACCGTTCTTTTCAGCGAACTTCTTGATTGTTTCTTTTTGAATATCGCTTTCAATTTTGTTTCCAACCAGAAAAATGTGCCTCATACCCGCCTTATTGCCCAACTCATATATGTGCTTGGCAGTTTCGAGGGACTTCATATTTGCGTCCACGACTATAAGCATCGTATCTACATGTTGCGCCGTTCCTCTTCCAATATGCTCGACACCAGCCTCCATGTCGAGAACTACAGCCTCGTTTCGCTCCACCACCAAGTGACGAAGCAATGCACGGACAACGGCGTTTGCTGGACATGTGCACCCCGAACCCATCGACCGAACAGTACCCATAACGATTAAGTTCACACCAAATGGGGTCTTAACGGAATAATCGCGGACGATGTCGTCAACGGTGAAGGATAAACGAAAAACACCCGAGTATCCCATGCCCGTTTTGGATTCAACCAACTCTTTGTTCTCTGAAATTGGCAATATTTTTCGTGCTTCCTCCGGCGACAAGCCCAAAGTCAAGGCAAGATTCGGCGAGGGATCAGCGTCAATAGCAATTGTTTTTAGTCCTTTATTTACAAAGAAGTAGGCGAGACCTCCAGCAATTAACGTTTTGCCAACGCCGCCTTTTCCTGAAACTGCAATTTTCAACTTGGTTTATCTCCATTTTCAAAGTTTTCTATGCAAACAAAACGCAATTGCTTATTTACAGTTTCTGAAACATGTTTGGAATTTTTATAAAAAGAGGTCTTTCTCTTTTGGTCTTATTAGTTCGGTTGCCTTTGCATCTTCTGATTTTGGGTAGTTGTATCCGCGGATTATTGCTACTGGAGCTCCCTCGTCTGCTTGTCCTATAACTAGTTCAGCGGCTGAAGATAGCTCATCGGCAACCGCTGTTTGTTTTACCCTTAAAACGTATCCAAACAAGTCTTTTTCGCCTCTTCTGTCTCTTATCGGCTTTATGCCAGCAACTCCCACCGCCACGTTTATTTCACCTTCTCTTAGTGGACGCCCATGCGTGTCTGAAATAATAACTGCAACATCACAGCCTGTCAACCTCTTTATTTCCCGCCTAATTCTTTCGGCGGAACCATCAGGGTCTTCTGGCAACAATGCAACTAGTCGTTCTCCTGGAACATTGGATTTGTCAACACCTGAGTTTGCACAAACAAATCCATGCTTGGTTTCTGTGATGAGTTTTCCGTCTCCCATACGTTTAATGCTTTTTGATTCTCGAAGAACAACCTCAACTAGAGCAGGGTCCTTTTCATACTGCCCAGCTATTTTTTTTGCAAATTCAGATGGCACAACCTCATCGAGGTTTACAACTTTTCCTTCGGCACGCGAAACAATAACGTGTGTAACCACGATTATATCCCTGTCTTGTATAGGAGTCCCTTGCTTCTCGGCTGCTTTGAGGATAAGCTCAGCTAGGTTGTCTCCTGTCTTTATAATTGGCAAACCCTCAATTCCGATTATCTGAACAACGTTCATAAGGAGCACTTCCCTCTTGCAATTATGATATACTATCTATTTAAGTGTCAGTTCAGTTCAAATTTCTTAATTTAGGGATGACCAGCACTTACTCAGGTAGAACTATTTTTCGTTTGTTTTTGTCGCAGCGTAATCATCGTTGTTGTTGCGGTGAGGCCGGGTATTTTCCGTAGTTCGTTGTAAATGAAAAAGTTCAGCTCTTCAATTGAGTTGGTTTCGGTTTTCACTACTATATCGTATTCTCCGTATACGGGTGTAACTTCTTTCACAAATCGTAGCTTCTTCATCTTAGCGGCTATTTTTTCAAGTTTTGAATGTTCTACTCGAACAAGTGTGTATGCCGAAACTATCATGATCCACTTCACCTTTGACCGTTAAAGCAGTGGCCTAAAAGAAATCAATACATGAAAGGCTAAAGCACGTAGCAAATCTCGTTGAGTGACTATTCCAACAAGCTTTCCCTTCTCTAACACGAGCAAACGCCTCACCTTGTTCTTCTCCATGATCCTTATCGCATTAATTATAGGCATGTTCCCGTTAATGGTTATTAAGGGCTTGCTCATAATATCCTTCATCTTCACCTTTGATGCGTCCAAACCTTTCGCCACAACTCTTTGAAGTACGTCTCTCTCAGTTGTTATACCTACAGGCTTTCCTTTGTCCGTAACTACAATGGAACCTACGCCTTTTTCGCTCATAACTCTGGCTGCTTCGAAAACAGAGTTATTTTTGTCAACTGTTATGACTGGTTTTGCCATGACGTTCTTCACAATTGAAGGTGGCTCTTTATCTTCTGACATGCTACTCGCCTGGAACCTTTATAGCGATAAGCGTAGTTGAGCTTTCCACTCCTTTTATGGTTCTTATAGTATCAAAAATGAATGAGTCTAGCTCATCTAATGCTTCAACTTCTACCTTAAGGAGCATATCGTATTCTCCATAAAGTGTTTCCACAGCCTTTACTTGGACGAGTTTTTTAACATTATGTAGCACATTTCTATCCATTCCGGGCTTAATTCTCATCAAAACATAAGCAGCAATCATCTTCTTTCCTCCATTCATTTCTTGAAGTGCGGAAATACTTGTGTGGCTATTGTGTTAATTGATTTTCGCATATTTGGACCTATTGGCGAACCCGCCACTATCTGGTCAACTCCGACTTTCACAAGCTTATCAATCTTCTCTACGCATGTTTCAGGGGTGCCGCAGATAGAAAAGGCTTCCACCATATTGCCATCCACATAAGAGAAGGCTTCCTTCCACTGGTCATGCACTATGGCTTCTCTAATTTCACCTGCAAGCTCCACTGAAATTCCATGTCGCTCCAATATCATCTCAGGAGAGCCTGCAACAATGTAAGCCACAACCGGAACCACCGACTTGAATGCTTTGTCGTAATCGGATGCTATGGAGAAAGAGGTGTAAGCGCTGATGCTTAATTCATCAGGTTTTTTGCCAGCTCTCTCCACACCTTCATGAATAAATTTCATAGCATTTTCAACATCTCTCGGATGAGAGGCGTTAATCAAGACCCCGTCACCTATTTCCGCTGCTAACGCTAACATTTTTGGACCTTGAGCACCTATGAAAATGGGAACAGGACTAGTTACCTTAAAGTTCAGTTTTGCTCCTGAAATCCTGAAAATTTCGCCACGCATCTCCAACGCCCTTCCAGAACTAATTTCACGGATAATACGCGCTGACTCTTGTATTGTGGCTAAGGGTTTTGTCTGTTCTGTATTAACCATCACTAAAGTGGTCTTGTCTCCTACCCCGAGTCCGCAGACAACTCTGCCCGGCGCTATTTCGTTAAGTGTGGCTACGGCTTGAGCAGTAACTACCGGATGAACTAGATATGGATTTGTGACACCAGGACCGAATTTTATCCTTTCAGTATAGGCGGATATTATTGTCAAGGAAACGTACACGTTTCTATTGTTGAAGTGGTCGGTAATCCATAGGTAATCAAATCCTATTTTCTCCGCTTGAATTGCATAGAAGGTGGTTTTCCAGTAAAGGTCTCTAGGAACAAACTCTATTCCAAACTCAACCATAAAGAATGCTTCCTTTATGGCAAGAAGTAATAACCTCTTCCCTTTAAAATTTTATAAAAAGAAAATGGGAGATTAGTGGTTTTGTCCTTTATTGTTTCGATGTTTCCCTTAGCATAGCTACGATTTCTGGTAGCCCTAACTCTTCCATTAGGCTGACGGTTTTCTCAGGCTCCAAGATCATAGCAGCCTCAAGGAGACGTTGCAACCCGACTTCAGTGGCAAGCTGATCTCTTTGCCAATAGTAAAGTATTGTTTTTGCAAGGTCGCTAGGCATTTTGCTTGCATTTGGCGAGTTTAGAACGATGTCCACCAATTTTTCTGATGCTTCATTCCACAAGGATGCAGGAATGTTTCGTGCAATTTTTTCTAGAGCCATTTTCCAAACACCTTAAAACTGTGCCTACTTCATAATATTATGTTCATCGAAAAATAAGCTTTGCTATAATTAAAATCGTCACAGCAATGATGTCTTTGCTAAAATAAATATTCAAAAATATATGTAAATTTGCGGAATTAGTTGATACAGTTGATATTATTAATGATTTTGCTATACGCATTTGCTTATTTTTACTTATTAAAAATACGAAAGACGTATAAGAAAGACGCATAACTAATTAATCTTCTACACGATGGTGATAGGGATTGGTGTTTATCGACATACTTGATATGAAGATAATTAAAGCCCTTCAAGCAGATGCTAGAAAGTCCATAATTCAGTTAGCCAGAGAAGTCGGTGCAAATGAAGCCACTGTAAGAAGGAGAATAGATAAACTTTTGAAGGAGAGAATAATTGAAAGATTTACAGTTGTTTTAGATTATCACAAATTAGGGCGCATTATAAAGGCATTCATCGGTCTGCGTGTACAGCCAGCTAAACTTAAAGAAATTGTTGACCATCTTTCGAAACACCCGGACATTCAAGTATTGTACAGAACAAGCGGAGACACAGACATTTTCGCAGAAGTCATCTTCGAGAAAATGGAAGACCTCAACACCTTTCTTGAAGAAGAACTGAAACTCGAAGGAATCCTAGGAACAATCGTTACAATCGTAATTGGGCCTTACAAAAAATGTCCTTGGACAAGACTCTAAAGTTCACCCAAACCCTTACTCTTTTTCTTTTTTTGCTACGAATATGTTGATGTTTGGAATTTTCGATGGATGTCTTTCAAACGGAATTCCAAACATTCCCTCAAAATAACCTTGTAAATATGGTACTGGAATGAGACAAGACTCCACTTTTATTTCATTCTTAAACTTTGAGAACCTCCCCCAACCCATAACTTCAAGTTCGCTTAGCACAATTGACCAGTTTTCTGTATCTGAAAAATCCACATCTCGGAAAAATGGATTTGTAAGTTTCCTCTTGAAAGCGCTTGCTTTTCCAGCGTTAAAAATTTCGATGTTTGACAGCCCATGAAATAAATCAGAGAGCATAGCGATATCCATGAGGATGACGCGGCCTCCACCCATACGATATACAAATGGAAGCCAATCGTGCATGGCGAGCTTTTTGTAAAATTCTAAAGCCGTGCTTAGGGCTTCTTCTTTGCTCTTTATGAAACGCGCTTTCTCAAGAAAAGTTAGATATTTGTAAAGGTTGTCAGAAACTGTTACGACCACTTCTTTCAAGATTTTCACCGCATACGTTTCGAATCATTCCAAAACATTTAAACTTAAACTTATAGGTTATTCTTTTCTAAAAGTGGTTAATCATGAGCATTAGTAAAGTAAGCTTTGAAGAATCTATAGGAAATAACGTTGTTGCACCTGGAAAATGCGTCAGCTGCGGCATGTGCGTGGTTGTTTGCCCCTTTAACTGTCTAGAGTACAAAGAAGAAAAACCTAATCTAATAAATGAGTGCAAAGTATGTGGAATTTGCCCCCAAGCTTGCCCCCAATACGAGTGGTCACAGTCTAAGGCTGAAAATTTCGTGTTTGGTAGAGAGAGAAAAGCAGAAGAAGAGTTCGGGGTTTATCGTAGACTTGTTGTGGCTCAAGCGAAAGATAACAAAATATTGAAAGTTTGTCAAGATGGGGGAGTTGTCACCACACTATTGTTGTTCGCTTTAGAAAATGGGCTTATTGACGGCGCAATTGTTTCCGGAATCAGCGAGGAAAAACCTTTCTACCCAATTCCGAAATTAGCGACAAACTCTAAACAGATTTTAGAGTGCGCAGGAACAAAGTATTCCTATTCGCCTAACATCCTTGCTCTGGCTGAAGGAATCAAGCAGAAAAAGGCAAGCATGGCGTTTGTGGGAACGCCTTGCCAAATTCACGCCATCAGAAAAATGCAAATGACCGGTCTGAAGAGGTATACGGCTCCTTTAAAATTTTTAATCGGTCTTATGTGCTCTGAATGCTTCAATTATGAAGGGCTTATGGAAAAGCACATTCGAGAAACACTAGGCATTAACTTGAATGGCATAAGGAAAATGAATATTAAGGGAAAGATGCTTGTCACAACAGAAACTGGGGTTCAAACAATTCCCCTTGCAGACGTGAAGCAATACGCCCGGAAAAGCTGCAGATTCTGCGATGACTTCAGCTCCGAGTTCGCAGACATCTCAACAGGAGGCTTAGGATTGGACGGATGGACATTCACAATTATCCGCACAGAAAAAGGCGAAGAACTATTCTCAAACGCTGAGAAAGCCGGATTTCTCAGCACTAAAACCGTAGATAAGGAAATAAACGCCTTAAATTTATTAATTAAACTCTCAAAGAAGAAGAAAGAAACAGGTAAGGCTTGCTGAAATAAAAAATTATCAAACACTTTGAGAAGAATGCAACGAGCCTTGTTCATACATAAAATCATATTTCGCGGATTTCACATTGAAGCTTTTTGATGATTTCTTCAGCCTTTGCTGGTTCAACCTTTAGAGTGTAAAGTCTCCTTGGTGTACGAAGCTTTAATTTCACAACATCTTTCAATCTTTTCACCGCACAATATTCGGCTCGCTCGCTCATCCCGATGAATTTCTCAATGTCGAAGATTTCTGACGGCATACTCATTTTCCTCAACGTTAGCGTTCTTCTTTATAGTTCACGTTTTTATCAGTTTTGGTGAGTTTTCAAGGAGCAATAAACTACTTTACAAGTTACTTCTAATGCTATTTAAGGCTACTTTAGCTAATTCAACTTTGTCCTGTAGGGTTTTCATAATGGTGTTTGTCACGACTACATTCAACCCCATAGCTTCCATCCTCGTTTTTTGGACGCTATCCACATTATCTATTATGAATACATCTAGAAAGTCTTTGTAATGAGCTGCAACTGCATACGCGGAAACCTCTAATCCCAAGCCGCTCATGAGTTTGTCAGCAGGTCCCTTAATTGGGGCGCCGCCAACAATCGGGCTTATCGCAACAACCCTAGCCTTTGTTGCTTTGAGTGCCTCGCGGGCACCCTTAACTGACAGAATGGTGCCGATGCTTACGATTGGATTGCTGGGACATATGACCACAGCCTCCGAGTTTAGAATGGAATCGAGAACGCCGGGTGAAGGACTAGCAAAATCTGCGCCTTCAAACTCGACATTGACAACTTTATCTTGAGCGCTTCTCTTGACAAGATATTCTTGGAAATGCATTTTCCCCTTATCCGTCACAATAATCGTTTTAAATTTATTATTGGTCATCGGAAGAATCCTCATTTTTAACCCCAGGGCTTCACAGAGCATTTGGGTGACCTCTGAAAGCTTGAAACCTCTTTTTAGAAGGCATGTTCTATGGATATGTGTGGCGAGGTCTCTGTCGCCTAAGTTAAACCAAGTTTCGTATCCGTATTTTCGGAGAGTTTCAAGGCAGTGAAAAGTGTCTCCCTTAATGCCCCATCCCTTTTCTTCATCGACTATTCCGGACAGCGTGTACATAACTATGTCAAGGTCTGGGGAAATATGTAGGCCATAGAGTTCAATGTCATCGCCAGTGTTGACGATTATTGTAAGCTCTTCTTCTGGAATGAGCCTTATTAACCCTTGAAGGAATCTTGCTGCTCCAACTCCTCCAGCCAAGGCTGTTATCATTTTGTCTCCCTCCAATAGTTATGGCGCACAACGCTTTTTAACGGCTTTCTCGGAGGAGCTTCTGGCCTCTCTGCGGGGTATCCGATGGTTATTAACGCCTGAGGTTCGACGTTTTCGGGCAGCCTCAAAACTTCTTTAACTGTCTTCTGGCAGAACAATGGGGCACAAAACCAGCACGTTCCTAAACCTTCGGCGTAGGTTGCTAAAAGCATGTTCTGAATGGCGGCTGCTACGCTCTGGACGCCCATCAAGTATTCAGCCCTCTGCCTCCGCTTGTCTGGATACCTATCCATATCTTCCATGGTTAAACATGCAACAATAAGGTTTGGAGAGCTGGTAAAGGTCTCAAGGGAAGCCTTGATTAAGCGCTCACGCTCGCTTACTGAAACGCCATTTTTACGTAAATCTTTATCCCAATCGCTTGCCATGGCCTCAGCAAGCTTCCTCTTAACCATTAAATCCTGGATGACTATAAACTGCCAAGGCTGTGCATTATGCGCTGAAGGAGCCCACCTAGCAGCATCTAAAACACGCCGAAGAACAACCTCAGGGATGCCTTTCTGTAGGTATCTATGTATGCTACGTCTGCCCTTTAGAGCACCGTAAATAGCTGAAGTTAACATATAACCCCCTAAAGTCTGGTGGGCCGGACCGGATTTGAACCGGTGACCTTCTGCACGTCAAGCAGATGTCCTAACCGAGCTAGACTACCGGCCCTTTTACTGCGTTCTCTATTTGATAAGTTTTCTTTTAAAATAGGTTTTCGGTTTTTAACATCACTAGCGAACGAGTAAACATTTTAAGATGGAGCGTAGATGTGCTTGATTAATAGTGCCGGGATGGCAGAGTGGATAATGCGCAGGCCTTGAGTCTGTGAATGCAAGTAAGCCTGTGGCCCTTTTTGGGGCCGCGTGGGTTCGAGTCCCACTCCCGGCGCCATTCTCTCTTTTGGGAAAGCCTTTGATAACTTGGATGGAAACCTCAACAGTTAAGCTGTCACAAAAGGAGATAGATGGCTATAGGCCTAACAATTTTAGTAGGTTGTATTGAACGATTAAGGCAGCGAATAACGAGGCAACCAACGACATTACTGTAATCATGGTGTTAAGAGATGGTCCCGCCGTGTCCTTAAATGGGTCGCCAACCGTGTCGCCGACCACAGCTGCTTTGTGGGCGTCTGAACCCTTGCCGCCGTATTCTCCGGATTCTATTAGTTTTTTGGCGTTATCCCATAAGCCTCCAGCGTTAGCCATTAACAAGGCGAAAAGCAGTCCGGAGAATATGCTGCCAGCCAGGTAGCCTCCTAAGGCTTGGATTCCGCCTACAAAGCCCACGATTAGAGTTACAGCTATCGCTACGATGCTTGCGGGCATAAGTTCACGTAATGCCCCTTTCGTTGCTATGTCAACGCATCTCGCATAGTCTGGCTTAACTCCGGGTTTTCCTTCTCTCAATCCGGGAATTTCTCTAAACTGTCTTCGGATCTCCGCAATCATCCTTTCGGCGTTTCTTCCAACCCCGAGCATGACCATCGCTGAAAACACGGCGGGCATAGCAATACCAATGAGTGCCCCCAGCAAAACTAGTGGATTCATTAGGTCAAAGTTGATGTTTCCGCCAGCTCTTTCCTGATATGCAGCTAAAAGCGCGATGACTGTTAATCCGGCGGCTCCTATGGCAAAGCCCTTTGTTATAGCCTTCGCGGTGTTTCCGGCAGCGTCAAGCTCATCTGTTATGCTTATAACCTCTTCGCCAAGACCGGCTTGCTCAGCAATTCCTCTAGAGTTGTCAACTATTGGACCGTAAGCATCATTTGAGACTATAAGCCCAACTATTGAAAGCATGCCTAAGGCAGCTACGCCTATTCCAAATAAACCGTATAGGTAATATGCAATTGCGGCTGCTACACCTACACCGATTAGGGGTGGAAAGACACTGACTAAACCGTATGAGAATCCTGTAATAATGTTTGTTGCTGTTCCAGTCTGTGATGCCTTCGCGGTTCTTAGGACCGGTGATTTATCCTCTGATGTAAAGTAGTCAGATGTCATGCCAATTATCACTCCAGCCATTAAACCAACGACCGTTGCACCCCATATTCTCAAATCGTATTGAAGATAGGCAGATGCAAGATATGTCAAGACTGCAAAGATTACGCATGTAACATAAGTTCCCATGTTAAGCGCTCTCCCAGGGTTACCTCCCTTTCCAACCCGAACAGTAAAAGCTCCCAAAACAGCTGATATTATGCCTATACCTGCGAATACCAGCGGAACCAGTTGGTACAGCTTTAATGTGGGGTTGTGGAGTAAATCAAGAGCTTCTCCAAGTATCATTACAGCAACGATACTTGCAATGTAGGAGTCCGCCAAGTCCGCGCCCATTCCAGCAACATCGCCCACATTGTCGCCAACGTTGTCGGCTATGACCGCTGGGTTTCGGGGGTCATCTTCAGGAATACCGAGTTCCACTTTGCCAACTAGATCAGCGCTTATATCTGCCGTTTTTGTAAATATTCCGCCGCCAGCCTTTGCAAAAAGCGCCAGCGCGCTTGCGCCGAAACTGAAGCCTAATACTATCTCTGGGTCACCAGTGATGGCGTAGACTATGCTTATCCCAAGCAGTGAAAAACCTACGACTGCCAAGCCCATGACTGCCCCGCCTCGGAAACCTATCGGAAACGCTTTGTTTAGACCACCCCTAGCTGCGTTGGCTGCTCTTGTATTTGCTTTTGTTGCTATGTCCATGCCAAAGAATCCAGCCAAGGATGAGCAAAAAGCCCCGAACAGGTATGCTAAGGATAAACTCAGGTTTCTTATGGAATTTCCACTCGTCCATATTGGTGTTGGAAGAAAAATTCCTATTAATGCGGCTACGATGAGAACGAAGACAGCTAGAATTGTATATTCCCTATTTAGAAAGGCTTTTGCGCCTTCCTTGATTGCGTAAGCAATCTCTCGCATCCTTTCAGTTCCACTGTCTTGTTTGTCAACATAATGATAGAAGTATAAGCCTGCCAGAATCGAGACTAGAGCTGACAATGGTGCTATTAACCATGGTTCAAACACTTGCACCACCTACTATTATTCATTCAACTTAGTTTTAATACCCCTAGAGTGATTTGCGAAACCTTTTATAAACTTATTTGCCAGCTCATCCCTACGTAAGAAAAGAATATAACCCATGCTTTAACAAGATAATCCTATGCTAGTGAACATGAGGTGAAGAATACGTCGAAGCCATTGCATGCCTTGGAAATAGATGAAGCCATGCGTGTTCTAGATGTAAATCGCGAAGGGCTAACTTCTCAAGAAGCGCAGGAAAGGCTGAGAAAGTATGGATACAATGAATTGAAGGAAAAAAAGCGTAGAACTGCGCTTCAAATGTTTTTGAGCGAATTTAAAGACATATTCATTTTGCTCCTTATAGTGGCCGCAATCTTCTCCGCGGCGGTTGGCTATTACGAGCTGCAGCAACCCCCTATTCTTGGTGAACCACCCAAAGAAGCCCTTGAAACATACGCAGATGCGATTGTCATAGGAGCCATAGTGATTCTGGTTGCTGTGGCTGGCTTTATCCAAGAATACCGAGCAGAAAAGGCGTTAGAAGCCTTGAAAAAACTTGCAGCGCCAAAAGCCCGTGTACTGCGCGAAGATAGAGAAATGATTATTCCGGCTCGAGAGGTCGTCCCAGGAGATATTCTGGCTTTGGAATCAGGAGACCTTGTGCCAGCAGACGCGAGGCTGATCGAAAGCATCGAAATGAAAACCGATGAGGCTGTTCTAACGGGAGAGTCCACGCCTGTAAACAAAGACGCATCAGTGGTATTAATTCCTGACACGCCTGTTGCTGACAGACATAACATAATCTTCACGGCAACTCACATTATTTATGGTCGCGGCAAGGCGGTAGTTACCGACACAGGCATGAAAACAGAATTTGGAAAAATCGCTGAACTGGTTCAGGAGGCTGAGGAGGAAGAAACTCCATTGCAGAGAAAACTCGACAGTTTTGCAACGAAAATTGCTAAAGTTGTCGTAGCCGTATGTGTATTAATTTTCGCTTTGGAAGCCTTCGAAGTAGTCTCCATAATGTGGCACGGTGGAGGAGCACCGCAGCTGGAAGGTTTTATTCAGGCTTTCATGTCGTCAATTTCGCTCGCAGTCTCCGCGGTGCCAGAAGGGTTACCAGCAATAGTAACCATAAGCCTTGCTCTAGGAGCCAGAGAATTTGCTAAACGCAACGCCATAATTAGGAAACTTTCAGCGGCAGAAGGCTTGGGCGCTGTGACAGTCATTTGCTCAGACAAAACCGGGACCCTAACTAAGGGAGAAATGACTGTTCGTAAACTCTATGTGAACAAATTTATTGAGGTTTCCGGCGTCGGTTACGAGCCCAAAGGCGAGTTTCAATCTAACAATAACCCCTTCAACATCGCAAACGACACTGAAGTTTCGATGCTTCTAAAGGTCGGCTCCCTCTGCAGCAACGCTCAGCTTGAACAAAATGACAAAGGCTTATGGACGATTATGGGCGATCCTACAGAGGGAGCATTAATCGTTGCCGCCGCGAAAGCTGGTTTCACTCGGAAGGCATTGATGGAGCACTATCCACGTATAGGCGAGGTACCATTTACCTCTGAAAGAAAACGCATGACCACTGTCCATTTGACCACTGAAAAAGAAAAAATCGCCTTTATGAAGGGCGCACCAGAAATAGTTCTGGAAAGATGTAGTCATATTCTTGAAAACGGCAAAGAAAAGAAGGCCACAGCGGCTAAGCGAAAGAAGATTTTGGAAGTAAACGAACAAATGGCAGGCTCCGCACTGCGCGTTTTAGCCATGGCTTACAAGCGACTTCCCACAGAACTCAACGACTTCGACGAGAAAACGGTCGAAAAAGACTTGGTCTTCGTTGGCTTGGAGGGAATGATCGATCCGCCACGGGAAGAGGCGATTGAAGCCAACAAGAAATGCGAAAAAGCTGGAATAAAAGCTGTAATGATAACGGGTGACCACAAGCTCACAGCTGTAGCCGTGGCAAAAGAAATTGGAATTATGAAGGAAGGCAGCCTTGTCCTCACTGGCGCCGAATTGGAAGCTATGAGCGAAGAGGAATTCGAAAAGATTGTGGAAGATGTGGTAGTCTACGCAAGAGTGTCGCCGGAACACAAGATAAAAATCGTAAAAGCGTTGAAGGCTAAAGGACACATTGTGGCAATGACAGGGGACGGCGTGAACGATGCGCCGGCGGTGAAGGCTTCCGACATAGGCGTTTCAATGGGTATAAGTGGCACTGATGTGACACGTGAAGCTTCAGACCTCGTGCTTACAGACGACAACTTTGCCACTATAGTCAAGGCTGTTGAAGAGGGAAGAGTTATCTATGACAACATCCGCAAATACGCCCGATTCCTAATCTCGTGCAACTTCGACGAGTTGCTAGTCATCGGGTCTTTCGCAATTCTCGGAGGTATATTCAGCCCTGAACTATTCCCGTTGCCCTTGCTTCCGGCTATGATTTTATGGATAAATCTCGTCACAGACGGCGCACCAGCAGTATCCTTAGCCACAGACCCCCCAGATGAAGACGTAATGGACAGAAAACCCCGAAAACCAGCGGAAGGCATCCTGCACGGGATGGGTCCGTTTATAATAACCTCTTTCCTATTGCAAGCCATTGGAACAATTCTAGTCTTCAGCCTCGAATATTATATATGGCCAGCTCACGGATTTGGAACAGAAGAAACTCTACGTGAAGCGAGGACAACGGCCTTTGTGCAAGCCGCCATGTTTGAATTGTTCGTTGTCTGGAACTGCCGATCTGAAACTCGCAGCGTGTGGCGAATGGGAAAAGCGGCGTTCAAAAACAAATTCTTCGCCGTAGCCGAAATCATTTCCATAGCCGCCACCTTAGGCATAACGTACATTCCAATAACGGCGAAAATGTTTGGCTTAACTCCATTAAGCTCGACGGACCTAGCCTACGTGATAGTAGTAGCCAGTTGGGGACTCTTCATCTTCCCAGAGCTCTTGATGAACAGAAAAATCTGGAAATGGAAATAATCCATTAGAAAAACTTATATGGCGAAGCCTTTCCTAAAAGCACTTTCTATCTGACCAAAAGCGTGAAAGATATGAACGAAAAGTCAGCAAACCCAGCACCACTTGGATTGTTAGGATTCGGAATGACAACAGTTCTTCTAAGCTTTGTTCATAACGCTCAACTAGGTCCAATTGACGGCATGATTCTCGGGATGGGTGTATTCTACGGAGGTCTTGCCCAGATTATTGCGGGCTTATTGGAGTATAAGAAAGGCAACACTTTCGGAACAACAGCCTTTACATCTTATGGATTGTTCTGGCTATCTTTTGTGGTTCTAAACTGGCTTGGAATTGGAGATGTTGCAGGGATTGGAGTCTGGCCCTTCTTTGGTGGCATCACACCATGGCATGTGAGTCAAGAAGCATTTGCAGCCTATTTCTTCATGTGGGGACTCTTCACCTTCATCATGTTCTTCGGCACTCTCAAAAAGAACCGTGCGCTACAATTCGTCTTCATGAGCCTTGCAATACTGTTTTTCTTACTTGCAGCAAAATCAGCACTCCTAGCTTACACAACTATGACAGCCACAAACCTGGAAATATTCACCCGCATAATCGGAATTGAAGGCATCATTTGCGGACTGAGCGCATTTTATCTAGCCCTAGCAGAAGTGCTGAACGAGACTTATGGAAGAACTGTACTGCCAATATAAAATTTTGCAGAAAATAATCAACAATTCTTGATTCTAAGCCCCCAAAAAACATATATAACCATAATCTTTTAATCGCATGACTCCTTGAAGGTTGAGGGCATGCAGACAGAATCACTTCCAGTTGAACTAAAATATTGGCCAATAAAAAGGTACATGGACATATACAAAAAATCACTAGACGACATAGAAGAGTTTTGGGAGCAGGAAGCAAGAAAACTCGAATGGCTCAGAACATGGGATAGGGTACTCGATTGGGACCCACCATTCGCAAAGTGGTTCCCTGGAGGAATGCTAAACGCCTCCTATCTATGTGTTGACAGACACTTGAAAACATGGAGAAGAAACAAGGTAGCCATATACTGGGAAGGAGAAGGCGGTGAGGAAAGAACACTAAGTTACTCACAACTCAGCAGAGAAGTAAACCGCTTAGCATCAGTGCTTAAAAAACTCGGCGTTAAAGACGGAGACAGAGTAGCCATCTATCTGCCTATGATACCTGAGCTACCTATTGCCATGTTAGCGACAGCCAGAATTGGCGCCATACACACCGTGATATTTTCAGGATTCAGCTCAATGGCGCTTGCAGACAGAGTGAATGATACAGAAGCAAACGTCCTCATAACAGCAGATGGCGGCTTCAGAAGGGGAAAAAGTTTACCATTAAAAGAGATAGCTGACACAGCACTAGAAAGCACTCCGTCCATAGAGAAGGTAATAGTTGTAAGGAGAACGGGTCAAGAGGTTAAAATGAAGAAGGGAAGGGATGTATGGTATCACGAAATCGTAAAAGACGCTGAAGAAGACGTTCCCCCAGAGCCTTTCGAAAGCACCCATCCACTTTACATATTGTACACGTCAGGCACAACAGGAAAACCAAAGGGCATAGTCCACAGCACAGGGGGCTACATGGTCTTCATAAACTCCATGTATCAGTGGGTTTTTGACATAAAAGAGGACAGCGTATATTGGTGCACCGCCGACGTAGGGTGGGTTACTGGGCACAGCTCCATTGTTTATGCACCTTTAATGCACGGGGCATCCATAGTTGTACATGAAGGGGCACCCGACTATCCAAAACCCGACAGGTGGTGGGAAATAATCGAGAAATATAAGGTGACAATCTTTTACACATCGCCAACAGCCATACGCATGTTCATGAGATATGGCGAGGAATGGCCTAAAAAACACGATTTAAGCTGCCTAACAATATTGGGCAGCGTAGGAGAACCAATAAACCCAGAGGCATGGATGTGGTATTTTAAGAACATAGGCGGTGAACGCTGTCCAATAGTTGACACTTGGTGGCAAACAGAAACAGGAGGTATAATGATTTCACCAGCCCCTGGCATTGGACTGGTTCCACTAAAACCTGGATCTGCGACATTTCCATTACCGGGCATAGCCGCCGAGGTAGTAGACGAGAGCGGTAGAATAGTATCTCCAAGCGTAAGAGGCTACCTAATAATAACGAAGCCTTGGCCCGGCATGCTGACGACGTTATACAAGGATCCTGAACGTTATAAGCAGGCCTATTGGTCCAGATTCCCAAACGTTTACTATACCGGAGACTATTGCATGAAAGATGAGGAAGGGTACTTCTGGCTTTTAGGCAGAGCAGATGAAGTCTTAAAGGTTGCAGGCCACAGACTGGGCACGATGGAACTGGAAAGTGTAATTGTTTCTCACCCAGCGATAGCGGAGGCGGCTGTAATCGGCAAGCCACATGACATTAAAGGAGAAGCAATCGTAGTCTTCGCTATCCTAAGACAAGGCTACAACCCGAATGAAAAGCTTAAAAAAGATTTAGCAGAGCATTTAAGAAAAATAGTCGGCCCGATTGCGACACCCGACGAAGTATACTTCGTTTCAAAGCTTCCGAAGACTAGAAGCGGTAAAATTATGAGGAGAGTTTTAAAGGCGCTGGCTTCAGGCCTACCAGTAGGCGACATCACCACACTGGAAGACGAGGCTTCTTTGGAGGAAGCGAGGCAAGCTTACGAAGAGTTCAAGAAGATGGTGACTAAATAATCCATATTTTTCGCCTTTATTGCCCACGGAATGGTATAGCGTTAATCATTTTCCCAAATTCATTCCAAAACAAAACAATGGAGCCTTGATTCTCTTTCACTTCACGTTTTAGATAAACTTATGGATAGATCCTCTTCATCGTTCTCGGGAATGGTATTGTCTCGCGTATGTGCTTTAGTTTACAGATCCACATCACAGTTCTTTCGATTCCTAACCCAAACCCTGAGTGTGGTACTGAACCATATCTTCTTAAATCCAAGTACCACTCATAAGCTTCCTTTGGCAAGCCGAACTCCTCAATCCTTTGCTCGAGTAATTTCAAGTCATGGATTCTTTCACTACCACCTATTATTTCGCCGTATCCTTCCGGGGCCATCAAGTCAGCACAAAGGGCAACTTTAGGATCCTTTGGATCTGGTTGCATGTAGAAAGCTTTGGCTTTTGCAGGATACCTATGGACGAAAACGGGCTTCTCAAACTTTAGGGAGATGAACTTCTCGTGTGGCGCTCCCAAGTCTTCCCCCCACTTTATTCTGTATCTAGCTTTCTGCAGCATCTTTATCGCTTCAGTATAACTTATTCTATCAAACGGAGGTTCGACTTTTTTCAAAGGTTTTACGTCCCTCTTCAATGCTTCCAGTTCTCTACTTCTCTTTTCCAAGATTCCTTTTACGATGTAAGTTACCATCTCTTCTTGGAGTTTCAAGTTATCATCGAAACTAAAGAAAGCCATCTCGGGCTCTAGCATCCAGAATTCTGTTAAGTGACGCGAAGTCTTCGATCTCTCGGCTCGAAAAGTTGGGCCGAAGCAGTAAACTTTGCCGAGAGCAGCGATCGTAGCTTCGACGTAAAGCTGACCGCTTTGAGTCAGAAAAGCCTTGTCGCCAAAATAAGGAGTGTCGAATAGGGTTGCTACTCCCTCGACGGCTGAAGGAGTAAAAATCGGGGAATCTGTTAGGGTAAATCCTCTTTCTTCGAGGAAATCTTTGCCTGCTTTTATGACCTCAGATCTTACTCTCAGTATCGCTATCTGTCTTGGGCTTCTTATCCACAGATGTCTAAAGTCCATCAGGAAATCGACGCCATGCTCTTTCTTACCTATAGGATATTCTTGTGTTGCTAAATGAACTATCTCCAAATCCTTAACCCTTACTTCGTAGCCACCTGGCGCTCTTTTGTCTTCCTTCACTACACCTTTAATTACGACGGAAGATTCTTGCGTTAGCTTTTCTGCATCCTCAAAGACTTTTTCGGCAACTTCGTCTTTATGGGCAGTGCACTGTATCGTTCCAGTTCCATCCCTTACAACCAAGAATTGAACTCCGCCGCTTGAGCGTTTTGTGACTAACCAGCCCTTTATTTCAACTTCCTTTTCAGTCAGCTTTCCGTCTAGGACATCGCTAATGCTCATGAGCGAACACCTTCCTCAGAACTTTTATGAGATAGAAACTTATAAACCCAAAAGAAGATTTAGAAGGCTCGGGCGAAGTTAAAGCATTCACCTTGCACTCTCGGCACCTGAATATCATATGGTCATTTTCATTTTAAATGTTTTGTTTTTAATTGAAGCAAATTTAATGTTTAATCTCTAAACCTAAATGTTTACCTCCTTAAAAGAAAACTCAAAATAAATTTTGCTACCGTGGTTTATCATAGTACAAGTTAGTTACGCAGACAATTGCCACATAATTCTTAAATCCCAATCTTTGGCAATGTATAAGGAGAATAATGCATAAGGCGGAAAAAAGCGGTTACAAGCTGAAAACTCTGAAAATTTCAGCAATTGCCATAACCAGCGTGGTTCTCGTAGAATTTACCTTAGGTCTTGCGGTGAGAAGCCTGGCAATTTTAAGTGACGGCGCCCACGCATTGCTTGACGCTTTAACAATGTTTGTGCTATTAATCACAACCAGCGCTTCTCTCAAACCGCCGGATGAAGAACACATGTACGGACATGAAAAAATAGAATCCATAGGCGGGCTGATAGGCGGGGTACTACTGTTGGGCACAGCGATCTTCCTAGTAACGCAATCTGTTCCAAGACTCATTGAAAATAAGCCCTATCTTGTTTCGGAGTGGGAATTTGCAGGTTTCATAGCTATAGTCTACACTTTCTGCGTAGACATTTTGAGGGTCGGAATACTGCATAAGGCAGAACGCCAAAGTGTCACATTGAAAGCAGGGTTTTACCATGCCTTAGCGGATTTAGGGTCAACGCTCATAGCGTTTTTCGGATTTGGTTTAGCAACCCTTGGATTCTACTACGGTGATGCGTTAGCCTCTCTATTTTTGAGCGCCATAATAAACTACCTAAGCATTAAACTGGTTTGGAGCAGCGGAATGGAGTTAAGTGACGCAATATCAAGAGATGTTGTAAGGAAAATTCAACATGAAATAGCGGGTGTGGAAGGTGCTTGCAGGTGCGAAAATCTGAAGGTCAGAAGGTCGGGCGAAAAATTTTTCATTGATGCAACGCTTAAAGTGCCCGACTACATGAGCCTTGAAGAAGCCCACGAAATAACAACCAAAATAGAGGCAAACATAAAAAACACGCTTGGAAACGTTGAAACTACATTTCACATAGAACCAGCTGGAACGCAAGCGTTATCCACAGAGAAAATTATCGAAAAACTTGCCACCGAAGTAAGTGGTGTCAGAGAAGCCCACGAAATAAACACAGTTTACACTAATGGCAAACTCTACATAACCTTACATGCACGAGTAGATCCGAAACTATCAGTTCAACAAGCCCACGAAATAGCTGAAAAAATTGAAAACAAAATAAATGAAAAGATAAAAGACATCGAAAACGTGACGGTTCACATTGAACCTTTTAGCGCTGAGTTGCGAAGGGGTTCGGTGGTGGATGAAAGTGAAATAAGGAAAATAATCCAGAAAACTGCAGAAAGCTTTCGACAAGCTCTTCGAATAAAGAGAATAGTTACTTACGTTGCTGCTGAAAAGCGGTACATAAACATAGAGTGCTGTTTCACTAAAGGACTTTCGATAGAAGATGCGCATAAAATAGCTTCACATGTTGAAGACAACATAAAGAAACAGTTTGCAGAAACAATGGTCATCGTCCACATGGAGCCCGCTGTGAATAACTAAAGATAAACGGAATCACCAAATCATTGCTTTTTGTATAGAAAAAGAGGGGGAATTATTAGCTAAGTTCAATTTCTTTTATGAACATTAAGTCTTCGAGGCTGTTCAATTTCACTTTTATGTCAGATACTGTATAGAGCACATTCTCAATGTAAAGTGCCCTTTCAATACAGTAGTATGTCTCGTCCTTTTGATGAGTGATATTTCCTCTTAGTAGGAGTCCTTCGTTTAATGTTATGTTAAAGACATAGAGGCCCTGCCACGCTGAGTATTTGTATTCATCGTACATGGAAATTGATACAGGAATTGCCAGCAAGTTCTTGGATCTATCAAAGAGAAATGCTTTATGCTCTGTTAAAACCAGTGTATCGGACCAGGTGCCTTGTACGGTATAATTGCCCATTTCGATTGGAGCACTTACATTAGTGACATCGAAAAGCGAGATTTTCACTCTACTATTTTCATCTCTTCCTATGCCTATTATATGGTCCTCATCATAGGGATGCAGATATCTTGTGAACCCTGGAATTTTTAGGTAGCCTAAAATTTTCGGCTCGCTCGCATTTTCAACATCTATTACAAAGAACGGGTCCCTTCTTACAACTGATGTCGCAAGGTAACACCGATTCCCAATAAATCTAGCAGAATCTATCGCTTCGCCGGGTGCAATGTTTGTCAAGTTTCCAATCATGCTTAGGTTCATGTCTAGAATGTATACGTTATTTTGGCTGCTTCCATTCACCCATGTTGTAGTCGCTATCCTAAAGCAGTCATTGTACTCGTCCATTGAGAATTGGTTAAGTTCGCGTCCAGGCACTTTGCCTTGAACTTCGGGGCTAATCGTGCGATTTTCTATGCGTATTCGGTAGATGGAAGTTTGTCCTTCTTGTTCTAGAAAAGTTAAGTAAATGTTTTTTAGCGAGACATACATGCTGCTTGTTTCGCCCAGCATAATCGTCCTATATATAGGTTCTTCTGCAGTATTTTGCATGTTAAGGGCAACAACTGTCGTGAATAGGTAGCGACTGTAAGAGGCATTGGAGTAATGAATTTCGGAGGCGCTTATTTCTTTGATTCCATCCTTCGAGTAAACTTTGGGTAGAACAACCGTGTCATAAATTACATAGGCCGGTTGGCTTACCACGAAATAGATGTATTCACCTATCAGTCTTGAATTGAAGTAGCTGCCACTAATTGTAAAATTGCTCAAAGGCGTTGGGTTCGTTTTATTTGAAATATCGTAGACGTTCACGATGGTTTTGATGTCTATAAAGAAGTTACTGGGACCAATCTCAGCAGCTGTATTGTATTTGCACATTAGCACCGCTAATCTATTATGACTTATAAAAATCTCAGCAGGGTATGTATCATTAAGGGTTATCTTTGAAAGTACTTCGGCCTCTTCAGCCGGGTAAGCTTTGATGATGAAGACGTTATGGCCTGAAGCTAAATAAATGTGTTCGCCATCAGTTTTTACAATGTCTGCCTCATCAACTCCAGCCACCTGAATGTTTGTAATTGAGTATTGAAACTCCAAAGCTTGTACGGGTGCAGCGAACAAACGATCTGCTGTAACAAACTGAACCTCTGAAGGCTGCGCCCCGATCACATTTAGAAGCTCCGGAATTCTAAGATCCACGGGTCCAAGAAACACAAAAGTTCCTTCGGTTTTGGAATTTGTGGTCAAAAAACTTCTAAGTTCTTCATAGGATGAGAACGTTTTTAACGGTAAAGCGGTTGCAGATGGTGTGGTAGACAACTGAAATTCTGGTAGATTAACTTCTAGGTTGTAACATAGCGTGCCCAAAACTATGGCTAAAAGAACTGCGGCAACTCCATAAAGCGGTACACGCCTTTTAATTTCCCTTTGCATCAGATATCACCTGCTTTACATTAGCTTTTCATTTATTTTATCCTAATCTCTAGTACAGTTCGTTCAAAAATTAGAACGGTCTTAAGGACCATACGCGGATTGCTTCATACCAAAATATTGCCGAGACTATCGCTCCAAATAAAAGAATAAACAGATTTTCTCGTGTAAAACCCTGCATCAATAATAAAAGATAAGTTATATAGAAGGTTGTTGAGAAAATCGCGTAAAAGAAATATCTTGGAAAAAGAAGTTTTCCTAACCTAACAAAGTGTCGAAGAACCCCTATTTTAACATCGCTAACTAAGGAATAGTGGCCTCCTATATCCTGCTTCTGAACTAGCCCTAATCCGCGTAGCTGTTCAAGATGGTGCTGCGCAATGCTGGGGCTGCTAAAACGCAAGGCTTTCTGAACTTCACGAACACTCACTGGGCGACCACTTTTCAAGAGAAGCCAATAGACTTTCCAAGCCTTTCCGCGGAGTGAATATTCAAGCCTAGTTTCCTCCTCCTCACCCACGAACAGCACACTTCCCTAATAGAGTTCTAAGATACGACACTTATAAGTCCAATTTTTAGAACAGCAATGAAACATTGTTTAGAAGTTTCAGCCTAGGCTGCCGACTATAAAAGCAACCAATCCTATGAGAAACCACGCCAACACTTGTCTTTTCACTTTTCTAGCGTTTTCCCTCGAATAATCCCTTAAAAGTATAGTTGAAGATGCAACAAGCCCTATGTCTGTTACAACCACCAATGGAATAAACAATATGGAGACAAGATTTAAGAACCACGGTAATGGGCTTAACATCACCGCTAACAAATAAAAGATTGTTGCCACAATTGCTGCTGTTTTCTCTCCATAACGCACAGCCAAAGTCTTCACATTCCGCCTTCTGTCACCATTAACATCAACAATTCCCTTAGTCACCTCTCTGCCGGTGTTTGAAAGAAAAGCCATAGAAGCAAAGATCAAGACGTTTGAATAATTAGTTGCGTTAACTGCAAAACTTCCATAGATAAAGGGTATTGCCACGCATACACTAACGAGAAAATTGCCTAGAAGGCCTGTGCGTTTTCCAACCGTTACATAAGTCACGGAGACTATCCAAGAGAGCACGGCTGTTACAAAACAGAAGGCGCTAGTAGCATTGGTTAAATATGCGGTTACGAAACCCATCGCTGTAAGGACAGATGCAAATACCAAGGCTTCTTCTGGTTTAATTAAACCGCTTGGAATTGGACGGTTAGGCTCATTTACAGCGTCTATTTCTCTATCATAATAGTCATTTATTGTCATGGATGCAGCAGTTAATGCAAAACCAGTGATAAAACCAAAAATCAGATTTGGAAAAGACACTTTTGCGAAACCTTGATTTGCAATGGTTGCGCCAACTACTACTGCAAAACCCATCATGAAGCAGTTTATTGGACGCATCAACCGCAGATAACCGACAAATTTACCCATAATCGTTCAAACCTTACGATAACCATAAGCATTCATCAAGTTATAAAATTCACCTTAAAATTCGAAAGTTTAGTGGTTTTTTCACCCGTTTAATTGTGTCTCTGGATAAATCTTTGGTTTCTCATTTGCGTTTTCTGAAGAACATTAGACCATCTTTTTCGCATACGTATTCTAAGGCGACTTCAAGCAATTGTTTTATTTCCTCTGGATTTTGTGCAACTCTGACTGTGAACTCGTCCGTTGTCTCTTTGAACAGAGCCCCTTCAACTTGATGTAGAAATTAGTGCGAGGTGTACAATAGAGGAATAATGTAAAATAATCGCATTGGATAATAGAAGCAATAAGGTAAACTTCATTGTCATCAAGTCTCATTCTTGAAGAATGGTACAGAAGAGAAAAGCGACGAAGTGCAGAGAAGAAGAAGAAAAGGAAAAAAATGAAGAGGCTAACAAGAAAGAAGAAAAAAAGAAAATCCTAAGGATAGCGCGCTCCTATCGACTTTAATTTCCTTTCGACAATAAGCTAAAATGAAGAAAAATAGAAAGACATCAGATAAACCAAGGGATTATGTTGTAAGCTTATTCGACCTTGTTTTGATTTCTGTGCAGCTGGTGGTTTTCCTCATAATTGCTTTTCTATTCTTGATAGACGGAAACTTTATAGGTTTCTTATTTCCTCAAGAGAGCTTCGAAAGGACAACGAAGGCGATGCAAAACGGAACGTGTGCCCACTTCATTTGGTTGAGCGATTAGAAAATATCCGAAGGGTTTTGAGGTGTTATGGTATCGGCGGAGGTGGCAGGATAGTTATGGAAGATATTTTGCTTCTGGTCGTCATCACTTATGGTGTTTCTTTAGGTTTGGGCTTTCTGTTACAGAAATATCTAAGAATGCCATGGATGTTTGCTGCTCTGTTCTTTGGCATCATTCTTTCTATATTCGGTTTGTTCGCACCAGCTATTGAAAGCGAACCTTTTCAGCTGTTGGCGACATTAGGGATGCTTGTCTTTCTGTTCATAATTGGTTTTAATTTAGATCTGAAAGAGATAAAAGCGCTGAGAAAATATGTTTTCGTGGGCACTATTTTCATAATTTCTTTAGAAGGGTTTTTTGGAAGTTTGCTTCTTTATTTCGGGTTTCCAGCTGAGGTAAGCAATTCCTATTTGATCGCTTTAATTACAGCTCTATCCTTCGCAACAGTTGGTGAGGCGGTTCTTCTACCTATTCTAGCTGAATTTAAAGTGATTAACACAAAATTTGGTCAACTCACGCTGGGGATAGGAACCTTCGATGATGTGATAGAGGTCTTGATGCTTGCGATTATTGCTGCTTTACCTGCGGTTTTACCGAAGGCTCAGGCTCAGAGTGTTCCAAATCCATCGTTAATTGTTTTCACTTTAAGTGGTCTTCTGCTTCTTGCCGTGGCGTTGACAAAGCTGGGAAATAAACTAAAAAATATTTTAAGAAAGAACTCGAAAACGCCTTATGTGCATTCTCTACTTGTTTTACTTGTGTTCTTTTCTTTTGCCGCATTAGGTGGATTCGTTTTCGAAGGTTTGGCTACAGTGGGTGCAATTTTGGGCGGCATAGTTGCAAGAGAATTATTGCCTAAAGAAATGCTGAATGAAAATGAGAAAGCCATAAATTTTTTGGGCTATGTGTTTCTTTCTCCAATTTTCTTTTTGAGTATAGGAGCAAAGGTTTCTTTAACCTCTCTTCTTCTTTCCCCATTACTAATTGTACTCATCTGGAGTGTCGCAAAAGGTTCAAAACTCTTGGGGTCTTTTCTACTTTTCCACAAAATGCTTGGAAAAAAATACTCTCTATTAATGGGCTTGGGGCTTAGTGTGAGGTTCAGCACAAGCTTAATTGTTCAGTGCATTTTATTGAATTCTGAATTCATTTCCCTCACGCTCTTTTCTGCACTCGTAGCAACAGCTATACTCATGAAACCGATAATAATAGGCATCTACTCTTGGGGTTTATCTAGGGGAAAGCCACCGTAGATGTTGCAAGTCTTTTTTGGCTGTCTCAATTTTCTGCAGATATAGAAGGCATCATTAATATGGCTTTTGCCATTTTTCGCCCAGTGAAGCCAATGATGAACGAGGACACTATAACAACCACGAAGACAATGTTAAATATTCGCGGACCTAATGTAACTGTCCGGAAGCCAGTTTCTTCTTCATTTCCGAGTGTGCTAAAAGAAAAAGTCAATATCCTTCAGAAGATTCTTTGCTTGTTCCATTGGGAGTTCTCATTCATGTGGTCCAGGTTGAGTTAGATTCGAAAGTTTAATACGTTTCAGTACGATAACGTGATTGTAAAATTGGTGACCGCCTTTTGCATGACAACTACACACCAGAAAGGTTAAGGGTGATAATTCCAGTTGGCGGGAAAGCTAAGCGTCTGCTACCGCTCACGGCGGAAACAAGTAAGGCGTGCCTCCGCCTCCTAAACAGACCACTAATAGAATTTTCGCTATTGTCCCTTGCACGTGAGGGTGTTCGAAACTTCATTTTCGGAGTGAAGGGCTACACGAATTATAGGGATTTACACGACTATTTTGAATCAGGTTACGGATTTTCCTCGAGATACGGAATAGCTCCACGCGTTCACATAAAGTACCAGCCAAACGTGGATGACTTTGGAAGCGCGGATTCTGTGAGGATAAACATGGAATATTATAATATCAGGGATCCGGTTTTCGCGGTGCAAGGCGACAACATTTTCGATGTGGACTTGAAGGAGCTTGTAGAGTTTCACCAAAAGAAAGAAGCCGTAATGACCATAGCCCTTAGGGAAGTGGAAGATGTTGAAGGCTTCGGGATAGCCGACATAAACAAGGAAATGAGAATCGCTAGATTCGTTGAAAAGCCAACACCTAAAGAAGCCCCGTCAAACCTTGCCAACACAGGCTTATACATGGTTTCACCAGAAATAAGGAAAATATTCAAAGAGAAAGGAGTCAAACAGATAATTAAGGAGAAGCATCGGCTAGATTTCGGTTTCGATTTTATCCCATACTTGATAAAAACCGGAAGACCAGTGTATGGGTATAAGTTAAAGGGAAGCTGGTATGATTTAGGCACCCCAAAACACTACCTGGAAGCCATGCAGGACATGCTTAACGGTCGCTTCTCGTCGTTAACAGATTTTGGTGGAAGATTAGGCGAAGAAGTAAGAATATGGGTTCAGGGAGAAAGCACAGAGTCGATGAAAAGGAGACAGGAAATCATAAAGAAAATTAAACAAGGGAAAATAGAAGTGGAAGGCTCAGTTCTCATTGGAAGGCACTGTAAAATAAGCGATGGTGTGAGAATAGCGAATTCATGCATTGACAATTACACTAAAATTGGCGAAGGTGTTGTGATAGAAAATTCTGCGGTTATGGATAGGGTTATAATCGAAGAAAAGGCGGAAATAAAAGAAAGTATCATAGGGAGACACGTAACAATCCTTTCAAGCCCGAGAAAACAAGCAAAAATAGACTCAGTTTCAGTCATCGCAGATGACGTGACAATTGCGGAAGGCTGCAAACTAACAGCAACAAAAATTTACCCGCATCAATACGTGAGAGGAGAATTCGCCAACCAGACGTTGATGCCAGGTTAATTTTCTCAGTTTTACCTGAATGTTTCAAATGTTATTTCCTCAGTTTCTTCGAATCACGTTTCCTTGTCTTGATGATGCAAATAGTGGAATTCAGCAAAAGTTTTATCATCTAACAAGTTATACTTCTATACTGTGTTTGTCCCATGAAAAAATGCATAATTAGCCTGCTTATATTATGCCTGTCACCTTTGGCTGTCACGTTTACTCACGCTTCCTACTCTGAATATCCATCAGAACTTGTGGAAAACGTTAGCGTGATAGTTAACTGCACAACCGCCAAAATCATCACCAGTAGCATGATATTATCTCATAACACTTCGCTTATGCATTTTCCAAACACAGTTAATATGGCTGATTCGCGCTTTGAGAAAGTAACAGCTGTGGGGCTAATATTCTCACCTGACCAATCATTTCTTGTATACTCTTTCAACAACACAGATTCTACAACCGCAAGGTCAATCGCGGACCAAATAACGCCCACCCTAAATACTGCATTCCAAGCCGATTTCACGTTTAATACAGTAGGCACTAGGGATAGCATAATTGAAGTAAACTACACTGGACATGGAAAAGCGAACATGCCTCAGTATACTCAATGGGTTATGTCTGAATGTCTAGCTCCGGATTTAGAGGGGTTTTCACTGACATTTCTTCCGATGGCTAATGAACCCGGAGCCTTCATCATACTCACTGCCTCGAAAGAAAGCGGAGCCTTTGAGTTTTTCGATTGGACGTACTCCATGACAACTACCTACATGATGAGTATTCCAACGGGTTCGGACAATCACCGCATAGACGTTCTTGATCAGCTTGACGTGTTTTCACTTGCTCCCTCGCCCTATGTGAGCCTTGAAGAAGGCATGTACCCATCAATGGTTAATTTACAGATTTTGTACGAGCAAGCAGTGTCGTACGTTTCCTCTGAACCCGGATTAGATACACCTCCATCCAGAGGTTGGTTTCTATCGCCATACAACCCACCCAAAACTTTCATGGCTTACTTTTACTTTGGAAATGACCCCTCACCAGTCAGTGCTTTAACATTCACCTTCAGCGGCATGGTGATTCAGGAGTTTACAACGCTAGCTCTAGCGGCTATACTATTGCTGTCAACAATGATTGTCCTATCCATGAAGAAGCGACTCTTGAAAATGCAAGGATAAGAATGAGGCCTGACCTTTCAGAGATCAGAAAGGAAACAATTTCAGTAAGCCAGTATTTAGAAGGCATAAAACAGCCATTTCGAGAGAATTTCTTAGCAAGAAAACAAACATACCAACCCAAACGAGAAGCAATAAACCAGCTTAAAAAATTCGCAGAAAAATACACAGTAGTTGCTTTTTCAGCGGAATGGTGCAAAGATTGCACCGCAAACATCCCAGTTTTGGCTCTGATATCTGAAGCAACAGGATTAGAAGTCAGAATCTTCGGAGGGTTAATGAGAGACCCATTGAGCCATACCGGAAAATGGAGAATCCCACCTTCGCCGCCAGAAGTGGAAAAATTCAATGTTGAAAAAATCCCGCTCATAATATTGTTTGACAAAGACAGTAAAGAAGTTGGAAAAATAATCGAGAACCCGCGGAGAGAACCAACACTAGAAGAAGAATTACTAAAGATTATGCTAGAGAAAAATCAATAGACTCGGTCATTCAGCATTTTTAACGATGAATCTTTTTTCGTTCCATTTCATTTTCTCTAGATAATCTCTTTCCAAGTCCATGTCTAAAGCCATACACGCCTGCATAAAATAGACGAAGATGTCTGTGAGTTCGTGCTTTAGTTCTTCAATCGTGAAACTCTGCTTGTCGCGATAATATTGCTTTCGGATTCTGGATATTTCACCAAGTTCTTCAACCATCACAAGCACGAGATGCTCCATGAACCTTAAGGAGTCTTCGAGTGTGCGACATTTCTCGTATGCATTCCATCCTAACTTTCGATCAAACTCTCCTTGCCTGAAACATCTTTTTAATGTATGGGTATTTAGGCTTTAAACCACTTAAATATTAGATATCTTATTTTCTCTTTTTCCAAATCTGGCACTGCTATGATGAATCTTTTTCTGACAGTTGTTGCAAGTCTGCCAGCCTTAACAATCTCTGTGGCTGTTATTTCGGATTTAGCCTTTTTGACTGAAACCATGTAAGGTGCGTGCTCAACGCCTGGTCCATGCTTGTAAACCGCAAAATCACATCCAAACTTTATTCCAGGCGTTACAGCTAATCCACTATCGCGCAAATCCTTGTAAACAGCATACTTCTCATCGAACTCCTCATACAATTTCCTTGCCATTTGAAGGAGTTTCTTAAGGCTGACCTTCCTCTTTTCAGATCCCTCACGAACGGTTATAATTCCCTTTTCGGTGAGATACAATCCTTCCATCAAATCTAAAATTAGCGGAACGTTGAATTCTGGAATTTTTGGTTTAGCAATTCCAAGAGGCTTCCCGTAAAAACCCATTTTGTAGAGCTCTGAACCGTCTTTCGAATTCCACACAACCAAAAAGTTTTCGATAAATTCTACTTCAATTTTTTTAGGCATTGTACTCTTCGCCTTTACATAACGTTTGGGTTTGTGGGGTTTATGGTTTTTGGTTTAGGGTTTTGTGTTTTGGCTTTGGATTTTCTTAGCAAATTGTCTGTAGTACTGATGGTGGGGTTTGAACATGCTAAAAGTGGAGATATCTTCGTATAGTCACTCTTTTTTACATTTTAGCTTCTGTTTGCATTCCTTGCAACACTTTGCTTTCTAAGCGTCTCTCTTGTCAAGTATGCATTACAAAAATTATTTAGGATCAGTATTTGAACAAATTAACCTTTAAGAGTCATTAAGTTTATTTTTTAGTGTGCTATCGTTAGTTCCTTAACAATTGTATAAGCAATTGAGTGAAGAGAACAAAAAGAAAATAAGACGAGGAATGAGAAATGGAGAGCGCAAGATTCGAGTTAAAAATAGTTCGAAAGCATTTCGTTGCCACCCTTTTAATAGTACTTATTGTGTTGACCTTAGAGTGCGTTCTGCTTCGGGAATTGTCGGTCTATAATACAGGCATTGGAGCATTTCTGTTGGTTCGGAATCTCCTTATCCACGGTGTTCTCTTGGCATTCCTGTCTTTGCTCTTAATAACAATTGCTAGCTATTTCAGAAGAAACCTTGTCTGGGGAATCTCCTATATTGCTACCGCTTTGGCCTGTCTCGCCTCGTTTAGCCCAGCAATGAACGAGAGCTTAGGCCTAGACGTCACATACATTTGGGTTCTGAATAAATCAGGCTTTGATTGGCTAAAACTTCAATATCTCAACGGATGGTCGATTGCTTTCATCTTCATTTTGGTGGCTCTCTTATTTGCAAGCGATTTCAGAATATCTCGAGAGCGAGGAAAGGATGGCAAAAAACACTTCTACATTCATAGCAAATTGCTTGGGCTTATTCGATTAGCAACCGCTGAAGAAAAAATTGGAGACAATCCTGACAATCCAATCGTTGGAAAAAAAGCCGAAGAGAAAAGAGAAGTATCCGAGGAATGGTGGGGCAGGAAAATTCGTGGATATAAAGACGCGCACTGGAATGACAAAGTGAGGCTTTTCTCGGTCTCCTACGGAATCTGGGCGGGTATTAAAATCCTCCTCGGATTTGTCATCGCATCAAGGCTAGCGAACTCCTTTGCCCTAAGATATCTAATGATTCAAAATTATTTAGAAAAAACAGGGATGACTTGGTTCCAACTTCTACAAAAATATCTAGGAATAACTTTGATGCGGATCTCGGGTACTGTTGCGGTGCCACAAGACTTTCCGATAAACGAGGCCTTTACCTTCGAGATCTTCCAGTTCTTCCAGCCATTAGTTTTCTACTTTTGTCTTCTCTGGATTGTTAGGCTGATAATGGCTTTAATTGGAGAAGGGTATACTTACACCATTCTAGTAGAAGGAAGTATTAAGTCCATCAGGAATATTCTGAGCAATATCTTTGTCATCTGTACCTTGGTAACACTTCCATTCTTAATCGCAATTCCAACATGGGTCTTCAATATGGCCACTCCTTACTCTGCCTGGCAATTAATGATTTTGTTCATAGTTTTCCTTTCGTTATCTCTAATTTCCCGATTCGTCATCAAATCTCCAACCTTTAGAGAAGAAATGGAAAGATGGACAGGCTGGTTGGGGGGAGGCCCTCTCTCTAGAAAGATGCTCAAAGTATTCGGCCTTCTAGCATTGATCCCATTGATAATTGCTCCTCTCTTGGTGTCTTGGGCCACCGTCCAACCATATATTCAAGGAAGACAATACGAATATGTCTGGACTCCAGCTTATCTGCCAACCATATATTTCACGAGATGGGCCTATGAAATCGATGAGGTAGAGAGAGCGGATTCTGCTCTAATAGCTACTTCTGATACAGAAGCGTTGAAGGAAATTCGTATCTTTACTTTGGAAGCGGCAAAGCTCAACATGAAGCCCCATGTAGGTGTAAACTGGATGTCAATAGATCCAAGCGATGTGGACATTGTCCACATAAATGATACTGAATACTGGGTTACTGTATTGACTTTAGTAAGGCCTCCTTATCCAAGTGACGTTGATGTCTGGAGGGCAGATCATTTGCTACTAACTCACTCTGAAAAAATACTGGCAATAGACGCTTCAACCACAAAAATGACCGATGTTAAGGGAGTCTTCAACCTTAATCAAACTCCTCAGATCTACTATGGAGAAGGCGGCTTATGGAAAGAAGTCGATGAGGTCTACTTGAATATACCGGGATTCTCAGAAACGCATCTGCCAGACTATCAAGGGTCTCTATCTTACGATGAGGACCCTGATTATGTCTACAGAGGATTTTGGAGGGCTTGGAAGTTCTATGGTATGTGGAGATGGGATTTTGCCCAAGGGGATTACGGTGACATAAGTGCCCTCGTGAATAGAGACGTTAATGAGAGGGTATCAAAAATTCTTTTGCCAGGGCTAATAAAGGAATCTGATGCCTATCCGGTTATCGACGAAAAAGGCAATCTATACCTGCTTTACTGGGTTTGGATAATTCATGACTCTCCTCATGGATTTTGCGACTATCCGGAACATACTCAAAATCAAATCTCGCGTCTATTCGCCGTAGTGCTGGTGAATCTAAAAAATGGGAAGATAGAAGGATACTTAATGAATAGAGAAAGAGAAGATTATCTACTTTCTTTCTATCACTCCTTTTATAAGCAGTGGGATAAAGCCATACCAATCTGGCTCGAGAATCAGCTTAGATACCCAGAGGAATTTCTAGAAAGGCAGATAGATGTTTACAATTGGTACTTCCAAAATGACTTCCAGAAATGGCAAAGAAACGAGTTCTATGAATTAACATTAGGCGAGGATGGAAAACCAATTGAAGACGTAAGATACATCGTAATGCCAATTGACGGTAAATTAACCTGGTGTGCAGTGAGGCTTGTCGAATGGTATAAAGGCACTACAAGGAACTTGGCCGGCATGTACGTTGCTCCATCAGGAGAAGAAACAGGAAAAGTCTATTTCGTGGATTTTAAAGGAAAGACGATAATTGGTCCATCGATTGCTCTATCAACTGTAAGAAGCAATCCAGAACTGACAAAACATCCTTATTTTCCCCAGTGGAAGAGTGGAAACATCTTAATGTATTCCCTTGGCCAGCAATTCTATTATATCATTCCCTACTATAAGGAAGAGGCAGCCATGCTTTTGCCCCAGATGGTAGCAATTGTCAATGCACAGGATCAGTCAATGGGATTTTACATTCTCCGAAACCCCAAAGACCCTATCGAAGTTTCAATGGCAACAACCTATGCCTTGGAACAGATCGGGGTAAAAGTTGCTAAAGAAATCGAGATAAACGGAACTTTGATTGAAAAATATGAGTATGTCGAAAACGGAAACACTCGATGGCTTCTAAATATCCAACTTGAGAATGGTACAGTCGTTGAGGTTTTAGCCAAAGCTGAGGCGCTTAACATAGAAGAGATAAGCAAAATAATCCATCTGAAAATTGGAGATGACATAACAGTAAGAGTAGATGAAAACAAATTTGTCATAAAAGTCCTTCATCCCTAGAGGTGAAAGGATGATTCCTTGGATAGCAATCGCAATCTACTTTCTTTTTTCCACCCTTTTGAGCCTTTTAATAGGCTTAGATGCCCAAAAAAGAGGCCTAAAAACTGAAGAGGTCTATGGCTGGGCGGGTGTGACTTTCATCTTTAGTCTGCTGGCACTATTATTATATCTTGCCGCGATCGTTCCTCGATCCACAGTCCAAATGTTTTGTCCAAAGTGTGGCAAAAAAATTCAGATCGATTGGAAACATTGTCCCTATTGTGGATATGAATTCAAAAGAGAACAACACTAATCAAACTCTCAATTTTGAGAGGCGGAAAAATTTTCTACTTTTTTATTTTCAAAGTATGATCGAATAAGATTGCTTTATAGACTCGGAAGTAATTCATCAAGCCTCGTAATAGGCATCCGCCCTTAAAGTGTTTCAAACAATTTCTATCTACGCAAAAGTTTGAAAACAGAAAGGAACACTCCTACATGAAAACCCTAATTAAAAAGCTACATTATGAAGGAGAGAACACGAGCAGCGTCTGCAGCGTCTTCAGCTTTGTCTGCTGAATCCTCCAAAAGTTGAAGGACATCCCTCAAAAGAATTAGGGCTGGAAAGTCAAGTTTGCTGTTGAGGAGTTTTATTTCGAGTTCGCGGTAAAGTTCATCAACAACCCGTTCAGCAACTTCAACATCCTTGGCTTTTTCCATGGTCTTAGCCGGACCATAATTAAGAACCATCATTGTCTCCCTAAGCCTAAGTATGGTTTCCAAAACCGCCTCTGAAAGCTTCAACAAATCCTTCTTTATGTCCATGGGAACACTCCAGTTGTGCTCCATAATTTCAACTAGGCGGAAAGCTATGCCTTCAGAGAAGTCTGCAATCTCGCTGGTCAAGCTAGTAAATCTTAGGAAGTCTTCTCTGCTGAGCAGAATAGCCCCTATCTCAGCCAGCTCCTGCGAAACGAGCCGTCTGGCGTTGTCAACCTCATCCTCGCAACTTCTAATCTCGTTGAAAAGTTGTCTAGTTTTTTCCCCGTCATTCTTTATAAAGTAATCTATCATCTGAGGGACCTTTCTAGTTAAGTCCAAGACCCTTCTAAGATGGTCTTGGCTAATACTCAATGCTCTTCGTTTCACACGATGTTCAGTTTCTGCTGGAAGCACCAAACCTTTTCCGCCCCATAACAATGGATAATTTTTCTAACATTAGATACGCTGAAGTATTAAAAAACTTAGCGAAAATCAGCTTTCAAAAGGCTTGCCTAAATGCTCAAAATTAATTTTCCATTTAAAGTACTTGTGCAAAAGCCCTGGTAACTCTTCAATTCGGCTTCTAACCTGTTTCCACGAGTCACGGTCTCGAATGGTGACCGTGTTATCGTCTAATGTTTCGTAATCAACAGTTATGCCTAAGGGTATGCCAATTTCGTCTGCGCGGGCGTATCGCCTACCAATAGAGCCTGCCTCATCGTACTCGGCTACGAAGCCTTCATCAAGAAGCATCTTATGCAATTCCAACGCTTTTTCAGGCAGTCCATCTTTGCTTACAAGGGGATAAACGCCAACTTGTAAGGGCGCGATGTCTCGTGGGAAACTTAGTATTGTCCTGTCGTCTTTGACACGATAAGCGTACTCAAGAGCTACATATACAAGCCTGTCCGAGCCGAAACTTGGTTCAACAACGTGAGGAATGAAATGTTTTCCACGTTCCATAACTTTTTGACGAGTAACTTCTATATGCTCTGGCAAAATCTTGTATTTTCCAAGCATGTAATAGCCTCTTTTGCTGATAGACGCCTCAACTTCCTCCGAGCCAACTTTTGAAAACATCTCCGCAACCTTCGCAGCCTCCGCCTTAAAGACTGGCCCAAGCTTAGCCATTACAGGCTTTATGATGAGCTGTTTCCTTTCAACTGGCTTTTCATACTCCTTGAAAACACGCATGTCTTCGCCGCTGAACTCCATGTGCCGCTTCAGATCATAATCAGTTCTGTAAGCGTGTCCAGAAACTTCAACCCAGCCCCAACGTTCAACATAAACCTCCTGATCAAAGCTTTGAAGCGAGTAGTGGGCTCTCTCCCACGGAAGCTTCTCGATGAAGCGCTGCTTTTCGGCTGGAACGCCTAAATCAATTAGTAATTTTTTTGCTAAAGCCATGAACACCGCTTGCCACTCAGCTTTGATGTAGCCTTTCTTCAACGCCTCTTTCACTGCGACTTCGATGGTTTCCTCTGAACCTCTTAATTTGTTTTCGGCTAAAAGAAGACGCAACTTCTCATTTTCAACCTCTTTCAAGAGAGAACAGTTTGGCTCTTCCGGATCGAAGAAGAATTCCAAATCTATTATTGTAAACTCTCTCAATCTTATTAGGCCCTGCCTCGGCGAAATCTCATTTCTTAAGGCGCGACCTATCTGTAAAACGCCGAAGGGGAGCTTCTCCCGCGCCGCCTCGTAGAGACGTTTAAATTCCACGAATATTCCTTGCGCGGCTTCAGGCCTTCCGTAACCAACCGCTTCTGAATATGGACCTATAGTTGTTTTGAACATTGTTAGGAAGTGTTTAGGCTCGTTGAGGGTGCCGCCGCACTCTGGACAGCGAATCTTATGTTTTTCGATAGTTTCTTCTAGTTCTTTTAGGCTCAGTTTTTCAGCTTCTGATTCGCTGATTTTCGCAAATTCCTGAAGTAAGTGGTCTGCATGGAATCTTTTTTTACATTTTAGGCACTCAACCATAGGCTCCTTAAAATGGTCTACATGACCTGAAGCTTCAAAAACCTTCTTTGGTGAGATTATGGGCGATTCTATTTCTAGAATTCCGAGCTTGTTGACGAAAAGTTCTCTAAGTTTCTTTTCAATGTTCTGCTTCAATTTCGCGCCCAAAGAGCCATAAGTTACAAAGCCGCTTGCGCCGCCGTATATTTCGTATGATTGCCAAAAGAAGCCCCGTCGGCGAGCTAACTCGTTAATTATCGTGAATTTGTCTGTTGATTTTGTTTCGTCGTTCATGTCGTTCAACCTTCTTTATGCGTAAATTTCAAAGATTTTAAGGCTTACTAAAAATAATAAGTGGTTATAAATAACAAGTTTGGTGATTTGAAGTTGCAAGTCCTAAGTCGGGAAGAATTGTTAGATTTAGTTGATGGTGCGGCGATTTTTTCGGCTGGGGGCGGCGGCGACCCTGAAGTTGGTTATAGGTTGGTTGACAAACTCGTTTCCGAGGGCTATACAGTCAAGCTTATAAATCCTTCAGAAGTGCCAGACAGCGCAAAAGCTGTGAATTTCGCATGTGTCGGCGCTACCACATCAATTGAGTATGATTCACAGGCTGCAGTGAAAACTTTAAGGGTTTTAGAAGAATATGCGGTTTTCACTGCTTATGCCACAATAGCTGTGGAGCTAGGCGGTTTCAACACTCTGGCCGCGGCTGATGTTGCCGCCAGAAGAGGGATTCCAATAGTGGATGCTGATGGAGCTGGAAGGTCTGTTCCTGAAGTCCATTTAAAAGTTTACACAATCGATGATATTCCCTTAGCGCCAATGATAGTCGCAGATTTACACGCAGAAAATGTGGTTATTGTAAAGGAGACAGCGGATTCGAAAGCTGCCGAGCGAATTGCACGAGTCTTGGCTACAGAATGGAACCAAAGCGCATACACAGCAAGGAGAATCTTAACAGGTGCTCAAGTGAAGACTTCGCCGGTTCCACTTACTTTGTCAAAGTCCATGCATATTGGAAAGTTGCTAAGAGAAAGCTCTGAGCCCTTTAAGGCGGTTTTGAAGGAGACAGGTGGAGTTAAGCTTTTTGAGGGCGAAGTTGAAAGCTCTGAATCAAAAACTGAAGGAGGTTTTACTTTTGTTACTGTAAAACTTCGTGGGACACATGAATATACGGGCAGCATATTTGAATTCAAAGCTAAAAACGAGGTGCTTGTCGCTTACAGAGACGGGAAACTGGCAGCAATTGCTCCGGACATAATAACTCCTGTGCACCCAGAAACAGGCAAGTGTATAACCGCAGAAAAAATCAAGAAGGGCGATAAGCTCGCAGTTCTGGGCTTACCCGCGCCAAAAAAATGGATGTCTAGGAAGGGGTTAGAACTTTGGAAGGATACCCTTAAAAGAACGGGAATATTTGAGGAATACGTACCGATTGAAAGATTGACAATCTAATGCGCCTATTCTAGTTTTAAATGCTCAGCGATTTTCACGTTTTGCATTTTTCCATTTTCGTTTATCTCGAATTCAAGCATTATGCGGTCCGTTGCGTTTTTCTTGCTGTTAAACTCGGTTCCGCAATTTCCACATTCAATGTCTGACTCCATTTCCACAACATACCATGACGCATCCGCATAGTAGCGTCCACAGTTTGGGCAACGTATAACCGCCACATCCAACCAAGCCTTCATGTTTGAATGCCTCCATTTCAGCCATAATTCAGCGTAGCCTTTTATAAGACAATCGTAGAAAGAAATGCCAAACAGGTGGCGAAACTTGCCCAAGATAAAAATTGCTTTAGTTGGTGTGGGAAACTGTGCATCAGCCCTCCTTCAAGGATTACAATACTATAGCAATAGTGGGAAAGAAGAAGAAAGCATTGGACTGCGCAACCTCTATCTTGGCGGCTTTCATCCAAGAGATATCCAAATCGTTGCAGCCTTCGATGTTGACAACCGAAAAGTTGGAAAAGACTTGGCTGAAGCAGTCTTTGCACAACCAAACAACGCTCCAAGAGTAATTGATGTTCCACCGACTAATGTCACAGTTCATAAAGGTCCAGTCATGGATGGCGTTGGCGAATACACAGGAAACATTGTGCAGATAAGCAGTATGCCCGAAAAAAATGTTACAAAAGCCTTGAAGGATGTAGGAACAGAAATTGTGCTTAATCTACTTCCGAGTGGAGCTGCGAAAGCTTCTCAATGGTATGCCGAACAAGCATTGAATGCTGGTTGTGCCTTTGTTAACGCTACGCCTAACTTTATTGCCAGCGACGCTGCATGGGCTAAGCGTTTCGAAGAGGCTGAATTGCCACTTGTAGGGGATGACCTAATCGACCAGGTGGGGGCAACTACACTGCATAAGACCTTGCTGAGGCTACTTTCGATGAATGGTGCTCGAATCACTGAAACCTATCAGCTTGATGTTGGCGGAGGCACAGAATCTCTAGATACGCTGGAAAGAACGAGAGATGTTAAGCGAACTGTTAAAACAAAGTCTGTTGAGGCGGCTTTGCCATATAAGGCTGAGGTTGTGGCTGGTTCGACAGACTATGTGGACTTTTTGGAGAATAAACGTGACAGTTACTTCTGGATTAGGGGAGTATACTTCTGTAATGTGCCGATGCAAATAGACTTGAAACTTTCAACCGTTGACGCGCCGAATGCAGGCTCTGTCCTATTTGATGTGATTAGGGCTGTTAAAATAGCTTTAGATAGGAAGCTGAAGGGAGCAATATTGCCAATTTGTGCTTATGCCTTTAAACATCCGCCTCAACTGGTGCCACTTGAGGTTGCTGAAGAAATGTTCGCTGAATTCATCACAGAAAAAGCATAATCAAGCATTATTCTGCAGCATATCTTTTCAGTTCACGTATTACTTTCTCCTTCACTCCACTCTGCTTCATCTTCTCCTTCAACAAATCTATCGTTTTTATCGGTGTTGGATCTATGCCCCGCAATATAGCCAAATACATGCTCGTGAAATCTCCAATACAAACAGTGGATAACATTTTGGCCAATCTACCTTTACCCATGCTCCAAACTTCAAAGACTTTCAAAGAGTCTCTGCATACCAACTCCTTTGTGGCCTCGATTCTTCTTCGCATTTCGTCTGGCTCATCATGGTCTCGAATGAAGACTATGGAAAAGCACCTTGCAAGTTCCTTCGCTGCTTCCCAGCCCACGATTTCATTATGGTTAAGTTCTGGGAGAAGCTCCCATTTCGATGGAACTTTGCTATTTTCATTGAACTGTTGCTTAAAACGTTGGGCAACAGCACAATAAATCCCGAATCCATAAACAACAGGAACTGTGCCATTAAGGTTTAATGCCAAAGTCTTAGAAAAGTTATCGCTAAGCTGTTTTTCAGGTAAATTCGCATCTACCACTTGTTTTAGGATTTTAACAGCTTCAGAAATTTCTGAATTAACATCCGAAACTAAGCCAATTTTTTCTAAGAAGACCAACACAGGCAGAAACAGATATGGGAGAGCAGCGCGGGGAGGAATCCCAGAAGGAATACGCAAGTGGGGCACATTCAGTTTTTTAGCGAATTCGAGAAGTTTTCCTTCTGAGCTTACGCAGACAGTCATACATTTCCTCTTAATCGCGTCTAGAAATACGCTTAGAGATTCTTCGGTCTCTCCGGAGTAGCTCACAACGAATACTATGGTATTTTTATTTGCATATGCTGGTAGGGAGTATTCTCTGTTGACTTCAATGGGAACAGTTATTTTATCTCTTGCCCAGTCTTTTAGAAGCGCTCCACTAATGGCGGAGCCACCCATGCCAGCGACAATAATTGTTTGCGGTTTGGGATGAATAATTGACACAGCTTTGGCTAGTTTTGCGGCTTCCCCGTAATGTTCAGGAGCTTTAACGCAAAAAGAAAGCATGTCGCTCTTATCAATTTTTTTAACCTCGTCAAGCTTATTCAAAATTTTTACTTTTGGCAATTTCCTTTCACCCTCTTCACCGTTTGTAAAATTTTATATTATGCTTCTAGCTTTTAAGCAGAAGGTCTATATAGCAATTTTAAGACTTTATCTGTGAAAAATAATGTTTTAGAAATGACTAGGGCGGAAAATCAGGTTTGTACAAGAAACAACTTTCAATAGCCATACCTGCTTCAGTTGTTTCTGACACGCCACATTTACGTGAGAAAACCTCGAAGATAGGTTTGATTGGAAGAGCCGCAGCGATTTTTAGGGTTGACGAAATCATAGTTTATCCAGATAATCCAAAGGTTAACCAAACAGCCGACATGGATTTGGTTGCTACACTGCTTGCTTACATGGAGACGCCGCAGTATCTGCGAAAACAACTTTTCAAGCTTAAACCAGAGTTGCGATATGCGGGCATACTCCCACCATTGCGAACACCACACCATCCGTTAAATCGCAAAGTGAAAAATCTGAAGATAGGAGAACACCGAGAGGGCGTCACCTTGTCCAAAACGAGGGAAGGCACGCTTTTAGACATCGGTGTTGAGCAACCAACATTAATCCCGAACAGGCAGTTGCCCACAGGTAAGCGAGTTACGGTGAAGGTTACAAGGATTGATGGGCGAGTTGAGGCTGAGCTGGCAAATCGTGACGAAATACCAGAATATTGGGGCTACATCGTTACTATGGAAGAGCATCCCTTTGGGAAGATGGTGAAAAGCAGAGGCTTCGACTTAACCATCGCCACTTCTAAATATGGTACTTCATTTGTCAATGTCGCTGAGAAGATAGCTGAAAAATGGAGAAAAGCAGAAACTATTCTCCTAGCCTTCGGAGCACCGACACAGGGTCTCTACGAAATAGTTAGATGTGAAGGACTTAGCTTGGACGATGTTGTGGATTTTGCTGTTAACACCATTCCAACGCAGGGAACTGAAACCGTTCGAACAGAAGAAGCGCTTATTGCTTCTTTAGCAATTTTGAACATGCACCTTCGCTTTAGGGTTTAAATTCAAATACGTTAACTTCGATTATTTTCTTTTTTAATTATGTGGAATGCATAATTCCCTAGGATAAGTCGGTTCTTGAGGCTTCACCCTTGGAAAGAGGGAACTGAAGCCAAGGTAATAAATCCCTCAGCGGAGTCGAGGTTGAGGCCCTAGAACTAACAATTGACCCAACCACTGGTAAACTCAAGGAAACAAGAATACTACTGCCTTAAGAACAAAATCACGGCGAAGAAAAAGTGTTCTCAGAGGTAAAGAAATAAATGTCTGTTTCGCCTATGCGCGTGTATGTACTTCGACATTGCAATGCCATTGACGCTTTTCTTCGTTACCCTACTTTCCGTATTTTTGAATGAAAAAACTGATAGGAAGTTGAAATCTGTTTTGGAAGAAAGAAAATTCGCTTTGAGAGACGCAATTTTGCTTTTGGCAGCGATGGCGGCCATGGTGTCTCTTATAGCCTTTATTCCGCAAATGGCCATCATGACAATATTCTTATTCTCCTATTCTACGCTGCTCTTCATATTTACATATCTGTTTTCAAACAAGCGATGGTATGTGGCAACGCTGATGCCCGCATTGTTTGTATTTCTATATCTTTTTTTCAATAAAACGCCCATATGGTCTAACTATTTGATCAACCTTTATGGCGTAATTTTTGCCATACTGATCACACTTTATCTCGGAAGCCTTTTTACATGGAAAACCTCGCTCGTTTTTGCAGTTCTCCTAACCATTATGGATGCAATCTTAGTTTTTACGGGAACAATGGGTTCCGCAGCAACTGCGACTATAAGTCTTAATCTTCCCGTACTCATCACGGTACAAACCTTACCTGCAGTGGTTTTGGATGGAAAAATAGTTTATATGCGACTCGGCTTGGGTGACTTGTTTTTCGCAGGACTGCTCGCCATACAAACTTTCAAAACGTATGGTAGAAATTTTGCAATTCTATCGGTTATTGCGATGGCTACGTCGTTCTTTATTTTCGAAGCCGTCCTCTTGACTTACGGCCCAATAGCTTTTCCAGGCACATTAATGATTATCTGCGGATGGCTACCATTAGCACTATGGAAAAGACTGAAACATTAAATGATATTTATAATATTGCCAGTATGCAAAAATGTTAATTCGGAAAATAGGGATTAGTCAGAGGAATAATCCTCTTCATCTTTAGCAGTGTTTCTTGTCTTTACACTCTACGTAATAGCGTCCATCTTCAGTTTTCTTTACTTTTCCACGTTTTTTAATCAGCGTTTGAAGAGCCCTTTCGAGATAGCGTCCAGATATTCCAGCTTCTTCTGGTTTAACCGCATTTTCTTGCGAGGTCGCATTTGCTTTTTTAAGCATTTCTAAGCAATGTCGTTCATCTCCTAAAAGAGCCGCTACTACTTCCATTTTTATAGCCTCTTAGTCTTCTATGAAAACAGGAAATACTGTGCATATTTCTATGTCTATCGGTAGCCAAGTTCCGTACCAGCTAGGCGAACCGGGCGGCGGGTTTTTGTAGAAGAATGGTAGCCACAGCCGACCATGGAAGTCTACTGTAACTCCTCCAGCGTTGGTGGGAGAAAATGCTGCAACTCTGAAGAAATATGCACTGCACACGGAAAATCCAAAAACGCAAGCACTCTTGAAAGCCCTACACATTCTTAACAAGCCCATTCTAAATCCTCAATACTCAAACCAATGACAATGAAAAGAATTGCTGAATTGCCTTAGTTTCTTCTGGGCTAACGTTTAGATTTGAGAAAAGAGGAATTAGGAGATTTTTTGCAATTTTTGACAGTGTTTAAGGACTATGTTGTCTATCGTCTTGCACAGAACTTGGAATACTTCTTCAACTCCTAAATTGTCGGTGTCCAAAATTAAGAGAAATGGTGCGAAATCCTCTCCCAGGCTAAAACCGTAGAGCTTCTTATAAATAGCCTTCGTCCCTTCCTCTTTCTTCGTTAAAGCTTCCAAAGCCTGTCGAACACTTACTCCATCCCTTTTAGCTATTCTTCCTGCCCTAGTCTCTGAAGAAGCCTCCAACCATATCTTAAAACCTTTCTTAAAAAGCCATGGCATGGTCCAACTATCCAAGACGACATTCCCTTGCTGTGCCGATTCCAAAAGTTTCTTGTCAACCGCCTCATCAAATTTTGGGTCTTTGCTTCTTTTTTCTAGAAACCGCATCCCCTCTTTGCTTTCCCACCAACCGCGTTTAAAAGGTTTATAGTCTTCTTCCTTCGCTAAGGCTTTAAGTGCGTTTCCACCCGAACAGTATTTCAACCCATACTTTTCAGCAAGTTTTTTGGCCAAGGTGCTTTTTCCGCTTCCAGTCATTCCGCAGACGCAGATAACTATAGGTTCTTTAATAATCTCTTTTGTTTTGGTTTCCGCAACCATTGGTTTACCTCAAAATCTAGTGTTTATATGGCTCTTGTCGCTAGTTTTAAAGCATTTTTAAGGCAGTTGTGGCATAATTGCCCGCCATACGGACGCCAGACCCTTCTTTTGCTTCGGTTAAGTTTGTGTATCCCTACCGAGTTGAGATGTGGTATCCCAGCCAGAGGTTTGCCGCATAGAGAGCAGGAAGGTGTAGACGCGATTTCCCTATCGTAGTGAATTCTACTTTTACAGCTTGGTAATGTTACTTTTAAGCGTTTTTTGCTTCTCGTACGTAAACGGGGTTGAGGCATAGTTTCGCTTCCTATTCTATGGGCATTATGCCCAGTAGTCGGGATGCAAGTGTTCCAAAAAACATAGAACAAATCAAATACCACCAGAAAACGTTTATCCCTCCAATACCTGGAATGTACGCTACAGTACTTGCTTCAATGTACACCGGTATGACAAACCAGATGAGGATGTAGCTGAAGGAAAGTCCAAACAAGACTAACTGGGGTTTAGCCATTTTTTTCTGCATATTGAGGATTTGGGGTTCTTTCTTTTTCAGTTTTTCAAGAAGTTTCTTGTCCTTTGTGCGTAACGCTTGGGTTGTCTGGGCACGGTGTTCAGAAATTTCTTTCTGCATCGTTCTATATCGTTCCCAGCCGACAAATCGGCTTATTAAAAGGCGATTAATAGAGGAGTTGATGAATGAGATAGTCATACAAATTAACATCATCACAATAGTGGCCACAGGCAGTCCTACAATCATCGTATCTCCTCCATCATTACTGGATTTCCTTAATACTTCTTCTTGTTGTCTTCTTCCCATTAATAACTATTTTTACTCCGGGGTTTATTCTCCGAGTATCCGTCTAAAGGCTGGATACATTTCGGCGGCTCTTTCCCGCATTAATATCTCATAATACTGATAGACTATTCCCACAGAAAGCAGAATACCCATTCCTGAACCAAAAACTCCGAAGAAGTCTGAAACGCCAGCAATTAACCCTACAACTATTCCTCCAAGAATTGTGACTGTGGGAATGTAACGTTTAAGAATGGACTCCACAGCCTTTCCAGATCGCCTATATCCGGGTATCTGCATACCTGCATCAACAAGCTGTTTGGATACTGTTGATGGTCCTAAACCGCCCACTTCAAGCCAAGTGAGTGAAAAGACAACACAGAAGGCGACAAGAATTCCTAAATAGCCAAACGCTCTATCGGGACGTGCCATTGCATTTGTGAGGCTATGTGGCGCAGTTACATAATAGACAAGCCCTCCGATGGGCTCAAGATTTCTTTGACCGCCCTCTCCAGCGGTGGTCCATTGATACTGTCCTAGAAGGTCAAGCCAAAAGTTTCGCCCCGGATCAGGCTGGCCGCTCATGCTCCAGAAAAGTTGTGAAAAGAGATAAACGTTAGCAAAAAGAGCGGATGCAAAAATTACTGGGAGGTTGGACACGTATAGGAGCTTTATCGGGTATCGGCTGCGGTATCCTTTATAACCAGCATAGGATAACGGCAACTCTACTCTTATTCCTTCCATGTAAATTATGATTAGAAAAGCGGCAATTGTGGCTATAAATCCGATTAGGGATGGATATGCACCAACTCCGAATATCCACGATGTTATCGGCTCGTTGCCAGCCAAAACGATTGTGAGCGCTCCAACGAATAATCCAGTTCCAGGGGAGAAACTTTGCCAGAGAATGTGCTGTGCAACACCAGCCATGATGAAGAGGCTTATTCCGCTGCCGAATCCCCAGCCTTTCTGGACAAGCTCATCTAACAACATTAAAGTTATCCCAGATGCTAAAAGCTGCAGGAAAATTATTGTGGCCGTGGTCCCTGCTAGAGCGCCATACATTCCGCTGATTATGTAAGCTGACGCTTGAACCCCTGTGAGGATTATGGAGAAGGTTTTGCTTGCAGTTGTGAATAAGCTTCTGTCCTCTGGATGTGACATGTCGCATTCTATCATCGCGGAACCCACCAGAAGCTGCAGTATTAGTCCAGCCGTGACTATTGGACCTATTCCAAGCTCCATAAGGGTGCCTCGGCTTGAAGCAAAAATTACTCTTAAAGCGCCGAGTCTCTCTTCTTCTGTTGTGGGGATTCCGTAGAGAGGAATCTCAGACATTATTAAGTAGATGATTAGCGCTAGGGCTGTCCAGAAGATTTTCTCGTTGAATCCGACTCTGCGTTCAGGAACCCTAATCTCTGGGAGAATTCTTGCGACGGGTTTGAATAGGCTTAGGAACCTACCAGCCATAGGTTAATCGCTACGCTCCCTTTTCTTTGGCTTCTATCAGGATTTTTCCGCCAGCTTCTTTTATTTTTTCAACAGCAGACTTTGAGCAAGATGTCACTTTCACGATTAATGGTTTTGTAATTTTGCCCGTTCCGAGAAGTTTGGTATAACCAAAAGATGTCAGATCTATGGAAAATTTGCCCCTTTGCTTTTTTGCTGAAATTTTCTCAGCTATTTCGTCGAGTTTTCCAACGTTTATAACATTTACTTTTTGCCTAAGACTTTTTGGTGAAGTGAATCCCCTTTTGCCGAAATAGTCTGGTTCATATCTTACAACGTATGACCATAGATGTTTATGTCGTCCAACCTTTCGCATCCCTTTAGAACTAGTTTTTCTATGTTGGCCTACCCTGCCGTAACCTTGAGTTCTTGAACCTCGTTTCTTTCTGATTTTTCTAAGTTTATGCGGCATTTTTAACCAGCTACTTTGTCTATTGGTTTTTCTTCGATAGCCTTTTTTAATCGTATTTCAAGCACACCATTCTTATATGTTGTACGTATGTTGTCTGGAATCACTCTTTTAGGAAGATTTAAACTTTTATAGTATTTTCGTTCTGAAGCCTCAGCAGATAAGGTTAACTGTTGATCTTTTACGTGGATTCTTAGATGTTCCCTCTTGAATCCTGCGAACTCGGCAACAACTATTATTTCATTTTTTTCTTCGAGAACATCAATTAAGGGCTCTGGCTCTCTCCATTTTCTCTCTCTATAACTCTTTGGGAATCTATATCTGTAAGGAAATGTCTGCCTTTTAATCCTTGAATCTTTGATTCGAAATATCTGAGGATCATCTTTTTCTTTAGCTCTTCTGAAGGCTCTGAGAGTGTGGAACCTTTTTGAACGTTTTCTAACTCTCCGCCACCTTGCGCTCAATTTGCCTCTCCTCGGATACAATGGCATTTCCAAAGTAGCTATAAAACGTATCGCAAGTAAATATGAAAAGGGCTTAGATCATACGCTTTATCAGTTCGTTGATTTTTTCTCCACGGTACCCTAGCTCGCCGCCCATCCCATAACCCTTTTTTGTCTTTCCTTTAAAGCCCTTTGTTGGCGGATGTAGCCTAAAAAAAGGTTGCACATCTGGCGGCTTCCAATATTCAACACGACAACTGAAAACTGCTTCTGCAAGCTCTTCCAATGATTTGTAGCCAATTTTCTGAGCGTATTCATCTGTTAATTTCTTGTTTCCAGCTAGTCTTCCTCTCTCCTTCATTAGCATATGAACAATTTCTTTTGAGGCTTCACCCCATGTAATGAAGTTCTGTGCTGTTTTTAGCATTCCAACAAATGATGAGCGATCATCAATTAACACAGCATAATTATTTCTTGTTAGATGAAGCATTTGTAGAGTTTCTCTAACTTGTCGTGAGGCTCTGATGGCTCCGCGAATTCTTACAACCACAATGCATGTACGTTCTTCCGCTTTTTCACCCAATCATTTCACCCAATCTGTTGGAGTTATTAGGCTGTAGGTTTTCTTTATCGCGTCGAAAACTGCATATGCGAAGGAGGGAACAGTTCTTGTTGAACCATAGCTTCTGGTCCAGCAGTCTTTTATGCCAGCAAGGCTTAGAATTACTTTTGCAACTTCGCTTGCGACGAGACCTAAGCCTCGTGGTCCTGGAATAACATTTATCTTTACACCGCCACATTTGCCCTCTACCTGAAAAGGTATTGAGTGGGGTTTTCCACAGCCACATTCCCAGCTACCGCACCCTCGCCTCACAGGAACAATTTTTAGGCGGGCATCCGCAGCAGCTTTTTCTATGGCTGTCCGCACCTGGCTTGCTTTTCCAGAACCCAAACCCATATAGCCGTCTCTGTTTCCAACGGCAACTATTGCCTTAAACCTTGATTTTTCGCCAGCATCTGTTTGTTTTTGAACTAAATTTATGTTTATGACTTCTTCTTGCAGGTCTGGAAGTAATGCATCAGCAATTTGGGGTTCACGTACTTGCAAGCCTTCCATAAAAACTTCTTCAATGGATGTGATTCTGCCTTCTTGAATCATCTTTCCGAGGCGGGTTCTTGGAACCCACTGCTCTAAACTTTCTGTTGCGCTTTTCTTAGCTGTCAAGTCTTCTTACCCTCACTCTTAAACGCGGAAATAATATCCTTTTTGACTTTTTCAAAATGTTTGGGAAGGCTTTCTGGGGGAAGTTTTTGTTCTAAATATTTCGAAAACTTAGATTGATATTCTTCAGGGTTGGATGATAAGCGCTCCGCATACTGTGCAACATGTTCGCCCTTCATTCTCTTTTCATCAGGTAGTTTCTCCTCACTGTGCTGCACATTTATTCCAGCGTCCAAAACTCCCTTTAATACGCTGAGAACCCTTGAACCCTTGCAAGGTGAATGTAACCCTATGTCTAGAATTGCTTCACGTATGCCTTGAGCTTTGGCTTTTAGTCCGCAAAGAAGCCCTGTTAGATAGGCTGCTGGAATATTTCCTTTGGAAGCTTTCCATCCATACTTTTTCGCCAGCTCCCTACTGTGAGCCGAAACTAAAACCTCATCTCCATGGGGTTTAGCCACAATAATTTGGGCAATTACATTGTTAAGTGTGCCTCGAACTACTAGTCTGGGTTTTCCTGAAAGCACCAATGCCTTTCTCAATCTATAGTCTGTTTTTCCCTCCCTTCTTCGTCGGAACGGAACGCAATAGCGTGAGCCTCGAGCCATTAGCGTTTCCTCCAAAGGTCATGCGTCTTTAGGTAGCGCTCTAAATCGGCAACAGACTCGAATCTGCCGCTGCTGGCCATCCTGTACAGCGTTCGGTATGTAGTCTCAGTAATAATTCTGCTGGTTTTTAGTTTGCGTAGGTTTTTTCTCAAAGCTCGAATCTTACTCATCCAAGCCTCTTTCTTAGAAATTTTCGCATGAACAGCTCCACTTCTGCTGCCGGGTCCACGCCGTCTTCCCTTCTTTTTCTTCTTATGAATAATTCGTGCCCTAGCTCGGCTCACGCCTTTTTCTGGCAACGGTTTAATGATATCTTCATGGATTAATTTTCTAATTTCCTCTCGAGTTATTGCAGCTTCTACATCATCTATTCTTTCAGGGTCTATCCACACACGGTTCTGCCCAACTTTTAGTATTTGCGCTGCCAGACGCCGCTGACTTTTAAGAGTTGTCATTGTTTTTCTGTCCTGCCTTTACCTTTACGTTTCTTTGTCTCTTTTCGTTTACGTTTTGGTCTTTCTTTTTCTGTTGCTTCTTTCGCTTCTTCCTTTTCCTCAATTTTCTCTTCTATCGATTCTTTTTCTTCTTTGATCACTTCCTTGGCTTCTTTGAGGTTTAGAATAGTTATTTTCCTTTTTCTTGCTTCGGCGAGGATTTTGGTTCTTTTTCTTTTCCCGACTGTATGTGCAATTCTTATAGCTTGAGTTTTTGGGTTGATTTTCTTTATTTCCCCAGAATTATATACTAGAACTTCTTTGTAGCCGGATGGATGGAGTCCCCTTGCAACTTTTGGTCCTCTGTATCCAACGCTTGCAGTTGGTGGCCAACCTTTAATTTTCCTTCGCATTTTATTGTCTAAGCCTCGCGGTCTGCGCCAGTTTTTCTTCAAGCGTCTGTACCGCCAGCTTTCCTGTCTTACAAATTTGGGCTTCCTCTTTTTCGCGCGTTCCCTTATTCTTAGAGCCTCTTCTGCGCTGATCGTGTCTTGAGTTGTCATCCTTCCATTCCCTCGCTTCGTTCATAAACGTATATGCCATCTAAGAAAACGCGAGGATCTTTTCTTCTCACCTTGGTAGCCTGTTCGATGTTTGCTGCTGTTTGACTTACATCTTCAAGATTTATGCCTTGAACGATTATGTCTTCACTTTGAACCTTAACTTGGGCGTTGCCAACAACTTTGGCCTTTCTCGGGTTTCGTTCGCCTGTAAAATTTTCGATTAAAATTGTTTTATCCTTAACTTTAACTGATATTGGAAAATGGGAGAAAACTATCTTGAGTTTGCATGTAAAGCCCTTCATAACTCCATTAATCATGTTTTGGATATGTGAATAAACTGTGCCTACGAGAGATAATTCCTTTTTACGGGGCCATTCGGCCCAAATACGGATTGTTTTTCCGTTAATTTCAGTTGATATTGGAATGTGAGAAAAGTCGCGAGTTAATGTTCCTTTCACTCCTTTAACTGTGACCTTCCTTCCCTCGATTGTTACCTCTACGTTTTCTGGGATTTGAATGGTTCTTGAGATTTCTATGGCTCGCATTTAAGAACGCCTTTCTAATAAATGAATGCTAGTATTTTGCCTCCTATGCTTTTTTCCTTCGCCTCTTTATGGGATAGCACCCCTTTTGGGGTTGAAATGACTAATATGCCTATCTCTCTTGATGGAAGAAATTTTTTCTCCCAATTTTCAAATTCTTCTATTCTGATGGAGAAACGCGGTTTGATGGCTCCACACTTGTTTATTCTCCCCAAAAGCTGAACCTTAAACTTTCCAGAGCAGCCGTCATCTATGAATTCGAATTCTCCAATGTAACCGTTTAGCTGCATAATCCTCAAAACTCTGCCTAAAAGTTTAGAGGCTGGGCTAATTATGCATTCGCGTTTATTGCGCATTTCGTTGTTTATGATGGTTGTTAAGCCATTTGCCAATGTGTCCATTGGGATTTTCCTCATTACTCGTATTTTTTAAACCCGAGTTTTTTGGCTACCTCTCTAAAACAATGTCGACATAAATATAAATTGTAACGTCGAATAACAGGTCCATAGGACCCGCATCTGGCACACGGTCTTGTTCCCTTGCCATGTTTCCTTTCTTTTTTAGGTTTATGTTTAGCCACACATTTTCCCTCTAGTTTATACGATTTCAACTCCTAGGGCATCTTTAACAAACACCATGGCTTCATCTGATGTCAAAACATGCCTTGAACTAACCCTTGCTTTTTCTATTCGCCGGTTTTTCACGCGGTATCCGAGACGGCCTAGAGAGACGCAAACATCCATACCGAATATGCCCATGTCTGGGTCATATTTTACGCCTGCGATTTCTATGTGCTCCTTTATACCGAATGAGAAGTTGCCATACCTGTCAAAACTTTCCTTAGGAATTTTGTTGTCGATTACTGGTAAAACCTTCTTTAAGAACTCCATTACCCTTTGTTTTCTGAGCGTTACCATACATGCTATCGGTTCGCCTTTTCTAATTCCGAAATCCCTTATTGTTTTCCTTGCTTTTCTCTTACATGGAGTTTGACCCGTTAAACCTTTTAAGACCATTGTAGCCTTTTCTAACGGTTCGCCGGACTTTCCAACGCTGATGTTAACAACAACTTTTTCGATTCTTGGTCTTAGCATGGGCTGTTCTTTCCATTTTCTGCGGATTTCATCCTCAGACAACTTTGGCTACCTCCGGCAAGGAAATGAGCGGCTTCGCTTCGCCTATTGCAAAGGCAAAGTTCAAAATTGTTTGATAACGGTTGCCTTCCTTACTTTCGATTATTGCAAGGGCATTTCTGCGTTTCTTGCTCTCTGCTTTTTCAATTTCCACTATTTTGCCGTATTTTCCAATGTTTTTTCCGCCAGTTATTACTGCAAAACCATTTTCCTTCATCTTTATTTGTTCAACGATTTGTCTTTCTGGAAGACTTATCTTTAAGGTGTCAAGAGTTTTGTAATAATCCTCCTGCGGATTTCTGGGGTCAGTGACCTTAATTAATATGCTCGAGCCGTCATGGAGATTGAGTTGTATATGTCCATTTCTGACACGAGTTTTGTTCTCTATTCGGCATAACTTGAAAACTGCTTCCTCTTTATCGATTGGATGAAGAATTAAGCCTTTGTAAGATGGCACTACACGGAAGAACGTGTTCGCTTCCGGTATGGAAATAACATCCATCAAACCTACCGGAAAGTCGTCTCTTCGCCTAACTTTTCCATCGACATAAACCTTTCCCAGCGAAACTATTGTTTTAGCCTCTTTCCTAGTCTTGGCAAATCCGAGAATATCACGTAAGACTATAGCCAAAGGCAGGCAGTTTTCAAGGGAATGGGGTCCGGGAGAGGGTTTTACAGCCCATAGAAATTCCTTTCTATGAATCGGCCAGAATCTCGGCGCAGGTTTACGCTTTAACCCTGTTGGTTCTCCCTTCTTACCCAAATTTTCACGTTCCCTTTTCTGCTTTTTTAGTAGTTTTGCGCTTAGCTCTCGCTTTCTTTATTTTCGGTTTTTCTTCCTTTTTTGCTTCCTCAGCCTTTTCTTTCATCTTTTTCTCTGCTGGCTTTTTTGCTGCTTTTTTCTTTCTCCTTTTTGGCTTCTTTCTTGGAGGCTTCTCTTCCACGGCAACTCTTTCTTCAATAGCCTCTTCTTTTATTTCCGCAACCTCTTCCGCTTTCTTAAGGGCTACCTTTTTTCCTTCCAAAATTTTCTTTCGCCATTTGTCGTCGAGGTTCAATGTTGTAATCATGACTTTGGAGGGATGAACTGGGACGAATATTGTGGTTCCATCAACTTTTTCTCGGGTTAAGCCTTCAACGTAAATTCTGTATTTTTCTCGATCTATGCGCGTGATTTTTCCTTCAAATCCCTTGTGGTCTCCTCGCATGATGCGGACTGTGTCGCCGCTTCTTACTGGAAAGGCTTTTATTCTATGTGCTGTCTTCAGCTCTGGCGCAAGAGGTGCAGCAAAAAGTTTGTGGCGTATGTGGTCTGGTGCTTGGTAAAGCATTCTTCTTTGTTTTGTCGGTTTTGTTATTGGCTTTACTGCTTGCATATGCCTTCACCTATACTATTATGCTAGCTGCACTTGCTATTCTTGGCCATCTTTCAGCAGCCTCTTTTGCCACGGGTCCACGAATTTCTGAGCCTTTCATTTCTCCTTCTGGAGTTATTATTACTGCCGCGTTGTCTTCAAATTGAATCCAGACACCGTCGATTCTTCTGTAAGGTTTTCTTTGTCTCACAATCACCGCTTGGAAGATTTTTTTCCTCATATCTGGAGTTCCATGTCTGACAGAGACTGTTATTCTGTCGCCTACTGCAGCCTTTGGATAGCGTCGCAACCTTCCCTTGTAGCCCATAACTTGAACTAATCTCAGTTCTCTAGCTCCGCTGTTGTCAGCGCACTTTAAGATTGAGGGCGGTTGCAAGCCCCTTGAGATTTTCGGTCCGTGTCCAAGCATTCCTCTTGCGACTAGCGCTCTATGCTTTGCCTTTGCGGCCATCTCACTTCTCCTCCAGCTTTTCAACAACAACAAATGATACAGTTTTGCTTATTGGACGGCATTCAGCTATTGTGACTCTGTCTCCTTCTTTGGCGTCTATGCACGGTGGGTTGTGGGAAGGGATGCGGCTGTGCCTTCTTTCATGTCTTATAAATTTTGAAACGTAATGGAGATATTCACGTTTCACTATGGCTGTTTTATCCATTTTTGCGCTGGCAACAACTCCCTCTAGCACGCGACCTCTTATTGGGAGGTCCCCGTGGAAGGGACAATTTCTGTCGTTGCAAGTTCTCTTGGGTTTTTTGAAAGTTAGAGACGTTACCATAACCTCCTAATGCGTTTTTTAAGGCGGTCTTCTGGTCTTCCTACAAGAAGCTTACCATCAATTTCGACTATTGTTCCATCAGAAAACCTAAAATGGAAAACGGCTGAGTCTTTAATGACGTTTTTCCTTTTTCTTTCATGTAAGATTGTGAATTTGTTTTGTGTCTCATCTATTATCTTGCCGGATATTCCAACGTAGTCGGGGTGTCTGCTTTTGGCAACTTTTGCTTCTGTTCCGATGAATTCGTAACGGATTATATCTGGCGTTACTTTCATTTCTTTTTCTTCCCTGCTGCAGTTGCTTTTCCTTGTCCAAGTTTTTGCTCATTCTCTATTGTTAGTATACGGGCAATCGTTTTGCGTAGCTCTCCCATTCTGGCCGGGTTTTCCACAGCGCCGCCTGCTCTGATCATGGTTTTTAATCTGACAAATTCTGTTCTTAACTCGTTTAGTTTTCCCATTCGCTCTTCAGAGGACATATCTCGTATCTCTTTAACTCGCAGTATCGGCATCTATTCGGTTGCCTCCTCTTCTTCGCTTTTTTCTTCAGGTTTTTCTTTGGCAGTCACTTCCAATGTCTCTTCTGGCTGGATGGCTTCGATTATTTGGATTTTGTCTGGAAACTTTGCATCTGGAGGCATTATTCTAACTCTCACGCCGAATATGCCTGGTTTTAGTTGGACGTGAACTTCGGCTTTTCGCATGTATTTTAGTGGAGGGTCTCCGCATCTAGGAAAGTATCCGGCTCGGAACTTCTCATGTCTTGCCCTTTCGGTTCTTAGCTTGCCACTTATGATGATTTCTGCGCCTAGTGCTCCTGCTTCCATAACCTGGTTTAGAGCCCAAAATCCGGCGCGTCTGAAGTGTACGCCTCTTTGCAGGGCTGCTGTAACTCGTGAAGCGACAACATAAGCATTTAATTCTGGAATTTCAATTTCGGAAACAGAAATTTGTGGATTTGAAACTTTGAATTTCTCTTCCAAAACGCTTGCAAGTTCTCTTATTGTTTCGCCACCGCGTCCTATCACCAAACCTGGGCGCATTGCATAGATTACTATGTGAGTCCCCAACGGGGTTTTTGATATGGTTACTCCGCCGTATCCGGCTCTTTCAATTTTTTTCTGTAGGAACTCGTCGATTTCCGTTTTCTTTACGGATTCTGTTATAAAACGCTTGACGATGGCCACTATGCTTCTTCTCCTGTTTCTGGTTTTTCTTCTAGGGCTATTTCTATGTGGCATAAGGTTTCGAATTTTGGTGATGTTCTTCCGTGAGCTCTTGGCGTATACCGCTTAATTTTCATTCCTGGATATGCGGATGCGTGAATAATGCGGAGTCTTTCCGTGTCCAAGCCCTTATATTCAGCGTTTGCTTCCGCTCCCTCGAGGATTTTTAGGATTTGTTTTGCTGCTTTTACGGGGTATCTACCTGCGTAAGCCTTTTCTAGCCCGTGGCGGTGTCCAGCCTTCTTTTTGAATCTTGTGAAGGGAGTTGCTCTTCTTTTGGCTATAACGTCTCTGAGGTATTGTTTTGCTTTGGTAAGCATCATTCCTTTAATTGTTTTGCATATTTCTCGTGCTGATTTGTGGGATACTCTAACCTCTCGTCCGCTTGCTTTCACGGTTTTTTCAGGGTCTAATTCCTCTTCCGCTATGGAGTATCCCCATTTTGGCACTAGCATCTCTCCAACTGTGCAATTGAACAGCATTATGGTGCTTTATATGGTTTTCCTTAATTTATTTGGCTTTCAGGCTTTTTACACTTTCAAAATGACATTGATATTTTTCCTCTACAGAATTTTGCGGTAAGTTTACAGAGACCCTAGTCTCTGGGTTTTTTCATGCATCACAAGTATTTGGCTTCGAGTATGTTTCCTTTCCATGTTTGTGGATGGTAGAGGGGGTGTGCGAGGCAGAAGGTTAAACCTTCCAAGAGTTTTTGCTGGTTCCATGTCGGCGGTTTCGCTTTTTCTCTAGTTGGCATCCACATGAGGTATATGTTGAAAACTTGTCCTTTATGCTTCGTCTTGTGCACTACCTCAATCAATTCAACGGACTTAAAGCCTAATTTTTCCATTTGCAACTTCTTAAACCATGGGCTCCAATGGTTTTCTAAGGCTATGGTGGCGAAGCCAGCGACGTCACCTTCACTTTTTATCATGTCTTCTAAAAGCGATTTCCCAAAATTATGTCCTTTCGCTTTTCTCAAAACCCAAATGCAATTCATCACAATAACGTTTTCACCTGTTATTGGGTAGCCTGATGCCTCAGCGGGTGCGTACTCTATCTGACCAACAACCTTTTCATCAAAAATTAAGAGCTTCTTATGAAACCCCTTTGGGATAGCCTTCTCCAAGTATTCTCGTCTCTTGCCGTATCTCACAAATGGCAGTGGTGGGAGGCACCTGTAAAGATATTTTTCATATTCCGTATTTCTGGTTATGTCTAAGATTTTGGCTTGGAAGATTACTTTCACCCTTTTGTTAATAGATGAAAAGCATGAATATTTTAGTTTTTAAGTTTTGGCTTGTAAAAAAGTAAGGTTACTCCTGTTAATGCAAGTGCTATTCCTATGGTTTGTAATGGTTCAAAATTTTCTCTGAGAATCGTTGCTGAGAATATTGCTGCTGATAAGGGTTCCAAAACTGAGAGTACACTTCCCTTAGAAGATTCAACATACTTCAGTGCATAAGAGTATAGAAGATACGCCAAAAGAGATGGAAACCAAGCTATGGTGAATATAAGAAGCCAAAGTTGCTGAGGGTAACCAACAATTTCATGGAAGGACAAAAAGATTATAGGAGTCAACGCTAAAGTGCCTATTCCATCACCATAAAGAATTAAAGTCCAATTTGTGTAGCGATTTCTCATTTTCTTAACGATTAAAAAATAAAGAACAAAGAAGATGCTTGAAAATACTCCAAAAGTCACCCCTGAAATGTTGGCGTTCAACCATGAAACTTCATAGGCTTTTACAACTAAAATAACCCCTGAAGACGTTAGGACTATGGCAAATAGGGTGGACAGGTTGACTTTTTCCTTGAAGAATATTGATGCATAGATTGTGACAAAAATGGGGTACGTGTAGAAGAGCACCGCGGCTATAGTGGCGGTGGTCAGGTTTACAGCGTAGAAGTAGGACACTCTTTGAAGGGCAACTGCGAAAACACCGAACACCAAAAATTGGGGTAAATCTTTCTTTTGGATTTTGAATAATTTTCTTTTGAATAATGTGACAGGGATTAGTACAGTTAGCGAAGAAATAAGGAGTCTCAGAGCAATTAATACTACTGGATGAATCCCGTATTCAAAAGCGAGCCTTCCAAAAATTCCCATAGTTCCCCATATAATGGACGCTACAACAATTAGAAGATATCCATAGTCTTCCTTCATAGCTTGCTGGAAAGGTTTCCAACCTAAAAAGGTTGACGGATGCCTTTAGACATTTTACGATGTGTTTATGTTTAACTTTTAAGGTTAGGTATGCAGAGTTGAAGGCGAGTGTGGACCAATTGAGCGTAAAGAACGGGCACATTACCATGTTACATGGTGCTGGCGGAACAGTCATGCACGATTTGGTTAAGAATTACATTGTAAAGTATTTTGGTGGAGCAGCAAATTTTGAGGTTCCACTTGAAGCGTTAGATGATGCAGCCGTAGTTGGCGATGTAGTTCTTAAAAGCGATTCACATGCCGTTAAACCCATCTTCTTTCCAGGAGGAGATATTGGACGCTTGGCTGTTTCTGGCACAGTTAATGATATTGCTGTTTTGGGTGCAGAACCATATGCTTTGACATGCGGCTTCGTTTTGGAGGAAGGCTTGCCAATAGCGGATTTTGAAAGAATTTTGGCTAGCATGCAACAAACATGCACAGAAGCTGGAGTAAGCATTGTTACAGGCGACACTAAGGTTGTGGAGAAGGGGAGTCTGGGTGGGTGCATAATAAATACGTCTGGAATTGGAAGAAGAACAACAGCCTTAGAGAAAAATATTGAAGTTGTTGAGCGATTTAGAAGTGGTTTTAAGGCACGCTGGGTTCTCGACTCAAACCTTGCTGCAGGCGACAAAATAGTATTGTCTGGAACAGTTGGCGACCATGGATTAGCCGTCTTATCTGCACAAGAAGGTCTAAGCTTTGGAAGCGGCATAAAATCCGACGTTAAACCCTTAAACCATTTAATCCAGCATTTGCTTGGCGAAGTCGGCGGAATAGTAGCCATGAAAGACCCGACAAGAGGCGGGTTGGCAGACGCCCTTAACGAGGTAAACGAAAAATCCGATGTGGGCATACTGGTTTATGAGGATAAGGTTCCTGTGAGGGAGGATGTGCGGGCAGCTTGCGAAATGCTGGGCTTAGACCCGTTTGAAATCGGAAACGAAGGAAAAGTAATCATAGGCGTGGTGAAGGAAAAGGCTGAAGATGTTTTGGAATTTTTAAGAGCAAGGGAAGAGGGGAAAGAGGCGGAAATCATAGGCGAAGCAACAGCCGATTTCAAAGGCGTGGCGATGCAGACAGTTGTCGGCGGAAAAAGAATAATAGCTCGCCCAGTAGGAGACCCTGTTCCCAGAATATGTTAGGATGAGACGCATGATAGAATTGAAAAATGTAGATTAAAAGTTCTAACACTCTACATTTGGAATTTCGTCGCGCGTTTATCATGAGGCTTAAAGTCAACTTGAACTAGTGAAAAATCTTATAAGACATTCCTTATAGAAAGCATCGTGCAAAGATGTTATATGAAATAAAGAAGGAAGTACTTTGAAACCAAATTATATCGGAATTGTTGGAGGCATACTGGCGTTCATTAGCCTAGCCTTGCCATGGTGGACGATGGCTATGTCAAGTTCAATTATGGGAGTGGCTTATTCAATAGATGTTTCAGTGTATCCGTATCAAGCAACGGCGTCGGCAATGGGAGTATCAGTGACTGTTACTATGCAACTTTGGTTTGGTTGGGCTGCTCTCGTGCTGGTTGTATTAGGCGGCTTATTCGGAATAGTGGGTAGCGTGATTAGTGATAAGCAAAAGATGTTGCTTGTTGCATGTGGGGTTCTTGTATTGCTTTCGATTATAATATTTGCAGCGGGATTACAGAGCGAGCTATCCAAGGCTCCACCAGTCCCAGGTCTTCCGACAGTAGCATTGTTCTCTAGTGGATCCTATAGTTACATGGGAGTATCCATGAATTATTCAACCTATCTATCTTTTGGCTTCTGGCTATCCTTGGTTGCAGCAATCATAATGTTTGTTGCCTCAATGAGAAAGCCTGTGAAGGCGGTTCCTGCGCCGCCGCCACCGCCACCGCTGCCAACCTAGAAGGCTTGTGCTTCTTATATTCTCTTAATTTTTTCTATCCTTATAGACCTACGACGATTTTATCGTCAAGTATTAAGTCTTCGCAGAAGCATAAGACGGAAAGACATGAGTTAACAAGCTGCATTTACTCAGCTTTTGAATCCTTGTTTCAAGTTCAACGATTCCTTCGTAAAGTCTCACAATCTTTCCAAATGTTCACTTTAGGCTTAGACAGCACATACTCTATTATCATTTAATAGGTTTTCTTCACCTTCGCCCATATTCTGCATGTTCCTTCGATGCTAACCATGCATGCACCCACTGGCTTTTGCGGAGTGCAAGCTTTCATGAATAGCGGGCATTCTGTTGGTTTAATCTTGCCAATTATGACCAAGTGACATCTGCATCCTGGTTGCAGGTCAACGCCATGTTCAACCCTTATGCCGTGTTTTAAATGAGCATCATGAACTGCATGTTCATTGCGAAGCCTCAACTTGGAAGATGCAATAGTGCCGATTCCACGCCATCCACCATCCACGCCATCAAAAACTCTTCGCATGAACTCTTGGGCTTTCGTGTTTCCTTCCCAATGCACAGCCCGTGCATACTCATTTTCCAAGCGTGGTTTGCTCTCGCTTAACTGCTTCAAAATCATATAAATACCAAATAGAACGTCTAGGGGTTCAAAGCCCGCCACAACTGTTGGCATGCCATAAAGCCTTGGGAAAACCTCGTAAGGTTTAAGCCCGATAATCGTGCTGACGTGGCCTGGTGCAATAAACCCGTTTAGGCTTAAATCTTCCATTTCAACAAGCAGTTTCATGGCTGGCGGAATCAAACGGTGAGAAATAAGGAAGCTGAGGTTTTCAGGCAGTTCATGCAAGATTTCAACTGCTGTGGAAGGTGCCGTTGTTTCAAAACCAATAGCGAAAAAGCCAATGTCTTTGTCCGGGTCTTTTTGAGCCATCCTAACAACATCGCTAACACTATAGACGACGCGAACGTCGGCTCCTTCAGCTTTAGCGTCTAAAAGCGACATCTTCGAGCCTGGAACGCGCAAGACATCGCCAAAGCACGTAATAACGACGCCCTTTAAGGCTAATTGTACAGCCTCGTCGATTTCAGAGGCGGGTACTATGCAGACTGGGCATCCAGGTCCGGCAATAACTTCTACGTTTTCGGGTAAAAGGCTACGTATGCCAAAATGCGTGATGGTCCACTCATGCGTGCCGCAGACGTGGCATATTTTAACGGTTTCTTTCTTCGGTGCAATTTTGTGAATTTTCTCTGCTACGCGCTTTGCCAAGTTTGGGTCTCTAAACCTTAATTTTTCAGCCATTTCCAGTCAACTTTTCATTTTGGTCGGGCTTCAGCTTCTGCTTCGAGAATTTCGTTCCATAACTGTAACGTTTCTAAAGCTTCTTTTTCGCTTAGAACTTGGATGGCGTAGCCAGCATGCACCAAAACATAGTCATCTACTTTAGCATTTACAAGCGTTACATTAACTTCTCGTAATACGCCCTCACCAAAATCCACTTTAGCCTTATCTTCTTTAAGGCTTACGACTTTCGCTGGAATCGCCAAACACATGCTTATCAGCATCTACCCCAAAAATAACACAACAATAAATCAATTATGGTTTAAAACTGGAAAAAGCCGCCTACAACAGCCTGACCGAAGGACAAGCCGCCGTCGCCGGGCGGAACAGCCTTATGAACAAGAAATCGTAGACCAGCAGCTTCCACTTTTTTCCGAATAGTTAAAGCTAATATTTCGTTGAATGCGACTCCGCCTGAAAAACCAACCGTCTTAATGTTGTTTTCCAATGCGTTTTCAATGGCTAGTGTGGCTAAGCCATCGGCTAAGTATGCATGGGCAGAATAAGCCAAATCCGCCTTAGAATATTTTTCTCTTTTTTCAAATATTTCATACAGCATCTGCGTGGTATCAAGCACGCTACTTTTTATTATGGGCTGGAGCTTTAGCGCATCTTTGCCTTTTATTGCTGCAGATTCGAGCTTCATGGCTGGTTCGCCTTCGTATGTGCGTTCATAGCATATGCCTAAAACGGCTGCAACTGCATCTAAAATTCTTCCGCAGCTTGTTGTTCTGATTGTGTTGTGGCTTTTTTCAAGCTGATTAAGAATTATTTGAATTTCATTTTCACCATGTGGAAAATGTTGCTTGTTTTGTAGAAGCCATTTTTCTACATCTGCCTTTCTATGGAGTATTCCTGCAGCCATTCTCAGCGGGTATCTGGTGGCTAAGTCTCCGCCTATTAGTGGCTGTTTTTCGAGATGTGCTATTCGTTTGAAGCCAGAAGATTCTTGAGTGCAGAGTAGGATTTCGCCGCCCCATGCCTCGCCATCAATGCCATATCCGTATCCGTCACAGCACACGCCCAAAATCCCGCTTACGTTATGCTCAACCATCAACGCAGCAATGTGCGCGTAGTGGTGTTGCACTTGAACCAGTTGCCAGCCGTTTTCCTCCGTTAAATCGCGTGCAAGCTTTGTTGTTGTAAATTTTGGGTGTAAATCGCAAGCAACTGCCTCAACTTTGCTGTGTGTTAAATGAATTAGGTGTTTGGTTGCGTTTTCAAGGAAATCCCTTGTTTCAATGTTCTCGACATCTCCTATGTGCTGGGAAATGAACGCTTTATTTCCAAGCAAGATGCATGCAGTGTTGTTCAGTTCGCCGCCTAAGCCAACCACACAACGTTTCGCCTTTTCTTTCAGCATTATCGGTGCTGGCGCATAACCCCGTGAGCGTCTTATGAAAGTCAAGTCTTTCTTGTGCATGCGAACAACTGAGTCGTCGCATCTGTGGGCTATACGTCGATTATGAAACAAATAGTAGTCAACCGTACTGCCCAGCGTTCTTAAGGCTTCTTCTTCATCCTTTATTATTGGCTGGTTTGGCGGGTTGGCGCTTGTCATCACAAAGGCTGGGTCATTTACTTTATCAAAGAGCATGTAATGCAAACCAGTGTAGGGCAGCATAACCCCAACATTGTGTAAGCCTGGAGCAATCAAATCCGAAAGATAACAATCATCGCTCTTGTTCAGCAAAACTATTGGGCGGGCGTAAGAGGTTAGAAGCTCTTCTTCTTTCCTGCTCAATTCAGCGAAGGTTTTTATGGCTTCTAGGCTTCGCGCCATAATGGCGAAAGGCTTCTGCCTTCTGTGTTTGACTTCTCTAAGCCTAACTATCGGTTCATCTTTCGTTGTTGACGTGGCAACATGAAAACCGCCAAAACCCTTAATGGCGACTATAAAGCCTTCTGAAAGAAGTTTGCCAGTCTCTCGAATAGGGTCTTTGTGTTCAATTAATTCACCTTTCTGCGTTGTTAGATACGCTTTTGGACCGCATTTTGGACAAGCCACAGTCTGAGCGTGGAAACGCCTATTTAATGGGTTCAAGTATTCGCCTCGGCAGAAGCCACACATGGGAAAATCTAGCATGGTTGTGTTTTCACGGTCGTAGGGGAGCTTCTTAATAATCGTGAACCTTGGACCGCAGTCGGTGCACGTGATAAAAAAATATTCGTATCTCGGGTCCTTAGGGTTCATAAGCTCTGTTAGGCATTCGTTGCATATGGCTATGTCCGGCGGAATAACTGAACCCGAAAGCTCCGCCTCACTGGAACTCCTATATATCGTAAACTTTTCATACTCCTCTCTTCCTTCAAGTTTTGTTGTAATAACATCATGAATCTGCGCAAGAGGCGGCTTCTTCTCCCTTAAATCCTCCAAAAAATTTTTGATGCTGTTCTCTCTTCCTTCTATTAGTATCTCTACTCCAGCGTCGCCTCTGTTCCTAACATAACCTTTCAGACCGTTTTTCACAGCTATGCGATAGATGAAGGGACGGAAGCCTAAGCCTTGAACTATGCCAGTGACATTGATTTTCACACGCAATTATTTCCATCTCTTCATCTAAGAGACAAAATTTCTCTCTTATACATTTCGAGGCAATTCAGAGCCTTCCGTTGCACATGTGAATAGGAGCAGAGAATTGCCTGATGACTGTTTTTTGTCTTTGGATGGTTTAATGCTTTTCGAAGGCGCCTTGTACCATGCTAACCGTTTGGGCAGCAATGGTGATTCTGGTTTTGTGGCCATTTTACTGTGGAGTTTTCTGTCCTTTCAACTCATATATTTTGTTTTTCAGTGAAGGCACGATCTTGAACAAGTCGTCGACGATGCCGTAGTCTGCGAAGCTGAATATGGGTGCTTTGGGGTCTTTGTTTATGGCTATTATTAGGTCTGAGCTCTTCATTCCTAGGACATGCTGAAACGCGCCGCTTATTCCAACGGCTATGTAGAGTTTCGGCTTTACTGTTTTTCCTGAGCTGCCTACTTGGCGGTCGGTTGGTAGCCAGCCTTTGTCTACTATTGGGCGTGAGCAGGCTAGGACTGCGCCTAGTGTTTTTGCTAGTTCTTCCATTATAGGCATGTTTGCTTGGTCTTTTATTCCGCGGCCTATGCCTACGAGTTTTTCTGCTGCTGTTATGTCTACTCCGCCTGGTGGTGGCAGAACGTATTGGATGAAGCGTTTTGTGGTGATTTCCTCTGTGAGGGGTGATGGTGCTTCTGTGATTTGGCCGTCTGTTGGTGTTGGTGGTTTTTGGGCGGTGAAGGCTGCTTGTCGGATTGTTGCCAGGTAGCTTTGGGATTTGCGGGTTGTTGCTTTGACGTTTACTTTTCCGCCGAACATTTGCCGTGTAACGGTGAGCGTTTCATTTTCGTATGTCAGGTCTATGCAGTCTGTTGCGAGTGGCAGGTTTAGGGTGGCTGCGAGTCTTGGGGCTAGTTCTATGCCGTAGGACGTGTGTCCCATTAGGGTTATGAGTGGCTTTTGTTCTTTGATTAGGTTTGAAAGCACTTTAAGGTAAGCGTCAGAGTTGAAGTTCTCTAGTTTTGCGTCTTCGATAAGCAGGACTTTTTTGGCGTGTTCTGAAAGGGTTTTGGCGTGTTCCTTAACGTCTTTGCCTAGTAGAATTGCTGTTAATTCCGTGTTTGTTTTTTCGGCTAGTTCTCTGGCTTTTGTCAGCATTTCGAATGTTATATCCCTTATTTGTCCTTGTCTATGCTCGGCTAGGACGAAGATTTCCGTCATCTTATATCAGCCCCCTTGATTTGAGGATGTCAACGATTTTTGCTGCGATTTCGTCTGGGTTTCCTTTGAGGAATTCTGCTTGTTTTTCTACTGGCGGCACGTATAGCTTTTCTATTTTTGTCCATGAGCCTGCTTCGCCCACATCAGTCTCGCTCAGACCTGTGTCGGCTAAGTCCATTACCTTTATTTCTTTTTGCATGGCTTTGCGGATGCCCATTATCGAAACATATCTCGGCTCGTTTATCCCTGTTTGAACCGAAAAGAGTGCGGGCAGCTTCACTTCGAGTGTTTCTTCTAGGCCGCCTTCGAGTTCGCGGTTGACTTTGGCTGTGCCTGTGCCTAGTTCGATTTTTTTGACCATAGTTGCGTGTGGTATGCCCAGCATTTCGGCTAGGATGGGGCCTACCATTGCGTTGCCGTTGTCGCCTGCCTGCATTCCCGTTAGGATTAGGTCATAGTGCAAGGTTTTGATTACGCTGTGGAGAATTTTTGCTATGGCGTAGGCGTCTGAGCCTTCGAATTTTGGGTCTGTTAGGCGTATGGCTTTGTCTGCTCCTCTGGCTAGGCACTTGCGTAACGTGCTGTCTGAGTCTTCTGTGCCTATGGTTATGGCTGTTACTGTTCCGCCCTGTTTTTCTTTTATGCGCACAGCCTCTTCCAATGCGTAGTCATCCCACTCGTTAATGTCAAAGACTAAACCGGTTTTTTCTATGGCTTTGCCGCTGGTGTCGATTTTTAGTTCCGCCTCCGCTGTTTCTGGAACGTGTTTAACACAAACAATTATGTCCAAACATTCTCCTCCTTAAATGCCAAGTTTCTGTTTGATATTATTACTTTTTCCATTTGTTTCCGTTAATTTTCATGTAATCTTTGGTGTGAGAAACCCGATTCTTATTGGAAGGTTTAGTCTTTAAGCACAAGGGAAGGTCGTGTAAAGGAAAATGCTGATTTTGAAAAGGTTTTTATATCATTAAGAATTCTATGGGTTTCAACTTTTTTGTCACGGGGTCAACCTGAAAACCTAATGATTCTAGACTTGTTGCTCCGAGCACAGCAGTGTCTTCTTTTTCGCCGAAGATGACTGAAACTACTCTGCGCTTGCCGCCGTATTCGATCAGAGCCCATCCGATTTCGCGTTCAACGATGGCTCCGCCGTATACTCTTAACTTTTCACGGTCAACAGGCTTCAGTTCAAGCGTCCCTAAGATGTCGCGGGGTATTGAAGTGAATATGGCGCCGCTGTCCACTAACAAGTCGACTTTCTCTGACTTTTTTGGCGTTAGCGGGTTAGCCACTTTTACCTTTACGTAGGTGAAGCCCATTGCCGAGGACCTAAGAAAAATAGTCGAAACTCACCTTAAATACTTTGAGTTCCTGTTTTCTTTCGTGCGTAGTGCTTATCTAGTGGGTAGTCGCCCCACTCGTTAATATCGTGAACTAAGCCATTTTCTTCTCCCAATGGTTGAAAGTTGATTAATAAATGAGTTTCATATAATTTTTGCTAGCAACCACCTATTTCAGAATATTATTAAGCTTTCAACTACTTATATTAAACCTTTAAGCTTTAGTAACCAAGGGCATGCTTGTCTATTCTTTCATAGGGTAGACAAAAGCTAGAATCTACATTACACTTCTAGAATGTAGCAGATACGTTCATACCTTTTCAAGGTTAAGTACAGACTCATATAGAGGATCGCCGAAATCGGAAAATGTAAATCTTGCTGGTCTCAGGTCGTGCCTGCTGCCATCTAATGGTATATTTGTCATTATCTGGCTTTGGATTTTTAAGTCTTTCAAGCTCTTTCAACTCGTGCTTTTTCATGTCCCATGTCCATACACTGCATCTTGAGACCTTTTCTTTAAATCTAACATTGACGACTAATCTCTCTACACCCCTTACATAATTGAATAGCGACACGAATACATAACCATATTTTGACACGAAGGCTCCTAGCCACTTTGCCGAGAAAGTAATATCGATTTTTCCGGTTATGGGCTTTATTGCCGGATTTAAATCTACGCCTATAACTTTAACATTCGATGTTGACCAAAGCACAACAGGTTCCAGCTTTTCTTTTTCATGTCCTTCCAGGTTGCGGAACACTTTAGGTTGAACTCTCCCATTTTCAATACTCGTTTCCCCGCAAACTCGGTAAACCATCCTTTCTATATCTTTGTTTGACACATTTTGTCCTATTGTTCGTCTAGTGTAAGTCGCATTTGATCCGTCGATTTCACAAGTGACTGTCATCACATTGTATAAAATCTGCTCATCAGCCCTAAACTCCTTTGGTAAGGATTGCATTGCCTTCAGGAACGCCACAATTGCCGGAAAGTACTTAGATAGATACTGCTCTGCCTTGTAGCTTCTCAGGATTTTCCTATTTCTTATGTAACTTTGCACACAGAAAGCTGCGGCGACAACTAGTCCAGATATAATTGCAGTCTCGATGGTTACTGCATCTTTTATGTAAGAAAGAAAGAGACCGATTTCAATCAATCCCGCAACAATCGATAGTATGACATCCAGTTTTCCGATTCTATTAACCCATTTTTCATTCTCTTGGGCTTTCAATGCCTTCTCCTCACAGAATCTTCTTCTAGAAGTTCGTTATAGAGGAAGTTCCTAGTAGATAAGCTTTTGCGTTCTGGTAGGAATTTTTTACCAAGTAGAACAACAAAATTTATAAGGGGTTGTAAAACATAAATACAGACACCTTGCATGAAGATGGTGAAGTGGTGGGTATGGCAATTTTTTCGAAACGAAGTGTGCTTCACCTCGACGGGATCACTGAGATTTTAGATCTTATGGACAAGAATGGCAATATGCGGTTCAGCGAGATAATGAAAGGACTTAGAAAAGAGAAGAATCCTCCATTAAAAAATGCAGCTGTGTTGTCCTATCGCCTAAGAACTCTCGAAAAGTCCGGACTAATTGTAAAGGACACAGAAAACAGACAAGGTGAACAGGTGAAGATCTTCTACTATTTAACCGCTGACGGACGTGAAGCACTATTGCATTTGAAGAAACTGGATGATATAATACGTAAAGCTAGCTTTCATTTGAAAGAGTAAGCCCAGGTCAAATCAACCCTTCTACTTCAAGTACTTTCTCAATAATTTCATCCATACATTCTTTCATGAGTGGGCATGAGAAGTATTTCGCGTATTCTGGCTCAAGAAATGCAGGACAATGCTCTATTTCGCTGGTTTCCCAAGGGCAATCCTTCTTCCTAAATCCAGGCGACTCATTTTCTTCTTTGGAGCATGCCGTCAGTTTCATGGGATTTCATGAAGGTTTTTAGTTTTTGAGTTTTTCTATTGCTTTATTTATCTGGTAAAGGTTCCATTTATAGTAGGTTTTTTCTACTAAGTCAATGGTTCCAGTCAAATGCAAGCGCTTGTATTTGACTGAAAGACAACTTTGCAGAGTTCATGACTACGAGTGCATTGAGAGGTTGAAGTTCGCGGTTGAGAAGGCAGCGAGATACTATCATAGTAGAGCAAGCAACAACCAACCACTCAAAGTGATTTTGACCCATGAAACTTTAGCTCTGGTAGGCGTATGGCTTTGTCTATGCCTCTAGTTAAGCATTCTTCTTTGTTTGTTTGTCTGAGTCTGGGGGCCTATGGTTATGGCTGTGACCGTTCCGCTCTGTTTCTCTTTTATGCGCACAGCCTCTTCTAGTGCGTAGTCGTCCCACTCGTTAATGTCAAAGACTAAACCAGTTTTCTCTACCGCTTTGCCTGTTTGGTCTATTTTTAGTTCTGCTTCGGCTGTTTCCGGAACATGCTTAACACAAACAATAATATCCAAATTGTTCTCCTCTCTTAGATGCCAAATTTTTGTTTGAGGTTATTTACTTTTTCCGTTTGTTTCCATCAATTTTTATGTAATCTTTTGTTTTTGGAAGTTTGGGTTTAGTTTGAAATCGTCGTGAAAGTATGTGATGAATCGGTTGGAGGAAGAATGTTGTCTGTTGGGTGGGCTCTATATCATTAAGAACTCGACGGGTTTCAGCTCTTTTGTCACTAGGTCTATTTGAAAACCTAGTGATTCTAGGCTTGTGGCTCCGAGCACTGAAGAGTATTGAGGTTAACAACATCGTCCAGATCTTTGTATTCATCTGAAGGATGCTCTGGGTAAAGTAAGATGTGTTTATGACACGTATGTTTTGCGATTTTTGGTAATGCTAACGCAAGTAGGCTGAATCCAAAAATAGAGATTATCTCCCGTAATGGCATATATCTCCATTTCTCTCTCACAATTCTGAGAATCTCATAGGCTCTTTGAAAGTTTAAGTATTGTGTATATGGATCATCTGGTTCTATGTCTGGCTGGTCCAGTTCTGGCGGAGGTGCGACTACTCTCGCTATCCCTGTGCTAGTACCAAAGTTGACCCCCTGGCCAATATTCCTCACAAACTTCACTGCATAGCTGAAGATGATAGTCACTAGCTCTTCTGATATGGAGTTTACAAAACAAAATGTGTAGTTTCCATTTTCTGTGGCTTTAAACTCAAATTCTGTACATGTGGTCTGATTATAGCAAAACAGAACTTGTTGCTCAGGACTTCTTAGAAAGAAGTCTATTTTGCCATTTCGAACTGATACGTTTCCATATACTTCATCGAGAATGCTTAGTTGTAGACTTCTAGTAACCTCTGAATTACGCTTAATAACAATAACTTCAGATCTTGCATTTGCAATACTGGGGGTTAAAAATACCGTAATAAAAAGAACCAGCATATAGAGGATTCTTCTAGTTCTCATTTTGTTTAGAATGATAGATCAGAAACTTAAATACCTTTTTCCTCCATTGAAAGTTTAAAACTCGATTAAATACCCTCTGATCCTTATGCAAGCCGAGAGAAAACAGATTTAAAATCAACTCCGTGAAGAATCCAAAAAACGGTTTTCCATCCGCATCAAAATGAACAGCAACACTTCTTACTTCTTCTGCCTGAAACAACCCACCCTTTTCCTTAAAGAAAAAATAACATTCTGATTATCGTTCAAAAATTTACTGACTTTCACAATGTCATTAGCTCTAGTGGTGTTAGTTTTCCTGTTACTAGGTCAACTTTTAAAACCCAGCAACTCCAAAGTCGTCACACCGGTATCATTAATAATTATATGCCACTCAAAGATGGATTCAGCGGTCTTTCAGATGGATTATCTTGTAAACTATTCTGTATGACGTAAACGTTTATAAAAGTGTATTACAAAACATACAGCAGAGGAAAACACCAATGTCAACAACAATAACAATACGCATACCCCGCGAACTCAAAGAAAAAATGAAACAAAACCCAGCACAATGGAGCGAAGAGGTCAGAAAATTCATTGAAGAGCGAATCAAACACCTCGAACTCCTCAAAACACTCGAAAGAATAGAACCAAGAGCAGAAAAACGACACGCAAAGATAGACTCAACAACCCTCATCAGGGAGGACCGAGAACGCCAAAACTAGTCCTCGACTCTAACATCCTCGTAAAACTAGTCACAAACGAACCAAACTCCAAAGAAGCACGAACAACCATAACAACCCTCCTAAAGAAAGGCTACGCTCTACACACCGTAGACATAGCCCTAACAGAAAGCCTAAGCGCACTATGGAAACACACAAAAATACACAGAGACCTAAAACCAGAAGAAACAAAACAAGCAATACAAGACCTGACAAAAATATACGACAAAATGGACATCCTCTCCACCCGCGAAATCACCGAAGAAACCACAGACATAGCCCTAACCCAAAACATAACAATCTACGACGCACTCTACATAGCCGCAACCCAAAAACTAAACGCCACTCTATACACAGCCGACCAAAAACTCCACAACATCGCAAACAAAATCACAAACACAAAACTACTAAGACCCTAACCTACGCATCACAGAAATCCATTTCTTCCCACAGAGAGACACTAAAATTCAACCTATATAAGGGGGTATAGTAACCTAAGGGGGTATAGTAACCGCAGACAGCAACAGTTCTCTTCCAGATGGAAGAAACTTTATATTTGTGGTGAAAATTGTTATTCTATGGTGAATAAACTTGGAAACTGGAGTAGAAATCAAGAAAGTGGATTCGCAAGGTCGTCTTATCCTGCCTGCAGACTGGCGTGAATCCGAAATCGGCGAAAGCAAGGAACTCTACCTCATCAAAAGGAAAGGCTATCTAAAGATAATCCCAAAACGCCGAATAGACCTAACTGAAAACTTTGACAGAGTGGATCTGGGCGTAGAAACCATAGGAAGCTGGAAGGAATTCGAGAAGAAGTTCCACGAGGCAACAGAATGACAAGTTTTCTGGACGCAAACATATTCATCTACGCCTACTACAAACCCAAAAAACCCCTAAACCAAAAAGAAAAACAAATGAAAGAACAAGCCAAAAAAATAATCACAAACATATCGCAAGCAAAAGAAGAAGTAACAACAACAGTCATCCGCATATCCGAAATCGTAAACATCCTCAAACACGGCTTAAAGGTAGAAGAACTAAACAAACTAATCCTCGGCCTATTCATGCTCGACAACATAAAAATCAAAAGCATAACCAGAGAACAATACCTAGCCGCAACCGAGCTCGCAGACGACCTAAAACTCGAATCCAACGACGCCCTAGCAGTCGACACAATGAAACAAGACAACATAACAGAAATATACACATTCGACGAAGACTTCGACAACATAGAGAGAATAACAAGACTACCCAAACTCTAACAAAAGAGCCAAAACTCCACATACACCTTTAAATCCTCTAAACCCCAATCTAATTCCCATGTCAACCAGTAAAGCAAAAGAAGCAATAGTGAACAAAGCCCTGCATTATTTTAATGTTGAGGGCTGGAACTGCGCTGAATCCGTGTATATGGCTATTTTCAAAGAATACTACAGAATAGACGTTACGCCAAAGACTGTTACTGCTTACGGCGGTGGCATCGCCAGAATCGGCAGCATCTGTGGAGCAGTAAACGTCGCCATAATGGGCATAAGCCAAAAATACGGAAGAACAAACCCACGCCAACCCTTCATAAAAACCCAACGCCCAATCTTCCAATTCCTAAACCAAATCGTCGACCAATACGGTAGCATCCACTGCAGCCAAATAACACAAACCCAACTAACCACACTAGAAGGAATAAGAAAATTCCGAAACCAAAACATAAAAGAAAACCTGTGCACACCCCTCATAAGAAAAGTAATGGAAACATTCCTATATATGGTTGAAAACTACAAACCCGAATAATAATTAAGCCACCACAACCCCCCACCTTCAAAATCTAAGTCTATCAAAAGTTCAATCTATTTATAAGGGGGTATAAAGAATCCGCAGAGCAACAGAGGAAAAAGGTTCAAAAGCCCAACTTAAGTTTATTTCTTCGTCAAGTATTCGTGTATGGCTTTTGCCGCTTTCTTCCCAGCTCCCATAGCACTTATGACCGTTGCCTCACCAGTCACAATGTCTCCACCAGCATAAACGCCCTCAATGCTCGTCTTCCCATTCTCATCCACAACTATTGTACCCCACTTAGTCACCACCAAACCTTCCGTTGTCTGCTGAATTATTGGATTCGGCGTCCTTCCAATAGCAACCACAACAGTGTCCACGTCCATCATAAACTCTGAACCCTCAACAGGTATTGGCCTACGCCTTCCACTAGCATCCGGCTCACCCAAACGCATTCTTACACATTCCATCGCCTTAACCCAACCCCTCTCATTCCCAACAAACCTCTTAGGATTAGTCAAAAACTCAAAGACTATGCCCTCCTCCTCAGCATTTTCAATCTCTTCAGCCCTAGCAGGCATCTCCTCCCTAGACCTCCTATAAACAATCTTCACCTCCCTCGCCCCAAGCCTCAACGCACATCTAGCAGAATCCATGGCCACGTTCCCGCCTCCAATCACAACCACTTTCTCCCCAACATATATCGGCGTGTCACTCATCGGAAACTCATATGCCCTCATCAGATTAACACGAATCAAAAACTCATTGGCTGAGTAAATCCCACACAGATTCTCGCCCTGTATTTGCATGAATTGTGGAAGCCCCGCACCAGTACCAATAAAAACCGCATCAAATCGTTGAAGCAACTCCTTCAATGTGTATAATCTCCCAATCATCGCATCCATCTTAATCGTGACGCCCAACTTTCCTATATACTCAGCTTCAGCCTCAACAATTTTTTTGGGCAACCGAAACTCCGGAATTCCATAAATAAGCACACCACCAGGCTTATGCAAAGCCTCAAAAACCACAGCCTCATACCCAAGCCTAGCCAGATCCGCCGCAGCAGTCAAGCCTGCAGGACCCGCACCCACAATTGCCACTCTTCTACCAGCAGAAGCAGACTTTTGTGGAACTTCATAGCCCCTTTCCCTTTCCCAGTCTGCAACAAACCTCTCCAGCCTTCCAACAGAAACCGGATCGCCGACTTTTCCCAACGTACAATTCGCTTGGCACTGTTCCTCCTGCGGACAAACCCTCCCGCAAATGGCTGGAAGACTATTCTTCTCCTTAATCTTCCTTATGGCCTCGTCGAATTTACGTTCCCTAACCAGTTTTATGAATTCTGGTATGTCTACTTCCACTGGGCATCCCTTCACGCACGGAGACTCTTTGCACTGTAGGCATCTCCCAGCTTCATCTACCGCTTGCTCTTCCGTGTAGCCGAGTGCCACCTCATTAAAGTTATGAGAGCGTTCCTTAGGTTCTTGCTTAGGCATGGAAACGACTTCTTTCCGAATTTTAGGTTTAGGTGCACTCACAAGCCTCTTCCTCCCTTCTCATAAAACACGAATGACAGTTTCTCCTGAGGAGCATACATCTTCATCCGAGCCATCAACTCCTCAAAATCAACTTGGTGTCCATCAAAGTCTGGACCGTCGACGCATGCAAACATCATTTTTCCGCCAACAGTTACTCTGCATGCTCCACACATCCCCATCCCATCAACCATCACAGGAATTAAATTCGCAATGGTAGGTATGCCATATGGACGGGTAAACTCAGCAACAGTCTTCATCATCACAATCGGCCCCATCGTTATAGCACGGTCAATTTTTCGCTCTTTAAGCAGATCTTTAAGAAAATCTAATCCTTTGTATCCCTTCGTTCCATCATCCGTAGCCACATAAAATTCATTACAAACTTGGCGCATTTCATCTTCATAAATCAAATCGCTTTTAGTTCTAGCCCCAACTATTACAATGACATCATTTCCCATTTCACGAAAAGCCTTTACCTGAAAGTATAAGGGAGCCACAAATACTCCGCCGCCAATGCACAACACCGTTCCGAATTTCTCGATTTTGGCAGGCTTTCCCAGTGGACCTAACAAATCTGGGATACCATCTACTTCTTTTAACCTTCCAAGTTTCTTTGTTGATTTTCCAACTTCGTGGCAGACCACCGTTATTGTTCCCCTTTCAATATTTACATCAGCGATGGTAAGCGGTATCCGTTCTCCTTCTTCATCTATCCTCAAAATTACGAATTGCCCAGGTTTGGTTTTCACAGCTATTTCTTTAGCGGAAAACTCGAAAAGGTTAATGTGAGGAGCTAGTTCCCGTTTTGTTACTATTTCAAACAAGCTAGTCGCCTCCTGCCCCGACTCTTAAAGGATTTGGCCCAAGCTTCCTTATCCTCTCCACAAAATCCGTCATCATAGTTGCAAATTTTTGTCCTTCAGATGATGAGGCAAAACCTATTTCGAGACGCTCGAGATCTATGCCAAAAACCTTTAGGGACTTTTTTGTCGTTTCGACTCTGCTTTTAGCCTTTACATTACCATCAATGTAGTGGCAGTCGCCGATGAGGCAGCCAGTTACAATAACCCCATCAGCGCCGTTCAGAAAAGCCTTTAAAATATGAAGCACATCCACTCTGCCGCTGCATGGAACCCTTAAAATTCGAACGTTGTGCGGGTACTGAATCCTCGAAACCCCTGCGAGGTCAGCGGCAGCATAAGAACACCATTGACACGCAAAACAAAGTATAATAGGCTCGAAATTCTCACCTGAACCTCTAAGCTTCTTCGGTTTAAGCAGCGCCTCAATCGCTGCCAAGATTTGCTGATCCTTAAAGTGCCTCAACTGCATAGCTCCCAATGGGCATTCCGCTGCACAAACACCACACCCTTTACAGTTAGCCTCAACAACATGGGGATGCCCAAAGGTTAAAGCCTCAATGGCGTTAAAAATGCACGAGACCTCACATGCATCACAGCCAACGCAGATTTCCGTATCAACCCACGCCTTAACCGCCTCAGTCCTTATCTTTCCCACAGCCATCGGAATCGCTGCCCTAGAAGCTGCAGCATAAGCTTGAGCAATACTCTCATTCACGTCCTTCGGACCGTGAGCCGTGCCACAAACATATATACCCTCCGATGAAAAGTCGACAGGCCTAAGTTTTGGATGAGCCTCAAAAAAGAAACCATCAAGGCCAAGAGGCACCTTAAGTACGGAAGAAAGCTTCCTTCCCTCCTCATGCTGAACCAGAGGCGTCGATAAAATAACCAAGTCACTGTCTATTTCGACCTCAGCTTTCAAATAAACATCATGAACCGTGACGGCTAGTTTTCCATTTGGTTTTGAGGTGACTTTTGGAGGTTTATCTGGATCATAGCGGATGAAATCGATGAAATTCTCCATAGCTTCACGGTAAAAATCTTCATATTCGCCATAAGTTTGCATGTCGCGGAAAAATATGCTAATTTCAACGTCTGGATATAATTTTTTGAGCAGCAAAGCGTTATTGAGAGCTATCATGCAGCATACTCGTGAACAGTATGTTCTGCCGGTCCTTTCTCTGGCTCCGACACATTGGATCATAACAACCTTTTTAGGCTTTTTGAGTCCGCCATTTTTGAGACGTTGTTCCAGTTCAAGCTGCGTCATGACATTTTCGTTTTCCTTGTACCCGTACATTCCCAAGGGCTGGAACCCTTCAGCGCCTGTGGCTACGATTATTGTCCCTACGTTGATTTGCTTAAGTTCGTTTGAACCATGCCTCTGAAGTATTACGTCAAAATTTCCGAAGAACCCTTTCACTTCTTTAATCACTGTTGACGTATGAAGATTTATGCGGCTGTTCGCTTTCACAGCTGTGACAGCTTCGTGTAGGATTTCCGAAGCATCACGTTCGGTGGGCTGCAGCTTATACAAATATCTCAGCATTCCACCGAGTTCCGATTCCTTCTCAACCAAATGTACATCGAAGCCTTGTCTTGCAAGAGACATAGCCGCAGTCATTCCAGCTATTCCACCGCCTATTACCAGTGCCGAAGGCTTTATCTCGAGTTCTGGCTCCACTAATGGTTCAAGATAACTCGCTTTAGCTACAGCCATTCTGACGAGGTCTTTTGCCTTTTCTGTTGCTTCTTTTGGATGGTGCATGTGAACCCATGAACAATGCTCCCGGATGTTCACCATTTCAAAAAAGTACTTGTTTAACCCGGCTTCTTCACATGCATTTCTAAAAACTGTTTCATGTGTTGCCGGCGTGCAAGATGTAACAACAACGCGGTTGAGGTTATACTTTTTTATGTATTCTTTGATGAGGCTTAATCCGGCGGATGAGCACATGTAAAGGTTTTCATCAGCGCAAACTACATTGGGCAAAGTCTTGGCGTATTCCACAACAGCAGGTACGTCAACCACTCCGCCGATGTTGAAGCCGCAGTGGCAGATGAAAACTCCAATTCTTAATTCTTCTTTACCTGTTTCCATTAGGGCTATTCTCTCCCAACAGTGGATACGGCTACCTCCGCTGCTCTGGCTGCTGCAGCACTGGCTTGCGTGACTGATTCGGAAATATCCTTTGGCGCTTGACAGTACCCGCAAACAACGACTCCTTCCACGTTTGTTTCAACAGACATAAGTAACGGGTCTTTCGTCTTGAAAAAGCCGAAACTATCTAATTCTAAACCAAGAATCTTCGCCAAAAATTTGTTGCCTTCTCTCGGGATTAAAGCTGGACAAAGCACAACCAAATCTGCTTGCAGCTCTGCTATTTTTCCTTCCAGAATATTTTCATATCGAACTAAAATGTCCTTTGTCGCCGAATCTTCTATGACTACAGCAACGCGTCCATTGACGTATTTGATGCCCCATTCGTCTCTGGCTCTGCTTACGAATTCTTGAAACCGTTTCCCAAACACCCTCAAGTCCATGTACAAAATGTAAACTTCACATTCTGGTTCGTGTTCTCTGATTAAAATTGCCTCCTTTGTGGCGTACATACAGCAGACGCTGGAGCAATATGGAAACCCCTTCTGTTGAGTTCTTGAACCAACACATTGTATGAAAACTATTCTACGTGGATGCTTATTATCTGAGAGCCTCAAAAGTTTTCCACGGGTCGGTCCAGAAGCATTAATAAGCCTTTCAAATTCTAGTGATAAGAGAACATCCTTGTATCGCTTATAACCGTACTCACTTATTGATTTCGGGTCGTAAAGCTCTAAGCCTGTGGCCAATATTATGCTTGAAACATTAAGCGTAATTTCCTCAGGTTCTTGACCAAAGTTAATTGCATGTACTTGGCAGAATTTTTCGCATACTTTGCATACTCCTTTCTGAAAGTAGAGGCAGTTATCTTTGTCTATGACTGTTACTCGTGGAACGGCTTGTGGAAAAGGCATGTAAACGGCTTTTCGCATCCCCATGCCCATATCAAATTCGCTTGGCACTTTAACTGGGCACTTTTCTGTGCACGCGCCGCAACCAGTACATTTCTCGGTGTCAACAAACCTGGGGTTTTTCAAGACTTTAACCTTGAAATTTCCAGCCGAGCCAGTAACTTCCTTGACTTCTGAACATATGAGTAGCTTGATGTTTGAATGGCGAAAACACTCAATCATTTTTGGAGCAAGTATGCATATAGAACAATCCATCGTTGGAAACGTCTTATCAAGCTGAGCCATCCGACCCCCAATGCTTGGGGACTTCTCCACAAGATAGACTGTAAGCCCTCGATCAGCGAGATCCAAAGATGCTTGTATTCCAGCTATGCCTCCGCCAACCACAAGCACGGCACTGTTGCCCACGATGATTCCTCAATGTCTTTACTATACGTACGATTAGAGAAGAGACGTATGTTTAGGCTTATAAAAAAATATCGAGCGAAAATTGAATAATTTGATGTTGCAATGGAATGAAATCATTCTCTGTAGTAATATGGTCGTTTGATGTAGCCGTAGGCTTCTAAAGCTGCGGTTATGCCCTGTCCAACAGCTGTTCCAACCTGCTTAACTGGATGATTTGTAACGTCTCCGGCAGCATAAACCCCTGCGATATTTGTTCTTTGTCGAATATCAACTATGATGTATCCGTCTTCGTCAACCTTTACGCCTTCTTCTTCAGCTAGTTGACTGTTGGGCGCTTCTCCAGCTTGGACAAAAACGCCGTCAACAAATAGTTCTTTGGTTTCTCCGGTTTTATTATTAAAAATTATTATTTTGTTTACCAGTTTTTCGCCTTTAATTTCTTTCACTTCAGTGTTCCATAAAATTTCTACATTCCCTTTTTCCTTTAACGCTTTCACGATGGATTCTTCAGCGCGGAATGCATCTCCACGATGAGCAATTTTAACTTCTGACGCAAGTTCCGCAATGTAAAGGGCTGTTCTTACTGCCGAGTTTCCGCCGCCGACAACAAGCACACGCTTACCCTTGAATAGGGGGCCGTCGCAAACCCCACAGTAACTTACGCCCCTTCCGCGAAATTCCCTTTCGCCTGGAACTCCGATCTCACGATAATGCGAGCCAGATGCAGTAATAACTGCTTTCGCTTCATAAACTGCTCTATTGGTTTTTACAATCTTTTTCTCCCCTTCAAGATCTAAGCCAGTCACGCTTTCGAATTCATGGATGTTTACGCCCGTGCTTTTACAGTGGGATACTAGCTTCTGCATCAATTCAATTCCGCTTGTACTCTGAAAACCCGGATAATTCTCAATCAATGGAGCGTCTGCGGTTTTACCTCCAGCCGTTTTTTCTTCCAAAATTAATGTTTTTAATCCGCTTCTTGCCCCATAAATCCCGGCAGCTAAACCAGCAGCACCTGCACCAATAATTATTAGCTCCCAACTCTCCATTTAAACCCCGCTCATCACCAATGTCTATTTTGGAACAGATAATTAACTGTTTATCATATAATCATGCCTTCCTCTGCAGGTGCACGCGGCTCTAGACAAGCTAATTCCGAGATAGGCTAACGATGAGAAGAATTTTTATGCATGCACATGCGAAATATGGTTAAGTGTCTTATTCAAAGAGAGATATTAAAATAGAAATGTGAAAATAGGAAGAATGAAAAAATGGTTGGGAAGAGAGCGATTGGGCAGTTTGGTTTTGGTCCTAAATTGCAAGAGAAAGCGAAAAATATCAAAATGTTAAATTTTTGACATCGATGTCTAAAAGCTGAGACCAATCATTTGCTAAAGTCTAAAATTTAAAATGTTACAGTGTTTGAACCGGATACCGTTCGTACTGTAATTCATATAATTTCTTCAGCTTTTCAATGTTGTCTATCTCATCTAAAGTTTTATCTGTTCTGAACCTAACTATTTTCGGCACTCTTAGGGCATATCCGCTCGTATACTCGTCTGTTTCTTGAATTTCCTGATATGTTACCTCAACAACCACTGAGGGTTTTACAAAAACGCCTTCCTCGTCTTCGCTTGTTTTTGTTCTTTCAACTATTGTTCGTATGGAATCCATAGTTTCTTCTGGCAGGTTTGAGACTCTTCCAATGGTGTAAAGTTTCTTTTCAATGGGGTCTCGAACCGCGAGCAGAAAGGATGAGTATAGTCCTGCGCGTTTGCCTTTTCCGTATAGGGCTTCTACTATTGTACAGTCTATTGTGTCGCGTTCTGGTTTCAGCTTAAGCCATGTATAGGTTCTTTGCCCAATTTCGTAGGGGTCGTTCAAGTTTTTGACAACAACTCCTTCGAATTTCTTTTTTAAGGCTTCTTCGTAAAAGCGCATCAGTTCAACTTCATTCTGGCAGTCTACTCCGTCAACGATGTATTCTGCTGGAACAACTTCCATAAGATATTTCCGTCTCTCAGAAAGTGGCAAATGTGTGAGTACCTGTCCATTCAAAAATAATATGTCAAAGGCTTTAATCGTGACCTTAACTTTTCTTCTTCTTTCTTCTAGTTCATCAGGCGTAAGTTCTCTTGGCACGGTTCTTTCAAGTAGGGATTGAAAGGGCAGAGGATTTCCCATATCATCTGTGGCTATTACTTCGCTGTCGACAATGCAGCTTTGCGCGTTAAAATTTTCTGCGATTTCAACCGTTTCGGGTAGAGTGTGTGATTTTTCCAACCCTCTCCTTGAGTAAAGCAAGATTTGTGTGCCCCATTTGTGGATTTGGAGTCTGCTTCCATCAAGCTTGTACTCGGCTCTAACCGGGTATGCCACTTTGTCGGGTTCGTAAAGATGCGCGAGTTGAGGTTTAATGAATTGGCCAGGGCGCATCTTGACCTCTGATAGTTTGAGTGCGCCTTCCGATGCCAGCGATACGCCTTCCGTTAAGCCCAATATTGCACAAGCGTTTTCAATCAGTTCGGGAGGCACTTCATAAGCCTTTGCTGCAGCTCTAACAACAGTTCGAGCATAGTAGCCGAGCTTTAAATCTCCAAGCATAAGTCTAACAATGTATTTTGCTTCTGTCGGTGTGCTTACCCGCAAAAGACTTGAGACATGGAACTCTCGCTCTCTTATTCTTTTCAGCCTTGGCAACAGCTTGACTGCTTCGTAGACTTCTTTGACTGTTAACTCGGAGTCTTTAGACTTTTTTAGCAGGTAGGCGACTTCGCCGTGCTCCCCATAGTCTATTAGAAGCTTCTTGACTTCGCTTATCGGCGTACCTGTTGCTAGGCTGACGCTTCTTTCTATTAGGCCGGGTCCGATTTTCAGGTTTTCTTCCGTTAGTGTTCCTAGGGCGAAGCGTGTTTTAATCTCTAGTGTGAGCTCTGGGTTTTTGAAGAATTTTGTGAGTTCCGTTTCTTTCCCCTTTTTTCCCCGCAGTACTGCTAGGCGTTCGTAGACTTCCACTATACTTGAGAATGGTATGCCAGCTTTTGGTTCTATTCCTTCTAGGTAGAGGCGTATGAGATGGTATGGCACGCTCATTTTCCATTCAATTTGTTCCGGCGAAAATCCAGCCTCAATTAAATGAAGGACTGCCTTTTTTGGGTTTCCATATGTTTCAACTAGTTCCTTGAATGAGGGTGGTTTTACTATTGACATTGACGAGTTCTTCCCCATGGACAAACCTTGATACAGATCCCACAAATCTTACTGCCATACCTAGGGTTATTTGCGATATTTGTCAACCTTACGTTGCATGCCTCTATATTCACCGCAGCTTCACGAGTTGGTGGATAATATTCAAACGACATTCCTTTTATGGCTTGAACTGGACAAGATTCTACACATATCATACAATCTCTGCAGCGATTTCGGAGAGGTTTACTTGCAGCTAAAGGAAGTGTTGTTAACACCGAAACTAATCGTATTCTTGGTCCAAAACGCTCGTTAATGACAAGTAGGCTTTTGCCCAGCCAACCTAGACCTGCTAATACGGCTATTGCTTTGTGAGAAATGCTTCCAAAAAGCCTATTTTGATCTACTATTTGAGATGCAGGAATTGGTAATGAATGGTGCCCCTTTGCTTGACAATAGTTTGCAACTCGAATAGCGATGTCGTCCAGAAGTGCGTTAACTGCCTTGTAATGATGTACATAGATCTCGGTTGGATCGTCTTCTGTTATTGCATCAATAATCGGATCAGAAAGTCGGACGCCAATAGAGATCGCGTATGGAAATTTTTCTAGCAATGGTATCGAGAAACTGTAGGCGTCGTGATAGTAGCTTATATCCGCCACACCTACTAAATCCGCGCCAAGTCTAGTCGTAAAAAGCTCTAATTTTCTTTTTTCCTGATGCAAACCCTTGTCCTTTACTGTGTAAGACGCGTTTACTAACAGTCTTTTGACCTCGCTATGGTCTTGTTTCTTCAGATTTTGGTATAGCTTCTATTGCTCTGAGGAACCCATCTGGTGTAATGTCAATTTTTATTCTTCTCCTCTCAAAGTTGCTCATTCTGCAGTCGAGGACACGTGCTATACGGACGAATTTGCCTCTGTTCGCGTCCAGATCGATCTGCTGGTCGTACCAATATACGCGCCCATAATCAATTATTACAGTTCCGTCGAGGTTGTGGGCTAAGCCTATGCCGCCTGCCATGTCGTAGCTGTCCCAGACCTCTGCACTTCGCTGGTTTACGTATAGGGCTGTTATGCCGTTGACTTGGTTGTATCTGGCCAGTTCCATGACGCGGTATTTTAGTGCTCCGCGGTAGGCTTCAAGCACAGTGACAGAATCTACTATGGCTAGTTCGATTCTCTCCCTTTCTGCAACGTAACGGTATGTCTCTGCAAAAGTGTTCCAATCCCGCAGTTCCGGATAAGCCACAGTGTCGAGCACAAAGAGGTTTTCACGGATTTTGTTCCAGTCTAAGCCTAGAATGTCTGCCTTCTGCTTTAGGCGTGACTGTAAATCGAAGCGCGGTGTTGCGCTTTTCCATGTGTCTTCGGCTGTTGCGTACAGCACTCTTCTGCCAGAAGCCGCAACTCTTACAGCTATTTCTTCAACAAGTATCGATTTTCCAGCGCCAGGTAAGCCCGTTATGGCGAATTGCCCACATATCGGAACTCCGTCTAAGGTTTTTCCCTCAGGCGTTAAGAAGAAGTGGTCTATAAATGTGCCTGTTGAGAAGCCCAACAATGGTTTTTTGGCTTCGGGCGCCTCGTCCGGTCTTGAGACAAGGGAGCTTAGCTTTTCCTCTTTCCTTTCGATTTTTGTTGTCATGGGCTTTGTTGCTAGTTCCCACTCGTCTGCCGGCGCCTTTGCGCCTTTCATTGCCTCTGCAAGGGTTTTTGCCATGGCCTTCATGAGCTTTTCAATTTCTGGAACTGCAACTTCTTCTTTTGCTGCTGGTTGTGCGGGCGCCTCTGCAGTTTTTTCCGTAGGCTTAACTTCTTCCGCAACCAGCGTCCAAAGTTCGCCCCGACGTTCAATAATGCCTTTAGTTTTTAATGATTGTAAAAGGGCATAAGCGGAGTTCGGTCCATACTTGGGAATGCTCAAGCCTTCTGCAATTTCGTTAAGGGATGCTTTACCATCTCGTGTTTTGAGAAATTCTATTATGTCTGTTTCTTCAACCATTGGTTTCCCTAGTTTAAATACGACTTAACAGACTATAAAAGGTCACGCTTTATTCGATACATATCTTCACAAGTTGATAGCTCGGCTGGATGCTGCTTTGTTCAACAATGGAAATCTTCGATTATTTAATAAATTAGGTTATAAGTAGGAAAACTAAAGGTTAAAGCTCTTGTTTAGGCATAACTGGGATTAGTCCATGGGTAAGCCCAAAATTGGTCTGTCTATGCTCTATTGCTTAGGCGAACCTTTCAAGAAAATGACTGAGCACCTTCTCAAGACAGAAACGGCCTACATAGAAATTATTGATGATGGTTTTCATACGCTCACTAAGCAGAGAGTTTCAATACTAAAAGACATAGGTGAGTCTTATGGCTTAAAATACTCGGTGCACGCGCCATTCGCAGACGTAAACATTGCTTCGCCTTCCAAGCCGATTTTGAAGGCTATGCTCAAAAGGCTAGAAAAATCCATTGCCTATTCAAGTGATTTAGACGGTTATGTGTGGGTTTTTCATCCGGGATTGAAGACCGGCGTTAGCATGTTTTATCCGGGCATAGACTGGCTTCAAAACACGAAAACCGCACGCTTATTATCTAAGATTGCGAGCGATTACGGTGTGAAGATAGCCATAGAAAACGTGCCAGAACCCTATCCATTCTTAATGAAGAGCGTGGAAGATTTCACTAAGTTTTATGAAGAGGTTAACGAAGACATAGGCTTGGCTTTTGACGTTGGGCATGCAAATTTGAACGGGCAGATAGAACGCTTCCTAATGGTTTTTAGGGACAAGATTGTGCATATACATGCACATGACAACTATGAAGAAAGCGACCAACACCTAGGCATAGGCCATGGCACAATTGACTGGCAGAAAGTGGCTAAAACGCTGAAAAGGCTGTCTTATGACAAAAGTGTAATCATCGAGTCTGTTGAGCATGTTGCGGAGAGCATACGAAAACTAAAACAATTGCTAGCCTAATTTTCGAGAAGTGGGATTTCTATCTTCATAAAGTCTTCTGCTACTTGCGTGTTTTTGAAAATTTTCTGTGCTTGTTCTACTAGTATGTCCGTATCATCGTATCTTGCACTAATGTGTGTGAGAATTAGTTGTTTTGCTTTCGCTTTTTTGGCGTTTTTAGCCGCTTGGCTTGGTGTTGAATGCCCATCTTCTTCAGCTCTTTCAGCTAATTCATCGTCTAAAGTGGCATCATGGATGAGCAAGTCCGCGCCAGCTGCAAATTTTTCAAAGTCTTTAAACGGTCTTGTGTCGCCTGCATAAACGATTTTTCTTCCAGGTCTGGGCTTTCCAACAACATCTTGAGGTTTTATTACTAGTCCGTTTGGCAGCTTAACCTTATACCTATGCTGGAGTTTTGACCATAGGGGGCCTTCTGGGATTCCTAAAGCCTTGGCCTTTTCTGGGTAAAACTTTCCTGGACGAGGCTTTTCCACTAAAGCATAGGCTAGACTTGGGATTACGTGGTTTGCCCAAACTGCTTGAACGGCGTACTCGTCTTCTTCATAAATAACGCCAGCCCTTTCTATCTCGTAAACCTTAACTGGAAAGGTTAGGGCAAATTGTACTGTTTCCCTGATGCCTTCTATGAAACGCTTTATTCCAGGCGGCCCGTAAACTTCAAGTTTCTTTTCTCTGTCAAGCAAGGCCATGGTTTGCATTAGTCCCGGCAAGCCTAGAACGTGGTCGCCATGCATGTGAGTGATGAAAACTTTCATTTTTCTGTGGAAACCAGCCTTAGCCCTTATCATCTGCCTCTGCACGCCTTCGCCGCAGTCGAACATTATTTGCTCGCCTTTACGTTGGACAAGTATGGCTGGTAAGCTTCTTTTTGGGGTTGGAACGCTTCCAGCCGTTCCTAAGAAAATCACACGCAAACTCATGGGGTTTACACCTTTTCGAATATGGCTATTTCTCTTGTTAGACTTCTGTGAACATAAATAAAATGAGACTCTAAATGCTTATAACCCAAAGCTGTGCCTGTGCATCCAACATTCAATGTTTTTGGTGCAGCCATGCAAACCCGCCGTCCCTTACCAAGCATGCCATGAATACCCATTAAAACTTCCTCAACTATCTGCTTTGTAGTCCGCTTTAAGGTGGTTGCAGACCTACCGTAGGGCGGGTCTGTGACAACACAGTCAATCTTTGTTATTGGTAGGTTTCGTGCATCTGCAACCATGACTCCTTCTGGCTTGATTTTGAAATAAGCTAAGTTTTTGAGGCTTCCCCTGGCCATGCGCCGTTGAATATCCAAGCCCAAAACTCGGCAGCCGATAAGCGCAGCCTCGATAAGCATGCTTCCGGTTCCGCAGAAAGGGTCCAATACGATTTCTTCAGTCTTAGGTTTGGCTAGGTTCACCATGCACCTTGCAAGTTTCGCGGGCATCGCTGACGGATGGAAAAAAGGTTTCTTTCCGGGGCGTCTCTCAACAAAAGGCTTTGGCGGAATCTCAGCAAGCTTAACTCCGAAAATAAGCTTTTCTTCGGTTAGGATTCCGATGAAAGTTTTATCTGGATTTTTCAGGTTCACCATTGTTTTAGTAGCGCTGTTCAGTACGAGTTCGCCAAGCTTTCTTTCAAGAGCCATTACATCAATTTTTGAAGCGTAATTCTTCACTCGTTTTATGCGAACTGCCAAGCTTTCTTTCTCTTTTAAAACCTCGTTTAGGTTTGTAGAACGCATAGCCTTCACTATTTTGCTTGTTTCGGCTTCGCAGCTGAAAAGTTCTAGTCCACAAATTCTGGTGAGCGCTGCTCTATGCTTTATGGCTTCTACGCAGTTCAAATTTGCTTCAAGCCTTAGTGCTTGGTCAAGCTTCTTCAACGTTTTAAAAGTATAGCCTTCTGCTTCAAGTATAGCTTTTAGCTCGGAAACTGGCAGAGTTTCATGTTCGCCAGAAAGCAGAAAGAAAAGTTTAGCCACTTTTACGCTCCTTTTCGAGCTAACACCTTGCTTATTAATGGGGCGATGGAAACCTTGCTCACCGGGCTTGGAACGCTGTCTGTGCCTATTATCTTTTCAGCTCCATTTTCAAGAATCCTCTTTTTGGCGTCGCCCATCAGCAGCGGATGCACGCAAGCACAGTAGACTTTCCTTGCCCCTTGCTCTTTTGTAAATTTTACAGCCTTTGCCGTGGTTCCGCCGCTACTTATGACGTCATCAAATATTATGACATCCCGATTTTTAATAGGCAACTCCTTCTCTTCGAGTGTGACGTTTCCTGTTATTACATCCCTTTTTGTGGAGATGTAATCAAATCCGCCCTTTAAAATGCTGTCAGCTTCTGCTGCCATGCTCAAAGCCTTTTTACCCATGGACAGCGAAACAGGGTTTTCCGCTAAACCCTTTGCTTTAAAATACTCTGCCAAAAGGGGAACAGCTGACAAATCTTCAACAGGAATTTTGAAGGTTTTTAACACTGCTGGGTTGTGAGCGTTTATAGTTATTATTCTACCTACGCCGCAGTTTTTGAGCAGTTTCACAACGGTTTTTATGCTGAAAACCTCACCTGGCAAAAATCTTTTATCTTGACGGCTATAGGCGAAGTATGGCACCACGGCTGTTATGCTCCTTGCTTTCATGTCTAGGGCATTGTCAGCCATGAGCAAAAGCTGGATGAGCCTTTGATCTTGCGGTGGACTTGTAGTTTGCACTATTACAACGTCTTCATTCTGCAGAGACTTTACATCAAATCTGATGTAGGATTCTCCATCCGGAAAAGTTTTGAAAAATACCGGCACCACTTCTGCGTTTAAAAGCTCAGCTATCTTTTTGCCTAACTCCCTTGATGCTGGTCCGGGTATTATCTTCATCTTCTTCATCTTCTCGCCGCGTTTAAAAATGCTGGGCAACCGAATTTTAGGTTTTTCCAGTTATCTTATATTGTCCTATTAGTTCTTTTGCTCTGTCCATGCGGATTTTTCTCTCTTCAACCATCTTTTCAGCCACCAAATCTATTAGCTCGCCAGTTGCCCCTGCTGCTATGGCTATGTTCCTTGCATGAAGTGACATGTGACCCCGTTGTATTCCTTCATGGGCTAAAGCTCTTAGAGCGCCTAGGTTTTGAGCTAAGCCTACAGCTGCTAAGACCTCTGCAAACTCGTTGGCTGTTTTTACGCCTAGGATTTTTAGGGCTATTTTTGCTATTGGGTGCGTTCGAACGGCTCCGCCGATTAGGCCGACGGCCATTGGTAACTCAATAGAGCCTATTAGGTCGCCGTTTTCGTTTTTCTCCCATGTTGAAAGTGTTGTGTATTGGCCGTTTTTTGCTGCGTAGGCGTGGGCTCCGGCTTCGATTGCTCGGTGGTCGTTGCATGTTGCGATTATGGCTGCTATTATGCCGTTTAAAATGCCTTTGTTATGAGTTGCCGCCCTATACGGGTCTGCAGCTGCAAAAGCGTAAGCGTTTACTATGCCGTCTACTACTTCTTCGCCGCCGACGGGCTTCTTAGGCACGAGGCACCAAGCTCTTGCCAAGCGTTTTGTAGCCAAGTTGGAGATTATCCGCAAGTAGACGCGTCCGCCCGTTATGCGTTCTATCATTGGAGCCACAGCCTCGGCCATAGTGTTAACAGCATTAGCGCCCATGGCGTCGCGGCAGTCTACATGCAATTCCGTTATAAGCATCTCTCCTTGTGTTGTGTTGATTATTTTGGCGTCTAGGTCCTTTGCTCCGCCGCCGACAGAAACAAGCACGGGGTCTTGGTCATTAGCCTTTTTTAATATTTCTTCTTTTGCCTGTATTACTCGCATCTTAACTGCATACGGGTCTTTTATGCCAACCGCTTGAATTTGTCCAATCATTATGGGTGGTGTGCTGCTTGTGTAGAAACCTCCGCCACCTCTTACCATTTTCGCCGCGTAGCTAGCAGCCGCTACAACTGAAGGCTCCTCAATAGCCATCGGAATTAAATAATCCCGCTTGTTTATGAGGAAGTTCACTGCAATGGCCAATGGTATGGGGATGGCGCCAACAACGTTCTCTATCATGCGGTCAGCCAAATCCAAGGGCAGAGAACCAGTATTCTGCAGTAAAGCCGCTTCTTCTTCAGTTAAGTTGGCAAACTCCTTAACAAACTGCAATCGTTCTTTCGGGCTTAGCTTATAGAAACCCGAAAGCAGAGATGACTTGCCCATGCAATTACTCACCACAGACTCTTACTATCGAATAATGAGACATAAAAATGCTTCCAGAATCCCTGAATTTTACGTGATTTCAAACGCGATTATGTAGAGAGCATAAGTTGAAGTGTTTGGCTTAGGAACTGTCAGGCATGTGCAGATGTAAGATGCGGTTATAAAACCCCTTCTGGTGAACTTTCATTTGTTTCGTCTCCTTTTTCTTTCTTACCTATCTTCCTCTTGAGCCGCTTTTTTATGGAACTGCCTTTTAAGGGAACTGTCATTCCAGCAAAAGCGATTATGGAATAACTGTGATTCGTGTTTACAGAGTTCTGGTCCGCAGTGATTGTAAAAGTTTGATTTTCATCAGAAACTGATGGTGTTGTGTTTCCAATAATGACCGTATAAGATGGACCTCCATATTGTGTAAAAGTCAACGTGTAGTTTGGAAGGTTTGTAAGTGCTACAATGCCGTTGCTTCCCGTTGTTCCTGTTGCTATTTTATTTGCTTCGTTGCTTGTTGAGTTAAAGACCGTCACGTTTGCATTGACTAAATATGCTGATTGTTGAGCTTCAACAGTCTTAACGGTTACATCGTAAAGGTTACACTGGATGTTTATTGTTGTGTCGGCTGAAACTGTGATGCTGAAGGTTCCGTTAACCCAGAAACCGTAGTACTGGACTTTAATGGTGACTGGTCCGTTCACGCCTGTGTAGTTTGCCCATCCGTTGCCGTCAGAAACTTGAACGTAGTCTGTTCCATTATTCATGGTTACATAGGCGTTTGCAATGGCATCGGTTAAATCCCAATCCATAACCCTTAAGTTTAGTTTGTATGCAAGAATGGTTGCAAAGGTTTGTATGCCTGTGTTGTTCCAGTTGTTACCTGTATCATTGCACCATATTTGCCATTGAATCACTACGTCAATAGTACTGTTTAATGTTTTAGTGACGTTACTCCATGCTGCGGTACTGTTATAGAAAACACTGAAAGCAACCCATGTCTCATTCACCCATGAGCCAGTGTTGTTTGTTCCAAATATGAAACCGCTAACGTTTGTGTTATCGTTCCACAAAGTATAGAATTCGCAGGGTTGTCCAGCGAGCGTTGAGTTTGTTCCGACGTTACTGTAGGTTGGAGGTGGGTCGGTAAAGGTGATAGTTATGTATCCGATAATATTATTAAATGTCGTTAAGCCATAGACTTCATCAGAAATAGCTGTAACAGTATAAACATATTCACCTGGTGTGCTCTGAGTCACGTTCCGATACCAATACAGTGCACCTGCAGTGCTGTTATATGTAGCCGATGTGGCATTAATAGACAATGTACTACCACTTGAATCGCTGTATGTTACTTCATCATAATCATATCTTGCTCTAAACCATATTATCACGTAAGTGTTTACGGGGACTGTTTCGTCTGAAGCAAAAACAGTATTGATATTGATATTTGGAACTATAACCACAAGAAAGGAAAGCAATAAAATGAAGGTGAATGCCTTTGCTTTTTTCTTGTTTTTAATTGCTGGAAATAGAAGAACTGCATACACCAGAAGTGGATAGAAGAGCATGTGTGTTGGAATAACTTGTTGGTCTAAATTTTGAGTTTTCCAGAGTTCATTTACAATTAAGGGGTCATCTTTCTCGTAGATTTCAATTCTATCCCATGTAATTGTTGGACTTGAAACGTTCTGGTTAATTGCTGTTATTCCATAAGACGCTTGGCTTCCCGCAGTTATTGAAAAAGCATATTTGACAACAGCACTGTAAGTGTAAGTCTTATCAAACCAAGAATTTGTAGCATTCCATGTCATTGCTGACGCATTGACGGTTAAAGAGTCTCCAGAACCTAAACCTGTTTGGTCATAACTTAGAACAGCTTTGAAGCGGACTTCACCAGTGCTGCCGTAATCTCTCCTATCATCATCAACTTGAGTCCAATAAATGTCTATTCTATCGCCTATTACTGATGTGGTATCGCCATCAACTGCATCAGCATCAGTATAGTCAGCATCAGCCATGTCAATGTAAACATGATATGTATTACTCTGCACTGCACTAGGTATGGCAAAATTAACACTAAAAGCTCCATTAACTACTGTATCATCTGTAGCTTGAACAGAATGAGCAGAATCATGTATCGATACACTTGTAAATTCAGCATTAGGTGGATAACTTGTCGAAGCAACATTGCTTCCAGGATTGTTTGCATAATAAATCGTTCCACTTATCGTTGTTGTTCCTCCAATGTTTATTCTGCCATCATCTGAAGTTAGCCCATCAGTAACTAACCTAGTTACCACATCAAAATTATCTGCTATTGTATCGTTATCACTTGCTCCAATAGTGTCTACACAATAAAGTTCTATATCAACTGCTGATTCTTCAGTTGCGTCCCAATGCGCCATAAATTGCCATCGAGCAGCAATAGTATTTCCTGACTCTGTAAACAATGAATTAGAAGTATTTAAGTCCCAATTATTTGAACCTGAAGATAATAAAACAGAATTATTGTCTTCAAAATATCTGAACGTCGCTCTTAATGCCGCTCCTTGCTTGAAACTCATTTCAACATAATTAAAATCGGCAAATCCATCTATATCTGTATATGTAACATTTATTTCATAATACTTCTTCTGTGCATAGCAATTATTTGTATCATCCCAACTTGTTGAGGGACTACCATTAGAAGGGAGTTCGCTCCATGTGTGCAAGAGGCAACAGTCCTTGCTCCAAGAGCTTTGAACAGTGTCTCCAGAGCTTGTGCCGTCCACAAATCTTATTGTGAAAGTGCTACTTATCAAGAGAGAAGAAACGCTCACATTATTCCATTGGTTTGATACTAAACTTGCTATCATAGTCACCCATGAACTTGATGTTATGTTCCATGCGTCAACACGTAACGTTTCGCTTGTTGTCCAGGTTCCAGCGAAAATACATAATATTTCATTTGGTCTTGAATAATTGCAATTCGTAAATTGCTCTTCTATGTCGAGTTCGTAGTTGACTCCGACACTCCAAACGTGTATCAGATTGCATTCTATTTGCCATGTAGATTGTGATGTGTCGCTTGTTTCTGTTCCACCTAAGAATCGGAATGTTATTGTTGCTCCAGTTAGATATGTGGAGACCGAAACGTTGTTCCATGCGCTTGCAGTTAAGCTTGCAATGATGTTTGTCCAGCCTCCATTCCACACGTCAACCTGCAAGTTTTCAGCATTTAGAGTTCCTGTTCTAATACACAACTGTTCATTTGTCTCGTCAAAATCTGCTGTTGTCCATTGAAACTCATAATCAAGCTCATAGTTGACTTCCTTAAAAGCAGCGACAATAAAAGCAACATCATCTGAAGCAACAGTCCAACTGAAATTGATGGTTCCTGCACTTGCCTGTAAGGCATATTGAGCATTGCTACACCAGGCACCTTCATCAACCTTATAAAGTAGGGTTTGACTGTTCGCTGTCGGAACGCTTGCGTATCCTGAACCAAACATATCTACAATCACTTCGCCATTAGCTGTAGTAGTCACAATAAGATTTGGATTGGCAACTGTTGTTTGCGTTGAATTGTAAACATCAAGCGCAGCTGAAGTGCCACTGGCACCTATATAATTGGAAGCCATAAGTGTTACAGTCAATCCGCCAGCGTTAGGAACACTGATAGTGTATGCTGCACCTGTCGACGGATTTATTAAATACCACATTTCACAAGTACACTCTGCAGCTCCAACCTTTGTGGAACCTACCTGTGTCATAGCAACGCCATTGTAGGTAGGAGAACCTCCTGTTCTTACAGTCGTTGATGCTGTAGTTATGCCTAGAACAAGAACCCTTGTATTTGCTCCACAAGTATAAGACAAGGTAACAGGATTAGCTGTACTTTTGTCGGTTGTTCCTTTAGTGCCGAAAGTAAATCCCAAGCCAGCAGTATTTGCTTCTGTCAACGTATCATAAATGCTGTCTGCATACTGTTGAGTTGTAAAGTTGCTTGAAGTTCCGTGCCCAGTGTGAGAATCAACGTTTGAGCTGTTGTTGTCAACAAAATCTTCGCTTTCGTTGTATTTTGTTGTATTTGTGTTGGCTTCTGTTAAAGTGTCATTGATTAAGTCGCTGTATTGCTGTGTTGTGAAGTTGCTTTGAGTACCGTGATTGGCGTGGCTGTCAACATCGCTGGTATTATCGTCAATATAATCGTATTCCTCGCCATCTGCGTTGGCAATAGGAACAAAATGCAAAACAACGAATTGACTAAGCAAAAGTATAGAAAATAAAAGAAACAGTTTTGTTTTTCGCATCATGTCTCACCTAACTCTTCTTACCATCACCTGAGCGTCAGTTGCATCGTTCTGGTCGCTTGTTGCTCGCCATCTAGTCGGCAAACCACCAAATATCGTCCACTCCTGATATGTTCCAGCAGCATTTGGGCGAAATGTGGCTGTATCTGGACTTGCAAAAACCGGCTTCCACGGAATTGGAGTAAGTAAGATAAGTGTTACAATAGTTACCAGTAACAAAACAATTTCTAGAATAATTACCCCATATCTTAACCTAGCATGTTTCAACTCTTATCGCTACCTCTCAAAATAAAATGGGGGAGGTTAATTATGGACTCTCAACTTTCATCTCAAACGTGAACAATGAACCGACACTAGCCACATCTGTTGCGGTGATTTCAATCCATATTGTGTATCTACCGCCTGCCATTGGACTGGGACTGAACTGAACCCACGCTGTCGGGAATGACGGAACTGAAGACCAGTACTGCGAGTAAATAGTTGTTGTTGAATTATAAACAGTTACATTGAGGTTAGCGATATTAGTAGAATTTGTCAATGAATACCAACGCATATACGCTACATGCGCCTCTGTGGCCCAATTCCAAATACCATGTGTAATGTTTTCATCTATCGTTTTAACGTTTTGGAAGATATTTACTGCATAGTTAAAAGTGTTTAGCTTTGTTGCAGGAATTAACCATTCAAAGAAACACACGTGTGGATTTGCAGCCACCGTTGCCGTAGTTGTCCATGATAGTGTAACGTAGGCAATGGCGCTTGCTGTCGCTATCAGCAGTGACGATATCAGCAGTACAATTAGTCTGAGACTTTTTCTATGACTTATTTTCATTTTATTATTTCACCTCCGTTTTCTTCTTTAACTTGTCTCTCAATATCCTTGCGAAGACGCATACGCCTACCCCCACCACAATAGTGTAAAAAGCTATAGCTGTGAAAGTGTCTCCCCTCGACATTTCTGGAACCATTAGCAGCGAACGCATAGCAACAGCATAGTTGGACAAGAAGAAGACACCCAAAGATGCTCCAACTACGAAGGTGTAAAAGCTAGCTATAGCTGTGAAGGCGGCTTCCAGAGACACTTGCGGAACCATTAATAGCGGATGCACAGCAACCTCAGCATAGGTGGACAAGAAGAGGGCAGTCAAAGATAGGGCTGGAAGGGTCACTGTCAACGTGAGAACCCTTGAGTAGTTTAGCAGTTTCTTCACGATTCCAAGGTATGCATTGACTGCAACTATGTTTGCCAAAGCAACGATTTGGTATATGAGGCTGTACCAGAAACGCGTGTACTCACCGAATAACACAATAAACTCTTTGCTTACAAGCAGCTGTCCAAAACCCACCAAAGCCGCCAACTGGTATACGTAGGGCAATTGCCATGGAAAATGCCTATCAAGCAAGCATGTCAACAGACTTGTGGCTAAGAAAAGGTTTATGCCCAGCAGTGCGAAGAACTCTGGCTGTATTGGGGAGGGCATTTCGGTACCGTAGTCGCAATGTCTACTTTCTTTTTATATAAGTCGTATGAATCCATAATCCGAATCTGAATTCCAAGATATGAAGGAACAGAAATAGAGAGTAAATCCTCTGCCATAATATTATACAATACGACAATTCTCGCTAACGTAGCACTACGAAAATTAAGAAACTACCTTTTAGGAAGCGCCACAGCAGAAATCCCCAGACGCTTACGAATCTCCATAGCCAATTTTTCAGCATAACCCACACGAAAATTATCCGCAATCACAAATTCAGGCTTTGAACACCTAACATACTCAATTAAACCATCAAAATCTGAATGATCGCTCAAAGCAACCACATACTCATTATCGGCAATCTCACGGCACGGAGAATCAAACTCCCAACCACTCACGCAAATGCGGAAACCGCTTGAGCCAACCACACTTTTAGAGTTCATATGATAAAAGGCTACACAAGGCAGATTCCTTTCTAGCAACTCTTTTGCTTCCCTCTCCACAGACAATGTTAAACGTCCTAAGCGCGTGCCATAACTTTCGTAAACTTTAGAGACATGAAAAACTTTTTCAGGAACAATGAAAGGTGCTTTCACGTCAGCCTCATGCAAAATCTGCATAACTTCTTGAAGTTTGCCGTGAAAACCAAAAACATAAACCGTGCCATGCTTTAACCCTTTCTCAACCAAGGAAACAAGCAAATTCTTTAAATCTATTCCAAAAGAGCGCTTGCATGATGGGCTTCCATAAGTGGCCTCTATAACAAGCACGTCAGCATCCAATATCTGGGTGCCGTCAATCCTAAAATCTCCAGTATAAACAATTCGCTTTCCTTCCACATCCTCAACTAACACTTGGGCTGCACCCAATATATGATCAGCCTTGAAAAAAGTTACACGCTCCTCTTCATACTGGATAGTTTTACCATAATCTAGTGTTTCAACAAAGCCACCCATAAGGAAGAGGGGACCTCGCATAACATCAATCAAATCCTTCGTGGCCTTGGTCATAAAAACTTTTTCGCATTTTCTTAGGCTCTGGTGCAAGCCCATTGTGTGATCTGCATGGGCATGTGTGACGACTCTTAATTGTTTAGTTTCGTCAAAGGCGTCGCACGCAATATTTTTTCCAAGTAAAACAGCTCCTCTATGGGTTATTGTAGCTTTTATAGACAAAATGGGGGCACCAGCAATGCTAAGCGGTTTTTGGAGCCAGCCAGTCGATGAGTTCCTTTGGATTTTCACATTTTATTTTGACCTTTATTGGCCCTAGTGGTGATTCGGCTACTTCCTTAGAAAAGGAGACGTGTCCTGCATAGGCAACTTGCTTGTTCAAACAGAAGCTTACGGTTTTTCCGTTTAGTCCTTCGAAAAGGACTCCTCTGGCAGCGTTGCGGATGCGTTCTCTGCGCAGCAGATTGTAGAGTTTGGTGAGGGATTCGAGGCCTTTAGTCTCTGCTTTTAGTATAGCCCCTCTATATATAGGTTGAACTTTGGTTTGGATGTTGCCGAAGATGTTTTCGACGGCTCGTTTCACTTTGTCTTCGGATTCTGTTGGGTTGATTTCAACTTCCACATAGACGCTTACTTCATCCATTTCTCCTCAACCTTCCTCAAAACTTCCCTGGTTTTCTCTTTTACGAGGCCCAATTCTTCCTCGTTCACTATTATATACTCAGCCATGGCCATGGCTCCTCCTAATCCTACGCTTAACTCTCTCATATCCCTTTCACGAAAGATTTCCCAACTCTTTGGGTCATCGCTTCTTTGGCGATGGTAAAGCCTTTTAAACCTTGTTTCTGGAGATGAGTGAATGGCTATGAGGCTGAATTTTGGAAAATGCTTTTTAAACTCTTCCACTTCGCTTAGGCTCCTTATGCCATCTACAATAACCTTATGCTCCTTTGCTCTCTCTATTTTTGGTACGCATCTCTTGGCTATGACGCTGTTTCCTTCCATTTTCCTTAGCTCAAGCATTATTTTTCCAAGATTTTCTGGAATCGGCTTCATGCATCTTCTTTCCGCTTCCTCTCTCACAACGTCGCCCATAACCACGACGCTATAGCCGCTTTCATGTGCAACGGCGACAACTACCGATTTCCCCGCTCCGGGCATCCCAGCCAAACCTATGACAACTTTATCGTTCATTTATTAACCGTCCTTTCTGTTAATTTTTCAATGTAGTACTAATCCTTTGTGTGTATGGTTTGCTGGCACCCACACTTTTGTTTATTGCGTCCCAAGGTGCGTTCAGAAAATTGTTTCATAAAGCATAAATGCCTATTATATCCATTGTTTAAATACGTCGAGCCTCTTTGTCTGAATCTTGATTTTTGCGGAAGTTTTATATATTTTGTTAATAATTAACAAATCATGGGCGATGCAAAGCTGCATACAAACATTGTGTCTGAAAACTTCGAGGGCTCCTTAGGGGAGCTAAAAAACCGAAGGTTTTCTAACGTGGGGCTTCTAGCTCTTAGGGCGTTGGAACAGATGATAGAAGCATGCGCTGTCAAAGAAGGTTTACATTTTCATGAGCATCCAAGAACGGCACACAAAAACCGTCGCAATTGGTTGAAGACACATCATCCTGATCTGCTAGGCTCGTGGGACCAACTTTGGGGTATCTACGGTGCGTTGGGATATGGGGGGCTAGACGGTGAGAGGGCTAAACAAGCATTGGCCATCCTAAAGAAGTGCCTAACCGAGTTAAGTAGGAGGGAAAAAATTGCAATCCGAGGTCTATGAAATGATAGAACGGGTTGTCGATAGGATTAGAGAGGTAGAAGGCAATGTAGGTGTGGTGCTGTTTGGCAGCTATTCGAGGGGTGACTACGATGAGGGAAGCGACATTGACCTCCTTGTTGTCTTTCGGGATAGAAGTGCGCTCAATAAGAGCTTAAAAGAAGTATACAAGGCTACTTCAGAGAGCGACCTGTTCTTTCAGGTCATAGGCTTAACCCTTGAAGAGCTGAAAGATTCGCCACTTCTAGAGTTGGCGTTGCGAGAGGGAAAAATATACTATGCAAATGAGGATGTGAAGAAGCTGCTTACTCCTAGACACAAGCCTTACGCCCTCATAACCTATAGCACGGCAAACCTGAACCCGAAAGAGAGGGTCAGTTTCACCCAGAAACTCGAGGGAAGGGGCAAGGGTAAGTATAGGTATGAGGGACTAGTAGGTCAATTGGGCGGATATAAGGTTGGGAGAGGCGTGATGATGATTCCGATAGAGAACTTAAAGGCTATAACACAGCATCTAGAGAAGAAAGGAGTAGACTACGTCATAAGACATGTCTGGGCTTAAAAATCTCAAACTGCTTACGCTTTCTGAAAACTACAACTTGACTTGTGAAGCTTCAAGAATCTTTTTTCTGCCTCTTCCCTTACTACATCACCCATTACCACGACTACATAGTCGCTTCTTTTAACAACACTAATAACTACGGATTTCCGGCTTCAGGCATACCAGCCAAACCCACAAAAAGCCTATTGACAGCCATTTCGCACCCTTTTTGCTAGTGTATCTGGCTATTAACAGATAGTCTTTTACATTAAAAGCATTTATGAGGAAGCGAAGCGAAAGATATGCGAAGGAATAAGGATGCCAGAAGCTATCAGAAGTTTCATAGCATTTGACATGGACGATGAGTCTGTTCTGAAAAGAATCACGGATGTGCAAAAACTCCTAGCCAAAACTGGAGCCGACTTAAAACTTGTTGAACCAAAAAACATCCACATAACCCTTCGATTTCTTGGAAACATCACCATAAACATGGTTGAAAAAATCTTTGAAGAGATGAAGAAGGTTCAGTTCACCCCTTTTGACGCTAAGATTCATGGAATTGGCGCCTTTCCACATCTACGTTACCCACGAGTAATTTGGACTGGAATAACTGAAGGCGCTGAACAATTACAAAATATCTTCATTCAACTGGAACCGCGTTTACGCAGTTTAGGGTTTACACCAGACCCTAAAGGCTTCAGTCCACACCTAACAATTGCTCGCGTAAGGTCGGGAAGAAATAAGGCTGAACTTGTCAAGTGCGTCTCTGAGAATGCGAATTACGAATTGGGAATCGTTAGAGCCGAGTGTTTAAGGCTTAAAAGAAGTGATTTGACACCAAAAGGACCAATTTACTCAACCCTTAAAGAGGTTTGCCCACAGAAATAAGGAAAAAGGGCAGTTTATGTGGGATAAAATAGACGAAGTTTGTAGTGAAGTCTTAGAACGTGTTACACCGAAAAAGAGAGAACGGGTTAGAATTGAGGCTTTGGCTAAGAAATTGGAAAAAAGGGTTGTTGATGCGTCAAAAGTGTTGGGTGTCAATGCTATTGTGCGAGTAGAGGGCTCTGTTGCAAAGGACACGTGGCTCAGCGGAGAACCAGACATCGATATTTTTATGCGTGTGCCAACGACCATACCGCGCAAATCGTTAGGGGATATATGCCTAAAGGTGGCCAGAAAAGCCACAGAGGGCGCTGAGCAAATTGAGCGCTTTGCAGAACACCCATACTTGGAGGCATTTGTCGGCAATGTTCGCATTAATATTGTGCCATGCTACGACACAAAGCGTGGAGAATGGCTAAGTGCCACAGACAGAACACCCTATCACACGGACTACGCGAAAAAACATTTGAACGAGCAGATGCGAGGCGAAGTGCGCCTACTAAAGAAGTTCATGAAGGGAATAGACGTTTACGGTGCTGAAATTAAAATTGGCGGGTTCAGCGGCTACCTATGCGAACTCCTAGTTCTACATTGTAAACATTTCATAAACACACTAAAGGCCTTCGCTATGCTTAAACAGCGGATAACCATAGACATCAAAAACTATTACAAGAGAAGAGAGAACGAACTACAACTTCTATTCAAGGAACCATTAGTAATTGTTGACCCGGTTGATAGGGGAAGAAACGTGGCTTCGGCGGTGCAGCCGCAAAAACTATACACTTTCGTAGCTGCTTCGAGGGCTTTCCTAAAAAATCCCAGCCTAAGATTCTTTTATCCGCCAAAAACAAGGGCTTTAACCGCAGAAGAAGCGAGGAGAAGATTAGAAAAGCGTGAGTCATCAATTATATTCTTAACCTTTGGAGAAGTTGACGCTGTTCCAGATGTTTTGTGGGGTCAACTATACAAGTCTCAGCGTTCCCTGCGCAAGCTTGTGGAACTAAGTGATTTCAAAATTTTAAGAGACACTGCTTGGAGCGACGAAAAAAGCCTTAACATGTTCATCTTTGAGCTTGAGCAGTGCCGTCTTCCGCATGTTAAGAAGCATTTTGGACCGCCTCTTGAAAGGGAACGTGAAACTGAGAATTTCCTAAAAAAATACATGAATAATCTGGACGTGATTTCAGGGCCTTATATCGCGGATGGGAGATGGGTTGTGGAGCTTAAAAGGAAATGGGTGGATGTGGTTGAGTTGCTTAATGAAAGGTTGAGGGATGGAGGGAGAAGCGCCGGTATAGCTGAACAAATCTCGCAAGTTCTTAAAGAAGGATTTAGAGTTTTTGTTGGTGATGAGATAGTTGAGGTTTATGCGAAGAACGGCGAGTTTGCAGAGTTTTTGACAGAGTTTCTCTCTGGCAAGCCTAAATGGTTAGAAAACGCCTAAACTAAGCAATATTAACACTGTGCCGAGAAGCCAACAGTAAAGCGCGAAAAGGTGAAACTTTTCCTTGGCTAGGACTTTCCAAAGAAGTTTTAGGGCAAAGTAGCCCACAACCATCGCCATAGTTACTCCTGTAAGAATTTCAGCCCAGCCTAGCCTCGCAGATGCTAAAGTGCTAGAATCTTCGTAAAATGTATAGCCTATGGCGCCGATTATGGCTGGTATTGAAAGCAGGAAGGAGAATTTGAAGGCTTTTTCCCGTTTTACTCCAATCAAAAGCGCAACTGCAATTGTTAATCCGCTTCTTGAAATTCCTGGGATTATGGCTATGCCCTCAGCTATGCCCATGATTATGGCTGTTAAATAGCTTATATCATCGGTTTTTTCTTTTCCAGCCTTTGCAGAGTAAAGCACTATTCCACAGAAAATAAATGCAATGGCAATAGGCAAGACGCTTTGAAAGACTTGTTCCACAGGCTTTAAGAAGACTACACCAATTGCTACCGCAGGTATTGTCCCAACAACTATCAAAGGTATGAGTTTTCCATATTCTGTTTTAAAATCCAAGCGAACCAAAGCCAAAAATATATTCTTGATGTCTCTTCTAAAGAACAGCAAAACAACAATCAATGTTCCAATGTGTAAAATGAACTCAAAAAGTAAAGAATCCTCTGGGCTGAAAAAATCCAAGGAATGCTCAGCTAATTTTAGGTGTCCGGTGCTTGATATGGGTAGCCATTCCGTTAAGCCTTGAATAATGCCTAGAATTATTGTTTTTATTAATTGCTCCAAAGGTTCTCGCCGCTCTCTCTTTTCTATTTTGGTTAGGTTTAAAAGATTAGTTCATATAACTTGTTAATCTTTACGTTGGTGTCGCGTATGAGTGAATATCCGTTTGGAAGCCGTGGAGACCGTGAGATGCTGGCTAAGATGCCTATGGAAAAGCTTCTTGATTTCTTTTTTCTCCAAATTCGAAACTTGTGGAGGGTTGACGGCCTATACTTCTTGGGCATAGAGAAAGAATTGATGAGCTTTCTTTTCGGCACAGAAGCTACCACTCGCATAGATGCTGGTGTTTGGGAGGCTATGGCTGCGATTGAGGCTAAAAGTTTGCAGAAGATGTTTCAGATTGGCGAAAGCCCAGAAATACCAACGATTATGGATCTTTTGCTTAAGACGAGTTGGGCCTTGGATCAGCCGTTTAAAACCGTTGAAGTAAGCAATAAACGGGCAACTTTAAGCATTAACAGATGTAGAACACAGGAAGCGCGTTTGAGCAAGAGATTAAGCGAGTTTCCATGCAAAAAAGTGAGGTTTGGCTACTTGAAAAACTTTGCAAAGACCCTAAATCCGAAGGTGGAAGTGAACTGCATAGTCTGCCCGCCAGACAAGCATCCAAAAGAATTATGGTGCAAATGGGAATTTAAGTAACATGGTAACCGTCAATCTCTTGAAACTTTGATTAATGAAGAAGCTTTGCTGTTAGCCAAATACATCAGAAGTGAAAGAGACATATGGATTCCAAGAATAGCCATTCCTAACCAGCACAGAAGTGAAGTAGAAAAACTGTTATAGTTAAAAGTCAAATTCAATATTGGACTGGAATCAATATTGGGCTTGAAAGTTGGGGGAGCTTGGGAAAGAGAGCCTGAACGAAAACCTTTACCCCTAAGAGTAAAACGCATTGTCTATGAGAGAGCAAAAGGAAAATGTCAAAAATGCGGAACTACCTTAAGAATAGACGAAGGAGACTTCCATCATAAAGGCAAACCTACGAGTACGAGACCTTCAAGCATAGTTTTTCTTTGTCCAACTTGCCATAGAAAATATGGGCATGAATGGAGAACAGTGAAACGAGAAACTTTGCTTGGAGTAGAGAAAGAAAGAAAACTTGTTAGGCAAAGAGTTGTCAGAAAAAAGCCGAAGAAGTATAGAAGAATTGCTATTCGAGGTTTTTTTGGTGAGATCACAGGTTATAGAACAGTTAGAATTAGAAAATCCAAAACGAAAACCAAGAAGATAAAAAAGAGAAGAAGATAAAGTTTTTTGGGTTTGGGGTTCAACCTATTTATAGAGGGGTCTAAATTACACAGCAACTAAAAAGGAAGCCTCTAAATATTTGGATAATTCAAGAATTAGCTGCAACGTGGTGATTGCGTTGAAGCTTTTGCTTGACGAAATGTACGTAGGCCTAAAAGAATATTTTGAAACTCTAGGATGGGAAGTGCTAACCGTCCACGATGCAGGATTAAAAGGAGCAAAAGACAAAGACATAGTGGAGTATGCAAAGAACAACGACTTGCTGCTCGTGACTCAAGACCAGAAACCAGCAGACCTAGCTGAGCTTACAGGAGTCAAGTACGTGCTGATTTCCAGCGCGATGATTGCCAAGATAGCCGATGCAAAAATTAGAGAGAAATACCCAAACACAAAACAGAAATGACACAAAGTCTCCTAAGTTAGTGTTTTTTGTTTTTCGGCTGAAACAAAGTTTGAAACTCTAACGCCCACCAGCCTTATCTTTCTATCTAGTCTGAGATAGACTTGTATTAGTTCTCTCGCAGTTTTCTCTAGGTTCTGTAAACGGTTTGTAATGAAAGGTAAGGTTTTGCTGTGGGTATGAGTCTCAAAATTTTCGTAGCGAACCCTAACGGTAACCGTTTTAAAATAAAGCTGTTGCTTCAGAACGTCCTTATACACTTCTTCTGAAAGCCTATCCAAAGTGTTTAGGACAAACTCGAAATCTGAGGTGTCTTCTTCGAATGTTGTGTCACGGCTTATAGACTTTATTTCGCCTCTTTCTTGAACTTCGCTTCTGTCAATCCCATGCGCCATCAAATAAATCTGAGTGCCCATAACACCGAAGGCTTCTGCCAGCACAGTAGGATCATAGTGAGCCAAATCGCCTATAGTCTTAATTCCCATAGCCTTAAGTTTCTGCTCAGTCTTCCGCCCAACCCAGAGAAGCTTACGAACTGGTAGCGGAGCGAGAAATTTTTCAGCCTCTTCCTCTTTGACAGCCGTTAAGCCGTCTGGCTTTTGGAAGTCGCTGGCTATTTTGGCGACAAGCTTGTTCGGACCTATACCTATCGAGCAAGTGAGCTTTTCCTTCTCGTAAATTTCCTTTTTTATTTGACGCGCTAGGGCTTCGGCTTCCGCAAAATCTCTCACTTTTGAGGTTACGTCTAGAAAAGCCTCGTCTATGCCCCACTGCTCAAACTTGTCTGCATATTTCCGCACAAGATCCATGATTTCGCTGGAAACCTTGGTATAAAGTTCGTAATTAACTGGCAGGTAAACGGCTTCTGGACAGAGCCTCCAAGCCTTCGAGATCGGCATTCCTGATCTGACACTGAACTTTCTGGCTTCGTAATTGCATGTGCTTACGACCCCTCTGCCCTTTCCCCCTTTAGGGTCTGCCCCAACAATAACTGGTTTACCCCCAAATTCGGGATGCCCTCTCTCCTCAACAGCCGTGAAAAAATGGTCCATATCCAAGTGGAATATCATCCTTTTTCTCTCGCTCATAATTTGCTCTGTCCGATATGCTGCCTTCAGTTAAAACTGACGCGTTTGTTGATTTGAATCTATCGCAACGAAGCACATGTACACGATTTAGGCTATGTTTAGCTTCACTAAAGATTTCCCATTCACAACCCTTAATGCCATCCCCCTTTAGAATAATTGAGACAATGTCTGGAGTAAGACCAAATGAACCGCTTGTCAAAAGAACTTGCACATCAAATAGCTGTTGATTTTATTAAGAAAATGAAGAACACGGATAAAATAGATGTTGCTACGGTTGATCATAGAGGCGGAGTCTGGATAATTAGGGGCACATGCCCAATAGACCTGGAAGGACATCCGTGGGCTGAGAAGTTCGAAGTTGTCGTAGACCACAAAGGAAAAATTAAATCCACTGACTTTTCGTTGCTATAGAAGATTTAACATTACCTTTTAAGCCTTATCATATCCGACGTAGAAGATGTAACAGTTAATCTTACCATACGCGTATATTACACGACTGAGCAGCTATCCGCATCAGGGCTTGATGAAAACAGCTTAAAAGTATTTTACTGGGACGGAGCAACTAACAAATGGGCAGTGGTAGACACGCAAGTAAATACTCTAGAACACTATGCATGGGTAACACTAAACCACTTTAGTATATGGGTTCTCCTTGGTCAGACTCCTGGTCCTGCGATATGGGGAGAAACATGGTTTCTAATAACAATAGCCATTGTCGTTATAATCGTCGTAATCGCGGCTGTCCTCTTCTTCAGAAAGAAGAAACAGTCCTGAAAGACAAAAAGACTTGCCTAGCGCAGCCACCTTTTTCTTCTTTAGTATATGATTTTATATTTTCAGTTTGCACAAATTATTAATGATGTCAAATGGTTATTCTATTTCATGAGGGGATAACAACTTGTTTGAAAAAATACTAGTACCCATAGATGGTTCTGAGCACTCATTAAGAGCGTTAGACATAGCAGTTCAAATAGCCAAAAAGTTTGGAGGAAAAATAACGCTAATCCACGTTTATTCGGTAACTGTCAGACCAATTATAATGCCAGAGCCGACCACCTTAACAACTCCTGGAGTTCCAGTCATGACCTCTGCAGAAGTCTCCAAAATAGCTGAAGCCGCTCGCAAAGCTGGCAACAGAATCTTAGCGGACGGCGAACAAAAGGTTAGAGCCGAGAACGTTGAAGTTGATACAAGACTTGAAGAAGGGCACGCGGTTCAGGAGATTATTAGAGTGTCAAAGGAAGGCAACTTTGATTTAATCGTCATGGGTGCACGGGGTATTAGCAAGATAAGGGAGATACTTTTAGGAAGCGTAAGTGACGGAATAATACATCATGCGGTTTGCCCAGTTTTGGTAGTCAAGTAGCCTAATCCCTTTCTACATAGTCAGATCAAATTGGTTCCGCGATTAGAAGGCTATGCTTATTAGCCACAACCCTAGCCTTCAACCTTGCTCCCACAGGAACTTCCTCAGCGTTAATAAGCGTTAAACTTCTGTCCTTTTCACGTGTAACTGCCAACTTCTCCCTTCTAAGCCATCCTGGCCCCACAACCTCAACTCTAACGGTTTCAAATTTTCTGTAGGGAATCGGAAGCATAATTCGCCTATGAATTCCAAAGTCCTCTGGTTTGAGTATAAGCTTAACCTTAAACTCTTTCTCCCAAATTCTCATTTGTTCATAAAATCCTTTCCAAGAGGTTGGCTTGACTCCTTTGACCTTTCTTCCGTGCTTGTGAACTTCATATTTTTGGATGCCTAAGGGAGGGAAAGTTTTTCCTGCACCCATATTGGTGGCTAAACTTATTATTTTTGGAATTTCTGTGGTGTTTATTTCAGGAATCCAAACGGGAGCCACAAGCAAATCAGTTTTAGTGCCTGATACGATATGATGCGTCAATTCAACAACTTTTTTGACGTCATACCATTCCGTGTTCGCCAATTCTCTAGCCAATTTTGGCTCTAAGGCGTCTAATGATAGGTTTATTCGTGTCAGACCGGCGTCAGAAAGCTTGTCCATAAGTTTCGCGTTCAATGTTGAGCCGTGTGTCTGCATAGAAACAGTTTCTACACCTTCAACTTGACTCAAACAAGAAACAAGCTCAACGATTTTCGGATAGGTAATGGGGTCTCCAACAGTATCTATGTGGGCTTCAATGCGACGTCTACCCTTAAAAGCCACAATTTTCTCAAACTCCTCGACCAGATAGTCAAGGGGCACAATGTATTCTGTTTGGCGTATTTTTGACTTTGGACCAGCATTGGTAGAACAGAATATGCAGGAAAGCGGACAAGTTGATATTGGACGGACTTGAATGACATTTGTTCCTCTGTCAATTAAGCCAAAGGCTATGCAGCCCACAAGCGGAACCGAAAATGGAATTTCGAAGAGCGCCTTATCCATGGCAGCAAACCTTGACAGAGATTTAGGAATCACATAGTTAAAACGTTGCCGTTATAGTCTTTCTTAAAGGAGTTGCTTTAAATTTTGCGGGTAAAATTTTCCGCCGTCCTGACTTTTTGAGATTTCCGCAAAAAAGTACAGAAAAACTTTTCTTAATCAAATAAATAATGAGTGCTTGAGTGCCAAATTTGATTCAGAGAAAAGATTTTCTTCTAGAACCGGTAAAACACATAAAAATAAATGGAAAACTGACTGTAGACCAGTTAATTCAGCAATTTAAAAATTCAGGCTCCTTCGGAGCTGGAAGACTCTCTGTGGCGTGTGACATCTATGAACGGATGATACGGGACGAGGATTGCACAATATTCTTGGCCTTGGCAGGAGCTGTCGTTCCGGCTGGGATGCGTTCGCTAATTGCGGATCTTATACGTGAAGGGCTTATCGATGTTGTTGCGAGCACTGGAGCAAACATGGTTCACGATGCGATAGAAGCCCTCGGCGGCCACCATTATAAGGGACACTGGTTTGTGGATGACAATATGCTTTACAGATACCATATATACCGCATATACGACGTCTTCGTTCCAGAAGAGGACTTCACAAAGCTGGACTATAGGCTTGTGGAAGTATGTGATGAAATAGCCGCTGAAAACAGTGGGAAAAGCCTCTCCTCAAACGAGTTTGCCTGGGAACTAGGTAAAAGGCTTAACGATCCAAACTCCATTTTACGTGCAGCATACGAAGCGAAAGTGCCGATTTTCCTTCCAGCGGTTCGGGATTCAGAATTCGGGTTTATACATTGGCTTCACGCCTCTCGTAAAAACTGCAAGCATATTTTGGCGGTGGACGCTTTCAAAGACGTGCCAAAAATAATCGACATTTGTAAGCGCTCTCCCAGAAATGGCATGATAGTTATCGGCGGCGGAGTGCCTAGAAACACCGTTCAATCCGCCGCTCTCGCATCTAAAAAGGGCATGGACTACGCCGTAATAATAACTATGGATCGCCCCGAACCTGGGGGATTATCTGGCTCAACACTAGAAGAAACAGTGAGCTGGGGGAAAGTGAAGGGAAAAGCAGACAAGGTAATGGTTATCGGTGATGCAATGATTATTTTTCCAATAATGGTTGCCTCGGTCATCGAGAGACTTAGCGAGGATTTTAGGCGAACACACTGCCTAAAACGCGGAAAATTTCGGGCAGCCGGAGGAATCTAGATGGGGAAAGAGGCTAAGCGGAAGTTTTGTGGAAACTGCGGAAACCACAACGCTTACAATTATCCGGATCAAGTGTTCTGCACAAAACGCTTATGCTCTAACGAGAATCCAATAGTGCCGACGTTATGGTGCTGTGAAGAATGGAACCCAAGTGGTCAAGAATGCTATTGTGTCGAGGAAGCCTCTAGAAAGCAGAATAAATAAACCTCCTTTTTCTCTTTGATATAACGCTAAAGTTATTACAAAGGACTTTCAGTTTTAAATTTGATTATAACGGAGCCCGGTGGTGTAGCGGTCAAGCATGGAGGCCTCTGGAGCCTCTGACGAGAGTTCGAATCTCTCCCGGGCTACCAAACTCTAGCATTTAATTTATACTAATTCTGCCGTTGGGGTTTTCGCTCATTTCCCCTTTTTTCTTCTGGTTGGTTTGGATAAAACTTTACTTTTTCTCTCTCTCTTTTCTCTTATATTCTGTTCTATGTTCTCTGTCTCTGTGTCTCTGTGTGTGTATCTATCACACACAAAACACTAAACAAACGAACAGACAAAAAAACAAACAGCAGTTTTGCGGAAAAGTTATAGCTGAATCAGTTCTATTGACTTCAGTGGTGAATTGAGTTGCTTGAAGGTAAAAATGTGAATTTGAGGGTTAGGGAGAAAGAGGATGTTGATTTTGAAGCCGAATGTTATAATGACATAGATTTCTGGGGGGAAAATCCCCCTGCTTATGAGCAGATTTCGAAGTCATATTTAGTGAAGCTGTTCGATAATCCTTCGAACTTTCAAATAGTGATTGAGTGGAAGCCGTTCGTCATCCAGAAGAAGGACGGAACTAGAATAGGGATTATCTGGCATATGGTTAATCAACCATCTGGGACAATGGAAATTGTTTGCTTTTTGGTTCCTAGTGAAAGGGGGGAAGGATACGGAACAGAAGCGGCTCAGTTAATGGTTGATTATCTATTTCTCTACAGAAACATCGTTCGCATACAAGCAACAGCAAATGTGAGGAACAAAGCATCACAGAGAGCCTTGGAGAAAGCGGGCTTCAAAATAGAAGGAACTATCCGAAAATACCTCCTCGTGAGAGGAGTATGGACTGATTACTATCTCCTCAGCATTCTAAGAGAAGAATGGAAAGAACCAAAAATACTAACAAAAACCGCTTGAAGATAGCAAATCAGCTAGTTATTACTCGCAAATTGATATATACAGGAAAAGTTTGAAGCTATCCCGGGCTACCATGAAACCGTGGACAGATCGAGGTTTAAATTATCGGATAATTTAAACCGATATCTGAACCTAAACTAGGAATGAAAAAACGCGTGCTCTCCATAGCCTAACGTTTCTCGATTCTCCATTTTACGCCTTGAGGAGTATCCTCAATTATTATGCCTATTGCTTTGAGTTGCTGTCTGATTTGGTCTGCTTTTTTCCAGTCTTTGGCTTTTCTAGCTTGTTCTCTTTTACGAATAAGTTCTTCAGCCTCTTTGGGCAGTTCTTCTCTGATCAATTCCCTATTTAAGTCTAGAGCAAAAATCCTGTCGAATTCCAAAAGTAACTCATACTTTTCTCTGTGGCTAATCTCTTTCTCATCTCTCACCAGCTTCCAAACAAGAGCTAGAGCTTCTGGCGTGTTTAAATCGTCATTCATCGCCCCTAAAAATTTCCCCCTATATTCTTCTGCCTTCTTTGACCACTCCCTCTTACCCTCAATGTCCTCACTTAGCTTTCGCACGTGCTCTCGCAACGTGAATAATGCGTTTTGAGCAGCTTGCAAACTCTCCCATGTGAATACCAATTCTGACCGATAGTGAGCGGTCATGCATAAATATCTAAAGGCAAGTGGGTCAAACCCTTTCTCAACTAAATTTTTTACTGTAATTATTTTTCCTTCAGATTTTGCCATTTTTGCTTCTTTACCAAATACTAGAAAAGCACCATGTAGCCAGTAGTTAACGAATTTCTTCCCTGTGGCGGCTTCAGATTGGGCGATTTCGTTTGTGTGATGAATAGGTATATGGTCTATTCCGCTGCAATGTATGTCGAAAGTTTCGCCAAGATGTTTCATACTCATGGCACTGCATTCAGCATGCCAGCCAGGAAAACCTACACCCCAAGGCGAATCCCACTCCATTTGTCTTTTCTTATCTTTAGGAGAGAAGAACCAAACTCCAAAATCGGTTATGTTTCTCTTCTGCGGGTCAAACTCTACTCTTGCGCCAGCCTTTAGGGTTTCATTTAAGCGTTCAAAGCTCATCCCAGTAAGTTTGCCGTAATCTTTTAGTTTTGATGTGTCGAAGTAAACCCCACTGTCAGTTACGTAGGTGCAACCTTTTTTCTCCAATTTTCGGACAAGTTCAATTATATCTGTAATATGATCAGTGGCTTTGCAGACTATCATTGGTTTGAGCATGTTTAGTTTCTCTGCGTCTTCGAAGAAAGCTTTAGTGTAGAATTCTGCGATTTCCCAAATGGTCTTCCTTTCTCTTTTGGCTCCAACCTCCATCTTATCTTCGCCAGTGTCAGCATCAGATGTGAGATGCCCCACGTCGGTAATGTTCATTACATGTTTTACTTTGAAACCATTAAACTCCAAAACTCTCCTGAGTACATCCTCAAAAATGTAAGTTCTAAAGTTCCCTATGTGAGCATACAAGTAAACGGTAGGTCCACAACAGTACATTTTAACTTTGCCCTTTTCCAGAGGAACGAACCTTTCCTTTTTGCGTGTCAACGTATTGAAAAGGCGTAGATTTTGGGTTAAAGTTCCCATGGCTTGTTCTTCTAAGAAATAGCGATGAAGGATATTTAAGGATTTTACTTGGGGCGGGTTAATCGTATTTTTTAAGTTTTAACATTTCTCTGAAGTTTCTTAAGTCTTGAGCTACTTGTTTTAGAAAGTGCAGTTCCTCCATTGTTCTTTCGAATTTTGCGAACTCTTCTCGAATCCTCTTTAGGGAACGTTCATTTTTGTCCATTGTTTTCGTCTTTATGTTTGGTTAAAGTGAAGGGCTTTCATCGTTTTTTGGCTAACCACGCAGCCATTTCCGTCATCGAGGAGAAAGGAGAAGGCTTCGAAAACGGAGAAAACTATTCTTGGCTGCTTGCGGTTTAGCCTTCAACCTTAGCCCTTCCATACTGCATCGTAAGACTTAATATATGTGTCGCTCTATAAAAACATTACTGAATAACACTACATACATTAAAATAACGTTTAACCTATAGCCAAAATGCCTTCCAAAATCTTCTTTTCCGAAACATCCAATTGTTTAGAAAGCCAAGTTTTTAAAAGTGAAACAGGTTTAGGGAGCTCACCACTGTAGGTTATGATTTGATTATTCTTTAATGCATCCACCTGGAATGTATTCTCAGCCTCTCTATGTAGGAAAGACAATGTCTGGGCTTGATAAGCTGATGCTTGGAAGTCTTCCCACTGTTTACAGCGCAAAATAACTGGCGGGCCCCTCACTTCTCTAACTTGTAACGCTTCAGCCCTTTGTTCCTGCGCTGGCTGTGTCGGTACCGCGGAGGCTTCACGTGGAGCTGACAAATACGTTATTAGGTTTGCTATCTCATTCTGCAATGTGGTTAGTCTTTCTTCAACCTTCTCTACCTTTCCGCTTATTTCGCCAGTATCACCTAGTCTTTCGGTTATTTTACCTAAATCGTTTATTAATCGGTCCAAGTCTTTTTCATGTTCTTTCAAAACACTGACTATGAAATCTAGGGCTTCTAAAGCCTCGTCTTTTGATGGAGGTTTCTTAGACATAGGTTTTTCCCTTTCCTTCAACATATTAATCTCCTTCTTCATAAATAAACGTAGCGAATCCTCAAAACTTATCCATATGAAGAGACATTCATACTTATTGAGAATTAAAACTCCTATGGGAGAGTTGAAATATCTGGTTTTAGAATGAATAACGTACTCACATAAAAAGGGCGCATCCTCCATGCAGGGGATGGCAGCCGCTCATATAGGAAATCAAGAGGCTTTGCGTTTTAACCTCTTTCAAAGGCTTAGCAGACAATGCGAGGAAGACATGTGATAAATACTTAAGAAAACACGATTTTTGGGAACCCTGCCTCCTCGATGAGTGGACCGGGCGGGATTCGAACCCGCGGCCTCCACGATGCCAACGTGGCGATCATTCCAAACTGATCTACCGGCCCATGATGTAAACGTAGCAAAAAATTATTAAGGATTTTCCCTAACTAAATTGAAGGTTCATATCAAACAACGTTTTGCATGTTTGAAAGAAGGCGTGGATTCGAATATTGCTCTATCCATCAATGCATTTTTGTTTTGGTTTCAATGTAAATGGGTTCAAAATAAGCCTAAAAATTATGGTGAATTGATGCGGGGGGTGGGGTTTGAACCCACGTAGCCCTGCGGCAACAGGTCCTAAGCCTGTCTCCTTTGACCAGACTCGGACACCCCCGCAACTGTGAAGCTCAATGGTGAAATTGCATTCTCTTTTATATTTATTTAACCATCAAAGCCAGAAGGAGACCTTGGCATTTTTCGTCAGTTTTTATAGGCGCTTTTTTATGGTTCAAATTGAAAAGTTCTTTAGGAAAACTCTTCATGGGGAAAATGGTATATGCGTTCTTGATGGGAGAAAGGAGAGGAAAAATATTTCTTTACCATTCTCCCCACACATCATTAGTATTTTTCTCATATTCGGATTTAACCTTTAACTTTTTTACCATAACTCAATACAATCAAACAAGCTCTTATATGCATTCTCGAGCACTTACAAACAGAAAACACAATCGAAAGCTCTAAATTTCTTAGTGACTGTTCTGTTCTTAAAGGCTCGAGCCTCGGTGGCCTAGTCCGGTTAGGGCATCGCCTTGGTAAAGTTTCCAGAGAGGCGGTGGTCGCGGGCTCAAATCCCGCCCGAGGCTTCCATAAACGGCAACAAAACAGCAAGATGGAATTAAAATATCAACCAGTTTAGAAAGATATGTAAAACATCTACAGCTTGAACAGTTTTTTAAGAAGCTCGGTGCTTCTAACCCGGAAATTCTTGCCAAGGAAGTGGAACATTTCACGACCAAAGAAGCAGAAAAGAGAGACGAAATCCTCATTAATTATTTTGGAAAGAATGGAGTAAACCGAATAGTTAATAGTATCACCAAACTTTTGCTCGCGCCGCCAATGCCTCCAGCAAACGCCAAAGTGCTTGATGTTGGCGCTGGCACGGGATTTTTCACAGCCAAAATAGCAGAGAAAGTAAAGGCTAAGCTTCCGAAAGCTTCTTTTTACGCAATGGACTTGACTCCGGCAATGCTGCTTTCATTAGATAAGAAAAACGCTGGCATAACGCCTTTCATAGGCATGGCGGAGAACATTGAGGGGAGCATAAAAGAGGCAAAAAAACACTTCAACATCCCATACAAGTTCGACGCAATCTTCTCCACTTTAATGCTTCACCACAGCACCCAACCGGAAAAAGTTTTCAGAAGTCTCAAGACAGCCTTGAAGAAGAAGGGAAAAGCCATGGTTGTGGACCTCTGTAAGCACGGCTTTGAAGAGTTTAAAACCGAAATGGGCGACCTACATTTAGGTTTTAAGCCAGAAAACGTCTATGAAATGGTCCGAAAATATTTTTTAAAGGTCAAAGTTGAGAAGATGCGCGGTATCTGCTGCGAATGCTCAGGGCATTCAGCCGAAATTTTCATTGCTTACATGCAGAATTGCGAACAAAATTTTGATAAATTATCTAGAATGGCAACACATGATTTCTCAAGGCTATGAGGTCTTCAGTTGGACTGCCTTCCCCAACACTGTATATTTGGTTATAGCATGCGCCTTTGCTCGTAGTGTTCCAGTAGACGATTTTCGTTGAAAAACCTGGTTTTGGACCGGTGCCTGAACCGCCAGAAGTTGTTGTTAAATCTGAAAAATCGAAAAAGTAACAAAAAAGGGGTTATGGGTCTGTATCTCCGAAGTGTACGGCTATCAGGTATATGTCTTCTATGTCTACTATCATATCGTTGTTGACGTCGCAGTTCGGATGCCATTGTGGTTCACACAAGCTCGTTCCGTAGGCTAATGCTGCAGTATAGATATCCTCAATATCCACGATTTCGTCGCCGTTGGTATCGCCCACAATTGTTATCTTAAACTGGATTGCGAAAGATGTGCTGTAGACCAACGTGTCGTTTACGTAAGTTTTGATTGTTATAGTAAAGCTGTAAGTGCCTTTTGGCCACGTTGACGTTTCGGTCCACTCAACGATTGCATTGCCCGATTCTAATGGGTTCAGTATGAGTGTTTGGTTTCCTATTGGTTGAAGTCCGTTGTAGTAAGCACACAGGGTGAATGCTGTCGTGGTGCCGTAGTAATTGTGTATAGTTTCGCATATGATTTGTGAGTAGTGTTGTCCAACATTGTCTTTCATTTCGCATAGGATTATGTGGGTAGCTTGTGGGCTTATGATGAGGTCTGTTTTGGCTTCTAATACATGATACTCGGCCTGTTCTCCTGTGGCTTCGTCTCGAAGAATTATTCGATCACAATAGCTGAGCTTGGCGTTACAGTTGTCATACCATTTCTCAAGGTAGTATTGTCTGGAGTAATTTGGATAGACCTCGTGCCACTGAGTCCCCTTAGGCAGTTTAATGACTCTTTCATAGCGAACCCAGCCGTCTTTAAGCTCGATGTACATGGTTTCCTTGGTGTTTATCTCATAGACTTTTAGCGTGACTGTTATGTCGTCTACATGCCAGAAGTAGGGACGCACTTTCCATTGGTGATCCTTGTCCCACAAGTCAATGTAGTCGGAAGGAGTAAGCCTACCATCGAGGTTCGTGTCATACCAGCTCTGGAGGTGGTAACTTCGGCTGTATTCTGGATAAAGCTCATCCCATTGAGTACACACAGGTTCACTTAAGTTAATTAAGAGCGGGGGTTCAGCATCCAAATGTCTAGGACGAGGGAGCCAATAGTGAGCTGTGACAGTGTGGGGGATATCCATGTGAACATGGATCAGGTCTTCAGAAGTTAAGATTGAGCTATCGATATCCCAATAGACGAACACATATTCATTGTGATCTAGATAGCTGACTGGTGGTGCCATTATATCGACGGTAGTGCATTCGTCGTACCATCCCTCGCCAATCGGAACTGGATTTAGGCCTTCTGGGTCGGTTTTAACCGTCAAGTAGTATTGTTTGACGTAGTGGGCTGTAGCAGTGTGTGGCGCATCCATGTGAACTGTAATTGGGTTGCCTGGAACAATTGTTGTATCAACATCCCAGTAGTCAAACCTATAGCGAACGCCAGGTGAAACTAGAACAAGCGGCGGAGCCATCAAAGGCACATACGTGCACCCATCGTACCATCCGCTTTGGGTGGAAACGTCGCTGAGGCCACCTATATTATCCGTCACCGTCAAGTAGTATTGTTTGACGTAGTGGGCTGTAGCAGTGTGTGGCGCATCCATGTGAACATCTATTGGATTACCTGGTGCAGTTACTGTATCAACATCCCAATGGTCAAACCTGTAGCGCACTCCTGGCGAAATTGGAACAAGCGGCGGAGCCGTTAGAGTCACATGGGTGCATTCGTCGTACCATCCCTCGCCTGGAATCGTTACAAGACCCAACGGATCAGTCCGGACGGTCAAGTAGTATTGTTTGACGTAGTGGGCTGTAGCAGTGTGTGGCGCATCCATGTGAACATCTATTGGATTACCTGGTGCAGTTACTGTATCAACATCCCAATGGTCAAACCTGTAACGAGTATCCCCTGAAACATAGACATACCCAGGGGCTTCTAGGTCAACGTACGTGCATTTATCGTACCATCCCTCGCCTGGAATCGTTACAAGACCCAACGGATCAGTCTGAACAGTCAAATAGTACTGTGTTGTATAGTGAGCTGTCGCGATGTGAGGTTCATTCATGTGTATATCAATCGGGTTAACTCCAATACCTTGTGATGCCCCATCAACGTCCCAGTAGCTAAACACGTAGCGAACGCCGTCTTCACCTGCCTCGCTTGGAACGTATTGAGGCGCTGTCAACCTAACCCAAGTGCAATTGTCATACCACTCTGCACCAGGTATGGGTGGAAGGTGAGATGGGTCGGTAACCACATCCAAATAGTATTGAATCGTCCAGTTGGCGATGGCAGTCTTAGGACTGTCCATATGGATTGGGTTGCTGATTAGTCCTGTTCCAGATGCGTCGCCGCTCCAACCAGTAAAGACAGCTCTCACCCAACCAGGGACAATATCAACTATTCCAGTCGCTAAGTCTGCGTTTGCATATGTGCATTCGTCGTACCAGCCTTCACCGCTTGGCGTATCATATTGCGAAACCACAGTTAAGTAGTATTGGGTCGTGTAGACCAATGTGATGGTTGTAGGTCCAGTCATGGTGACACTGGCAGATGGATCGTAGTGGTCAAACGTATACCTCGTATCTGGGCCGTCATAAATGGGGTCTTCAGGGCTACTCACAGTCACGTCAGTATTAGCGTCGACCCATTCGGTCCATGTTGTTGTCTTCTGTACGTTTGTATAAGTGGTTCCACACTGGGTGTATGTGACGTCGAATGTTCCTCCCACAGCCCCAGCGGGGCTAGCGGTAACAGTAATCTCGTATTGAGCCTTATAGGTGCCGAGTATTGTCATAGGACCATTCACCATCTGCGGTGAAACAGGGGTGACACCTGTGAGAACGTACCTTACGCCAGAAGCTCCGGGTACTATCGCTTGATAGGCATATGAAATCCAAGAACCATTCTTGACCCAAACGCCGAACGGAACAGTCCCTGTTGGATCAGTGTCACCAATATAATCCACAGTGGGCGGTACGGCCGACCCTGATTGTGTGAAAGACACCCAGCACTGGGTCTTGAAGTATGCGGTATATGTGGTCGGAGTGCTGGGAACGATGATGTTGTGGATGATGGTGCCACCATCGCTCCAGCTTGTCCAAACATATTGTACACCCGTGAGACCAGGTTGCGGAGAGGTCGTGCCTATGGAGTGCGTCGAACCTATGACCCAGCTAAAGTTCTGGGGCGCGGTGTAGGTAACGCTATCCACAACTATGCTTAGACCTGATGGGGAAGTCGTGACTATTATGTTTGCTGTCGGAGGGGCAACAGTTATGGTTATTTGTGCTTGTGCATCGCCAGATTCGGCGCCTGGGGGTTGCTGATGATAGAGTTTCACGGTGATTGTGTAGTTTCCACCTGTTGCATAGTTATGGTCAGGAGAAGAACTCCAAGTTCCGTTGAAATCATCTCCATATTGGGTAAAGTTAACGTTTGAATCTGGATCAACTGTACCGTCGCCCCAGTCGACCTGAACCTGATACTGGTAAAGGTGACCTGGAAAGTTCGTTGAATTTGCGCGGCCTGCTAGGTGAATGGGGTTTGTGAAAGTGGGGAATGGTGGTGAATATCCATTTACTGTATCTATGGTTATTGAGAAAGTGGGTTTCGCCTCACTGAAGGTTGTTGACGCTGTGTTGGTTCCGTCTGTCGCTGTTACTGTGTATATTCCTTCCATCCCGTCTAACTGATACGTGCAGACGAAGCCGCCAACATCATTAGTCACAGCATAAACCGTATCAATGGTCTCATCTGGCTTTCCCATAATAACAGTAACATCTGCTAAGGGTTGGAACCCCCAGCCGAATATAGTCACAGCTTCAGTTGGGGAATAGTCTTCCTTATCTGTCCAAATCTTTGCCTCCTCTGCGTATGTCGGAGGTGCAACAAGTATCATCGAAAGTAGTAGCAGTGAAATAACTAGTATACTCGATATTTTCTTCATATTTCTTTCTCCTCTCTCATACATGTCGTGCTTCATCGTCGAAAAGACTCCACATGCACACTTAAATAGATTTATACAATTGTATTTATGCTTTGTGAAACAATTTTCTATGACACTCAGACTTCATTTTAGGGCTTGCTTTCCAATGTAGGAACCGTTACAAATATCCAAATGTAAGAAATGGGGGAAAAGGATCTCACTCTCCATCAGCGCATACCTTCAAGCTTCTCTATATTTCAACCGAAATCTGATAGAGCCTTATATAATCAATGATTCTAGATAATTTATATATTCATAAAACAATGAAATGAGATAGAGAGGAAGCCATTCTTGCCCTTAGATGAACCCCAAATCTACACATTTATCGTAGTAGGAGTTATCATCGCTTGTTTAATAGTTGTTTACGCTATGAGAAAGCGTGGGAAAAAAGAAGAAAAAGTTTCAGAAGCAGAAAGAGTGGAAACAGAGCTTAGGGGTTTACCCCTTAAAATTGTTAAAAGTGTTCCATCAGAAGAAGCCGCGCGTGCTAAGGAAGAACTTCGGATATTGGATCTGGAGAGGGAAATTTTAAGCGATGCCATTCGGCGACTTTATGAAGCCCATGCGGAAGGAAAAATAACAGAGGAGGAAAGAGAAAGACTCGGCCAAACGTACAAGTCTCGAATGATGACTGTGAAAGACGCTATATCAAAAGATGAATCCCTAGTCGCTTTGCATGAACTTGAGGCTATGCAAGAAGACCTAATAAAACTTTTCAGCGAACGCTTTGACGAACTAAGCACAAAAATCGAAGAACTACGCTTAAAAGTGGAGGCAAAACCAATAAAAGAAATAACCATACCAGCCGCGAAAGCACTGCCAACCGAGAAAACCGAAGAAAAACCCGCCGCTGAAGAAAAAGCAAAAAGAAAAAGAAAACCGCCAGCAAAACCAAGTCCGAGAACAGAGGCGGAAAAAAGGATAGAGGAGATTAGGGCTGAAGTAGAAAAGGTTTTAGAAAGACTGGGGCAGATGGAAATTGAAACCTAAGCAGAGTTGGGTTGAAAAGGCAAAGAAGAATGCTGCCCTAGAAGCGGTTAAGCACGTTAAGGATGGTTTTATTGTTGGTTTGGGAAGCGGAAGCACAGCCGCCTACGCCATCGAAGAAATAGGAAACAGAATAAAGCGCGAAGGATTGCGTGTTCTAGGTGTTCCAACATCTTATCAAGCTTTCATGCTCGCTGTTAAGCATGGAATCCAAATAACATCTCTGGAAGAGCACCCCACACTAGATTTAACAATAGATGGGGCAGATCAAATAGACGGGGAACTAAACCTGATCAAGGGTATGGGTGGAGCCCTCGCCCGCGAAAAAGTAGTTGCCGTTGCCTCCAAAAAACTTGTCATAGTAGCAGATGCAAGCAAGAGAGTTAAGGTTCTGGGAGAAAACAATCATCCAGTGCCAATAGAAGTTCTACCCTTTGCAGCACCACTTGTTGTACGTAAAATAAGAGAGATCGGCGGAAAACCTGCCCTAAGAGAAGGAATAAAGAAGGCCGGACCAGTTATAACGGACAATGGCAATGTCATTATCGATGTGGATTTTGGACTTATACGCAAACCCGCAGAGGTGGAACGTGAATTAAAGGGGCTTCCAAGCGTCGCTGAGACAGGTCTATTTGTTGAAATGACAGATACAGCATATATTGGAAAGCGTTCCGGTGTAGAAAAATTAGTGAAAAAGGAATAAACTTTCAGGGATTCACATAAAAATAGTTATATTTCTCTGAGGAAAAGAGACACCACTAATCAGCTGAGGATCGGCAGTTTTAACTCTTATATGCAAGAGCCACTTTAAAATTTAGATGTAATTAAGGCATTAAGCCGGGGTAGCCTAGCTTGGTTTGGGCGCCAGACTCATAATCTGGAGAACACGAAAGGGTGCCAAACGCCCAATGTCCAGAGGTCGCGGGCTCGAATCCCGCCCCCGGCACCACTCAACATTGTCAAAAATCTTATCTTTATTTAAATCTATAGACACATGTACTGAGTGGAAATATGGCAAAGCTCCGTGAAACAGTCTATGACATTTTCGTAGTTTTTCTGATATTTTTTGTTACCCTCATCTTGACTGCCAACTTTGGTACCGTTCAGCTTTATTATCCTTCACTGATATTGTGGGGATCGATGCCATTGATTGTTGAGTTGGCTGTAAGAAAAGGAAGTATAAGGAATTTAGGCTTCCAAAAAACGAATTTTAAAAGAACCTCACCCCTGATATTAGGATTGATTGTGATTTGGCTTCTGGCATTCGTGGTTGTTTCCGAGATTCGTTGGAAAACACTTTTGCCAGCTTGGTACTTGGTTTTCGTTGCATCGATTTTCTTTCATCCAGGTTTCGTAGAAGAACTTTGTTTCCGAGGTTTTCTCGAAACCAGACTTGAGCGTCTATTCACCGTCAAGCAAGCTTTGGTAATTCAAGCGGTGATTTTCGGCTTGTATCATCTACCGCAAACTGTCTCAGGAACTACAGGTTGGCTCGTCATCGGAGGCATGTTCTACCCAGTTTTTGCCTTTGTATTTGGCATAGTAATGGGAATGATATACATCAAAACACGAAACCTCTTAGTGGGTATAGGATTTCACGCAAGCTTGCTTGAATTCTTCTTGCTCATCAGTTTATTGGGTGCATAATGAGCACGCTTCTCTTAAAGGAGAAAGGAGGCGATCAAATGAATAGAGAAGCACTGATGGTTCTAATGGCTCTCATACATCCAATCAACTTTGCGGCTTCTTAATGCAGACTGAAGTTTACCTTTTCTGGAAAAATGGAACATCCGTATAAGGCACACGCTAATGCTTTGATGTGACTATTCTGTCAGTCAAGCTTTGGTAATCAATTCTTCGAAGTAAGTGATATGTCTGGAAATCTCTTTAGTATCGCATAGTCTCCCATGCCCTGGAATAATGCAACGTATATCGAGTTTGCTGAGTTTTTCCAGCGAATCAATATTAGGACCGAAGATGGTGTCACCTGCAAACAACACCTTTGAGGATGGCAAATAAACACAGAGGCAAGCCTTCCAATGCCCGGGAGTGTTGAGGATGTGAATTTCTTCATCATCAACTTTGATCACCGTGTCCTTGTTGACAGTCTGGTCTAATTGTGAAAGTTCAACATCACCAAAAAGGGCTTCTATTTGTTCTCTTACCAGGTCCTCCGAAAGCCATTCTCCGAACCATCTCTTGAATAGGCTATCAATGAATTCTTTAGCACCCTGTAGCTTGTTCTTACGTAGCCAAATGTCAAGGTTCAGGTGACCTATTGTCTTTATCCCTGCCTCCTTGAGCGTCTTTATACCAAAGATATGGTCCGGATGATGGTCTGTGAAAATTAGGTATTTGGGTTTGTTTTGTGATGTACTCGGCGTATTTCGGATAGTATTGTTTGGCTTGCCTAAGCAATATCATGTAGTGTTTAGCGTCTATGGTTTTGGGCGTCCGACCTTCAATGGAGTCAGCAATGCTTTCTGGCGCGCTAAGCTCAACCATTTTTTAAATGCAAAATTTTCATAGTGAGCCATCTTCGACTTTGTCAAGCAGCCTAAAGATGCGATGTAGAATTGCTCAAGAAAGTGATAAACTGGGAAATTGAAGATTTAAAAAGGAAAACAGTCTGGTAGAAATCTCCAGCCTAATCTGTAATATGCGAAATTGTTGAAATGGCACGTTTTTTATTAGCAACCAATAAATATGCCGTGGATGATTACTTCCATTATTGTTAGGCGGAGTGTAGTGCTGTGCCTCAACGTTGTGTTTGTCAACAATGTGGCCACGTTTTATATGAGGGTGCTGAACTCAAACCTCCGGATGAAATTCTCCATCAATACTATGGGAAGTGCCCAAAGTGCGGCAAGAAACTTTCACTCATACCCATCGATGTAGAGGTTTTACCTCTAAAATAAACTGTCCGCTGAGGAAGGAAGTTTGACGGAGAAAATCTGTAAAACCCAACTTTATAACGTACATCAAAAAATAGCAAAATTAACAGTTTTCGCCGGCTTTGAAATGCCCCTATGGTATAAGGGTATAATCCCTGAACATTTAGCAGTGCGGAACAGCGTCGGCATTTTCGATGTCTCCCATATGGGACGAGTAATAATTATAGGCGCTGACTCTGAGCGTTTCCTAAACTATGTCATAACAAACGACGTTTCCATGCTCTCACCCAACAGCGCCCAATACTCAGTCATGTGCAACGAAAACGGCGGCATAATGGATGATTTTGTGATGTGCCGACTGGAAAAGGAAAAGTTCATGATGGTTTCCAACGCAACCAACAGAGAAAAGGACTACAATTGGCTCGTTAAAAATGCTAAAGGCTTCGATGTAAAAATTGAAGAAATTTCAGACAACGTAGCAATGTTCGCAGTTCAGGGTCCAAAAGCCGAAAAAACCCTGCAAAAAATATCTACAGAAGATTTAAGCAAAATTGGGCGATTCAAATGTGGACACGCACGCCTAGCAGATGTAGAAGTTTTTCTTTCACGGACGGGTTACACTGGTGAGGACGGATTCGAGGTCTTCGTGTGGAACGCCTCACTGACAAAGCCAGACAACGCGGTAAAGTTATGGGATGCTATCCTTAAGGCTGGTGAACCCTTCGGAATAGAACCGTGCGGCCTCGGAACAAGAGACACTTTAAGGCTTGAGGCTGGAATGTGCCTTTACGGAAACGACATCGACGAAAACACAACTCCTCTACAAGCAGCATTAAGCTTCGTAGTGAAACTCCAGAAAGACAACTTCATAGGAAAAGATGCATTGCTAAAACAAAAAAATGAAGGAATAAAACGCAAACGGGTAGGGATACGAATGATGGAGCAGGGTATACCGCGACCAAGCTTTGAGATATATAATAATGGCGGTGAAAAGATTGGGCATTTAACCAGCGGAACATTTTCACCTCTCCTCAACTGTGGCATCGGAATGGGCTACGTTCAAACATCTCATGCTCAAGAAGAAAACATTGTAAACGTGAAAATACGTGGCAAACAAGCTAAAGCAAAAATCGTATCATTTCCACTCTACGACCCTGAAAAATACGGATACAAACGCAAACCTCCATTGTAAATATGAAATCAGCAGAAAATCCTATAAGCACTCTTACTGCAAGGTGATACAGAACCTAGACAAAACCAGAAGAGAAGCGGGTGCAAATGGCTACCGTTCCATCAGGCATCCGAAAATCTGTTCATTCCATTGTTACCAAAATTAAAAACTGTTGGCCAAGAAGACTTCTAATTTAGCTCGAGTTCTAATACACGCGGTTAAGCCAAAGTGAACACCCTTTTGGAAAGACTTATAAAAATGACTTATATCATATGAGCCATCATTAACCACAAGGATAATAAAACACCTTAATAATTTGTGTAAGAGAGATGAGCACCGATGAGGTTTCAAAAAGCCTTATCAAAAGAAAACCTCAGCAACGCATTCAAGAGCTTGGGAAAACTGCGAATTAAAATAAGCCATAGTTCTATAATGACTTTTTCAGTCTTGCTACTCATACTTTTCATCGCTTTTACCATACGCATATTTCCAATGCGCTGGGAAATAGACCCAACAACCGGGAAATCCAGGTTACTATTGTCAGAATTTGACCCTTACTTCCAGTATCGTTTCACAGAGTATATAGTAAAAAATGGGTTCATTTCATGGGCTTGGCCAAAGCAATGGGTTGACACACAAAGATGGTATCCCTATGGTATAAATGTTGCAACAGCGGGATTTCCAGGATTACCTTTTACAGCAGCATTCCTCTATAGAATAATTTCAGCTCTAGGTGTGAACATCGAACTGATGGATTTTTGCGCGATTCTCCCGCCAATAATGGGCATGCTAGCTTGTTTAGTGATTTATTTTTTGGGCAAAGACATAGGTGGAAAGCCCATTGGACTATTTGCCGCCCTCTTTCTAGCTTTGAGCCCATCCTATATTCAACGGACATCACTTGGATTTTTTGACGATGAAATAATAGGAATACTAGCTCTTCTACTCTTTGTACTCATGTTCTTAAGGGCAATCGAAGAGGACCGACAAACAATTTCAGCTATTAAATATGCGCTTGGCTCCGGAGTAGCCTTAGGATATTTTTGTTCTGGGTGGGGTGCAGCCTATTACCCCATTGGCATGACGGTGCTCTTTGTGTTAGTACTGATTTTGCTTAAGAGATATACGCAACGCCTGTTTCTATCATATAGCTTAACATTCGGATTAGGGTTATTTATTGCGATAAGTGGTCCAAAACTTACGGCAACCTACCTAGTTGAAACATCTATCTTGCCAGTTGTAGTAGCATTTGGGCTACTTTGTCTTTGTGAAGTTTTTCGAGCTTTGACATCAACGAAGGGGAAGGCTATTTTCACTATAGCTTTTATGGCTATGCTTATTGGTGGTTTTAGTGTGCTCTGGCAATTTAAACAGGATATAGCTGGAAAGTTCATTTCGGTTATTAACCCATTTGAACGTGTTGCTTCTCCGCTTATCGAATCTGTGGCTGAGCATAGAATTTCAGCTTGGGGCTCTATTTATTATGAGTTCGGCATAGGAATAGTATTCTTCATGGCTGGTGTATTCTTCACTTTGAGAAATCTTAACAATAAGAACCTTTTTCTCTTGATTTTTGGTTTGACATCCCTTTACTTCGCTTCCTCCATGGTGCGTTTGCTTGTTCTTATGGCTCCAGCCTTTGGTCTCATGGCATCTGTTGGAGTACTCGGAGTATTAAAACCCTTTAACACCCTGTTAAGAGAACCGCCGAAAATCGTTACGAAAGCGAAGTATGGTTTGGAGCATGTTGGAAAAGAATTCAGCGGGACTGCTGTTTTCCTAATATTCCTCATTCTGATGACGAACTTTGCTTTTGCACCGCAATCTGGTGGTATGCCTAAAGTGTATAGCCAAGCTTATGCTCCAGTCACAATTACCGCAGGTAGCCTTCCCATAGCGCCTAACGAGCCTGTACGAGAATGGCTGGACATGTTGAAATACTTAAATGACTTTCGGAATTCAAGCATTGTTGTATGTAGCTGGTGGGATTATGGATACTGGTTAACAGTGCTCGGGAATGTCACATCGCTTGCTGATAATGCCACGATAAACGACACACAAATAGAGAATGTAGGCTTCATATTCATGGCCAACGAGACACAAGCATTAAAAATGTTGAAGTTATATGATGCACAATACATACTTGTCTTCACAACGCTTGGTTTGGGACAGACTCAGGAGGGACAGAACTATGTCTACTCGGTTGGTTACGGCGATGAGGGAAAATGGATGTGGATGGCCCGAATTTCAGGAAAAGCGCATGATCGATTCGTAGACGGTGGCTTCATTGACGGACAGTCTGCATGGACAAATGAAGACACATTTGGAAGTTATAACAGTAACACAAGCAGATGGGAATGGAACAATGTAGGAAAGAACTCCACTATCTATGAGTTGATGAGTTGGGGAAAACAGAGATGGTGTAATGTAAGAGGTGAACAGGGAGAAAGTGTATCTCCTGATGAGGCTGGTGTCGAACCACAGTATTTCAAAGAAGCCTATTTCGCGGGGTTGGATTTATCTACAACTGATGCGAGTAATAAGTATGGTGGCCTTGTCCCGCTTGTGTGCCTTTACGAAATCGACTGGCAAAAATATTACAGTGATTATACGAGTCCTCAATAAAGGAGCGATAGCTTGTTTCCGAAAGTTCCTGACCATCATAAGCCAAATAAGCCTTTGATTCCAAATGGCTTAGGTGTAATCTACGTTATAGCTAGTGCAACATACCTTTTCTTGCTGCACTACTTCGAAGGATCTGAAGCATCTAACAATGTTTCTCCAGCTTTAACTTTGGCTGTCTGTATTTTGTTCGGCGGTTTTTTGGGGTTGCTTGATGATTGGATGGATTTGCGGTGGCGTTATAAGGCTTTCTTTCCGCTAATAGCTGCTATACCACTTATTTCATTAGCCACAAGACTCGAACTGCGCACATCTGTTGCAATTCCCATTTTCGGAAACATACACTTTGGCGTTTACTACTATTTCCTAATTATCCCAATAATCGTAACCATAACCACCAATACCGTGAATCAGCTTGGAGGATTAAATGGTTTAGAAACAATCTGTCCAGCAATAGTTATAATTGGGCTGATGGCTATCTCAGGAACAGACGCGACACTATTATACGTTCCATTAATCATTTGGCTTCTACTTGCCCTTCTTAATTTCCAAGGCAAAATTTTTGTTGGTAATACGGGATCCTTCGCTATTGGAATAACATTAGCTGCGTTTGCGATTATTTCAGATTTGAAGTCTGTTCTGCTAATTTCGCTTTTGCCATACATTTTTAACTCTTCTTTAATTTTGCTGAATTATTTCTTTTTTAGAACCAAGGCGCACGTTTCTTTTGATGGGAAAAAGCTGTTTTCGGATCATAGGAAAAGCCTCATCACTCTTATTACTTATCGTCGTCCCCTGACTGAGCGACAAATAGTTGTGGTAATCTCACTCTTAGTGACGGCTTCAACTTCTGCTGCTTTACTGGTTTGATGGACATCGTTATGACTCTACTGCTTCCTGCATAGTGCGTATGTATTATTGCGTTGCACACAAAAAGCAAAAATAAGGCTGGCCGAAACGGTAGAAGAAATAGGGGAGGCTAGCGTTTCCAGCAAGTGACTTTTCAGCAACATTTAATAGCCTAGAATTATGTGCATAGCAATTGTTGGCGGGTGAGTGGGCCTCCACCCGTTCCGCCATAAAAACCCCGGGTTTAGGAGGTGAAAAAGTGAGATTTGACAGTAAAGATGTGGCTTTGACAGCGATTTTTGCAAGTCTGTATGCCGTAATGGTTATCGTCCAAGGTCTAAGTGCTGCGGCTACCGTCCAGTTGCGTATCGCCGATTGCTTAATTCCCTTGTCCGCTCTCTTTGGATGGCCAGCGGTTTTCGGACTGACTCTAGGATGCTTCGTGAGTAACACTTACACTTCCGCGTCGCTATCGAACGGTATTTATGATGTCGCTTTTGGACCTTTAGCCAATCTTATTGCGGCTACTATCATTTATCTGCCTAGAAATAGAAGATTAATAGGATGCATAGTAGGCTCCACTATTATCGGTTTAATAGTTGGCAGTTACATTTGGGCGATATTTGGACCGCCTTCAGATGTTTTCGGGCTAAAACTGCCGTTAAGCTGGCCTGTTTGGGCACTCAGCATAGTAAGCATTACTATAAGCAGTCTAGTGGCAATAGCGATAATTGGTTATATTTTACTGATGATTTTAAGCAAACCCAGTGTTATTGGACCATTAAAATCTAGGGGACTCAAAGTCACAGCAAAAAGCAAGAAATAGCTACATAAAGCGTTCTAGTTTCGTTAATCCTATTATTTCGTCGAAGTCTAAGCCTAACGCATCTAAAACCTGGTCGAATGTTGAATGCAGATAGGCTATGTACTTGTCAATGTCGATTTCATTTTTTGTTGCAAGTTCAACGGGTTTCACGTGTGGCTCTTTGACAACTTTGACGAAGCTTATTAGGTCGCCAGCTTTCAGCTCCATTCCATTCTTTTTCAGGATTCTTGCGGCTTTCACATGTTGGGGCGTCGTCTTTGTGTAGCGTTCTGGTTCTTCGCCTAAAACCACGTTGAATGCGAGTTCGCTTAGGCTTTCCCATTCCCGCCTCTTCAACCTTACATAACAATCGCGGACGATTTCGCTAATGTCTTTTTTCGCGTTTTCAAAGTCCTCTGGAGTTTTCACCATTGCCAAGCGTTCTTTCATCTTGTCAAAGGCCTTTTTTATGAAAAGTGGAATGTGCCTTTTCTTGCCTGTTAACCCTTTGACGTCGACCGCTCCGTCCTCTAAAACTCCGAGATAATTCTTTTTGCGGGAGCTGAAAACTGCGTATCTGTAAACCTTGTCAATGTCTAAACTCATTTTTAACTTGTTTTCAGTCCAGCGGGCCAATTCTTCGACTTGCTCCTTTGATGGGTTTTTCAGGAAGATGCTGTCTGTGTCTCCGTAAAGCACTTGGATACTCAGTTGCTCTGCTTTGTTTAGTATTTGCGTTATTGAATGTCTTCCAATGGCTGCCGTTGCTTCAGCCACTGGTGGGCAATAGAGGTCGAAGGCTTCTGCTCCGAAAACCCCGTAGCTAGCGTTCAAAATTACTTTAAGGGCTCCTTGAGTGATGTTGTACCAGCTTCTTAATTCCGTGGATAACGCCTTGTCTTTTGATTTCAGCTTGTACCATTGCACCCGCAAGTCTCTAAGTGAACCAATTAAGAGGCTTTCTAATGCCCGCTTTTTGGTGCAGACCCAATGGGGTGTGTCTGGAATGAGATTGGTGCGACACTCCGGATGCGGGCACGATATGGATTGGTAGCCGAGGTTCCACACTTTTATTATTGATGGGTATAGACTTGGGAAGTCCATAACTGCAACGTTGAAGTGGACGCCTGGCACTGGCTCAACGACTATCGCGCCTTTGTATTTTTTGCCTTTGATTATGGCTTTTGTTGCTGTTTTGCCTTTTTTGGCGAGTATGTCTTCAGCGTTTGGTATTAGCATGTTTCTTCTGCGGTGTTCGCGGTGCATAAAATTTCTTATCCAACGAGACACGCCTTGGCGGCTTACGTCATCCATCGGCATGCTGCTGATTCTAGCCAGAACCAGAATAAGCTTCATGACTAATTCATCTTCGAAACTTGCGAGTTTAAAAGCGATTTCCGCATCTCTAAAGCAGTATTTGGCAAGTTCTGTGTAGGTTAATTCGCCAAGCCCCTTTTCTAACCGCATTTTTCCCATTCCGATTAGGGCTTTGCCCACATCATCAAGTGTTACATCTCGATAACGGTTGTTGAAGGCGTAAATCTGGATTGAACGGTTGAAGAAAAACTTGTACAAATCGATGTGTACGCCGTACTTTAGCAAGCAGACACGTTTGCCGATTTCGATTGGAACTTCATTCCTTCTAAAGCCGATGTTTTGTGCTCTATGGGCCAGATAACGCAAGTCGAAATCGTCGCCATTAAAAGTGATAACGAAAGGATAACTCCACAAGACGTCAAAAACAGCTCTTATGAGCTTCTCTTCTGAATCAAAATATTCGAGTTTTACGTCGGCGGGCAAATGCTCTGTTCCTTCACGAATCCCTTCTCGTTTCAAAAGTAAGACTTTCTTCTGTCCGTCTGAGCTGTGAAGTGAAACGCAAATAACCTGATAAGCCGCTTCTTGCGGGTTTGGAACTCTCGTTGGGATAGGTGCGCAAACTTCTATGTCTATGGCTACTTGGTGAAACTTTGGAGCTGGATACTCTAATAACATGGCCCATTGTTCAATGTGTTGCAGTTCTTCAGTTGTGGCATCCCTAAAAACGCCACGTATCTGCTTAACTATTTCTTCGGCTTCTTGCACACTCTTTGGAACAAGATTACCGTTTTTAACTTCGTAAATCATTCCAGGCAAAAGGTTTCTATCATAAATGTAGGATTGGTAATACTTTATTCTTGATTCCCAAACCTTAATCTCTTCTGGAGCGATTGGAGTGTCTGAAACATTTGGGAAATCTTCTGGAATTATGTCTCTTATGCACCCTTTTGGGCGTCCACCTATAGCCAAAGGGTCTCTGGCAACAATTTTTGTCACTTTCACGTTTCTATTCAATAATGGGTCAAACTTCTCCACAATTTCAAAATGATCGAAACCTGGATGCTGAGTTAGGCGGTTGATCTTTTCAAGCTCATACTGCGAAAGATTGGTTAGGCAATATGGCTTATGCCCTGTGTTGTCATACCAGAAGTAGAGTTGACCCGAAACTGGCTCGTAAAGTTTGATTAAGGCCTTACCTGCCTGTCCGTCGTAGGTGGCTGAAACAAAAAATGAGGGCGACAGATTCTTGGGCGCTAGGGGCGGAAAAGCACGTTGCTTTCTTGCTTCCGCTATGGCTTCCATGAACGGTAGAGTTTCCTCTTCTTTTTCTTCCAAGGGCTTAGCTTCTGCGGAGGAGAAGTCGTCCAGTCTTCTTTGTGCCATTTACACTTCACTAGCTATATGTGAAGAATAGGCTAAAATCTCTTACTAATGCGCGAAGCTGCATTGTTGGCTGTATTCCCTTTTGATGTTCTTGATGAGTTCTTGAATCGTTAGCAAGCCTATATTTCCCCGTCCATGTCTTCTTACAGCTATCTTTTTTGATTCTGCCTCGCGCCTGCCACATATCGCCATATATGGAATTTTCTGAGTTTCCGCTTGTCTGATCTTATAGCTTATGGTTGAAGGGCTTCTGTTAAGCTCCGCCCTTATTCCACGCGCCAATAGTTTTCTATGAAACTCTTCCGCATATTGCCCATACTCGTCGCTTATGGGTAATACCTCCACCTGTATCGGAGCAAGCCAAACTGGAAGGTTTCCGTTGCAATGCTCTATTAGTATGGCGAAAAATCGCTCAACAGCTCCGAGTAGCGCTCTGTGAATCATTATGACTTCATGCTCTTTTCCATCCGGTCCCACATAGCATGCTTTGAAACGTTTAGGTAGGTTGAAGTCGAATTGAATGGTGGTGCACTGCCATTCTCTGTTTGAGACGTCAACTATGTTTATGTCAATTTTTGGTCCATAGAATACGGCTTCGCCGAGCATTTCCCTATATAGTATCCCCTTTTTCCTTAATGCTTCGGCTAAAGCGTTTTGAGCTAGGTCCCATTCCTGTTCTGAACCCATGTATTTTTCCGGTTGGCCTGGGTCTCTGGTTGAGAGGTATACGTTGTATTTCTTGAAACCGAACTTTTGCAGGATATGCCGAGTGAAGTCTAGAAGTTTGAGGATTTCTTCTTCGACTTGTTCAGCGGTGCAGAAGATGTGGGCGTCGTCTTGTGTGAATCCTCTAACTCGCAACAGCCCATGCAATGTGCCTGAGCGTTCGTGTCTGTAAACTGTTCCCCATTCCGCATATCTGATTGGCAAGTCTTTGTAGCTTCTGGGTTTATCCTTGTAGATTTGGATGTGGAATGGACAGTTCATCGGCTTTAAAACGTAGCGCTCTCCGTCTTTTTCGAAAAGGTACATGTTCTGCTCGTAATAGTCTAGGTGTCCTGAAGTCTTCCATAGTCCTTCGCGTGCTATGTGTGGAGTACAGACCAATTGATACCCATTCTTTAAATGCTCCTCTTCCCAGAAATCCCGTATTATTCTGCGAACTATTGCCCCTTTAGGATGCCAGAGAACTAAGCCTACGCCCACTTCCTCGCTTATGGAGAATAAATCCAGTTGTTGACCTAGAACTCGGTGATCCGCGTTTGAAAGCTCTCTTTCCTTATTCTTTTTTTCTAAAAGTTTCACATTCACAGGGTTTTTGAGGGGTTCTTTGCGTTTCAGAAGTCGTTTAGAGTTGTGTTTCTACATACCCCATTTTGAAGCACCGAGCTTGTTAATAATGGCATTATGCTATTTATTCTTTGTTCTAAGATATTTAAGGCAAGATGACGACAAAGTGGATGCAAGCCTTAATTTAAGAAAATGCCAGCATCTCTTTCGGTAATTTTTGCTTGAAGGATAGAGAAGCTTAAGAGTAAAAACATCACTAATAAATGACTTAATATGAATGTAATCGAGGAAAATATTACTTCTGCTTACATGAAGTCATTAGAAAGAGTTGTCAAACAAAATTATGTATTCGCGTTAATGGTTGAGATTGAAAAACCTCTTACTGAGTCTGACCAAATAGTGGATAAAGATCTAAAACTTACTGGTCTTAATCTCGACCTAAACCTCCACGATAAATTTAAAACGTTTATTTTTAATGATGGAAAAAGTGGAAGTTGGTGGATTGAGAATAGAATAAACGAACTATTTAAAGGATTATATCATAGAGCAATAGTTAATTATAATCAACTGAATTTTGTTGAGGATGCTTTAAAGAAGATAAAGAATAGAAAATATGCCTGGGATTCAAACCGTCTGTTATGTTTAACCTTTGATCCACATGATAAACATTTAAACCATATCCATCTCGCGCGTCAACCAGTTCCACCTTGCCTTACATTAGTTGACTTTAAACCTGAAAGAAACAATTTGCATCTAATTGCCTCATGGCGGGCACAATTCTTTGACACAAAGGCCTATGGAAACC